>ERZ791810.2-NODE-2-length-491707-cov-10.165912_pt1 | contig 491707 bp, 501 predicted proteins | sample MGYA00510304_ERZ791810 | MGnify/ENA primary metagenome ERZ791810 (study PRJEB30046, sample SAMN00791967) | human gut metagenome | study: EMG produced TPA metagenomics assembly of the A metagenome-wide association study of gut microbiota in type 2... | reverse complement strand
TGGCATTTTTACTGAAAGGGGGATAGATTTTATGACAGCAGAAGAATACAGAGCACTATTAGATGTGGATTTTAACAATGTAAAAATAGAAGATCTGACTGATATTAGAAAAATTAAAATAGATAAAAATCAGCCACAGAGTAAGAGGCAGGCACAGTTCTTAAAACAGGTGGGAAATCCATATATGCTGCGTCGTGGAAGTATGATGATTAAGGTAAGCTTTGCGAATAATGGACTATCGATGGAACAGGCATTTGAAAATCTGCTTTTGAATGTCTGAAAATTTGTGGTGGAATTTCAAAGTGATATGTGCTATGATGTTTTTGGTATAAAAATTCTAAATTAGTGCATATCACCTTATTGAAAAGTTATCTTCTAACTTAAACAACAATAGGAGGATGTGCATATGAGTCAGATAAGTCAGATCAAAAAGATCTATCATGCAGCCATCTATGTTCGTTTATCGAAGGAAGATGGCGCTGTTGCTTCACATGAAAAAACTGAGAGTAACAGTATCGCAAATCAGAAATCACTGATTAGAGATTTTCTCAAAAACAAAAATGATATTGAGGTTGTGCAGGAGTATGTTGATGATGGTTTCAGCGGCTCTAATTTTGAGCGACCGGCATTCCAGATGATGCTTGAAGATATTAAGAAAGGCAAAATTGATTGCGTTGTCACTAAGGATCTGAGCAGATTCGGAAGAGAATATATAGATTCAGGTATGTATATTGAGCGATTATTCCCTGCTATGGGAGTAAGATTTATTGCAATCAATGATGGTATTGATTCCGGAGAGGCAAAGTCGCAGTCAGATGAGATTATTATTCCATTCAAAAATCTTATTAATGATGCTTACTGTCGTGATATTTCAATTAAGATACGTTCACATCTTGAAATTAAGAGAAAACAGGGAGATGTAATCACGGCATTTGTGCCATATGGATACAAAAAGAAAGACAAAGATAAGCACAAACTGGAAATTGATGTATATGCAGCAAATGTTGTGAAAGATATTTTCAGAATGAAGTTGCATGGAAAAAGTCAGGATGCAATTGCATGTGAACTTAATTCATCAGGAATACTTCCACCGGCTGAGTATAAAGCAAGCACAGGAAGCAATTATCAGACATGCTTTAAGACAAAAGAAAAGTCGGAGTGGACTTCAGTCATGGTAAGGAGAATCCTTACAAATGAGGTTTATATAGGTAATCTCGTACAGGGAAAACAGACAACACCGAATCACAAGGTCAAAAAGACCATAATCAAAGAAAAATGCGAATGGGTAAGGATTGAAAAGAACCATGAGCCGATTATCACGGACAGGGATTTTGAAGTAGTACAGAGATTGCTTGCAATGGATACAAGAACATCACCGGACAGAGAGGAAGTTTATCCGCTGTCAGGGGTAGTTACCTGTGGCGGCTGTGGGATTCCCATGGTAAGAAAAACTTCAAAAGTGGGTGGCAAAACTTATGCCTATTATCTGTGTGCAACCCATAAGGATTCAAAGCAGTGCAGTTCCCACAGAATTTCCACGGATAAGCTAGAAGAAGTGGTGCTAGGGCTTTTACAGACACACATTGATAACATGATTGACCTTAAAAGAATTCTTTCTTTTATCGGCAACGTGCCGTTTCAGCAGCTTGATATGAAAAAGCTTGAGGAAAGGCGTGAAAAGAAACAGGCAGAAGTAGACAGATGTGCAGACCTCAGAGGAATGCTTTATGAGGATATGAAGGATGGCATTATCTCAAAGGAAGATTACAAGGAACTTCATGCAGCATATGAGCAGAGAAAAAAGAATGCTGAGATTGCTATTCATCAGATTGAATTGGAAATGGATGATGTGTTGAATCGTAAGAGCAAAGGCTTTGTATGGCTTGATTATTTTACGGAACATAAAAACATTGAGAAACTCACGAGGGAAGTGGTTGTATCTCTTATCCGTGAAATAAAGGTATTTGATAAGAATCACATTGAAGTAGTGTTTGACTTTGATGACTGCTACAAGGAATGTCTTGATGTAATAGAAAGTCAGGGACATTTTGTTGAAGTGGACAGTACGGGAAAACTGAATATCAGATTAAAGGAGGCTGTGTAGTATGGCAAGAAAGAGTAGAAAAAATACGCCGATTGCAGTTGCAGAGCCAACTGACAATCTGACAACAAAAGCAGTTTTAAGCCTGGATAAGGAGGCAAAACCATATCAGGTTGGAATCTATGCGAGACTTTCATTCGAATCAGAGGCGAATAAGGAAAGAGATACTGTAGATACACAGATTGCATATATCAGAGAGTTTATTAATGGGCAGGATGATATGGTAGAAGTTTGTGTGTATGCTGATATATCTGTTACAGGAACAACTTTTGAAAGACCGGAATTTGACCGAATGATTCAGGATATTCGAGCCGGCAAAATCAATACTGTTATAACCCGTGATCTTAGCAGGCTTGGAAGAAATTATGTGGAAGCAGGTAATTATATTGAGAGAGTTTTTCCTTTTCTGGATGTACGATATATTGCCATCACAGATGATTTTGATACAGCAAGACCGGGAACTGATTTATCTGTACCGCTTAAGAATATTGTGAACGAATATTATTCCAAAGACCTTTCAAAGAAAGTAGAGACCGGAAAGCATAGTATTTGGGCACAGGGCGGCTTCAGCGAGGGAACGCCACCATATGGATATTACAGGGCTACAGATGGTTCAAGAAAGCTTTTGATTGATGAAGAGGTATCTGACAATGTAGTTAGAATTTTTAATATGTTTTTGGATGGGAAGGGATATGCTGGTATTGCAAAGACTTTGCAAAACGAAGGAATTCTTTCACCTCCGAAATACAGATTTTACAAAGCAGGAAAAACTGAGTTTGCCGAAAAAGCAAGGGAATGGCATTATTCGCATGTAAAAGAGATACTTCAGGGAGAATACTATATTGGAAATATTGTTCATGGAAAGCAGAGGAAGGCTCTTGATACGGGAAGAAAGAATAAAAAAACAGACAAGTCCAAGTGGCAGCGAGTAGAAAATGCTCATGAACCTATCATTGATAAAGATACTTTCTATAGAGTGCAGGAAAGAATTGAACTTATAAGGAGCAAGCATTTGGAAGGATCAAAGCCTAATCCTGAAGCTCCAAAGAAGCCAGATAATATTCTGGTATATAAAACAAAATGCGCCTGTTGTGGAGGCAGTGTATTGATTGGCAGGCATCACACTTATTCAGAAAAGTTCTATTATAAGTGTAAGAACCGTAGAAAATTAGCTAGGCTATGTGAAAATAAGTACTCTTATGATTATTCTGAGGTTATGGATAGTGTTTTTTCTGTTATCCGTCAGCATATGAGTTTGTGTGTTGAGAAAACAAAGTTTGTTCAGAAGATGAACAGCAGAAAAGAGAATGTTCTTCAATATGATATTTATACCAAGCAGATAGCAAAACTTCAAAATGATGTAAGAAGAATTACCGCTAACAAAAGTGGTTTGTATGAAGATTATAGGGAACAGTTAATCACTGCGGAAGAACTGTGCCAGTATCAGAGAGAATATGAAAGCAGAGTAAATGAGATTGAAGCGCAGATTACTGAATTGCTTCATCGAAGAAGTCTGTATGAAAAAGAATTTCATATTGATGAAGGATGGGAAGAAACTGTCAATAAATATATGGCTAAAAGAAAACTTACAAAGGAGCTTGTGGATGCTTTTGTATCGGAAATTGTTTTTTATGATGGCAATATAGAAGTTAAGCTCTTGTATGATGATTTCCTAAAGGAGCTGCTTAAAGTGGCAGAAGAAAGAGAGGTGAGCAGCAATGGATAAGACGATAGCTCTCTATATGAGATTATCAGATGAAGATGACAACTTGGCTGCTCATGAGGAAAGTAACAGTATTTCCCATCAGCGAAAGTTAATGCTTGATCATATCCAGAAACTGCCTGAACTAAAGGACTGCAACATAATGGAATTTTCAGATGATGGATATTCCGGAGCAGACTTTAGCAGACCTAATTTTGTAAAAATGATGGATCTGGTAAAGGCTGGTAAGATTCAGGTTATTGTGACGAAGGACTACAGCAGACTCGGACGAGATTATCTTGAAGTTGGTAACTATATGGAATGTATATTTCCGGTTCTTCAGGTAAGATATATCAGCGTGAATGATAATTACGATTCTGCTAACAGCTTTGGTTCAACCGGAGGTATGAGTGTTGCACTGAAAAATCTTGTGAATGCATTGTATTGTAAGGATGCATCAAAAAAGGTAAGAGCCGCTAAGGCAGTGTTGGCTAAGCAGGGAAAGTACATTGCTGCATTTGCTCCTTTTGGATATCAGAAGAGTGAAGATGATAAGCATATGCTAGTGCCTAATCCCGTAACGGCACCTGTTGTCCGGCTGATATTTGAACTAGCTACGAAAGGAATGAAATATACCGAGATAGCCAATTATCTGAATGACAATGGATATGACAGTATATTTGAACATTACCAAAAGTTGGGTGTCAGGAGATGCTATGAGAGGGATATTGGTCAGCATATGTGGAGTCCCAGCACCGTTATGGGGATTCTGTACAATGAAGTCTATATTGGTTCTGTAATCAACAATAAAACAGCCGATAACATTGATACCGGTCATCAGGTTGTGCAGAGAGATAAAGAGGACTGGATAATTGTTGAAAACTGTCACGAACCATTGGTGTCTGTGGAAGATTTTAAGCTTGCTCATAAGATGATAGCCAGACGTGAAAAATCGCCGAGAAAGCCCAATGGCAAGTGGCGTAAGTCATATCTTCGCTGCGGAGTGTGTGGCAAGGGGCTTAATAAATATGGAAATGGTTCTTCATATAGGTGTCGTGAAGGTCATGTATCACGTATTCGTGGTGAAGAAATAGAACAGGCTGTTTTGGATGTGGCTAGAAAAATGGCAGTAGTCCGGTTGGAAGAGTTTGAGATACAGATGAATAAAGACAGTTCTTCTGATGATATCGGACAGGAAATAGAATCATTAAAGAAAGCAAAAGCACATTATGCGAAACTAAAGTTTGAGATTTATGATGATTATACTAGGACAAACATAACCCGTGAGCAGATGGCAAAAAAGACTGCTGAAGTAAAAAATAAAATAGCAGAGCTTGATAAAATGATAGCTGAAAAACAGGAGCTGTTTGATCTTCAGAAGGATTTGTTTGTTGATGCAAAACAGGAGCAATTGACAAAGCTCAGCAAGCTTGATAAGTTTGATGAAGATGTAATCCGAAATATCATAGACTATGTGCTCATATACGATAACGAGCATATAGAAATCAAATGGAACTTTGATGACTTTCACATTGAATAATGGTATAATGTTAGCGTTAGTAAGGCATTATATCGAAAAGAAGTAATACTGGGGAATCTTGCTAAAGGTTCCCCAATATTTTTGAAAAAATAATTTTTTTTTGTTTCTTACTTGACACGGGCAGAAGCTCATCACGCAGTTTCCCCAGTTTTAAAACGAGTTATTCAGTATTTTACGCCTGATTTTTTGATTGGTCTTACAGCAACCGATCAACGACCAGACAAAAAGAAGTTGGAGACAATATTTGGTAATTATAAGACAGGCTTATCTCTGGTTGATGCGATGAAAAAGAAAATTGTTGCAGAGGCAAATGTGTGTCGTATTGAAACCAATCTGGATTTGAGTCATATTCGATTCAATGGCAAAGATTATATTAATGCTGATTTGGAAAAGAGTATTCGTGTAAAGTCCAGAAATGAATTGATTGCAGATGTGTTATACAACTATTTTTCGGAAGGAAAAGCTGGGCAGTTGCAGGGAGTCGTGTTTTGTGTAAATACAAATCATGCACAGGAGATGGAGCGTGTATTAAATGCGAATGGTCTTTCGGCAAAAGCATATACCAGAAAAACAAAAAATCCGGATGAAGTTATGCAACAGTTTCGAGAGAAAAAAATACGTTTTTTGTGTGCTTGTGAAATGATTTCGGAGGGATGGGATTATCCGGAACTTGGAATTCTGGTAATGGCGCGTCCAACACTTTCCAAGGTTCTTTATATGCAGCAGATTGGCAGAGGACTTCGACGAACAAATACAAAAACAAATGTGTTTGTTATTGATGTAGTAGATGAGTATGGTGCCATGGCAAAACCGTGTTCCATGCATTCAATTTTTTCTAATCCATTTTACACTGCATTTGGAAGTATTTTAAAAAGGGATTATTCCGTGGGAGATATGATAGAAGTAGATGGTCTGCATGAAACAGTAGAACGTATTGTGCAGGTGGATATTGAAACTTTCGAAGAAAAATATGGTGATTATTTAAATCAGGAACAGCTGGCGAGAGAATTTTATTTAAGTACGGGAACTATTACCAGCTGGGTTACCAAAGGAAAAATTTCTCCGGATGAAATGATTACTTTTGGAAGTAGAAAAATTTATCTTTTTGCACCAGAACATGTGAAGCAGATTCGTGAGGAAAATAATATTCCAGAACATACAGAGGAAACGATCAAAACGGACTTCTTTGATTTTGTGGAAGAACGTGATTACAGTCTTTCTTACAAGATGCCGTTTCTTCTTTCATTCCTAAAAAATATGAATGAAATTGGAGATGCAAAAATTGATAATGTGCTCACAGATTATATTGCTTTTTACCAAGACAGGATTGATAAGGGACTTCCGGTAGATCGGTCAAGTTGTCCATATAATGCAGAACGATTGAAAGATCGGAAATATATTAAAAGCAATATGCTGACAAATCCTTTTGAAAAATTTGAGCGTAAACGGTTCCTGTATTATTCAAAGGATTTGAATGTGATTTCTATGAATCATGCGCTTTTTATTAAAATGAGTAAGCAAGATTTTGAAAAAGTGAAGGTGCAGATGGAAGAGGATTTGGAGAAGTATTATGAAAGAGTTAAATAAAAAGAGTGTCTGACAAAATTGCAGTAAAGAAACTATTTATATGTGGAAAAATAATTATGGCAATTAATTGACTACAAATATGCTTTAAATTAGAATAGATAAAAGAAAAAATATAATTTGGAAAGAAATGGGAAAATTTTTATGGATATAAATAAAATCGTTTTAGTAATAACATGTGCATTTTCTGGTATTTCAGTAATTGTATCATTTTTAAGTCTAAGTAATACGAGAAAGATAGCAAATAAAAACGGATATATAAATACCGTAACGGCATCAAGAGAACGGTGGGCGAGTAGTTTGCAAAGTAATGGTTCCTCCTATTTGGCTATTGTAGATTCAATATTTTTACAGAGAGAAAATAGAATACAAAAATATGAGGAGTTATTAAAGTATCAATATGCAATGGCTATTTCATTACATGATTATGACGATGATAAAGAATTAAAAAGTAAAATGAAAGAAATTCAGAATCATATATATAAATTTGTAGCATCAAAAAATAGTGATTCTTTAGAAAATGAAATTGCAGAGGTTCAGAAATTGAAAGATGAGATTTATTTGCTTATAAATAGAAAACATCAAGAGGAGTGGAAAAAACAGAAGTACGAAGTGGCGTTAGAAAAATAAGTATACAGCAAATAATTCGTTCAAAAATATCTTTATTTTCTGAAGAATCTGAATAAAGTTATAATCATAAATTATTGATATAATAGTGCATTTAAGGTAGAAATTGAAAAAAGAAAATATCAATTTTGGTGATATACAAAGGTGGTGATCTCATGTTAACAAATGACAATAATGTCAGGCGCAATGACTTGTCATTACGCCTAAAATACATAGGTATCAAAACCAGAATATTTAAAATAGCTCCCTTTAAGTATGTGATTTTATGTTCCAATATACCAGACGATTTTGAAAAAATAAAGACATATTTTGATCGCTCCATAAGGTATATTACTTTGCAGATATCATTATTGGATCAGGTGCCGGAATATTATATAGAGGAACTCTCTCCAATTGATATGGAACATCCGGTGGATGATTTTCGGGCAACAGCGAGGACCAGAGCTGAGATAGAAGAATATATTTATGGAAGATACCATGATTTTGACATTAGAAAAATTGTTCCGAGTGAAGGCGGCATAAATTTTCATATGGATATTTATGTTGGAAGTGATGTGAGTGACAAACAGATCGCAAGGTTGCAAAAGGAACTGACAGAAGTTGACTTTGGAACGGATCAGATTCAGGTACTTCGTACAACGGACCCTCCGGAAGATAAAACAAAATTAAATCCGCAGGACAGTGTTATGTGGTTAAATACGAACAAGAGTTATCCGTTTACAGTTGCTGAGGCAGATTTCTGGTATGACAATATAGAGGCAATTTATGATGGCTCTGTAAAGAGAAAGGATTTATCTTTTTGCAGAGATGGCGAACTAAAATGCTTTGTGAATGCGTCTGTTTTTCCGGTGATCAATCTACGCAGCCTTTTATTATTATATGATACGGTGTATCTTGCTTTGCCAATTGGAAATTTTTTGGATGAGTTTTTGGAAATGCAGGGCATGAAAAAGAAAGAGCTGGTCCAACTTGTTTCAATGGGGAAAGTAGTTCTTTTGTTAGGAAATGATGAGACGAGGTATGATCGGCAGGTTATTTTGGATGCTTACAAAGAGTCACCGGATTCTGTAATTGGAAGAAGAGCTATGAATGCGATGATGATTGCACAGTTGGTTGAGATGAAAAATCAGTATGCTGCCAATTATCCGATGGCTTATGAGATGGCATCGCAACTTGCAAAATATGGAAATCAGAAACAGGATGAAGTGGCACTTCATATATCAGAACTGTTGGCATGGCCATATAGAGTAGTGGGAGAAAGTTTTGGCATTTTGCAAAATTCGAGTCCTATGGCAGTCAGTAATTTCGGCATTAATCAGTTGGCATATAATTTTTTCAGAGAGCATGATCAGAAGAGTGCAATTGAATTTGAATTTATTTCAAAGGCGGAATCGGCACATCTAGCCATGGCTTTGGATGCAACATATTTTCCGTTTCGTGCAGAAAATGATAATAAAATATATACGGATGAGGCAGAGACTTCTATGATGGAAGGAATGATGAAGGTATATTGGTATGCACCAGAGCAAGTGAAGCGGATGCAGTCGATTTGGAATACAAATTATACGGAAAGAAATATGCTGGAATTCTTTGACACAAAAGAAAATATTGATATTTTGTGTACTGCAAACATGGCAGACAAGTACCAGACACCTATGAAGTTCCGGGCTATTTTGGAAAATCTGGAGAAGATGGAAGAAACAGATCGAAGACAAAAGATTCGGGAGTATAATAATATTTTGGCAGAGGCTTCGGAACGAACTGCGAAATCGACAAGTATTGTCGATTTCATGCTTGGAACTACCGGTTTCTTAAATTTTGGATCTTATTTGAATACGATACTGAATTTGCTAGGATTATTGAAAGGCGTTCCAGATATGGTGCCTGGTGCAACGGAGCGAAAGGATTTGCAAAAATTCCGTTCGATTGCAAAAGAACTGGGCACAGATAATCCGGAGAAAACAGGAGAGGAGGTTTATCTTCTTGATCGTATTTCTCCAGTGGCTAATTTAAGATAAAAAGTAATTTATGCAGACTATCTGCATAAATGGATTAGAACCATTTCGGAAGGCATTGCTTTGAGAATTATTTATGGGTTATACTGAAAATAAAAATTACATTATTAGATAAATACCAGGAGGCTTACATCATGGAACGAGTAGAAAAATTCTTAAAAGAAGCAGAAACATATTATTTAGCAACTGTAGAAGGCGACCAGCCAAGAGTCAGACCTTTTGGCACAGCCCACATTTTTGAGGGGAAACTTTATATTCAGACAGGTAAGGTGAAAGAGGTATCAAAACAGATTCATGCAAATCCAAAGATAGAAATCTGTGCATTTAAAAATGGAGAGTGGCTCCGTGTAGCAGGAGAACTTGTGGAAGATGACAGAAGGGAAGCCAGACAGTCGATGCTTGATGCTTACCCATCATTACAGAAAATGTATTCAGCAGACGATGGAAACACAGAGGTATTTTATTTTAAAAATGCTACAGCAACATTTTCATCATTTACGCATGATCCGGAAGTAGTGAAGTTCTGATGACAAAGGACGAGTGGTACAGGCAGTTGTTCGAGAGACTGGACAATTCCAAATTTCGAAGCAGCTTTCATTTGAAGCAGAAAGACATAGATTACATAAACCAAAAGGGACTTGATACGATCAGACAACATGCAAAGGACTTTATTGCAAAGAGAGAAGCTCCCGCATTTATAGCAAATGATGGCAAACAGACTCCTATGAGGGGCCATCCGGTATTTATTGCCCAACATGCAACTGCAACATGCTGCAGAGAGTGCATCCGGAAGTGGCACAAAATGCAGCCGGGCAGGGAACTGAGTCAGGTGCAGCAGGAGTATCTTGTAGATATAATTATGACATGGATTCAAAAAGAACTGGAAAGGCAGAAAAAGAAATTATGAAAATGCAGATATTTGTAGATGCAGATGCGTGTCCTGTAGTAGGCATTGTAGAAGAAATAGCAGAGAAATATAGTATTCCAACCACATTGCTGTGTGATACGAATCATGTATTATATTCAGACTATAGCGAAGTGATCGTAGTTGGTGCAGGAGCAGATGCTGTAGATTACAAGCTGATCAGCATTTGTCATAAAGGGGATGTCGTAGTATCTCAGGATTATGGTGTCGCTGCTATGGCACTTGGAAAAGAAGCGTATGCCATTCACCAATCCGGTAAGTGGTACACGAATGAAAATATTGACCAGATGCTTATGGAGCGACATCTTAACAAGAAGGCAAGACGCAGCTCGCATAAGAATCATATGAAGGGACCGAGAAAGCGTACAGAGGAAGATGATGTACGCTTTGCGCAGTCTTTTGAAAAACTCATACAGATGGTAAAAGCAAAAGAAGGTGCTCAGAGTGGGATTATTTAAGAAAAAGACAGTTATAAAGACTTATGATAAAGAAAACAAGAAGCCGGTAATTAAGGCAAGCATCTGTAACGGTGAGCAGGTTGCCGGTTTTAAGGACATCCATACAGGTAAGATCGAAGAGGTTATGCTGATTAAAAGTCAGGCGGATCTTGATGAATTCAAGAAAATGTATGGAATAGATGGTGAGATAGAAAAGGAGTATTGATATGAGCATATTAGGAAATATACTTTGGTTTATTTGTGGTGGGTTGTTAAGTGGTCTGTCATGGATTGTGGCAGGATGCCTGTGGTGCATTTCTATCATAGGACTTCCAATAGGCTTGCAGTGTTTTAAGTTTGCAGGATTGGCCTTTTTCCCATTTGGGAAAGAGGTGGTATATGGCGGAGGCACGATCAGTTTCCTTGCAAATATCATATGGTTGATTGTATCAGGAATTCCTATGGCGGTTGGAAATGCAGTGATAGGTCTGATATGCTGTATAACCATCATCGGAATCCCTTTTGGAAAGCAGTTTTTCAAAATCGCAAAATTATCCCTGATGCCATTTGGCGCAGAGGTAATCTGACCGGCAGGAGAGCATTTTTTGTGAGTTTAAAAGAATAGGTAAGAAAGATGTGTGACATAACAAGGTTACAGATGGATGAGAAAGGAAAACACGATGAACATATATGATGAATTGGAAAATTTAAAAGTCAGGGCTCGCTCCAATCCGGAACTTGCGCAGGCGTTGTTAGCCACGCGGGAAATGAAAAATCCGGTTTCCGCATTCTGTCGTATTGCACAGGAGCATGGATGCACCTTTTCCGCTATGGATCTGGTCTCTGCCGGTGAGGATTCTTACGCAGCAATGCGTCGCTCCACGAATGGAGGCGGCGAGAATTCGCCGCTGTTGCAGGGAGAGGATGATCTGTACGAGATGTTTTTAATTGAATTGACGTAAAAGATTACTGCAGAATGGAGAAGACATGAAACCCAGAACACAAAAATCAATGGAATTATATAACACTCTCCTGAACCGTGGCTTTCCACAGGAGTTTTGTGAGCAGATTTCACTGAATCTGAACACAGACTGGACGGCACAGAGGATGCTTGGCTATTTGTCACATTACAGGAAACTTCCGATGGCGGAAATCGTGGACGAGATGCTGGCAATTCTAAGTGACCGGAACCGGATTATGCAGAAGCATGAATGGGAGAATACAAATGCGAAATGGAATGAATTTTTAAACCAGGGATTTCAAAAAGAGGATTGAAAAATAATATGAAAGAGGTTTTTAATGAGTTATTGGAAAAAATTTAAAAAGAAGTATATGGGGGATCGTGCGTTTTACCGCCATTATTTATTGCTGGCAGTGCCAATGATCCTGCAGAATGCCATCACGAATCTGGTCAGCTTTTTGGACAACATTATGGTGGGGCAGCTGGGAACGGAACAGATGTCCGGTGTTGCAATCGTAAACCAGCTGATTTTTGTGTACAATCTGGCAATTTTTGGAGCGGTGTCGGCGGCAAGTATTTTTGGTGCGCAGTATTTTGGCAATGGGGATCACAGGGGACATATGCATTCGTTTCGTTTTAAGCTTTATGCGACGTTACTTGTGTCAGGACTTACCATGTTGCTGCTGCTTACGAAGGGATCGGATCTGATTTCCCTGTATCTGACGGATACTGCGGGAAATGGAGCAACCGATGTGGCACTTCAATATGGAAAGCAGTATCTGGTGATTATGCTGGTGGGACTGGTTCCGTTTGCAGTGAACCAGGCATATGCCACCAATATAAAAGAAACGGGACAGACGCTCGTTCCGATGCTGGCAAGTTTTGTGGCAGTGGGAACCAATGCAGTGCTGGATTATCTGTTGATTTTTGGTGTGGGACCATTTCCGGAACTTGGGGTGACAGGGGCGGCACTTGCCACTGTGATTGCCCGGTATGTGGAAGCGGTTATTGTTGTCTTCTGGGCACATAGAAACCGGGAGAAGAACCGGTATCTGGAAGGGGCTTATCGCGGATTTGGAATCCCGGTGAGCGAACTGAAAACGATACTGATCAAAGGGCTTCCCCGGATGTTCAATGAGGTTTTATGGGCGGCGGGCATGACCACAGTGACCCAGTGCTATTCTGTGCGCGGACTTGATGTGGTGGCAGGGCTGAATATTGCCACGACGATTACCAATTTGTTTAACATTGTCTATATACAGTTGGGGGCGTGTATCAGTATTGTTGTGGGACAGTATTTGGGAGCCGGAGAACTGGAAAAGGCAAAAGACGCAGACAACAAGATGATTGTTTTCAGTGTCTTCTGCTGTGTGATTATGGCAGCAATCATGTTTCTTGTGGGGGGATTTTTCCCTGATATTTACAATACGACAGCGGAAATTAAGGATCTGGCTACAAAGTTTATCGCCGTTTCTGCGCTGATCATGCCGTTTTGTTCGTTTAGTCATGCGTCTTATTTTACGCTTCGTTCCGGTGGAAAAACGATGGTTACGTTTTTATTTGATTCGGTGTTTACCTGGGTGGTTGTTGTGCCGGTTGCATTTTTGCTGGCACACGGTACGGGACTTGGAATTGTAAGTGTTTATTTTCTGGTACAGGCCACGGAACTGATCAAGGTCGTGATCGGATACTGCATGGTACGAAGCAACGTCTGGGTGGTAAAAATGGTATAGGTGATCAGGGATCAGAAACTCATGCTACGGCATTATTTATAAACAATTGTTAAATATTTGAAAAATATTTAGAAAATGAACAACTTTTTTGGAAGAATCGGTTATAATAATTTTATCAATAGATAGAATTGAAAATACATAGGAAGCGGATGGAATTATTATAATGGAACAGGAAAACAGAGTCAGAGTAGAACGGATTGCAGCAGATCCGCAGACAGGGCTGTCGATGGAACAGGTAAGAAAGCGGTTTGCACAGGGAGCGGACAATTATAAAGTAGAGTCTTCGACATTGTCCGTATCGGAAATTGTGCGTTCTAATGTATGTACGTATTTTAATCTTGTGTTCGCAGTGATTGCGGTATTGCTTGCCATTGTCGGGGCATGGTCGGATATGCTGTTTCTTCCGATTATTGTTGCCAATACCTGTATTGGTATTGTGCAGGAAGTACATTCCAAAAAAGTACTAGATAAATTATCGATCCTGAATGCACCGCATGCAGTGGTAATCCGTGACGGGAAAAAACAGGAGATATTGGCCGATCAGCTGGTGCTGGATGATATTGTGGAATTTTCCGCGGGAAGCCAGATTCCGGCGGATGCGAAAGTGGTATCCGGAGAACTGCAGGTGAACGAATCCCTGATCACCGGAGAGTCGGATGAAATTGAAAAACGGGAGGGGGATTCCCTGCTTTCCGGAAGTTTTGTGGTATCCGGAAAGGCATGTGCACGTCTTGAGAAGGTCGGAAAAGATTCTTATATTTCAAAGCTGACCCTGCAGGCGACGAAAAGCAAAAAGGGAGAGCAGTCAGAAATGATCCGCTCCCTGAATTATCTGATCATGGTGATGGGAATTATTATCATCCCGATCGGGATTGCCCTGTTCGTGCAGTCGTTTATTTACAATGAGGGAACGTTTCATGACAGTATCACCGGTATGGTGGCGGCTATCATCGGAATGATTCCAGAGGGACTGTATCTGCTGACAAGTGTGGCACTTGCGGTCAGTTCCGTGCGGCTGGCACAGAAGAAGGTATTGATCCACGATATGAAATGTATTGAGACGCTGGCGAGAGTCAATGTTCTTTGTGTGGATAAAACAGGCACGATCACCGAGCCGGGGATGCATGTCTATGATTTTTCTGTTCTGGATGGGGCAGATCAGCTGGAAATTTCCCAGCTGCTGGCAGATTTTGTGGCAGCGCAGGAAAAAGACAATGCGACGATGGAAGCACTCAAAGCGCATTTCTCAAACGGAAGTGGTATGCGGGCAAGGGAAGTGTATTCGTTTTCTTCGGAAACGAAGTATTCCGGAGCCGTGATGAACGATGGAAAATCTTATGTGATCGGAGCACCGGAATTTGTTCTGCGGGGGCAGTTTGCCCAGTATCAGGAACAGATTGCCACCTACAGCAGCAAAGGCTACCGTGTGCTTGTATTTGCGCAATATGAAGGGACGCTTGACCGGAAACCGCTGACAGAGCCGGTACTTCCGCTTTGTTTTGTGATGCTTGCCAATCCGATCCGCAAAGGGGCAAAGGAAACCTTTACTTATTTTGCGGAAAATGATGTTGATATCAAGGTGATTTCCGGTGACAATCCGCTGACGGTTTCCGTCATTGCGGCAGAGGCGGGGATTGTGGGTGCGGAGCGTTTTGTCGATGCATCGACTCTGAAAGAAAAAGAAGATTATGATCGCGCGGTGGAAGAATATACGGTATTCGGCCGTGTGACCCCGAGCCAGAAGCGGATGCTGGTACAGGCACTGAAAGAACATAAAAAAACGGTTGCCATGACCGGAGATGGTGTAAATGATGTGCTGGCACTTAAAGATGCAGACTGCAGCGTGGCGATGGCCTCCGGCAGCGAAGCCGCTTCTAATGTGGCACAGCTGGTACTTTTAGATTCCGATTTTTCCAGAATGCCATCGGTGGTCGCAGAGGGACGCCGTGTGGTAAACAACATTGAGCGGACCGCCGCATTGTATATTGTAAAAAACATTTTCTCCATGCTGCTTGCCATTTTCTCCGTGATTCTGATGCTGGATTATCCACTGGAACCATCACAGGTATCGCTGATCAGTATGTTTACGATTGGTATTCCGTCGTTTGTTCTGGCACTGGAGCCGAATAAGGAGCTGATCCGCGGACATTTCCTGACCAACGTACTTGTGCGGGCACTTCCGGCAGGACTGACGGATTTTATCGTAGTAAGTGGTCTGGTGATTTTCTGCCGGGAATTTCAGGTAGATCTGGATTGTCTGTCTACATCATGTACCATTCTGGTTGCAATCGTTGGTTTTATGATTCTGCACCGCATTGCAAGACCGATGAATACCGGACATATTGTAATGCTGGTCGGTGTGATTGCAGGATGGATTCTTTGCATGCTGTTTGGCGGAAGCTTTTTCGGAATTACGGGAATTTCCAAACAGTGTGAAATGCTGATGGTAATTTTTGCAATTATTACGGAACCGGTTCTTCGGTATCTGAGTCTGATTGTTGAGTGGATTTCTGCGAGATGCCGCATGATCCATGCCCGTTTTTCGAGGGCGTAAAAGTGGGGCTGGTTCTTGCATGCATATAAGGAATCGTATATAATAAAAGACATACTAGTAGAAAAGCAGGTGTGGATGTGCAGAAGAGAATCAGGCAGATAGCCGCAGGAAAATTCGAATCGGATCAGCCTTCGCTTTCTATTTCGGACGAGGAACTGTTTCTTACGGTTACAGAAGGACAGGAATATACCGGGGAATTTGAAATTACCAGTGAAAACCATATTCCGGTGAGGGGCATTGTCTACTCCACCCACCCAAGGATGGAGTGCCTGACGCCCCAGTTTGAAGGCGAAAATATACGGATTCGGTATCAGTTTCATAGTAAGGGTCTCGTTGAGGGGCAGGAGGAAAAGGGTGCGTTTGTGATTCTTTGCAATCAGAGTGTACACAGCCTTTCTTTTTGTGTATCCATATCCCGTTTATATGCGCAGACTGCCACAGGTGCGATTCGCAGTCTTTCGGATTTTACGGCACTTGCAAAGGAAAACTGGCAGGAAGCATATCAGCTCTTTTATCACAAGAGTTTTCCCAATATTCTAAAAGCAAAAGAGACAAAAGAAAAGATGTACTATCAGGGGATTCTTGCGGCAAAACCATCGTCGCAGAATCTGGAAGAATTTTTGGTGGCAGCCGGCAGAAAAGAACAGATCCATTTTACAATTTCTGAGACAGACTGCCGGTTTGATGCGCTTACCGAAAGCCAGCAGCAGAAGATCGAAATCAAAAAGAGCGAATGGGGATATTTGGAACTTGCCATCACCTCCGATGCCGCGTTTGTACAGCCGGCACAGACGCAGATTACTTCGGAGGATTTTCTGGGGAGTACGTTTGTCCTGAAATACATCGTGGACTATGACCGGATGCATGCCGGAAACAATTATGCCAAAATTACTTTTTCCTCGGTATATGAGACAAAGGTTCTGGAGATTTATGCGCACAAAGGGGAAAAACAAAAGTCCAAAGAACAAAAAGAACATGCCAAAATCAGGGAATGTCAGTCCGGGCTGGTAGAACTGTATGAGGCATTCCGCCTGAAAAAAATTGTGACAGGTGTGTGGGCAAATGAGTCGGTAGAACGTTTAAACCAGCTGCATGCCATGCTTCCGGATCAGGTGATGTATCCGCTGATGAAAGCACAGGCACTGGTGATCAATCACCAGAAACAGGAAGCGGAGTGGATTCTTGAGGAATTTAAACGGGAATGGCCCGATCACCATACACCGGAGTGGGGGTATTATCTTTATATTATGACGCTTCTGGAACGGGAACCGGCATATGTGGACCGCATGACGCATGAGATTGAAATGATTTTTCATGAAAATCCGGATTCTGCTTTGTTATTCTGGATTCTTTCGTTTCTGGAAGAGGAATATTACAACAACAGTGCGCACAAACTGCGTGCAATTGTGCACTGGGTGATGAGTGGCTGTGTTTCCCCGTACCTGTATCTGGAGGCATACGATCTGATCAGCCATGACCCGTATCTGCTCACAAAACTGGGAAGATTTGAAGTGCGGATTCTGCGCTGGGCAATCCGTCATCAGGTTTTGACGAAGGAACTGGCAGCACAGATTTTTGAAGTGGTGGAAATGAATCAGGGATTTCATCCGGTTCATTTTGAACTGATGCAGGCAGCTTACGGGACAGAGGAAAAACCGGAATATGTGGGACAGATCTGCAGTTACCTGATAAGAACCCAGCAGTTTGATACAAAATTTCACCACTGGTATGAAAAGGGAATCGGGCTTGAACTTCGGATTACCGGATTATACGAGGCTTATCTGATGTCACTGGATGAACGGGAGATTGCATCGGTTCCGAAAATTATCCGGATGTACTTTCAGTATGACAGTAATCTTCCCTATCGGAAGATGGCAATTCTTTACAACAATATCATTGCGTCAAAGGAAAGCGAACCGGAAATTTATGAACAGTATCGCCGGGTGATGAGCCGTTTTGCCATGGAACAGATCGAGCAGGAACATGTGGACGATAATCTGGCGGTGGTTTATGAGGACATGCTCGAACTGGGGCTGGTGAATGAAGAACTTGCAAAATGTCTTTCCAATATTCTGTTTGCGCATAAGCTGGTAATTATGCAGCCGCATATGGTCCGCGCGATTGTATACCAGAAGCAGATGAAAGATCCGCAGATCGTTCCGATTGTAAACGGATGTGCCTACGTGTCCCTTTTCTGCAGGGAATATGCCATTTTGTTTGAGGATGGGAAAGGCCAAAGATATATCCACAGTGTCCCGTACCGGCTGGATCCCCTGATGGATGCCGGATCGTATCTGGAGAAATGTACGGCACTGGCACCGGAGGAACTTCCGTATATTGTTTCCCATTTTGGGGAAAAGCCGGATCATCATATGTTTGATGCCAAAGAGGAAAAATTTTTCCGGAGAGTGCTGTTTGCACAGGAGCTGGATACGGAATACCAGTCGTATTTTTCCAGGGAGATTGTGCGTTATTATCAGAAAAAAGAGCAAAAACCCCTGGTGGAACAATATCTGGAACAGGCAGATTATGAGCAGATGCCGCAGGCGGTGCGTCAGTATATGATGGAATCCCTTGCGGACTGGCGGATGTATGACCGGTTGTATGAACAGATGCAGGAATATGGGCTGGATCAGATCGGATCATCGGCAAAGGTTGCAGTTGCCACCTATCTGCTGGATGCGATGGAAGAGAGGGAGCAGGACGAGGAACTGCTGCTTTTGTGTACAAGTGCGTTTTTAAATAAAAAATACAATGACAGGATTCTGCAGTATCTGAGTGATTTTTATTCCGGACCGGTTGAGACCATGCTTCGTTTATGGAGAGCAGCACAGGATTTTGAACTTCGGACAAGAGATCTGGAAGAACGGATTCTTGAGCAGATGCTGTATACGGATATGGATCTTTTGCAGGCACTGGAGGTATTTGCGCATTATTATGAAAGCGGTGGGCAGGAACTGATTGTTCTTGCGGTCATTACGGTATTTGCGCAGAACTATTTTGTAAAAGAAGCCGCGCTGCCAAAACAAATCCTTGCCATAATACGGAGACGGTATCAGAGCGGAAAGAAACTAAATGATGCCTGTAAACTTGCCCTGCTCAAATCGTTTTCCGGGATGTCCTCTCTGCAGGAGGCACAGTATGAAGCCGCAGATGTGCTGCTGGCAGAGTTCACCGGAAGAAACATGAATTTTTCATTTTATAAAAGACTGGACCGGCGGCTGGTACAGAAATATCATCTGTATGACAAAATTTATGTGGAACACCGGACAAACCCAAAGAAACATGTCGTGCTGCACTACAGCCGGGATGAGGACGGGGAGCAGTTTCACGAAGTGGATATGCCGAATGTCTATGCCGGTATTTTTGTGGAAACATTTGTGGTATTTTTCGGGGAGGAGATCCAGTATTACATCACCGAAGAATATAAAAATAAGGTCGTCTCGACGGAAAGCAATCGTCTGACCTGTAACGATATCTATGCACAGAAAGATGAAAGCAGGTACAATCTGATCAACCAGATGCTGATTTCAGAGACTTTATCCGATGAAGTTTCCATGTTTCAGACGATGAAACAGTACGCAGGATATGATGAGGTGACGAAAAAAGTATTTAAGCTTTTGTAAGCAGGATGGGAGAAGAGATGGAAGCCAATACCTGTTATCTTGGCATCGAACTGAACGACTCGTATGCCATGGTAAGTTATATGCAACCGAATATGGAAGAACCGGAGACGGTCAGCACGATTGCCGGCAGTGAAAATTACCGGATTCCCACGCTGCTTGCCCGACGCAAAAATGTCGGCATGTGGTATTATGGGGAAGATGCCGGAAGGATGGCAAAAACCAGTGAGGTGATTTGTGTGGATTCCCTTCTTCGCCGTGCCGCTGCATCGGAAGTGATTACCATTGCAAAAGAGAGTTATGATGCAGTAGATCTGCTGGCACTGTTTATTAAAAAAGTGATTGAACTTCCGCAGAAACTGGGAAATACTTCGCATGTGACCGGAATTGTCCTGACGGTGGATCATCTGACGAAAGAGTTGATCGGCATTTTCCGGCATGTGGCAGAACTTTTAGGATTGTCGCAGGAAACATTTGCGGTGATCGATGACAAAGAGAGTTTCTATGCGTTTGCCATGAACCAGGAGAAATCTTTGTGGATGCACGATGTGTTTTTGTTTTCCTGCGGGAAGAATGCCGTCAGTTCCTATGATCTTTCGAGGGATATGCATACGAAGCCGCAGATGATCACGATTCACGCAACCGGGGCACAGGAACTGGGAGAGGAGAAAGATGAGGCGTTTGCAAGGCTTCTGACTAACTGTTTTGCAAACCGTCCGGTATCTTCGGTTTATCTGGTCGGGGACGGGTTTGACGGAGAATGGATGAAACAGTCACTGGCAGTTCTCTGCCGGGGACGGCGCGCGTTTCTGGGACAGAATCTTTTTTCCAAAGGGGCATGCTATATGGCCCGCATCCGTGAAATGGGAGAAAACTGGCCATTCATTTACATGGGCGAAAACGAGATGAAATTTAATCTGAGTTTAAGTGTCGTGGAAAAAGAAAAAAAGAAGGTTTTAAATCTTGTCAGTGCCGGGAAAAACTGGTTTGAGATAAAAAATACATGTGAGGTGATCCTAAGCGGCACGCCGCAGGTGGAATTTTTAAAGCAGCTTCCAAGCAGCAGTACTCCCCAGATACAGACGGTGGAACTTGAGGATCTTCCGGTTCGTCCGGACCGCACGACAAGACTCCGGATTACGGCCAGTCCGGTGGCAAATGATAAGATTGAAGTGGAAATCCGGGATCTGGGATTTGGTGAATTTTTCCCGGCTACCGGCCGGGCATGGAAAAGTATCATAATGATGGGATAAACGTATGGGTGAATTATTACTTTGTCATGAAACAATTGCGGCTCTGCCCTATTATATAGAGGAAACCGGGATAAACATATATTCCATGGAAGAACTCAGCTATTATATTTCCGGAAATGTGTATCTTTTAGATCATTCCTTCATGTGCGAGAGTTTATGTACATGGGTGGAAAAACAGATGCATCGTGTCGAACTCGCACAAAAACTCAGGGAGAATATCCGCACGGAAGGAAAATTGTCCGATTTTGTTTTTGCCATATTGCAGGATACGGCATACTGTACCATGAAAGAAATGCAGGAGATCGTTTTTGCGGTCCGGCAGATGGAACAGAAGTCGGATTTTGAATGTGACAAGATCCGGGCAGACCAGCTGATGGAGAAGGAAAAATATCTGGCAGCTATTTACCGGTATAAACATCTGTTAGACGAAGCAGATACGAAAGAAACCGGTGAGGTTCTGCGGGGAAATATCTGGCATAACCTCGGAACGGCGTATGCACGTCTCTTTTTGTTTGAAGAGGCGGGGCGCTGCTTTGAGAAGGCATATGCATTGAATAAACAAAAGGAATCTCTCCGGGAGTGCCTGATGTGCTGCCGCTGCCGGCATGATGAGGAAGCGTTTGCGGAAATTGCAAAAAAATATCAGGTGGAGGAGAGAAAGCAGCAGGAAATCAGAAATGAAATTTCCATCGCATGTAAGAGCGAAAAACTCGAACAGTTTGAATCCCATCTGGAAGAATTAGCGCAGCGGACCGGGGGTGTCCAAAAGGCGAAGGCAAAGAAAGAAGTAATGGATGTGATTGTTCAGTGGAAGAAAGAGTATCGAAGGAGCTGCAAGGTATAACATATGATTTTTTCAAATTTATTTCATAGAAAAAAGAACAAAGAAAGTGAGACAGGAAGTTTCTCACAATATGATCAGAGCGAGTATGCAAAACTTGAGACAAAAAACATTGTAAAAGAATTGAATCTGTCGGACGCGGCACAGGCAAAGAAATATGTAGTGGATTTGTGTAAGCAGATGATTCAGGCGTCTAAGGATATTGAAGACAGTAAATCGGAATATCAGCTGGTGACAAATTATCTGACAGATATTCAGATTCTCGAAGACCTGACGGACGCAGAGCGTAAACCGATTCTTGAGTGTGCCACACAGGTCGCAAAGCTGGAAAAGCAAAGAACCGATTTTCTGAAAACCAAACGCCGGCTGACAGATACGCAGTTTGCGCAGATGCAGGAGGAAGAAGAGAATCTTCCGGGAGTGATCCGCCGGCTGAAAGCCAATGAGGCAGATCTGGATGCGATCAAGAGAAATATGGCATATCTGGAAGGAAAAAAACTGGAATGGTCCATGCAACGGTCAGATTCCGCAAAGGTACAGAAAGTAACCCGTACCGCAGCGTGCTATCTGTTAGCTGTGTTTATTACGTTGTTTGCTTTTGTGGGAATACTTTCCTGGTATCTGAACAGGGATCTGCAGCTGGTTTTCACCATTATGGGATTTGCAGCTGTGGGAGCGGGCGCGTTTATTTTGATCCGTTATCAGGATTCCACAAGAGAGATCCGTCAGGCGGATGTCAACCGCAATCAGGCGATTACTTTGGAGAACCGGGTAAAGATCCGCTATGTCAATACGAAAAACGCGGTGGATTTCATCTGTGAAAAATATCATGTCCGCAATGCGAAAGAACTGGAATTTTTATATGGACAGTATCAGGAGGAAGCGCGGGAAAAGGAAACATTCCGTAAAACCAGTGATGATCTGGATTATTATACGCAGAATCTTCTGCAGTATCTGACACGGCTGCGGATGTATGATACCCGTGTATGGCTGACACATGCAAATGCGCTGGTCGACAGCCGGGAGATGGTAGAGCTGAAGCATGAACTGCTGACAAGGCGGCAGAAACTGCGGGCACGTATGGAGTACAGTGTGGGAAGTATCCATGAGATGAAGGGTGAGGCTCTCAAAAATATGAGCAAGCTCGGAAACAATGCTTATCAGCTGGAGCAGATCATCCGCAAGATTGAAGCGATGAATCCGGTATTTAAGTAAAAATAATAGTGATTTATTGCGTTTTCTTTTGAGATAGCCGCCCGGTGTGAAAGGGGCGGCTATCTCCTGTCCTATCGTGTAGTGTTTTGCATACAGTCAAAATTGGGATTGAAAGCATAGTAGTTTTTGCTGTCCAGTTCTTCCTGCAGCAGACGAAGAGCCTCGCCAAAACGCTGGAAATGCACAATTTCACGCTCACGCAAAAAGCGGATCGGATCAGCAACTTCTTGATCTTTTGCCAGACGCAGTATATTGTCATACGTTTTTCTTGCTTTTTGTTCTGCTGCCATATCTTCCACCAGATCAGCAATGGCATCACCACTTGACTGAAATTCGGTAGCGGAAAATGGAACTCCACCCGCAGCCTGCGGCCAGACACCTGCGGTGTGATCAATATAATATGGTGCAAATCCGGAAGCTTCCAGTTCTTTGGCGGAAAGTCCGCGTGTCAGCTGGCGGACAATCGCACCAATCATTTCGAGGTGACCAAGTTCCTCGGTTCCGATGTCAGTAAGTACACCGGCAATTCGCGGATTTGCAAAAGAAAACCGCTGGGCCAGATAGCGCATGGAAGCTCCCATTTCGCCATCGGGACCACCGTACTGACTTATAATAAAAGATGCCATCTTAGCATTTGGTGTTGAAATGGAAATCGGATATTGCAGTCTTTTTTCATAATTCCACATAGCTTATTTCACTCCTTCCCATGGCATTGGACCGTCATTCCAGTCCCAGTCCTCCAGCGGCTGGCTGCCAAATGCGGACAACGGTTCGAAACGTTCCTCGTATGTCTTTTTAGCTGAATTGTATAATTCGTTGCACTGATTGTAATAAGAGAGTGCCTGTGCGTCATCCGGATGGGTGTCCAGATAAAGAAGCATATCATAGGCACAAAAGCCCAGTGCCATAACCCAGCGGTACAATTCCGACCGGTTCATTGGCTGAGAAGATGGTCTTGTCATCGCCGCCGCCCTCCCTGCATCATATTCATATTGCATTTTCCGGTAAAAGGTTTATCCAGTTCCGGAAAAATTGTGCCTGCGGCAAGCCCGCGCATGGGATCGTAGGTTTTGCCGAATGTCTGCCAGGGAACGTAGCACATGCCAGGTACCTGATGGCTGCCATTGTCTGTTTCCGGCATAGTATTAATAGTTGCATTCATGGATTTCTTTTTCCTTTCTGATCAGCATATACTGTATGATATGTTTCGTTTGCGTTATGTGTGTATTTGTTATATAATAAAACACATGACAGAATAAGGAGAGAAACGCAATGAGTAAAGTAAGAACAAGATTTGCACCAAGTCCGACAGGAAGAATGCATGTGGGAAATCTTCGTACGGCATTGTATGCATACCTCGTAGCAAAGCATGAGGGCGGAGATTTCATCTTAAGAATAGAAGATACCGATCAGGAGCGTTATGTGGAAGGCGCTGTAGATATTATTTACCGCACCCTGCAGAAAACAGGCCTGATCCATGACGAGGGACCGGACAAGGATGGCGGCTGTGGACCATATGTACAGAGTGAGCGCCAGGCACAGGGCATTTATTTAAAATACGCCAAAGAGCTGATCGATAAAGGCGAGGCCTATTATTGTTTCTGTGACAAGGAACGCTTAGAGGGACTCAAAAAAGTAGTTGCAGGAAAAGAAATTCATGTATATGACAAGCACTGTCTGCATCTTTCCAAGGAAGAAGTAGAAGAAAAACTTGCCGCAGGCGTACCGTATGTCATCCGTCAGAATAACCCGACGGAGGGAACGACAACGTTCGAGGATGAGATTTACGGGGATATTACCGTTGACAATGCGGAGCTGGACGATATGATTCTGATCAAGTCCGATGGATATCCGACTTACAATTTTGCAAATGTGGTAGACGATCATCTGATGGGAATTACCCATGTTGTCCGTGGAAACGAGTATCTTTCCTCTTCCCCGAAGTACAATCGTCTGTATGAGGCATTTGGCTGGGAAGTACCGGTATATATCCATTGTCCGCTGATTACGGATGAAAATCATCAGAAGCTGTCAAAACGATGCGGACATTCTTCGTTTGAAGATCTGGTAGAGCAGGGATTTCTGACAGAGGCGATCGTGAACTTTGTTGCATTGCTTGGATGGAGCCCGGCAGATAACCAGGAGATCATGACACTCGAAGAACTGGTAGAAAAGTTTGATTACCATCATATGAATAAATCACCGGCAGTCTTTGACTATACCAAGTTAAAATGGATGAACGGGGAATACATCAAAAAAATGGACTTTGACAAGTTCTACGAGATGGCACTTCCGTATATCAAAGAAGTGATCACCAAAGATTATGATCTGAAGAAGATTGCACATATGGTACAGACCCGTATCGAGATCTTCCCGGATATCAGGGATCACATTGATTTCTTTGAGGAACTTCCGGAATATGATGTGGCAATGTACACGCACAAGAAAATGAAGACAAATGCACAGACTTCTCTTGAAGTGTTGCAGGAGATCCTTCCAGTCTTAGAGGCTCAGGAAGATTACAGCAACGATGCATTGTATCAGACACTTCTTAAGTATGTAGAGCAGAAAGGCTGCAAGAACGGATATGTTATGTGGCCGATCCGTACGGCAGTATCCGGCAAGCAGATGACACCGGGCGGTGCTACCGAGCTTATGGAGGTTCTTGGAAAAGAAGAGTCTCTTGCCCGTATCCGTAAAGGAATCGAGCTCCTTTCTCAGGCACAGTAGAACATTCTCACGGGAGAACGAATGAACTATAATAAATCCCAGCAGCAGGCCATCCGCCATAAGGATGGCCCGATGCTTGTTCTGGCAGGTCCCGGTTCAGGGAAAACTGCGGTAATTACCCAAAGAACGAAACAGTTAATTGAATATGAGAACATAGATCCGTCCAATATTCTTGTGATTACATTTACGCGAGCGGCGGCACAGGAGATGAAGCAGCGTTTTCTTGCAGCGACAGGAGAAGAGAGAACGAAAGTGACCTTCGGTACGTTCCACGCCATATTTTTCATGGTGTTGAAGCTGGCGTATCATTTTGATTCCGGAAATATTATATCGGAGGAGCAGCGATATCAGTTTATGCGGGAGATTCTGTCTTATCATCATCTGGAATACCGGGATGAAGGGGAATTTATCGGGGATGTTTTAACGGAGATCAGCCGTGTGAAAAATGAGCAGATTCCGCTGGAACATTTTTATTCTTCCAGCTGTGGGGAGGAGGTTTTCCGGAAGATTTACCGGGAATATGATGAGCGGCTCAAAAGGAACCGCCTGATTGATTTTGATGATATGCTGACATACACATATGAGTTGTTTTCCCAGCGGAAGGATATTCTTTCGGCATGGCAGAAAAAGTACCGTTATATTCTGATTGATGAGTTTCAGGATATCAATCTGATCCAGTGGAAGATCATGTGTATGCTTGCCGCACCGGAAAATAATCTCTTTGTAGTGGGAGATGATGATCAGTCCATCTATCGGTTCCGCGGTTCGAAGCCGGAAATTATGCTGGGATTTCAAAAGATATACCCGCAGGCAAAGATTGTGAATCTTGAAGTAAATTACCGGTGTGAGCCGCCGATTGTGGAGGCAGCTATGCGCCTGATCGCACACAATGAAGAACGTTTTCCGAAAAAGATCCGTGCCGGAAAAGCCGGGAAACAGAAGGTGCGTTTTCAGTACTTTGAGGACTGCTATAAAGAGAATGCATTTTTGGCAGAAGATATCCGGCAGACTGTGCAAAATGGGGTTCCGCTTTCGGAAATCGCAGTACTGTTTCGGACAAACATGCAGCCGCGTGCCCTGATGGAATATATGGTTTCTGCCAATCTGGCATTTCAGACGAAAGACCGGATTCCGGATATCTATGAGCACTGGATTGCCCGTGATTTTTTCACTTATATCCGCATCGCACAGGGAAGTGACAGCAGGGCCGATTTCCTTTCTATTATGAACCGGCCGAAGCGGTATATCGGCAGGGACAGCCTGCCCGATGAAACGGTATGTTTTGATGAGTGGATGAAATTATATGAGGAGCAGCCGTGGGTCGCGGAGCGGATCGAAAAGTTGTGGTATGATCTGAAACATTTGTCCCGTCTGAGCCCTTATGCGGCAATCAACTATATCCGGCGGGGAATCGGGTACGATGATTATCTGGCAGAGTATGCCGAATACCGGAATGCGAATAAAGAAGATTTTTATGAAGTGGCAGATGAAATCCTTGCGAGTGCCAAAGGGTACCGTACATTTGAGGAATGGTTTGCACATATAGAAGAATACCGGCAGGAGTTAAAGAGACTGGCGCAGGAAAAGCGCAGGAATCAGAATGCTGTGACATTTGCAACACTGCACAGCGCCAAGGGGCTGGAATTTACAAAAGTGTATCTGATTGACGTCAACGAGGGCGTAATGCCTTATAAGAAAGCAGTATTAAAGCAGGATGTCGAGGAAGAACGGCGTTTGTTTTATGTGGGAATGACCAGAGCAAAGGAATCCCTGACCATCTGTTCGGTGAAAAAAATGCGTGGCAAAGAGGTGGAACTGTCGCGTTTTATCAAAGAAGCCGGTAAAGAGCCGTAAAAAACCTGCATCGGGTATTCGATGCAGGTTTTTATAAAAGTTATTCCTCGTCTTCGAGTGCATTGAAGTAGTCATCATCGAGCATTTCATCAAAGCGGTCGGCAGCAGCTTCGTACTCATCGTCATCCGTGATGCTGTCGATCTGTGGAATGCCATCCTCATCCTCCGCGTAGCGGTAGAGATAAACGGTGCCTTCGTCCGGATCAGAGCCGTCTGGATTGAGCGGCATCAGTGCAATGTAGTCCTGTTCATTTACGTCAAAAATGGTAAGGATTTTGCATTCTACTTCACCTTCATCCAGCTCAAGTGTTACACGGATATCTTCAATCTCATCCGGGGTAACGGGTGTTGCTTTTTCTTTATCTTCCATAAGATACCTCTTTTCTTAATCGTTTTTTGTGTCTTTTATCATTATAAGCGAGGAGTAAGGAGCTTGTCAATTCGAAAAAGTGATATACAAAGTTTTTTAAAAAGGGTATAATGAAAAACATGAAAATACGAGATACGAAAAAACGAACAGAGAATAAAAGGATCAGGGAAGGGGATTACGCAAAAACGGGAGTGACGGTTCAGGGAGAATGGACGACTTTTACGTTTGATGCGGAAAAAGAGGACAGCTGTTTTGTGGTACTTAAGGATATACAGACCAAAAAAGAAGAAAAAATAGCTGTTCCGGCAGAATACTGCATGGGATCGGTGCGCTCTGTCGCAGTGGCAGATCTGCATCTCGAACATCTGATTTACGATTTTGAGATCAATGGGAAAACGGTAATGGATCCGTGCGCACATGCCATCATGGGGCGGCAGGTCTGGAATGACAGTTCACGCAGCCGGCAGCAGTATGAGGTGCATGGGGCATTTGATGTGCAGGAGTTTGACTGGGGGGAGGATGTATGTCCGGAAATACCGAGGGAACAGATGATTATGTACAAGCTGCATGTGCGTGGTTTTACGATGGATTCCGGTACCAGAAGTGTTCCGGGGACGTTTCGTGCGCTTATGAACCGGATTCCTTATCTGAAGAAACTCGGTGTGACAACAGTTGAACTTATGCCGGTGTATGAGTTTGAGGAAATTGAACTGCCAAAGCAGCAGAAACTTCCGGAATATATCCGTTGGAAAGAAAAACAGACGGATCAGATCCGTCCGGCAGAAAAAATAAAAGAAGCTCCGCGCAAAGTGAATTACTGGGGATATGAGCCCGGAAATTATTTTGCGGTGAAGGCATCGTATGCTGCCGATCCGCTGCATGCTTCCCGGGAATTCAGGATGCTGATCCACCGGCTGCATGAAAACGGCATGGAATGTGTGATGGAGATGTATTTTCCGGAGAAAGTGAATCATAATCTGATTTTAGAAGCGCTTCGTTACTGGGTGCGGGAATACCATGTGGACGGAATCCATCTGCTTGGAGAACATCTGCCCATTACAGCGATCGTGCAGGATGGCATGCTCAGCCGCACCAAGATTTTTTATGTGGATTTTGAGGAAAAAGCATGTGCGGCAAGCCGGAAATATCCGAATCTGTATATTTACAAAGAGGAGTATCAGTATCCGATCCGGCAGGTCTTAAACCATATCAATGGAAATATGCGTGATTTTGCCGATCAGCAGAGAAAACAGGGGGCTTTTTTAGGCTATATCAATTATATAGCAAGCAACAACGGGTTTACGCTTGCAGATCTGTTTATGTACAACGATAAACACAATGAGGAAAATGGAGAGCAGAATCTCGATGGGAGTTCCTGGAACTTCAGCAATAATTACGGCGTGGAGGGACCGACCAGAAAGCGTTATATCAATGCGCTGCGGAAATTAAACTGGAGAAATGCGGTTCTTATGCTTATGCTGGCGCAGGGGGTTCCTCTGTTGTGGAGCGGTGATGAGATGGGAAATTCCCAGAACGGAAATAATAATGCATACTGTCAGGATAATCCCACCGGCTGGGTGAACTGGAAGAATGAGAAGTCTCATCGCAGACAGATCGAATTTCTGCAGCAGGTAATTGCGTTTCGAAAAGAACATACCGTGCTTTCAAATCCGATGCCATTCCAGTTTTCGGATTATAAATCGCTGGGGTATCCGGATCTTTCCTATCACGGGACAAGTGCGTGGATGTTAGAACCGACACCGGATCATCTATGCCTGGGAATGCTTTATTGCGGGGCTTATGCCCAAAACGAAAAAGAGCCGGATGTCTATGTCGCCTATAATTTTCTTGCCGCGGCAACGGAACTGGCTTTGCCTAAACCGCGAAAAGGGAAAGAATGGGTTGTCTGTATTGACAGCGGAGAAGAGGATGCTGCGTTTTTGGACGCACCAAAGCCCGTAAGCGGAGGAAAAATCATTCTCCGGCCACAGACCATCTGTGTGCTGGAGAGCAGGGAGATGAAAAAACATGGGTAATGCATGGAAACATTTTTGCACAATTACACATCACAAAAATCTGGTGCTTGTCGGTTGCTTTAAGATCGGACTATACAGGCAGGGGCTGCTGCATGATCTTTCAAAATATTCTCCGACGGAATTTCTGGTCGGTTGCAAATATTATCAGGGAACCATGAGTCCGAACAATGCAGAGCGGAAGGAAAAGGGGTATTCCCTGGCGTGGCTGCATCACAAAGGACGCAATAAACACCATCTCGAGTACTGGATTGATTATGATATTTCAAAAGAACCGGGGAAAGAACATTCGGGGATGGCAGGAATGAAAATGCCGGTGTGCTACGTGGCGGAAATGTTTGTTGACAGGATCAGTGCATCCAAAAACTACCAGAAAGACAAATACACGGACCGGAGTGCACTCGATTACTATATGCACGGCAGATCGCATTATCTGATCCATCCGGATACCGAGGCACTGATCCACTATCTTTTACTGATGCTGGCAGTGCGGGGGGAGAAGGAAACATTTGCATTTGTAAAGAATGAGGTACTGAAAGGAAACGTTCCTTATGAGAGGGAAAGCCTGATCCGGCGCATACAGGAACTGGCACCGGAAGAAAAAATATAAAAGGGAAAAGCACAGAATGCCTTCTGCTGACATAGAATATTAGAAAGCTGTTGGAAAAGGTGCTGTGTGAAAACATTTTTGGTTCCCCTGACACTGGAAGAGGAAACAGACTGTCTGTGCAGATTAAAAAATGGCGAGCAAGGGGCAAAGGAAGAACTGGTGTTGCACAACATGCGCCTGGTAGCCCATGTCGCAAAAAAATATGTCAGTTCGGAAGAAGAACAGGAGGATCTGATTTCCATCGGTACGATCGGACTGATGAAAGCAGTAGACAGTTTCCGGCCGGAATACGGAAATAAATTTGCAACGTATGCCATCCGGTGTGTGGACAATGAATTGCTGATGCATCTGCGATCAAAGAAAAAACAGCGCAAAGAAGTTTCTATGTTTGAACCGATTGGTACAGACAAAGAAGGAAACCAGATTCAGCTTGTCGATGTGCTGGAGTTTCATGATAAAAATGTAGCGGATGAAGTGACAAAAAGGGAGCAGATGAAAAAAATCCGTACCTTTATGAATGATGTGTTAAGCGAGAGAGAAGCATTTATCATTCGGCGAAGATATGGAATCGGAGGAAATCAGGAACTGACCCAGAGAGAAATCGCGCGGGCACTTGGAATTTCCCGTTCCTATGTTTCCAGGATTGAAAAGAGAGCACTGGAAAAACTTAAAAAAGTGATAAGCGAATAAAGTCGTTGCAAAAAGATGCATTTTATGATAAGGTAAATGCATCTTTTTTCATGCATGTGTCTGTGCAAAATTCCCATTTGTTGGAATGAGGTGAATATGTATAGCCAAATCAGGACATCCATGCTGGATGGAATCTGCGCAATGCCGGTACAGGTAGAGGTGGATATCAGCATGGGAATGCCGGTGTTTGATATGGTAGGATATCTTTCTTCAGAGGTGCGGGAGGCGAAGGAACGAGTGCGTACGGCGCTTCACAATTGCGGAATTCTTCTGCCTGCAAAGCGGATTACCGTAAATCTTTCTCCGGCAAATATAAGGAAAACCGGAACCGGATTTGACCTGCCGATTGCGGTTGCACTGCTGGTTGCCATGGGGCTGGTAAAACCGGAGAAGTGCGCGGACACGATTTTTTCCGGGGAGTTGAATTTAAGTGGACAGTTACTGCCGGTCCGGGGAATTCTGCCGATGGTTTCGGATGGAGTAAAGGAAGGGATTCATAAATTTGTTGTTCCGGCGGATAATCTTATGGAAAGCCGTCTGGTGCAGGGGGCGGATGTCTGCGGATTTTCTGCATTGGAATCGGTGATCGGCTATCTGCAGGATGGCGGTTATAAAGAGCCGGCATATGCAGGCCGGCGGCAGAACAGATCCCATGGGATGCCGGATTTTTCCGAAGTAAACGGGCAGCAGTTTTTGAAACGGGCAGCGGAAATCGCAGCGTCCGGAATGCACAATATGCTTATGGTCGGGCCGCCGGGAGCCGGAAAAACCATGATCTCCGAGCGGATGGCTACAATCCTGCCGCCACTTACAAAAAAAGAGCAGCTGGAGGTTTCAAAAATATACAGTGTCTGCGGTCTGCTGGCAGACTCCCGGACACTGTTGCAGGAACGGCCGTTTCGCAGTCCGCATCATACGGTCAGCATGGCAGGGCTTGCCGGCGGTGGACGAAGTATCCGGCCGGGAGAGATTTCACTGGCACATCATGGTGTGCTTTTTCTGGATGAACTCCCGGAATTTTCCAAATCAACGTTAGAAGTGCTGCGTCAGCCGTTGGAGGAACATCAGATTCATTTGACGCGCGCGGTCGGCAGTGTGACCTATCCATCGGATTTTTTACTTCTGGCATCTATGAATCCATGCAATTGCGGATATTATCCGGACCGGAATCGGTGCAGATGCACACAGGCATCCCTGCAGCGGTATTTTGACCGGATTTCCCAGCCGCTCATTGACCGCATGGATCTTTGTGTGGAAGCGCCGATGGTTACGTATGAAGAACTGACGGGAAACGGTAATAATGAGAGTTCAAAGACCATCCGGGACCGGGTGTGTGAGTGTCAGGAACGCCAGATTTTCCGATTCAAAGACGAAAATTTTTCTCACAACAGTGGAATTCCGGCAGCAAAATTAAACCAGTTCTGTAAGCTGGGAGAAAAGGAGCAGCGGTATATGGAAAAAATGTTTCATAAACTGTCACTTACTGCGCGCACTTACCATAAAATCCTCCGGGTGGCACGAACAATTGCCGATACACAAAAGGCGGAAAACATCCGTGTCTGTGATCTGACAGAAGCTGTGTGTTACCGGAGTATCGGGGATAAATTCTGGGGAGGTATGGAAAGATGAGCATGTATGCGTACTGGCTTGCAAATACCGGACTGACCGTACATAAACTGACGGGTCTTATGACAGAAGGAATCGGTGCGGAAGAACTGTATGCCTTGCAGGAATCCCAAATGAAAAAAATCCGGGTTCTGGATGAAAAGGATGTGGAAAAAATCACACAATCCAGGCGGCACTGGGAGGTACAGGAGTGCTGGGGAAAACTGCAGGAGGAAGGAATCGGTTTTGTCTGCGTGGAAGATGCGCGGTACCCGCAAAAGCTCCGCCGGATTTCTGCAACACCTTATGCGCTGTATTATATTGGCAGGCTGCCGGAAGAAACACGAAAGAGTGTGGCAATTGTCGGGGCGCGGACAAGAAGTGCCTATGGAAGCCAGATTACGGGGAAACTGGCGAGGGCACTTGCACAGAACCGGATGGATATCATCAGCGGCATGGCGATGGGGATTGATGCTGATGCGCATAGCGGAGCACTGGAAGAAAACGGGGATACCTATGCGGTACTGGGCTGTGGCGTGGATGTGTGTTATCCGAAAAGAAACCGGTATTTATATGAAAAAATGCAGGATCGGGGAGGTATTTTGTCGGAATATCCGCCGGGCACACCGCCGCTTCCGGGATATTTTCCGCAAAGAAACCGTATCATAGCCGGACTTGCGGATTACGTGATTGTGATGGAGGCAAGAAAAAAGAGCGGATCGCTGATTACTGCGGACTATGCCATGGAACAGGGAAAGGAAGTGTATGCCCTTCCCGGGAGAGTTACGGATGCCCTGAGTGAAGGAACCAACCATCTGATCCAGCAGGGCGCCGGCATTTTTGTAAGTGTGGAAGATTTCCTGCAGGAACTGCAATTACAGCCCAAAAATATAACGACACAAATAGACTTTAGAAAAAATCTTCTTGAAAAAGACGAATCGTTGGTGTATGCTTTATTAGATTTTTATCCGGTGGGTCTTGGAACCCTGATCGAAAAAAGTCCCTATGGTCTGGTAGAAATTCTGCCGGTTTTAGAGAGGCTGGAACAGAAAGGGTTCATTCAGGAGACCATTCCGAATTATTATATAAAAACAATTTAGATGATATAAGGAGCACCAAATGGCAAAGTATCTGGTAATCGTGGAGTCACCGGCAAAGGTGAAGACGATTAAAAAATTTCTGGGAAAAAATTATGAGGTCATGGCAAGTAACGGGCATGTGAGAGATCTTCCGAAGAGTCAGCTCGGATTTTCTCCGGAAAATGATTTTGAACCGAAATATATTACGATTCGTGGAAAGGGAGAGATTCTTGCAAAGTTAAGAAAAGAAGTAAAGAAAGCGGATAAAATTTATCTCGCAACTGACCCGGACCGTGAAGGAGAGGCAATTTCCTGGCATTTAACCAAGGCGTTGAAACTGGACGATAAAGATGTCAGCAGAATCAGTTTTAACGAAATTACAAAAACAGCGGTAAAAGCATCCTTAAAGACACCGCGTGAGATTGATATGGATCTGGTTGATGCACAGCAGGCGAGACGTATGCTGGACCGTATGGTTGGTTACCGGATCAGCCCATTGTTATGGGCAAAAGTAAAAAGAGGGCTGAGTGCCGGTCGTGTACAATCCGTTGCTTTACGGATTGTGTGTGACCGTGAGGAAGAAATTGATGCATTTATTCCGGAGGAGTACTGGTCTTTAGAGGCAAGCCTCCTGCCGGAAGGTGAGAAAAAACCGATTACAGCAAAGCTGCTGGACAAAGGCGGCGAAAAGTTTGAGATTTCTTCCGGGGAACAGATGAATCAGGTGCTTGCGGAATTAAAAGGCAAAGAATTTAAAGTCCGCGATATGAAAAAGGGAGAGCGCACAAAAAAAGCGCCGCTTCCGTTTACAACCAGTACTTTGCAGCAGGAAGCTTCCAAAGCGCTGAATTTCCCGATCTCGAAGACGATGCGGATTGCACAGCAGCTATATGAAGGTGTGGATATCAAAGGACAGGGAACGGTCGGTATCATCACCTATCTGCGTACGGATTCCGTTCGTATTTCGGAAGAGGCGGATGAAGCAGCGCGTGCCTTTATTTCCGAAAGCTACGGAGAGGAATATCTGTCTGACGGAGAAGGAAGCAAGAAGAGCAATACAAAGATTCAGGATGCGCACGAAGCGATCCGTCCGACCGATATTAACCGTATTCCGACTGAGATTAAAGAGTCGTTAAGCCGGGATCAGTTCCGTTTATACCAGCTGATCTGGAAACGCTTTGCCGCAAGCCGTATGGCAAACGCAAAGTATGAGACAACAACCGTTAACATTGCGGCGGGAGATTATACATTCCGCGTTTCTACTTCCAAAGTAGCTTTTGACGGATTTATGCTGGCCTATACGGAAGCGGATGACGAAAAGCAGGAAAAACAGGTACTTTTAAAATCGATTGATAAAGATACAAAATTAAAACTCGAAGAATTCGATCCGAAACAGCATTTTACACAGCCACCGGCACATTATACGGAAGCTTCGCTGGTAAAAACACTCGAAGAACTCGGAATCGGACGGCCGAGCACCTATTCCCCGACCATCACAACGATTATTGCCAGACGTTATATCACAAAGGAAAATAAGAACCTCTATGTAACGGAGATCGGTTCGGTTGTCAATTCCATTATGAAGGAGTCTTTCCCGACCATTGTAGATGAACATTTTACCGCAAATATGGAATCTCTTTTAGACAGTGTTGCGGAAGGTCATTTAAACTGGAAGACGGTTGTTGCGAATTTTTATCCGGATCTGGAAGAGGCTGTGGAGGCCGCGGAAAAAGATCTCGAAAAGATTACCATTGAAGATGAAGTGACGGATGAAATCTGTGAAGTATGCGGGCGCAATATGGTAATCAAGTATGGACCGCATGGAAAGTTCTTGGCATGTCCGGGATTCCCGGAGTGCCGGAATACCAAGCCATATTATGAAAAGATTGGTGTCGCATGTCCGAAATGCGGAAAAGACGTGGTCATCAAAATGACACGCAAGGGCAGAAGATACTATGGATGCATTGATTATCCGGAATGTGATTTCATGAGCTGGGGGCGTCCGGTGGAAAAGAAATGTCCGCGCTGTGGAGGCTATATGGTAGAAAAAGGAAACAAGCTTGCATGTGCGGATGAACATTGCGGTTACACGGAGGCAAAAGAAAAAGAAACAGAATAGTCGTAAATTTTTCAAAAAATATTGAATTGTCTGATAAATAGTGCTACACTCATGGTATCTGTGATAAAGACAGGAGGAAAAACATGAGTGTTCAACTTCTAGACAAGACAAGAAAAATAAATAAACTGCTTCATAACAATAATTCGTCCAAGGTGGTATTTAACGATATCTGTGAAGTCCTGACAGGAATTCTTGATTCCAACATCCTTGTAATAAGCAAGAAGGGAAAGGTTTTAGGTTCCAGTGTATGCAAAGGGGTTGAGGAACTGCAGGAACTGATCGTGGATGAAGTCGGCGGATATATTGATGCAGAACTCAATGAGCGTCTTCTGGGAATCCTTTCCACAAAAGAGAACGTAAATCTGGAAACACTCGGATTCGGAGATGAATCCAAAAAGTACCGGGCCATCATTACCCCGATTGACATTGCCGGGGAGCGGCTGGGAACCTTATTTGAATACCGGTGCGAAACGGAATATGACATTGATGACATTATTCTGACAGAGTACGGAACAACGGTGGTAGGACTGGAAATGATGCGTTCTGTAAACGAAGAGAGTGCAGAGGAAGCGAGAAAGGTTGCAATCGTAAAATCTGCGATCAGCACACTTTCTTTCTCGGAACTTGAGGCAATCACCCACATCTTTGATGAACTGGATGGCAATGAGGGAATTCTTGTTGCAAGCAGAATTGCGGATCGCGTGGGAATTACCCGTTCCGTGATTGTAAATGCACTTCGTAAGTTTGAGAGTGCGGGCGTGATCGAATCGCGTTCTTCCGGCATGAAAGGAACTTACATAAAGGTTGTCAATGATGTGGTTTTCGATGAACTTGCAGAACTGAAAAGAAAAAATGCAAAATAAAGGATGGAACCGAGAGGACAGCAAAAGGACTTGTATGTAAATATAAGTCCTTTTTTGTCATTTTATGTAAAAAACTACTTGTATTTTGCTTGATTTATACTATAATTAGTATGATACGATAATTGGGAATACTAGATAAGGAGGCACAAAATTGCTAAGTACAGATGCTTTCAATTATGTGAATGTTCTGGATAAAGCTGCCGATGCGAGCTGGAGCAGGGAGAACATTCTGACTAACAATATTGCAAATGTAAACACTCCGGGATATAAGAGAAAAGACTTAAATTTTGAAAATACATTAAAAACAGAACTGGGTCGCTGCAAGCATGAGTCCCTGGATTCGAAAATGAAAGACGTGGATCTTTCCAGACTGAATCCATCGGTTTATGTGGACAGTTCCAATTACTCCTATCGGCTGGATGGAAGTAATGTAGATATTGACACAGAAGAAGTGGAGCTGGCATCCGAACAGATCCGCTATCAGGGAATTACAGCCGGAATTAACGGACAGTTTGACCGTATGCGTTCCGTGATTAAGTAAGGGGGAAAGATAAATGGCTTTATTTCAGACATTTAATATCAGCGCGTCAGGCATGACCGCAGAACGGTTTCGTACCGATATCATTGCGGAGAACATTGCAAATGTAAATACAACATCAACAGAGAGCGGCGGTCCGTACCGACGCAAAATTGTAAATTTTGCAGAACGGAAAGTTACCCCGTTTTCCCAATATTACGCAACTGCATCGCAGAATCCGGCGATCGGAAACGGTGTAAAAGTAACTTCCGTAAAAGAAGATACGGAAACAGATTTCGTGAAAGAATATGATCCTTCCAATCCGGATGCGGATGCGGACGGATATGTATCCTATCCAAATGTAAACACGGTCACGGAAATGACCAATCTGATCGATTCTACCCGTGCATATGAGGCAAATGCGACTGCGTTTGATGCCACGAAGAGTATGGCAACCACGGGACTTTCCATAGGAAAACAATAATAAAAAATAAGTTATACGAGAGAGGACAAAAGCATGGATATCACACAATTGTCTGGAGTTTCTTCTGACTATCTGAATACATTCGCAAAAAAAGAGGCACTTGTTCCGGGAGACGATGACAGTTTCAGCGCGGCGCTTTCAACGGCTATGAAATCGGTAGATGAAACCAATGACCTGCAAAATACCGCGGAGTCGGAAGAAGTACGGTTCGCACTTGGGGAAGCCGAAAATCCACATGATCTGCTGATTGCAGAGACGAAAGCAAATGTAGCACTGCAGTATACGGTTGCAGTGCGGGATAAACTGATTGACGGATACAAAGAGATTATGCAGATGTCAATCTAGTAAGTGAGGAACGAAAACATGCCAGAACAGTTACAGAAAATCCTTGACCGTGTGGTTGAGTGGTGGAAAAAATTTTCCAATAAACAAAGAATGCTGCTGATCAGCCTTACCGCAGCGGTGATCCTTGCGCTGGTGATACTGGGAGTTATTGTATCGAGACCGAGTTATACAACACTGATTGACTGCCAGAACGCAAAAGAAGCCAGCCAGGTAAAAGATCTGTTGGACGGCGAAGGTGATATTGATTATAAGGTAACGGATACCACACATTTTGAAGTAAACAAAAAAGATGAGAACAAGGCAAATTGGCTTTTGGGATCCAATAATATTGATACAACGGGATTTGACCTGTCAGATCCGAACATCAAGGATTATATCGACGGAAGCTTTTCTACCACGGAGGCAGATAAACAGAAACTTGCCAAAAGCTATATGGAAGATAAATTGGAGAATGTGCTTGCTGCGAATGACCTGATTGATTCCGCAAAGGTCACACTGGATATTCCGGACGATGACGGTACACTGATTTCGCGGATGCAGGAAAGTTCTGCCAGCGTTTCGCTTGCCCTGAATGGTTCTATGGATTCGGACCAGGCGTATTCGGTGGCGCGCCTTGTGGCAACCGCCCTTGGAAATGATTCGACAGACAAGATTACCATTCTGGATCAGAAGACATCCAAAATCTTGTTTTCGGGAGCAGACCAGGATGATGATGCCACGGTTGTTTCCGACAGTCTGGACATCAAAGACCGCATTAAGAATTCCGTGGTCAATGGTATCAAGGATGTAATGGTCAAGTCCGGTATGTATTCGGACGTGCAGGTTGCACCGAACCTTGATATTGATATGTCCAAGGTGGAAAAGGCGGTTCACAATTATTCACACAATGATGGACAGGATCAGGGAGAACTGACAGAAAGCTCTGAGTATAATTCAGAGGCAAAAGGTGGACAGGCTGCAACTCCGGGAACGGATTCCAATGATGATACGCCAACCTATGTGACACCGGATGGCGAGATTACAGAATCTTCCGTGTCGGATGTGGATAAAAAATATTCGCCGAATGAGGAAATTATAAAAACTATTTCAAACGGTGGAGCGATCAACTATGATAACAGTTCCATTGCCGTGACTGCCACACGCTGGGTTGTTTATGATGAGGACGAATTGAAAGATTCCGGGCAGCTGAAAGGGACAACGTTTGAAAAGTTTAAGAGCGCACACAGTGATCCGGTACAGGTGGATGCAACGCAGGATGAAATTGACCTTATCGCAAAAGCTACCGGAATTCAGTCTAGTGCAATCAAACTGGTGTGCTATGAGAGACCGCAGTTTGTGGAATCCCAGAAGAAGGGATTCGGACTCACCGACATTTTACAGATTCTGCTTGCGGTGCTGATTTTTGCGTTGCTGGGGTATGTTGTATTCCGCAGTACCAGAAAACAGAAAGTGGAAGAGCCGGAGCCGGAACTGTCTGTCGATGCCCTGCTGGCGGCTACTTCAGATAACGACGATGAAAATCTGGAAGATATCGGGTATTCGGAAAAATCAGAAACCCGGAAACTTATTGAAAAATTTGTGGATGAAAATCCGGATGCGGCAGCACTTCTGCTTCGCAACTGGTTAAATGATGATTGGGAGTAATTTATGAACAACGACTCATATACTGGAGTACAGAAAGCAGCGATTCTTTTGATTACGCTGGGACCGGAAAAGGCGGCAACCATTTTCAAACATTTAAAGGAAGATGAGATTGAAGAATTAACGCTGGAAATAGCGAATACAAGAAGCGTATCGCCACAGACCAAGGAGGAAGTGCTGGAAGAGTTTTATCAGGTATGCCTCGCACAGCAGTATATTGCGGAAGGCGGTATCGGATACGCAAAAGAACTTCTGGAAAAAGCACTCGGAAACGACAAGGCACAGGGAGTTATTGCAAAACTTACAGCATCTCTCCAGGTTCGTCCGTTCGAATTTATCCGAAAGACAGATCCGGCACAGCTGCTGAATTTTATACAGGATGAACATCCGCAGACGATTGCGATGATCCTTTCGTATCTGGCTCCGGCACAGGCGTCCCAGGTACTGGGAGCTCTGCCACCGGAAAAACAGGCTGATGTTGCAAAACGTATTGCAACTATGGATCGTACTTCTCCGGATGTGATCAAGGAGGTAGAACGCGTACTGGAGCGGAAACTTGCATCTCTTGTAAATCAGGATTACACCATCGTCGGTGGTATTGATGCAATTGTTGGCATTTTGAACAGTGTCGACCGTGGAACAGAGAAACATATTATGGAATCTCTGGAAATCGAAGAGCCGGAACTTGCAGACGAGATCCGCAAAAAGATGTTCGTGTTCGAGGATATTCTTCTGCTCGACGACCGTGCGATCCAGCGTGTGCTGCGTGATGTGGAAAATGCAGATCTGGAGCTTGCGCTTAAGAATACAACGGAAGAAGTACAGAATGTGATCTACAAGAACCTGTCAAAACGTCTGGCTGCAATGATCAAGGAGGATATGGACTTTATGGGTCCTGTTCGTATGAAGGATGTTGAGGAGGCACAGCAGAAGATTGTTGCTGTGATCCGTAAGCTCGAAGATGCCGGAGAGATTGTGATTTCACGTGGCGGAGGTGACGATATCGTTGTCTAATTTACTGAAACAATGTTATGTCGTCAGTTCGGGAACTGGTACAAGAATTATCAATTCCAATGACGGGGTACGCCAGAAATTAAAAGAACTGCAACAGGAACAGGCTCCGGAACAGGTAGATGTATCAGCAGAGGACGGACAGGAGAATGCACCGGCTGGTTTCTCACAGGGGATTCAGGCAAAAACCGTGCAGATTGATGTGGAAGCCCTGCGCAGGGAAGCACTTGAAAAGGCAGCTGTGGAGGCAGATGAGATTACTTCCACGGCAAAAGAAGATGCAGAACGTATCCGTGGGGAAGCGGAAGAAAAAGCCCGTACCCTGTATGAAGAACAAAAGAAACTCGGATACGAAGAGGGTGCCAGATGCCGGGAAGAAGAATTAAACAGGGAACATGAGAAGGCGATGGAGTCTCTTCATGCACAGAAAAAACAACTGGAAGAACAGTATCATGAAAAAATGTCGGTGATGGAAAAAGACATTGTGGACGCTGTGATTCAGGTATTTGATAAAGTGTTTAAGATTCAGTTTGAAGAGAAACGTGAACTTTTACTTCAGCTGGTAAATGGAGCATTACTTGACATTGACCCGGGAGATAAAATACGGATTCACACGAACCGGAGCGATGAGGAAATCCTCAAAGAACATCTTGCACAGATGCAGGATATTGTAGGAAAAGATGTTGCCATTGAATTTGTAAAGGATAATAAATTATCGGATGGACAGTGCAAAATAGAAACACCGTATGGCGTGGTTGACTGTGGGGTGGACACACAGTTGTCTGCACTGCTGAAGGATATACGTTCACTGGTATAAACGGGAGACGAATTTGGTTAAAGAAGCGGAAAAGTATTTACAGCTGATGGACCGCCAGTATTATAAGAGTTATGGAAAAGTAGTCAAGGTAGTAGGTCTTACCATTGAATCTGTCGGACCAAAGGCACGTATGGGAGATTTGTGTAAAATTTACCCGAACGAGAAGGAAGAGGAATATGTTATCGCGGAAGTGGTCGGTTTTCAGGATTCCAGACTGATCCTGATGCCGGTTGACAGCGTGGAAGGGGTTGGAACCGGATGCATTGTGGAAAATACCGGACATCCCCTGTCAGTTCTGGTTGGAGAAGAACTGCTTGGGCATACGCTGGATGGAATCGGACGCATGACGGATGGAACGGAAGAAATTCACGGTTCGTATTATCCGTTGGAAAATACGCCGCCGGATCCGATGGATCGCCGGATTATCAGCGAGGTACTGCCGCTTGGCGTAAAAGCGGTGGACGGACTGATTACGGTTGGAAAAGGACAGCGTATCGGTGTGTTTGCCGGTTCCGGTGTCGGGAAAAGTACCCTGCTTGGTATGTTTGCAAGAAATACGAAGGCAGATATCAATGTAATCGCACTGATCGGCGAGCGCGGCAGGGAGGTCCGGGAATTTATTGAACGAGACCTTGGTCCGGAGGGAATGGCACGGTCCGTTGTCGTGGTCGCAACGTCAGATAAACCGGCACTGATCCGTAATAAGTGTGCAAAGACAGCAACGGCTGTGGCGGAATATTTCCGTGATCAGGGAAAAGATGTACTGCTTATGATGGATTCCATGACACGATTTTCTCAGGCACAAAGAGAAATCGGACTTGCATCCGGGGAACCACCGGTTACCAGAGGGTATCCGCCGAGTGTGTACGCACAGATGCCAAAACTTCTGGAACGTGCCGGTACAAATGAAAAAGGATCGATCACCGGACTATATACGGTTCTGGTAGATGGAGATGATTTTAATGAGCCAATCACGGATACGGCGCGGGGCATTCTGGATGGACATATTGTTCTCGACCGTAAGCTGGGACATAAAAATCATTATCCGGCAATTGATATTTTACAGAGTATTTCCCGTGTTATGAATTCCATCGTAACAAAGGAACATAAGGCACTTGCCGGAAAATTAAAACAGGTGCTTGCCACATACAGTGAAGCAGAGGATCTGATTAATATCGGAGCCTACAAAAACGGATCGAATCCGGATATCGATTATGCAATCCGAAAGAATAAAGAAGTAAATGAATTTCTGTGTCAGGATACGGAAGAAAAGTTTGCTTTTGATGAAGAAGTGGAACTCTTAAAAAAGGTGTTTGACGACTGATCAATGGACAGAGGTTTTAAATGGCAAAATTTGTTTATCGTATGCAGAACATACTGAACATTAAACAGAAACTGGAGACACAGGCGAAAATGACATACAGCCTGGCAAACCAGAAATATCTGGAGCAGCAGAAGATTCTGCAGGAATATATGGTGCGCAGAGTCGGATATGAGCAGCACTGGAAGAAACTGATGCAGGGAAATTTAAATCTGCAGGAAGTCGAACATGCGCGGGCAGATGTAAATGCCATGAAAACGATTGTCAGACGGCAGATGGTAGAAGTCCACAAGGCGGAAAAAGAACTGGAAGATGCCAGAAACCGCTTAAAAACCGTGATGCAGGAACGAAAGGTTCAGGAAAAATTGAGGGAAAAGGCATTTGAAGAATTTAAGCAGGAACTTGCAGAAGCAGAAACGAAAGAAATCGATGAACTTGTAAGTTATACCTATAACAAGGGTGAACAGGGAGAATGATATGGCAGACGAAAGAAACCTTGTCGACGAGGAAGACGCGGTAAAGGAAAACAGCACAAAAAATCGAAGAGAAAAGAAAAAACGGGAAAAGAAAGAAAAAAAAGAAAAAAAGAATGCCAAAGGAAACGCACCGGAACCGGAAGAAGATGAGGATGAAAAGGGAGGCGGCAGGCTGATTCTTGTCCTGACAACCATTTTAATCATTGCGATATGGATGGGAATTATAGGAATTTTGATTAAAACCGATGTCGGAGGATTTGGATCAACGGTGTTATATCCGCTTTTGAAAGATGTCCCTTATGTTAATAAAATCCTCCCACAGCCGGAAGAAACGGTGGAGCAGACCGAGGGCACAGAGCATCAGTATGGGTCTTTAAGCGAGGCCATCAGCCAGATTAAAGAACTGGAAAAAGAACTCGATGAAGCCAGCAGTACAAATAAAAATGACAAAAAAAAGATCAAGGATCTGAAGGCACAGATCAAGGATCTTTCAAAATACAAAGAGGATGAGGCTGCCTTTGAAAAGGAGAAGGAAAAATACTACGAGGAGGTTGTTTTTTCCGATCAGGCACCCGATATACAGCAGTATAAGACATATTATGAGAGCATTGATCCAGAAAATGCCGAAGTCTTATACAAACAAGTGGTTGAACAGATTACCTACGATAGTCAGGTTGAAGATTACGCAAAGACATATTCCAACATGAAGCCTCAGGAGGCGGCCAGCATCTTTGATACGATGACGGACAATCTGGGGCTTGTGGCTGACATTCTCATGAATATGGGAACACAGCAGAGGGCGGATATTCTTGGCAAGATGGATGCAACGACTGCGGCGAAGCTGACAGAGATCATGGAACCTACCAAGAAAAAGTAGGAAATCTGTAAATAACAGAAAGGAGGAACGTGTTTGACAAGTGCAAATGTATTTAATTTGAATTCTGTAAAGCAGGGTCAGGTATTAAATGCAAATGCTGCAAAAGGCAGATCAAAAGCTGAAAATCCGGATGCGGCAGGCGTGTTTGCTTCACTGATGGGCAGTAACTACTCTACAAATTTTAATATGCCGTCCGTGAATACAAAAATAAACAACAATGTATTACAGCAGACAAATGCGGCAGATAATTACGACCGGTATCAGTATCAGGATAATACCATCCGTCAGGCAGCCGGAGATGTTGTCACAGACGTGATTGGCAATTCGACAGATACTCTGGATCAGTTCCAGGGCGATGTTGTCAGGACGGTGGCCGAACAATTGGGTGTTTCGGAAGATTCTGTAAAAGATATGATGGAGTCGCTGGGACTTACAGCTTTTGATCTCCTGAATCCGGAAAATCTTGCACAGCTTGCAATGCAGCTGACAGGAGAAACTTCTCCAATGGATTTACTGATGAATGACCAGTTTCAGGGGCTGATGCAGCAAATGGACCAGCTGGGAGGGCAGCTTGCAAATGAACTAAATCTTCAGCCGGCACAGATGGAGGAACTGATTGCGCAGATGGATATTCTGCAGACACCGGAAACTCTGACCGATGAAGAAATGCAGGTATTGACCGATGTGGCAGGACAGCAGACAACAGCAGATACTGTTTCGGCAGATGTGATGCCGGAGCTTGCACAGACTGATGAGGTACAGCCGATGGATAAACAGGCGGATGTATTTCAGAAAGAACCAAAATCGGATGAAGTACGTACACAGCAGCCACAGACAAAGCAGACAGCAGAACAACAGACGATGGAACAGCAGACGGATGCCGCAGATGCAGATTCGCAGACAGGGGATCAGGTGAAGTCGGCGCAGCCGGAAAAAATGACGGCAGACCAGACCAGCTCTGATGTGGCAAAGACACAGACTGCCATGCAGATGCAGGATACCGCCGGGGTACAGACGATGGCGCATGCGGCGGATGTAACATCTGAGACATCGTATATTTCTGTGGATACCATGGATTTGCTGGAACAGGTGGCAGAGCAGATCCGTGTGAATGTTTCGCAAGGAACTTCATCGATGGAGATGCAGCTGAATCCGGAAAATCTCGGGAAAGTGTATGTAAATATTTCTTCGAAAGAAGGCATGATCCATGCACAGCTGGCAGCTTCTAATGAAGCAGTCCGCGCAGCCCTTGAAACGCAGGTGGCAGATCTGCGGCAGAATTTAAATCAGGCAGGTGTCAAAGTTGACGCCATAGAAGTAACCGTTGCTTCCCATGAATTCGAAAAGAATCTGGAACAGAACCAGGAGAGTGAAAAGCAGCAGGGAGAACGGCAGCAGGAGCAGTCCGGAGGCAGAAGAAGAAACTTAAATCTTTCCTCACTGGATGGATTGTCAGGACTGATGACAGAAGAAGAAACTCTTGCAGCACAAATGATGCGGGATAATGGAAATTCCATGGATGTAACCGCATAGAAAGGAGAAAAAATGGCAGATACGACAACTTCCGCACTGAATTGGGCAACTGTGGAAAACGGAAAAGTAAAAACGACAACATCGAAAAAAAGCGATGAGTCCAACAACGGAACCATGGGATATGATCAGTTCCTTACATTACTTTGTGCGGAAATGCAGTACCAGGATCCACTTGAACCTACCAGCAATACCGAATATGTGGCACAGCTTGCAACGTTCTCACAGTTAGAGGCAATGCTTGGCATGCAGGATACACAGAAAAACGAGATGGCAAACAATCTGGTTGGAAAATATGTAATCTTAAAGGTTTCGGACGAAACAACCGGAAAAACTTCTTATGTGGACGGTAAAGTAGATTATGTCATGTATCAGGAAGACGGATCACAGATGCTCAGTGTCAACAATAAGCTGTATTCCATCGATACGCTTGATACGGTGGCCGACAGTGATTACTATGAAGCGATTGGTTATGCCAAGACCATTTCAAACATGCTGGCACAGCTTCCGGATATTGAAAATATTACGACCAAGTATTCCGGTGCGATAGAACAGATCCGTAAGGTATACGATGGCATGACGGATTATCAGAAGAGCTTTGTAAGTGAGTCTGATCTTGCAAAACTGAAGAAGTATGAGCAGAAGATCAAAGATCTGGGTGGAGATACCTCAGACGATACAAAGACGGATGATACCAAAACAGATACGGATACGAAAACCGATGATACCAAGACTGATACGGATACCAAGACCGATGACACAAAAACGGATGACTCGAAGACAGAGAATGGTTCCGATCAGAAGAGTGACGAGACAACAGGTGCATAGGAAAGGGGAGAAAAAAGATGAACCCGATCAGCAAACAGTTTTCGTCGATCGAACAGGTAACCGGCCAGTATTTAAAACAGAAAAACGTAACCAGTCCGTCAAAGACGTCGGATGTTTCATTCGAAGATGTCTTACGGCAACAGCAACAGTTAAAGTTTTCAAAGCATGCCTCGCAGCGGCTGGAAAGCAGAAATATCAGCTTATCCGAGGAACAGAATGCCAGACTCGAAGACGGAGTGGAACAGGCACATGCCAAGGGAATTAAGGATTCTCTGGTTTTGGTGGATTCACTTGCTTTTATTGTTAATGTGCCAAGTAAAACCGTTGTTACTGCAATGGATCAGACGGAAACACAATCAAATATTTTTACAAATATAGATGGCGCAGTTATTATGTAACCGGACCTTATGGAAGTTACAGGAATCCCGACTGACAGAAGGATTTCAAAACCATATTGCCATCTAAGGAGGTCAATGTACTATGATGAGATCATTATTCTCTGCTGTGTCAGGTCTTAAGACACACCAGACGAGAATGGATGTAATTGGTAACAATATTGCCAATGTAAATACCGAAGCGTTCAAAGCTTCCAGCGTAAGATTCAGTGAACTGATGTACCAGACAATGTCCACCGCATCCGGTGGGGATGCGTCAACCGGTACGGGTGGTGTCAATGCCAAGCAGGTTGGTCTTGGTGTAAGCACGGCATCTACCATGATCAATATTACCGGGGCAGGTTCTTCCGAGACAACCGGAAACCCGTTTGATTTAAAACTCAGCGACAGCCAGACCACAAACTTCTTTATTGTCAGCGATGGAACAAATACCATGTTTACCCGTGCAGGTTCGTTCTATGTAGATGGAAATGGCTATCTGTGTATGAGTTCTACCGGATACACCGTACAGGGATGGCAGGTAGACAAAACGACAGGTGAGATCCACAAAGATACGGTTTCTCCCCTGCAGGTGATGTCACCGTCCAACACGACATCCGCTCCGGAGGCAACGACAGAGGCTTATGTGCATGGAATTCTGGATAAGGAAGATACCGATGTCACCGGAAAAGACGGCTATGTTATGACTCTTGGATTTTATGATGATCTGGGATATTCCTATACGGCTAAGTTTGCGGTATCGACACCGAAGACAACTCAGGGATTAGGCACTGGAAATAATTATTTTATCAGTTTAACGGATATTATTGATTCGAAGGGAAATTCTATTGTCACAAAAGACGAAAATGGAAATGCAATAAAAGACGAAGCTGGTAAGCGTAAGATGCTTGATTCGATCTGGGGAGATGACGGGAAACAGGATGATACGAATGGACCGAAGGGCTATTATATGAAATATGATTCCAATAAGGGTACATTTGTAAGTATTGGCGATGGTTCGAATACAACAGCTGGTACGAAGGCTGTAACGGCGAAATCCTTAAAACTTTCTGCCCTGGGAACACAGTATACAACAAATAATGCAGACGGAACGACACAAAAATCCAATTTTAAGGACATCAATGTAGATTTTTCCACTTCCACCAATGTAGGCCATGGCGGAAAGTCAACACTGAAAGTAGAAAAAGGAACTTCTGTTGGAAAAGAAACCGGTAAGAAGAATGGTGCAATGATCGGACTTGCTGTAGACCAGAGCGGTAAGATTTATGCAAGCTATGACAATGGTAACACCGAACTTCTCGGACAGATCGCAGTGGCACAGTTTGCCAATGCTTCCGGTCTTGAAAAAATTGGTGATAACTGCTATCAGACAACCTTAAACTCCGGCGAGTTTGACGGTGTGGGTGTAGCTGTGGATGCGGATGGAAGCAAGATCAATTCCGGACAGCTGGAAATGTCAAACGTTGACCTTTCCGGACAGTTTACCGATATGATCATTACGCAGCGTGGATTTCAGGCAAATTCGCGTGTTATCACAGTTTCCGATACATTACTGGAAGAATTAATCAACTTAAAGAGATAGTTTGAAAAAATAGTTGGGAAATGGTTTTTTGACTGTTTCTCAACATTTTTTTGTGATTTTATACCCTTTTTAACAAAAAGGAAGTAGACAAGAGAGAGAAAGTTTAGTAAAATCATATAAAAGGGTATTTTGATGGATTTTGTCGGAAGATCCATCGGAATTCCTAATTTTAGAAAATGGAAGGTGTAGTTCATGGATATAGCATCACTGCTTTCAATTATCGGCGGAATTGCCATGGTTATCTTTGGCGTCCTCAGTAGTAACAGTTTTGACATCACTGCGATGCAGATGTACATTGATCCGGCATCTGTTGTCATTACGTTTGGTGGATCTATCTGTAGTACGATTGGGTGTTTCAAGCTTGCAGATGGAATCAACGGATTCAAGTCAATTTCACTCCCGTTCAAGGATAAAACATATGATCCGTCACAGACCATCCGGACAATTATTGACATGTCAAATGTCGGAAGAAAAGAAGGTTTGCTTGCACTTGAAGAAGCTGCAAACGGAATTGAAGACGAATTCCTGAAAAAAGGAATCATGCTTGTAGTAGATGGCACCGATCCGGAGCTGGTTCGTGGGATTCTGGAAACGGATATGGTGTGTCTGGAAACCCGTCACAAGGATGTGATTAAGTTTTGGGAAAAATGGGGCGAGATGGGTCCTGCCTGGGGTATGATTGGTACCCTGCTCGGACTGATCGCCATGTTAAATAAACTTTCCGATCCGTCTGCGATCGGACCACAGATGTCTGTAGCACTGGTTACGACACTGTACGGTTCCCTGATTGCAAACTGGTTATGTGCCCCGATTGCCGGAAAACTTTCCGTAAACAATGATATGGAAGTGGTAAACCGTCAGATCACCATTGAAGGTTTGCTGTCCATTCAGGCAGGAGAAAATCCACGCGTTATTGAGGAAAAATTAAAGTCATTCCTTTCACCGTCTGTAAGAGAGGGTGTTCTTGAAAACGGCGGAGGAGGTGAAGAGTAGTGGCAAAAAAGAAACAGGAAGATCCGCCAAAAGGAGCGCCGGCATGGATGAATACTTTCTCGGATCTGATGAATCTTTTGCTCTGCTTCTTCGTACTTTTGTTTTCCATGTCGACAGTAGATACTGACAAGTTAGAGGCGGTTGTTGCATCACTGCAGAACGCCATCAGCATTCTTCCGACCGGAGGCACAAGCATTGGAGAGGGAGAGATGATTTCTGCCGGTGTCCGCCAGCTGGAATTTCTGGATTCTTACTACAATGAGATGGCAAATTCCAAAGCAGAGAATACCGATGAGCAGACAGATGGCAAACTGTCTGCACAGGAACAGTACGAGCAGCAGCAACTTGCGGAATCTGAAAAGATGGCAGATGAAATCCAACAGGAACTTGATAATTCACAGCTGTCCGGAAAGGTGGATGTGGATTTCAATGCAGAGTATGTAAAACTGAATCTGAATGGTTCCATTTTGTTTGCATCCGGTAAGGCTGATCTCGTTAAACAGGCAGTCCCGATTGTAAACAAGCTTGGAAAGATTCTTGAAAAATATAACAAGAATGTGATAGAGATAGAAGGACATACCGATAATGTTCCGATCCGCTATTCTGCAAAATATGAAAATAACGAGGTTCTTTCGGTGTACCGTGCACTTGCTGTCACGGATCAGCTCAGAAAAAATAAAAACTTAAATCCCAAGTACATTAAGTTTGCGGGAAGAGGAGATTACATACCGGTTGCTGACAACAGTACCGCAGAGGGACGTGCGCAGAACCGGCGCGTAGAAATAAAAATTTATAACTCATTCAATTCAAATGTGAAAGAAAATAACTAAGAGGAGTAAGCAATGAAGAAGAATTTAATTTCAGTCGTAATTCTGGCACTTGTGTTTGCAAATTTTGTTTTGACAGCACTTTTGATGTTTTCGGTATTACCGGAGACAAAAAAAGCAAATACGCTGATCGAAAAAGTGTGTTCCGCAATTGATCTGGATTTAAACAGTGGTGCGGCTACCGGAACCAGCAATATTTCCATTGATGATCAGGAAATTTATAAAGTCAGCGAAGGGGAAGACCTGACAACAAACCTTGCAGAAGGAAAAGACGGAAAGACTCATTATGCAGTACTGAATGTATCACTTGTTCTGAACAAGAAGAGCGACAATTACAAGAAATACACACAGGATTTCCTGACAAATCAGGATGATACAATCAAAAATGATATTATCAAAGTGGTAAGTGGATATACATTTGAGCAGTTTAACCAGAATTCAGATGCAATTAAGGACACGATCCTTGAAGATATGCAGAATTTATTCGGCAAAGATTATGTGATCGGAGTAAACTTCTCCAAACTGACAGCACAATAGGATTTTTACAGGTGGTGAAAGACTGATGGGTGACGTATTATCCCAAAATGAGATAGACAACTTGCTGGCGGCACTTAGTACCGGTGAGCTGGATGTGGATGAAATAAAAGACAATAATGAAAAAAAGGTAAAAGAGTACGATTTTGCCCGTCCTTCCAAATTTTCCAAGGAACATCTGCGTACCATGGAAATGATATTTGAACATTATGGCAGACTTTTATCTACGAACCTGCCCGTATATTTACGGAAAAATGTTCAGGTAGAGGTGGTGAATTCAGAAGCGGTTACGTATTCTGAATTTTCCAATGCACTGTCAAATCCGGTTCTTTTGGGAATTGTGAATTTTGCACCCCTCAAGGGAAATATTATTTTGGAAATGGCATCGAATCTGGGGTATGCGATTGTTGACCGTATGCTCGGTGGCAGAGGAGATCCTATGGACAAAGTCCGTGAGTTCTCGGAAATCGAACTTTTGATTATCGAACGGATTATGATTGTGTGCGTCAACCTTTTGCGGGAACCATGGGAAAACGTGGCGGATATTCATCCCCGGTTAGAGAGAATTGAAACCAATTCCCAGTATGCACAGATTATTTCTCCGAGTGAAATGATTGCGATTGTGACAATTAACCTTAAGATCGGGGAAGTGGAAGGCCTGATGAATGTCTGCCTTCCGTATCTGACCCTTGAGGATGTCATTGATAAGCTGAATACGAAGTACTGGTATTCAAATCTGCAGAATCAGGACAATACCGATTACACGGAATCCATTGAGACCCTGATTCGGCGCGCACAGATACCGGTCAAAGCTGTTCTTGGAAACAGTATGATATCGGTAAATGATTTTGCCATGCTGCAGCCGGGAGATATTATCCGGCTGGATCGCAAGGTGGAGGATGAATTGGATATTTATGTTGGAAATATTCGGAAATTTACTGCACTTCCCGGATCATCGGGGGATAAATATGCAGTCAGGGTCACTTCGGTGATCAGAGAGGAGCAATAAACTATGGATGGAGTATTATCGCAGGAAGAAATTAACGCACTGCTGAATGAACCTGGAGCAGAAGCGAGTGATTCTGCGGAAAATGAACTGTCTGATGCACAAAAAGACGCGATCGGAGAGATTGCCAATATAAGTATGGGAACTGCGGCGACAACGTTGTTTTCGCTCGTTAATCATAAGGTGGAAATTTCAACTCCAGTTGTTTCTTACGGCACATGGGATGATATTGTACAGGAATACGAAAAACCTTGCGTGTTTATCCGCATTGCATATACCGTAGGACTGGATGGAAGTAATATTCTTGTCCTGAGGGAACATGATGTAAAAGTCATCACGGATCTGATGATGGGAGGAGATGGAACCAATACAGATGGCGAACTTGGCGAATTGCATTTGTCCGCAATCAGTGAAGCCATGAACCAGATGATGGGTTCTGCGGCAACTTCCCTTTCTTCCATGTTAAACCGCAAGATTGATATCAGCCCGCCAAATGCAACGGTGATTAATCTGCAGGAAGACATCGATGAAGCGGAGATTGATTCCTTCCTTACCGGAAAGTTTGTTAAGATCTCTTTCCATATGGAAATCGGGGATCTGGTTGACAGTACAATTATGCAGCTGTATCCGATTTCATTTGCAAAGGATATGTGTGATGGAGTGGCAAAAACGATGGAAATGGACAGTCAGAGTGTGACGGCCGATTCCTCAGCAGCAAATTCCGGCAATCCGGCAGGGGCACAGCCAGCAGCTGCATCTGCCGCAGCACAGCAGTCACAGCAGATGGCTTCACAGAATACAGCACAAATGGGGCAGCCGATGGGGCAGCCGATGGGACAGACGATGATGGGAAATACTATGATGAATCAGAACATGGGACAGCCGGTTAATGTTCAGCCGGCACAATTTAGCGCATTTGCGGGTGGAAACCTTGGAAATTACCAGCCGGAAAATATTGATCTGATTATGGATGTTCCGCTTCAGGTGACAGTTGAGCTTGGAAGGACAACAAAATCCATTTCAGATATTCTGGATCTGGGACCGGGAAAAATTATTGAGTTGAATAAACTGGCAGGCGAGCCGATTGATGTGCTTGTCAATGGAAAATATGTCGCAAAGGGCGAAGTTGTCGTCATTGAAGAAAGTTTCGGTGTTCGAATCACGGAAATTGTCAATGCTTCAAGAACAGGCGGAAAGTAGAAACAGACATGACAAATGTGTTACTGACAGGTTCTCTGGAAAGCTTTATACAACTTTTGGGTGCACTGTTTATTTTTGCTGTTGTTCTGGCTGCTACATATCTTACCACCAGATGGATGGGAGGTATGCAGCGTGGACGCCAGAATAATAAGAATCTGCATGTGATAGAGACAATCAGTGTCGGCAATAACAAGATGATCAGTATTGTGGAAGCCGGCAGTGTCTATCTGGTTGTTTCTGTTGGAAAAGAGGAAGTACATCTTCTGGCACAGCTTACGAGGGATCAGTTAAAAGATTTCTCTTTTGAGCTGGAACAGAGTGGGAAAAAGCAGGATTCTTTTGCGGAAATTCTCAACCAGTTAAAAGACAAGTTACCAAAGAAGCAAGGATAAAGATGAGCAAAGGGAAAAAGATATACTGCATTGCAAGTTTTGCGTTTGCGTGTGCGGTTTTAATACTTACAATTACATTATGTATGATGCATCCGGGACGTGTCTATGCAAGTTCCATGGACCCGGACAGTATTACAAAGATTACACAGAAAGATACACAGGGAGCAGATCATAATACAGACAATGCCAATGGATTGTCAATTACATATAACAATGATTCCGGATCGGTTTCCACACCGATCAAGATGCTTCTGGTGTTGACAATTCTATCACTTGCACCATCGATTCTGATTATGATGACTTCGTTTACACGAATTATCATTGTACTTCATTTCCTTAGGACTGCGATCGGAACGCAGACGACACCACCCAACCAGGTTTTGATCGGTCTGGCATTGTTTCTGACATTTTTTATCATGTGGCCAACGTTCCAGCAGATCAACAAAGAGGCAATTCAGCCGCTCGATAAGGGAGAAATCACACAGTCGGAATTTTTTGAAAAAGCAGAAGAGCCGATTCGTGAATTTATGATCAAAGATGCAAAGATCCAGATAAGGGATGTGAATCTTTTTGCGGAGATTTCCGGAGAAACGTATAAAGATACAAAGGAATTGTCGGATGTTCCGTTTACCACACTGGTTCCGGCATTCATTCTGAGCGAGCTTCGGAAAGCATTCATTATGGGATTTTTGATTTATATTCCGTTTATTGTAATTGATATGGTGGTGTCATCCGTACTGATGTCCATGGGTATGATGATGCTTCCTCCGACAACCATTTCGTTGCCGTTTAAGATTTTGTTGTTTGTTCTGGCGGATGGATGGGATCTTGTCATAAAATCCCTCGTCCAGACATTTTATTAGGAGGATACCGTATGATTTCACAGGGTGCAGTTCTTGATATTGCAAGAGATGCAATTTATACCATTCTGATCACGTCGGCACCGCTGCTTCTGGTTTCTCTGGTGGTTGGTCTGATTATCAGTATTTTTCAGACGGTTACATCCATTCAGGAGCAGACACTTACGTTTGTTCCAAAGATTATTGCGGTATTTGCTGCAATGATCCTTTGCGGCTCTTGGATGTTAAATAACATGACCGAACTGGTGGAGCGTCTGTGGTCGAATTTCAGTACCTATCTGAGTATGTGATTTGATAAAAAGATATGGTTAATTATGTATTTACACTTGAAAATTTTGAATATTTTCTGCTGATTCTGGTAAGAGTTACCTGTTTTGTGTATGTGGCCCCGTTATTGGGGCAGCAGGGAATTCCCAATCAGATTAAAATCGGATTTTCATTTTTTGTCTCATTGCTTTTATACAATGTAGTAGATCGGCCGGAGCTGACATACGCAAGTGTTGTCGGGTATGCGGTAGTTGTGATCAAAGAGGGAATTACGGGACTGCTGATTGGGTATGCGGCAAGCATCTGTAATTCCATTGTTTTGTTTGCAGGAAATATTATAGATATGGATATTGGTCTGTCCATGTCTACCGAATTTAATCAGGACATGGGAACAGAAACCACACTGACAGGAAATCTGTATTATTATCTGGTTCTGCTTCTTTTGATTACATCTGATTTTTATACCTATCTGGTACGTGCGGTTACGGATTCTTTTTCCGTAATTCCGATTGCCCACCAGAAATTTGCATGGGATCATCTGTTATCTGCAATCACACGCTATATGGGAGATTCATTCATCATAGGGTTTCGGATTTTTCTTCCGTTTTTTGCCTGTATTATGGTTTTGAACTGTGTACTTGGAATTATGGCACGTGTGGCACCGCAGATGAATATGTTTTCAATCGGTATGCAGCTGAAGATTCTGGTTGGATTTGTTGTTTTGTATCTGATCGTGTTCCTGTTGCCGAATGTGGCAAATTATATTTTTGATGAAATAAAGACGATGGTGAAGCTTGTTGCAGAAGGTTTGTATTGACGAAAAAAATCAGAATCGAATATTGCATTATAATCTGCAATGGTTTGCAAAAGACGGCGAAGGCGGCGAGAAGACAGAACCTGCAACCGCCAAGAAATTAAAAGATGCCAGAGATGAAGGTAAGGTTGCAAAAAGCCGCGAACTGAATTCGGCATTTGACCTGATCGTTTTGTTTCTATGCCTGAAAATTTTTGTTTCCTTTGTGGGAGGGAAATTCATAGATATTTTTTCTTACATCTATGAAAATATGCCGGATTTTGTTAAAATAAATGAGGGCGGATTGTCGGTACAGGCTGTGGCAGGCCTGATTGCCTCCGTTACTTTAAAAAGCCTGCTCATTATGCTTCCGTTTATGGCGTTTGGGTTTGTTGTTACGCTTCTGGTCAGCATTGTGCAGGTAGGATGGAAAGTTTCCACAAAACCCATGAAACCGGAACTTTCCAAGCTGAATCCATTGAACGGATTCAAACGTATCTTTTCGAAAGATTCGCTCTTTGAACTGGTGAAATCCATTTTAAAGATTGTGATCATCATATATATCGCGTATACTTCCATAAAAGATAATGCAAATGATCTGTTTGCGTTGTATGATCTGGGACTGAATCAGGCGGTTGCGCTTGTGGGGACTCTGATTATCAATACGGGAATAAAAATCAGTATTGTTTATCTTGTGATTGGTCTGGCTGACTTTATCTATCAGAAACATAAGTTTAATGAAGATATGAAGATGACCAAGCAGGAAGTAAAAGATGAATACAAAAATACGGAAGGCGATCCGCAGATCAAAGGACGGCAGCGCCGTAAAATGCAGGAGGTATCCCAGAAGCGAATGATGCAGGATGTGCCCAAGGCGGATGTAGTCATCACGAACCCGACGCATTTTGCCGTAGCATTGAAATATGAGGCGGAAGTCAGTTCGGCTCCGGTTGTCCTTGCAAAAGGAGAAGATTACCTTGCGCAAAAGATTAAGGAAGTGGCGAGGGAGAATAAAATTGAAATTGTTGAAAATAAGCCTCTGGCACGTATGCTCTATCACAATGTTGATGTGGGAGCAGAAATTCCGCCGGAGCTTTACCAGGCTGTGGCAGAAGTTCTCGCTGCCGTATACAAGGCCAAAAATATACAGTAGTGCAGTTATACAACAAACAGGTGCGAAAGGAGGTTGTGCAGGATGCTGAAGAAAGCGGATATCGGTGTAGGTTTATATCTTTTGGCGGCAGTAGTTTTCTTCATTGTTCCAATTCCATCCGTATTGCTGGATGTGATGCTTGCATTTAACATTTCCATCGCCTTAATTATTGTATTTAATGTATTGTTTGTTCGGGAAGTACTGGATATGTCTTTCTTCCCGACATTACTTTTGTTTACGACTATTTTTCGAATTTCTCTGAACGTATCTTCCACCCGTCTGATTCTTCTGACGGGAGATCCTGGTAACGTTGTTAAGACATTCGGTTCGTTCGTCGGCGGAGGAAATATGGTGGTCGGTTCCATTGTATTTATTGTCCTCGTATTGATTCAGTTTATTGTTATCAATAAAGGTTCGGAACGTGTATCCGAAGTAACCGCCAGATTTACACTCGATGCCATGCCTGGTAAACAGATGGCGATTGATGCGGACTTAAATACCGGTGCGATCACCGATGCGGAGGCAAAGGAACGACGGGAAAAGATTCAGAGAGAATCCAGTTTCTTTGGCGCGATGGATGGTGCCACAAAGTATGTAAAGGGAGATGCTACGGCAGGTCTGGTCATCACCTTTATTAACCTGATCGGCGGAACCATTATGGGAGTTATGAATCAGGGACTTGGATTTGCAGATGCCATCCAGCAGTATGGTCTGCTGACCATCGGTGATGGTCTGGTGTCCCAGATTCCGTCTCTTCTGATTTCTCTTGCAACCGGTATACTTGTTACCAAGGGATCAAACGAGGCAGACTTTTCCGGAATTTTGGTCAAGCAGCTTTTTGGAATTCCGAGGGTACTTTATATTGTAGGTTCCGTGCTGGTTTTCCTCGGAATTTTTACTCCGTTAAATCCGGTTTTATTTATTGCACTTGGTCTGGTGTTTATCATCGCCGGCAAAAATATCAGCAAGAATATCGGCGAAGAAAATATTGAGGAAGAAGTACAGCAGGCGGAGACGGAGGCGGAAGAGATCCGGAAACCGGAGAATGTGGTTTCCCTGCTTCAGGTCGATCCGATCGAACTCGAATTCGGATATGGTATTATTCCGCTGGCAGATGTAAACCAGGGTGGAGATCTTCTGGATCGTGTGGTAATGATCCGGCGGCAGATTGCACTGGAACTTGGTACGGTTGTTCCGATTATCCGCCTGAGGGATAATATCCAGTTAAATCCGAATCAGTACATTATCAAGATCAAAGGCGTGCAGGTAACGGAAGGAGAAATTCTTTTTGATCATTACATGGCGATGAATCCGGGGTATGTGGAGGAAGAAATTACAGGTATTCCTACATTTGAACCGTCTTTCCATCTTCCGGCCATCTGGATTACGGAAGCGCAGAGAGAACGTGCAGAGAGTCTTGGATACACCGTAGTTGATGCACCGTCTATCATTGCGACGCATTTGACAGAAGTAATCCGAAGCCACATCGCAGAGCTTCTGACCAGACAGGATGTACAGAACCTGGTCAACAACTTAAAAGAATCCAATCCGGTTCTTGTGGACGAGCTCACGCCGAAACTTCTTGGCCTTGGAGAGATTCAGAAAGTACTGCAGAATCTTTTGCGGGAAGGCATTTCGATCCGGGATCTTTTGTCTATTTTTGAATCGCTGGCAGATCATGCACAGACATCCAGAGATACGGATGTGCTGACGGAATATGTAAGGCAGAGTCTGAAGCGTGCAATTTCGAGCAAATATTTCCCGTCGAACGAAACGACCAGTGTCATTACGCTCGATCCGAAAGTGGAACAGGAGATCATGTCTTCGGTCAAGCAGACAGAGCAGGGTGCATATCTGACGATGGACCCGGAGAAAACAAAAGCAATTATGGATTCCGTGCGGACAGAAACCGAGAAACTCGAAAGCCTCGGAAAGAATCCGATCATTATTACATCGCCAATTGTGCGTATGTATTTTAAAAAACTCACAGAAGATTATTTCAAAGATCTGATTGTTGTCTCTTATAATGAAGTAGAATCTGATGTGGAGCTGCAATCGGTAGGGATGGTGACAGCATAAATGACAATTAATAAATTTCAGGGAAAAACACAGGAAGAAGCCATTGCAAAGGCAAAAGAAGAATTTGGAGAACGCGCGGTCATTATGAACATCCGTGAGGTAAAACCGAAGGGGCTGTTTCGTGCGTTTAAGAATTCAACATTTGAAGTGACTGCGGCAATGGAGGAAAAAGAACATTTTTCCAATGCCATGCAGGCAGCACAGATGACACAGAGTATGGCAAAAGAAGGAAAACTGCACGACATGATCAATCTTGCGGCGGATGAACCGATTACCATTCCGAAACTGCAGGAACAGGAAGGTAACGCACAGGCAGCCAGACAGGAGCCAGCACGTATGCCACAATCACAGAATCTGGTACAGGAAAATGAAGAGAAAAAATTAGAAGAAAGACTTGAGGTTTTATCTGACCGTCTGGAAAAATCTCTTGGCGGGAAAAATCCGAAGGAGCCGGAGACACCAAAGGGGCCGTCTTCGGAAGAACTCAATTTTGTCCGGATTCTCTACAGCACGCTGTTGAAAAACGAGGTGAGTGAACAGTATGTCAATCAGATCCTTGGCGAAATTGAAAAATTTATCCGCCCGGGACACAGTGTGGATACGATTCTTTCCAATGTTTACCAGAAGCTGATTTTGCGTTTCGGTCAGCCAAAATCACTGGATTTAAGTGGGGCAAAACCGCATGTTGTATTTTTTATCGGACCTACCGGTGTTGGCAAAACCACAACAATCGCTAAAATTGCGTCCAAATATAAGGTGGATTATGAAAAAAAAGTAGCGTTTATTACTGCAGATACCTACCGGATCGCAGCAACAGAACAGCTACAGGTGTATGCAAATATTCTTGACGCACCTATGTCTATCGTGTATTCTAAAGAGGAACTGAATGAAGCAATTGGAAAATATGCGGAATACGATCTTGTTTTCGTTGATACTGCTGGATTTTCCCATAAAAATGAGGAACAGAAAGAGGATATCAGAAACCTGATTCAGGGAGTTGACCCTGAATATACAAGTGAAGTATATTTAGTTCTCAGCGCTACAACGAAATACAGAGATTTGCTTGATATTGTAGATACCTATCACACAATATCTGAGTTTAAACTGATTTTTACAAAACTGGATGAGACATCAACGTATGGAAATTTGCTCAATATTAAGCTGTATTCAGATGCGGAACTGTCTTATACGACAAATGGACAGAATGTACCGGATGATATTGAATTATTTGATACACAAAAGATCGTGAAACAATTATTAGGGGGCAATTCGTAATGGATCAGGCAGAACAATTGCGAAATGTAATAAAACTGCACAATCAGAATAATCAGAATAATGCACGGGTGGTGACGATTACCAGCGGAAAAGGCGGGGTCGGGAAGTCGAATCTTGCAGTAAATCTTGCGGTATGTCTCAGAAAAGCAGGCAAGAGGGTGATTATTTTTGATGCTGATTTTGGTCTCGCAAACGTTGAGGTAATGTTTGGTGCAATCCCACAGTATAATTTGTCTGATTTTATATACCGTGGAAAGTCAATTCGTGAAATAATCACACCTGGACCCATGGATATCGGGTTTATATCCGGTGGCTCAGGAATTATCGGATTGAACAATCTTACAAAAGAACAGATTTTATATATCGTAAATTCGATTGACACATTGAATGAACTGGCAGATTTTATCCTGATTGATACGGGGGCAGGAATCTCGGATCAGGTTCTGGAATTTGTCATGGCAAGTCCGGAGGTATTACTGGTATCCACACCGGAACCAAGTTCCCTGACGGATGCGTATTCGCTTTTAAAAGCATTGTACCGCAATCCCGATTTTGTGGAGGAAGAGACAACCATCCACATAGTAACCAACCGGGTAAATTCCCGGGACGAGGGACAGGCAATTTATGAGAAAGTGAATTCCGTAGTGTCTAAGTTTTTACATGGAAGTCTGAATTATCTGGGGATGATTCCACAGGATGCTGCTTTGGAACGGGCGGTAAGGCAGCAAAAGACAGTTACCATGAGTGACCCGAATGCAAAATCTGCCAGGGCGATTTCAGAACTTGCAGATCATCTGTTAAACGGCACCCGGCAGAAGACACCGGTACGGTGGGGAATAGCACAGATGTTTTCCAGTTTTTTATCAAACCGAAAATAGGGAGATGAATAATTATGAAACTTTCAGATGTGATTACTCCGGGAGACAAAATTGATATTAAAATGCTGCATGAAGCGAACCAGGAAGATAATGGAGGAGAGATCGCGAAAATCTATCAAAGTGCGGTCAGCGACATTTTTTCGGATCAGGAATTGGAAATTTCTATGCCGACAAGTGGTGGAAGAATGGTGTTATTTCAACTGGAGAGGGAGTGCAGCATTGTTTTTTATACAAAAGGCGGTATGTATAACTGCACAGCAGTTGTGAAGAAACGTTATCGCAAAGAAAATCTGTATCTGCTCAGAATTGTGATTACTTCCGGATTACAGAAATTTCAGCGCCGGGAATTTTTCCGGATTCCTTATACGACACCGTTAAAATATTACGAAATATCGGAACAGACGGCACAGATGCAGACAACGGAAGAATTGTTTACGGAAATTCAAAAGCCGGAATATATTGATCAGGTACGTGAGGGAACGATTCAGAATATCAGTGGCGGTGGAATCCGCTTTGTCTCTGGACAATGGATAAAACAGAACCAAAATATTCTTCTGGTGATCAGACTGACAAATGAATATTCGGATGAAACTTTTTATCTTCCGGGACAGGTGATTGCAACAGAAAAACATCCAGCGATAGAGGAAATGTACATTCACCGGGTAAAATTTCTGTTCCGGGATCTCCGGGACCGGGAAAAAATTGTACGCTTCGTTTTTGAGGAAGAGAGAAGAATTCGCAGGAAAGAAGTTGGGTGACTCATATGAAAAAAAACATTTTAGTAGTTGATGATTCTGCACTCATGAGAAGGGTCATGTGTGATATAATCAATTCAGACAGTAAATTTCAGGCAACGGACTATTGCAGAGATGGTCTTGAGGCATATGAGAAACTGAAGCATACCAGCTATGACGGTGTGGTTCTGGATGTGAATATGCCACGCATGGATGGACTGCAGTTACTCGAAAAGTTACAAAAAGAAGGCATACGTGCAAATGTGGTTATGGTAAGTACACTTACCGACAGCAGGGAAGCAGATGTTACCATTTTAGCCATGGAGCGCGGAGCAATTGATTTTGTGGCGAAACCGACAAACATCATAGAGGCAAAAGGAGAGGCATTCAAAAGACAGCTTCTTGGCGTATTGAATGCTGTTCTTGCAACACAAAAGGCAGCAGAAAGTGTCCGTCCGGCAGTAAAACCGGCTGCAAAAGCACCGATGATGCGCAAAGCGACAGGCGGAAAGAACAAACTGGTTGCACTGGCTTGTTCCACAGGCGGACCGAAAGCGTTACAGAGTGTGATTCCGTTTCTTCCGAAAGAACTGGATGCCCCGGTTGTACTTGTACAGCATATGCCGCCGGGATTTACCAAATCCATGGCTGACAGACTTGATGATCTGAGCAAAATCAGGGTGAAGGAAGCAGAACATGGAGAGCGGCTGCAAAAGGGATGTGTTTATATTGCTCCGGGCGGAAAACATTTGAAAGTTGCAAAAACCGCAGACGGAAACAACAGCATTGTACTCGATGATGCAACACCGGCAATCGGAGGACTGAAGCCGTGTGCAAATCTTATGTATGATTCACTGACGGGAAGCAGCTATGATGAAATCGTATGTGTTGTCCTGACAGGAATGGGAGCGGATGGAACCAATGGAATTCTTTCGCTGGGAAGATCAAAACCGATTCGCGTAATTGCACAAAACGAAGAAACCTGTGTGGTATACGGAATGCCAAAGGCAATCTATGAAGCAGGTGTGGTAGATGAAGTTGTACCACTGGATGAAGTTGCACAGACAATCACAAAAAACGTGGGGGTAAAATAACATGGATGTAAGCCAATACCTTGAAATCTTTATCGATGAAAGTGCAGAACATTTACAGACGTTAAGTGACTGCATCATGGAACTGGAAAAAGAACCGGATAACAAGGACGTTATCAATGAAATCTTCCGTGCAGCCCATTCTTTAAAAGGAATGGCCGGTACAATGGGATTTAAGAGAATGCAGCACCTGACACATGATATGGAAAATGTGTTCCAGGAAGTCCGCAGCGAGAAAATCCAGGTAGACAGTCAGATGATTGATCTGCTGTTCAAGTGTCTGGATGCAATTGACGGATATCTTGAAAATATTAAGGCAACCTCTGATGAGGGTGAGGAAGACAATGAAGTCATTATCAAGGAACTGAACAATTTCCTCGCAAAAGCAAACGGAGAGGCTGCTGCCGCAGAGGCAGCACCTGCAGAAACAGAAAAAGAAGCAGCGGCGCCGACAGACAATGGAGACCACAAACTGTATCTTCAGATTGATCTGACGGATCAGGAGCGGGATGCCGTTATGACTGCAAAAGACAGTGGAATGCATATTTACGGCATGACGGTTATGATCCAGAAAGAGTGCCTTTTAAAAGCGGCCAGAGCTTTTTTGGTATTCCGCGAAGTGGAGGCTTTTGGAGAGATTCTTGTATATCGTCCGAGCTCTCAGGATATTGAAGATGAAAAGTTTGAACAGGAATTCAGCTTTTATGTCGCATCACCGGAAAGCTTTGACAAGATCCAGAACGCTGCAAAGAATGTTTCCGAGATTGAAGATGCCGTTGGAGAAGAACTGACTGATTTTTCACCACGCGTAACAGAAACTGAGACGGAAGAAAAGAAAGAAGAAAAACCGGCAGAGACAAAAACGGAAGTACAGGCTGAACCAAAGAAAGCACCGGAAAAGAAAAAGGCTCCGGCAAAGAAAAACGGTGTAGGAAAACCGGCGACAAGCCGTACGGTCCGTGTGGATATTGAAAAGCTGGATGCTCTTATGAACCAGGTATCCGAGCTTATCATTGCAAAGAACAGTCTGGTATCCATCAGTTCAACGGAAGAGGGAGGCTTTACCAATCAGGGATTCCATGAACAGATTGAATATCTGGAGCGAATCACTACAAGCCTTCATGAATCTGTTATGAAAGTCCGGATGGTGCCAATTGAGAGCGTTGTAAATAAATTCCCACGTATGATTCGTGACCTGTCCCGTACATTGAATAAGAAGATGGAACTGGTTATGACCGGTGAAGATACCGAGCTGGATCGTACCGTAGTGGATCAGATCGGTGATCCGTTACAGCATTTGCTTCGTAATTCTGCGGATCATGGTCTGGAAGACACCGAGCTTCGTATCCAGAGAGGAAAGCCGGAAGTTGGAAATATTTTCCTGAATGCATATCAGGAAGGAAATAACGTTATTATCCAGGTGGGTGATGACGGTAACGGAATTGATACCGAAGCGGTAAAAGCAAAGGCAATCGAGCGAAATATTATTACACCGGAACAGGCCGAAGTCATGACACAGAAAGAGATCATAAATCTCCTGTTTATGCCAAGTTTTTCCATGGCAAAGAAGATTACGGATATTTCCGGAAGAGGCGTTGGTCTTGACGTTGTAAAATCTAACATTGAGCAGCTTGGCGGTGATGTGGAAGTTAAGACAAAACTTGGGGAAGGAACAACATTTACCGTTCGTCTTCCTCTGACACTTGCCATTATTCAGGCATTGATGGTTGAAGTCCGCGATGAAAAATATGCCATTGCCCTTGGGTCCATTGCAAATATTGAGAGTGTACCGGTCAGCAGCATCAAGTATGTGGAAGCAAAAGAGGTTATTCATCTGCGTGGAAGCGTTATTCCGCTTGTTCGTCTGGACAAACTTCTGGATATTGAACCAAGAGAAGAAGAACCGGAAAGCCTTACCGTTGTTATTGTAAAGAAAGGCGACAGTCAGGTAGGACTTGTTGTTGACGATCTGATGGGACAGCAGGAGATCGTTATTAAGTCTTTAGGCAAGTATATCAATGGAAATAAGCTGATCAGCGGTGCAACAATCCTCGGTGATGGTGAAGTTGCGTTGATTCTGGATGCAAACACACTGATGTAATGGGGGTGAATGACGATGGCTATTGCAAACAATCAGATTGAAACAAATGAGAATAAAAATAAAGAAAAAGAAGTAAAGCAGTATATCGTAGTTCAGATCGGTTCTGAAAAGTACGGAATTGATATCAGCTATGTCGATAATATTGTGCGTATGCAGAAAATTACCCGTGTGCCAAAGGCACAGGAGTATTTCAAGGGAATCATCAATCTTCGAGGCGAAATTGTGCCGGTTATGAGTATCCGTCTGAAAATGGGACTTGAGGATGATACCTTTACTTCGGCATCCCGGATCATTATTTTAAAGATCGAAGATAAAGGGTCTTTAGGTGTGATTGTAGATGAGGTTTGTGAGGTTGTAAATCTTTCTGAGGATCAGATCGAAAATAACAATATCAATTCAAATCATGTAAAAGATACTTTTATCAATGGTATTGGAACAAGTGGAGATCAGCTGATTTCCCTGTTTGAAATCAATGCGATTGTAGACGAAAAAGATAACACATAAGACAACTGAGTATAGTGAGGCTATGCCTCACTATACATGGTTATTGGAGGAAAAAGATGAACGATTTTACATTGGATAATGTAAATGAAATGTATATTGACGTACTGCGCGAAATTGGAAATATCGGAGCGGGAAATGCAACAACTTCTCTGGCAAGCATGATCAATGAACAGATTGATATGAATGTTCCGAAAGTAGAATTGATGGAAGCTTCTAAGCTGAGTTCCGCAATTTGTCCGGAAGACGAGATTATTGTCGGAATTTTTCTGGAAGTAACACATGATATTACAGGCAGCATGATGTTTTTAATGCGCATGGATTCCGCCCATTATCTTGTGAACAAACTGATGGGAAGAGACCCGGAAAACGATGCACCTTTTGATGAGATGGATTTATCTGCCATGAAGGAAATCGGAAATATTATTACGGCTTCGTATCTGTCTGCACTTTCAAGTATGACAAATCTTACGATTTTACCATCCGTTCCATATATTGCGGTGGATATGGCGGGAGCGATTCTTAGTGTTCCGGCAATTCAGTTTGGACAGTACGGAAATAATGCGCTGCTGATTGAAACAGAATTTGGCGATGAACGTATGATTAATGGATATTTTATCCTGATGCCTGAGGAAGAGTCCTATGCAAAGATTTTATCCTCTCTTGGAATTCAGTTATAGAGGAGATCGTAGAATATGGGAGAAGTGATCAAGGTTGGAATGGCAGACCTGAAAACTGCAAAAGCTCCGAATACACTCACGACACTGGGGTTGGGTTCTTGTATCGGATTAACACTTTATGATCCGGTGACGAAAATCGGTGGATTGGTACATTATATGCTGCCAGACAGCACAAAATTAAAAAATAATACCAATATTGCAAAATTCGGGGATACCGGAATCCGTGAACTTTTAAGACAGATTCTGGCTTTGGGAGCAAATCAGAGAAGACTTGTGGCAAAGATCGCGGGGGGTGCATGCATGTTTGAAACGAGCGGACTTTCGTCTGTGGGAAATGTAGGCGCACGCAATGCGGAAGAAGCAAAAATTATTTTGAAAGAATTAAGGATCCCGCTGATCGCGGAGGATACCGGTTTAAATTACGGACGTACAGTAGAACTGGATTGTGAGACCGGAGATTTCAGAATTAAATCGGTGGGAAAAGAAATTAAAGTAATATAGAGGGACAGAAGATGAAAACCAATGGTGTACCGGCTATTATTATGTTGGCGGCAGGGTTTATTGACTGTGTGATTGCAATTCTTACGCACATGTCACTTTGGAATTTTACAAGACAGCTGTTACTGGTACTTGTCCTGTTTTATGTGATCGGTTGTGTGGTAAAAATGATCATTGACCGAAACTTCAAGGATATGGAAGATGACCAGAACGGGGAAGAAATGGGAGAGTCTAAAGAGGAGCAGGAAGCGGAAGGCTCTGGGGAACAGGAAAATACTGAACAGGCCAAAGATGCACAGGAGCAGTCGCAGGAGCAGCCGGAGGTTCAGGAGGAACAACAAACAAAGTAATTAACCGGGGCGGAATGATGTAGATGAAAACTGCGGATAAAGAAAAACTCTGGGATGCGTATCGTCAGAAGAAAACGCAGGAGACCAGAGAACAGCTGATAATTGAATATGCGCAGCTTGTAAAACTCGTAGCGGGAAGACTCAGCATGTATCTTGGACACAATGTGGAATATGATGATCTGGTCAGTTATGGGATTTTCGGACTGATTGACGCAATTGATAAATTTGATCTGGAAAAAAATGTAAAATTTGAAACATATGCGAGTTTGCGGATTCGTGGTGCTATTTTAGACCAGATTCGTAAAATGGACTGGATTCCAAGAAGTGTCCGGCAGCGACAGCGCAAAATTGATGAAGCGATGAAACAGATCGAGATGAGGACCGGTAAAACAGCTTCGGATGAAGAACTTGCAAAGCAGCTGGGGCTGACGGATGAGGAACTGTGCAGCTGGCAGACACAGCTTAAGGTGACCAATGTTGTGTCTTTGAATGAATTTGAAGAAAACGGTTCGGAGCCAATGATTGATTCGGCGCATCCGGTCCGGTTTTCACAGCCGGAAGAAGTGGTGGAGGAAGCAGAATTAAAAGAAAAACTGGCGGAATCCCTGGAACTTCTGACGGAGAAAGAGCGGCGCGTTATTGAACTTTATTATTATGAAGATATGACCCTAAAAGAAATCAGTAAAATATTGGAAGTGTCAGAATCACGTATTTCCCAGTTACATACCAAAGCATTAAACAAGATGCGTAAAAAAATGGGTGTTTATATGAATATTCTGACGGAGTAGGAGCGGATCTATGGCAATTGCACCAATCAATTATGCTACGATACAGCGTACCGCAGACATCGAGACATTTAAAAACCAGCAGGATACAAAACCGATGGTGGATCAGCAGAATATTCAGGTGCAGGTGGATCACAGGGAGGATGTTCTGCATCATCAGGTCATCCATCCGGAAGAAAATGAGCAGCTGGATAATCACACGGATGCCAGGGAAGAAGGAAAAAACAAATATAAAAAACAGGGATCTGTGAGAAAAAAAACAAACAAAGAAACGAAGCGGACGGGTGGCAATCCGGTTGGCGGCAGTTTTGATATGAAAATCTGAGGGAAAATATATGACGGGTGTGGAAATTACACTGATTCTGGTTGGAATCATTTTTGTTCTCGTAAGCTTTTTTGTTCAGGAAAAACTTACCCCGAAAGATGTACAGGAGATAACCAGATTAAGTGAGAAGGAATTAAAGATTATTGTCGAGCGGGAACTGAAAAATGCAAATGACAAGGTAGAAGATGCAATCGATGCAGTGGTAGAACAGTCCCAGGAGAATGCCAAGCGTCTGATGGAAAAAGAAACGAATGAGAAAATTATGGCAATCAACGAATATTCCAATACGGTGATTGAATCAATGAATAAAACGCATAATGAAATTCTCTTTTTATATAATATGCTCAATGACAAGCATACGGAACTGACCGGGCTTGCATCGCAGCTACAACAGTTTTCGGAGCAGGTAAAACATACACAGGATGAAATGATGACACATCTGACGGAAACGGTAAAAGAGCCTGAACTGGCAAGAACGGAAGTGTCAGAGCCTGTGGAGGAACAGCCGCAGCAGATTTCACCAAAAGCATCTGTGGCAGAGGAAACCGATAACGGAAGCTTCAACGATCAGGTACTTGCACTTCATCAAAACGGAGTGTCTGATGTGGAAATTGCCCGTAAGCTGGGACGGGGGCTTGGAGAAGTGAAGCTGGTGATCGGATTATACAAAGGGGAAGATGTCAGTGAGATTTAAATATTATTTACGTGGCTGCGGACTTGGAATTCTGGTTGCCTCGCTGGTATTTATTGTATCGTTACATGCACACGGCGGAGCAATGTCGGATGAAAAAGCTATGCAGAGAGCTTCGGAACTTGGAATGATCATGCCGGATGACACACAGACGCAGGAAGCAGAAACGCAGACAACAGAACTTCCGGTAAAGGAAACGAATCTTCCGGATACACAAAGAACGACACAGGCAGTGACACAGAAGGTTCCGCAGAACGATACACAAAAACAGACGGAGCGTGATACTTCTTCGGAACAGAATGACACATCAAAAGAGTCGGAGAAAAAGGCGGAAGAAAAGAAAAAAACACAGGACTCTCAAAAGAAAGAAGAAGAGAAGGAAAAAGCGCAGGAGACCGAGAAGGAAGAAACAAAAAAGGAAAAAGTCTCCATTACAATAAAAGGCGGAGAAGTGTGCAGGGAGATTGCACAGGATCTGCAGGAGAAAGGACTTGTCAAGGATGCGGAAGATTTCCGCAAATATATGCAGGATCACAATTATGCAAGATATATCCGTGTGGGGACATTTACGCTGGAAAAGGGAATGAACTATAGCGAGATTGCGAAAGTACTGACAAAAAAATAGTATAATAAAGCTTGCATGAAAGCCTTTGGTATGATATAATGCCAAAGGCTTTAAATTTTATTAAACACATGTATGGAAGCTGCCGGTGCCGGATCTACGCTTTTCCGGTGGCAGACTAATAGGAAGTACATGGAAGAAATCAACCAAACGGAGGTAATTAAAATGAGCGTAATTTCTATGAAACAGTTACTTGAGGCAGGTGTTCATTTCGGACATCAGACAAGAAGATGGAACCCTAAAATGGCTCCATACATCTACACAGAACGTAACGGTATCTACATCATTGACTTACAGAAGTCTGTTGGCAAGGTAGATGAGGCATATGATGCAATTTCCGATATCGCTGCTCAGGGTGGTACCATTCTTTTCGTTGGTACAAAGAAGCAGGCACAGGATGCTATTAAGACTGAGGCAGAGCGTTGCGGAATGTACTATGTAAATGAGAGATGGTTAGGTGGAATGCTTACAAACTTCAGAACCATCCAGAGCCGTATTGCACGTCTGAAAGAAATCGAGACCATGTCTGAAGATGGAACATTTGATGTTCTGCCAAAGAAGGAAGTTATTGCACTGAAAAAAGAGTGGGATAAGTTAGAGAAGAACCTTGGCGGAATCAAGGATATGAAGAGAATTCCTGACGCTATCTTTATCGTAGATCCTAAGAAGGAGAGAATCTGCGTACAGGAAGCACAGTCTTTAGGGATCACACTGATCGGTATCGCTGATACAAACTGTGATCCGGACGAGTTAGATTATGTAATCCCAGGTAATGATGATGCAATCAGAGCCGTTAAGCTTATCGTTTCCAAGATGGCAGATGCTGTTATCGAGGCAAAGCAGGGAACTGAGGAAGTTGCTGCAGAAGCTGCTGAGGAGACAGTAGAAGAATAATTTTTGCATAATCATTCGAGAATTGGAGGAAAAAAAGATGGCAATTACTGCTGCTATGGTTAAGGAACTGCGTGAGATGACAGGCGCAGGCATGATGGATTGTAAGAAAGCTCTGACAGAGACAAACGGAGATATGGATGCCGCTGTTGACGTTTTGAAAAAAAGCGGTGCAGCCAAGATGGAAAAGAAGCAGAGCAGAATCGCTGCGGAAGGTATCGCAAGAGTTGCAGTAAACGGAAATGTTGCTGTTGTAGCTGAGGTTAACTCAGAGACAGATTTCGTTGCTAAAAATGAAACATTCCAGGAGTTTGTTCAGACAGTTGCAGATACAGCACTTGCTTCTGATTTAAACGGTGGAGCAAACGGCGAAGATATCGAGGCACTTCTTGCAACAAACGGACTCAGTGATCTGCTTGTTGAGAAGACAGCAACAATCGGAGAGAAGTTATCTGTGCGCAGATTCGCAAAGGTAACCGGTGATGCTGTTGCTTCTTATATTCACGGTGGCGGAAGAATCGGTGTTGTTATCGCTGCAGACGGTGCATCTGATGATGCTGCAAAAGAGGCTCTTACAAACATTGCTATGCAGGTTGCTGCAATGAACCCACAGTATATCAGCAGAAACGATATTTCCGCTGAGGAACTTGCAAAGATCAAAGAGATCACAATTGACAGCGCATTAAATGATGCAACAACTCTTCCAAAGCCTATCTTAAACAAATTACTGGACAAGGCAATCGGCGAGAAGGTATGGAGTGATGAGGATATCAATAACTTCGAAGAGCATAAGAGCAATATGAATTATGTCTGGAATTTCCTTTCCGATGCTGCAAAGGTTCAGCTGGGTGAGCTGGCTATGGCAGATAAGGCATCTATCACTGCTGAGAAGATGTTCGGCGGTCTTGTAGAAGGTCGTGTATCCAAGCAGTTAAAGGAGATCTGCCTTCTTGATCAGACATACGTTAAGGCGGAAGATGGCAAGCAGTCCGTAGCTAAGTATCTTGAGTCTGTTTCCAAGGATCTTAAAATCACCAAGATGATTCGTTTCGAAGTTGGCGAGGGTATGGAAAAGAAACAGGAAGATTTCGCAGCAGAAGTTGCTGCACAGATGAACGCATAATCCGTTCACAGAGTCAAGCTGTGTGAAAACACAAAAGGAGTCGTGGTTTTGGAAAAATAAAGAAACCGTGGCTCCTTTTTTATAACAATTTTACAACAACAGGGAATTAAATCTTTACAAGTTTTCAAAATATGTTAAAATAGAAAAGGATATTTCCCGGTGGAGGAACAGGATGAGTACAAAAGATTCAGAAGCTCTGGAGCAGCAGCGCCAGAGGAGAAATCGCATCAACCGTATGAAAACGGGAATCATTGTGACGATTACGGTATGGATGCTTGTCTCACTGTTGGCAATTATCCTTCTGACGGTGCAGGTAGCACGTTTGAGCAGCCATGTAAAGAGACTGGAGAAAGCGGGACAGACAACCGTTTCGCAAAATATTCCGGATTCTGAAAATGTGCAGGCTGCGGATACAGAAAGCAGTGGGCAGGAGACACAGAAATCTGCTTACGATAAAGTTGTGACGGGGATTGATTCCGGGGACAATATGGCAAAAGCGGGAGATGCACATAAAGTATATCTTACTTTTGACGGCGGACCGGATGAAAATACGGACAAGATTCTCGACGTATTGGATAAATACGGAGTAAAAGCAACTTTTTTCGTAGTAGGGGATGATTCCAAGGATATGCAGGAGGTCTATAAGAGGATTGTAAAAGACGGACATACACTTGGAATGCATTCCTTTTCCAACAAATACAGTACAATATATGCCTCCACAGAGGCATTTGAACAGGATTTTGATAAGATTTCCTCATATCTGAAAGACGTTACGGGAGTTAATAGTCTCTATTATCGTTTTCCGGGAGGAAGCAGCAATGAGATCAGCAATGTAAATATGGCTGAATTCGTTCGTATCTTAAATGAAAAGGGAATTACATACTTTGACTGGAACGTTTCCGCAGGAGATACTTCATCGGATTATACGGTGGATGATGTTGTGACAAATGTGACAGAAGGAGTAAAAAGATACAAAACCTCGGTTGTGTTATTACACGACGGAGATGACAAGTCAACAACGGTAGAGGCTCTGGAATCTTTGATTCAGAAACTGCAACAGATGAAAGCTGAGATTCTGCCGATTGATGAAAATACAAAAGTCATTCAATATATCAAGGCAGATAGTGTTGAATAAGTAGTATGAGTGGAGGAAGCACGATGGGATTATTTAAAGATTTTAAGGATGATTTTTCTCAGGCGGTCAATGAAATGATGCCGGGAGCAGACGCTCCGGAAAAAGAAAACAAAGCAGAAGATCTGGTAGTTAACACTCTGGGAGAAGATGTGGATGTAAAATCCGAATTATCCAAACTGGATGGTTTACTGGAGCAGGTACAGAAGGACGGCGGGTCTGATACACAAAAGTTAGAGTCGGAGCTTCCACCAATTCACAAAGAGGATAAAAAACCGGTGATCACACCAGCTGTGGACCCGGTAATCAATACATTTAATGAGGAGAAAAAAATTATGAGCGACACAACAATGGAAACCCCAAAGCCAACAGCACCAGTGATGAATAACAAAGTGAATCCGGATGCAGTTTCAGATGAGACATCTGTTATAACCGCAGGAACTGTTCTGACCGGTGATATCGCGTCTGACGGATCATTTGATATTCAGGGAACCATCAACGGAAATGTAACCTGTAATGGTAAGCTGGTTGTAACCGGAACCATTAACGGAAACAGTGCAGCTTCAGAGTTTTTTGCTGATGTGGCAAAAGTTGAGGGAGAAGTTGTAAGTTCCGGTACAGTTAAGATTGGAGCCGGTTCTGTGATCATTGGCAATATTGCAGCAGCTTCTGCAGTTATTGCAGGTGCAATCAAGGGTGATATCGATGTACAGGGACCTGTTGTTGTTGATACATCTGCGGTAGTCATGGGAAATATCAAATCCCGTTCCGTACAGATTAATAACGGTGCAGTAATCGAAGGTTTCTGCTCTCAGTGTTATGCTGATATTGATGTACAGGGACTTTTTGACGGAAAGTAAAATTAATCATAGGAGACAGATACGATGAAACGTATTTTATTAAAACTCAGTGGAGAGGCACTGGCCGGGGACAAGCGTCATGGATTTGATGAGCCGACAGTTACGGTTGTTGCAAAGCAGGTAAAGCAATTGGTAGATGCAGGTGTACAGGTTGGTATTGTCATCGGAGGAGGCAACTTCTGGAGAGGACGTACCAGTGAGACGATCGACCGTACAAAAGCCGATCAGATCGGTATGCTTGCTACGGTTATGAACTGTATTTATGTGTCAGAAATTTTCCGTTCCGTTGGAATGATGACTTCCGTGCTTACCCCGTTTGAGTGCGGATCTATCACAAAGTTATATTCCAAGGATCGTGCAAATAAATATTTTGCACATAACATGGTTGTATTTTTTGCAGGTGGTACCGGACATCCATATTTCTCAACAGATACGGCAACGGTACTTCGTGCGGTAGAGATTGAAGCAGATGGAATTTATCTTGCCAAGGCAATCGATGGTGTATATGACAGCGATCCGAAAGTAAATCCATCCGCTAAGAAATATGATCAGGTTTCCATTCAGGAAGTCATTGATAAAAAACTTGCGGTCGTTGATTTGACAGCATCCGTAATGTGCATGGAAAACCACATTCCAATGTATGTATTCGGACTTGGTGAAACGAACAGCATTGTAAACGCGGTAAACGGCCAGTTCAACGGAACTGTCGTTACTGTGGACTAGGAGGATATAGTATATGGACGAGAGATTACAGATTTTTCAGGATAAAATGGAGAAATCCCTTGCCAATTTAAATGAGGAGTTCGCGGGAATCCGTGCAGGACGTGCGAATCCGCATGTGTTGGACAAACTTCGTGTTGATTATTACGGAACACCGTCTCCGATTCAGAGCGTTGCAAATGTCAGTGTTCCGGAGCCGAGAATGATTCAGATTCAGCCATGGGAAGCATCTATGGTAAAAGAAATTGAAAAAGCCATTCTCAGTTCGGATCTGGGAATTAACCCGACGAATGACGGAAAACTGATTCGTCTGGTATTTCCGGAACTGACCGAAGAGCGAAGAAAAGAGCTGGCAAAAGAAATTAAGAAAAAAGGTGAGGGTGCCAAGGTCGCTGTGAGAAATATCCGCAGAGATGCGATGGATCATTTCAAAAAAGTAGGCAAGGCGGAGGATATTTCCGAGGACGAGATCAAGGATCTCGAAGACGGAATCCAGAAACTGACCGATCAGTATGTTGCACAGATTGACAAGGCTGTGGATGCCAAGTCGGATGAAATTCTTACAGTATAAGATGTTTAAGGGACATAAGCCTGTGGCTATGTCCCTTTTTCACTTGCAGGAAAGAGGGGAACAAGATTGATGAAAATTCCAAAACATGTGGCGATTATACTCGATGGGAATGGAAGATGGGCAAAAAGCAAGGGTATGCCACGCAATTATGGACATACCGTTGGCGCAAAGAATGTAGAAACGGTTTGTCAGGCTGCAGATGAGCTTGGAATTGAGTACCTGACACTGTATGCATTTTCCACGGAAAACTGGAATCGTCCGGACAGCGAAGTGGCTGCACTGATGAAACTGCTGGAGAGTTATTTGAAAAACTGTATCCGCACGGCAAATAAAAATAATATGCGGGTACGTGTGATTGGGGAACTTTCCAGATTATCCGAAAGTTTTCAGAAAAAGATTCAGGAACTGGAAGAAGTTTCCGCGGCAAATACGGGACTGAATCTGACCATTGCCATCAATTATGGAAGCCGGGATGAGATGCTTCGGGCCATGAAGCATATGTTTACTGATATAAAGAATGGCAGAATCGCGGAGGAGGAAATCAATGAGAAAATCTTTTCCGGATATCTGGATACAAGGGAACTTCCAGACCCGGATTTACTGATTCGTACAAGTGGAGAGCAGCGGCTTTCCAATTATCTGCTGTGGCAGCTTGCGTATAGCGAATTTTATTTTACGGATGTTCCGTGGCCGGATTTTCATAAAAAAGAATTGGAATTAGCTGTGGAAGCGTATAATAAACGAGACAGACGCTTTGGCGGACTTAAGGAGGAAGAATAGGATGTTTAAAACGAGACTGTTAAGCGGAATCGTGCTGGTAATTCTGGCTCTGTTTTTGATTATTTCAGGCCATGAAATTTTATTATTTGCAACACTTGCCATTTCCTGTATCGGAATGTTTGAATTATATCGCGTGTTCAAGATGGAAAAGACCGTTCTGGCAGGCGTTGGATATCTGGCGGCAATCGTTTATTACTGTAATTTACAGTGGAAGTTTCTGCCGGATCTTATGATTTTATTTATGGCATTTTTGATTCTGTTAATGTTTGTATTTGTATTTGCATATCCGAAATTTCATGCAGATCAGGTGATGGCAGCATTTTTTGGATTCTTCTATGTAGCGGTCATGCTTTCTTATGTATATCAGATCCGTACGCTGGAGAGAGGGTTATATCTTGCCTTTCTTGTATTTTTATGTTCGTGGGGATGCGATACCTGTGCATATTGCGTCGGAATGCTGATCGGAAAGCACAAGATGTCGCCGAAACTCAGTCCGAAAAAATCGGTAGAGGGTGCAGTAGGAGGTGTGGCAGGGGCTGCGCTTCTGACCGCTTTATATTGTTTTATTTTCCGTAGCCCGATGCATCTGGAACGTGGAGAAATTGTAATTCTTGCTGTGATTGCGGCAATTGCCGGACTGATTTCCATGGTAGGGGATCTGACAGCTTCTGCCATCAAAAGAAATTATGATATCAAGGATTACGGAAAGTTGATTCCAGGTCATGGAGGAATTCTCGACCGGTTTGACAGCATGATTATTACTGCACCAATCATTTATTTCCTGGCGCTTCATATGCTGTAAGAGGTGAACGATGAAAAAGATAGCAATTTTGGGATCGACAGGGTCCATTGGAACACAGACACTTTCTGTGATTGAAGAACATGCAGATGATTTTGAAGTGACCGCACTTGCCTGTGGAAACAATATCCGTCTGCTGGAAGAACAAATGCGGAAATTTCGCCCAAAGCTTGTTGCTGTGTGGAGCAAAGAGGCAGCAGCTTCCCTTCGGGTCCGCACGGCGGATCTGGGCATTCCTGTGGAAACCGGAATGGATGGATTACTTGCGGTTGCAACTTATGAAGAGTCGGAAATTCTGGTGACGGCGATTGTCGGGATGCTCGGAATCCGGCCGACCATTGCAGCCATAAAGGCAAAGAAAACGATTGCCCTGGCAAACAAAGAAACGTTAGTTACGGCAGGACATCTGATTATTCCGCTTGCAGCGGAGTATGGAGTGTCCATTCTTCCGGTAGACAGTGAACATAGTGCCATTTTCCAGTCTTTGCAGGGAAACGAAGAAAATCCGATCAGTAAAATCCTTCTTACCGCATCCGGAGGACCGTTCCGGGGCAGAAAGAAGCAGGATCTGCTCCATATACAGGTGGAAGATGCATTAAAGCATCCGAACTGGTCCATGGGACACAAGGTGACCATTGATTCTTCGACACTTGTGAACAAAGGGCTTGAGGTTATGGAAGCAAAATGGCTGTTTGGTGTGGAACTCGAACAGATTGAAGTTGTCGTGCATCCGCAGAGTGTCATTCATTCTGCTGTGGAATATGAGGATGGTGCAGTGATTGCGCAGCTTGGAACGCCGGATATGCGTCTGCCGATTCAGTATGCACTGTATTACCCAAAGCGGAAACATTTATCCGGGAAGCGTCTGGATCTTTTTGCTCTTCGTGACATTACGTTTGAGCGCCCGGATACGGATACCTTCCGTGGGCTTTCCCTGGCATATGATGCTGCCAGACGGGGAGGAAATATCCCAACGGTTTTTAATGCCGCAAATGAAAAGGCAGTGGCAATGTTTCTGGACAGAAAAATCGCTTATCCGGAAATTACGGAAATGATTGAAGCTGCAATGGAAGAAGTCAGCTATATCGCACATCCGGATTTAGAGCAGATCTTAGAGACAGAGCAGGCAACATATGAATATATAGGGGGCAGGTGGTAAAAAAAATGAAAATTGTATCATTTCTTATCGCATTTGTAATATTTAGTATTGTCATTTTATTTCATGAACTGGGGCATTTTTTGCTTGCAAAGGCAAACGGAATCCGGGTAAATGAATTTTGTTTCGGCTTAGGTCCAACGATCTGTGGGATACAAAAAGGCGAAACCAAATACTGCATTAAGGCATTTCCGTTTGGAGGAGCCTGCATGATGGAAGGGGAAGACGAAGATTCGACGGACAATCGTGCATTTGGTAAAAAGCCGGTATGGGGACGTATGAGCGTCGTATTTGCAGGACCTTTTTTTAACTTTATTCTTGCATTTATTTTCGCGTTTATCCTGATGAGCTGTGTGGGATATGATAAGCCGGTTCTTTCCGGGGTAATGGAAGGATATGCCGCAGAAGAGGCAGGTCTTCAGGAAGGGGATGAGATTATCCGGATGAATCATTTTTCGGTTCATTTCAGCAGAGAAATCACTGCATACGGAACATTTCATTCCGGGGAAACCATTAAAGTCACTTATGCAAGGGATGGGCAGAAACATACGACAACACTGGTTCCGAAACTGGATAAAGAGACCGGAAGATATCTGTACGGATTTCAGACCATGGGAAATGTCCGGGTAAAGGGAAACGTGCTCACAAACTTAAAAAACAGTTTTTACGAGGTGCGATACTGGATTTATACCACTATCCAGAGTCTGAAAATGCTTGTGACACGTCAGGTATCTCCAAACGAACTGAGCGGACCGGTCGGTATCGTAAAATCAATCGGAGACACCTATCAGCAGTCTGTAAAAAATGACGGGTATTACTATGCACTTTTGAATATGCTCAACTGGACGATTCTTTTATCTGCGAATCTGGGCGTTATGAATCTGCTGCCGCTTCCGGCACTGGACGGAGGCCGGCTGTTATTTCTGATTATTGAGGCGATCCGCAGAAAGCGGATTGATCCAAACAAAGAAGGCATGGTAAATCTGGTTGGTATTGTATTGTTGTTTGGACTGATGTTTATTGTTATGTTCAATGACATTCGAAAACTATTTATCTAAGAGGCTAGAGGCGTTATGATGGAGAGACATATCACAAAGGAAGTACAGATTGGAAACAGATGGATTGGAGGAAATCATCCGATTGCGATTCAGTCTATGACAAATACAAAGACAGAGGATGTTGCGGCAACGGTGGCACAGATTAAGCAGCTGACAAAAGTCGGTTGTGAAATTATCCGCTGCGCGGTTCCCACCCAGGAGGCAGCTGCGGCGCTGACGGAAATCAAAAAACAGATTACCATCCCGCTGGTTGCGGATATCCATTTTGATTACCGGCTTGCGATTGCAGCCATGGAGCACGGTGCGGATAAAATTCGTATCAATCCCGGAAACATTGGAAGTCGTGAGCGTGTAAAAGCGGTTGTGGATGTGGCAAAAGAGCGCCGGATTCCTATCCGTGTGGGCGTCAACAGCGGATCTTTAGAGAAGGGTCTCGTGGAAAAATACCATGGTGTGACCGCAGAGGGAATTGTGGAGAGCGCAATGGATAAAGTGAAACTGATCGAAGATATGGGCTATGATAATCTTGTGATCAGTATCAAATCCTCGGATGTCATGATGTGTGTCAAAGCACATGAGCTGATCGCAAAACAGACGGATCATCCGCTGCATGTGGGAATCACAGAGGCGGGAACACTGATCAGCGGGAATATCAAATCCGCAATCGGTCTGGGACTGATTTTAAACCAGGGAATCGGGGATACTATCCGTGTTTCTCTGACCGGGGACCCGTTGGAAGAGATTAAATCCGCAAAACTGATTCTTCGTACCCTCGGACTTCGCAAAGGGGGCGTGGAAGTGGTTTCCTGTCCGACCTGCGGAAGAACCCGCATTGATCTGATCGGGCTTGCCAATCAAGTAGAAACGATGGTTTCGGAATTTCCGCTTGATATCAAAGTGGCGGTAATGGGATGTGTGGTAAACGGACCGGGAGAGGCAAAGGAAGCCGATATCGGGATTGCCGGAGGTGTCGGCGAGGGTCTGATTATCAAACATGGAGAAATTTACAAAAAAGTACCGGAAGCAGAACTTCTGCCGGCACTGCGTTATGAATTGGAACATTGGAGTGAAGACTGATGTCAAAAGCATTTCGTGAAGCCTTTCCGACACTGAAACTGGAGGAAGAACTCGAAGGGCTGTTAGATACAACTGAAGTGACAAAAATAAGTGCGAATCATGAACATACTCATATTCGCATTTATTTGCGTGCAAAAAGACTTATTTTCAAAAAAAACATATGGAAACTTGAAAAAGCGATTACCGAACAGATTTTTCAGAACCGGGCCATACAGGTAAAGATCATAGAGTCTTATGAGCTTTCCGAACAGTATACCCCGAAGTCTCTGATAGAGGTGTATAAGGACAGTATTTTAGATGAACTGAATGCCTACAGTGTGCTCGAATACAATCTGTTGCGGACGGCGGACATGGAATTTCCGGAAGAGGACCGTCTGATTCTGACGATGGATGAGACTATTATTGCCAAAACCCGTACGGATGAGATTATCGAATTTTTAGAGAAAGTGATCTGTGAGCGCTGTGGAATGAATCTGAAAATATTTCCACAATACCGGAAACCGCAGGAGAGCAAATACCGGAAAAATTCCGAAGAACAGATCCGGCAGGAAGTGGCAGGAATTGTTGCGCGGACGAAGCTGGTTATGGAAGGAAAATCCCAGGAAACGGAAGAAAAAGAGAAAACTGTCGAAACAGAAGAAAAAACAAAGACAATTGCAAAAACGGCAGGAAATCGTGCAGACACTTCAAAAAATGGTACAAATTATGCAAAACCAAAGCAGAAGTTTGAAAAGCGGGGAGAGTTCCGCCGGAAATTCGAGTCGGATAACGGCAAAAAATCCATGAATCCGGATGTAATATACGGAAGAGACTTCGAAGAAGAGAGCATGGAGATTGAGAAGATTGACGGACCGATCGGAGAGGTTGTGATCCGCGGAAAGATTCTGTCGGTTGATACCCGTGAGATCCGCAATGAAAAGACCATCATTATTTTTTCCGTGACGGATTTTACCGATACGATTGTTCTTAAAATTTTTGCGAGAAATGATGATGTACCGGAGCTGTTAAAAGAAATCAGCGGGGGAAAGTTTGTGCGTGTCAAAGGTGTTGCAACCATTGATAAGTTCGACAGTGAACTTACCATCGGTTCTATCGTCGGAATCAAGAAATGCGCCGATTTTACAACGGTCCGTATGGATACCAGCGTAGAAAAACGCATAGAGCTGCACTGCCATACCAAAATGAGTGATATGGATGGCGTTTCAGATGTCAAGGATATTGTCAAGCGTGCCATGAAATGGGGGCATAAGGCGATTGCCATTACCGATCACGGGGATGTGCAGGCGTTCCCGGATGCCAATCATACCGTACCGTCCGATTCGGATTTTAAAGTCATTTACGGCGTGGAGGCATATCTGGTCGATGATTTAAAGGGGATGGTGACGGACAGCCAGAACCAGGATCTGGATGCAGATTATGTGGTATTCGATTTGGAGACAACCGGATTTAGTCCGGAGACCAACCGCATTATAGAGATCGGGGCGGTGAAGGTGCAGAACGGAAAGATCGTGGACAAATTCTCAACGTTTGTCAATCCACAAGTGCCGATTCCGTTTCGGATTGAGCAGCTGACGTCGATCAATGATTCCATGGTGATTGATGCACCTGTCATTGCAGACATTCTTCCGGAATTTATGAAATTCTGCGAGGGATGTGTTATGGTTGCCCATAATGCCGATTTCGATATGAGTTTTATCAAGAAAAACTGCCAAAGGCTGGATATTCCATGCAAGCCGACGATTGTGGATACGGTTGCCCTGGCGCGTGTCCTGCTTCCGAATCTGAACCGTTTTAAGCTGGATACGGTTGCAAAAGCGCTGGGCGTATCCCTGGAAAATCACCATCGTGCAGTGGATGATGCCGGATGTACGGCAGAGATTTTTGTGAAGTTTATTGAGATGCTCCGGGAGCGCGGTATGTCTACCCTGGACGAAGTGAATGCAATGGGAACCTCATCGGTGCAGAATGTACAAAAGATGCCGACTTATCATGCGATCATTCTTGCCACCTGCGATCAGGGGCGGACAAACCTGTATAAGCTGATTTCGCTGGCGCATATCAAATATTATCACCGGCGTCCGAGGATTCCGAAGAGTGAATTTATCAGGTACCGGGATGGACTTCTGATCGGGTCTGCCTGCGAAGCGGGAGAGTTGTACCGGGCAATTTTAAATGGCCGTCCGGAGGAAGAAATTTCTAGACTGGTAAACTTTTATGATTATCTGGAAATCCAGCCGCTCGGAAACAATGCATTCCTTGTAAGAGATGAAGATTCTCCGGTTGCGTCCAATGACGATCTGATTGAGATCAATAAAAAGATTGTCCGGCTCGGTGAACAGTTCCATAAGCCGGTGGTGGCAACCTGTGATGTGCATTTTTTAGATCCGGAGGATGAAATTTACCGGAGAATTATCATGGCAGGGCAGGGATTTAAAGATGCGGATGAGCAGGCTCCCCTTTTTCTGCGGACGACGGAAGAGATGCTGAAAGAATTTGCCTATCTTGGAAGTGAAAAAGCAGAAGAGGTTGTTATTACAAACACAAACCGGATTGCGGATATGTGCGAAAAAATTTCTCCCGTTCGTCCGGATAAGTGTCCGCCGGTCATTGAAAACTCGGACCAGATGCTGCGTGACATCTGTTACAACAAAGCACATAAAATGTATGGAGATCCACTGCCGGAAATTGTGCAGGAACGTTTAGACCGGGAATTAAATTCCATCATCAGCAATGGGTATGCTGTGATGTATATCATTGCGCAGAAGCTGGTTTGGAAATCCAACGAAGACGGCTACCTGGTCGGATCGCGTGGATCGGTCGGAAGTTCTTTCGTTGCGACAATGTCCGGTATTACGGAGGTGAACCCGCTGCATGCGCATTATCTGTGCAAACATTGTCAGTACAGCGATTTTGATTCGGATCTGGTAAAATCTTTTTCCGGCCGAAGCGGATGTGATATGCCGGATAAGCTCTGTCCGCGTTGCGGAAAACCGCTTTCCAAAGAAGGGTTTGATATTCCGTTTGAGACGTTCCTGGGATTTAAGGGAAATAAAGAGCCGGATATCGACCTGAACTTTTCCGGAGAGTACCAGAGTAAGGCACATAAATACACCGAAGTTATCTTCGGGGAGGGACAGACCTTTAAGGCAGGAACGATCGGTACGCTGGCGGATAAGACGGCATTCGGTTATGTCAAAAATTATTATGAAGAGCGCGGCGTACATAAGAGAAACTGTGAAATTGACCGGATCGTACTTGGATGTGTCGGGGTGCGTCGTACTACGGGACAGCATCCGGGTGGTATCGTTGTTCTTCCGATGGGGGAACAGATTTATACATTTACCCCGGTTCAGCATCCGGCAAATGATATGACGGTCGATATTACGACCACACATTTTGATTATCACTCGATTGACCATAATCTTTTAAAACTTGACATTCTCGGACACGATGATCCTACCATGATCCGTATGCTGCAGGATCTGACGGGTGTAGATCCGACGCAGATTCCATTGGATGATAAGGCTGTCATGTCGCTGTTTCAGGATACTTCCGCACTTGGCATCACGCCGGACGATCTGGTGAACTGCCAGCTGGGGGCATTGGGTATCCCGGAGTTTGGTACAGACTTTGCCATGGGCATGTTAATTGATACACAGCCAAAAGAATTTTCGGATCTGGTGCGTATTGCAGGGCTGTCCCATGGTACGGACGTATGGCTTGGCAATGCACAGACACTGATTCAGGAAAAGAAGGCAACGATTTCTACCGCCATCTGTACAAGGGATGATATCATGATCTATCTGATTGGCATGGGACTGGATTCCGAGGAATCGTTTAAGATTATGGAGAATGTCCGGAAGGGAATTGTGGCAAAAGGAAAATGTGACAAATGGCCGGAATGGAAGCAGGATATGATCGATCACAATGTACCGGACTGGTATATCTGGTCCTGTGAGAAGATTAAGTACATGTTCCCGAAAGCCCATGCAGCCGCGTATGTTATGATGGCATGGCGCATTGCCTACTGTAAGGTGTTTTATCCGCTGGCTTACTATGCAGCATATTTTTCTATCCGTGCGACCGCTTTCAGTTATGAGCTGATGTGTCAGGGAAAAGAAAAACTGGAAGGATATATGCATGAGTACGAAAAGCGCAAGGACGAGCTCTCCAAAAAAGAGCAGGATACCTACAAAGATATGCGTCTGGTACAGGAAATGTATGCCAGAGGATTTGAATTTCTTCCGCTGGATATCTATAAGTCAGAACCGCATCATTTTCAGATTGTGGATGGAAAACTGCTGCCGGCACTCAATACGATTGACGGACTTGGCGATAATGCGGCAGTTGCGATTGCAGAAGCGGCAAAAGACGGAATTTTTCTTTCCAAGGATGATTTTAGGGAACGGACAAAAGTATCAAAGACAACAATAGAACTGATGAGTGATCTGGGATTGTTTGGCGATATGCCGGAATCCAATCAGCTTTCCCTGTTTGATTTTGGCGCGTAATGTTATGGAAGTTTTGAAAAACAAAAGAGGAGGAACCGCATTTTTGGGTTCCTCCTCTTTTACAGTCTTATAAATTTATTTTTTGATAACGCCGGGATGGAAAGCGGTGAGTGTTCCCGGATGATCGGTCGGTGTACAGAACATTTCTTTTGTCTTAAAATCGGTAAAATAGATGTAACTGGAAGTGACGTTGATATTGGAGTAATTGCCCTGTGCCAGTTCCTGATATCCACTGCCGTCATTTTTGATCATACAAAGGGCCGGATTGTCTTCGGAATAGCGCTGATAAAAAATACTGCTTCCGTATACATTGTAGAGATCCAGACTGTCCTTGGTAAGTGTAACCGGATGACCGGATTTCATATTGGTATGTACCAGGGCGTTGTTCTGATCCACATCCATATAATAGACATTGTCATCACTGGTTACAATCGGTTTGAAAGAATTACATTCATAGACTTTGCTTAAACTGTCACTGGCGGTATCCAGCTGATAGATGGCACCGTCACTTTCGGTTCCGCTGGTATAAATATACTGACCCAGCGTGCTGCATGTAAAAATGTAAGGCGAATATACTTTTTTGCGTCCTTCGCCATCGATTCCGATCTTGTAAAGCGTTGTAGCATCCTTGTCATCATAGTGCAGATAATAAATGTAGTTTCCGACAAGCGAGGCATACAGGCAGGGATCTTTGTCTAAAATTTTAGTGTTTTCTCCATTCTGGTCAATTCTGCACAGACTGTTTCTTGCGTAGGAGAAGAAATCAAATCCGGTTCCATTATTTTCATTATTGCGTACATAGTATACATAATGGTCATCGGCGTTGATATACATGACACGGTCATAACTGAGTTTTTTCAGATGATTGCCGTTTGTATCCATGGAATACAGCCGGTAATCGTCATCCGGATTGGCAAAATAAACGGTTCCGTTTTTCTCACAAAACAAGCCGGCATTGTAAAGGTTTCCGGCAGTATTTCCGTTGACATAGCTTGTGTTGTATTTGATCTTACTTTTCTGATGGCTGTAAAAGCCCAGTCCTGCAAATACTACGACCAGAACAGCAATTATAATTATGGGCAAACGTTTTTTCATAATATCGAGTCCTCCTTGGTAAGTTGTATCTTGCCTTTTATACCTTTGTGTTATAAAATTTTATCATAAATCATGAAGGAGCGCTATATGAAAGATTTACTAGATATCCGAAAAGATATTGATAAAATTGACGAACAGATCGTAAAACTCTATGAGGAACGGATGAAACTGACCTCGGATGTGGCTGAATACAAAATAAATACCGGGAAGCAGATTTTTGACAAGGAGAGAGAGGAATCCAAGCTGGCAACGCTGCAGAAAAAAGCGGAAAGTGATTTTACCAGACACGGAATCCGTGAACTTTTTGAGCAGATCATGGCGATGAGCCGTAAGAAACAGTATAAACTGCTGACGGAGCATGGAATTATGCCTCCGCAGGAGTTTGAGCCGATTCACACGCTGGATTATTCCAATGCAAGGATTGTTTTTCAGGGACTCGAAGGTGCCTACAGCCAGCTTGCCATGGAACAGTTTTTTGGAGAAAACTGCAATAATTTCCATGTGGAGAGCTGGAAAGATGCCATGGAGGCCATTAAGAACGGGGAAGCGGATTATGCGGTACTCCCGATCGAGAATTCTTCGGCAGGAATTGTCTCGGAAAATTATGATCTTCTGGTGGAATATGATAATTATATTGTCGGGGAGCAGATCATCCGTATTGATCATGCACTTTTAGGACTGGAAGATGCGGATGAGAGAGATATCCGTACCGTGTATTCGCACAAACAGTCACTGATGCAGTGCAGTGAATTTCTGGACAGTCATGCGGACTGGGAAAAATTCAGTGTCAGCAATAATGCCGTTGCAGCCAAGAAGGTCAAAGAGGATGGGGAGATTTCCCAGGCGGCGATTGCCAGTGCAAAAAATGCCCAGATTTATGGGTTGAAAGTATTACGCAATTCCATTCAGAATAATAAAAATAATTCGACCCGGTTTATTGTTGTGACAGGGAAAAAAGTATATACCGATCAGGCAGACCGGATCAGCATCTGTTTTGAGATTAATCACGAAAGCGGTGCTTTATATCATGCACTGTCGCATTTTATTTATAATGGACTGAATATGACAAATATCCAGTCACGTCCGTTACAGAATAAAAACTGGGAATATCGTTTCTTTGTTGATTTTGAGGGAAGATTTGAGGATCATGCAGTGCAGAATGCGCTGCGCGGACTTCGGGAGGAAACAATTGCATTCCGGATTCTTGGTACGTATTAGTCAGAATTGGTGAAAGAAGGTGGGCGTATGGCAATTCACACATTTGCAGCAATTTATATTGGCACATACGATGTGAGCCTGAAGGTATTTGAGTTTACAAACAGAAAAAAGTTTCATGAGGTGGATCACATCCGGTCCCGGCAGGAACTGGGGAAAGGTGCTTACGGCACCGGGACAATCGGATATGAGCAGGTGGAAGAACTCTGTGAAACACTGGCGCAGTTTAAAGAGATCATGGAAAGCTACAAGGTAGACAGTTATGAAGTCTGTGCAGCCGCCGCACTCCGGGATACCACAAATGAGATATTTGTCCTTGACCAGATTTATCTTAGAACCGGATTCCGGGTAAAGGTGCTCAGCAACTCGGAACACCGTTTTATCAGTTATAAAGCGGTGGCTGGCAGTCCGGTGTTTGAGGAGATGATAAAGACGAGTGCAGCAGTCGTGGATGTCGGCGGGGCGAGTGTGCAGATCACATTATTCCGTGACGGGAAAATGATCACGACACAACACATGGAAACAGGCATTATGCGCCTGCGGAATCTGCTTGGAGACCGCGGATACTCCCTGAAAATGTATGAAAACCAGATTGAGGAATATGTCAATAAAAAACTCGAGGGATTTCGCTCCATGTACATGAATACGCCGGTGGATTATCTGATCCTGATCAGTGACTATGCCGGCGGCCTGGTCAAAAAAATTGAGGAAAAAGGCGGAAAAAGCCGGCAGGTAAAGCTGGATAAATTCTCTAAATTTATCGATAAACTGCTCAAAAAAACGCTGGAGGAGATCACAGCGGAATTAAATCTTTCAGATGAGAGGGAACCGCTGATCATTCCGGCACTTGTGCTGTATAAGATGATGGCACAGAATGTGAATCCAAAAGAGGTATGGGTGCCGGGAGCAAACATTCAGGATGGTATGGCATTTGATTATGCACAGCACAATAAACTGCTGGCATCGACACATGATTTTGATGCGGATGTCATTTCGGCGGCCACATTTTTATCGGAGCATTACCACAGTTTTTCTCCACACATTCAGACACTTTCCAAGCTATCCATTAAGATTTTTGATGCGATGAAACAGGAACACGGACTTGGAAAGCGGGCGCGTCTGCTGCTTCAGGTGGCTACAATCCTGCATGACTGTGGAAAGTATGTCAGCTTTGCGGAAGCGTCGGAGAGTACGTATCATATTATCATGTCCTCAGAGATTATCGGTCTGACCCATCAGGAGCGCGAGATTGTTGCACAGATCGTGCGCTACAATACTCTTCCGCTGGATCCGTATGAGGAAGTCGCTGATGTATTGAGCCAGGAAGAGTATCTTTGTGTGGCAAAACTTTCGGCAATTCTTCGTGTGGCAAATGCGCTGGATCAGAGTCATAAACAGAAGTTTAAAAATATCCGGATCGCGGTAAGGGAGAGAAAACTCGTGATTACGGTCGAGGCATTTGAGGATATTGCGCTGGAACAGGCATTGTTTGACGCAAAGACCTCTTATTTTGAAAATGTATACAGCATGAAACCTGTTTTAAAAGAGAAGCGTATTTATAACTATTAGATCGGAGGGCTTTTATGGACACAAAAATAGATTTTAAAGATCCGGCATATTATGAAAACCGTGAGCTCAGCTGGATTAAGTTTGACCAGCGTGTATTAAGTGAAGCAAGAGATAAATCCATTCCGCTTTTGGAGCGGTTGAAATTTGTCAGTATTACTTCTTCCAATCTGGATGAATTTTTTATGGTAAGGGTGGCATCCTTAAAGGATATGGTACACGCAAAATATAAAAAGCGTGATATCGCCGGAATGACCGCAACGGAGCAGCTTTCCGCCATCAATAAACAGGCGCGGGAACTGGTCAATATCCAGTACAGTACTTTCAGCCGTTCCCTGATGCCGCTTCTGCGTAAAGAAGGAATTTATCTTCTGGATGCACATGAGGATCTGAACGAGGAACAGGCGCGTTTTGTGGATCGCTATTTTATGGAAAATGTATATCCGGTACTCACCCCGATGGCAGTGGATGCGTCGCGTCCGTTTCCGCTGATTCGCAATAAGACACTGAATATTGCAGCACTTCTGACCGGAAAGAAAACGGAGGATGAGACTGTGTTTGCGACCGTGCAGGTGCCAAGTGTTCTGCCGCGTCTGGTACAGATTCCAAGCGAAGGGGAAACGAAGTCTTTCATTCTGCTTGAGCAGATTATAGAACGCAACATAGGCATACTGTTTTCCAATTACAAGGTATTGTGTGCGTATCCGTACCGGATCATGCGAAACGCAGATCTGACAATTGATGAGGATGAGGCATCAGATTTGCTGAAAGAGATTGAAAACAAATTAAAGATGCGTCAGTGGGGAGAAGTTATCCGTCTGGAAATTGAAGAGAAGGTAGACAAAAAGCTTCTGAAATTTTTAAAGACCGAGCTGAAAGTATCGGATGAGGATATTTTTCAGATTGCAGGACCGATTGATCTGACTTTTTTAATGAAAATGTATGGGATTGACGGATATGACCATCTCCGCTATAAACCGTATACGCCGCAGCAGGTGCCGGAAATTACACCGGGAAGTGACATTTTTGCCGCAATCCGCAAAGGGGATATTTTTCTGCATCATCCATACGAAACCTTTGATCCGGTTGTGGATTTCATCCGGCAGGCATCCAAAGATCCGGATGTCCTGGCGATTAAACAGACACTGTATCGTGTCAGCGGAAATTCCCCGATTATCAGCAGTCTGGCACAGGCAGCGGAAAACGGCAAGCAGGTGTCGGTTCTGGTTGAGCTGAAAGCCCGTTTCGATGAGGAGCACAACATTGTATGGGCGAAAAAACTGGAACAGGCAGGCTGTCATGTGATCTATGGTCTCGTTGGCCTTAAAACACACAGCAAGATCGCACTGGTGGTCCGCCGGGAAGAGGACGGAATCCGCCGCTATGTTCATCTGGGAACCGGAAACTATAACGATTCGACGGCAAAATTATATACGGACTGTGGAATCTTTACCTGCAAAGAGTCGATCGGGGAGGATGCCACAGCGGTATTTAATATGTTATCCGGATATTCCGAACCGCTGGCATGGAATGAACTGGTGCTGGCACCATACTGGCTGCGGGATAAATTTTTGCGGCTGATTGGTAGGGAAACAAAAAACGCGCAGCAGGGAAGGGAAGCCCGTATCGTGGCAAAAATGAATTCCCTCTGTGATCCGGGCATTATTGCGGCACTGTATGAGGCATCTGCAAGCGGTGTAAAGATTGATCTGATCGTGCGCGGAATCTGCTGTCTGCGCGTCGGAATTCCTGGAGTGAGTGAGAATATTTCCGTGCGTTCCATTGTGGGAAATTTTCTGGAGCACAGCCGTATTTTCTATTTTTATAATGACGGCAATCCGGAAGTATTTATGGGAAGTGCGGACTGGATGCCGCGAAATCTTGACCGGCGTGTAGAGATTGTTTTCCCGGTGATTGAGGAGGAACTCAAAGAAAAAGCACTGCATATTCTGCATGTGGAATTGGAAGATAATGTGAAAGCGCGTGTGATGCAGCCGGATGGTACGTATGAAAAACTTGACAAGCGGGGCAAGGTTCTGATAAACTCGCAGGAGCAGTTTTGTGCGGAGGCAAAAGCAGCAGTGCCGGATCAGAATCCGGGAAACAACCAGCGGCTGTTTATTCCGGCAGAACCGGCGGAATAAATTTACAGAAAACAGTTGACAATACCGTAATCAGGTGGTATAGTCAAATGGTTGTTAAGAAACAAGTAGAGTATCCACTCTCACCTAAGCGCAATCGGGCGACTTAGTGTTCATACTTTTAGCATGTTATATGAATGTTAGATGTAATAGTGGATAGTCTGCCTATCCACTATTTTTTATTGGAGGTACAAAACCATTAGCGAATTAATGATTAACGAACAGATCAGAGACAGAGAGGTTCGTCTGATCGGACCGGATGGCGAGCAGATTGGTGTTGTCTCATCCAGAGAGGCACAGAAAATTGCAGATGAAGCCGGTCTTGACCTTGTCAAGATTGCTCCGAATGCAAAGCCGCCTGTATGCAAGGTAATTGATTACGGTAAGTATCGTTATGATCTTGCACGTAAGGAAAAGGATGCAAAGAAGAAGCAGAAGACAGTGGAATTAAAAGAAATCCGCCTGTCACCAAACATTGACACCAATGATTTGAACACCAAGATGAACGCTGCAAAGAAGTTCCTCGCAAAAGGCAATAAAGTCAAGATCACACTTCGTTTCCGTGGTCGCGAGATGGCACATATGAACAGCAGTAAGCACATCTTAGATGATCTTGCTGAGCAGCTTTCCGATATCGCAGTAGTGGAAAAAGCACCGAAGATCGAGGGAAGAAGCATCGGTATGGTGTTGGCAGAGAAGAGATAACATTTATTAAGGAGGAATACACAATGCCAAAAATTAAGACAAACAGAGCAGCAGCAAAGCGTTTCAAAGCAACCGGAACCGGAAAGTTAAAGAGAAACAAGGCTTACAGAAGACATATCTTAACAAAGAAAACAACAAAGAATAAGAGAAATCTCAGAAAAGCAGCAATGATGGATCAGACAAACATCAAGAACATGAAGAAGATTTTACCATACATCTAAGATTTGTTAAGGAGGATATAGGAAATGGCAAGAGTTAAAGGCGGATTAGGCGCTAAGAAAAGACATAACAGAACTTTAAAGTTAGCAAAGGGATACAGAGGAGCTCGTTCCAAGCAGTATCGTGTAGCTAAGCAGTCCGTAATGAGAGCCTTAACAAGTTCTTATTCTGGACGTAAAGAGAGAAAGAGACAGTTCCGTCAGTTATGGATTGCTCGTATCAACGCAGCAGCTCGTATGAACGGACTTTCTTACAGCCAGTTCATGCACGGATTAAAGGTAGCTGGAGCTGATTTAAACCGTAAGGTATTAGCTGACATGGCTGTTACAGATGCAGCAGGTTTTGCAAAGCTTGCAGAAGTTGCAAAGAAAGCATTAGCTTAGTCATCGGAAAAATGTTGGGTAGAAAACTCCGGACAAGTTGTTTGTCCGGAGTTTTTTGAAAAATATACGGGGAAAGGTATTGGAAACAATGGAAAAAAGAGAACAGCTCGGAAGCAGACTTGGGTTTATTATGCTCTCGGCAGGATGTGCAATCGGATGCGGAAATGTATGGAAGTTTCCCTGGATGTGCGGACAAAACGGCGGTGGCAGTTTCATGCTTGTCTATGTGATCTGTCTGCTCATTTTAGGGCTTCCGGCAATGGTGATGGAACTTTCCGTAGGACGTGCGGCACAGACAAGTCCCTTGTATATGTATGAGAAACTTTCCGGAAAACGCAAATGGAAAATTCCGGGGATTGTGTGTCTGATTGGAAATATTGCACTGATCGCGTTTTATTCCGTTGTTGCAGGCTGGATTATTTATTATTTTGTGAAGTTTCTTACCGGTCAGAATGCGGATTTGGGATTTGAAAAAATGATCACAACACCATCCGTAAATGTTGGTTACCTGTTGATCACGGTTGTGATTACATTTGTGATTTTGAGTTTCCGGCTGCAGGGAGGCCTTGAACGCATTACCAAATATATGATGTCGGCGCTTCTGGTGCTGATGCTGGTGTTGGCGATCCACAGTTTTACGCTTTCCGGCGCAAAGGATGGGCTGGCTTTTTATCTGATTCCGGACCTTTCCAAAATATCAGGTACAATGATTGTAAAAGCAATGAATCAGGCGTTTTTCACGTTGTCGGTCGGTATGGGTGGCATGGCGATCTTTGGAAGCTACATCGGGAAAGAGCGTTCCCTTTTGGGAGAATCCGTAAATATCATTGTTTTAGATACGTTTGTAGCAGTTGTTGCAGGCATGATTATGTTTCCTGCCTGCGATACCTATAATCTTGAAGTGACTGCGGGACCAAGCCTTTTGTTTGATACGATGGCGAGTGTGTTTAACCATATGCAGGGCGGACGCTGGTGGGGTGCGCTGTTTTTCCTGTTCATGGTGTTTGCTGCCATGTCAACGGTATTTGGAGTATGTGAGAATCTGCTTGCCATGATCCGGGAACTGACGGGCTGGTCACGTCCGGTGGGATGTATTGCCTGCGGGATTGGGACGTTTCTTGTGGCATTGACAACGGCGCTGGGGTACAGTCTGATTCGTTTTCAGCCGTTTGCAAAAGGCACGGCATGGCTGGATTTGTGGGATTTTATTGTGTCTAACAATGCGATGCCGCTCGGCTCACTGATACTGGCGCTGTTTTGCTGTACACGCCGGGGATGGGGGTGGAACAATTTCCTGCAGGAGGCCAATGCGGGAAAAGGCTTAAAAATCAAGGCATGGATGAAACCGCTGTTCTGTTATTTTGTGCCTGTAGGGATTTTATTTATTTATATTTATGGAATGTTCACGTTTCCGTGGCATTAGAAGAAAAGAGGGGCAAAAATTATTCTGTCCCTCTTATTTTTATGCGATAAGCTTTGGGAGAGGCCCCTTTTTTCTTATGAAAGGTTTTTGAAAAATACAGCCCATTATCAAATCCGACGGAATTTGCAATGGCGGTGATCGAAAGATTTGAGTGTTCCAACAGATAGCATGCCTGTTTCATGCGAAAATCCGTGAGGTATTCTTTTGGGGACTGCTGCAGCACCAGTTCAAAGGAACGGAACAGATGGCTGCGGCTTAAACCGACGTAGGCGGCAATATCTTCCACTGTGATCGGGTAGGAGTAATTGGCACTGATGTATTCGATGCTCTTTTGGACATAGGTAGCGGATGTCAGCTGTGTATCTTTTTTGGCAGAAGATTTCAGAAAAAGTGCCAGAGTAGTATAGAGCCGTCCGGTCATTTCCACTGCATGCTCAAAACCATTTCCTCTGGCATCGTAAATATGCAGAAGCTGCCGCTTGACTTCTTCTCCGTTTGGCACTGCATGAATACAGGGATTTTTGCGAGAAAAATCAGTTGCCTGCAGGATGGTGGCAGCGTCGCTTCCGGTAAAACCGACCCAGGCGTATTCCCATGGGTTTTTGGCGTCTGCACGGTAGATAACCTCAGTATTAGGATAAACTAAAAAGGCATCTCCGGCGGAGAGAGAATGGACTTCGTGATGCACTTCATAGGTGCCTTTGCCGGAGATAATATAGTGAATCAGATAGTGGTCACGGATTCCGGGGCCCCACTGATAACCGGCATCGCATAGTTGGTATCCGACATTGTAAACCGACAGGGAAACAAGTTCTTTTGCGGTTGCTTTATAGGAATTTTTGTATTGATCGTTCATGGAAAACACTCCTTGTACACCCATAGAGTTCATGGCTGCTTTTGTTATCTTTAGTATTCAGTTTATACGTTTTTTTATGCACATGCAACATTTTTACATGTTTTCTCTACATTTGGTTCTGTACATTTGTGGATAAGAGCGATAGAATAAAGATGTCAAAAGAAAACAAAAGCACAGAAAGGGAGAGTGGAATTATGGCAATTTTAGTTACTGGTGGAGCAGGCTATATCGGAAGTCATACCTGTGTAGAACTGCAGAATGCGGGGTATGATGTTGTTGTTTTGGATAATCTGTCAAACGCTTCCGAAAAGTCGCTGGATCGTGTGGAAGCATTGACTGGAAAGAAAGTTACTTTTTATAAGGGAGATATCCTTGACCGTGACATTTTAAATAAAATTTTTGCAGAGCAGAAGATTGACAGTTGTATTCATTTTGCAGGACTGAAGGCTGTCGGAGAGTCTGTGGCAAAGCCTTGGGAGTATTACAATAACAACATTGCAGGAACTTTAACACTGGTTGATGTTATGCGTCAGAACGGATGCAAGAACATCATTTTCTCTTCATCTGCAACCGTATACGGCGATCCGGCAGAAATTCCGATTACCGAGAACTGCCCGAAGGGACAGTGTACCAATCCTTACGGATGGACAAAGTCCATGCTGGAGCAGATTTTATCAGATATCTACAAGGCAGATAATGAGTGGAATGTGATTCTGCTTCGTTACTTTAATCCAATCGGGGCGCATCCAAGCGGAACGATGGGAGAGAATCCAAACGGTATTCCAAACAACCTGATGCCTTATATTACACAGGTTGCAGTTGGAAAGTTAAAAGAACTCGGTGTATTCGGAAACGATTATGATACTCCGGATGGAACCGGTGTGCGCGATTATATCCACGTTGTTGATCTGGCAAACGGACATGTAAAGGCATTAAAGAAGATCGAAGAGAACGCCGGACTTTGCATTTACAACCTTGGTACCGGACACGGCTATAGCGTGCTTGATATCGTAAAGAATTTTGAGGAAGCAAACGGCATTAAGATTCCATACAGCATCAAGCCTCGCCGTCCTGGCGATATTGCAACCTGTTACTGTGACCCGGGCAAGGCAGAACGTGAACTTGGCTGGAAAGCACAGTACGGAATTAAGGAAATGTGTGCGGATTCCTGGAGATGGCAGAAGAACAATCCAAACGGTTATGAGGATTAATTAAAAAAGAGGGAAAAGTCTTATTTTCGAATTTGTTTGAATATTTTTGAAAAATATGAAAAATATGCTTGACGAAGCGTGGGGTGTATGCTATTATAATACACGGTTCGTTGGTCAAGCGGTTAAGACGCCGCCCTCTCACGGCGGAAACACGGGTTCGATTCCCGTACGGACTGCTGAGATATAAATCCAGTGTTTATACAGATTCTTAGGAAGCTGTTGTAGGCACTGGATTTTTTGTTTTCTTATATGGTCATATATGAAACCGAAACGTCGGGTTAGAATGTCGAAACAAGATTACCTATGAGATGATGGGGATAAAAGTTATGCACTTAGTAAAATTGGAAGAGATTCCTGGTGCTAAAGAAGAATTGAAAAAAATTCGCAAACGATTCTACGATTGGATGAAAGATCCTTCTGCATTTTCAGAGTAATTCACAAAATACCCAAGAAACCTTGCAAAACAGGGCATTTCTTGTCAGCAGGAGGTATATTATGACATCAATTCGTGTTTTATTCGTATGCCACGGCAGGGCTATGGAAAGTCAGTAAAATCAAGGCTTTAGGGGGCATTACTTGGGTATATCGTGGCAAGTGTAGTAGTAAAGGACTACGGTAATACTACGAATGAGGGAATGCAAACAAGCCGATGTAGAAGTACAAATTTTAATGGTAGTAGCAATCGTTAGAATGTAAGGGCTATCGTTATATAGTGTGCAATCGTTGAAATGTTCAGCAATATCGTGTAAAATGAATATCTAATTGGATATGAACATATAATATTAATGCAGCCATAAGCTGCGATTTGAACTTATTTTGACATTGACAAGCGGCTCATTTGGATGTATATTTTAAGTACAGTAAGAGATTACTGCAAATGTTTGTTGCTACTCGATATGCAACTCAAACAAGGTCGAGTTCAAATGTTTGTCGCTACTCGATATGCGACTTAGAAAAGGTCGAGTTCAAATGTTTTGAGGTTCCATTCGAGAGGATGGGGCCTCTTTTTAACGATAGGAGAAGAAATGGAAATAGGACATTTTTATTATATTGATGATCAGTACTTTAAGGATTTTCCAGATCCTTATTTGATGCAGAATAAGGAAAAAGTAAATGGACAGTTGCATGACAGACCATGTTTTTACGCATTCCAGGATAGTAATACTCAGCTATTTTGGATGATTCCGTTTTCGTCACAGGTTTCTAAATTTAAGGGGATTTATAATAAGAAAATGCAAAAGTACCATAGGTGCGATACAATTGTTTTTGGAGAAGTACTTGGTCATGAGAAGGCTTTTTTGATTCAAAATATGTGTCCGATTACAGAAAAATATATGAAAAATGAGTATTTGGACTCTGCTGCCAATATACCAGTTCGTGTTGATGGTAGATTGGAAAAGGAATTGAAGGATAAGGCAGGGAAAGTATTAGCGTTGCAGAGAAAGGGCGCAAAGCTGATTTTTCCAGATGTCCTTAGTATAGAACAGGAATTATTATAATAGATGGAAATATCTATGTCGGATAAAGAGAGGTGCTGTGCCAGTTGGCAGGCATCTTTTTCTTTATAATCCGCGTGGTATATTTCGCACATTTTTATTGACAAGAGATTGTTGAGGTGGTGTTTTTATAACATAAGAGCGAAATATATCACATAACGAAATCTATGCAGATGAAACTGCTATAAGATTATGAACGAGTATCCCGAAGGTGTTATTGTCGCAGATGTCCTTGACGGTTGCGGCGATAATCTACAGGTGACCTATTCTGATAATTGGAAAAGAATCATCAATGGAGACCTTGCCGGAGGAAAAAACGGCACATGCAAACAGTCTATTGCTTGCAGGAAAATCAAGGCTTTAGGGGGCACTGACAATTGCGTTTGTACCCTCATTGTACCCCCCCATTTTTGAAAAGTGACCGGACTACCCTCGATAAATCCTGCTAAGAAACTGACCTTTTTGACCTGTTTAGGTGAAATTAGTCGGATTTTTTTAATATAGTCATTTTGAAATTTAATTTAGTCAAAACAACAAAAAACGACTAAATTAAAACTATTGACGACATAATTAAAAAAGAATATCATGTATATAGTAAATTTAGTTGTATAAACCATAAATGACTAAATTAAAAAGCTGATGAGGTAATTGAATGAGAGAGTATAACTATAAAGACACATGGGGAAAATTACTATCTCCTGAGATTGTGCGTAAACTTACATTGATAAGCGAATATAAGGGAGAACAGAGGCTATTTATTGAAGCTCATCAGGATGAATTAAGGGAACTGGTAGAAATAGCCAAGATCCAAAGTACAGAGGCTTCTAACCGCATAGAAGGTATTTCTACAGCGGATGATCGCCTGAAAAATCTTGTGCAGGCAAAGACCACTCCAAGAAATAGAGATGAGTCTGAGATAGCTGGATATAGAGATGTCCTTAATACAATTCATGAAAATTATGACTATATTCCAATTAATGCAAATTATCTTTTGCAGCTACACAGAGATTTGTATAAGTTCCTGGGAAACACGGAAGGCGGAACCTTTAAGACTGGTGATAATATCATTCGAGAGATGGATGCAGAAGGAAATCAACATGTGAGATTTATGCCAGTAGCAGCTTGGGAGACACCAGATGCAATCGATGAATTGTGCAACTCATTCCGAGATGCTAAGGAAATAGTGGATCCATTAATTTTGGATATGATGTTTATCCTAGACTTTTTGTGCATCCATCCATTCAATGATGGAAATGGTAGAATGAGCCGATTGCTGACATTATTATTACTTTATCAGTCAGGGTTTATCGTTGGTAAGTATGTCAGTATTGAAAAAATCATTGAAGAGTCTAAAGAAACCTATTATGAAGCATTGCAGGACAGCTCAATCAACTGGCATGAAAACAAGAATGATTACAAGCCTTTTGTAAATTATATGCTTGGAGTTATTGTAAGTGCCTACAAGGAATTTGAATCAAGGGTAAAGCTATTAACGGATCCTAACATATCGAAGGCTGATCGCATCAGAGAGATGATTAAAAATCATATTGGCACCATTACAAAATCAGAGCTTTTAGAGATGAATCCGGATATCAGTGATACCACAGTGCAAAGAGCATTGGCAGATTTATTGAAAGCAGGAGAAATAGAAAAAATAGGTGGAGGCCGATACACAAAATATGCGTGGAAAGCAGAGTAAATGCAAAATGCCAAGCTTCGAAGAAAGGAACGATTATTAAGATGATTACAGGAGAATTAAAAAATAAGATTGATGGTTTATGGGATATTTTTGCAGCAGGCGGATTGGTAAATCCTTTGGAAGTAATTGAACAGATTACGTATCTGATGTTTATCCATGATTTGGACGATTCGGATAATACAAGAGCGAAGGAAAGTGCAATGCTAGGCCTGCCATATAGGAGTATCTTTTCTGATGAGGTAAAGATTGGTGAAAGAACCATTGATGGTTTACAGCTTAAGTGGTCTGTATTCCATGATTTCCCTGCAGATCGTATGTATTCCGTGATGCAGGAGTGGGTATTCCCATTTATCAAGACATTACATGCAGATAAGAATAGTGCATATTCTAAGTACATGGATGATGCAATTTTTAAACTCCCTACACCACTTTTATTATCCAAGGTGGTGGATTCATTGGATGAAATCTATAAGATGATGAATGAAATCCAGACAGCAGATGTAAGAGGAGATGTATACGAGTACCTCTTGTCAAAGATTGCACAGTCTGGTCTGAATGGTCAGTTTAGAACTCCAAGACATATCATCCGTATGATGGTGGAAATGATGAATCCATCAAGTGATGAAGTAATCTGTGATCCGGCTTGTGGTACATCAGGATTCCTGGTTGCTGCCGGCGAGTATTTGAAGGCGAATAAGAAGGATGAGATTTTCTTCGATAAGCAGAAAAAAGATCATTATATGAATCACATGTTTTATGGATATGACATGGATAGAACCATGCTTCGTATCGGTGCCATGAATATGATGACACATGGAATTGACAATCCTTTTATCGAATATAGAGACAGTCTGTCTGATCAAAATCAAGATAAGGACAAGTATTCGTTGGTACTCGCCAATCCACCTTTTAAGGGAAGTCTGGATGCAGAGTCAGTTTCAGGAGATTTGCTTAAGGTATGTAAGACAAAGAAAACAGAATTATTATTCCTTACCTTGTTCCTTCGTATCTTAAAGATTGGTGGAAGATGTGCTTGTATTGTACCGGATGGAGTGCTTTTTGGATCTTCTAAAGCGCATAAGGATATCAGAACAGAGATTGTAGAAAATCAGAGATTGGAGGCTGTTATTTCCATGCCTTCTGGTGTGTTTAAACCATATGCCGGTGTATCTACCGCTATTCTGGTATTTACTAAAACAGAGCATGGTGGAACGGATAATGTGTGGTTCTATGATATGAAGGCTGATGGCTTCAGTCTTGATGATAAGAGAACTGTTGTGTCTGAAAATGATATTCCTGATATCATCAAGAGATTTAAGAATCGTGAGCAGGAAATTGATAGAAAACGTACCGAACAGTCATTTATGGTTCCGAAACAGGAAATCGTGGATAACGGATATGACTTGTCTATCAATAAGTATAAACAGGTAGAATATGAAAAAATTGAGTATCCTGCAACATCAGAGATTCTGGCTAACATTAAGGCTTTGGATAAAGAAATCGCTAAAGAGATGGAAGAATTGGAGGCGATGCTATGGGACATGCATTAGTGAAATCTCTGCTTATTCCAGAAGTTGTAAATTTGATCAGTCAAAAATGGAATGTTTCACAAGAAAAGGCATTAGATATGTTTTATATGTCAAAGACAGCAGAGAATTTGTCTGATGATGAAACTGGATTGTATGGGCAATCAGCCCTATTCATTTTTGGACTGTATTGTCAAGAGGTGAGAGAAAATGGATAAATTTGGGTTTGACGAGGTAACGAGCAGTGCTGGAGACGTCCAACAGGACGCTGTGGGGATCTTGCTCACCAAAGGCGGCATGATGGACGGAACCGATAGTGCGACAGCACGACATGAGGATGAAGCGAAGCGAAATACGAATGGCACTGCAGATGTGATTGATAGAAAAGGATTTGCGGAGACATATACTGTCGAAGAATGTTGTGAGATACTTGATTCTCAAAGAGTGCCAATCAAAGGTTCTGAAAGAAGTGCAGGAGAATATCCATATTATGGTGCTAATGGAATTCAGGACTATGTAGATGATTACATCTTTGATGATGAACTAGTATTGTTAGCCGAGGATGGTGGTAATTTTGGCTCAAAAACACGACCTATTGCATATAGAGTGTCAGGTAAATGCTGGGTAAATAATCATGCTCATGTTTTGAAACCAAAGAGTATGATAGATGTTGATTATTTATGCTACTCATTGATGTTCTACGATACAAATGGACTTGTTAATGGAGCAACACGACAAAAGTTAACGCAAGCAACAATGCGTAAAATGAAGATTCCAAAGATTACATTGGAAGAGCAGTTGAAGATTGTTGAGAAATTAAAAAAGGTACAAGGTGTCATTACAAAGAAAAGAAAACAATTAGAAGGATTAGATATTCTCATCAAAGCCAGATTTGTTGAGATGTTTGGTGATCCTATTCAAAATGAAAAGAATTGGTCTAGGAGGTCCTTAGAGCAGCTATGTCATTCAATTGTTGATTGTCCGCACTCTACACCAAACTACATTAGTGAAGATACTGGATTTATGTGCATTCGAACATCCGTTGTGAAGAAAAATAAAATTCTATGGGATGAAATCGAATATATCGTTGAAGATGAATTTAATCAGAGAATTCAGAGAAAACGACCTGAAAAAGGAGATATAGTTTATACAAGAGAAGGTGCAATTTTAGGAATTGCAGCTATCATCGATAGAAATTGTAATGTTGCGCTGGGACAAAGATCAATGCTTTTATCTCCGGATTCATCGGTGTGTACTTCTGAGTTCATTTGTACAGCAATGAATAGTGATTCGTTTTTGAGTAATGCATTAAGGGGAATAAGTGGCTCAGCTTCGCCTCATATAAATGTTGGCGATATAAAATCGTTTGAAATGATCGCGCCACCATTAGAACTTCAGCGGAAGTTTTCTGAGTTTAATAGCCAAGTCGACAAATTAAAGGTTGAAGTACAGAAATCACTTGATGAGATGCAAATATTATTTGATAGTTTAATGCAGGAATATTTTGGATAGGTGAGAGTATGAAAATTTTAGGAATTGATGATTCGATTGAACAGGATATTATTTCCATTGCTATCAAAAATGATATAAAGAAGCTGATTCTTTTTGGTTCTAGAGCTCGTGGGGATTTTAAGCGCACGAGTGATATAGATTTAGCCGTAGAAGGTGGAAATATCTCAGCATTTGCAGTACAGGTGGATGAGGAGGTTTCTACCCTTTTGGAATTTGATATCATTAATTTGGATGGGAGAGTACAAAAAGAACTACTAGAATCTATACGAAGAGAGGGAGTTTTGTTATATGAAAAAATATGAAAACTTTTGTAATGCTTATCGCAATCTCAAAGATATTTATAGTTACGAAGAGCCATATAACAATGTCGAGTTGACAGGATTGGTTGGACTATATGAGATTTGCTTTGAGCAAGCATGGAAAATGATGAAAGAAAAACTGACAGAGTCAGGATTTGCCGAAAGTGCAACTGGTTCACCACGAACCATATTAAAGACAGCATATAAGGCGGGAATGATTGTGGATGAACAAAGCTGGCTGGACGCTTTGCAGGCACGAAATAATGTTGCACATGCATATAATGAAGCGGTTGCTTTGGATATTATTCACCAGACGAAGGAGTCGTTTTATGACTTGTTTGGTAAACTAAAAAATGAAATAGAAGAGAACTGGTTATAAATTTTCATTGGAGAAGGATGTTGGTACGGAAGGATGTACCAACATGGAAGAAAAGATTGTAAGAATTGTAAATGCAATGGCGGAGTTTTTAAGCATTGAGCAGCTTAAGAAGCTACAAGAAGTTATAGTGCAGGAATTATCGGAAAATGAACCTCAAAGAGAAAATATTTCAAATGATGAGTATATTACCAGATTCCTAAATGCGAAGCAGATGGAAGGGTGCTCCGATAGGACAATTCAGTATTATCGAGTTACGATAGAACATTTTCTGAAAGACATCAGTAACCCTGTTCGGAAAATTAGTACGGAGCAGATTAGGGATTATCTAGTTAGGTATCAGAAAATTAATAATTGCAGTAAAGTAACGATTGATAATGTGAGAAGAAATATTTCAAGCTTCTTTTCTTGGTTAGAGGAAGAGGATTATATTCTAAAGAGCCCGATGAGAAGGATTCATAAGATTAAGACCAAGACAGTTGTAAAAGAAACTATCTCTGATGAAGCAATAGAAAAATTACGAGATCATTGCACAGAATTACGGGATCTGGCCATCATAGACCTACTTTATTCTACGGGCATCAGGGTGGGAGAATTGGTGAATCTGGATATTTCAGATTTGGATTTGGAGCAACGGGAGTGTATCGTATTTGGCAAAGGCGATAAAGAACGCAAGGTTTATTTTGATGCAAAAGCTAAGATACATTTGCAGCGGTATCTTGATAGTCGATCGGATAATAATCCTGCTTTATTTGTGACATTAGATGCCCCATTCAATCGCCTGAAAATCAGTGGTGTAGAGATAAGAATACGAGAGCTTGGAAGATCCCTTGGACTGAACAAAATACATCCACATAAGTTCAGAAGGACAATGGCAACAAGGGCTATTGATAAGGGAATGCCAATAGAACAGGTGCAGAAGATACTAGGACATTCTCAGATAGATACCACAATGCAATACGCAATTGTAAATCAGACTAATGTGAAGAATTCGCATCAAAAGTATATTGCGTAATTTGTTGAGAATAGTGATTGTTTCCAAAATGGAAAAAGTCACTAAGATAATTGATAGAAAAGGATTTGCGGAGACATATACTGTCGAAGAATGTTGTGAGATACTTGATTCTCAAAGAGTGCCAATCAAAGGTTCTGAAAGAAGTGCAGGAGAATATCCATATTATGGTGCTAATGGAATTCAGGACTATGTAGATGATTACATCTTTGATGATGAACTAGTATTGTTAGCCGAGGATGGTGGTAATTTTGGCTCAAAAACACGACCTATTGCATATAGAGTGTCAGGTAAATGCTGGGTAAATAATCATGCTCATGTTTTGAAACCAAAGAGTATGATAGATGTTGATTATTTATGCTACTCATTGATGTTCTACGATACAAATGGACTTGTTAATGGAGCAACACGACAAAAGTTAACGCAAGCAACAATGCGTAAAATGAAGATTCCAAAGATTACATTGGAAGAGCAGTTGAAGATTGTTGAGAAATTAAAAAAGGTACAAGGTGTCATTACAAAGAAAAGAAAACAATTAGAAGGATTAGATATTCTCATCAAAGCCAGATTTGTCGAGATGTTTGGTGACCCAGTATCAAATCCATTTAACTATGACAAGGTTAGGCTCTCACAGATTGCAGATATTAAAATTGGACCTTTTGGCTCGCTTCTGCACAAGGAAGACTATATAGAAAATGGACACCCGCTAGTCAATCCATCGCATATTGTAGATAGCAAAATTTCAGTAGATAACAAGTTGACTATTTCAAATGAAAAATATGAGGAATTAGGTGCATATAAGTTGCAAATTGGTGACGTGGTTATGGGACGACGAGGAGAAATGGGTAGGTGTGCGGTAGTTTTAGAAGATGGATTGCTATGTGGCACAGGGAGTATACTTATTCGTCCAACTCAAAATGTAACAGCTGATTTCATACAAAAAATAATATCGTTTCCGTCATTCAAGAAAACTATTGAGGATATGGCAGTTGGGCAGACGATGCCAAATTTGAATGTGCCTATTGTTTCTAATTTTGAAATAATACATCCGCCAGTTGAAGTACAGAAATCATATTATGACTTCGTCACTCAAGTCGACAAATTAAAGGTTGAAGTACAGAGCATCTTCTTGAACTGCGATTCAAGAAGCATCTTTCGCTACGCTCAGTCAATTAAAGGTTGTAAAATAGAAAAATACGAGAGAAGGTGTAGTTTTGACACAAAAAGAGAATGTCATAGAGGCAATGAGAAAAAATGGTGGATATGCTACCTTTCAGCAATTAAATCAGATTGTTGATTTTAGTACATGGAAGACAAAGACACCACAGGCCAGTGTTCGCCAAATTGTACAGGTTAATGATGAATTCTTTCGTATTAAGCCTGGGTTATGGGCATTAACAGAATACAAGGAAGATGTATTAAGGCGATTTGATATTGTGGAAAATAATGCAAGAAGCGAAGAAATCTTCACACACTCCTATTATCAGGGCATTATTGTTGAACTTGGTAATATGCATAACTATAAGACGTATGTACCTAACCAAGATAAGAACAAGAGATTCCTTGAAAAGAAGTTATGTGACATCACAACAGAGTCACAGCTTCCGAACTTTACATACGAAGAGATTACAAAACGTGCTAAGACTGTAGATGTAATATGGTTTAATGAGAGAAGAATGCCTTATAGATTTTATGAGGTTGAACATTCTACGAATATTACCAATTCGCTTGATAAATTTTATGAGTTGCAGGATTTTAGAGCAGATTTTTACATTATTGCAGACGAGAGTCGTAAGTCACAGTTTAATAGTCTAATCGAAAGAAATATTTATAGTAGTATTCGAGATTATGTAAAATTTTTCAGTTACGACCACCTTGTTAATCAGTACACAAAGGAAAGTGAACTGATACAAATGGATAGGCTATAAGAATCAAAGGAGGAGCTGTATGATCACGAATTTTGATTATCTAAAGAATGAATCTAAATTTTCATCTTTTGCATCTGTTGCTATATCCGCAGAAAAAATCATTCTTATGGATCCGGAAGCTAGTATTATTAATAGTCGTAGAGCAATGGAATTTGCCATAAAGTGGATGTACTCTGTTGATAAGGAACTGGAGATGCCTTATCAGGACAATCTGCAGAGCTTGATGAATGCAGAGGATTACAGGCAGATCGTGGGACCGGATCTCTGGAAACGAATGGATTATATTCGCAGGTGCGGCAATAATGTGGCTCACAGCAATAAGAAGCTGGGCAGAGACGAAGCAATGCTTTGCTTGGAGAATCTTTTTATCTATTTGGACTATATTGCCTATTGTTACTCAGATCAGTATGAGGAGAGAACCTTTAATCAAGGGCTGATCACAGAGCGTATTGAGAAGGCTAAGGCTTCAAAAGAGGCTGCTAGTGCGACAAAAGAAGAGCTTGCTAAGGAACAAGAAAAATCAGCCAAACAAGAACTTGATCTGAAAAAGCTGATTGCAGAGAATGCGTCTCTGAAAGAAGAACTGTCAGCTCGTAGACAGGAACAGCAGCAGACTTATGTGCCAAAGCCTCTTGATTTGTCTGAATATAAAACAAGAAAGCTTTACATAGATTCCATGTTAACGGATGCCGGTTGGACAGAAGGCAAAGACTGGATCAATGAAGTAGAGCTTCCGGGTATGCCTAATAAGTCGGAAGTTGGATATGCTGATTACGTTTTATACGATGATATGCACAGACCATTGGCTGTGATTGAGGCGAAGAGAACCTGTGTGGATGTGGCAAAAGGAAGGCAGCAAGCAAAACTATATGCAGATTTATTAGAACAGAAATATAAAAGAAGACCGGTGATTTTTCTTACAAATGGATTTGAAACACATATCATTGATGGACAATATCCTGAGAGAAAATGTTCCGTTATTTATTCAAAGAGAGACTTGGAGAAGTGGTTCAATTTATTGACCATGAGGACAAGTCTTAAGTTCGTTTCTGTAGATAAAAATATTGCAGGCCGTTATTACCAGGAATCTGCCATTAAGGCGGTATGTAACAGCTTCGATGAGAAGAATCGTAGAAAGGCTTTATTGGTTATGGCAACTGGTTCTGGAAAGACAAGAACCGTGATTGCCTTGTGTGATTGTTTATTAAAGGCTGGATGGGTGAAAAACATTTTATTCCTTGCAGACAGAAATTCATTGGTTACACAGGCGAAGCGAAGCTTTGTAAATATGTTGCCGAACCTATCATGTTCAAATCTGGTAGAAGAGAAGGATAATTATAATGCACATTGCATTTTTTCAACTTACCAGACCATGATTAATTGCATTGATACGGTGGGAGACGATGAGGGAAAACTATTTACCTGCGGACATTTTGATCTGGTTATTTGTGACGAAGCACATAGATCCATCTACAATAAATACAAAGACATTTTCACATATTTCGATGCTCCGTTGGTAGGCCTTACTGCAACTCCTAAGGATGAAATTGATAAGAACACTTATGAAGTGTTTGAACTGGAAAACGGTGTGCCAACATATGGCTATGATCTGGCGCAGGCGGTAAAGGATGGTTACCTTGTAGACTATGTATCAGTGGAATCTAAGCTGAAATTCATTGAGCAAGGAATTGTATATGATGAGTTATCAGATGAGGATAAGGAAGCATATGAGGAAACGTTTGAGGGTGAACAGGGTGAGATGCCCGAGGCAATTGCATCTTCTGCGTTAAATACCTGGATCTTTAATGAGGATACTATAAAGCAGGTGTTAAATACATTGATGACGGAAGGTATCAAAATTGATTATGGTCAGAAGATTGGAAAGACAATCATCTTTGCCAAGAACCATGATCATGCCGAAAAAATACTGGAAGTATTCCATAAAGAATATCCACATCTTCCAGATTATGCAAAGGTTATTGATAATTATATGACCTATGCACAGAGTGCTATTGATGAGTTCTCTGATCCTAAGAAAATGCCACAGATTGCAATCTCAGTAGACATGTTGGATACAGGAATCGATGTGCCGGAAGTATTAAATCTTGTGTTCTTCAAAAAGGTTATGAGTAAGGCAAAATTCTGGCAGATGATTGGACGTGGAACACGACTTTGTCCTGGACTTCTTGATGGTGAAGATAAGCAGAAGTTTTATATATTTGATTTTTGTGGAAACTTTGAGTTCTTTAGAATGAATAAAGGCAAAGCAACCGCAAACATGATTGCACTTCAGGGAGCTATCTTTAATCTAAAGTTCGAAATTTCATATAAGCTTCAGGATATTGATTACCAGATTGATAGATTGATTGCTTACCGCAAGGCGCTAGTGAAGCAGATGAGTGAGAAGGTACAGGAATTACCGAGGGATAATTTTGCAGTCCGACAGCATTTGAAATATGTGGATTTATACGCAACAGAGGCAAATTATCAGGTGCTCACCTACGAGGATACCTTGATAGTGCGAGAAGAGGTTGCTCCACTTATCTTGCCTGATGGTGATGAAGCAAGTGCGGTTCGATTTGATGCACTCATGTATGGAATTGAATTGGCATATCTGATTGGAAAGAAATATACAAGGGCTCGTTCAGATCTGCATAAGAAAGTTGCAGGAATAGCGAGTGTTGCAAACATACCAGAGATCCAGGCCCAATCAGAATTGATTAATAAGATATTGAATACAGATTATGTGGATAATGCAGGAATTAACGAGTTTGAAGAAATCAGAGAAAAGCTTCGTGATCTGATGAAATATATCACACGAGGCAAAATCAAATATGAGACTAATTTTTCAGACGAACTGCTTTCTGCCACCTGGAAGGAATCTGAACTGGAAAATGATGAGTTGAAGAATTACAAGGCAAAGGCAGAGTACTATATTAGACAACACCAAGATAATGTTGCCATCGCAAAGCTTAAGACGAATCAGCCATTGACTGAGACAGACATTGAAACATTAGAGGAAATTCTTTGGAAAGAAGTTGGAACCAAACAGGATTATGAACATGAGATTGGTACAAAACAACTAGGGGAATTTGTTCGCGAAATCGTAGGGCTTGATATGAATGCGGCAAAGGAAGCATTCTCAGAATACTTGACTAGCACAAGCCTGGATAGCAGACAGATTTACTTTGTGAACCAAATCGTAGAATACATAGTTCATAATGGAATGATGAAAGATCTCTCTGTCTTGCAGGAGTCACCGTTTACAGATCAGGGAAGTGTGGTAGAGATATTTACTGATTTGACGGTGTGGATGGGAATCAGGAAGGTTATAGAGTCGATAAATGCCAATGCGGCAGCGTAAAAAATAATTAACAAAGGATTTCTAATTATTATGTCAAATGATACAGAATTTGATGCTGTTGTTTCATTTTGGTCTGAACGTGGAATGAATGTAAGTAGAGTACCGCGCTCTAATATATCAAACTCAAACCTATAGAAAGTGCCTGTATCTGTTGAAGAGAATGTTGTCAACTCTTCATCAGTAAAAGTGACAGAAAAGATAAGTGGTGTAGATAAAAATGAGCTCTATACCATTATAAACTGTGTTGGAAAAAATGAACCATCATACTAGCAAATAACATAGTAGGCGATAAGAAGTCTATGAGTGCTAAAATCACAAAGCAATATCCAAAGAATGGAACGCAACTTAACAAGATATTCAAGCCATTTTATAAGACACTTGCAAAAATAAAGAAATAACAAGAAAGAGGCCAGAACGATAAAGGATGGCACGATATCGCCTAAGTCGAAGGCAAGTTCTTCTAACTCTGGCAATATAAAGATAAAAATATGAAAAAAGTATTTGACAAAGAGTATTGTGTATGATAGTATAATACACGGTTCGTTGGTCAAGCGGTTAAGACGCCGCCCTCTCACGGCGGAAACACGGGTTCGATTCCCGTACGGACTGTTACTATTATAAATATAATAGCCCAACCCGAAAAAATGTTGTCGTATGACAGCATTTTTTTATTTAATCATAGGAAATTCCTTCCTATGATTAAATAACGCTCCGCGAGCTGCGCATCCTCGCGGAAATAAAGTTTATGATGGAGAAACGGCGGCAGAGGCTTTGGAAAATGTGGAAACAGTTATTTCCGAATGGATAGAGACGGCAAAGGCTATTGGGCGGGAAATTCCAGTGCCAAAAGGAAAATTGATGTACGCATAATGAAAAATCTAGTGTTTTCATGGAATCATCCGTGAAAACACTGGATTTTTACGAAATAAACTTCTTTACAATTCAATGGTCAGTTCCACAGGACAGTGATCTGAACCGAATACATCGGTATGGATAGCTGCTCCGGTGAGACTGGAATCCAGCCGTCTGGAAGTGATGAAATAATCGATCCGCCATCCGGCGTTTTTCTCGCGGGCTTTAAAGCGGTAGGACCACCAGGAATAAATGCCCTCGGCATCCGGATAAAAATAACGGAAGGTATCCGTAAAACCGGCGCTTAAAAGTTCGGTCATTTTTTCTCGTTCTTCATCGGAAAAACCGGCATTTTTGCGGTTGGTCTTTGGATTTTTCAGATCGATCTCCGTGTGTGCAACATTTAAATCGCCGCAGAGAATGACCGGCTTTTTGCTGTCGAGCTGAAGAAGATAAGCGCGGAAAGCATCTTCCCATTCCATGCGGTAGGGAAGCCGCGCCAGTTCGTTCTGGGAGTTTGGAGTGTAACAGGTGACAAGGTAGAAGCTGTCATATTCGAGGGTGATCACCCGGCCTTCGGTATCGCAGATTGCGGTGCCGATGCCGCGTGTGACCTGAAGAGGTTCGTGTTTTGCAAAGATTGCCGTGCCGGAGTAGCCTTTTTTCTCGGCGTAATTCCAGTACTGGTGGTAGCCCGGCAGATCAAGTGCGATCTGTCCTTCCTGCAGCTTGGATTCCTGGATGCAGAAAAAATCGGCATCTGCGGCATGAAAATAGTCGAGAAATCCTTTTTGTACACAGGCGCGCAGCCCGTTAACGTTCCATGAGATAAGTTTCATTTCTGATGTCCTCCTGAGTTGCTTTTATACAAATTATATACATATGGGAAAGAAAGTACAAGTCTTGTTACTGCTTGCAGGGGAACCGGGGAACAATAACCGGGCTTCTGAAAAAAGTACTTGACGCATGGCCTGTGCTATGATAGTATAATACACGGTTCGTTGGTCAAGCGGTTAAGACGCCGCCCTCTCACGGCGGAAACACGGGTTCGATTCCCGTACGGACTGCTGAAGTTCTTACCAGATATGGTAGGAACTTTTTTGTTTTATAAAATAAAAATATAAAATCCCTTGAAATCAGGGGAAAAGAGTGATATGATAACAAAAGTAACATAGAAACTAAGGTTGAGAGAGGGCAGATGTCCTCTCTCAAATTTTTGTGAAAATGTGTGTTATGTCAAAGAAAAGAGGTGGTAATATGTCAAAGGCAAGTACTTATGAGGCAAAGACAGAACAACTGATTCTTCCGATTCTGGAGCGTATGCAGTTTGAACTGGTAGATGTAGAATATGTCAAAGAGGGAAGCATGTATTATCTGCGGGCGTATATTGACAAAGAGGGCGGCATTACAATCAATGATTGTGAGGCGGTGGCACGTGAGATGAATGAACTGCTCGACCGTGAAGATTTTATTCCGGATTCCTATACATTTGAGGTAAGTTCTCCGGGACTTGGCAGACCTTTAAAGAAAGAAAAAGATTATGTCCGAAATATGGGCAAAGAAATTGAGATCCGTACCTACCGTGCAATCGACCGCTGCAAGGAATTCACAGGAATTTTAAAAGCGTATGATGATACATCTGTGACGATTGCAGATGAGAACGACAAAGAGACCACCTTTTTAAAGACGGATATTGCACTGATCCGACAGGCAATTGATTTTTAGGACAATGACTTATAGAGCAGTTTATAGAAAAGCCCGTTTTGCGGAGGTAAACTGCGCAGGAGATATCGCTTATGCGATACCTCATATGTGGAAAACACGATAAATATATATGGAGGATAAAAATCATGAATAATGAGTTATTGGATGCGTTAACGATACTGGAGAAGGAGAAAAACATCAGTAAAGAAACGCTGCTGGAGGCAATTGAAAATTCCCTTTTAACTGCCTGCAAAAATCACTTTGGAAAGGCTGACAACGTAAAAGTTGTGATTGATCCGGATACCTGCGAATATCATTGTTATCAGGAAAAAACAGTGGTAGAGACCGTGGAAGATCCGATTGAGCAGATCTCTTTGCAGAATGCCCAGATGATCAATGGAAAATATACATTGGGCGATATCGTTCAGGTAGAAGTAAAATCCAAGGAATTTGGCCGTATTGCAACACAGAATGCCAAGAACGTGATCTTACAGAAGATTCGTGAAGAAGAACGAAAAGTGATTTACGATGAGTATTTCAGCATGGAAAAAGAAGTCGTAACAGGTGTTGTTCAGCGTTATGTCGGACGCAATGTCAGCATTAATCTGGGAAAAGCAGATGCACTTCTGACCGAAAGCGAGCAGATCAAGGGCGAAACATTCCAGCCGACCGAACGTATCAAAGTGTATATCCTGGAAGTAAAGGCTACTTCCAAGGGACCGAAGATTCTTGTATCAAGAACCCATCCGGAACTGGTCAAGAGACTGTTTGAGTCCGAAGTTTCCGAAGTACGTGATGGCATTGTTGAGATCAAGGCAATTTCACGTGAGGCAGGAAGCCGTACCAAGATTGCTGTATGGTCCAATGATCCGGATGTTGATCCGGTTGGTGCCTGTGTCGGATTAAACGGTGCACGTGTTAACGCGATCGTCAATGAGCTGCGCGGAGAGAAAATCGATATTATTACCTGGGATGAGAATCCTGCCATCCTGATCCAGAATGCATTAAGTCCTGCAAAGGTGATTTCCGTTATTGCAGATGCGGATGAAAAAGCAGCAAAGGTTGTTGTTCCGGACTACCAGTTATCTCTTGCAATCGGCAAAGAAGGACAGAATGCCCGTCTGGCTGCCCGTCTGACCGGATTCAAGATCGATATCAAGAGTGAGACACAGGCAAGAGAGTCCGGGGATTTCCTTGATTATGAGAACGATTATGAAGACGATGAATATGACGATAATTATGAGTATGATGAGGAAGGCTATTACAAAGATCCGGATGCAGCAGAGGAGACTTCTTCCGATGAAGAGCCGACAGAAGAAGCACCTGTAGAAGAAACACCGGTAGAAGAAACTTCCTCTGAGGAGTAATTATGGCAAATAAAAAAATTCCATTGCGCAAGTGTGTCGCCTGTAATGAAATGAAAGAAAAGAAGGAAATGATCCGGGTAATCAAAACACCGGAAAATGAAATTGTACTGGATGCCACCGGTCGCAAAAACGGCCGTGGGGCATACATCTGTGCAGATCCTGAGTGTCTTCGCCTGGCGAGAAAATCCAAAGGACTTGAGCGCTCCCTTAAGACTGCAATTCCGCAGGATGTGTATGAAAGTCTGGAAAAGGAGATGAGTACACTTGCATAATGATCCCGTATTATCCATGCTTGGAATAGCAGCAAAGTCTGGAAATGTTGTAAGCGGTGAGTTTTCTACAGAAAAAGCAGTAAAAACAGGTCATGCATATCTCGTGATTGTCTCTGCGGAGGCATCCGGGAACACAAAAAAGAGTTTTTGTAATATGACGGATTTTTACCATGTGCCATGCTACTGTTACGGAAGCAAGGAAGCACTTGGACGCTGTATCGGAAAAGAATTCCGTGCATCACTTGCCGTGACAGATGAGAATCTGGCGAGGGCCGTAGAAAAGAAGCTCAAAGAGCGCACCGTATAAAAATATAAAACTGAATAACGGAGGTAAATTCATTTATGGCAAAAATGAGAGTTCATGAACTCGCGAAAGAGTTAAATATAAAATCACAGGATATTTTGGATAAATTAAAAAATACAAAGTTTGACAGAAAAAGTGCATCCAGCAATATGGAGGATGAAGCACAGGCACTGATCCGCGGAGCTTTTGCAAAAGAGACAAAATCGGCAGCAGATGCAAAAAAACCGGAAGCTGCAAAGACTGGTGCAGGAAAACCAGCGGATGGAAAGGAACGTCCAAAGAAGAAATCCAGCATCACAGCCGTATTTAATGCACAGTACAGCAAACAGTCCAGAAAGCCGGCAAACGGAAATAACAACAACCGTGGAAACGGAAATGGAAACGGTAATAACAGAAGACGGGAGGACAATAAGCGTCCGGCACAGCACAGCATCATTCGTCCGCGTCCGGTCGGGGAGCGTGCAATGCGTCCGATCAGTGAGCGTACGCCTTCGCCGACAGCGGATCTTGAAGTAAGTAAGCCGGCAAACAATAAACCGGCAGAAAACACAAATACCCGCAACAGCCAGGAAAACCGCGGAAACAACAATCATTCCGGTGGCGAGAGAAACAACAGACCGCAGAATGACAGAAACAATGACAGAGGCGGGGAGAGAAATAATAACCGTCATCAGGGAGATAGAAATAATAACAATCGTCCGAACGGAGACAGAAACAACAGCCGTCCACAGAACGACAGAAACAATAACGGCAGAAAGAACCGTTTCAGTAAAGAGCCGGCAGCAGTTGCAGCACCGGAAGAAATCCGCGGAAAGGACTCCCGTGGAAATAATGACCGCCGCAATAACAACAATAATCATCGGAAAGATCATGATAAACTCGGCGGAAAGAAACAGGAAAATTATGTAAACCTTGAGAAGCACGGCGGCAGAAAGAAACCACAGCAGCAGCCGAAGCCGAAGGAAGATGAAAATGTAATCAAGACGATCACACTTCCGGAAAAGATGACAATCCGTGATCTGGCAGACAAGATGAAACTGCAGCCATCTGCCATTGTAAAGAAACTCTTTATGAAGGGTGAAATGGTAACGGTAAATCAGGAAGTAGATTTTGAGACAGCGGAAGAAATCGCACTGGAGTTTAACTTTATCTGCGAGCCGGAGGAGAAGATTGATGTCATCGCGGAACTCTTAAAAGAGGATGAAGAAGATCCGAAGAATCTGGTTCCACGTCCACCGGTTGTCTGTGTTATGGGGCATGTCGATCATGGTAAAACATCCCTGCTGGATGCGATCCGTTCCACACGTGTGACAGACCGCGAGGCCGGTGGTATTACCCAGCATATCGGTGCATCTGTGGTGTCCATCAATGGACAGAAGATCACATTTTTGGATACTCCTGGTCATGAGGCATTTACCGCAATGCGTATGCGTGGTGCAAATTCTACCGATATTGCAATCCTGGTTGTCGCTGCAGATGATGGTGTTATGCCACAGACCATCGAGGCAATCAACCATGCAAAGGCTGCCGGTGTAGAAATCATCGTTGCTGTCAACAAGATTGATAAGCCGAGTGCAAACATTGAAAAAGTAAAGCAGGAGCTTTCCGAATACGAACTGATTCCGGAAGACTGGGGTGGAAGTACGATTTTCTGTCCGGTTTCTGCACATACTAAGGAAGGTATCGACAATCTTCTGGAAATGATCCTTCTGACTGCAGAAGTGATGGAACTGAAAGCAAATCCAAACCGTAATGCAAGAGGTCTGGTCATTGAGGCACAGCTGGATAAGGGACGTGGTGCGGTAGCAACGGTTCTGGTTCAGAAAGGAACACTTCATGTCGGAGATTCCATTGCCTGTGGAAGCAGCTACGGTAAAGTCCGTGCCATGATCGACGACAAGGGACAGCGTGTGAAGAAGGCAACTCCTTCCACACCGGTAGAGATCCTCGGATTAAACAGTGTACCGGCAGCCGGAGAGACATTTGTTGTCTGCGATTCCGATAAGGAAGCAAAATCATTTGCAGATACTTATATTTCAGAGGAAAAGAACCGCCTGATCGAAGATACCAAGGCAAAGATGTCACTGGATGATCTGTTCTCCCAGATCCAGTCCGGAAATATGAAGGAACTTGATATTATTGTAAAAGCGGATGTACAGGGTTCTGTTGAGGCAGTGAAACAGTCACTTGTGAAACTGTCCAATGAAGAAGTGGTTGTAAAAGTGATCCATGGTGGTGTCGGCGCAATCAACGAATCTGATGTTATTCTTGCTTCCGCATCCAATGCGATCATCATCGGATTTAATGTCCGTCCGGACCCGATTGCAAAAGTTACCGCAGATAATGAGGGTGTAGATATCCGTCTGTACAAGGTTATTTACAATGCGATCGAGGATGTAGAGGCTGCCATGAAGGGTATGCTTGATCCTGTATTTGAGGAGAAAGTTATCGGTCATGCAGAAATCCGTCAGATCTTTAAGGCATCCGGTGTCGGTAATATTGCCGGTTCTTATGTACTTGACGGTGTGATGGAACGCGGATGTAAAGTTCGTATTTCCAGAGAAGGTGAGCAGATCTTCGAGGGAGATTTAGCATCCCTGAAGCGTTTCAAGGATGATGTCAAGGAAGTTAAGGCCGGATATGAATGTGGTCTTGTATTTGATGGCTTTAATGACATTCAGGAACTTGATCAGGTAGAAGCTTATAAGATGGTAGAAGTACCAAGATAGGATAGAATATGAGAAAAAACAGTATTAAAAATATTCGGATCAATGAGGAAGTGATGCGTGAGCTTTCCAATATTATCCGCGGGGAAATCAAAGACCCGCGGATCAATCCGATGACCAGTGTAGTTGCAGTGGAGGTCGCTCCGGATCTGAAAACGGCAAAGGCCTATATCAGTGTGCTGGGGGATGAAAAATCACAGCAGGATACGATCACAGGACTTCGCTCGGCAGAAGGATTTATTCGCAGGAGCCTGGCAAAGTCCGTAAATCTGCGCAATACACCGGAGATCAAATTTGTATTGGATCAGTCCATTGAATATGGAATCCATATGTCAAAAATGATTGATGAAGTGACCAAAGATATAAAGGAGAAACCGGATGAAGAAGCTTGATGAGATTCTTGCAGGAAAAAAATCGGTAGGTCTTGCCGGACATGTACGTCCGGATGGGGATTGTGTAGGCTCCACACTCGGAGTTTACAACTATATCCGGAAATATTATCCGGATGTGGATGTGCGATTGTATCTTGAGCCGATTCCAAATATCTTTAAATTTCTGAATTTTTCATCGGAAATCCGCAGTGACTATGAGGAATCTGTGGTGTTTGATTTGTTTATCGCCATGGACTGCGGAGATGAGAAACGTCTGGGGAATGCTGCACGTTATTTTCAGGAAGCAAAGCATACAGCCTGTATTGACCATCATGTCAGTAACCAGAGTTTTGCAGAGGAAAATTATATTTTTCCGGATGCAAGTTCGACCTGCGAGCTGATCTGTGAACTGCTGGATACGGAGAAGATCACAAAAGAAATCGCGGAATGTCTGTATACCGGAATGGTTACCGATACCGGAGTGTTTCAGTATTCCTGCACGTCTTCCTCCACGATGAATATGGCGGGCATGTTGATGGATAAAGGAATTGATTTCACAAAAATTGTGGATGAAGCTTTTAATCAGAAAACATACAACCAGAACCGTGCCATGGGACAGGCGCTGCTTTCCAGCAGACTTCGTCTGGGTGGCAGAGTAGTGACTTCTTTTCTGACGCTCGAAGAGATGCATGCACTCGAAGTCCTTCCGAAACATATGGAAGGAATCGTGGAGCAGATGCGCAATACCAAAGATGTGGAACTTGCAGTATTCCTTTATGAGAATGAGGATCATACGTTTAAAGTAAGTTTTCGTGTAAACGGTGCGTTTGATGCGGCATCGCTTGCGATGCATTTTGGCGGCGGCGGACATGTCAAGGCTGCCGGATGTACCGTGGAAGGACCGGCAGAAGAGGCAATCGAGCGTATTCTTGCCGAGGTTGAGAAGAGATTATAATATGATAAACGGAATTATAAATGTTTATAAAGAGCGGGGCTTTACTTCCTTTGACGTGGTAGCAAAGCTCCGCGGCATTTTACATGAGCGTAAAATTGGACATACCGGAACGCTCGATCCGGAAGCGACCGGAGTACTTCCCGTATGCATCGGAAATGCAACAAAGGTATGTGAACTTCTGACGGATAAGGATAAAGTGTATCGTACGGTGATGCATCTTGGCATTACAACCGATACACAGGATATGACCGGAACGGTGAAAGAAGATCGTTCCAGAGAGGCTGCATTGCTGAAAGAACAGACCGTGGAAGCGGCTATTTTGCAGTTCGTTGGAGATTACGAGCAGATTCCGCCAATGTACTCGGCACTCAAAGTCAACGGAAAGAAGTTATGTGATCTGGCCCGCGCCGGAATTGAGGTAGAGCGGAAAGCCCGCACGGTTAAAATTTTTTCCATAGAAATTGAAAAAATCAATCTTCCTTATGTGACGATGCAGGTGCACTGTTCCAAGGGAACTTATATCCGTACGCTGTGTGCGGATATCGGAGAGGCGCTTGGCGTAGGCGCGTGTATGGAATCCCTGGTCCGGACAAGAGTGAGTGTTTTTTCTCTGGAAGAGGCACACACGTTGGCAGAAATTGAAAAGATAAGGGATGAAGGAACGCTGGAAGAACTGATTCTTCCGGTGGACCGCGTGTTTGAGGGAAAGACGAAACTGACGGTTGTACCGGAAGCGTTTCGTTTTCTTCAGAATGGAAACCGTTTAAACGATGGAAATTTTACGGATGTTCCGGAAAAAATTGCGGATGGTGAGCAGGTACTGGTTTATGATCCGATGGGACATTTTTACGCTGTATATCAGTATGAGAGAGAAACAAAGGACTATAAAGTCCGGAAAATGTTTGGTGCATAAATATGATTTGCTGGAATAAGATAGAAGATTTTCATATAGAAGAACCAACGGCATTGTCGCTGGGAAAATTTGACGGAGTACACCGTGGACACGAAGCACTGATTGAGCACCTTCTGGAAAAGAAGAAAGAAGGGTTAAAGGCCGTTGTTTTTACGTTTGATATTCCACCGAAAAAACTTACGGAGAATAATAATTACCGTGTCCTTTCGACCAATAAAGAAAAGCAGGAAATTCTCAAAGAACGTGGAATTGATTACCTGTTGGAATGTCCGTTTACCAAAGAAGTCATGTGCATGGAGCCGGAGGCTTTTGTTGCATGGATTGTAAAAAGTCTGCATGTAAAGAGCATGGTAGTCGGATCGGATTTCCGGTTTGGCCATAACCGGAAAGGGGATCATATTCTGCTGGAAAAATTGTCCGCGACATATGGCTATACCCTTAGGGTGGTAGACAAGATCCAGTATGAGGGACGGGACATCAGCAGTACGTTTGTGCGGGAACAGATCATAAAAGGCAATATGGAAAAGGCAAATGATCTGCTTGGGTATCCGTTTTTTGTAAAGAGTGAAGTGATTCATGGAAGGCAGCTTGGAAGAACGCTCGGAATCCCGACGATCAATATGGAACTTGTGGCCGAAAAACTTCTTCCGCCGAAAGGTGTATATGCAACTGCGGTAGAGATTGGTGGAAAATATTACACAGGTGTGACAAATGTCGGATGCAAACCAACCGTTAATCACTCCAATAAAGTAAATGTGGAGACGCATATACTGGATTTTTCCGGTGATCTGTACGGATATGAACTAAAGGTCAGCTTTTATTCTTTTATACGTCCGGAACAGAGATTCTCGTCTGTAGAGATGTTAAAAGAACAGATGGAAAGAGACATTGAAACGAGCCGCAGTCGTATGATGTCGATAAACGGCGACATGTAAATATATTACATAAATATTACAAAAATATGTTGACATTGTAATTATTTGTTGTTATACTCGTTTTGTTATGAGATTTCATGAGACATGAGGGAGGAATCTGTGAAATGAATCGTATGACAAAAAAGAGAGTTGGAATGGTACTTGCTTTTTCTCTGACACTGACCGGTGCGGCAGCCTATATCGGGATACAGCAGGGAAATACAGATAAAACAGAGGCGGCCGGATCGCTCACAGCCGGTGTTTCCGCATCTTTGAATGCAAGCGAAGTGGAGGCGCTGGATGTGACGGCAGGAGTAACCAGTCAGCTGTATGATAAAACAGATGTTGCGGTGGCTGCGAATGAAAAGCAGATGGTTGCACAGGGAATCGAAGATACGCAGACAAAAGAAGCGGTTTCGGAAAATACCACGGAGGATACCAGCATTTGTGGGTATAAAAATCTTGGAATCGCGCAGGTGCAGGGAAGCCTGAATGTGCGAAAAAAGGCATCCACAGACAGTAAAGTTGTTGGAAAAATGACGGATAAAGATGCCTGTGAGATTGTCTCGGTCAAGGGAGATTGGGCAAAGATCACCTCCGGCAAGGTGGAAGGTTATGTAAAGACAGAGTATCTTCTGACAGGAGATGCGGCAAAAAATGTAGCAAAGAAAGAAATTACAAAAGTTGTTACAGTAAATACCACAACCCTTCGTGTAAGAGAAAAGGCTTCTGAAGATTCTGCAATACTTTCTCTGGTTGGAGAGGGAGAGGATCTTGTTGTGGAAGATACAAAAGACGGCTGGTATAAAGTGGAAGTGGATGATCAGAAGGGATATATTTCCGGAGATTATGTAGAGGTAACAGAAAAACTTCCGACAGCATCGACGGTAAAAGAACTGGAATACGGAGAGGGATACACGGATTCCCGCGTTTCTTTAGTACAGTTTGCATTACAGTTTGTAGGAAACCGTTATGTCTGGGGTGGAACAAGCCTGACAAACGGAATTGATTGTTCCGGATTTACGATGCAGGTATATGCGAGATACGGAGTCGGCCTCCCGCATCATGCGGCAAGTCAGCCGGCATACGGAAAACGAATCAGTGCATCTGAGGCAAAACCGGGAGATCTCTTTTTCTATGGAAGCGGAAGCAGCATCAGCCATGTGGGAATTTATATCGGAAACGGTCAGATTGTACATGCCAGCAATGCACGTACCGGAATTAAAATTTCCACTGCCTATTACCGGACACCAATCTGTGTCATATCGTATTTAAATTAAAAAACTGTTTACAACGATACGGATTTATGATACATTAGATTAGTATGGTTTAACCCATATTCGGTGAATGGACACTCCGACCTTTTGCTGAGTATCGGGTGCAAAAATATTTTAAGGAGGATCATAAAATGATCGCAAAAGAAAAGAAACAGGCAATTATCAATGAGTATGGAAGAACACCAAACGACACTGGTTCACCAGAAGTTCAGGTAGCTGTTCTTACTGCAAGAATTCAGGAGCTTACTGAGCACTTAAAGCAGAATCCAAAGGATCATCATTCCAGAAGAGGTATGCTTAAGATGATCGGTCAGAGACGTGGATTATTATCATACTTAAAGAGCATTGATATTGAAAGATATCGTTCTTTAATTGAGCGTTTAGGACTCAGAAAATAATTGTAAACAAAGAGCGGAGTTTTATATTCCGCTCTTCTTTTTGTTGTATGGCAGAACTTTTTTCCGGGACCACTGAAGAGGACAAAACGCTGTTTTGTATTGTTCAGTAGTTTCGGGGTTTTGACATACCGTATTAAATTTTGAAGGAGAGAATACATGTACAAAAGTTATTCAATGGAACTGGCAGGCAGAACACTGACCGTTGATATCGGAAGAGTATGTGCACAGGCAAATGGTGCCGCATTATTAAAATATGGAGAGACTACCGTATTATCTACGGCTACTGCTTCCGACAAGCCGAGAGATGGCGTTGATTTCTTCCCACTGAGCGTGGAATTTGAAGAAAAAATGTACTCGGTTGGAAAAATTCCTGGCGGATTTAACAAGCGTGAAGGAAAGGCATCAGAGAACTCTATTCTTACCGCACGTGTCATTGACCGTCCGATGAGACCTCTGTTTCCGAAAGATTACCGCAATGATGTAACCTTAAATAATATGGTTATGTCTGTAGATCCGGAGTGCCGTCCGGAGCTGGTTGCCATGATCGGTGCAGCACTTTCTACTACCATTTCCGATATTCCGTTTGACGGCCCATGTGCCATGACCCAGATGGGAATGAAGAATGGTGAATTTATTGTAAACCCATCCCAGAAAGACTGGGACGAGGGAGATTTAAAGCTTACGGTTGCATCTACAGCAACAAAGGTCATCATGATTGAGGCCGGTGCCAATGAGATTCCGGAAGCAAAGATGATTGAGGCTATTTATAAGTGCCATGATGTCAACCAGACAGTCATTGCATTTATCAATAAGATCCGGGAAGAGGTTGGCAAACCGAAGCATGCGTATACAAGCTGTGCGATTCCGGAAGAAATGTTTGCAGCTATGCGGGAAATCGTCACTCCGGAGCAGATGGAAGAAGCGGTATTTACCGATGAAAAGCAGCAGAGAGAAGAGAATATCCGTGAAATCACAGATAAATTTGCAGAGGCTTTTGCAGAGAACGAGGAGTGGCTTGCTGTTCTTGACGAGGCCGTTTACCAGTATCAGAAGAAGACTGTTCGTAAGATGATCTTAAAGGATCATAAGCGTCCAGACGGACGTGCGATCGATCAGATCCGTCCGCTGGCTGCAGAAGTAGATCTGATCCCTCGTGTACATGGTTCTGCCATGTTTACCCGTGGACAGACACAGATCTGCGATGTTGTTACACTTGCACCGCTTTCGGAAGTACAGAAGATTGACGGACTTGATGAGAACGTGACAACCAAGCGTTATATGCATCAGTACAATTTCCCGTCCTATTCTGTTGGAGAGACAAAGCCAAGCAGAGGTCCGGGACGTCGTGAGATCGGACACGGTGCGCTTGCAGAGCGTGCATTACTTCCGGTTCTTCCTTCTGTGGAGGAGTTCCCGTATGCAATCCGTGCAGTTTCCGAGACATTTGAATCCAATGGATCTACTTCCATGGCATCTACCTGTGCGTCCTGTATGTCACTGATGGCTGCAGGTGTTCCGATTAAAAAGATGGTTGCAGGTATTTCCTGTGGTCTTGTGACCGGAGAGACGGATGATGATTATCTGGTACTGACAGATATCCAGGGACTTGAAGATTTCTTCGGAGATATGGATTTCAAGGTAACCGGTACACATGATGGTATCACTGCAATCCAGATGGATATCAAGATCCATGGCCTGACCCGTCCAATCGTAGAAGAAGCCATTGCCCGTACCCGTGAGGCACGCGTCTACATTATGGATGAAGTTATGAGCAAGGCAATTGCAGAGCCACGAAAAGAAGTAAATCAGTGGGCACCGAAGATTGAACAGATCACCATTGATCCGAATAAAATTGGAGATGTTGTGGGACAGAAGGGTAAGACAATCAATGAGATCATTGCCCGTACAGGTGTCAAGATTGATATTACAGATGATGGTGCGGTTTCTGTCTGTGGAACAGACAAGGAGGCAATCGCAAAGGCCATTGATATGATAAAAATCATCACAACCGATTTTAAGGAAGGGCAGATCTTTACCGGTACAGTTGTAAGTATCAAAGAGTTTGGTGCTTTTATCGAGTTTGCGCCGGGCAAGGAAGGAATGGTTCACATTTCAAAGATTGCCAAGGAACGCATTGAGCATGTCGAGGATGTACTGACACTTGGAGATGTTGTGAAAGTTGTCTGTCTTGGAAAGGACAAGATGGGAAGAATCAGTTTTTCCATTAAGGACGTTCCGGCAGATCAGAAATAAAATACCATACAGAATTAAGATCCATGAAAGATGTACTTCAGGGGCCGCACCATGCGGCCCTTTTTTCATACCATGAAAGAAAAAGGCGATGATTCGAAAAGTTCGGAGTTGAAATATGAATCGTGTCAAACAGCTTGTACATGCAGAGAATGTATATCGTATGGGTTACACGGGGAAAAATATCCGGGTGGTGACACTGGACACAGGCGTTTATCTGCATCCGGATCTGCGGCAGAATGTGGTTGGATTTCTGGATTTTGTGGCAATGAAACGAGCCTGTTATGATGACAATGGACACGGAACACATGTTGGCGGAATTTTGTGTGCGAATGGCAGAATGAAAGGAATGGCACCGCAGGCACAGCTGATTGCGCTGAAAGTCCTCGGGAAGGATGGAGGAGGACAGACGGAGCGGGTGATTCGTGGCCTGCAATGGGTGCTTGCACATCATAAAGAACTGGGAATCCGGATTCTGAATTTTTCTGTAGGATTTCTTCCGGGGGCACTCGACCGTGAGCAGAAGCAGATTATGGAACTTTTAGAACAGCTGTGGGATGATGGCGTGACGGTTGTCACAGCGGCCGGAAATAATGGCCCGGGAGCCGGGACAGTCACGGCTCCCGGTATTTCGAGAAAAGTGATTACGGTGGGGGCAAGTGATGACCGGAGTTCTCCGGGGGAAAGGCGTGGTGGCTACAGTGGCAGTGGTCCGACCGGATGCTGTATTATGAAGCCGGAAATTTTAGCACCGGGGACGAATATTGTAAGTCTGGATCATCACGGAGCACTATATTCCAGAAAAAGTGGTACCTCTATGGCAACCCCTGTCGTATGCGGGGCACTGGCACTTGCATTACAGAAAAATCCAAAGCTGCGGCCGGAAGAACTGAAACTGAAATTATATGAATCGGCGCGGAAAGAAACGGGAATGTCCATGGCGTGGGGCGTTCTTGATGTTGATAATTTGCTGGCATTGGTATAAAATACTCTCTAAAAGCCTGTCGGTGACATTTTATGAGAACCAAAGGAGGAGACAGATGAAACGAATATTAAATAAACTCTTTAGTAAACTTGTCCTTGGAGGATTGATTATTATATTGCAGTTCAGCTGGTTTGTCTATCTGTTGTACAGTGCGACCGTATACAGTTCCATGGTAGATGCATTGTTTAAAATTGCATCCATTGTGCTTGCATTGTTTGTCTCCAGCAGGGATATGCGTTCCACATATAAAACTTCCTGGATTTTTCTGATACTGGCACTTCCTCTGTTCGGAATTCCGGCATACTATCTGTTTGGCCGTCCGGGACTGACAAAACGGACCCGTATGAAGATGGACGTGGTCAGCAGCAGGATACGGGCATACAGTTCTCCTTCCGATGATGTGATGTCTGCCTTAAGGGCAGAGGATGATTCTGTCGGACAGCAGGCGCAGTATCTCACCCGTTATGCGGGGTATCCGGTGTACAGGGAGGCGGATACACAGTATTATTGCTGCGGAGAAGAGATGTATCCGCAGTTTCTGGAAGATTTAAAAACAGCAAAATCTTATATCTTTCTGGAGTATTTTATTGCAGAGCCTGGAAAGATGCTGGATGCAATTGTTGAAATCCTGGCTCAGAAAGCAAAAGAGGGTGTGGATGTGCGATTTATGTACGATGGAATCGGATGTATCCAGACACTGCCGAATAAATATTATCGTTATCTGCAGGAAAAGGGAATCAAATGTGCATGTTTCCAGCCATTTCGACCGCTGATGTCAATTATCCAGAATAACCGGGACCACCGGAAGATCACGGTGATTGACGGAAGGGTTGCCTATACCGGGGGAATGAACCTGGCGGATGAGTATATCAATGCCAGAGTGCGTTTTGGGTATTGGAAGGATGCGGCAATCCGTCTGACCGGAGAATGTGTCTGGAGTTTTACAAGCATGTTCTTGGAACTGTGGGATTATATTTTGAAAACAGAAAGCGATTATACATTTTATCGTGCAACCTCCATGGAAAAACACAGGCTGCAGGAAAAAATCCATGCAGATGAAAAAGGATTTGTCCAGCCGTATACCGATTCTCCGCTGGATCACGAAGATGTCGGCGAAAATGTATATCTGAATATGATCAGCAGGGCAAAAAAATATCTTTACATCTTTACTCCGTATCTGATCATCGGGTCCGAGATGCGCACGGCACTTGTAAATGCGGCAAAATCCGGAGTGGATGTGCGTCTGGTTGTACCGGGAATTCCGGATAAGAAACTGGTGTATTTCCTGACACAGTCGAATTTCCCGTATCTGATCAAAAACGGAGTGAAAATATACACATATACGCCAGGTTTTATCCATGCAAAATGTTTTGTGTCAGATGATGTACAGGCAACCGTGGGAACGGTAAATATGGATTACCGCAGTCTGTGTCTGCATTTTGAATGTGGCGTCTGGATGTATCGTACCCGGGCAGTTTTACAGGTAAAAGAAGATGCGTTAAAAACATTTGCGGAAAGCCACGAAGTGACTCTGGAGGAATTTCAAAAGAAATCGTTTCTTGTGCGTACATTTATGGGGGCATTAAAATTGTTTGCACCCCTTCTGTAAAACACTAAATATAGTAATTTGTCCTTGCATTTTCTACAACATAAAGATAAAATATAGATTATGACAGAAAGGACGAGAGGGATGGAACTGACCGTTAAACTCCAGGTATTTGAGGGACCGCTGGATCTGCTTTTGTATCTGCTCGAAAAGAATAAAGTGAATATCTATGATATTCCGATTGTGGAGATCACGGAACAGTATATGGAGTATATCCGGGAAATGAAACGACAGGATCTGGAGGTACTCAGTGAGTTCCTGGTTATGGCTGCAACGCTGATCGATATCAAATCACGCATGCTTCTCCCATCGAATCCGGACAGCGAAGAGGAAGAAGAAGATCCGCGTGCGGAACTGGTACAGCAGCTTCTGGAATACAAGATGTACAAATGTATGGCGTATGAACTAAAAGACCGGCAGATGGATGCCGGTCGTGTTATGTATAAGAAGCCGACGATTCCGGAGGAAGTGCGTGCGTATGAGCCGCCGGTTGACATCCACGAACTGATGTCGGACATTACGCTTTCACGTCTGCATGAAATTTTTGAGAGCATTATGAAAAAACAGCAGGATAAAATTGATCCTCTGCGGTCAAAGTTCGGAAAGATTGAAAAAGAAGAGGTATCACTGGAAGACAAGATGGAGGATCTGAAAAAATATGCGGCCGGACACAGGCACTTCAGTTTCCGGGGACTTTTGACGGCACAGTCATCGAAAGTGGAAGTGATCGTTACGTTTCTTGCGATTCTGGAGCTGATGAAAATGGGAACGATACGGATTTCGCAGGAACATATTTTTGATGATATCCAGATTGATTCGAAAGTTGCAGCATAGATTATCATGTATTGCAGGATGGACGGAAAATATGGAAGAAAAAAAATACAAGGCAATTATAGAAGGAATTCTGTTTTCTATGGGAGAATCCGTAGAACTGGAAAAAATTGCAGGAGCTCTTGGACTTGATCAGAAGAAAACAAAGGAACTGATCGATGAAATGAGAAACGAGTGGGAAGAACAGAAACGCGGCGTTACCATCACGGAGCTGGATGGAGCCTACCAGATGTGCACCAGACCCGAAATTTACGAATATCTGATTAAAATTGCAAAGCAGCCCAAACGCCGGGTTTTAACCGATGTTCTTTTGGAGACGCTTTCCATTATTGCATATAAGCAGCCGGTGACAAAGATGGAAATAGAAAAAATACGTGGCGTGTCATCGGATCATGCGGTAAACAAACTGGTGGAATATCATCTGGTGTGTGAACTTGGAAGACTTGATGCACCGGGGCGTCCGTTACTTTTCGGAACAACAGAAGAATTTTTACGCAGTTTCGGCGTACATTCAATCGATGATCTGCCGGTACTCAGTCCGGTACAGGTGGAAGAGTTTAAGCAGGAAGCAGAAGAAGAGATGCATGTGAAACTGGACGTATAAAAGAAGCAGGAATAATCATATACATAGAATAAAAATGTATATGGTTATTTTTTTATGTTTCAAAAAAGAATCTGCACAAAAATAGTAAGTCTGTTGCTGGTAATCGGATGTCTGATGAGCGAACCGGTTTTGGCAGAAAAGCAAAAAGAACCCGAAGCGCAGACACTGTATTCAAAATCCTGCGCCATGGTGGATGGTGACAGTGGGCGCCTTTTGTATGGAAAAGAGGCACAGACAGCACTGCCGAATGCAAGTACCACAAAAATTCTGACCTGTATCGTGGCGATGGAACAATGTAAGCCCGATGAAGTGGTCACATTCAGCACAAAAGCGGCATCACAGCCGAAGGTACATCTCGGGGCGAAAAAAGGAGAACAGTTCTATATGCAGGATCTGTGGTATGGGCTGATGCTGGAATCCTATAATGACTGTGCATATGCAATCGCAGAACATGTGGCGGGATCTGCGGAAAAATTTGCAGCACTTATGAATGAAAAAGCAAAGAAGATCGGGTGCACCGACAGCCATTTTGTGACACCGAACGGTCTGGATGCAAAGGATGAGCAGGGGGAACACCATACCACAGCATATGATCTGTGCAGGATTATGAGTTATTGCGCATGGAAGTCTCCGGTAAGCAAGCAGTTTCTGGAAGTGACGCAGACCCGGTCACATACATTTCAGAGCCTGGAGGGAACCGGATATGCTGTTTCCAATAAAAATGCCCTGCTGGATATGATGGATCATGTGATTACCGGAAAAACCGGATATACGTCCAAAGCCGGATATTGCTATGTGGCTGCACTTGAAGAAGGGGGGAGACATTATGCAATCGCACTTCTTGCCTGCGGCTGGCCGAACCACAAAAATTATAAGTGGTCCGATGCAAAGACACTGTTTCAATACGGAATGGATGCCTATCATCTGTATCGGGGATCGGAAGCATCCATGGAGCTGCCGGAGATAGAGATTGCGCAGGGCTGTCGGAAAGAAACACTCGAGGAATGGGCTACCCATGCCAAACTGCCGGTTTATGTTGATACGGATATCACAAAACTGACGTTTTTGAAAAAAGACGGGGATACCGCTGAAATAAAGAAAGTATTGTCTGATCCGATAAGCCTTCCGGTCAAAAAAGGGCAGACGCTTGGACGTGTTTCCTACTGTATGAACGGCAGGGAAATTTACTCCGGAAAAATCAAAGCAGAGGTTTCCGTAAAAAAATGGTCTCTTGAAAAGTTTTTTCAAATTATGTGGAAAGAGGCACTGTTGGGCAAATAGGAAATTAGTCACAAAGAATTAGTGAAAAAATTAACAAATTATGTTGAAAAGAAGTGGGAAATGAGATACAATACAAACTAGCGGAAATTTTTATTTTTTATAGATGGAGGGCATAAAATGAGTAGTAACAATGAAAACTTGGCAATTCAGCGTATTGCTAAGTTGGTCGATGAGAACAGTTTTATGGAAATCGGTTCTCTCGTAACAGCACGTAGCACAGATTTTAATCTTACCGCTGCAAAGACCCCTTCAGATGGCGTTGTAATCGGTCATGGACTGATCGACGGCAATCTGGTATTTATTTACAGCCAGGATGCATCCGTATTAAACGGTACCATCGGAGAGATGCACGCAAAGAAGATTGCGTCTGTGTATGACATGGCAATGAAGATGGGAGCTCCTGTCATCGGTCTGATTGACTGTGGCGGTATTCGTCTTCAGGAGTCGGTTGATGCATTGGATGGGTTTGGAACTATTTATGCGAAGGAAGTAGCAGCTTCCGGTCTTGTACCTCAGATTTGTGGTGTATTTGGCAATTGTGGCGGCGGCCTTTCCGTTGTCCCGGCACTTTGCGATTTCGCGTTCATTGAAGAGAAGAAAGGACGCATGTTTGTAAATGCTCCGGATGCAATCGAAGGCAATAACACAGAAAAATGTGATACAGCCAGCGCAGCATTCCAGAGTGAAAATAACGGATGTGTAGATTTCGTTGGTTCAGAAGATGAGATCATGGAACAGATCCGTCAGCTGGTATGTATGCTTCCAAGCAACAATGAGGGAGATGTGTACACAGATGACTGTGAAGATGATTTAAATCGTGCCTGCGAGAGTATGGAGAATATGAAGGGAGATCCGAGATATCTGTTATCCCAGATTTCAGATAATAACGTATTCTTCGAGACAAAGGCAGATTATGCCAAGAATATGGTAACCGGACTGATCAAGTTAAACGGAATGACAGTCGGTGCTGTGGCAAACTGCAGCGAAGTATATGATGCAGAAGGCAAGAAAGCAGAGAGTTTTGACAAGTCCCTGACCGCGCAGGGATGCAACAAGGCAGCTGAATTTGTTCAGTTCTGTGATGCATTCTCAATCCCGGTACTTACCATTACAAATGTGAATGGATTGAAAAACTGCATGTGCTCTGAGAAGAAACTTGCAAAGGCACTTGCGAGAATGACTTACGCATTTTCCAATGCAACCTGTGCAAAGGTAAACCTGATCACAGGAGAGGCTTATGGAAGTGCTTATGTATTTATGAATTCCAAGTCTGTCGGAGCAGATCTTGTATACGCATGGAGCGGAGCAAAGATCGGTGCGATGGATTCTACTCTGGCTGCAAAGATTATGTATCCGGAAGCTGGTGCAGATGAGATCAAGCAGAAAGCTGCTGATTATGAAAAACTTCAGGATTCTGCCGCATCTGCTGCTGCAAGAGGATATGTGGATCGTCTGATTGATCCGGCAGATACCAGAAAATACCTTGTAGCTGCTTTTGAAATGCTTTATACAAAGTATGTAAGCGAGCCAGAAAAGAAACACGGTACCAAGTAGAAAGGTGAAGTTTTATGAAAAAGAGAATTGCTTTTGCACTTTGCATGATCCTGATGGTTCTGATGCTTGGTGCATGTGGAACAGACCCGACTACCGTGGATTACAATGGAAAGTCCTATTCAGATCTTCAGTCTGAAATGGATACCAATGCGGGCATGGTACAGAGTCTGGCTCAGTTGTTCAAAGAAAACAAACTGACAGCAGATACTCTTCCGGACGATGTAAAGGATCAGCTTACTTCAAGCTACGGTGTCACAGAGGCACAGATTGAAGCAGCTGCAAAGTGGCAGGATACTTTGGATGAGTTTGGTGAAATGAAAAAGATCGAAGACGATACTTTTGAGGTTACCAAATCCGGTAAGACACTTACCACAGATATGACCATCAAGTTCGCGAAGAAAGATGTGAATTTCGAAGTAGTATATGATTACTATTCCATGGATGTTACCGGTATTTCGGTAGATCCGATTTATACACTCGGTGAGAAAATGGAAAAGGCAGGACTGAATACTGTAATTTCTATGGCAGTTGTATTTGCTGTATTGATTCTGATCAGTCTTCTTATTTCCTGCTTTAAGATCTTCCCTTATCTGGAGAAAAAGAAAGCTGCCAAAGCAGCCGGACAGGCTCCACAGCAGGAAGAGACACCAGCCGCAGCGCCGGCACCTGCCCCTGTTGCAGCACAGACAGATGATACTGAACTTATCGCAGTTATTGCAGCTGCAATCGCTGCAAGTACCGGAACTTCTACCAGTGATTTCGTAGTTCGTTCCATCAATCGTAGATAGGATAGAAAGAAAATTTAGGAGGAACATATTCATGAAGAATTATACAATTACCGTAAATGGTAACGTTTATGATGTTACAGTAGAAGAGACCGGAAGCACATCCGGCGCAGCAGCACCGAGACGTACAGCTGCAAAGCCAGCTGCAGCACCGGCAGCCGCACCAGCTGCTTCAGCAGGAGCCGGAAGCATTAAGATTGAAGCAGGAGCTGCCGGAAAGGTATTCAAGATTGAGAAGAAAGTCGGCGATGCTGTAAAGAAGGGAGATGCCGTCCTGGTTCTTGAGATCATGAAGATGGAGACACCAGTCGTTGCTCCGGAAGACGGAACTGTTGCAAGTATCGATGTAGCAGTTGGTGATGCCGTAGAATCTGGTGCATTACTCGCTACATTAAACTAATCCAAGGAGGAAAACACTGTGAGTTATGTAGGTGAAACATTATCGAACCTCCTGCATCAGACAGCCTTTTTCAATCTGACCTGGGGAAATTATGTTATGATTTTAGTGGCATTTATTTTCCTGTATCTTGCGATTAAGAAAGGTTTTGAGCCATTACTGTTAGTTCCGATTGCATTTGGTATGCTTCTGGTAAATATTTACCCGGATATCATCGCAAGCCCGGAACAGACCAGCAACGGCGTGGGCGGTTTACTTTATTACTTTTACACATTGGATGAGTGGTCTATTTTACCATCTCTGATCTTTATGGGTGTAGGTGCAATGACAGACTTTGGTCCGCTGATTGCAAACCCGGTCAGTTTCCTTATGGGAGCTGCCGCACAGTTTGGTATCTTCAGCGCATACTTCCTTGCAATTATACTTGGATTTAATGACAAGGCTGCCGCTGCCGTATCTATCATCGGTGGAGCGGATGGACCTACTTCCATTTTCCTGGCTGGTAAGTTGGGACAGACCGGTCTGATGGGACCGATCGCCGTGGCTGCATATTCCTATATGGCACTTGTGCCGATCATTCAGCCACCTATCATGAAGTTATTTACAACAAAGAAGGAACGTGCGATCAAGATGCAGAACCTTCGTCCGGTCAGCAAGCTGGAGAAGATCCTCTTCCCAATCGTTGTTACCGTTGTTGTCTGCGTACTGCTTCCTACCACAGCACCACTTGTTGGTATGCTGATGCTTGGAAACCTCTTCCGTGAGTCTGGCGTTGTTCGTCAGCTGCAGGAGACTGCAAGTAACGCACTTATGTACATTGTCGTTATCTTACTGGGTACCTCTGTTGGTGCAACTACCAGTGCAGAAGCTTTCTTAAATGCAAGCACCTTAAAGATCGTTGTATTAGGTCTTGTTGCATTTATGGTTGGTACTGCTGCCGGAGTTTTATTTGGTAAGTTATTATGCTGGATTACCAAGGGCAAGATTAACCCTCTGATTGGTTCTGCCGGTGTATCTGCTGTGCCTATGGCAGCCCGTGTATCCCAGAAGGTTGGTGCAGAGGAGGACCCTACAAACTTCCTGCTCATGCATGCAATGGGACCAAACGTTGCCGGTGTTATCGGTACTGCAGTAGCTGCGGGATGTTTCATGGCTATATTTGGAATTTAATAAGGAGGAAAAGTCATGTCAGAAGTGGTAAAAAAACCATTAAAAATAACAGAAACTGTTTTGCGTGATGCCCATCAGTCACTGATCGCTACACGTATGACAACAGAGCAGATGCTTCCGATTATCCCAAAGATGGATAAGGTTGGATTCAATGCTGTAGAGTGCTGGGGTGGTGCGACATTCGATGCCTGCCTGAGATTCTTAAAAGAGGACCCATGGGATCGTCTTCGTAAATTAAGAGACGGATTTAAAAATACAAAACTGCAGATGCTGTTCCGTGGACAGAATATCTTAGGATATCGTCCGTATGCAGATGATGTGGTAGAGTATTTTGTACAGAAGTCAATTGCAAACGGAATTGACATCATCCGTATTTTTGACTGCTTAAATGATATCCGTAACCTGCAGACAGCAGTTACTGCATGTAACAAGGAAAAAGGTCATGCACAGGTAGCTCTTTCTTACACCCTTGGAGATGCTTATACTCTGGATTACTGGATGGAGATGGCAAAGCGTGTAGAGGATATGGGAGCTGATTCTCTCTGTATCAAGGATATGGCAGGTCTTTTAGTTCCTGCTAAGGCTACAGAACTTGTACAGGCACTGAAGGATTCTACCTCTCTTCCGGTAGAACTTCATACCCATTATACTTCCGGTGTAGCTTCCATGACATATATGAAGGCAGTAGAGGCCGGTGTAGATATCATTGATACTGCAATGTCTCCATTTGCTCTTGGAACCAGCCAGCCTGCAACAGAGGTTATGGTAGAGGCTTTCAAGAACACACCATACGATACCGGTCTTGATCTGAATCTGTTAAGTGAGATCGCAGATTACTTCCGTCCGTTACGTGAAGAGGCACTTGCAAGCGGTCTGATGAACCCGAAGGTACTTGGTGTAAACATCAACACTCTTCGTTATCAGGTACCGGGTGGTATGCTTTCCAACCTGATTTCCCAGCTCAAGGAGCAGGGAAAAGAGGACAAGTACGAGGAAGTGCTTGCAGAGGTTCCGCGTGTGCGTAAAGACCTTGGTGAGCCACCGCTTGTTACTCCGTCTTCCCAGATCGTTGGTACACAGGCTGTATTTAACGTATTGATGGGAGAGCGTTATAAAGTCGCAACAAAGGAGACAAAGGATATTCTTCTTGGTAAGTACGGCCAGACCGTTAAACCATTCAATCCGGAAGTTGTTGACAAGGTTCTCGGAGAGGATAAAAAGAATGCAATCACCTGTCGTCCGGCAGATCTTCTTGAGCCGGAGCTTGGTAAGATTGAAGCTGAGATGAAACAGTACAAGCAGCAGGATGAGGATGTATTATCCTATGCATTGTTCCCACAGGTTGCTACTGATTTCTTCAAATACCGTGAGGCACAGCAGACTGGCGTAGACGCAAAGACTGCTGATACAAAGAACGGAGCATATCCGGTATAGTCATATCCGGTTTCTACGAAAAAGACGCATCAGATCTGGTGCGTCTTTTTTTGATGGGAAAAATTCTTTTTGCATGAAATCTTGCATTTTCCGGTTAAAGTGATACAATCAAAAGTGCTGTTTGTGACACAGCGTTTATGGAATAAAGAGGAGAATATGATGTCAAATACCAATGATCTGTTAAACCGGATCAATAATTGTTACAGTTCGATGAGCAAGGGACAGAAACTGCTTGCAACTTATATTACAGATAATTATGATAAAGCGGTATTTTTAACGGCCGCAAAGATGGGGGAGACGGTTGGTGTCAGTGAGTCGACCGTTGTACGTTTTGCAACGTATCTGGGATACAAAGGATATCCGGAATTTCAGCGTGCCTTAGAAGAACTGGTGCGCAATAAATTAAACTCCGTACAGCGCATGGAGGTAACCTACGGAAGAATCAGCCAGTCGAAGATTTTAGAGACAGTTTTATCGGCAGACGCGGACAAGATCAAAACGACACTGGAAAAAATTGATCACAGTGCGTTTGAGGTGGCCGTCTCGACAATCCTTGAGGCAAAAAATATTTATATTGTCGGGATCAGAAGCTGTGCGCCGCTTGCAAGTTTTCTCGGATTTTATCTGAATCTGATGTTTGATAATGTGCGTCTGCTTACGACAAACAGTTCGAGTGAACTGTTTGAACAGATGGTAAGAATCGGGGAAAATGACGTTATTATCGGAATCAGTTTCCCACGATATTCCATGCGGACATTAAAGGCATTGGAATTTGCAAATAACCGGAGTGCAAAAGTAATTACAATTACTGACAGCATACATTCACCGATGAATCTGTATTCTTCCTGCAATCTCATTGCGGACAGTGATATGGCATCCATTGTGGATTCCCTTGTCGCACCGCTTTCCGTTATCAATGCGCTGGTAGTGGCTCTGTGCATGAAGAAACAGAAAGAAGTGGCGGGAACACTGACGATGTTAGAAGACATCTGGGATGAGTATCAGGTATATGAAAACGATGAGATCAATTATATTGATGATTCGATTAAGGTACATTATGCAAAATTAGGGGATATCGATAATGAGTAAAGTAATCGTGATCGGTGGAGGACCGGCGGGAATGATGGCTGCGTATGCGGCAGCGGAGAGCGGACATGCAGTGACGCTTTTAGAACAGAATGAAAAACTCGGGAAAAAGCTGTTTATTACGGGAAAAGGGCGCTGCAATCTGACGAATGCCAGTGATATGGAACAGCTGTTTGCCAATGTAGTCAGCAACCGTAAATTTTTATACAGTGCTTTTTACTCCTATGACAATGAGCAGGTGGTTTCTTTTTTTGAGAGTCATGGAATGCCTACAAAAACAGAGCGTGGGAACCGGGTATTTCCCGTGTCGGATCATTCTTCCGATGTGATTGCGGCGTTATCCACCGCATTGCGGGGGCAGCATGTGGAAGTATTCCTGCATACAAAGGTAAAGCGTCTGCTGCTTGAAAAGAGGGATGAAGAAAAGCGTGTTACCGGTGTTGAGCTGGCTGATCATACAAAAATGCATGCGGACGCAGTGATTGTTGCAACCGGAGGAATTTCCTATCCTTCAACAGGGGCAACGGGGGACGGTTACCGCATGGCAGAAGAGAGCGGACATAAGATGGTATCGCCGACTCCGGCACTGGTTCCGATGGAAATGAAAGAACCGTGGGTCAGGGATCTGCAGGGCCTTTCGCTGCGCAATGTCCGTATGTCGGTTACCCGGGGAAAGAAAAAACTGTATGAGGATTTTGGAGAGATGCTTTTTACGCATTTCGGCGTCAGCGGTCCGCTGGTATTGTCGGCAAGCGGATGTATCCCGGCAAAAGCATTTGACCAGGAGCTTTCCATGACGATTGATCTGAAACCGGCACTGGATGTGGAACAGCTTGATCACCGGATCTTAAGGGAATTTGATGAAATGAAAAATAAGCAGTTTAAAAATTCTCTGGGGCATTTGCTCCCGGCAAAAATGATACCCGTTATGATTGCGTTATCAGGCATTGATCCGGATACAAAGGTGAATGAAATATCCAGGGAACAGAGACAGAATCTGTTACATCTGTTTAAAAATATGCCGCTTACAATTACAGGGCTTCGCGATTTTAAAGAGGCAATTATAACAAAGGGCGGTGTTTCCGTGAAAGATATCAATCCTTCCACGATGGAGTCAAAACTTGTGCAGGGGCTGTATTTCTGCGGCGAGGTGCTGGATCTGGATGCACTTACCGGTGGCTATAATCTTCAGATTGCCTGGTCCACCGGACACCTGGCGGGAATATCCGTTTTGTAATTTCAAAGATAAATAATTTATTTTAAAGGAGAATAGAAAATGGCATTTAATATTGCAATTGATGGACCGGCAGGAGCCGGAAAAAGTACAATCGCCAAAAAACTTGCGGCGGATCTGGGGTATGTGTATGTGGATACCGGTGCAATGTACCGCGCGATGGCATATTATTTTTTACAGAATCATATCGATGCTTCCGATGAGCAGGCGATTGCGGCTGCCTGTCCGAAGGTAGACGTGACCATTCAGTATACGGGCGGAGAACAGCAGGTGATCTTAAACAAAGAGAACGTAAACGGCGTTATCCGGAAAGAGGAAGTCGGCAACATGGCCAGCGCGACCAGTGTTTATCCAGTGGTTCGTACAAAACTGGTAGAATTGCAGAGGCAGCTTGCCGCAAAGGAAAATGTGATTATGGATGGAAGAGATATCGGTACGGTTGTCCTTCCGGATGCCAATGTAAAAATTTATCTCACTGCAAGCTCGAAAGTGCGGGCAAAGCGCCGCTTTGATGAGTTGACAGCAAAAGGTGTATCCTGTGATATGGATGCGATAGAAAAAGATATTATTGAGCGCGATTACCGGGATATGCACCGGGAAACTTCTCCGTTAAAACAGGCGGAGGATGCTGTCCTTTTAGACTCATCGGATCTGGATATTGACGGCGTTGTTGAAGAAATGAAAAAAATAATCAAGAAGGCGGAATAGACAAAAATGAAGCTGACGATTGCAAAAAGTGCCGGGTATTGCTTCGGCGTGAAACGGGCAGTAAATATGGTATATCAGGAAGCAGAAGAGGCAAAAGTTCCGGTATATACGTATGGGCCGATCATTCACAATGAAGAAGTAGTCAGGGACCTTAAACAGCGTGGAGTTCATGTGGTCAGGGAGCTCAAAGAACTTGAGAATCTTCCAAAAGGAAAGATTATCATCCGTTCACACGGTATCAGCCGCAGAGAACATGAAGCAATGAAGGCATGCGGATTTGAAGTGCTGGATGCAACCTGTCCGTTTGTCCTGAAAATTCACCGGCTTGTGGAGAAGTACAGCAAAGAAGGGTACCGAATTGTGATTGCCGGAAACGAACATCACCCGGAAGTGGAAGGAATTCTCGGATGGGTGGAAGGACAGCCTGCCTATACGGTCACAAGTCAGGAAGATATTGAAAAATTACCGTTAAAAGAGGGAGAAAAAGTCTGTCTGGTGGCACAGACGACATTTAACTACAATAAATTTCAAGAATTAGTTGAAATTATAAAGAAAAAAGGTTATGATATAAGTGTTTTAGATACAATCTGCAATGCAACGGAGGAAAGACAGACGGAAGCACGCAAAATTGCTGCGGAGTCGGATCTCATGATTGTCATTGGTGACAAGCATAGCTCCAATACGCAAAAATTGTATGAAATATCTAAAAAGGAATGTGCAAATACTTACTATATACAAACGAGTAAAGATATGGATTATCATCAGATACAATCCATCAATAACGTAGGTATTACCGCAGGGGCTTCAACCCCAAACAATATCATCGAGGAGGTTTCAAAGAATGTCAGAAATGAGCTTTGAACAAATGTTGGAAGAATCTTTAAAAACAATAAGAAATGGAGAAGTGGTAGAGGGTACCGTTATTGATGTTAAGCCAGATGAAATCATCCTGAATATCGGCTACAAATCAGATGGAATCATTACACGTAATGAATATACAAACGAGCCAAATGTAGACCTTACTACAGTCGTAAAAGCCGGCGATACCTTAGAAGCCAAAGTTGTAAAAGTAAACGATGGTGAGGGACAGGTTCTCCTTTCTTACAAGCGTCTCGCAGCAGAGAAGGGAAACAAGAGATTAGAGGAAGCATTCGAAAATCAGGAAATTTTAAAGGCAAAAGTCAGCCAGGTACTTACCGGTGGTGTATGTGTCAATGTAGATGAGACAAGAGTATTTATCCCGGCAAGCCTTGTATCTGACACATATGAGAAAGACTTAAGCAAGTTCAAGGATCAGGAAATCGAGTTTGTTATCACAGAGTTTGATCCTAGAAAGAGAAGAATCATTGGTAACCGCAAGACCTTATTACTTGCAAAGAAGGCAGAGCTTCAGAAAGAACTGTTTGCAAAGATCAAAGTCGGCGATGTAATCGAAGGAACTGTAAAGAATGTTACAGATTTCGGTGCATTCATCGACCTGGGCGGAGTAGACGGATTACTTCATATCTCAGAGATGTCATGGGGCAGAGTTGAGAATCCTAAGAAAGTATTTACTGTTGGACAGAAAGTTCGTGTATTTATCAAGAATATTACAGATACCAAGATTGCACTCAGCATGAAATTTGAGGATGAGAATCCTTGGAATGGTGCTGCAGAGAAGTATGCCGTTGGCAACGTGGTAAAAGGAAAAGTTGCACGTATGACAGATTTCGGTGCATTCGTAGAGCTTGCTCCTGGTGTTGATGCATTACTTCACGTATCACAGATCTCCCAGGAACACGTAGAGAAGCCTTCTGATGTATTAAAGATTGGTCAGGAAGTTGAAGCAAAGATCGTAGATTTCAACGAAGAAGAAAAGAAGATCAGCTTGAGCATTAAGGCTCTTGCAGCTCCGGCTGAAGATGCTGAGACAGAGGAATAATTCACTGTAAATTTTCATAGGTAAGAAGTTGCCTTCGGGCAGCTTCTTATTGTTTATAGGGGGTAAAAGTCTATGTTTGACAATTATGAAAAATTCAAAAAAGACGTCTATGCTCTGACAAAAATTGATCTGAATTATTACAAAGAAAAACAGATGCGCAGACGAATTGATACGATTGCGACAAAGCATGGCTGCAGCAATTATGATGAGTATATCCGTGTGCTGAAGACAGACAAGGACAAATTTGAGGCATTTGTCAATTTTCTTACAATCAATGTCTCTGAGTTTTACCGTAATCCGGATCAGTGGAAGCTGATGGATGAGAATGTTATTCCGAAACTTATCAAACAGCATGGAAAAAATCTGCATGTGTGGAGTGCAGCCTGTTCGACAGGAGATGAACCGTATTCTCTTGTCATGGCATTATCCAAACATATTCCGCTTTCCAACATTCATATTACGGCAACCGATCTGGACAAGCAGGTTCTTCAGAAAGCGCAGGTTGGTCTGTACAATGAAAAGAGCATTGCAAATGTGCCGCCGGAATTTAAACGCAAGTATTTTAAACAGATCGGAAAATCATTTCAGATTTCGGATGAAATCAAGCGCTGCGTGACGTTTAAAGAACACAATCTGTTAAAAGATCCGTATCCAAGGGATTTTGATATGATTCTCTGCAGAAATGTGGTTATCTATTTTACAGATGATGCAAAAGACATGATTTATAAGAACTTCCATCAGTCGCTGAAGAGTCATGGTGTTTTGTTTATCGGAAGTACAGAACAGATTACCAATTATAAAGAACTTGGATTTGACAGACTCAGCAGTTTTTATTTTGAAAAGAATGTTTAAACCAATAAAAATGCATGTTTTTATGCCTAAAACATAAGAACATGCATTTTTGCAGTCTTAAATTATTATTTTTTTCCCATCATATTTTTTAAGATGTGATCAATATAGCGGCGCAACATGATATCAGAGGTACAAAAATCATCCGTCATCTCAAAATAACTGATTTTATCCTTATACTCTTTACGGAACTCCGGTTGCATAACATTGTTGTATTGCGGAAGAAATTTGCCGGATTTGCGCGTATAACAGTTACTTGCTTTGGCATTTTCCCGGTATTCTTTGTCTACAAATGAGGCAACACTTTTGTGTATTGCCATATCTTCTTTTTTCAGATAATAGTAATCCCTGTAATTGGAATAAAAATAATGCAGTTCACCTTCGTAGACCGGAATACGAAGAGAAGTGCGGTTTTTTCCGATCATCAGATAAAAACAATCCTGTTTACAGGAAAGCTGGCGCGGAACGGGATAGTTGTTTTGCATGGTGATGATCCATTCCTCCCCTTCGGTTCCGTCATATGCGTGGTAATGGTCGATCCGGTGGGAGAGGATGGTGTACTGACCGTTTAATACTTCCAGATAAGATAAAACAGAGAGCAGATCAATCATGTGCAGAACATCTTCGTAATTATGAATACGAAGAAGATGCATCGTTTCTTCTGTCGGATGTTTCACATGCGTGAAATATACATGGATCAGATCCCCTCCCGTCTTTTCGTCTTCTCTTTTAAGACCCAGAAAGGATTCTATGGTTTTTTGCTTATAGTTTTCCAGTTTCAACAAAAATTTGATCGAAGAAACCGATTTAAATATATCCAGGTATTCAAAATCCCGAAAATGTTCCGGAATCTTATAATGGTCTGCTTTTGCCTTCAGGTAAGGAATGTCGAATCCCACACCGTTAAACGTAATGATGGTGGTATATGGTGACAGCATCTGAAAAAATGTGGCGAGGATTTCAGCTTCTTCTTCCGGTTTTTCAGCAAAAAACTGTTCAATACAGATCCGGTTGCTTTTGCGTCTGGCACATCCAATCATATAGAGTGTGGAATTTGCAGGTGAAAACCCGGTAGTTTCTATGTCAAAAAATATAGAGTGTTCATCAAAAAGCTGGTCGGTGAGAGCGTCCTGACAGAGATCGGGGATTTCTTCATGAAACGTTTTCATAAATTCTCCTTTATATAACGTTTGGATTTTGTCTGTGTGTCTGGATTATACCATAAATCTCATTTTTCGTCATGTTTCTTTGTATTAAAAAGAATACAAAATATTCAGAAAAAATTAAAAATTTTACTACATACATGGTTAAAAAGTGCTATAATTTAATGTGAATTATGTTATAAACTATATGGTTTAGACAAAAAAATAAGGAAAGAGGGCACAAGGATGGGTTTGAAAACATTTATAGGCGGCGTACATCCCTATGAAGGCAAAGAACTTGCCAAGGATGCGCCAATCAAAGAAGTTCTACCCAAAGGAGAACTGGTTTTTCCATTGTCACAGCATATTGGTGCACCAGCCACTCCAATTGTCGCTGTAGGGGATAGCGTAAAGAAAGGGCAGAAGATTGCAGAAGCCGGCGGCTTTGTATCTTCTCCGATTTATTCTTCGGTATCCGGTACAGTGAAGAAAATTGAACCACGGCGTGTGGCAGTCGGTGATATGGTGAATTCCATTGTAATCGAGAGTGACGATCAGTTTACGGAGTGTGAGTATTCACCGGTGGATGATGTGACATCCTTATCCAGGGAGAAAATCATTGATCGAATTAAGGAGGCCGGTGTGGTTGGTATGGGAGGCGCAGGTTTCCCGACACATGTAAAACTGTCTCCGAAAGAGCCGGAAAAAATCGAGTATATTATTGCAAACTGCGCAGAATGCGAGCCATATCTGACTGCAGATTACCGCAGAATGATCGAAAATCCGGAAGATCTGGTTGCAGGTATGAAGATCATACTGCAGCTGTTTGACCATGCAAAAGGTGTGTTTGGCGTCGAAAATAACAAACCGGATGCAATTGCAAAACTGAAGGAACTGATTAAGGATGAGCCCCGGATGGAGGTCTGTGAATTGCTGACAAAGTATCCGCAGGGAGGAGAGCGTCAGCTGATCTACGCAGTGACCGGACGCGAAATCAATTCCAAAATGCTTCCTGCAGATGCAGGCTGTATCGTGGACAACGTAGAAACCATGATTGCAATCAAGCATGCAGTAAAAGATGGAGTTCCTGTGATGAAGCGAATTGCTACAATCACCGGAGACGCAATTACCACCCCATCAAACTTTTTGTACAGTATGGGTACACCATACGAGCAGCTGGTGGAAGCTGCCGGAGGATTTAAAGTACAGCCACAGAAACTGGTATCCGGCGGTCCTATGATGGGATTTGCCATTTTTGGACTGGATGTTCCTACCACAAAGACGACTTCTTCTCTGTTATGTCTAGGAAAAGATGAGGTGGCAGAGTTTGAACCGCTCGCATGCATCAGCTGTGGCCGGTGTGTGGAAGCGTGTCCGGAAAAACTGATTCCAAGCAGGCTTGCAAAGTTCAGTGAGCACGGACAAAAGGATGAGTTTGAACGCTGGCATGGATTAGAGTGCATCGAGTGCGGAAGCTGCAGTTATGTATGTCCTTCCCGCAGACAGGTGGCACAGTCCGTCAAGACAATGAAGAAACTCGTATTAGCAGATAAGAGAAAGAAAAAATAAGAGAAAGAGGTGGATTGTTGTGAGTGAGAAATATCAGGTTTCGTCTTCACCACATGTGCGTGCCAAGGACTCCACAAGCAGAGTTATGCTGTATGTGATCATCGCGTTGCTGCCGGCAACCCTGTTTGGTATCTGGAATTTTGGAATGCATGCATTACTTTTGATTTTAGTTACCATCGCAAGCTGTCTGGCTTCCGAATGGATTTTTGATAAGATCGTACATAAAAAAAACAGCCTGCCGGATCTGAGTGCGGTTGTCACCGGACTTCTTCTGGCACTGAACCTGCCGGCAGGACTTCCATGGTGGGAGGCTGTGATTGGCAGTGTATTTGCCATTGTCATTGTAAAGATGATGTTTGGCGGACTGGGACAAAACTTCATGAACCCGGCACTGGGTGGAAGATGTTTTCTGCTGATTGCTTTTGCCGCAGACATGACAAATTTCAAGAGTTCTAAGTTTGAGGCATATTCCGGGGCAACACCGCTTGCCATGATCAGAAATGAAGGACTTTCTTCCGTCAATGTCATGGATATGCTGACAGGAAAGATTCCGGGAACCATCGGTGAGACATCCGTGATCGCAATCCTGATTGGTGCGATTATCCTGATTCTTCTGGGCGTTATCACATTACGGATTCCGGCTGCTTACCTGATTACATTTGCGGTATTTATGCTGATCTTTGGCAAGGAACCGATGAATGCCAATTATCTGGTTGCAGAACTGTGCGGTGGTGGTCTGATGCTTGGTGCATTCTTTATGGCAACCGATTATGTGACTTCACCGATTACACCGGCCGGTCAGATTATTTACGGTATCTGCTGTGGTCTGTTAACCGGTATTTTCCGCTGTTTCGGAGCAAATGCAGAGGGTGTTTCTTTTGCAATCATCCTGAGCAATATTTTAGTACCGATTATTGAGAAGTTTACAATTCCGAGAGCTTTTGGACTGGCAAAGGAGGCAAAGAAGAATGAATAAACAGATTATACATGACGCTTTGGTTTTGACAGCCTTTACCCTTGTGATCGGCGTGATTTTAGGGGCGGTATATGGAATTACAAAGGCTCCGATTGACAAAGCCAACGAGCAGACCAAAAAAGAAGCGTATCAGGCAGTGTTTGCGGATGCCTCTGGGTTCAACCAGCAGGAGTATGATGCGGATGCCGCAGACAAAATGGTTGCAGATGCAGGATATGACGATACGATTGACGATGTCGAGCAGGCCGTAGATAAAGATGGCAATGCACTGGGATATGTCATTACCGTTACCGCAAAAGACGGAAGCCAGGGAAGTATTACATTTTCCGTTGGTATCAAAAATGATGGAACCGTCAACGGATATTCGATTACCGATATTTCCGAGACACCGGGACTTGGTATGAAAGCAGAAGAGGAAGATTTCTACAGCCAGTTTGAAAACAAAACGGTAGACAAGTTTACGGTTGTAAAACAAAAACCGGCATCGGATGATCAGATTGAGGCAATTACCGGATCTACCATTACTTCAAAGGCAATGGCAAATGGCTGTAATGCAGCCATCTATTACTTCCAGAATGCGTTAGGAGGTGCTCAGTAATGAACAAGTATGTAGAACGTTTGTACAATGGTGTGATCAAAGAGAATCCTACCTTTGTCCTGATGCTTGGTATGTGTCCGACACTTGCGGTTACATCTTCAGCGATCAACGGACTTGGCATGGGACTCTCTACCCTTGTGGTACTGGTATTTTCCAACCTTTTGATTTCATTGTTCCGTAAGGTGATTCCAAACGGCGTGCGTATGCCGGCCTATATCGTGATTGTTGCATCACTTGTTACGGTCGTACAGTTTCTGATGCAGGCATATCTTCCAAGCCTTTCTAAGGCACTTGGTGTGTATATTCCGCTGATCGTTGTAAACTGTATCATTCTTGGCCGTGCAGAAAGCTATGCATCCAAGAATGGACCAATCGAATCTATTTTTGATGGAATTGGTATGGGACTTGGATTTACCATGGGTCTGACCATCATCGGACTGATCCGTGAGATCCTTGGTGCCGGAACCTTTTTCGGACTTCCGTTCCTTTCCGCAATCAAAGGATTTACTCCGATCACGATTTTCATCATGGCACCGGGAGCATTCCTTGTATTGGCATTCCTTGTAGCCGGAATGAATATTATCCGTAAAAAGATGGAAGCAAAGGGCAAACCGCTTGCAGAGCCGGCAGGATGTTTATCCGGAGACTGTGCACACTGTGGTCAGTCCGCACTTTGTACAGGAAAGAGTGCAGGAGCTTCTGATCAGGAACAGGCATAAGGAGGGAGAGAGACGATGAGTACATTAGCTGAACTGGTTTTGATCGCGGTAGGTTCTGCGATCGTAAACAACGTAGTATTGAGTCAGTTCCTTGGTATCTGTCCGTTCCTTGGTGTATCCAAGAAAACAGAGACAGCTGCTGGTATGGGAGGCGCCGTAATTTTCGTTATTACGATCTCTTCTTTCATTACCGGACTGATCTATAAATTTATTCTGGCCAATCCGTTTCTCGTGAAAAAGGGAATTGATCTGACCTATTTAAAGACCATTGTATTTATTCTGGTTATTGCAGCACTGGTACAGTTTGTAGAAATGTTTTTAAAGAAGAGCATGCCATCACTGTATCAGTCACTGGGTGTTTACCTGCCGCTGATTACCACAAACTGTGCGGTACTTGGTGTAGCCTTAAACTGTGTTACTTATGATTACAATCTCTTAGAGGGTGTTGTTTACGGATTTTCCACAGCATTTGGTTTCTTTATCGCAATCGTATTGATGGCGGGAATCCGTGAAAAAATTGAGTACAATGATATCCCGAAGACATTTAGGGGTACAGCGATTGTTCTGATCACTGCCTGCCTGATGTCCATTGCCTTTATGGGATTCTCAGGAATGATTTAGGAGGGAAAAGACGTATGATAACTGGAATTATTGTCGCAGCTGTTGTTGTCGGCTGCGTAGGAATTATTCTTGGATTTTTCCTCGGAATCGCCGGAGAAAAGTTCAAGGTAGAGACTGATCCGAGAGAGGATGCGATCTTAGAAGTTCTCCCGGGAAATAACTGTGGTGGCTGTGGATATGCCGGATGTTCCGGACTTGCTGCGGCAATCGCAAAGGGAGAGGCACCGGTCAATCAGTGTCCGGTCGGTGGAGAGCCGGTTGCCGCAAAGGTTGGCGAGATCATGGGTGTTTCTGCCGGGGCTTCGGTAAAAAAAGTCGCTTTTGTCAAGTGTGCCGGAACCTGTGAGAAAGCAAAACAGGATTACGAGTATACCGGAGTGGAAGATTGTGCGGCAATGGCATTTGTTCCAAATGGTGGACCAAAGTCCTGCAATTATGGATGTCTGGGATTTGGAAATTGTGTGAAAGCATGTCCGTTTGATGCGATCCATGTCGTAGATGGTATTGCAAAAGTCGATCCGAAGGTCTGCAAGGCCTGCGGAAAATGTGTGGCTGCATGTCCGAAGCATCTGATTGAACTTGTACCATATGAGGCAATGCACCTCGTACAGTGCAGTTCCAAAGACAAGGGCAAGGATGTCATGAGTGCATGTTCCGTTGGATGTATCGGCTGTCATCTCTGTGAGAAGAACTGTCCGTCCGATGCGATTCATGTGGTAGACAACATTGCATACATCGATCAGGAAAAATGTACAGGCTGCGGAATCTGTGCAGAAAAGTGTCCGAAAAAGATTATTTTATAACAAGAAATAACCCCATGCAGGGTCAGCCTGCATGGGGTATTTTTATGCAGAGTTTTTCAGAACACGAAAATCAAGAGGCATGAAACTGTATGGAATCATCCCGGTTGATTCCGGAACTGCATGTAATTGTTCCGTCATCGGAGACAAAGATGGCTTCCGCGCCATCGGTCTGTTCCACCAGCTGCATTCCCTTTTTTAATCCGAGGGAAAAACAGGTTGTGCTGAGTGCATCCCCGTCCATGGAGATGTCACTGATGATGGTTACCTGATAGAGATGGTTCTCGACCGGATATCCGGTCGAGGTGTCTAAAATATGGTGATACAGTTTGCCGTTGACCCGGTAATAGCGCTCATAAATACCGGAAGAAACAACCGAAGCATCGGATACCTTTAAGGTGCCAAGTGACGTACCGGTTTCGGAAAATGGTTTTTGGATACCAATGGTATAGGAAGAGTGATCTGCCTTTTTCCCAAGAGTCAGGACATTTCCCCCAAGGCTGATCACGCCGGAGGTGATTCCTTTTTTGTTCAGGAAACTTCGCATTTCATCCGCAATAAAACCTTTCGCAATTCCGCCAAGGTCAATTTTGGCCTGCGGATCTTTCAACCGCACCTGATTTCCTTTGATCTCAATATTTTTATAGTTGACATGTGCCAGTGCCGCTTCAATTTTTTCCGGGGAAGGGACAACCGATGCATCGACTTCGTTCTCATCGGATTTTGCGGTTTCTGCAATCTCTGAAAAATTCCACAGATCCGAGAGGGTACCGATGGTAATATCAAATGTTCCATCACTGATTTTTCCATACCGGATACCATCTTTGATCAGGGAGAGGGTATCGCTGCTGACTGTCACAAACTGGCCGTTTGCCTCGTTAATCTTTGAAACTTCACTGTCTGTGATGGTGTTTGAAAGTTTCTTTTCGTAGTTTCCTGCCAGGGAAAAGCAATCATCCAATATCTTTTCATCACGGGTTCCATAGAGGGTAACCGTGATCATCGTATCAAAATAAAATCCCGTTTTGGATATTTTCCCGGAATTGGCAGAGCAGCCACAAAAAAGTGATGCAATAAGGCAAAGAAGCGTTGTGGGCAACAGAATGTATCTGATGTATTTTTGTTGTTTCATAAAAATCCTCTCCGTAAAATTTTATACAGATTAATATACTCCATTTTATGGCAGGCGGCAAGCTTTGTTGTTTTTTTTCGGAAGATATGGTAAAGTATTTAAAGGTATGCATAAGTAAAGAAAATCGAGGAATAAAGTACAATGGACAGTAAACTGAATTATAAACGTATCGTGATCAAAATCGGTTCTTCCTCTCTGACGCACGCAGAGACCGGCCGTTTAAATCTTGCCAAAATGGAACACCTGGTCAGGCAGCTGAGTGATCTGCACAATCAGGGAATGGATGTCTGTCTGGTAAGTTCCGGTGCGATTGCCGTGGGAAGGGCTGCCATGGGCGTGAAGGAACGTCCGTCCGAGACATCGGTAAAGCAGGCATGTGCGGCTGTGGGACAGGCAAAACTGATGATGGTTTACCAGAAACTGTTTGCGGAATATTCACAGACCGCAGGGCAGATTCTGCTGACAAAAAATACAATGGTAAATCCGGTATCCCGTGCGAATGCAAAGAATACATTTGACGAACTGTTCCATCTCGGGGTGGTTCCGGTCGTGAATGAGAACGATACGGTCAGTACCTATGAGATGCAGTTTGGTGACAATGATACGCTGTCGGCACTGGTCGCTTCCATGGTGGGGGCAGATCTTTTGATCCTGCTTTCCGATATTGACGGACTTTATACGGATGATCCGCACAAAAACCCGGAGGCAAGGCTGCTTAAAGTCGTAGATGCTATTGATGAAAACATTTATGGAATGGCTAAAGAATCTACCGGCAGCAATGTCGGAACCGGCGGGATGGCGACAAAACTTGCCGCAGCAAAGATTGCAACATTATCCGGAACGGATATGATCATTGCAAATGGCGGGGATGTCCGCATCCTGCAGGATATTTTCGAAAATGATTATGTGGGAACGTTATTTACGGCTAATGAAAATGCAAACTTTAACCTTGCAAATTATATTATGGAGACAATAGGCTGATGACAAACGAAAAAATTGCACGCATCAATGAATTATACAAAAAATCCAAAGCAGAAGGATTGAGCGAAGAAGAAAAGAAGGAACAGGCACTGCTGCGTCAGGAATATGTCGCTTCGGTAAAGGCAAATCTGCGCAATCAGCTTAACAATATTGACATGATGAATGCAGATGGATCTGTGGAAAATCTTGGAGAAAAATATGGATCAAAAACAAGAACTTCGTAAACGGATGAAGGAAAAGAGAGACCGGATTTCTCCGCAGGAGAGGCGGCAGAAGAGCGCAAAAATCTGTGAGCGGCTGCTGGCGGCACCGGAGTATGCCAGATTTCAGAAAATTCTGGTTTATGCCGCGATTAGAAGCGAAGTCGAATTGCAGCTTTTCTGCGATCAGGCACTCCGGGACAAAAAGCAGATTTTTTTCCCGAAGGTGTGTGGGAAGGAAATGGAGTTTTACCGGATTGAGAATCCCGGACAGTTAAAAAAGGGAATGTTTTCTGTCCCGGAACCGGATGTCAAACAATATCCGCTTTCTTCTTTTGCAGAGAATGGGGAGGCATGGATTCTTGTCCCCGGTGTTGCATTCGACGAAAAGGGGATGCGGCTCGGATACGGAGGAGGATTTTACGATCGTTACCTGAAGCAGAAAGAAAATCTGCACAGGACAGGAATTGCGTTTGGAGAACAGATCGTCAAAAGAATTCCAACGGAAATACATGATCATCCTATGGATGATGTGATCACAGAACAACAATGGTATCGTCCGAAACGGACAACAGGAGGAGAATGACAATGGATGCAAAACTGCAGGAACTGTGCCGGCAGGCACATGAAGACCGGATCAGGGTTGGAATGCTGGATACCGATACAAAAAACAGAACACTCGAACTGGCTGCGGACGCGCTTATGGCACATGAGCAGGAAATTTTAGAGGCCAATGCAATAGATATGGAGCGGGGACGTGAGCGCAATATGCCACAGGGACTTTTAGACCGCCTGAAGCTGGATCATGACCGTCTTCTGGGAATGGCAGACGGACTCCGGCAGGTGGCGAAACTGGAAGATCCCATCGGGGAAGTGATGTCCATGCGAAAACGACCGAACGGACTGATCATTGGAAAAGTGCGTGTAGCCATCGGTGTCGTTGGCATTATCTTTGAGGCCCGCCCGAATGTTACTTCTGATGCGTTCGGTCTGTGTTTTAAGTCCGGAAACTGTGCAATTTTAAAGGGTGGAAGTGATGCCATCCATTCGAACATTGCGATTGTTTCTGCCATGCAGGAGGCACTTCGCAGGATGAATATTCCAAAAGGGGCACTCAGTCTGATCGAGAGCACAGATCGGGAAACCACCAATGCGTTTATGAAAATGAAGGATTATGTGGATCTGCTGATTCCAAGAGGCGGCAGGGGACTGATCCAGAGTGTGGTAAATAATGCGACGATTCCGGTTATTGAAACCGGAACCGGAAACTGTCATGTTTATGTGGATCAGTTTGCGGATCAGGAGATGGCGGTCAATATCATTAAAAATGCAAAGACACAGCGGATCGGTGTATGCAATGCCTGCGAATCCATTGTGGTGCACCGGGCAATTGCAAAAGAGTTTCTTCCAAAGCTGTATGCAGCATTAAAAGAATATGATGTGGAGATGCGCGGTGATTCCTATGCCGTCGAATGTCTGGGACCGGATCAGCCACTGGTAAAAGATGCGACAGAAGAAGACTGGGGAACAGAGTATCTGGATTATATTATGTCGGTAAAGATTGTAGACAGCCTGGACGAGGCAATCGCGCATATCAATAAGTACAATACCTCCCATTCCGAGGCGATTATAACCAAAAATTATGATGTGGCACAGAGATTTTTAAATGAAATTGATTCCGCTTGTGTCTATGTGAATGCATCCACCCGTTTTTCCGATGGAAATGAATTTGGTCTTGGCGCAGAGATCGGAATCAGCACACAGAAATTACATGCCAGAGGTCCGATGGGGCTTGAGGCACTTACCAGTTATAAATATATTATTTATGGAAACGGTCAGGTTCGTCCATAAAAGAAGAGCAGGAAAATAAGAGGATTTTATGAGAGATTTAGAAATAAATGGATTAACCGGGGAAGAAGAAACCAGACGGCAGTACGAATACATAGAAAAAGCCAGACAGTATGTGGCACAAAAGGAAAAAGAAGCGGGGCGCAAACTGACCTGCTGTGTCCATACGTTTGGGTGTCAGATGAATGCGAGGGACTCGGAGAAACTTTTAGGAATCCTGACGGACATCGGTTATGTGGAGACAGAGGATGAGCACGCGGACTTTGTGATTTACAATACCTGTACGGTGCGTGAAAATGCAAACAATAAGGTGTATGGACGCCTGGGGTATCTGTCAAACTTTAAAAAGAAAAATCCGCATATGATGATAGCACTCTGTGGCTGTATGATGCAGGAGCCGACGGTAGTGGAGAAGATCCGCAAATCCTACCGTTTTGTGGATCTGGTATTTGGGACACATAATATTTATAAATTTGCGGAGCTTTTATGCAATCGTATGGAATCGGATTCCATGATCATTGATATATGGAAGGATACGGATAAAATCGTGGAAGATCTTCCAATCCGGCGGAAGTTTTCTTTTAAATCCGGTGTCAATATCATGTTCGGATGTAATAATTTCTGCAGTTACTGTATCGTTCCTTATGTCAGGGGCCGCGAGCGCAGCCGGGAACCGAAAGATATCATCCGTGAGATTGAAGGACTGGTGGCAGATGGTGTGTGTGAAGTCATGCTGCTTGGACAGAATGTTAATTCTTACGGGAAAAATTTAGAGCAGCCAGTTACGTTTGCAGAGCTTCTCCGGGAAGTAAACAAGATCGAGGGATTAAAGAGAATCCGGTTTATGACTTCTCATCCGAAGGATCTGTCGGATGATCTGATCCTTGCCATGAAGGAATGTGATAAGGTATGCAAGCATATGCATCTGCCGCTGCAGTCCGGAAGCTCACGGATTTTAAAAATCATGAACCGGCATTATGATAAAGAACAGTATCTGACGATTGTAAAGAAACTTCGGGAGGCAATTCCGGATATTGCGCTGACGACCGATATTATTGTCGGATTCCCTGGAGAGACAGAAGAAGATTTCCAGGAAACGCTTGAAGTGGTAAAACAGGTGGAATATGACAGTGCGTTTACGTTTATATATTCCAAGCGGACCGGCACACCGGCCGCAGCAATGGAAGATCAGTGCGATCCGGCCGAAGTGAAACGGCATTTTGATCTGTTGTTAAAGGAAGTACAGCAGATCAGCGCAAAGAAAGCCATGGCACTGGAAGGAAAAGTGATGGAAGTGCTGGCAGAGGAACAGAATACGCAGGATGCTTCCCTGATTACCGGACGGCTTTCAAACAATTCGGTGGTGCATTTTCCGGGGACCCCGGATATGATTGGAAAACTGTTTATGGTAAAACTTACGGAATGTAAAGGTTTTTATTATCTGGGAGAGATCGCAGAGAATGCATAGAAAATTTGGCAAAAAAGATGTGATTTTTATCGGTGCGCTTCTTGGTATCTGTCTTATTGTACTGGGCGTCTGGTATTTTGCCGGAGGGAAACAGGGAGCTTTGGTGGTGGTGACGAGAGAGGGAGAAGTGTATGGAACCTATTCCCTGTCACAGCCGCAGACTGTAAAAATTAAAAATTCCAAAGGAAAAACCACGAATGTTCTGGTGATCCGCGATGGAAAAGCAGATATGAAAGAAGCGGACTGTCCGGACAAACTGTGTGTGCATCAGAAAGCGATTTCCGCGGAAAATGAAAGCATTGTCTGTCTGCCGAATCGTGTGGTAGTGACCGTAACGAATTCGAAAAAAGAAGGGATGGATGGATTTGCACAGTAAACAGCTTTGGAGAAAACCGGCGTTTATGGGAGTGTTTCTCGCACTTGCCATGATCTGCAGTTATATAGAGATGCTGATTCCCTTTGATTTTGGAATTCCGGGAGTAAAACTCGGACTGACGAATATTGTGGTTGTTTTAATGCTGTATTCGATTGGAACGAAGGAGGCATTTTGTGTCTCTGTCATAAGAATTTTCCTTGTCGGCATTTTGTTTGGCAATCTGATCGGAATTTTGTATTCCTTAGGCGGGGGAATCCTTAGTTTTCTTGTGATGGCACTCTTAAAAAAAGGAAACCACCTGGGCTGTATTTCCGTCAGTGTGGCCGGAGGAATTGCTCATAACATCGGGCAGATCCTCATAGCGGCGCTTGTTGTGTCCAGCCATTATGTGTTGTATTATTTTCCGGTACTTCTGATTGCCGGACTTCTTACGGGATTTCTGATCGGGCTTCTTGCACAGGAACTGATCGTGCGTCTGCGTTTTCTGACCGAAAAATATCGCGAGTAGAACATCTGTTTGCATAATTGTATCTGCTGTGTTATGATAAATACCGTGAACGAACGAAAATGAGGAGAATGTTTTATGTACGCATATATCAAAGGTGAGCTTGCAGAAACCAATCCGGATCATATTGTGATAGAGACCGGGGGAATCGGATATCAGGTATTTATTTCCGGACAGACGTTTGAGTATCTTCCGGCAGTCGGTGAGGAGATTAAAGTGTATACGTATCTGTATCTGCGCGAGGATGCCATGATTCTCTATGGTTTCCTGACCAAAGACGATCTGGAGCTTTTCAAACTTCTGATTTCTGTCAGCGGAATTGGTCCAAAGGGAGGACTTGCAATTCTTTCTGCGCTCAGCGCAGATGATCTGCGGTTTGCGGTATTGTCGGGAGATTCCAAGGCAATCTCGAAAGCTCCGGGAGTAGGAGCCAAGACAGCCCAGCGTGTGATTTTGGAATTAAAAGATAAGATGTCTTTGGAAGATGCTTTTGAAAAGAAGAGTGAGCATGTACAGACTTTAAAGATTTCCGGAAATGGTCAGGTCAGAAATGATGCGGTTATGGCACTTACGGCACTGGGATATTCCTCGGCGGAAAGTTTAAAGGCTGTATCCGCGGTGGAGATCACAGAAGAAATGGATGTGGAAGCAGTGCTGAAGGCAGCACTGAAACATATGTCGTTGTTGTAGTTTCGAGAAAGAAGATTTGGTATGGAAAAACGCGTGATTTCCACGCAGCTGCAGGAAGAAGATTATAAGATTGAATCGTCCCTTCGTCCGCAGAGGCTGGAGGATTACATTGGACAGGAAAAAATAAAATCAAATATGAAAGTCTACATTGAGGCGGCAAAAGCCCGGCAGGAGTCTTTGGACCATGTACTGTTTTATGGACCACCGGGACTTGGAAAGACAACGCTTGCAGGGATCATTGCAAATGAGATGGGTACCCACCTGAAAGTGACCTCGGGACCTGCAATTGCAAAACCGGGAGAGATGGCGGCGATCCTGAATAACCTTGCAGAAGGTGACATTTTGTTTGTGGACGAAATTCACCGGCTGAACCGTCAGGTGGAGGAAGTGCTGTATCCGGCAATGGAAGATTATGTGATTGACGTGATGATCGGAAAAGGAGAATCCGCCCGTTCCATCCGGCTGAATCTTCCGAAGTTTACGCTTGTCGGGGCTACGACACGGGCCGGAATGCTTTCGGCACCGCTTCGCGACCGTTTTGGTGTCGTCAGCCACATGGAATATTATACGGTGGAGGAACTTCGCACGATTATTTTGCAGTCGGCACAGGTACTGGATGTGGAAATTGATGAAAAAGGTGCTTACGAGCTTGCCCGCCGTTCCAGGGGAACTCCCCGTCTGGCAAACCGTCTGCTCAAGCGGGTGCGTGATTTTGCCCAGGTAAAGTATGACGGGAAGATTACCTATGAGGTGGCGGCGTTTGCACTGGATCTGCTTGAGGTAGATAAGATGGGACTGGATCAGAACGACAGGAACATTATCTTGACAATTATCGACAAGTTTGACGGCGGTCCGGTGGGACTTGATACGCTGGCAGCTTCGCTTGGTGAGGATTCCGGAACCATCGAAGATGTTTATGAACCGTATCTGGTCAAAAATGATTTCATCAACCGGACACCGAAGGGGCGCGTTGCAACGGCATTTGCCTATGAACATTTCGGGAGGACACCAAAATCCGAATAAGAGGTTGCTTTTCCTACTGCGGAATATTATAATAAAAAGTATGACAGCAAAGAGGATGGTCCAAAACGGGAGGATAGGTTATGTCAGCAAAGACAAGTGCGGAAGTGGTAATTGATGGAAAGGTATATACGTTAAGCGGCTATGAAGGAGAGGAATATCTCCAGAAAGTAGCTTCTTATATTAACGGAAAGATCAATGAGTTTACTTCCATTGAAGAATACCGGCACATTCCTCTCAATATGAAAAATACACTGATCCAGCTGAATATTGCGGATGATTATTTTAAAGCAAAGGATCAGGTGGAAAAATTAGAACGGGACCTTGAAAATAAAGAAAAAGAAATTTACGATTTAAAGCACGATCTGATCTCTAATCAGGTAAAGACGGAGACGGCAGAAGAATCATTGAAGAAACTGGAACGGGACAATAAAGAACTTCTCCTGAACAAGGCGCGGTTAGAGGCAGCACTTGAGGACAAGCTTCTGGATGGAAAAGACAGCCCGAAAGAGTCTGAAAAAGAGAACACAAAGAAAAAATAAGAGGTTTCGAAACACAAAGGAAGGTATTCCTTTGTGTTTTTTCATCATAAGGAAAGAATATGAAAGAAAACAATCATACGACACAACAAAATACATTTGAACTGCTTGCACCGGCTGGATCGTTAGCCATTTTTAAGGCGGTTGTCGCGGCCGGCGCAGATGCCGTTTACGTGGGGGGAAGCAAATTTGGAGCCCGCGCATATGCAGATAATTTTTCCGATGAAGAATTACTAGAAGCACTGGACTATGCACATTTGTATGGACGCAGGGTTTATCTTACGGTCAATACGCTTTTAAAAAACAGTGAGATCGAACAGGTCTGTGCGTATCTGCAGCCGTTTTATGAACATGGACTGGATGCGGTACTTGTACAGGATTTTGGAGTCCTGACAGCGATCCACGAGAGATTTCCGGATCTTGCGATTCATACAAGTACGCAGATGACAGTCACCGGTGTGGAGGCGGCCCGGCTTTTTTCCGGATACGGAGTGACCCGTATGGTCATGGCACGGGAACTTTCCCTGAATGAAATGAAACGGATCCGTGAAGAGACCGGTATGGAACTGGAAGCATTTGTACACGGGGCGCTGTGTTACTGTTATTCCGGACAGTGTCTGTTTAGCAGTATGCTTGGAGGAAGAAGCGGAAACCGCGGCAGATGTGCGCAGCCATGCAGGCTCCCTTACGCAGTGCTGGATGAAAAGCACAGGGAATACAAAAAAGATGCTTATGTCTTAAGCCTCAAGGATATGTGTGGAATAAAGGATCTGCGTGGGCTGGCAGATGCAGGAGTCTATTCCTTGAAAATTGAGGGACGCATGAAACAGATCCCGTATGCTGCCGGTGTGGTTTCTTATTACCGCAAATATATCGACCTCTTTTTATCGGGACAGGAGACACAGGTTTCGGAAGAAGATTACCGTGCAGTGCTTGCACTGGGAAACCGCTGTGGATTTACCGACGGATATTACCACAGGCACAATGGTTCTGATATGGTGACGTTTACAAAGCCAAATTACGAAAAAACGAATGAAGCCCTGCAGCAGCAAATTTTAAGAACCTATGAAAATGGTGCTGCCAAAATCCCTGTCATGGGAGAACTGGTTTTGCATCAGGGACAGGCTGCATATTACCGGGTAAAGACGCAAACGGTGTCTGTGGAGATTTCCGGCATGGAAGTTATGCAGGCGCAAAAGAAACCTCTTCTGGCAGAAGACGTAAAAAGCCGTATGGAAAAGACGGGAGATACCCCGTTTGTTATGGAAGAGTTGTCCATAAAAATAGAGGACGGAGTGTTTCTTCCAAACGGAGCACTCAACCAGTTGCGTAGGGAGGCATTGGCAGAACTGCAAAAAAAGATGCTGAAACCTTACCAGAGACAGGAGCATCCGCAGAGGAAGGCAGAGGAAAAATTTCCGGAGACATGTGAGAAATGGGAAAAACGAAAGGAACGTGTTTTTGCAGTGACCGGGGAGCGCAGACAGCTTGCACCGGTTCTGGAAAGTTCCTGTGTCACTTCTGTCTGTCTGGATATGGAAGCTTATGACCGAAGCACAATTATGGAAGAATTAAAAGACGATGTAAATGCCGTTATGCAAAAGGATAAAGAGGTTTATCTGGCGATGCCGCGTATCTTCCGTGCCGGAACGGCAGAATGGGTGCGGCAGATACTTCCGGATATAAAAAGAATGGGATTTGCCGGAGTTCTTGTGAGAAATTATGAAGAGCTGGCATTGGCAAAGGAAACATTTTTGGGAAGTGAAATCATAACGGATCACAATCTGTATTGCTATAACGATCAGGCGGTCCGTGCATTTGCCGGGCAGGGAGTGACAAAAAATACGGTTCCGCTGGAACTAAACCGCAGCGAAATAAAACGGAGATATAACGAAGAAAGTATGATGATGCTTTACGGATATTATCCGCTTATGACAAGTGCACAGTGCGTACATGCCAATACCAGGGGCTGTGACAAAAAACGGGGGCTTTCTTATCTGAAAGACCGGTATCAGGTACAGTTTCCGGTAAAAAATTTCTGCACGTACTGCTATAATGTTGTTTATAATTCCCTGCCGGTTTTATTATTTTCCAATTTAGAGGAATTAAAAAAAGCAGGCATCCGTGATTTCCGGATGGATTTTACCATGGAATCTGCAAAAGAAACCAAAGCAATTCTGAAATTATATGAAGAGTTTGCAGACGGCAGCCGCAGACAGTATCCGAAAGAATGGGAAAACCGTTATACCAACGGACACTATAAAAGAGGAGTGGAATAATGATCCATCTGATTGTTCAGGCTTCAAAATATCTGATGATCTTTTTGTTCCTTGTTTATACATTTGAGTGCTTTCATGTGTTTAAATTCGAGGGAGAGGAAGAAGAACAAAAACATATTTACCATGTACAGAGAACACTGTTGTTTCTTTTTCATTTTGATGCCTTTCTTGTTTTGTATATTACAACAAAAAATTTTCAGCTGATCGGATTTTATCTCATGCAGGTGATTATCATTGCGGCAATCATCGGAACATATCATCTGTTTTACAAGCATGCATCCGAGCTGGTTCTCAATAATATGTGTATGTTACTTACGATTGGATTTGTTATCCTGACACGTATTTCTTTTGAAAAGGCATTCCGGCAGTTTATCTTTGTGTGCGCGGGTTTTGTGATTTCCCTGCTGATTCCCATGGTCTTGCAGAATATGACGCTGTTCCGTAAACTGACATGGGTGTATGTGATCGTAGGTGTCGGTGCACTGGGCGTTGTTGCGGTTGCCGGACAGACAAGCTATGGGGCCAAACTGTCCCTGTCGATTGGTTCTTTGACCATCCAGCCTTCGGAGTTTGTAAAAATTATTTTTGTCATGTTTATTGCATCCATGCTGTACCAGCGCCAGGATTTTCATCAGGTCATGGTGACAAGCATTTTTTCGGCTGTTTTTGTTCTGATGCTGGTAGCATCCAAAGATCTCGGCGGAGCCCTTTTGTATTTTTTTACCTACCTGGTTATGGTTTATGTGGCGACGCGCAGATTTGTGTATTTCGGAGGTGGAATACTGGCAATGATCGTGGCGAGTCTGCTTGGGTACCGGCTGTTTGACCATGTACAGGCACGTGTGCAGGCATGGTCGAATCCGCTTGCAGTCATTGACGGGGCGGGGTATCAGGTATGCCAGTCTCTGTTTGCAATCGGTACCGGAGGCTGGTTTGGACTTGGTCTGGGACAGGGACTGCCGGAAAAAATACCGGTCGTGACAAAGGATTTTGTTTTTGCGGCAATCTCGGAAGAACTCGGGGGAGTCTTTGCACTGTGTCTGATCATGGTCTGTGTCAGCTGCTTTTTTATGATCATGAATGTTGCCATGAAACTTCGGGACAATTATTATCGTCTGACAGCGGTCGGACTTGGAACACTGTATGCTTTGCAGGTGTTTCTGACCATCGGCGGGGTCATCAAATTTATTCCGTCAACCGGAGTGACACTTCCACTGGTCAGCTATGGAGGCAGTTCTCTGTTATCGACTATGATTGTGTTTGGCATTATACAGGGACTATACATCATGCAGTTTGACGGTCGGACGCAGAAAAAAGAACAGAAACGAAGAAGAGGCAGAAAAGAATGAGAAGAAAAAAGAAAAAGACAAAGAAAAGTAATAAAGAATTTCTTGTTATTATGTATCTGTTCCTGGCAGTGTTTCTGTCTATGATGATTTATTTTGTCTATTTTCAGGTATGTAAGAGTGAATCGTTTATCAACAGTCCGTATAATTCCCTGCAGGATCTGTTTTCGGATCATGTGATCCGTGGGGATATTGTATCTGCAGACGGCAAAGTACTTGCCACAACAAAAGTATCCGCAGACGGAACACAGACCAGAAGCTATCCGCAGGGACGCATGTTTGCCCATGCAGTTGGTTATGCGGTGAATGGAAAAGCGGGACTGGAAAACCAGGAAAATTTTTCTTTGTTGCGTTCCCATGAGTTTTTCCTTAAGAGAATCGCAGATGATATTTCAGATAAGAAGGCACAGGGGGATACGGTTGTCACGACGCTGGATGCACAGATTCAGCAGGTGGCATACAAATCTCTTGGAAATTATCAGGGAGCTGTGATTGTTATGGAACCGGATACCGGAAAAATCATTGCAATGGTGTCAAAACCGGACTATGATCCCAATACGGTAAAAAAGGACTGGAGCAGTCTGACGGCGGAGGGAAGCACGGTGCTTTACAATCGCGCCACGCAGGGAAAATATGCGCCGGGATCGGTGTTTAAGATCTTAACGACCCTGGAGTATTATCGTGAGAATCCTTCTGCCTATGACCAGTATGCGTTTGACTGCAGTGGTTCCATTTCGGTTGACGGGCAGACCATTCACTGTGCGGGAAATAAGCATCACGGTCAGGAAACATTAAAGAGTTCCTTTTCTAATTCCTGCAATTCTTCGTTTGCCAATATTTCCCTGTCACTGAACCGGGAAAAATTTAAACAGACCTGTGACAGCATGCTGTTTAATCAAAATCTTCCGATTGCTTTTGAGTCCGGGAAAAGCAGTTTTTCTTTAAATAAAAATGACAGCAATGCAATGGCGATGGAAACGGGAATCGGTCAGGGAAAAACACTGGTTTCGCCACTGCATATGGCGCTGATAGCAAGTGCCGTGGATCATGATGGAATTCTGATGCGTCCGTATCTGGTGGATCATATACAAAATGATTCCGGGGTTGAAGTAAGCAGCAATAAACCGAAAACTTATGCGACACTGATGACGGAGACGGAAGCCGGTTTGTTACAGCAGTATATGCGTGCAGTTGTTACAGATGGAACGGGAAGAAAATTATCCGGACAGTCTTATGAAGCTTCCGGCAAAACAGGAACGGCGCAGGTATCGGACACGTCGGATCAGACAAATGCCTGGTTTGTGGGATATGCAAAGAAGGATGGCTATAAAGATATCGCAATCGCAGTCGTTGTGGAGAACAGTGGTGCGGGCAGTACGTACGCGGTTCCAGTTGCAAAGAACGTATTTGACGTATATTTTAACAGATGATATACTTGCTATGAAAATAATGAATGTTTGCACATATATGTGCAGTTTTCGCACACGGGAGGATTGCAATGATTGAAGCAATAAGCTGTGGCGGAGTGGTAATCTTTCGTGGCAAGATTCTGCTTTTGTACAAGAATTACAGAAACAGATATGAAGGCTGGGTATTGCCAAAAGGAACTGTGGAGCAGGGAGAAGAGTATAAGGATACGGCAATTCGCGAGGTTTTGGAAGAAACCGGAGCAACTGCAACCATTATTCAGTATGTGGGAAAAAGCCAGTATTCATTTACCATTCCTGAGGATACGGTCGAGAAATCGGTTCACTGGTATCTGATGATGGGCGAAAGTTATTATAGTAAGCCGCAAAGAGAAGAATATTTTACAGATTCCGGGTATTATAAATACCATGAAGCATATCATTTGTTGAAATTTTCGAATGAAAAACAGATTTTGGAGAAAGCTTATAATGAGTATCTGGATCTGAAAAAAAGTAACTTATGGGGAACACATAAGTATTTTTAGAAAGGATAATCTGCATGAAATGGTATGAGGATCTTTATGTCGGCGATTCCATTGAAGGCAAAGTCAATCGAATAAAGTGGAAGATTAACCATCATGCAGGAACAGTCTCTATCTATGTGATTGCGTTTGCATCCAACCGGCAGAATCTGCTGGATATTATACCGGCGTGGGAACTGATGCAGAAATCTTATCCGGGGAAAAAGGAAATGCAGATCATCGGTCTGGCAAAAGGTTATGCGGAAGCTCTGGAGCTGGTGCGCAGTATTATAGAGGAAGTATATCAGAATACAGGGGACGTGGATGTAAAATCTTATTTACGGGGCCGGAAACGGAGGAGACAGGTATGAGTGTTTTCCTTCTGATTCTGAAAATCATAGGAATTGTTTTGCTGGTGATTTTAGGACTGATTGTTGTCATTGCTCTTTTGGCATTATTTTGTCCATTCGTGTATCGTGTGAAAGGTTCCTACCATGAAAAAAATCTGCAACTGCAGGTCCGGATCTGGTGGCTTGGCCGTCTGCTGGGGCTCTGTGCAGATACCGCGGAAGAGGGATTCCACACGTATGTGCGGATTTTTGGATTTCGAAAGGAACTGCATCTGAAGAAAGAAAAAGAAGATTCCGCGGATTTTAAAAAGCCGGTGCAGGAAGACTCTCCGCAGGAAGGGACAAAAGACCGGGAGACTGAAGTGGCACCGTCTCTTACGGCAATGGAAAATACATCCCAAACATCTGCGCAGCAATTGACAGATCCGGAGGAGACAATTCTCTGTCATCCGGATAAAAAAAAGAAAACATTTTTTCCGGGCAGGATTGCAGGTTTTATCCGGAAGTTCCCGGAAAAGATCCGGAATATTTTGCAAAAGATTCTTTATTTTTTGAGGAATATACAGACATTCTGGAAAAAAGGAACGCGAACGTGCCGGAAATGGTATCGTTTTTTCAATGACGAGAAAAATAAAAAAGCGTTTTCTAATATCTGGAAACAGCTGGAACATCTGGTTGTTGCAGTTTTGCCGAAACGGCTGAAGCTTTGGCTGAAATATTCTACCGGATCGCCGGATACTACCGGGCAGGTGCTTGGTATTCTTGCAATATTTCCGGTCGGATACCGGAATCACTGGAATATTATTCCGGATTTTACGGCAGAAGAATTTTATGCGGAAGCAGATTTTACAGTACACGGCAGGATTTTCGGAGTTCAGATTCTTGCTCTGGCACTGCGAATAATTCTTGATAAGAATTGCCGGAGACTATATAATAGATTTAAGCATATGAAGTAGAATGGGTAAGGAGGTTTTACCATGGCAGATAACAGTTTTAATAATACAGTAGAATCCTTATTTAAAGGAATGGACAGCTTTATCACAACAAAGACCGTAGTAGGAGATGCAATTCATATCGGAGATACGATTATTCTTCCTCTGGTAGATGTATCTTTTGGTGTTGCGGCAGGAGCGTTTTCACAGGAAAAGAAAAATAATGGTGCCGGAGGTATGGGTGGAAAAATCAATCCGAGTGCGGTTCTTGTCATCCAGAATGGAGTAACAAAACTTGTGAATATCAAAAATCAGGATGGAATGACAAAGATCCTTGACATGGTTCCGGATTTTATCAATAAATTTACATCCGGAAAAGATACGGATGATATCATTGACGATGTTGTTTCGGATGATACGGACAATGAATAGAAAAAACAGAATCATATAAAACCGGGAGAGCATATATTAGAAATGATATATGCTTTTTTGGTGGGAAAAATGAAACGGGTATGGGGATATACATTGTTCTGGATGGGAATCGGAATGCTGATCATGTTTTTTGTAGGTGGCGGGCTGCTGGGGGTTCTGCTGATTGCCGGAACCATGCTTGTTTCCTATCTGTTGTTTTCCTGCTGATTGCGGCACAAAAAAAGAACCGTCATACAACGGTTCTTATATTTGCTTACTAAGCTCTCTCAACTTTTCCGGATCTAAGGCAGGAAGCACAAACATATAACTTCTGTGGTACTCCGTTTACCTTACAACTTACACGTTTGATGTTTGATTTCCAAACTCTATTAGATCTTCTATGAGAATGGCTGACATTATTTCCGTAATGTACACCCTTTTCACAAATTGCACACTTTGCCATGATTTTGCACCTCCTTGCATTTCACTAAGCTTTTTCAAGCTCACAACATAAGATATATTAACAGATTCCTTCTGTAAATGCAAGAAAAACTTATAAAAAAATGAAATAAATTACATTTGGTTTACATTTGCAGGAAAAATGGTTATAATACGAGTAACTATGATGTAATACCTATGAGATGGTTTACGAATATTGGAGGTACAAGTATGAAGGGACAGATAGATACCCAATATGGAAAGGTTTTGGTGGAAGACGATGTCATTGCCACTTACGCAGGTTCTGTTGCGGTAGAATGTTTTGGTATTGTCGGTATGGCAGCTGTTAATATGAAAGACGGACTGGTGAAGCTGCTGAAAAGGGATTATCTGACACATGGTATCAGTGTCACAATTGAAGATGAAAATCTGATCAATATTGATTTTCATGTGATTGTCGCTTACGGCGTAAGCATTTGCACAGTTTCTGACAACCTGATCGAGACTGTAAAGTATAAAGTGGAGTCATTTACGGGCATGAAGATCAATAAGATCAATATCTACGTCGAAGGCGTCCGCGTGATTGACTAGGGAGGATAAGAAATTGGAGATTACAAGTATCAATACGGAGAGTTTGTCCAGAATGTTCCTTGCAGGTGCAAAGAATCTGGATGCAAAAAAGGAATGGATCAATGAACTGAATGTTTTCCCGGTTCCGGATGGAGATACCGGTACAAACATGTCAATGACGATCATGTCAGCAGCACGTGAAGTCGGTGCGTTGTCCAATCCGACAATGAAAGAACTTGCAAAAGCAATTTCTTCCGGTTCCCTTCGTGGGGCAAGAGGTAATTCCGGCGTTATTTTATCCCAGCTGTTCCGCGGTTTCTGTAAAGTTATCAAAGAGTATGATGAGGTAGATGTTTCTGTTTTATGTGATGCATTCCAGAAAGCGGTAGAAACAGCATACAAAGCAGTTATGAAGCCCAAAGAGGGAACGATTCTTACCGTTGCAAAGGGTGCGGCAGACAAAGCGCTTGATCTGGCACAGGAGACAGAGGATCTGGTTTATTTCTGCGATGAAGTGATCAAACATGCGGAGTATGTTTTAAGTCAGACTCCGGAAATGCTTCCGGTCTTAAAGCAGGCAGGGGTAGTGGATTCCGGCGGACAGGGATTGGTTCAGGTGTTAAAGGGAGCCTATGATTCCCTTCTCGGAAAAGAAATTGATTATTCCATTGAGGAGACTCCGGCATCTGCAGGCACGGCAAAAGTTTCAGAGCCGGCTGAGCAGGAGATTAAATATGGTTACTGCACGGAGTTTATTATTGTATTAACACGTCCATTGTCTGAAAAAGAAGAAAAGGAATACAAATCTTATCTGGAATCTATCGGAGATTCGATTGTTGTGGTAGCAGACGATGAGGTTGTAAAGACTCACGTACATACCAACGATCCGGGACTTGCCATTCAAAAGGCACTGACCCATGGTTCTCTTACAAAGATCAAGATCGACAATATGCGTGAGGAACATCAGGAAAAGCTGATTAAGGATGCCGAAAAAGCGGCTGCCCAGCAGAAGGAGCAGGAGGCAGAGAAAGAGAAACCTCGCAAGCCAATGGGATTTATTGCCGTTTCCATCGGTGAGGGAATGAATGAGATTTTCCGCGGACTGGGAGCAGACTATCTGATCGAGGGTGGACAGACCATGAATCCAAGCACAGAAGACATGCTTGCAGCGATTGATCATGTAAATGCAGATCATATCTTTATTCTGCCAAACAATAAAAATATCATTATGGCGGCAAATCAGGCAGCGGAGCTGACAGAGGATAAAGATATTATTGTACTTCCGACCAAGACAATTCCACAGGGAATTGTGGCTCTGGTAAATTATATTCCGGATTATACTGCGGAGGAAAATAAGGAAGCCATGCTGGCAGAACTCGACAGTGTAAAGACCGGTCAGGTGACCTATGCGGTTCGTGACACTGAAATTGATGGCATGCAGATCAGACAGAATGACTATATGGGAATTGGCGATAAGGCAATTCTTGCGGTCGGCACGGATCTGAAAGAGACAACCATGAAGATGATTGATGCGATGGTAGATGAGGATTCTGCAATTGTCAGCATTTATTATGGTGCGGATGAGACAGAAGAGCATGCACAGGAAATCGGAAAAATGATCGAAGAAAAGTATCCGGATGTTGAGGTAGAGATCAACTGTGGTGGTCAGCCGATTTACTATTTTGTTATTTCTGTAGAATAAAAGTTACTATTTATGCAGCACAGAAACGAATAAGGAGCAGATATGCGTCAGGATTCATCAATCACGGAAATCAAAGGCATTGGTGAAAAAACAAAAAAATTATTCGAAAAAATGGGAGTATACACCGTAGGTGATATACTCCTTCATTTTCCCAGAAATTATATACAGTATCCCCATCCGGTGCCGATCGATGAGATGACAGCGGAACATATGCAGACAGAGGATAAGCTTGCGATTGTTGCACGGATTGAGCGTACACCGGTAACGAGAAGTGGCAGACATATGCAGGTGACACTTCTTGTGATTGGAAGCCCTGGACATCAGATCCAGCTGATCTGGTATCGGATGCCTTATATACGGAATACATTGACACATGGCAGTTATTTTGTTTTTTACGGAAATGTCCACATAAAAGACAATAAATTTGTGATGGAACAGCCGGTGGTGTATACGCCGGAGGCATATCAGGAAATCGAAAACTGTTTTCTTCCGGTGTATTCGCTGACCAGCGGGATCACCAACAATCTCATGATAAAAACGATGCGGCAGGCATTGGATGAGGAAGAACTGCTTACGGATTTTCTTCCGGGGGAAATTCGTACGCGCAGAAAACTGTGTGAGTATAATTATGCGGTCAAACAGATCCACTTTCCGGATACGATGGAACGTTTGATCGAGGCGAGAAAGCGGTTGGTTTTTGATGAGTTCTTTTTATTTATTATGGGCATGCAGTACCAGAAAGAAAAGAGAACCAGACAGGAAAACCGGTTTGTGATGGAACATCCGGAGTTCGTGGAAGATCTGATTCAGAAGCTTCCGTATGAACTGACGGGAGCACAAAGACGAGCATTGCATGATGTGACGGAAAATATGCAGGGAACGTATGCCATGCAGCGCCTGATTCAGGGAGATGTGGGCTCCGGTAAAACGATTCTGGCTTTTCTGGCAATGGCGTGGTGCGCACAGAATGGATATCAGTCTGCCATCATGGCACCGACGGAAGTACTTGCACAGCAGCATTATGAAACATTCCAGAAACTCTGTGAGCAGTTTGGACTGCATTTTCCGGTAATCCTTCTGACGGGGTCCATGACGGCAAAACAAAAACGCAGTGCGTATGAACGGTTAGAACTGTATGAGAATGCCCTGATTGTAGGAACGCATGCGCTGATTCAGGAAAAACCGACATATGCAAATCTTGCGCTTGTGATCACAGATGAGCAGCATCGTTTTGGCGTGCGGCAGAGAGAGGAGTTTGCGCAAAAAGGGGATATGCCGCATATTCTTGTTATGAGTGCAACACCGATTCCGCGAACCCTTGCGATCATTATCTACGGAGATATGGATATTTCGGTTGTGGATGAGGTGCCGGCAAGACGGCTTCCGATCAAAAACTGTGTGGTTAATACGGCATACCGGCCGAAAGCATATGCGTTTGTTGCAGATGAGGTGAAAAAAGGACATCAGGCATATGTGATCTGTCCGCTTGTGGAGGCAAGCGAAGAGACACAGGGAGAAAATGTAATTGATTACTCGAAAACGCTTATGGAGGAACTGCCATCCGGCATCCAGGTGGGCGTGCTTCACGGAAAGATGAAGAGCAGTAAGAAAAATGAAATTATGCAGGAATTTGCGGAAAATAAAATTCAGGTGCTTGTATCCACCACGGTAGTGGAAGTGGGGGTTAATGTACCGAATGCAACCGTGATGCTGATCGAGAATGCGGACCGATTTGGCTTAGCACAGCTGCATCAGCTGCGTGGACGTGTGGGAAGAGGAGATGCACAGTCTTATTGTATTATGATCAATGCCTCTTCGGCCAAGACGGCAAAAAAACGTCTGGAAATATTAAATAAATCAAACGACGGCTTTTTTATTGCGAGTGAGGATTTGAAATTACGCGGACCGGGAGATTTTTTCGGTATCCGGCAGAGTGGAGATCTGGTATTTGCGCTGGCGGATATTTACCAGGATGCGGCGGTGCTGCAGGAGGCTTCGGAAGAAGTAAAAACAATTCTTGAGGAAGACCCGGAACTGACAGAACCCGGACATCACATTCTGCAAAAGAAAATGATGCAGTTTCAGGAAGAACAGCTTTCAAAAATGAATTTGTAGATTCCGGCAAAAGAAAAAGCAGGTCTCCGTGACAGAGACCTGCTTTTTTCTTTTGTACATTGGGACAAGTGGGTTACTGGATGTTTTCTCCTTTGCCAGCCATCTGTCTTTCCTGTGCTTCGATCATTTTTTTGACCATATAACCGCCGACAGATCCATTCTGTTTTGCGGTAAGATCACCGTTGTATCCGTTGCTAAGTGGGACTCCAAGCTCATCTGCAACTTCATACTTAAAACGTTCCAATGATTTTTTTGTACTTCTGTTTGCCATGCTTTTCTTCCTCCTTTGCGGTTGTACTTTGTGGTACGATTCTAGTATATGCGCTAAGCAGAAAGCCTATGCTGGAAACTTATGTATTGGATGATTCCACCAGTGTCAGGCCGCTGATGTCCGGATGAATCGTGAGAGAGTAGTTCGTATAGTATACGACAAATCCGGGTGCACTTCCGGCCGGTTTTTTTACATTTTTTTTCTGAAGATAATCAATTTCAAGTTTGTCACTGTCACGTCCGCTGGAATAGTAACCGGCAAGTTTTCCGGCCTCTTCAAATACGCGGTCCGGCATTTCTCCCCCTTTGTTTTTTACAATTACATGGGAACCCGGCATTTTTTTGGCGTGAAACCACCAGTCATTTCCGGTTGCAAATTTAAAGGTCAGTTCATCATTCTGATAGTTATTTTTGCCGACGTACATGTCATAGCCATCGGATGAAATATAATGGAAAGGTTTGCTTTTGATTTTCTGTTTTTTGCTGTGTTTGTGTTTTTTGATAAAACCGTATTCCATCAATTCCTCTTTGATCTGCACCAGATCATCGGCGGAGAGTGCAATGTTCAAAGAATTCTGGATGGACTCCAGATGGTCAATCTGCGCTTTGGTTTCCGCAAGCTGGACTTCAAGAGCTTCGGAAGTCCGTTTCAGTTTTCCGTATTTATCAAAGTATTTTTGGGAATTTTCACGTGCGGTCTTTTGCGGATCTAACGGGATACGGATTTCTTTATTGTTGTCATAAAAATTTTCACAGACCAGTTCTTTTGCCTGGTCCTGCAGATTGTAACCGTATACATTGATCAGTTCTCCGTACAGTTTATATTTTTCCCGTTTTTCGGCATCTTTCTGCTGTTTTTGCTGTAACTGGTATTTTTTCTGGTTGCGCTCTAACGCAGTTGTGACGATTTTTCGCAGGTCTGCGGATTTCTGGTGGATACGGTTGTAAATATTGCGCTCTGCATAGAAAACTTCGAGCATCTGCGAGATGCTTTCCATATGTTCCATCTCATAATCCTGATACATGGTCAGTTCAATTGCAGAAAATTCGATCGGCCGTTTGTATTTTCTTACGATCACCGGATGAAATTCGTTGTGGCGGATTTCATCAAAAAACCATGCAATGTGGTTTGCAAGATGGTGGATTTCATCATCGGTACAGGCCAAAAGAGACTGATCTGCATCCATCCCGGCCCGGTATGCCAGTTCGGATGCAACAAGTGGACTGACACCGGTAAATGTTGTATAGATCGCTTTGCAGATGGACATCGGTTTTGCCTTAATGGCATCGCAGATCTGTGTGGCATCCATAGTCATGGCATTGAATTTGTCCTCCTGTGTGGCAGGAATAAAATACGGGCGGCCCGGAAGCACTTCGCGCAGGGAACTTACGGCGGAAGAGACATGCTTGATGCTGTCGATTATGGTGCCGTCCTCATCGCAAAAGATAATATTGGAATGTTTTCCCATCAATTCAATGACAAGGGTCTTATGACAGAGATCCCCCATTTCATTCAGGTGTTCTATCTTCAGATGGATGATGCGCTCCATATGGGGCTGGGTAATGCTTATGATCCGCCCGTTTGCGATATGTTTGCGCAAAACCATACAAAATGTAGGTGCCTGCAGGGGACTTGTCTTGTTGGTGTCCGTCAGATATAAAAAAGGAAGGGAAGCGTTTGCCGAAATGGATACGCGGAACTGTCCGCTGCTTCCTTTGCATGTCAAAAGCAGCTCGTCATTTTCGGGCTGCGCAATTTTACTGATTTTTGTATTTAAAATCGTCTGGTTCAGTTCATGGACTAAACCTGCGATTACGATTCCGTCAAAAGCCATGGAAATTCTCCTGTTCATGATTATAGTGTTTTTCAAACTCATGAATCATTATAGTAATTTCCACGTCTTTTGTCTATATGCAGAAAGTGGATATCTTTTGTATACATTTTTTGCAAGAACATTTGACGAAACGGCAAAGAAGCATTATAATACATTTATCTATGCATAGATATGTGCATGATATTTGGGAGAAAGTAAAATGATTAAAAGCATGACCGGATTTGGGCGCTGTGAGATTGCAGATGAAAAACGCAAATTTACCGTGGAACTGAAATCCGTAAATCACCGGTATCTTGATGTAAACATGAAGATGCCGAAAAAGTTAAATTTTTTTGAGAGTGCGATCCGCAGTCTGTTAAAAAAATATATTGAACGAGGCAAAGTGGATCTGTATATTTCCTATGAGGACTATACGGAGGACAATTATGCACTTAAGTATAATGAGGGACTTGCCGGTGAGTATTTAAAATATCTGAATGCCATGGCAGAAACATTCCATCTGGAAAATGATGTGCGGGTAAGCACACTGTCCCGTTATCCGGATGTCTTTGTTATGGAAGAACAGGAAATGGACGAAGAAGAGCTCTGGAATGGATTGCAGAAGGCAATCTGCGGAGCATGTGAACAATTCGTTGAGACCCGTATCCGGGAAGGCGAGAACTTAAAGAAGGATCTCTGTGAGAAGTTAGATGACCTGCTTGCCGGAGTGGATTTCATTGAGGAGCGTTCTCCGCAGATTATGCAGGAATACCGCAGCCATCTGACGGAAAAGATCCAGGAGCTTTTGGGAGATACCCAGATCGATGAGGGAAGAATTGCGACAGAGGTTACGATCTATGCAGACAAGGTGTGTGTGGATGAAGAAACCGTGCGTCTGCGCAGCCATATTACCTCGATGAAGGAGACACTTTCAGAGGGCGGTCCGGTAGGACGCAAACTCGATTTTATTGCACAGGAGATGAACCGTGAAGCAAATACGATTCTCTCAAAGGCAAATAATATTGAAATTTCAGATGTGGGAATTAATCTGAAGACCGGAATCGAAAAGATCCGCGAACAGATCCAAAATATAGAATAAAGGAAGCGCGTTATGGAACAGAAAGGAAAGTTAGTTGTTATTTCCGGATTTTCCGGAGCGGGCAAAGGAACTCTGATGAAAGCACTGCTGGCAGCACATCCGGACAGGTATGCACTGTCGGTTTCCGCAACTACCAGAGATCCGAGACCGGGAGAAAAAGATGGTGTGGATTATTTTTTTGTGACGGACGAAACGTTTGATTCCATGATTCAGAAGGATGATTTTTTAGAATATGCAAAATATGTCAGCCACTCTTATGGAACTCCTCGTTCTTATGTGGAGGAAAATTTAAATCTCGGAAAGAATGTAATTTTAGAGATTGAGATACAGGGAGCATTAAAAGTAAAAGAAAAAATAAAAGATGCTGTCCTGATGTTTGTTACGGCACCGGATGCCGGGACACTGCGTGACCGTCTGGTCGGACGCGGTACAGAGACTCCGGAGGTCATTGCGGCACGGCTTGCACGTGCATGTGAGGAATCCGAAGGAATTGAAAATTATGATTATTTAGTGGTAAACGATACGGTGGATCACGCATCGGCTTTGATTGATCAGCTGATCTGTGATGAGCAGTCACAAAATACCGGAAGGGATCAGGAGTATCGGGTATCTGCTAATATAGATTTTATTAATCAAATGAGAGAAAATCTCAAAAGCTTTTCGAAAGGAGAATGAATATGATACATCCATCTTATGTTGAATTAATGAAAGTTGTAAATGACGAGGGCGAAATCGGTGAAGAACCGGTGGTAAACAGCCGTTACTCCATTGTTCTTGCCACAGCAAAGCGTGCAAGACAGATCATTGCCGGAGCAAAACCACTGATTGATGATCCGGTCTGCAACAAGCCGCTTTCCATTGCCGTGGAAGAGTTATACCGCGGAGAAGTAAAGATTGTACCTGGAGAGGACGAAAACTAAGAAATACCAAAAGGGAGTGACAGCTGTCATTCCCTTTTTCAAGTGAGAGGTTATATGAAATTATTATTTGTTTCACTCGGATGTGACAAAAATCTGGTAGATTCCGAGTACATGATCGGTATGCTTACCAGTCATGGAATTGAACTGACGGATGATGAAACGGAAGCGGATATCATTATTGTCAATAGCTGCTGTTTTATCGGCGATGCAAAAGAAGAAAGCATTAACACCATTCTGGAAATGGCAGAGCAGAAAAAAACAGGCTGCTGTAAATCACTCATTGTCACCGGCTGCCTGACACAGCGTTATCAGGATGAAGTGAAAAAAGAAATACCGGAAGTAGATGCTATTTTAGGAACCAATTCCTATGATTCCATTGTAGAGGCTCTCGAGGAGACCCTGCAGCATAAATTTTATAAAAATTTTCATACGCTCAGCGGACTGCCGCAGCTGTCGACCAAACGGACGGTTACGACAGGCGGACATTATGCATATCTGAAAATTGCAGAGGGATGCAACAAAAACTGCACTTACTGTGTGATCCCGTCTGTGCGCGGACGTTACCGCAGTGTTCCGATGGACGAGCTGGTTACGTCAGCAGAAGAACTGGTTGCAGGAGGCGTAAAGGAACTGATCCTTGTTGCGCAGGAGACAACGCTTTACGGTGTGGATCTGTATGGGAAAAAATGCCTGCATGAATTGTTAGACCGCCTGAACGGGATTTCCGGTCTGTTCTGGATTCGTATTATGTACTGTTATCCGGAGGAAATCTATGAGGAACTGATCGATTCCATGATTAAGGATAAAAAGGTCTGTCACTATCTGGACATGCCGATCCAGCACTGCAACGATACAATTTTGCAGCGCATGGGAAGAAAAACAAATAAAAAAGAACTGATCGAGAGAATCCATTATTTGAGAAAACGTGTCCCGGATATCACTTTGCGAACCTCTTTGATCTGCGGATTCCCGGGGGAGACAAAAGAGCAGCACGAAGAACTGATGCAGTTTGTCAATGATATGGAATTTGACCGTCTCGGAGCGTTTACTTATTCCGCGGAGGAAGGAACACCGGCAGCGGAAATGCCGGATCAGGTGCCGCAGGAACAAAAAGAGGAATGGCAGGCAGACGTCATGGAACTTCAGGAAGAAGTGATTTTTGACAAGAATGAAGCCATGAAAGGTACGGTTTTGTATGCGTTTATTGAAGGACAGGTTGCGGATGAAAATAATACCTACGTCGGCAGAACCTACCGGGATGCGCCAAATGTAGACGGATATATTTTTATCAATACGGACGAAGAACTTTTAACCGGAGATATTGTAAAGGTGGAAGTTACCGGTGCGTATGAATATGACCTGATCGCTACGATCGTAAAATAGGAGGAACAATTATGAATTTACCAAATAAATTAACGACTTTCCGTGTGATTCTTATACCGTTTTTTGTATTTTTTCTGTTAGCTCCATACTTTGAAGGATACGGAAATTACATTGCGCTTGTTATTTTTATTGTCGCAAGCCTGACGGATTTTCTGGATGGAAAAATTGCAAGAAAGTACAATCTTGTAACAAATTTCGGAAAGTTTATGGACCCGCTGGCAGACAAGCTTTTGGTCTGCTCTGCACTGATCTGTTTGATTGCACTTGACAGAATTCCGGCATGGATTGTTATTGTGATTATTTCCCGCGAGTTTATTATCAGCGGATTCCGTCTGATTGCTGCAGACAATGGTGTAGTGATCGCTGCAAGCTACTGGGGCAAGTTTAAAACCGCATCCCAGATGGTCACCGTGATTCTTCTGGTACTGAATATTCAAAATACGGTATTTACAGTACTCGGAACGGTATTTATTTATATTTCCCTGGTACTTACCGTCGTATCTCTGATTGATTATATCGCAAAAAACAAAGAAGTATTAAAGGATCAGAACTAATGAAAATTGACAGACTTCTGGCAGAACACCAGCTGCTGGTGACGACAGCCGAGAGCTGTACCGGAGGACTGGTAGCGTCTGCACTGGTAGATATTCCGGGAATTTCCGATTATTTTAAAGAGGGATATATCACTTATGCTCCCGAAGCAAAAGAAAAGATACTGGGAGTATTGCCGGAGACCATTTCCGATTATGGTGTCGTGAGTGAACAGACCGCACGGGAGATGGCGGAAGGTGCTGCAAAACAGGCACACGCGGGATGTGCGGTGGCTACAACGGGGGTTGCCGGACCCGGGGGAGGAACTTTAAAGACTCCGGTGGGAACGGTCTGTTTTGGATGTTTTGTGCGGGGAAAGATATTTTCCGGGACAGAACATTTTACCGGTACAAGAAGTGAAATAAGACATGCGGCTGCGGCATATGCCATTGCATTTCTGGAGCGGTGTATCATCAAAACATATGGAGGAACCTTATGCGAATCATAGCAGGAACAGCGCGCAGCCTGCCGCTGAAAACAATTGAGGGGCTGGAAACGCGCCCGACAACAGACAAGATCAAAGAGACATTATTCAATATGCTGCAGAATGATGTGCCGGGATGTTATTTCCTGGATCTGTTTGCGGGCAGCGGTCAGATCGGGTTAGAAGCAATCAGCCGCGGAGCTTTGTATGCGGTTTTTATTGAGAATAACCGGAAAGCGGCCAAATGCATTGAAGATAATATTGCATTCACAAAATTTACGAAGGAATCCAGACTGCTTACCACGGATGTGATCAGCGGAATCAGCAGTCTGGAGGGAAAATATACATTTGATATTATTTTTATGGACCCGCCATACCGGCAGGGACTTGAAGAAGATGTGCTGCGTTTCCTTTCAAAATCAAGTGTGTTGAAACCTGACACCATGATTATTGTGGAAGCATCGCTGGATACGGATTTTTCTTATCTGGATGAGCTGGGATTTTCCGTGATAAAGTTCAAAAAATATAAGACAAACATGCATGTCTTTATTCAACAGAAGAGGGTATAACAAACATGAAAAAAGCAATTTATCCGGGAAGTTTTGATCCACTGACATTCGGACATATGGACATCATCAACCGTGCTTCAAGAATTGTGGATGAGCTGGTCGTCGGAGTGCTCAACAACAGCGCAAAAAATTCGTTGTTTTCTTTAGAAGAACGTGTTAGTATGATAGAAGAAATGACAAAGGATATTCCAAACGTTACGGTGGCGTCCTTTGATGGTCTGCTGGTAGAGTTTATGAACAAAATAGACGCTTCCATTATTGTGCGTGGGCTTCGTGCAGTGACAGATTTTGAGTACGAGCTGCAGATCGCGCAGGCGAACCATGTGCAGGATTCTAATATTGAAACCATTTTCCTGACAAGTGATCTTTCTTATTCCTATTTAAGTTCGACAATTGTCAAGGAATTTGCGTCCTACGGTGGAGATATTTCCAACTTTGTACCGGAACGTTTTATTGAACGGATTTATAAGAAATATGAGAACAGATAGGAGAGATTTTCACTATGAGCAGTAAGATGGAACAGATTATTGAGGAAATCGAAGAGTATATTGATGGCTGTAAATTCCAGCCGCTCTCAAGTACAAAGATTATTGTCAACAAAGAAGAATTAGAAGAACTTATTGCGGAACTTCGCGCCAAAACACCGGAAGAAGTAAAGCGTTATCAGAAGATTATCAGCAATAAGGAAGCAATTTTAGCAGATGCACAGGCGAAGGCAGATCAGATCATTGCACAGGCACAGGTGCAGACCAACGAACTTGTCAGCGAGCATCAGATTATGCAGCAGGCATATGCACAGGCAAATGAAGTTGTTATGATTGCAACCAAGCAGGCCCAGGAAATTTTAGACAATGCTACCAATGAGGCAAACAGTCTGCGTGTCAGTGCCATGGGATATGCGGATGACCAGCTGCATGAGATCGAGGAGGTTTTGTCTAATTCCATCGAGACTTCTCAGGCGCGGTATGACAGTCTGATTTCTTCACTACAGGGTTTCCTTGATGTAGTGACAAAGAACCGGGCACAGCTGTTTCCACAGACAGAAGCAGCAGAGGAGGCAGCCGCTTCTGCCGGACAGGCAGCAGAGTCTGCAGAGGAGCCACAGATTACCAATATTTCAGCTTCAGATGAGGATGCCCAGGAAAAGTAAAGGAATACAGCATCCAACGGTTAACAGTAAGAGGATTATTTTCTGTAATACATAGTTCCGGAGCGAGAGTCCGGTCTGGTGAAGGATGGAAGAGACCTGAAAAATGCCGGACAATCCTCCCCATGACAGGAATAACACTGCCAGAAGAGATTTTATCTGTCTGGTGCAGGCAGAGGTGGAAAGCAGCGCAACACCGTTTGTAACTTCTAAGAATCCGGTGGCGGCCAGCGAAAACCAATGCGCCGGAAACGGCAGCGTCTGCAGCATTTCGCAGAAAATGGAAAACAGGATGATATAGCCGCATATTTTGATCAGGGTTTCAAATCCGTGAATGATGCCGGCATCAATGATTTGCATATCCATATGAAATCTTGATGCCGTTTCTTTTTGTGTAGAAGAAGGGGTTCTGTGATATAATAACAGCATACTCATTCCATACAAAAACGGAATGCCATAGATCAGAAAAACGTATACAGGAGATAACGGAAGCTGCAAAATTTCCTGAATGGCGGTTATGACAAATACGGGACTTAAGTTGTTTGTAAAGCAGCATAAGGCAGAGGCTTTTTCCCGGGAGATATAGTTACTGCTGTAAAAGTCGGCAGTCAGTTTGCAGCCGATGGGAAATCCAAACAAAAAACCACACAGTACGATGTAGCAGGCAGAAAATTTTTTCGGAAGAATTTCACTGCGCAGAATGACATACGAGAGGACACAAAAAGGGAGCAGTGTCGGAAGAATCTGTGTAAACCACAGCTGCAGCCCTTGTTTTGATGCCGAAACTGCTGCGTGGGGGAAACAGATAAAAAACAAAAACAGTATGCAACAGAGAAGAGTAAATACAAATTTTTTCATGATACAGTTTATGTGAGACAGGAGGAGTATATGAGTACATTAGAGCATTTATATCCGGAAAGGGTATTTTATTATTTCAAGCAGATCGCAGCAATTCCACATGGATCGGGAAACACCAAAGCGATCAGTGATTACCTGGTAAAATTTGCAAAAGAACACGCACTGACCTGGTATCAGGATGAAGCAAACAATGTGGTTCTTGTCAAGGAAGCATCCAAAGGTTATGAAAAGGCTCCGGCGATCATCATTCAGGGACACATGGATATGGTCTGTGAAAAAGAAAAAGACTGTAATCTTGACATGGATAAAGAAGGGCTGCGCCTGTATGTAGATGGAGATTTCCTGAAGGCAGAAGGGACAACGCTTGGCGGAGATGACGGAATTGCAGTGGCATATGCGCTGGCAATTTTGGAATCAGATGAAATTTCCCATCCGAAATTAGAAGTTGTGATTACCGTGGATGAAGAAATCGGAATGCTGGGGGCGGCTGTCATGGATCTGTCTATGCTGACCGGACATACCATGTTAAATATTGACAGTGATGAAGAGGGAATTTTCCTGACCGGCTGTGCGGGCGGTATGGCATTAAATGTTTCCATTCCCGTAACCCGTGTCAGACAGACGGGAAAGAAACTTTCTCTTATTGTGACCGGGCTTTCCGGCGGACATTCCGGCAGTGAGATCGATAAAGAACATGGAAATGCAGATCTTTTGATGGGACGCCTGCTGTATGGAATCTTTTCTCGTTCCCCGTTTGGAATTCTCACTTTGCATGGTGGGTTAAAGGACAATGCAATTCCAAGAGAATGTGAGGCAGAAATCCTGATTCCGGCAGAAAATACGCAGATTGTCTGTGAATATGTAAAAGAACTGAATGAAATATTAAAAAAAGAACTGGTGGAAACAGATCCGGGCGTGCAGGTGCTGATAGAAGAACAGGGCAATGCTGAAGCGGAAATATTAGATTATCATTCGGTAAGCCGTGTCATTTTTTATCTGCGCAATGTGCCAAACGGAATTCAGCATATGAGCCAGCTGTTAAACGGTCAGGTAGAAACTTCCTTAAATCTTGGAATTCTGGAATTAAAAGAAGATGCCTTGACATCGCTTACTTCGATCCGAAGCAGTGTAAAAACCCGCAAAGAAGATCTGTGTGCACGTGTTACGATGCTTGTGGAGATGCTTGGAGGAGAAGCAGAAGTGGAAGGTGATTATCCGGCGTGGGAGTATCGCACGGATTCTGCGCTGCGTCCGCAGGTAGAAAAAGTATACGAAGAGCTGTTTCATAAAAAACCTGTATTTTCCACGATTCATGCAGGGCTGGAGTGTGGCCTTCTTTCTGAAAAAATTCCGGATCTCGACTGCGTTTCTTTCGGACCGGACAATTTTGACATTCACACGCCAAAAGAGCATTTATCCATTTCTTCTACCGCAAGAGTATGGGATTTCCTTGTTGCATTTCTGCAGCAGGCAAACGTATGATTCGCCTGGACAAATTCCTGGCGGATTCCGGCGTCGGCACACGCACCGATGTGAAAAAACGAATCCGCGAGGGACGAATTACGGTAAATGATGCGGTGGCAAAGAAACCGGATCTTAAGGTTGATCCGGAACAGGATCAGATTCTGTTTGATCATCGTCCGGTGATTTATGAGAAGTATTCCTATTATCTCTTTCATAAACCGGCGGGCTGTGTGACGGCAAGATGTGACCGGTTAAACCGGACGGTTATGGATTTCTTCCCGGAGTCCATGAGAAAAGAGTTTGCACCGGTCGGAAGACTGGATAAGGATACGGAAGGTTTTTTGCTGATTACAAATGACGGAGAACTCACGCATCGCCTGCTGTCACCGGCTTATCATGTCAAAAAAACGTATTTTGTACAGGTAGATCAGAAAATTCCGGATACGACGGCAGGACAATTTGCAGAGGGCGTGGACATCGGCGATGAGAAGCGCACACTTCCGGCAGATCTCAAAATCCTTGGGGACCGTGAGGCGGAACTTACGATTTCGGAAGGCAGATTTCACCAGGTGAAGCGTATGTTTGCGTCGGTTGGATGTAAGGTGACATATCTGAAACGGATCTCCATGGGAACACTTACACTTGGAACATTAGAAAAGGCAACTTACCGTAAACTTACGGAACAGGAACTGGCTTCCCTGAAAAAAGAAGCGGAAAATAAACAATCATCAGGAGTATAAAATTATGTACGAAGGGTATCTGCCGATTTCAAAACAGGATATGCAGGAACGCGGGATTAAACAGCTGGATTTTGTATATGTGTGCGGAGACGCATATGTAGATCATCCGTCTTTTGGTCATGCAATCATTGCCAGACTGCTGGAGGCACATGGCTATACGGTGGGCATCATTGCGCAGCCGGACTGGAAGGATGATGCTTCTATTTCCGTGCTTGGCGTTCCAAGACTTGGCTTTTTGGTTTCTGCCGGAAATATGGATTCTATGGTAAATCATTATTCGGTATCCAAAAAACGCCGTGCAACCGATTCCTATACCCCGGGAGGCGTAATGGGAAAGCGACCGGATTATGCTACCGTGGTGTACTGTAATCTGATCCGGCATACATACAAGAAGACCCCGATCATTATCGGTGGAATTGAAGCCAGTCTGCGCCGTCTGGCACATTATGATTACTGGTCCAACAAGGTGAAACGTTCGATCCTGCTTGATTCCGGTGCAGATCTGATTTCTTATGGAATGGGAGAACACAGTATCATTGAAATCGCAGATGCATTGAATGCCGGAATCGATGTGCATGATATTACCTTTATTGACGGAACCGTATTTAAAACAAAAAACCGTGATCTGATCTATGATGCCATCGAGTTACCGGATTATGATGAGATCAAAGAAAATAAGCGTTCGTTTGCGCAGAGTTTTTACAAGCAGTACTGTAATACAGATCCATTTTCCGGAAAGCGCCTGTTTGAGCCTTACGGTGGAACCACATTTGTTGTGCAGAATCCACCGGCAAAGCCATTGACACAGACGGAAATGGATGAAGTCTATGCACTTCCGTATATGCGGAATTATCATCCGTCATATGAAAAAGACGGAGGGGTTCCTGCGATCCGGGAGATTAAGTTTTCCCTGATCAGCAACCGCGGATGTTTTGGAGGATGCAGTTTCTGTGCGCTGACGTTTCATCAGGGCAGAATTATCCAGACGAGAAGCCATGAGTCGATCATTGACGAGGCAAAACAGATCATTCAGGAACCGGACTTCAAAGGGTATATCCATGATGTCGGGGGACCTACGGCGAATTTCCGTGCACCGGCATGCAAAAAGCAGATGACGAAGGGAGCCTGTCCGACGAAACAGTGCCTGTTCCCAAAACCATGTAAGAATCTGGAGGTAGATCATAAGGATTACATTGCCCTGCTGAAAAAGCTACGGGTGCTTCCGGGTGTGAAAAAAGTATTTATCCGTTCGGGTATCCGTTTTGACTATCTGATATATGATAAGGATCGTACATTTTTGCGGGAACTGTGCGAGCATCATGTGAGCGGGCAGTTGAAGGTGGCACCGGAACATATCAGCAATACCGTTTTACAGAAACTGGGAAAGCCAAGTGTGGAAGTATATAACAGTTTTGTAAAAGCGTATAAAGATATGAATAAAAAAATCGGAAAAGAGCAGTATCTTGTGCCGTATCTGATGTCTTCCCATCCGGGATCGACGCTGAAAGAAGCGGTTGAACTGGCAGAGTATCTGCGGGATTTAGGTTACATGCCGGAACAGGTACAGGATTTTTATCCGACACCGTCAACGATTTCTACCTGCATGTATTATACAGGACTGGACCCGCGGACGATGGAACCTGTATATGTGGCAACCAATCCGCATGAAAAAGCCATGCAGCGTGCACTGATCCAGTATCGCAACCCGAAAAATTACGATCTGGTACATGAAGCATTAATCAAAGCAGGACGTCAGGATCTGATCGGATTTGATTCCAAATGTCTGATCCGTCCACGCCGGCCGAAAAAAGACGCGGGTACTTCCTACCGGTCATCCAGACAAGGAAAGAAGGCACCGGCAGGCAAGGCTGCTGCCGGAAAGATGGTGACCGCAAAACACAAAAAGAAAACCATCCGCAACATCCATAAAAAGAAGTAGGAAACGTTATGAAAACATTTACCATCGGCACGAATGATGCCAACCAGCGGTTTGATAAATATTTAAAAAAACTGCTGCCCAATGCATCGGTCAGTTTTTTATATAAGATGCTTCGAAAAAAGAATATTACTTTGGACGGGAAAAAAGCGACCGGGAAGGAGACGCTGCAAAAAGGCGCGCAGGTAGCGGTGTTTTTCAGTGATGAAACACTGCATAAATTTATGCAGGATACAAAAAAACTGCAGGAAGAGTTTCACATGCTGCAGCGTCTGCCAATGAAGGGGCTTTCCATCATTTATGAAGATACGGATATTCTCATCGCGGATAAGCCATACAATATGCTTTCCCAGAAAGCAAAAGAACAGGATCTGTCTGCCAATGAATATCTGCTCGGCTATCTGATCCGGAGCGGGGCACTTTCTCTGGAGACATTCGGCACGTTTCGTCCGTCAGTGTGCAACCGGCTGGACCGCAATACGACAGGACTTCTTCTGATGGGCAAAACGCTTGCCGGCGCACAGATGCTTTCCGAGGGGTTGCGGGAACGTACCATTCATAAATTTTACCGTGCCATTGTATCCGGGAACGTTACAAAACCGGTACATCTGTCCGGATGGCTTATCAAAGACGAATATACCAATCAGGTAAAGATTCTGACACAGGAACAAAAAGATGCTGTACGGATTGAGACTTCTTATACGTCCGTACAGGCGAAAGGAACATGCAGTCTGTTGGAAATCTGCCTGATTACCGGAAAAACACATCAGATTCGTGCACATCTGGCATCTGTCGGTCATCCGGTTATCGGAGATCGCAAGTATGGGGACCCGTCGGTGAATCACAAATTTTATAGTACCTTTCATGTGGATCATCAGCTGCTTCATGCGTATCGTCTGGAATTTCCGGACGGAAGAGTTTTTACGGCTCCGATGCCCGAAATATTTAAAGAAATTATGGAAAAGGAGCGTGGATAGCAGATGCCGACCTGGAATTCAAGGGGACTGCGCGGATCAACACTGGAGGATCTTTTAAACCGTACAAACGAAAAATATGCACACAACGGCCTGGCGCTGATCCAGAAGATCCCGACACCGATTACTCCTATTAATATTGATAAAGAAACCAGACACATCACACTTGCCTATTTTGAACAGAAAAGTACCGTGGATTATATTGGAGCTGTACAGGGAATTCCGGTGTGTTTTGATGCAAAAGAATGTAACACCGACACCTTTCCGCTTGCCAATGTTCATCCGCATCAGGTGGCTTTTATGGAGCAGTTTGAAAAGCAGGAGGGAATAGCGTTTCTTCTGATATCTTTTACGCACAGGGAGGAATTTTATTATCTGCGTTTTTCCGATCTGGAGAAGTTCTGGAACCGGGCTCTGGATGGTGGACGGAAAAGCTTTCGGTATGAGGAGCTGAATCCGGCCTATTTTCTGCCAAAGGTATCAGGGATACTGATTCCCTATCTTCAGGTTCTCCAGAAGGATTTAGAGGACAGGGATTGACAATCTTTGGAATATTTCTTATAATAGCGTTGTTTCATGTGCTACCAAATTATCACGGTATCACTTTAAAATAGTAAAGCGAGAGGTTCGATTATGACAGACCAGATGTTACATACGCCGGACGGAGTCCGGGATATTTATAACGGAGAGTGCAAACAGAAATTACTGTTGCAGGAGAGATTACACGATGTATTGCGTCAATATGGATATCGTGATATTCAGACACCAACGTTTGAATTTTTTAATATTTTTGGAAAAGAAATCGGTACAACACCATCCAAAGATCTGTATAAGTTTTTTGACAAGGACGGAAGCACGCTGGTACTTCGTCCGGATTTTACTCCATCTATTGCAAGAAGTGCTGCAAAGTACTATACCGAGGATGATATGCCGGTAAAACTTTGTTATATGGGAAACACGTTTATCAATTCCAACGCGTATCAGGGACGCTTAAAGGAAACGACACAGTGCGGTGCGGAGCTGATCGGAGACGGAACGGTTGCTGCTGACGCAGAAATACTTGCCATGGTAGTGGAGTCCCTTCTTTCGAGCGGACTGAAAGAATTTCAGATCTCGGTTGGACATGCACAGTTTTTCCGCGGGCTGGCAGAGGCGGCAGGACTTGATGAGGAACAGCAGCAGGAATTAAGAGAACTGCTTGCCAATAAAAATTATTTCGGTGTGGAAGAAATGGTAGAGGGAATGCATTTAAATGACACGTTAAAGAAACTGTTTTCCCTTCTCGGAAGTTTTGAGACACAGGTAGAAGAACTTGCTGAGGCAAAGTCTCTTGCTTCGGATTACCCGAACATTCTTTCCGCAATTACTGATCTGGAAAAACTCGGATCGTTTCTGCGGTTATACGGAATTGAAAAATACGTTTCGTTTGAACTCGGAATCATCAGCAATTACCATTATTATACCGGTATTATTTTTGCAGGATATACATTTGGAACAGGAGAACCTGTGGTAAAGGGAGGACGCTATGACAGGCTGCTTACATATTTCGGAAGAAAAGCACCGGCCATTGGTTTTGCCATTGTTGTGGACCAGCTTCTTTCCGCTCTTTCCAGACAAAAGATCACACTTCCGTCCGAAGAGAAAAATCAGATGATCGTTTACGCGGAAAATAAGATTGCGGAAGCAGTAGAAAAAGCGAAAGAACTTCGCGCTCAGGGAATTTCGGTTTCTCTGATCCAGATGCAGGAAGGCCGGAGCAAAGATGATTATCTGAGCTATGCCATGAAGGATCACGTTTCAAAAGTAGAATTTATAGAGGAAGCATAGGAGGAGATCATGGAAGAAAAGAGATATCTGACGTTTGCACTGGGAAAGGGACGTCTGGCAAAAAAGACACTCGAACTGTTTGAAAAAATAGGAATCACCTGTGATGAGATCCGTGATCCGGATACCCGTAAACTGATCTTTGTCAATGAGGAACTTGGACTTCGGTTTTTCCTTGCCAAGGGACCGGATGTGCCTACATATGTAGAGTATGGTGCAGCCGATATTGGAATTGTCGGAAAAGACACGATTTTAGAAGAGTCGAGAAATATTTATGAAGTGCTGGATCTTGGATTCGGAAAATGCAAAATGTGCATCTGTGGACCGGAAAGTGCTGCGGAACTTTTGCAGCATCATGAACAGATCCGTGTGGCAACCAAGTATCCGCGGATTGCCAAAGATTATTTTTATAACAAAAAACATCAGACGGTTGAAATTATCAAGCTGAATGGTTCCATCGAACTTGCACCGATCGTTGGACTATCAGAGGTAATCTGTGATATAGTAGAGACAGGTACGACCTTGCGTGAAAACGGGCTGACGGTGTTAGAGGAAGTTTGTCCGCTTTCTGCACGCGTGGTCGTAAACCAGGTAAGTATGAAAATGGAAAATGAACGAATCACAAAACTGATCCGCGATTTGAAAAAAGTCATTTAGGAGGGACATCATGAGAATTTTAAAACTTACAGAGGATACCAGAAAAGATATTCTGCAGAATCTCTTAAAAAGAAGCCCGAATAATTACGGTGAGTTTGAAGGTCGTGTAAACGCCATTATTGAAGAAGTGCGAAATAACCGCGATCAGGCAGTTTTTAATTATACCAAGCAGTTTGACGGCGCGGACATCAATGCCGGCAATATTCTTGTAACAGAAGAAGAGATTGCCGAGGCCTATGAACAGGTTGACACGACATTGCTTGCAGTGATCCGCAAGTCTCTTGTAAATATCAAAAAATATCATGAAAAACAGGTACAGAATTCCTGGTTTACGACAGAGGACGGTATCATTCTTGGACAGAAAGTTACCGCACTTGCGACGGTTGGTGTCTATGTTCCGGGTGGAAAGGCCGTGTATCCTTCTTCCGTACTGATGAATGTTCTTCCGGCAAAAGTTGCGGGAGTAGACCGTATTGTAATGTGTACGCCACCAGGCAAAGATGGAAAAGTATATCCTTCCACTCTGGTTGCAGCCAAAGAAGCCGGAGTTGATGAGATCTATAAAGTCGGTGGAGCACAGGCAATTGCTGCCATGGCATTTGGAACCGAAAGTGTGCCAAAGGTTGACAAGATTGTCGGACCGGGAAATATTTATGTCGCACTTGCCAAAAAAGCAGTGTTTGGTTATGTCAGCATTGATTCCATTGCAGGACCGAGTGAGATTTTAGTGCTTGCGGATGAGACTGCAAATCCACGCTATGTTGCAGCGGATCTGTTATCCCAGGCAGAACATGATGAGATGGCATCTGCAATTCTGATCACCACAAGCCAGAAACTTGCAGAAGAAGTATCTGCAGAGATTGATCAGTTTGTCGCAGAACTTTCCAGAAAAGAGATCATCCAGAAGTCCCTGGACAATTACGGATATATTCTTGTGGCAGATAATATGGAAGAAGCAATTGATACCGTAAATGCGATTGCATCCGAACATATGGAAATTGTCACAGCAGATCCGTTCCACGTAATGACAAAGATCCGCAATGCCGGTGCTATCTTTATCGGAGAGTATTCATCCGAGCCGCTTGGCGATTACTTTGCCGGACCAAACCATGTTCTTCCGACAAACGGAACGGCCAAGTTCTTTTCCGCACTTTCCGTGGATGATTTTATTAAAAAGTCCAGCATTATTTCTTACTCACGGGAAGCGCTTGAAAAAGTACATAAAGATATTGAGCAGTTTGCAGAATGTGAGAAACTGACCGCACATGCAAACTCCATTCGCGTTCGGTTTGAGTAGTATATGGGAAAGAAAGTCTGAAAGGAGCAGATTATGGAAAAAAGACAGATCAGCACAACACGCAAAACAAAAGAGACGGACATTCAGGTGACTTTAAATCTGGATGGAAGCGGTATTTCCCATATTGAGACAGGCATTGGATTTTTTGATCATATGCTGGAGGGATTTTCCAAGCACGGTTTCTTCGATCTGCATATGGAATGTGATGGAGATCTTCAGGTCGACAGCCATCATACGATCGAAGACTGCGGAATCGTACTTGGAGATGCGATCAAAAAGGCATTGGGGGACAAAAGCGGAATCAAACGATTTGGAAGCTGTATCCTTCCGATGGATGAGACACTTGTTTTGTGTGCGGTAGATCTATCCGGACGTCCATATCTTGTATTTGACGGCGAATTTACTACGGAGCGTCTGGGAACACTTGATACCGAAATGATCCGTGAATTTTTCTATGCCATCTCCTACAGTGCGGGCATGAATCTGCACATTAAGGTGTTAAGCCCCGGAAATAATCATCATATGGCAGAAGCGATGTTTAAGGCATTTGCCAGAGCTTTGGATGAAGCGGTTTCCCATGATCCGAGAGTAAAAGGAATTCTGTCAACGAAAGGAAGTTTGTAATACATGAAACAAAAAAACATTGTCGCGACGCTTTATTTAAAAGATGGTCATGCAGTAAGATCCATGACCGATTTTACGCCGGTAGATGCGAATGTTTATCGACTGTGCCAGTTATACAACGACAGTGGAGTTGACAAGATCATTATTTTTGACCTGTCTACCAGCGATGATGAGCATGAAAAGAATGTCAATACGATTCGAAACATCAATCGCAACATTGATATTAAAGTATGTGCAGGAGGAAACATTAACCGTCTGGAAGACATCAAAAAACTTTTGTTTGCGGGATGCCTTCAGGTGATTTTAAATGCTTCTAAGCCTTCGAGCATCGGACTGGCGGAGGAAGCTAGTGCACGTTTTGGCAAAGACCGGATTCTGCTCTCTATCAACAATGTGGATTTTATTTTTAAGAATCAGGATTCGATTGAAAATACATTCCATGAAGCACTGGTGTTAAATCCGGAAATTCTGGATGCACTGGAAAATCTGACCAACATTCCGTATGTGGTGGAACTTCCGGATTATAATTTTGACGAGATCGTAAGGCTGCTGAAGCGGGAAAAAATCCGAGGAATTGCGGGTCCGTTCATCAATGATACTTCAACGGATATTATGAAGTTAAAGTCTTCTCTGCTTCAGGAAGGCATCAATATGTATAATTTTGCACCGGATCTGTCCTGGGAGGATCTGAAACTGAATTCGGACGGAATGGTTCCGGTCATTGTGCAGGATTACCGTACAGATGAAGTGCTGATGCTTGCATACATGAACAAAGAGGCGTTTGATACGACAATTAATCTCGGGAAAATGACTTACTGGAGCAGAAGCCGTGATGAACTCTGGACCAAAGGCCTGACTTCCGGGCATTTCCAGTATGTGAAATCCCTGACGGCTGACTGCGACTTTGATACGATTCTGGCAAAAGTCTCCCAGGTAGGGGCTGCCTGTCACACCGGAAACCGTACCTGTTTTTTCAATAGCATCGTACAAAAAGAGTATGTTGAGAAAAATCCGCTGAAGGTACTTGAGAGCGTGTATGATATTATCAAGGAACGTAAAGCACATCCGCAGGATGGTTCCTATACCAATTATCTGTTTGGGAAAGGAACCGATAAAATTTTGCAGAAACTTGGGGAAGAGTGTACGGAAATTGTAATTGCAGCGAAAAATCCGGAACCGGAAAACATCAAATACGAGATTTCCGATTTTCTGTATCACTGTATGGTGCTTATGGTGGAAAAAGGCATTACCTGGGAAGAGATTGCCAATGAACTTGCCCAGCGATAAAAAATAAATGTTAAGAGGTATCTATGAGAAAACTAGCTTTAAGTGACGAGATTCTGATGCAGATTGAAAAACCTGCACGCTATATCGGTAATGAGCTGAATTCTGTAGTAAAAGATGACACATCGCAGATTCGTTTTGCGATGTGTTTTCCTGATGTATACGAAATTGGTATGTCACATCTTGGAATTCAGATCCTATACGACATGTTTAACCGCAGAGAGGACACCTGGTGTGAACGTGTCTATTCCCCATGGCCGGATCTGCATAAAATTATGAAGGAGCAGAATATTCCGCTGTTCGGACTTGAGTCCCAGGAACCGATCAAAAACTTTGATTTTGTCGGTCTGACTCTGCAGTATGAGATGTGCTACACCAATATTTTACAGATTCTGGATCTGGCACAGATTCCGCTTCTTTCGGCTGACCGTGGGGACGAAGACCCGATTATTTTAGGTGGAGGACCATGTTCTTATAATCCGGAACCGATTGCAGACTTTTTTGATTGTTTTTATATTGGAGAAGGGGAGACACAGTATGATACATTTTTAAATCTCTATAAGTCGATGCGGGCATCCGGACAGTATTCAAGAAAGGCATTTCTGCATGAGGCGGCAAAAATAGAGGGCATTTATGTCCCGTCGCTGTATGAAGTCCGTTACAAAGAAGATGGCACGATAGCGGCATTTACTCCTGTTTATGATGATATTCCGGCAACCATCAAAAAGCAGGTGGATATGGATCTGACCGGCTCGGTTTATCCGGAAAAACCGGTGGTTCCATTTATCAAAGCAACACAGGATCGCGTGGTGCTTGAAATACAGAGGGGCTGTATCCGCGGATGCCGTTTCTGTCAGGCCGGCATGATTTACCGGCCAAACCGGGAAAAGGGCGTAAAACGACTGAAAGAACTTGCACAAACCATGCTTGCATCGACCGGCTATGAAGAGATTTCCTTAAGTTCTCTCAGTTCATCGGATTATTCCGATCTGGAGGAACTGATCAATTTCCTGATTGAGGAGTGTGACAAAAAACATGTCAATATTTCCCTGCCATCCCTTCGTATTGATGCCTTTTCCCTTGATATTATGCAGAAAGTGCAGGACATCAAAAAAAGCAGTCTGACATTTGCCCCGGAGGCAGGTTCCCAGAGACTGCGAAATGTCATCAATAAAGGCCTGACGGTTGACAATATTCTGACCGGTTCCCATGATGCGTTTGTCGGCGGCTGGAATAAGGTCAAGCTTTATTTTATGCTTGGACTTCCAACGGAAACAGAAGAAGATATGCGGGCGATCCCGGAACTGGCAAACGAGATTGCCGCTTTGTATTATGACACTGTGCCAAAGGAACAGAGAAACGGAAAATGCCAGATTACGATCAGTACTTCCTTTTTTGTACCGAAACCTTTTACCCCGTTCCAGTGGGCTACCATGTTAGATCCATCGGATTATCTGGCGCGTGCCAAGATTGTCAATGATCATGTAAAGGAACAGTTAAACCACAAGAGTATCCGTTACAACTGGCATGAAGCCGATGTGACGGTATTGGAAGGAATTCTTGCGCGCGGAGACCGTAAGATTTCAAAAGCAATTCTTTATGTGTATGAACACGGCGGATTTTTCGATGCGTGGTCGGAATTCTTTCACTATGATCTGTGGCTGGAGGCATTTGCTGCATGTGGCATTGATATTGATTTTTATACCAAGAGAGCACGAAGCGATGATGAAATTTTCCCGTGGGATTTTATTGATGTCGGTGTGACAAAGGCATTTATGCTGCGTGAATGGAAAACCGCGCTCAGTGAGACGGTGACACCAAACTGCCGGATGCGCTGTTCCGGATGTGGTGCAAGACAATTTGGAGGAGGTGTCTGCTTTGAAAATCAGAATTAAATTTCGAAAATGGGGTGTCATGAAATTCATCGGACACCTGGATATGATGCGCTATTTTCAGAAAGCGGTCCGGCGTGCAAAGATTGATATCCGTTATTCGGAAGGATATTCTCCGCATCAGATTATGTCCTTTGCGGCGCCGCTTGGAGTCGGAATCACAAGCGATGGCGAATATTTTGATATTGAAGTCAATGAATCCATGACATCTAAGGAGGCAGTCGCTGCACTGAATGAAACCATGGTAGATGGTGTGGAGGTTACTTCCTATGTGAAACTGCCGGATAAAGCGAAAACCGCGATGTCAATTGTGGCAGCAGCGGATTACCGGCTGAGCTATAAAGAAGGGTACGAAAGTCCGTTTTCAACGGAAGAATGGAAAAGAATCGTCAAAGAACGGTTTTTGGACAGCCCACAGTTTACCATTATCAAAAAGACGAAAAAAAGTGAACGGGAAGTGGACCTAAAACCATTGGTATACGCGTTTTCCGTTGAAGAGGAGCAGGGACGCCCGGCATTTTTCCTGCAGGTTTCTACGGGCAGTGTGGATAATATCAAACCGGAACTGGTACTTTCATCGGTTTATCAGCTTTGCGGACTGGAATACTGTGAATCCGCAATCCAGATCCACCGGCTCGAAGTTTATGCGAGGGATGAACAGGGGCAGCTGGTTGGGCTTTCCGGCATGGGAGAGGAAATTGTTTAAATGAATCGGATCGTTGTCACAAAACTGGAACATCATCAGACAGAGTATCTTGCTTATCTGGTTTTGGATGAGAACCGGAAGCTGCAGGAACTTCAGGTTTTTGAACCGGAAGAAAATACTCTGCTGGATCATATTTATGTAGGATATGTAGAGAAGATTGTGCCCAATATTCATGCCGCTTTTGTGCGCATTGCGGATGGACAGAAATGCTATCTTCCGCTGAATGATGTGAAAAACCCGGTGTATACCAGAAAATTATCCAAAAAAGAAGCGCTCTGTGAAGGGGATGAGTTGCTGGTGCAGGTTGTAAAAGATGCGGTAAAAACCAAAGATCCGGTCGTAAGCACCAAGCTTGTAGTGCATGGACATTACTGTTTCCTTTCGACAGAGAATACCTGTCTTGGCGTTTCTAAAAAATTATCCCAGGAGGAGTCAAAAAGACTGTCGGCTCTTTTAGAGAACACGTGTAAGGATCATGAAGCAGAAGGGTACGGGCTGGTATTCAGAACCAATGCAGGGGCGGTTCCGGAAACCGAATTATGCGAAGATATCGAGCTGGTGCAGAAAGAATACCGGGCTTTAAAGAAGACCGGTACACATCAGAATGCCGGAGATCTGGTGTACCGGAATCTCCCCGGCTATCTGGCGCGGTTAAAAGCAGAAAATTTTGAAAAAACAGATCTGGTTCTTACGGATGGTCAGGATCTGTATCAGGAGATCTGTGCATACCTTCCCCATCTTGTGGAAGAAAAGAAAGTGCAGCTTTACCGGGATGATGCGGTCAGTCTTTCGACTTTATATCATCTGCGGGGTAATATGCAGGAACTGCTTTCTTCCAAAGTATGGCTTGATTCCGGAGCCAATATTATCATTGAATCTCTTGAAACCCTGACGGTCATTGATGTCAACAGCGGAAAAAACCGGTCCCGCCGGGAAGAGGCTTTATTTGCGATCAATGTTGAAGCGGCAAAAGAGATTGCACGGCAGCTTCGTCTGCGCAACATTTCAGGGATGATCCTCGTGGATTTCATCAATCTGAAAAAGAAAGAACAGCAGCAGAAGCTGATTTCCGTTATTCGGGAGGAATTACAAAAAGATTCGGTTCCCGCAAATTTTATCGATATTACCAGACTTGGTCTGGTGGAACTGACCCGGAAAAAAGTATACAAATCTTTGCGTGAAATTTTATCATAAACAGCTTGACGAACAGGTGGTCATGTGCTATTATACACTAGTATGCCGCACAGTGAGGTAAAAGTTTGCTTATTGGCAACACCGTAACTGGCGAGTAATGATAAATAGGAGGTGCCATATGTACGCAATTATAGCAACAGGTGGTAAACAGTACAAAGTATCCGAAGGCGATATCATTACCATTGAAAAGCTTGGAGTTGATGCTGGTGAGAAGGTTACTTTTGATCAGGTATTAGCAGTATCCGGAGACGATATGAAGGTTGGAAACCCAACAGTAGCCGGAGCAACTGTTGAAGCTTCTGTCATCAAAGAAGGCAGAGCAAAGAAAGTAATCGTTTACAAGTACAAGAGAAAAACCGGTTATCACAAGAAGAACGGACACAGACAGTCGTTCACCCAGGTTAAGATTGAAAAGATTAATGGATAATCGATAGGAATTGTTATATGATTACTATAACGATTTTACAGGATCATGAAGATGCAGTGGGATTTCACTGCATCGGTCATTCCGGATATGCGGAAGCAGGAAGTGATATTATCTGCGCAGGTGTTTCGGCACTTGTGATAAATACGATCAATTCCATAGAGACTTTCACAGAGGATTCTTATCATATTGATACAGAAGAGACATCCGGGCTGATTGATTTCAGACTTGATCAGAAAGCCGGTCATGATACACAGCTTCTGATGAAGTCCATGGTTCTGGGCTTACAAGGAATACAAAATGATTATGGGAATGAGTATATCATTCTTGATTTCAAGGAGGTGTAGGACATGTTGAATATGAACCTTCAGTTTTTTGCTCATAAAAAGGGAGTTGGTTCTACAAAGAACGGCCGTGATTCCGAGTCCAAGAGATTAGGAGCAAAGAGAGCAGACGGACAGTTCGTAAAGGCTGGCAATATTCTCTATAGACAGCGTGGTACAAGAATTCATCCAGGTGTGAATGTTGGTATCGGTGGAGACGACACATTATTTGCTAAAGTAGATGGTGTTCTTCGTTTCGAGAGAGTAGGAAGAGATAAGAAGCAGGCTTCTGTATATCCAGTAGACAACGAGTAGTTTACAAAACCCCGACTTTTTGAGCCGGGGTTTTATCGTTATGTAGGAGAGAGATTATGTTTGCAGACCGTGCAAAAATTATTATCAAATCAGGAAAAGGCGGAGACGGACATGTGTCCTTCCGTCGTGAAAAATATGTGCCGAACGGTGGTCCGGACGGTGGCGATGGAGGAAAAGGCGGAGATGTCATTTTCTTAGTAGACGAGGGAATCAATACGCTTGCAGACTATCGGCACAGACGAAAATTCGCAGCAGAACCGGGCGAAGAAGGTGGCAAGAAAAACTGCCATGGAAAAAATGGTGCAGATCTGATATTAAAAGTTCCGGAGGGAACAATTATAAGAGATGCGGCATCCGGAAAAGTAATTGCCGATATGTCAGGGGAAAATAAGCGTTCTGTCATTTTGCATGGCGGCCGTGGAGGACTTGGCAATCAGCACTTTGCAACTTCCACCATGCAGGCTCCAAAATATGCGCAGCCGGGACAGGAAGCCATCGAGATTGAAGTTCAGCTGGAACTTAAAGTGATCGCGGATGTGGGATTGGTTGGTTTCCCGAATGTCGGAAAATCCACCTTTTTATCGCGTGTGACCAATGCACAGCCAAAGATCGCCAATTACCATTTTACGACATTACAGCCAAATCTGGGCGTTGTTGACATGGAAGACGGAAACGGTTTTGTGATTGCGGATATTCCGGGACTGATTGAAGGTGCTTCCGATGGTGTCGGTCTGGGACATGAATTTCTCCGGCATATTGAAAGAACCAAAGTCATTATCCATATTGTGGATGCGGCCGGAACCGAAGGACGTGATCCAATTGCGGATATTCATGCCATTAACCGGGAACTGGATGCATATAATCCGGACTTGTTGAAGAAACCACAGGTAATTGCAGCAAACAAGATTGATGCAATTTATGGCAATGAAAACGAAATTATTTCTGCGCTTCGTGCAGAATTTGAGGAAAAAGAAGGCATTAAAGTGTATCCGATTTCTGCGGTGAGCGGTCAGGGTGTTCGGGAATTACTGTTTCATGTACGTGAGCTTCTGGCAAAATGTCCGAAGGAAGCCGTTGTCTATGAGCAGGAATTTGATCCGGCACTTGGCTTCTTTAAGGATGAACCATATACAATTACCCGTGCAGAAGACGGTGCCTTTGTTGTAGAGGGTCCAAAGATTGAAAAAATGCTTGGATATACAAACATGGATTCCGAAAAAGGATTTTTATTCTTCCAGAAATTTCTTCGGGAACAGGGCATCTTAAAGGAACTGGAAGAACAGGGCATACAGGATGGAGATACTGTCCGTATGTATTATAACGAATTTGATTATTATAAGTAACAGGAGGAAACGCTATGAACAGCAGACAGCGCGCCTATCTGGGAAGCCTTGCCAACAATATAGATCCGATCTTTCAGATTGGAAAAGCATCTCTGACACCGGAGATCATTGAAGCACTTGATGCCGCATTGGAAAAGAGAGAACTGATTAAAGTCTCTGTATTAAAAAACTGTATTGATGATCCGAAGGAGATCGCCTCTGTCATTGCAGAGCGTACACATTCCAATGTCGTAAAAGTAATCGGAAAGAAAATGATCTTTTACCGCAAGGCAAAGAAGAATCCAAAGATTAAACTTCCGGAATAAGACACATGAATATCGGAATATTAGGAGGGTCTTTTGATCCAATTCATAACGGACATCTTCATATGGCAAAATGTGCATACGAATCTTATGCACTGGATCAGGTATGGCTTATTCCCGCCGGACACTCTCCAAATAAGGATGAGCATGGGATGACCGATGCCAAAGACCGGTTTCAAATGTGTAAACTGGCCGCACAGCCGTATCCCTGGATGACGGTCAGCCGGTTGGAGCTTGACAGTGCCGAGAGAAGCTACACATACCGCACCATGGAGAAATTGTCGGAACAGTTTCCGATGCATCGTTTCTTCTTTATTATGGGTGGAGATTCTCTGGACTATTTTGAACAATGGAAACAACCGGAACGAATTGCCAAACTGGCTACGATTCTGGTGATCCCGAGGGATCTTTTTACCATCGCTGCACTGGAGAAGAAGATCCGTTTGTTGCAGGAACAATTTCCCTGTGATATCCGGATCGTTCCCTGTGAACGTTTTTTGATGTCTTCCACAAAGATCCGCCAGGCACTGATGAGAGGAGAACATCCGGAACATGCGTTTCCGGAAGAAGTATCTGCGTATATTCGCAGGCATCATCTGTATCAATCGTAAAGAAGTGGAGCAAAACGTATGGAACGAGAAGAAATACAAAAGAGATTGAAAAAAGAACTGGATAAAAACCGCTATGAGCATACGCTTGGGGTCATGTATACGGCAGGAAGCCTTGCCATGGCATATGGATATGATTATGAGAAGGCGATGATCGCAGGACTTCTGCATGATTGCGCCAAATGCCTCCCGACAGAGAAAAAGATTTCTCTCTGTGAAAAAAACGATATCCTGATTTCTAAAGTAGAGCGTGAAAATCCAGGACTTCTCCATGCAAAAGCAGGTATGGTTTTGGCAGAGGAAGCATATGGAGTAAAGGATCCGCAGATCCTTCATGCCATCAAGGTGCATACAACCGGAGAGCCGGATATGAATACATTGGATAAGATTATCTACATTGCCGATTATATTGAACCTTTAAGATGTGAAGCTCCCCATCTTTCGATCATAAGACAGATTGCCTTTTCGAATCTGAATCAGTGTATGGCAGAAATCTTATATGATACGCTGCATTATTTAAGCGGGAGAAAAGGCAGTGTAGACCCAACGACCCAGTTAACCTATCAATTTTATGAACCGTATGGAAAGGATCAGCCATGGAAACATTAGAAATCGTAAAGACCGCCGTAGAAGCGCTCAGAGATAAAAAGGCAGAGGATGTAACCGTTATTGATATTACAGGAGTTTCCTCTATCGCCGATTATTTTATTATTGCAAACGGAAACAACCAGAATCAGCTGACTGCAATGCAGGATGCTGTAGATGAAGCATTATACAAAGCAGGGCTGCATGCAAAGCAGATCGAAGGAAATAATAAGTCGACATGGATTCTGATGGACTATGAGGATATCATTGTGCATCTGTTTTCCAAAGAAGACCGTCTGTTCTATGATCTCGAACGCATCTGGAGAGATGGAAAGATCATTGAGCTGTAATTCCAACAGGTATTTTGTGTAACAGACATGATTGATTATAAAGAGTGATTATAAATGAAAAGTGAGAGAATAACTTCTTTCCTACGGATATGAAAGGGAAGAAGGTTATTCTCTTTTTTTGTGACAAAATAATATAGCAGGTTATAAATATTAATAGAACAGATAATTAGCTACCGAATTTCCGGAGAGTAATAGGAAACTACGAGATACTCGCCGCTGTGCAGTGTATTATCTTCCGAGATTCCGTTCAGTTCGCACACCTCATCGATAAACTGCGCACGGGAGGTACGGTCAGAGGCAGCATATTGATCGGCAAGAGACCACAAAGAATCTCCCTTTTGTAATTGGACACTTGTGTAATATTTATGAACCGGCTGTTCGGCTCTGGAACCGGCAAATGTAATAATACTGTTTCCAATCAGAATAACGGCGAAGATGACAAGAACACAGACCAGAACAATCACGCGTTTCTGGGTCTGAACGGTATGTTCTCTTCGGGTGAGACTTTCATTTGCACGAGGTGAGATTTTTTCATTATATACCCTTTTCATAATAAATTCCTCCTGTTTTATCTGAAATCGAACATTTGTTTGTATAAGATAAATATAATACGCGAACATGTGTTTGTCAATAGAAAATACGAACAAATTTTCGGAATATACGTTTGCGTTCTATGTTGTAGTATGATAAACTAAGATCATAAAGAAATACGCCCGGAGGTAACGCATTATGGCATATGGAAAAATCTCAGATAAACAGAGAGAAATTCTGGAATATATAAAAAAAGAAATCTTAAACAAAGGATATCCGCCAACAGTCCGTGACATTTGTGAAGCGGTCCATTTAAAGTCCACATCATCCGTCCATTCCCACCTGGAGACACTTGAGAAAAACGGATATATCCGTCGTGATCCGACAAAGCCGCGTGCAATCGAAATCGTGGATGATAACTTCAATCTGACACGGCGTGAAGTGGTGAATGTCCCTATGATCGGGCAGGTAGCCGCCGGTCAGCCGATGCTTGCCGTTGAGAATATTGATGCCTATTTCCCGATTCCTGCAGAGTATATGCCAAATGCAGAGTCCTTTATGCTGAAGGTGAAGGGCGAGAGCATGATCAATGCAGGTATTTTTGACGGGGACAATATCATTGTGGAGCGCTGCAGTACTGCACAGAATGGAGAAATGGTTGTTGCTTTAGTCGATGATTCCGCAACGGTCAAGACTTTTTACAAAGAAGACGGGCATATCCGGCTGCAGCCGGAAAATGATGCGATGGACCCGATCATAGTTCCGGACTGTAAGATTCTCGGAAAAGTGTTTGGGGTTTTCCGGTTATTCCGGTAAAAATAAGCGTGCAAGTCAGTAGGTAGCGCATCTTTAGATTGATTCAATTGCCATTCAGCAGGATAGTATTAGTAAGCAAACAACCGACTTTGCTCTAGTAACATTTGCGCAGTCATTAAAATTAACAGAAAATCAAAAGAAAGAGTTAATTGAGCTTTTGAATGAGAAATATATGGTTTCAGATATTAAGTCTATTGATGACATTTTATATCGTATAAAGTCAGCTATGTATGCTACCAATGAAGATGCCAATTATTTTAAGGAGCTTGACACTTTAGATTCACCACAATCAATGAAATTAGATTGAGAATATGTCTCCCAGGCAATTTAAGTTCCTTTTTGAAATTATAGAATAATTTAGCAATTTTGAGAGAATACAGCAAAATCTCTAAAAATCAGTGAAAATTTGTGTCATTTCAAGACATACAGAACCAGAAAATCCGTATTATTTGCTAGAATATATATATCAAACCTTTAAAATATGATTGAATACCGAATAAGGGATACAAGTACCATGTTAAAATTATTTTATGTTATATTTATGAATCTGCATCGTGCACCATATATGATTCCTAGAATGCGGGCAGAAGCAGATCATCCGCAGCGCTATACGGAAGAACAGCGTTATTCGCTCGTGCAGCATGCCATTTATCTGATGAATAAAACAGGAAAAATCAATACGGTAGAGACAGGCATTGAAAACCTCCCAAAACAGGGAGGATATATGATGTATCCGAACCATCAGGGCAAATATGATGTGCTGGGTATTATGTATACCCATAAGTCTCCATGTTCTTTTGTGATGGACAAACGCAAGTCACATACGATACTTGTACGGGAGTTCTGTGATCTTGTGCAGGCCAAGCGCCTGGAAAAAGATAATCCGAGGCAGGGAATCACCATTATCAACCAGGTGGCAAAAGAGGTGGCTGCCGGAAAAAAGTATATTCTTTTCCCAGAGGGCGGATACCGGTTTAACAATAAAAATAAGGTATGCGATTTCAAAGCAGGAAGTTTTAAGATCGCTTTAAAATCACATGCACCGATCGTTCCTATTGCATTGATTGATTCGTATAAGGTGTTTAACAGTTTTCATATCGGGCCGATCACAACATATGTGCATTATTTAAAACCGATCTGTTACGAAGAGTATAAGGGAATGAAAACGCAGGAGATTGCCGATCTGGTAAAAATCCGGATTGAAGAAAAAATACAACAGGAAATGCAGGCACACAGGTAAAAAATTTCCTGTATCCTTTTTCAATGGATACAGGAAATTCTACATTCTGATTACATATAATCATCATGATCGGCTTCGGAATTCCCGGAGATATTTTCTCTTGTATATACCCGTTTTTGATCTCGCTGTATTTCAACCAGCGCAGAGAGCTGTTCTTTTACATCCATGACATTTTTGATATTTTTAATTTCAAAATCGCCAAGGGTTTTGTCGGAAGAATTTACAAGAATGGTTCCCATTCCGAAAATCCGCTGAGACAATGATCTGGTCACGGTCAGATCCTGAATGCGGTACAGACGGACCTCATCCTGCCGCTGATTTAAAAAACCGCTTTTTACATAGAATCTTTCGTTGTCATAACTGTACACAGTGAAGGTAAGCGGAAGTCCGCACCAGATTCTTTTTCGTTCTTTCCATAATAAGTCCATTTCTTTTTGTCCTCCTTATATTTTCATAGAATTTTATTTTTTCTAAAAATTTTTTACCTCATTTTTGACCCTTTTAAAAAGATTTTTACGTTTAGTCTTCACGAAGATGAACATATTTTGCGGCACTGCGGCGTCTGTCCTCTTCAATGGCAGCATAATGTTTTTTGGTTGTATTGACATCTTTATGACCAAGGACATCTGCAACCAGATAAATATCACCTGTTTCCCGGTAAAGAGAGGTGCCATAGGTACTCCGCAGTTTATGTGGGGTAATATTCTTTAAGTTTGTGACAAGTTTTGCGTATTTCTTTACGAGATTTTCCACTGCGCGGACTCCGATTCTTCGTTTCTGCATAGATAAAAACAGTGCATTTTCATCCCCGGAGACCGGTGTAATCAGTTTCCGTTCTTCCATATATCCGCACAGGGCATTCCGAACTTCCTCTCCGAAGTATACAACAACTTCTGCGCCACCTTTCCGGTGGATCTTGATTCCGTTGTTTTTTAAATCGACATCGTCCAGATCCAGGCCGACACATTCCGAGACACGGATTCCTGTCCCCAGCATAAGCGTCAGAAGGGCCAAATCACGCACTTTTGTGCGGTCATGGAACATTTGTTGCTTTTTCGTTAAATTTTCGCCAGATTCGACTTCATCAAGCAGATTGGCAACTTCATCCGCATCTAACCTGATAATATTTTTTTCATGGATTTTCGGGGTACTTACCTTGGATGCAGGATTCGATTGTATAAATTCATTTTTGTACAGATATTTGTAAAAGGAGCGGAGAGAGGAGAGTTTCCGCTTGATTCCCCGTTCCTCGTTGGTATGTGCCATACCATCCTTTTCATATACCTTTAAATTATACAGATATTCTTCCAGATCCATGGGTTTTAGGCTTTCCAGAATACTCAGAGGAATCTCTGTAATGCTCATTTTTTTGCAAACTGGGTTGTTTTCGTGCAGATAATCGAAAAAACAGGAAAGATCATAGGCATAGGCAAGTCTTGTCCGTGACTGGGTTTTGGATTCGATTGCTATAAAATACTGTTTGCAGTAGGGTGGAAGAGCAGCAAGCTGCTTTCGCAGTTTTAATTCATTATCAATATCTACTTTTTCGTAATATGCTTTTTCATTGTTTTCCATTGATATTCCACCCTTCTATTCTTCCGGTGCATATTGCATGGAAAATGCTTTTTTTGACACCGGGGTTTTCTAAATTAATCTGCCGGACAAGTTGTTTGACATATTCACGTTTGGTTTCCCCATCTGCCGGACACGGATTTTTCACAAGGGGAAGATGATATTTATGAAGAAATCCGATGACATTTGCTTCCGGAACATACATCAGTGGCCGGATGACAGTGATTCCGCTGCGGTCTAAATGGGTGACAGGGGCAAACGAATAAAACTGTCCTTCATAAAACATTGATAAAAACATGGTTTCTATGATATCGTCCATGTGATGCGCATAGGCAACTTTATTGCATCCAATTTGCCTCGCATAGTCATTTAATGCGCCTTTTCGCATTTTTGCACATAGCGCGCATGGAGAACTTTCTTTTCGTTCTTCAAAAACAATTTTGCCAATTTTGGTTTTGATTACATGATATTCGACATCAAGCGTTTTACAAAGCTGCCGGATTTCGGACAGATCATAATGATCAAATCCCAGATCAACGGTCAAAGCTGCCAATTCAAATTTCTTTGGGTAAAATCTGCGTAATCCGGATAATGCATATAAAAGTGTCAGAGAATCTTTTCCTCCGGAAATGCCGACGGCAATCCTGTCACCATCAGCAATCATCTGGTAATCGTCAATTGCCTGGCGGACATAACTGTATAATTGTTGTAGTTTCATATAATGGTTCCTTTACTTGTGCTAAATTAATGGAATATGCAAAAGGCATTCCAAGGTGTTCGCGGAAACGGCAATAGTGGCATCCATGCAACTATTCGCAAAACCTAAGTTTAACGAATAGTTCTCTCAAGCAAAATCATAATAGCACACCGCGAACGCTCTGGCAAGCCATTATGCAAGATCTTCAGAATCCAGCAATATGGTAAAAGGCCCGTCGTTTATCAGAGAAATTTTCATATCTGCACCAAAGATTCCGGTTTGTACATCCGGAATTTCTTCTTTGCATTTTGCAATAATATATTCGTAGAGATTGTTTGCAAGTTCCGGATTTCCGGCTTTGATAAAAGATGGACGGTTTCCCTTCCGGCAGTCCGCATATAATGTAAACTGTGATATTAATAACAGGGAGCCTTCGATATCATGTAAAGACAGGTTTGTTTTTCCGTTTTCATCACCGAAGATGCGCATCCCAAGGAGTTTTCGAATCATTTTATCGGCAATGTTTTTGGTATCGGTTTCTGCAATTCCGATCAGGACGCAAAAGCCGTTTGTTATCTGTCCGGTAATTTTTTGATCAACTTCACATGTTGCTTCAGTGACACGTTGTATTACAAATCGCATGGATTTCATTCCTCTTAATATTTTCAATAGATTTTTAAAGTATACAAGAAAAGGAACCGGACCTTAAGACCGGTTCCTTTTTTCAGAGCGGAATTGCTTTATTTCTTCTGTTCCATTTTCTTTCGAAAATCCAGAATAATGTCGACACACGCCTCCGGTGTGATCTTACTTGTGTTAAGTGTCAGATCATAGCTTCTGGAGTCTCCCCATTTCTTACAGGTGTAATAATTATAATAGCTGGAACGCTGCTTATCTCTTTTCTGGATCATATCTTTGGCTTTTGATTCCGTGACATCCTCACGTTTGCTGACACGCTTGATACGATCGTCCATATCTGCATGTACAAAGATGCTCAGACAGTCCGGATTAGAAGCCAGTGCGTAATCTGCACAGCGGCCTACAATTACACAGGACTCCTCGGATGCAATCTTTTTTATGGTATCAAATTGTGCTAAAAATACTTTGTGATTAAGCGGCATATCCAAAAACGGTGCTGCAGAATAATTTCCGCCGGTATATGTATCCATTACTAAGGAATACAGAAAACTGTTGGTTGGACGTTCATCATGATTTTCGAAAATTTCTTCACAAAAGCCAGAATCTTTCGCTGCCTGTGCCAAAAGCTCTTTATCATATAGCCTGATTCCAAGACGTTCTGCTAAAAGTTTTGCAACTGTGTATCCACCACTTCCAAGTTCTCTTCCGATTGTATAAATATGATTACCCATACCCGTTACCTCCGATGTCATAAATTCTTTAAGTAATCTCTTAAAGTATATACATATTATACAACATTCAGGATCTGGATTTCAACAATTTTAGCAAATTATCAAAATATTCCGGCAAAGGAGCAGAAAATTCCATATATTCTCCACTTTTTGGATGAACGAATCCTATTGTTTTTGCGTGGAGCGTCTGCCCCTGCAAATGTTTGAACGGTGATCTGCCACTAGAATACAGAGTATCTCCGAGTAACGGATGCCCGATGCTCGCCATGTGTACACGGATCTGGTGAGTTCGTCCGGTTTCCAGTTGAAACTGCATATAAGTATAATTTCCAAAACGTTCAAGAACTTTATAATGAGTAATTGCCGGTTTTCCGTTTTTCTCATTGACAGCCATTTTTTTGCGGTCAACCGGATGCCTTCCAATTGCGCCTTCGATGGTTCCCTCATCTTCGGTTACATTTCCACAGACTATGCCAACATAGATACGGTTGACGGTATGTTCTTTGATCTGCTCTGCAATGTTTACGTGACTTTCATCATTTTTGCATACAATCAGGGAACCGGTGGTATCCATATCAATACGATGAACAATCCCCGGACGTATCTGTCCGTTGATGCCGCTTAATGAATCTTTGCAGTGATACATGATGGCATTTACCAGTGTTCCGGAATAATGTCCTGCCGATGGATGAACGACCATCCCTTTGGGTTTGTTCACAATCAGAACATCATCGTCTTCATACAGAATGTCCAGCGGAATGTTTTCCGGTTCAATGGTCGTTTCGACAGCATCCGGAATGGTGACACGTATGAGATCTTCTGTATGTACCGGATAACTGGCCTTTTGAACTGCCCCGTTTACCTGAATTTGTTTGTTTTTGATAAGTTTTTGAAAAAAAGAACGGGAGAAATCCGGATAAATTTCGGAAAGAACTTTATCCAGACGCTCCCCTTCCTGTGTATACTGTACTTCAAATGATTCTTCCTGCACGGTTTTAGGACTCCTTTTCATCTTGCAGTTTTCCAGTGAAAATCAAAGAAAAATCTTCTTCCTTGTAATAAAAAAGCACAACAATGATCAATGCGATTGCAGAAAGTGTTACATAAATATCTGCAACATTAAAAACCGGAAAATTGATCAGGCTGAAATAAAAGAAATCAATGACATAGTGATGAATTACACGGTCAATCAGGTTTCCGGCCGCCCCTGCAAAGATTCCGACGGCTATGATATTCAGCGGAAGAAAACGGCGGTTCAATGGAATTCGCTGATACACAATAGCCAGTAAAACAAGCACAACGATGGTCAGTACGGCAAAAAAGATCATTTTTGCCATCAAAAAAGCTTCCGGATGGCTGTCAAAATAAGTAAAATGAAAAATCCGGTGCAGAATAGAAACCGGATCCAGACTAAATGCAGCACTGTCATTCTCGAGATATTTTAACTGGAATACCCCATCGATCACAGACACATCCGGTTTCTGGTACAGATGGGTATAGGCAAGCCATTTGGTAAACTGGTCGATGGCAATTAAAAGAATAACAAGCAGACCGCTGTATCCCATATATTTTTTTGTCTTTCTCTGATTCATTGTTCTCTCCTTACTTATAAATCATAAACCGGACGCGAAGTTTTCCTTTTTTGCTGAGAGACTGGTCGGTTTCAAAAACAAAACGCCCTTTTTGGCGAACCGAAACAATATCTCCGTTGTCACAGGATTGATTGCAGTTTGTAATGCAGCGTCCATTAATGAAAACTTTCTCAGCCGTAAGATATGCGGCAGCTTCCGACCGGGATAAATGATATGCCCGCGCAATAATGGCATCAATGCGGTTAGAAGCAACCATATCATCGTGTTCCTCAAAAACGGGATGGACTTTAAGAGTACTGACATCTTCGATAATCGAACTTCGGATCATTGTATGGCGGATCTGCGTAAACTGATCCATAATAAAATCTGAGATGGTCTCTGAACAAAAGATATAAATGTCATTTTCCAGCAGAACAATATCTCCGATTTTACTCCGGTCCAGTCCAAGATGCATCAGTGCCCCCAGTACATCGCGATGCGTAAGTTTTTCCGCATATTTTGGATACTGGGGAACCGCATGGATACAAACAAACGGATAAGACCATTCATAACAAAGAGCATCAGGGATAAATGCAACCATCTGACGCTCTGCCTGCTCATAGCCACCGGATAGTTCTGCTGTAGTATACAGTTCCTTCTGCAGACTATGAAAAATATTTTGTTCATTTAAATTCAAAAAATCACTGAATAATACAATTCCTTTCCGGTCCGCCTGTCTGGAAAGATCCAGAAGACGCTTCCGGCATAATTCCTGTTCGTTCATATCATTAATTTAATCCTGGTAAATCAAAAGATTCCATAAGTCCCTGAATATCTCCGGAAATGTCAACCCCATTTGGAGTTGCAAGGAAGATGTAATTGGAGATCTTCTGTAGATTTCCATGCATGGCAAAGGTAGCACCGGAAGTAAAATCGATGATCCGCTGTGCAATATCTACACTGAGTCCTTCCATGTTGATTACAACGGTACGTCCGTTTAATAAGGTTTCTGTTATTTCAATCTCATCTTCAATGGTAGTTGGCTTGATCACACATACTTCCATTCCCGGTTGTCCCTGTCGGCGGTTTCGGTTGATTGGTGTAATTTTATTCTGCTGCTTCTGCCTCTGCTTTTCGGAAATATCAAAAGTTGCTGCGGTCTGCTGCTGTTCCTCTTCTTTTTTGCGTTCTCTGCGGGAAGGTTTTTTTTCTTTTACCTCATAATCCTCTTCTTCATCGTAATCGTAATCTTCGTTATCAAATTCGTAATCATCATCATTTAAACGCATGACATCGAGAAATTTATCAATAATACTCATTTTTTACCACCTTATTTTTGATAATGTCTTTCGCCGAAAATTCCGGTTCCAACACGAACCATGGTTGCACCTTCTTCAATTGCAACCATATAATCTCCGGTCATTCCCATGGACAAAATATCCATACGTACATTATCTATGTTTTGTGCGTCAATGTCAACAGATAATTGGCGAATCTGCCGGAAGTAAGTGCGGTTGTCTTCCGGATTTTCCACGAATGGTGCAATCGTCATCAGCCCAAGGATTTGAATATGCGGCAAAGCGGCAATCTGGCGGATAAGAGAAAGGGTTTCTTCTTTATGAATACCAAATTTACTCTCCTCTTCTGCAATATTGACCTCAACCAGAATAGAGACGGTTACATTTTGTTTTGCAGCCTGTTTTTCAATTTCTTTTGCCAGATGCAGACTGTCCACCGAATGGATGAGTTCTGTCTTTCCAACGATATATTTCACTTTGTTCGTCTGCAGATGTCCGATCATATGCCAGCGGATATTCTTAGGAAGAACTTCCATTTTCTCACACATTTCCTGAACTTTATTCTCTCCAAAATCACGTGCCCCCAGATCATATACGGTCTGAAGCATTTCGATTGGCTTGGTTTTGCTGACGGCGATCAATGTCACATCACTGCGTTTTCTTCCTGCGTTTTCGCATGCCTTGCATATATTTGCTTCTACCTGTTGCAGGTTTTCCTGTAAATCCATCATGTATACACTCCTTTTATTTTACAACCAGCTGGTTTTCTTTTATTTTACTGCCGTCTAAAGCAATATGATCATACAGGGCGACTCCGTAGGAAGTGCCTGTATCAACGATGGTATATTTATTGTTTTGTGCAAGAATATCAATTTGTTTAAATACGGCATATCCTTTGTTGATATTATAAACACCGGTGAGCTTGTCCACATCACTGCCGATGGTATACGTCCCGGAAGAATTGTTTTTTACCACAACATCGCCGGCAAAAACGGTTTCATCATCAATATAGTAAAAATCATCCGTTTCGTAGTATATCGTTGGCTGAACCAGTGTTACCGAACCGGTATCTCCAGCATGGTTTTCTATCATAAGTCCGGGATCGGATGAATCGCCTCCCTGTGTAAAATACTCTTTTGGAACCGTATAAAACTGTTTTTTTGTAATGGCCGAATTCGGAATTTTCAGACCGGTTTTTTCAGATACGACAAGTTCCACATCGACGAAACGATCATTTACATAACGGATCATTGCCGTTTTTAAACTCAGGTTTACATAATAACTTTCGTCTTTTTTGGTCAGGGAATAAGGAACTGTCAGTGTAAAATCATCCTTGCAGAAACGGATTTTAATATACTCATTATCTTTTAGCTGTTTTGCCATATCCTCTGATACCGGCAACAGAATATTCCATTTTTCACTGTCAATCCGTTTGTAGGCAGGGGTATTTGCCGTGACCTGTTCCTGATCATCCAGAGAATTTCTTTTGTAATCTGCCATGTTAAACTGATCGGCAGTAAAGTTGTCTGTGGTGACACTTTCATAGCCGTCCGTGTAATATACGATAATTCCGGGTTTTTCTGACTTCTTTTTGTAAAACGTATTGTTTTCTACAGCGGCTTTCACATCTTCATTTAAAGAACTGAGGGCATTCATGCTAAGGGTCTGTGTCAGCTGTGCATTGAGTTCGTTTTTGAATGTATAAACCGAAGAAAACGTGTTGGAGTCATAAGAATTCCGGAAAACATCCAGTTCGGAGGAAACTTCTTTCAGTGTTTCGGGGTCAAGGGTGTCGCCAGTGGATGCGGCATCTGAAATCTGCCGGGAAAGTTCCCCGCTGGTGTCAATGGAATAGACTACGTCATTGACAGAGGCTTTTGCCCCGTTTTTCAGATAGTAATTGATATAACCGCTCTGTCCTGCATAGACAACCGTCTCATCGCGCAGAATCAGTCCGTGATAAACATGGTTTGTTGCAATGGTTCCCTGCCCCACTTCGTATTCAGCAACCGGGCTGGAAGTCAGATACGATATAAGGTTAAAGATGACATAGATAATTATAATTACAAAAATCACGATTCCGATATTTAAATTCAGACCATGATGCATTCGTACAACATTCTGTTTGCGTGCCAAAAAAGTCCACCTCTCTGATTGATACTTCTATCTTACCATTTTCAAACTGCAAATACAATCATCAGAAGAAATGTGTATAATTTTAATTTTTTGTTCCATACTATGGATAAAAAATGGAGGTAAGAAAAATGAAATGGCTTGATAACTGCCTTTTGACATTAGCGGTAATTGGATGTATTGTTTGGGGACTGATTGGATTTTTCCAGTTTAATCTGGTTTCCTTTATCTTTGGAAACGGAACCTGGCTGACGCGTGTCATATATGCGCTGGTAGGACTCAGCGGATTATATCTGATCAGTTTTTATGGAAGAATCCGTTCCTCTCTGGAAGATTAGACACAAAAAAGATGGGAGTGTTCTCAATAAGAAGCACTCCCATCTTCCGTAAACCGGGATCTCTTAGAGCGAAACCGTTACTTTCGCCTGTGCATATTCCGGCAGATCCGCTTTGTTTTTAGAAACACTTAAAATAAAACGGACTTTGTATTTTTCGCTGATAATATCCAGTTTTTCAATCGCCCTTACCATGTCCTGATCGGATTCAATGAATGCAATGGTAAGAAAACTGTCCAGATACATTTCTTCCAGATCGTGATCCTGGGATACAATCCCACAGATAAACCCTAAAAATTCATCACAGTTTGTAATTGGATAATCCACTACATTGATCAGACGGACTTTATTGTTTAACTCATACATATGTTTCTGGCTTTTGTCAAGATAAACAACACTCCCGGTAACGGTACTGACGGTGTGATTGACTTTTTCTAAAAGTTCCTTGGTCTTTCCTTTTCCCTTTTCCCCACAAATGATTTCAATCATGGCACTTCCTCCTGCAAATATAAAAAGTCACAAAAAACGGTTCTTTATAACCATAATTATAGTATATTTGCACAGGAAATACAATCATTAATTCGCAAACGTGGAAAGAATCTGATTCATCAGCGTATACATATCAGAACGTGTTTTTCCCTTGTAAACGATACTGACAATATCATCACCTTTTTTATTCTTTGAATACAAAACAAGACAGTATCCCGCTGCGTTTGTGGTACCGGTTTTTCCACCGATTACGGTAATATCTTCCGGCTCGGTTGTCTGACCGTTTAAATACCGGTTTGTACTTTCCCATGTCTGTGTCACGGTATTACCGGATGCATTCTGATAAGCAGCATCATAACTTTTGGTATGGATAATGTCAATAAAATCCTGTGTCTGGATTGCTTCCTGAAAGATCAGGTACATATCGTAAACGGTTGTGTAATGATCCTCATCTGGCAGACCGTTTGCATTGACAAAATGGCTCTGTGTTGCTCCTAGGGCTTTTGCTTCGCGATTCATTTCTTCTGCAAATTTGTCAATTGACCCGGAATAATATTCGGCAAGAACATTTGCCGCATCATTTCCGCTGACAAGTAACAGTCCATACAGTAAATCCCGGACAGTAAGTACATCTCCGGCAGCAAGTCCGCATTTGGAAGAATCCGCCATATTGGCAATGGCATCCGCGCTGACCGTTACTTTATCATCCAGATCACAGTTGCGGATAATGATATAAGCAGTCAGAATTTTTGTGGTGCTTGCCGGATAAAGTTTCCCGAAAAGGTTCTGGCTATACAGCACTTCTTTTGTTGTCAGGTCAAAAACACCAGCCCCACCGGCATAATCTGCATGCACCTGATCCGTGCCAAAATTAATATCGTCTGTCACACACAGATTTCTTGCAAAAAACTGGTTGCTGACGGAAGAATTATCTCCCGTCAGGGAGTATGGATTCTGGATATCCGCGGTCTTACCGGTTCCGCATCCGTTCATAAAAAGAGCTGCTATGCAGGAAATACATAGCAGTTTTATTTTTAAATGATGAGTTCTATTTGTACATTTCACGCCAGTCAAGGTCTCCTCTATCCAAAGATTTAATCAAAAGCTCCGCTGTGGCAAGATTGGTTGCAAGCGGGATATTGTGCTCATCACAAAGCCGCACAATGCTGTTGACATCCGGCTCATGTGACTTTGGTTTCAGAGGATCACGCAAAAAGATTACGAGATCAATTTCATTGTGCTCGATCTGTGCACCAAGCTGCTGGGAACCTCCCAGATGTCCTGCGAGATATTTATGTATCTGGAGGTTGGCAACCTCCTCGATCAGACGTCCGGTTGTTCCGGTTGCAAACAACTGGTTTTTTGCCAGAATTCCACGATATGCAATACAGAAATTCTGCATTAATTTCTTTTTTGAGTCATGTGCTACAAGTCCAATATTCATTAAACAATTCCCCCTAATATTTTTTCGGCTGTAATCCAACATTTAATACAAACCCCATTCCCAAATACAAAGAAAGCAAAGAAGTCAATCCGTAACTTACAAATGGAAGCGGAATTCCTGTATTCGGCATCAGACCGGTGGCAACAAAAATATTAAAAATACTCTGAAATCCAATCAGTGCAGCCATGCCGCAACAGATCAGTCTTCCTGCGAGATCCTTTGCCTTCCGTGCGATCAGAATACATTCTATCACAATAAACAGCAATAAAAGGACAATTACCATGGTACCTATAAAACCGAGTTCCTCACCGGCAACAGCGAAAATGAAATCTGTCTGTGGCTCAATGATATAATTCGCATTTTTCATGGATGTGGCCGCAGAATTGTTCAGGCCTTTCCCCCATAATTGGCCTGATCCAATTGCCATAATCGAATTTTGCTGCTGTGCTGCGATATCCGACCATCTGGGGTCCTGTGGATATAACCATGCCATAATTCGACCGAAACGGTAATCTCCCGAGGATTGTGCCATACGAAGTATAACGGTAATTCCTATCAATCCTGTCGGAATACAGATTCCCAAAACGGTTAATACTATTTTATAACTTAATCCGGCAATAAACAAGAGGCTAATAAAAATTAATGCAATTGCGATGGAAGTTGAAGTATCCGGCTGCTTTACAATCAAAAGCAGAGGAATTCCGATCAGGACAAAAGAAAGACCTATGGTTTTTACCGTGTTCAGGTTCTCTGCATATTTGGAAAAAAAGCGTGCGAAAAATAAAATCAGCACGATTTTTGCCAGCTCAGAAGGCTGAAAACGAAAACCTCCAAAATCAATCCAGCGCTGTGCTCCACCGGCACTGTCACCAATACCTGTCATAACCAGACCAAGCAGGACAATGATTCCGATATAATACAACCAGGTAAATCTCAGAATAAAGGAATAATCCATCAAGGATACAATGACCATCGCCACCATACCGATGATACATCCTAAGATCTGCATTTTCTGTACAGAATGTTTGGCACTTCCAATGATCAGGATACCGATGATATTTAAAACCAGTATGCTGATCACCAATTGAAAATGATAATTTCTAAGTTTGTATTGTTTTAACATCTTAAGCTCTTTTCCTGTTTTGTTTCAAAACAACTCTTATCTCATAGTCATCCGGAGAAAATTCAAAATACCGTGAAATAATATCTGAAATTTCCTTTTTCATTCGCCTTGCTGCAGCAGGTGAATGTTCAAACGGTGCGGATTCTGCCATTAATTTCAGACGTTCACGGGCAATTGGTCCGGAACCGTCCTGTCTGTGGGAAAAACGATTAACCTTCATACTCACATTCCTTTCCGCCCAGATATATTTTTCCCTGCCGGATGCAGGGATCTTCTTTATTCAGATCCACCGGAATCACACGTGGATTTGCGAATGCCCGTGCGGCGGTCATAAATGCACGGGTGGCCTTTGTGTGCATGGAAAGTACAGGTATTCCCTTATTCTGGCTTACGACAATTCTTTCATCGGCAGGAATTACACCGATTGCCGAAAGTCCTAAAATATCTTCTACATCTTTTTGCGAAAGCATATCGTGTTTTCGCACCATACGGGCATTGTAGGCATTGATCAGCAGATCAATCTGTGAAAGCCGCATACCGTCCAGCAGACAGATGACTCTTCCTGCATCCCGCACAGCAGAAATATGCGGAGATGTAACAACTACTGCACGATCTGCTGCAGATACGGCAAAGTGAAACCCGTCTTCGATTCCTGCCGGACAGTCAATCAGACAGAAATCAAATTCCTGTTTTAAATGGGAAATCAGCGTATACAGCTTACTCTCATAATCCATAATCTTTCTGCAGCGGAGAGCTGCGGGAATCATAAACAGATTCGGATAACGCTTGTCCCGGATCAATGCCTGTTTTAACCGGCATTTGTTTTCGAGAAGGTCGATCAGATTATACTGGATCTGATCTTCCATTCCCATTACAACATCCAAATTCCGAAGTCCCATGTCTGTATCAAGCATGATGACTTTTTTATCTAACCGTGAAAGTCCTGCGCCAATGTTGGCAATTGTTGTAGTCTTGCCAACACCGCCTTTTCCTGAAGTGAAAACAATTGCTTCACCCATGAAATAAACCTCCTGTTAGTTTAAATTGTAATCTATGTGACTAATCGGCAACAGAGTTTCTTATGTTACCGTTGGCACCGGCTGCTTTCATTTCCTTGATATCTTTCATCGATGTTTCTTTATAGTAATATGAAATTACATTTCTTGCCGCAGTTGCCGCATTATGCGAATTGTAACCGTTGGCAATTCGTACTGCGATGGTAATTTCCGGATCATCATATGGCGCATAACCAACAAACAGACCATGATTGGCATGTCCGTCCTGCTGTGCCGTACCGGTTTTTCCGGCAACCGGAATATCAAATCCCTGGAAGCGGTCCATGGTGGAAACCACTTCGCGCATGCCGGAATGAATGGCATCCCACTGGCTGCTTGTTAAGGTGTCCGAAATATCTTCATAGTCGGCCTTATATTTTTTGACCGTCTTTCCATCTGCATCCACGATTTTATTCATCAGCTGATAATTATATTTTTTGCCGGAGGCCACGGCTGTTACATAGCGGGACAATGCAACGGTGGTATAGTTGTTATCACTCTGTCCAATGGCAGCCATAACCGGATATTTTGTCGCAACAGATGATTTGCTTTCCGAAATCTCCAGTCCTGTTTTTTGATCCAGGCCATAGATATGTGCATATTTCTGAATCAGATCAATACCGTTGGCATCATTATAAGATCCTGTTTTTTTCTGTGCCAGCCGGTTGCCGACCGTATAGAAAAAGACGTTACAGGAATCCCGAATTGCCTCGAAAACATTGTCAAGTCCGTGACTGCCCGGATAAATCCAGCATTTTGGTTTGTTACTGATGTCATTATAAATTCCGGTACACCGGATCTGGTCGGATGTCGTAATCACGTTTTCTGCCAGACCGGCTGTTGCGGAAACCAGCTTAAAGGTGGAACCGGGTGCGGTCTTCTGCTGCGTCGCATAATTGAGCAGCGGAGAAGATTTATCATGCTGCAGAGATGCAAAATATTCCGAATCCACACCATTGGCAAGTTTGTTGCTGTCATATCCGGGATAACTTACCATGGCACGAATTTCCCCTGTTTTTTCATCCGTCACCACACAGGAACCGATACATGGTTCAAGTGCAAGCTGTGCAGGCGTAATCTCAATGTTGTAAATCTTTTTCATGAGAAAATCCCGTGGAGACAACGATCCGTTTTTCAATTTGTTTACGGTTGCATCATCATAATCCAATACTCCCTGATCGAACAGAATCAGACAGAGCTGACGCGGGGAGATTTCGCCACGTGTAATCATATACTGGTATATAATTTTGGAAAATTCCGTATCTGTCTTAATGTTCTTTAGAATATACTTGCATAATGCATCATATACTTCTGTTGAGTCCGCATATTTTTCATCGACATTCAGCTGACTGATATCAATCCAGTGCTGTGTGATACAGTAATTTAAATACTCTTTCGGGCTGATTTTCTGGTCTTTCCATTTCTGGTAAACAGAATCACTGGTATCAATCTCATTTTTTAAGAGTACCTGATCGTCTTTTAACATGGAAATGATGTAAGTAAATTCATCCAACACTTCATCCGACATTGTATTCAGTGCTTCCGGTGAACTGGTCAGTTCCTGTTTTATTTTGCCAAGCGTTGTCTTCTGCCGGGATTTAAAAACACTTAACACACTTTTTTCCGTGTCAGAGGCTTTCGATTTTGAAAAATGCTCTGTGTTGATGACACTGTTGCCAATCAGAGCCGTATACACATCGTTGATCGGAATCTCCCCTGATTTGATATTGGAATACACAATCGCCGCAATCTCATTCTGCAATGCCAGATAGGTAGCTTTCTGCAGATCTGCGTCGATACTCAGATACAGGTCATCTCCGGCTACGGAATCGGTGCTGCTGATAATTTCGGAAATTCTTCCTACATTATCAATATAAAATTTCTGCTCTCCGTTTTTCCCACGCAGATAGGTCTCGTAATACTGCTCCAGCCCGGCTTTTCCGACGGTGTCATTCTGGGTATAATCTTTATTCTTTTTGTGCAGTGCCGTATACTCCGACTCTGAAATCGGTCCGGTGTATCCGATGATTGATGAAAAATATTCACTGTAGTTATATTTCCGGATCATATCTTCGTTGACGGAAATGCCGCTTAGTGTGTCCATGTGCTCATTTACATAAGCAACGGTCTTGTCCGATACATCGGTTGCGATTTTTACTTCCTTGTATCTTGCAAAGCGGTTTCCAAGCATGGCATAACGAACAACAACGATACGGTATGCCAGATCCCCATCATATTTCGAACTGATGCCAAAGTTGTCTTTTCCCATCAGATATTCCATAATCTGTTCTGCGGTTGCATTTGCCTCATCGATTCCGGTCTCCTTGTCATATTCAAGATCATCGGCAGAGCCTTTTCCGAAAACATCCGCACGAAAACGGTTCAGCGAGGAACCGGATACATTAAAGCTGTATGTACCGTCTTTTTTCCGGTCAATTTTGAAATCATTATTCAGCGTTTCACCATTATTCTTTAAAACCGTAAGAATCTCTGCAAGTTCTGCATTGACAGCCTTGTTTTTTTCTTTTGTGCTTGAATAGGTTGTACTGTCATTGATGGAAATGGAATATGCAAGTTCATTGTAAGCCAGAAGCTTTCCGTTTTTGTCATATATATTTCCACGTGCCGCATTGATCGGCTGCTTCATCTGAATCTTTAAAGAAAAGTTTTCCTGATAAGACTTTCCGTTGACGACCTGAAGGGTAAAGATTCTTGCAAGGATAATTCCGAAAAATACGATAAATACCGCGGCAAGCACAAAAAGGCGCGAACTGAAAAATTTCTTCAGAAAATCTTTGATATCATAACTCAAATTTTATAGCTCTCCTTTTCTCGTGTTCCTCAAGTTTCTGATTAATCTTGAGAAGAATAAAATACAAAAAGATGGTTATCACCATGGTATAAACAAATTCCGGCAGTATGACGGATGTAAAATAATACCAGAAAGAAAACCGGCTGCGCATAAAAAACATAACGATATAGATCATCAGGTTATTTACGATATCACTCGAGCCGATCAGAATCATCGGAAGCTTAATATCATCCGGGTAAAATCTTTTTTTGAACAATCCGTTGATGTAACCGATGTACATATAAAGTAAAGCATATCCTCCGAGATAAAACCCAAAAAATATGTCGATAAGCAATCCACAAAAGAATCCAACCCACAGCCCTTCTTTTTTCCCACGCATGAGTCCAAAAGAAGACACCACAATAATCAGCAGATTCGGACCGATATTGGCAAATGTCAAAGCTCGAAAAACGGTTGTCTGTAAGAGAAAACAGATTGCTATAATAATAAAAAGCACAATTTTTCTACGCATTTCCTACTCCTGTGATTTTTGTGTTTCGGTATTGTCCTGTGTTTCTGTCTGAGTATCGGATGCCTTCTGGGAAGACAGTTCCTTTTCTCCGGTGTCTTTGAGTGTCGTAATGACAAGCACCTCCCGCAGATGCTGGAAATCAACGACCGGCGTAATGGTTCCCGATTTTGTCAGGTTATTTGCATTTTTTTCAATGGAGGCAATGTATCCAATCAGAATTCCTTCCTGATACTGATCCGACACATAAGAAGTCACGACCGGATCGCCGACCTTTACCTTATCATCTTCATCCCGGAGTTCTGTAAATGGTAACACTTTATCCTGATTCATGGACTTTAAGCTGCCACCGACATTGAAATTATCTTTTGTGGTCAGAACCATGGAACTTACATTACTAGAATCATCGATGATGCTTCGCACCTTGGCAAAATTCGGACCGACGTCTGTGACGATTCCGACCAGACCGCTTCCGGCAATGACGTTCATGCCTTTTTTGATGCCTTCTTTGGAACCTTTGTCAATCGTAAAACTTGAAAACCAGTTGGTTCCGTCCATGGCGATCACATTTGCTGCGACCTTCTGATATCCGGAATATTTATCATCCAGATCCAGAAGTTCCCGGTAATTATCCAGTTCGTATTGTTCGAGCTTTGTGACGTTTAACTGATTGGTCAGATCGTCTACCTGATTTTGAAGCTTTTTGTTTTCTTTTAAAACTTCTCCAAGTGTTTGAAAGTCATTTGCTTTTCCTGAAATCCAGGAACCGGCATTGTTGATTCCCTTCTGCATCGGAACAAATACATATCCGGCAACTGAATTTAAAGGACCTCCGGAAAGATTAAATACCAGACTCGTAAACAGAGCAACAATACACACGCCGGTAAGGATCAGCAAAATATATTTACTTGAAAGATGCTTTTTCTTATTGCGAAAACTGCGAAATTTTTTCATAAAATCCTCGAATCCTTGTTTCTTACTTTAACGTAGTATTTTTCATGCTGAATGGAATCCGTTTATATTTGGAGTCCGTAGCAATCTTTGAAAGACCGCGGACTGCGCTCTCTTCCGGATTCTCACAGGTATTTACTTTAATATTTGTAATCTGTGTAAACAACTGGTCAAGATCTTTGATTTTTGATCCGCCGCCTGTGATATAAATACCTGCATAGATAATATCCCTGGCAAGTTCCGGTGGTGTTTTCTCCAGAATCAGTTTGATAGACGAACAGATCGATTCAAGATTTGCTTTGATTGCTTCATAGACAACCTCTGCGGTAATTTCACGTTCCACCGGAAGACCGCTTACGACATCCAGACCAACAACGGTCATCGTTTCCTGTCTTCCCGGAAGTCCGCTTCCAAGCTCTTCTTTTAATGCTTTGGCGGTTTTCTTTCCGATCACAAGGTTAAATTCCCTGCGGATATAGCTGATGATAGACTCATCGAGACGATTGGACCCGAAATGCATCAGATCACTGAGTACAAGTCCTCCGAGAGAAATCACAGAAATTTCGATCGTGTCTGCTCCCATATCCACGACCATGACTCCGGTAGGCTGATTTACATCAATCCCAAGTCCAACGGCATCTGCAAGTGGTTTTTCACAGAGCATAACGTTTTTCGGACGAAATTTGCTTTTATAAAAAAGTTCAAAGAATGCACGTTTTTCTACATCGGTAATGTCTGTCGGTACTGCGACAAGAAATTCTGCATTCTTTACTCTTCCTTTTAATTTTTTCTCAATATAATCAAAAATCATGGTCTGCAGAAAATTGTAATCTGCGATCACTCCCGTAGAAACCGGAAACGTAACGTTGATGCTTTCCGGTGCTTTTTCATACATTGCATAGGCATCATCACCATACGCATAAATCTGCGTTTTGTTGATAATGGCAATGGTGTTTTTTTCAGATACCACTTTTCCACTGGATTTACTGAATACTTTAAAATTACATGTACCGAAGTCAATACCATAAATATTGTTACTCATTGTCTTCTCCCTTTTCTTGTGTTATAACAATTTATTTTCGCGAAAACTGAAATACTGCTGATCTCCGATTACGATATGATCAGCAAGGGTTAATCCCAACACCGAGGCGCCTGCCCGAATCTGTTCGGTAAGCTTTTTGTCTTCTGTGCTTGGAGTTGGGTCTCCACTCGGATGATTGTGCAGGATAACGATCATAACAGCATTTCGAAGCAGTGCTTTGCGAAACAGTTCCATGGGAGAAACATATGCATAACTGATGCTCCCGGTTGCGATTACACTGTCTCCTAAAAATTTGCATTTGGAATCAAAGAAAGCTGCCATAAAGGCCTCTTCCCTGCGGTGCCGGAGTTCTTCCATATAATAATCGGCGATGGAAGACGGACAGTTCATGGATAAATGATATCCGCGTCCGGTTCTGGCAATGCGCTTGGAAAGCTCCGCAATTGCTTTCAGCTGTGTTGCCTTGACCGGGCCAATGCCCCTGCGTTCTAAAAGCTGTTCATATCCGATTTCGTACAGATTCAAAAGATTTCCCTGACACTCCGACAAAAGATCACGTGCAAGATCCAAAGCCGTATAATCCTTTGTTCCTGTCTTTAATATAATTGCAAGAAGCTCTGCATCCGACAGCGCCTCTGCTCCAAGAATCTGAAAACGTTCGTAAGGACGTTCCGATTCCGGCAGGTTTTTCATTGAAATGTGACTCAAAACAGGTTCCTTTCTACTTTTCCGAAGCCACATGAAAACTCATATTATTTTAGCACAGTTCATCTATATTAACAAGGTTACGTTCATAAAGTTTCTGTAAAGACATAAGAATTCCAAGCTTCGCATGGTACCATGTCAGCCCCCCCTGAAAATAAACGGCATATGGCGGTTTCACCGGGCCATCTGCGGAAAGTTCGATGGAAGAACCCTGTACGAATGCACCTGCTGCCATAATAACGTCACAGTCATAACCAGGCATTGCCCATGGCTCCGGAGTGACATAGCTGTCTACCGGTGCAGCAGCCTGAATTCCTTCACAGAAAGCAATCATGGCATCCCGGTTTTGAAATTCCACAGCCTGAATAATGTCATGGCGGCTTTCTGTACTGTCCGGAACCACTTTATACCCCAGTTTTTCATAAATATCTGCCGCAAAAATGGCTCCCTTTAAGGCACCGCTTACAACGGTCGGTGCAAGAAAGAGGCCCTGATAAAAGGACTGGATCACACCAAGCGAAGCTCCTACTTCTTTTCCGAGTCCAGGGGAAGTCAGGCGATATGCCGCATTTTCCACACATTCCTTTTTACCGACAATGTATCCGCCAATCGGAGCAAGGCCGCCTCCTGGGTTTTTAATCAGAGAACCGACCATCATATCCGCTCCCACTGCAAGTGGCTCCCGGTCTTCCACAAACTCTCCGTAACAATTGTCAACCATACAGATGACATCCGGTTTGATATTTTTGATAAATGTGATCAGTTCCCCAATCCGCTCGACCGACAGCGTTGGACGTGTCTGGTATCCCTTAGAGCGCTGGATGGTTACCAGGCGGGTGTTTTCATGGATTGCATTCCGGATTCCATCGTAATCAAATGAACCGTCCGGCAGCAGATCCACCTGGGAATAAGTGATTCCGTATTCGGCAAGGGAACCTTTGGATGGGCGGATGCCAATTACTTCTTCCAGAGTGTCGTACGGTTTTCCGACCGGAGAAAGAAGCTCATCGCCCGGACGCAGATTGGACATCAGCGCGAGCGCAAGTGCATGGGTTCCACAGGTGATCTGTGGACGGACCAGCGCATCTTCCCCGCCAAAACAGTCTGCATATACCCGCTCTAAAGTATCTCTTCCCATATCATTATATCCGTATCCGCTCGAAATATTAAAACATTCTGCACTCACACGGTTTTTCTGCATGGCTGCAATGACTTTCATCTGATTGTATTCCGCATTTGCATCAATCTTTTCAAAACGCTCTTTTAATTCCTGTTCGATTTTTTCGCCAAATGCATAAACTTTCTCGGAAATTCCAAGTTCTTTATATTTTTCTTCCAGTAACTGATTCATTGTATGATTCCTTTCTCGTGTAAAACATCCGTCATTTTCTGTAACATCTGATCTTCCCGGTCATTGAATTCGGATTTGTCCAGCCAGATGACATCCTTTTCCCGGCGAAACCAGGTAAGCTGCCGTTTCGCAAAATGTCTGGTTTCCCGTTTGATCACATACACCGCTTCCTCAAGGGAGCAGCTGCCGTCCAGATAATCTAAAATTTCTTTGTATCCCAGTCCCTGCATGGAAACCATATCTTTGCGGCATCCCATATCATACAGCGTTTTTACTTCTGTAAGAAGTCCCTGCTCCATCATTAAGTCCACGCGCTGATCAATGCGCCGGTATAATTTTTCCCGTTCGTCCGTCAGTACAAAATATGCAAAACGATATGGAGATGTTTTCTGATGTTCTTTTTCGTTGTGTGCGGAAATCGGCGTATGGTTCTGATGGTAAAATTCCAGTGCACGGATGACCCGTTTGATATTATTTTCATGAATGGTTTCATAAGAAACCGGATCAATTTCTTTTAATTTTTCATGCAGGGCATGCGCCCCGTATTCTTTTGCAAATGCCGTAAGTTCTGTACGGTATGCCGTATCGGATTCCTCTTTGGAAAAGTCTATGTCGTACAACAGGGACTGGATGTAAAATCCGGTTCCGCCGGCGATAATCGGGATCTGTCCTGCAGCATAGATCTGCTGCAGGGCCTCTTTTGCCATCTGCTGAAAACGGACAATATTAAACTCTTCGGATGGCTCTAACACATTGATCAGATAATGGGGGATTCCCTCCATCTCTTCCGGCATGACTTTTGCAGAACCGATATCCATGTGTTTATATACCTGCATCGAATCCGCGGAAATAACGGCGCCGTTTATTTTTTTTGCAAGTTTTATTGATAAAGCGGTTTTCCCGACGGCTGTGGGACCTGCAAGAATGACAAGTGGTTTCATGAAACAATCCTCTTAAATTTTTTCTCTATTTCGTATTTTGACATGGAAATGATGGTCGGCCTTCCATGCGGACAGCAAAACGGATTTTCCAGCGTCAGTAATTCCGTCATGAGTGCATCCACTTCCGGCAGGCTCAGTCTATGATTTCCCTTTACCGCTGCCTTGCAGGACATGGTGGCTACTTTTTCCAGTATCAGTTCCGGCGTCTGCCGTCCGGTCAGGTTGGAAAAATCATCAAGCATTTCGATAAACAGATCTTTCATGTCAATATGGTACAGATTATCCGGTACTGCAGAGATCATATATTCTCTGCCACCGAAATTTTCGATCTCATACCCAAATTTTTTGATTTCCGGCAGATACATCTCTAACATTTCCTGCTCATGGGCATCCAGACTCAGCACAATGGGCGGGCTGACTGCCTGGGATGTAAATTCTTTTTCTTTTAATTTTGCCATCATCCGTTCAAAAAGTACCTTTTCATGTGCCGCATGCTGATCCATAATATACAATTTATCCTCGTATTCGATCAGCCAGTAGGTTTGAAACAACTGCCCGATGATCCGGTGCTTTTTGCGGGCATCATCCGTTAAAAATTCCGGTGAAGCAGCGGCAAGGGTCATCTGTTCGCCAGCCGGTTGTTTTCTGCAAAGATCTGCAGGAGGGACGGATTCCTCCCGCTTTGGGAACGGATCAAAGGATTCCCGTACCATGGTTTTATCCGGATGCTGTGGCACATACGGCTCAAATGCCGGTGCTTTTTTTGATGGCACAGGCAAAGCCACAGGAGAAACCGGTTTTTCCGGAATCGGAGGCTGGTGATGCTGCTGTCGGATTTCATTGATTCTGCGCTTTTCAAATGGTTCCGGAATCGGTTCTTTGTATGCCGGGGGAAGATTCTTTTTTTTATGTTCTGCTTCATCTACCGGGACTTCCGGAATCAGTTCCTTATGGGAAAGCAGTCCGAAGAGAACATCACACAATTCTTTGTAAATTTCCTGATTGTGTCCAAACCGCAGTTCCATTTTTGTCGGATGCACATTCACATCTAGGGTATCCTCCGGAAATGTGAAATACAAAACTGTAAACGGATACTGGTGCTGCATCAGGAAATTATGATAAGCCTCTTCTATCGATCTGGAAAGCAGAGAACTTTTGATGTAGCGTCCATTGATAAAATAGTTTTCGTAATTCCGGTTTCCGCGGTTAATCACAGGTTTTCCAATATAGCCGGAAAGGGAGAAATATTCTCCCTTGTAGTTTACCTCTAACAGTGCCGCCGCAATCTCACGTCCGTAAATATGGTAAATGAGATCCCGTTTTTTCCCGTTTCCGGAAGTGTGCAGTCTTGTCTGGTTGTTGTTGATATATTTAAAAGAAATATCCGGATGGGACAGGGCAAGTTTTTCCAGCATGTCACTGATGTAGGTGCCCTCTGTCTGTGCCGTCTTTAAAAATTTGCGTCTGGCAGGGGTATTGTAAAACAGATCCCGGACCAGAAATGTTGTGCCATCGGGAGCACCGATTTCTTCGTCTGCAATTTCTTTTGAGCCTTCGATCACGTACCGGGTGCCGGTCAGGGCATCGGCTGGTTTGGTGATCATTTCCACTCTGGAAACAGCAGCAATGCTAGAGAGTGCTTCCCCACGGAATCCTAAAGAATGTACACACATCAGATCTTCTGCACTGCGGATTTTGCTGGTTGAATGCCGCAAAAAGGCCAGTGGAACTTCTTCTTTTGGAATTCCGCATCCATTGTCCGTGATGCGGATCAGGGAAATGCCCCCTTCTTTGATCTCCACGGTAATGGCGGATGCCCCTGCATCAATGGCGTTTTCCACAAGCTCCTTTACCACAGAGCTCGGGCGTTCCACGACCTCTCCTGCTGCAATCTTATCAATTGTCTCCTGACTTAATAACGCAATTTTGCTCATTCGTTTTTCCTTTTTTATATCCTACCAGCGGTTTTTAACTTTGTTCTGAAGTTCATACAGTTTATTGAGTGCATCCATCGGGGTCATGTGGCTGATATCCACGTCCCGCAGTTCCTGAATGATATCGTCATCTTTTACGGTGTCAAACAATGACATCTGTGTCAGATCCACCTCATCGAGATGCGGTTTTTTCTTTTTGCCGGAGGCCTGTCCTTCCACGGATATATTTTTCACCGTTTCCGTAATATCGTTTGCAGAAAGCTGGTTTACAATGTCTTTTGCACGGTTAATCACAAGTTCCGGAATCCCTGCCAGTTTAGCAACCTGTATTCCATAACTTTTGTCTGCGCCGCCCTTTACAATCTTGCGCAAAAAGACGATGTCGTCACCTTTTTCCTTGACCGCAATACAGTAATTATTGACACTGTTTAATTTTCCTTCCAGTTCCGTCAGTTCATGATAATGTGTGGCAAACAGTGTTTTTGCTCCCAGTAATTTGGGATTGCTGATATATTCGACAACCGCCCAGGCAATGCTGAGTCCGTCGAAAGTACTGGTTCCGCGTCCGATTTCATCCAGAATCAGAAGGGAATTCGCCGTGGCATTGCGGAGAATATTTGCCACTTCATTCATTTCTACCATAAAGGTACTCTGCCCGCTTGCCAGATCATCTGAAGCTCCGACACGCGTGAAAATCCGGTCCACAATTCCAATGTTGGCAGATTCTGCCGGAACAAAGCTTCCAATCTGTGCCATCAGAACGATCAGTGCGCTCTGGCGCATATAGGTAGATTTTCCTGCCATATTCGGACCGGTAATGATGGAAATCCGGTTATTGTGATTGTCCAGATACGTGTCATTGTCTATAAACATATCATTGACAATCATTTTTTCGACAACCGGATGACGGCCGCCTTTGATATCAATCACGCCGGATTCATTGATCTTTGGTTTGCAGTAATTATTCTGTCCTGCCACAAGTGCCAGGGAAACAAACACATCAATCTGCGCCACTGCCCGTGCGGTTGCCTGAATACGTGCAACATTATCCGCGATGGTATCCCGGATCTGGCGGAACAGATCGTATTCTAATTCGACCAGACGATCCTGGGAACCGAGAATCGTATCTTCGAGTTCTTTTAATTCCGGCGTAATATAGCGCTCGGCATTGGTCAGTGTCTGCTTTCTCACATAGTAATCCGGCACCTGATCCTTAAAGGAATTGGTCACTTCCAGATAATATCCAAACACTTTGTTGTATTTGATACGCAGGTTCTTAATTCCAGTCTTTTCGCGTTCTTTGCCCTCTAAGTCTGCCAGCCATTTCTTTCCATCCGTTGATGCGTTCCGCAGTCGGTCCACTTCCTCATTGTATCCGGTTTTTATGATGTTGCCGTCACGTACGGAAATCGGAGGATCATCGTTGATGGAAGACTTCAAAAGTGCACACAGATCTTCCAGACAGTCAAAATGTTCCCGGATTCCGGTGGCAAGCTCTCCCTTTAAATCCTCAAGCAGTGTTTTAATTGGAGGCAGCATTTCTAAAGAATTGCAAAAAGCAATCATATCCCGCGGATTGGCGGTCTGGTATGTAATTCTGGTAATCAGACGTTCCAGATCATATATTGGTCCTAAATATTCCCGCAATTCTTCCCGGGTGATCTCCTGATCATTTAAATTTGTAATCAGTTCCTGCCGTTTTAATATCTCTGTTTTGTCGATCAGCGGCTGTTCCACGTAAGAGCGCAGAAGTCTGGCACCCATTGCCGTCTTTGTCTTATCCAGTACCCAGAGCAGGGAACCACGCTTTTGTTTTTCCCGCATGGTCTCTACCAGTTCGAGATTTCTCCGGGAGGAACTGTCAATGATCATATATTTCCCGATGGAATACGGACGGAGTTCCAGAATATTAGAAAGGGTGTTCTTTTGTGTTTCATACAGATATTTCAGTAATGCCGCGGAGGCAATCACACCACAGTCGTAATCCATCAGTCCCAGCCCTTCCAGACTCTGTACATGAAAATGGGACAACAGCGTTTCCTTTGCCAGATCATCCCCGAAATACCAGGAATCCAGAGCGGATACCGCAATTCCCATGCGCTCCTTCATATCATCGATATCTACCCCGCTCATATAAAACGGCTCGTTGCAGATGATTTCTGTCGGACTGAAACGATTCAGCTCGTCCAACAGTTTTCGTTCACTGTCCACTTCCGTTACAAAGAAATCTCCGGTCGTAACGTCGGTCGTCGCAATGCCGTATTTATCCCCGATATATACGATACACATGAGATAATTGTTTTTTGCCTCGTCTAACGACTGCATATCAATGTTTGTTCCCGGAGTGACTACACGGATGACTTCCCGTTTGACAATTCCTTTTGCCAGTTTCGGATCTTCCACCTGTTCACAGATTGCTACTTTGTATCCTTTTTTGACCAGCCGGTTGATATATCCGTCTGCGGCATGAAACGGAACCCCGCACATCGGTGCCCGTTCTTCCAGTCCACAGCTTTTTCCTGTCAGCGTCAGTTCGAGTTCCTTTGAAACTGTTTTGGCATCCTCGAAAAACATTTCATAAAAATCACCCAGACGGTAAAACAGGATACAGTCTTTGTATTCTTCTTTTGTCTGCAGATAATGCTGCATCATTGGTGTTACTTCTTGTTTCACTTTTTTCTCTCTTTCTAATAAACCGGATGATAACGTTTCATCACATCATCAGCCAGACGCAGACCGTCCATCGCTGCCGACATAATGCCTCCCGCATATCCTGCGCCTTCTCCACCCGGATAAATTCCGTGCACACGGCTCTCTCCATTTGTATCCCGCATGATCCGCACCGGAGATGAGGTGCGTGTTTCCATGCCGGAAAGAATCGCATCAGACCGGTCAAACTGCGGAATAATGTTCGAAAAATGTTCCATTCCAAGCAAAAAGGAATGTTCCATGTCCTCTGTCATCAGACCTCTGAGATTTGCAAAGCAGGTCTGCCCTTTTGTCTGGGAATTAAAATCTCCATATCCTTGGCTTGCGATATTCTGCCGGTAATCGCCAAACAGCTGCTGCGGAATCTTTCCGTTTCCCAGCTGATAAGTTTTATGTTCGAGTGTTTCCTGAAAGTGCATGCCATCAAGTGGATCCTGTGCTCCGTAATCGGCAGGGGAAACCGAAACAATAATGGCAGAATTTGCGTTTTTACCACTTCTACCCGAATAACTCATACCATTGACACAGGTTTTTTCCTTCATGGAGGAAGCATTTACGACATAACCGCCCGGACACATGCAAAAGGAATATACCCCGCGTCCGTTTGGAAAATTGGACGTCACCTTATAGGGTGCGGCAGGAAGCCGCAGGGCGTTTCTTTTTCCGTTTCCGTACATGGCATCATTGATCATCTGCTGGGGATGTTCCACGCGGAATCCCACGGCAAAATTTTTGGCTTCCATTGGAAGCTGGTGCCGGTGCAGCATCATAAAGGTATCCCTTGCACTGTGTCCAAGTGCAAGAATGGCAACATCGGCAGGAATCACCGTATCATCCTCCGTCACAAGTGCCTGCAGTGCATTTTCTTTTATCTGAATGTCTTTTAAGCAGGTCTGAAAACGAAACTCCGCACCGTGTTCGATCAGGTAATCCCTCATATTTTTGATCACCTTCGCCAGAATATCGGTTCCGATATGTGGTTTTGCATCATAAAGAATCTCCGATGGTGCCCCAAATTTTACGAATGTTTCCAGTACATAACGGTTTCTTCCGGACGGATCCTTCACCACCGTGTTTAATTTTCCATCGGAAAAGGTTCCTGCCCCACCTTCTCCAAACTGTACATTGGAATCCGGCTGCAGAATACCGGTTTTCCAGAAGCGTTCAACGTCCGCACTGCGGTCTTCTACCTGTTTTCCACGCTCTAAAATAAGCGGCGCATATCCTGCAAGTGTCAGCTGCCAGGCTGCAAAAAGACCACAGGGACCGGCTCCCACAATCACCGGACGCCGGTTTAAACGTTCCTGCCCCATTTCCGAAAAACGGTAACCGGTTTCTGTCACAAGGCTGACGGAAGGCTGATGCAGTTTTTTTACGATGCTGTTTTCCTGACGGATCGTTACATAGATGCAATATACATAAAACAATGACGGCTTTTTCCGTGCATCGAGGGAACGCCGCATCACCTCGTAATGAAATGTTTCTTTCGATGGAATACGAAGTGTTTTTCTGATTTTATCTTCCAGATCTTTTTGGGAATGTCCTACTGGAAGCTTTAACTGATTGATTTTAATCATTATGAACCTACTTTACTTCCTGCGACATGTCCGCTGGACCATGCCCATTGCAAATTATATCCCCCACAGATTCCATCGACATCCAAAAGTTCACCAACGAAATAGATGCCCGGGACAATCCGTGATTCCAGCGTATCTGTGTGGATTTCTTCTGTGTGGATTCCCCCAGTGCACACCTGTGCAGCAGAAAAATCCCTTACCTTTTTTAAGCGGACAGGAAATGTCTGTATCTGTCTGCAGAGCGTTTCGGTCTGTTTTTGGGAAATCCGTTCCGTGTGTTCATGAACCGGAATGCCTGCTGCCTTAAGTATAACCGGAATCAGTTTATGGTTTAAAAGCCCACGAAGTGATTCTGCGGCATCCTGTATCCCGGCATCCCGTAAAAATCTGCGCTGCAGTTCCTGCGCAATCATATCTTCGGAAAAATCCGGCAGAAAATTGATGGTAAGTTCTGCCTGTTTTTTCTGATACAGTGCTTTCGAGGCCGGACTGCTGACCTGAAATACCGGAATACCGGAAATTCCGTAATCTGCAAGCTGCAGTTCTCCCCGTTCCTGTTCGCATTTCTGCCCATCTATGTACAAAGACAGGAGTGCGTCCGTGCGGACTCCGGATACTTTGGAAAATTCCATTCCTTCTGCCTCAAATCCACACAGTGCCGGCAAAATCGGCTCAAACCGATGCCCAAACGATTTTATCAGCGAAATCATGGATCCATCGCTTCCGGATTTCGGTGCAGCACGAAGACCTGTTGCAAAAACAAGATTGTGGGAACAATACGTTCCCATGGATGTCCGTACCTCAAATCCGTATTTTGTCTCACAAAGCTGCCGGATGTCACAGGAAGTGACCAGGGAAACCCCGCTTCGTTTCATTTCCGCGGACAGCGCATCCGCAACGGAAGAAGCCTGTCCGGAGTTTGGGTATACATATCCGTTCTTTTCTTTTGGCCAGATGCCGATCTCCCGGAAAAACGCAAGGGTATCTTCCACTGTAAACTGCTTTAAAATTTCCTGTACCAATCCGTGGTCTCCGTAATAACACCGGGGAGACATCTTAAGATTTGTAAAATTACATTTTCCGTTTCCGGTTGCCAGAATTTTTTTCCCCGGCTTATCCATATGTTCTAAGACGGTAACGGACAATCCACGTCTTGCGGCCGTAATTGCGGTCATCATGCCGGAAGCTCCGGCGCCAATCACGAGCACATCCTGTTGTTTTGATTTTTTCTTATCCATAGTCCACCTGTCATTTTATCTGTTAAACCAGTTAAATATTTTATCATATAGGTATAAAATATTCAACTCGAATAGCTTTCCAAAAAGTCAAAAAGGCTCTCTTCATCTGCAAATCCAATGCCATTTTCCGCCTGTTTCTGCAGTTTTTGACTTAAATTCTCACTTCGAATCCCGGTTTCCATATATACGGTTTTTCCATCCGGTAAAAAAACAACCAGCCGGCTGTCCTGTGTACGGATAATATAGGCATTTTCCGTTTCTTTGTAAGGAGTTCCGGTCAAAACGGTGTGCTCTGTTTCGGATGCATATTGTTCTTGGGTATTTTTTTTATTTTCTACACCTCTTTTCTGATACCAGATGCCAAAGACCAGCAGCAGAACCAGACAAAGAAGAATGCAGATGCCTGTTTTTTGATTCATATCATCACCTTCTAACAGTAGCATCTGCATTTTATTTCCGTTTTATACCATTTACTTTAATAAATGTAATTTTTTTGCAACCCGGACAATCAGAGTTCCTTTCGGGAATTTTTTAATCTCCTCTTCGGTCAGTCCGTGCAGTAACAGTAAGACAACTGCATATACGATAACCGCTGCAAGAATTGCAAGCATGGCAGATACCGCATTGATTTTTAAGACCGCATAGCTGCCATGATAGACGATATAGGTAATAATTCCCATAATAACCGAGGAAATTCCCGGCACAATAAATGTTTTGTGAATTTCCTGATGATAGCCGCTGTATTTTCGTATTGCCAGCGCATTCATAATACACATTAAAAACGCAAAGAACATATTCGCGATAATGACCGCATAGATATTCATGCGGAAAAACAGCATCAGTATAATCAGTACGATCACATGAGCGACAAGCGAAACCGCTGCATTGATAACCGGAATCTTTAACCGGTCAATGCCCTGCAGCAGTCCGTTTGAAAGTGTAGACATTGCATAAAACACAACCGCCATTGCCCCAACCCACATCATGGTACCTGCCATAGGTGCCGTCTGTGCCGTTCCCGGGAAAAGCAGACGACAGATCGGCTCTCCCAATACAGCAAGTCCTATGGCACAAGGGAAAGAAATCACCATGATAAAACGCATGGCAGAATTGATCTGTTCCCTGACTTTTTTCATATCTTTCTGTGCAAAGGACATTGTCAGTGTCGGTACGCAAGAGGCAGCCATCGCGGAGGCAATGGAAATCGGAACATTGATCAGCAGTTTATATTTTCCGGAAAAAACGCCCCACCATACATCGATCTTGTTTTCAGAGTATCCCTGCAATAACGCAACATTTTTGAAAATACTCTGGTCAATGATACTGCTGATATTGTAAACAGTTGTACTTAAAAGAACCGGAACAATTGTGATAATGAGGATCTTCATGGTATAGGCAAATGGCTCTACCTTAACGCCTTTTTCCCGTTTCATTCTTCGCTTAAAGACATGCATATAAGCAAAAAATACGAAAAGTACAAAAATCAGTGCAGCGACAGATCCAAGGTTCGTTCCCAATGTGCCTCCGGCTGCACCGTATGCAGGCCCGTAATGTTCGGTATCACCGAGAACCGCTCCGATCTTTGTCCCGTAGCGATACAGAACATAAGCTGCCCATACACTGATGATGGCATTAACAATCTGTTCAATGATCTGTGAAATGGCACTTGGCATCATCGTGCCAAGTCCCTGGAAAAATCCACGCAAAACGCCAAGAACCGCAACAACAACCAGTGCCGGTCCTAAGATTTTAAGTGCAAACACACTGTATGGTGTTTTTAAGAGTGTTCCGGTAAAAAATTCTGCTCCGAAAAATACAACAAGCGATGCCACAATTCCCGATACCAGGGCAAAAAGAAGTGCACCTTTTAATACCTGATATACCGACCGGTACTGTCCTTTGGCCGCTTTCGCGGAAACCGTCTTTGACACTGCCTGTGGCAGACTGTAGGATGAAATAATCAAAATCACGTTGTACACGTCAAATGCACAGGCATAATAACTGATTCCTACATCGCCCAGAATATTGTTCAATGGAATACGATACACCAGTCCGATGATTCTGCTTATAATTGACGCGACCGCAAGAATTGATCCCTGAACCAGAAAATTTGTTCCGTTATTCTTTGATTTACCCATCTTCTAACCTCAATGCTTTTGTTTCTTTTATTCCGCGCTGATTTTATTTTGGGATGCACGGCTGTTTTCGACGATCTCTACCCATGTCTTTCCGGGATTTAAAATAATTTCCTGACCATCCTGTGTATAATAATGTGTAATATCATTTGCGGATGCTCTTTTCCATGTAATCGGGACAGCTTTTCCGTTTGTGATGTACATTCCTGATCCACCGGAAAGATAATCGATATCTAACGTTCCGTTTTTGGAATCTTTCAGGCTGCTGTAACAATTCTGTAAAATGATATTTTTCACAGCAAGCTGTTCTCCGGTAGAACCGTCAATCTGTTTATCACCAAATTCATAGCGGTAATACAGACCATCCGTTTCATTGTATACAAACCAGGGCTTTGCGTCAACATAGTATAAGGATACTTTTTTTGCAGTCTCTCCCTGCTCCAGCAGATTCGGGGAATCTTCCGCTGCAAAACGGTAATGCGATGTATAATTCTCCGGAAGCTTTGTATCATACCCGTATGTCTTCATGGCAGAGGCTAAATTTTCTCCGGTTGTATACAGATTATGCGGTGCCCTGCGGCTATTGTCCCGGTAATAAAAGGCTCCGCCTTTTCCCGTAATTCCATCCACATTGTCAATGAATGAACTATTTAAAACATCAAGTGCATATTTACTTTCGCCTGCATGAAAATAAACCGCCTGAAATTCTTTGGCAAAATACACATAATACAGACGACAGCTTCGCACATTTCCCACTTTTTTGAGGGAAGCATAATCCTGATAAATTGTCATCAGCCGGGTAATGCCGCCTTCCACCGGACATTCATAGATAATATCCGCATTTCCGATTCCATACTGCGGAAGGGTTACGTGCGTGTTTTCTGTCATGACGGCAACCGGACGATTCTTTGCTTTTTTTTCATCCATCCACTCTCCAGTATAGAAACTTCGGGCTTCTCCTTCGTGGGTTTCCACCGGTTCCGGCTGATATTCTGTTTCGGCAGTTTCTGCAGGTACATCCTGTGTGGATGAAGGTGTGGGAACTTCCGATTCTTTACTTTTGCATCCGGCGGATAAAATGGCAATCGCACAGACAATGCCTATCATTTTCCATCTCTTTTTCATAAAACACATCCATTCTTTAATCTCTTACGATATGCATCTCTTCGAGTATCTGTTTTTGTTTGGGTTCCATGATGGCCGCATCTTTCGGATCAATGTGGTCATAACCAAACAGATGAAGCATGCTGTGTACAATCAGAAATGCAAATTCACGCTTCGGACTGTGTCCGTAACTTTGTGCCTGTTCTGACACTTTATCGACCGATATAATAATATCTCCAAGCATGACTTCTCCCGTATCCGGATTAAAATCATCTTCACTCTCCTCTTCCAGAAAAGAAAAATCTCCGGCTTTCTCATAAGAAAGCATCGGGAAAGAAAGAACATCCGTCGGACGGTCGATCTGGCGGTATTCCAGATTGATCCGATGGATTTCTTCATTGTCTGTAAGTGTCAGATTAACTTCTGCTTCATAAGGAAAATTCTCATGGGACAGACAAAAGGCAATCACATCCTCTGCAAGCTTAGCATATGCAAAATCAAACGGTATGTTACATGTTTCTTCTAAATAAAAACTCAACGAAGTAATTCCTCCTTTGCAAGAAATTCACGAATCTTTAAAAACTGGTTCATACTCATTCCGGAATGGTCATAAATTTCACTTGAGGAAAAATCATTCACGGTCTGATAAATTACAATATCACGGTTCCAGACACTTTGTCCCACATTTTGTTCCATCGCTTCCAGACGGATCACAACCGCATCCACCATGTGCACCAGAGCGGATTCCGGTGAAGATGGAAGCTGCTCTTCTCCATAGTATTCTGCCAGAATGGAGATCAGCTCCGCCGGAAAACATAAGGATTCTGCCTTATTGACCGCATTTTTGATATATGGCTCCCCGATCCAGCGCCCCATACGGTAATAAAAACCTCCGGCAAGACATAAGTTCGCCCGGTATCCCACTTCTTTTGCACAGCGGCAGGCAATGTCAGAAACTTTCACTGCGTGGCGGTATTCCACCATGGAAAAATCCTTGAGGGCTTTTACTTCCGAATAATCCTCGGACACGATATCCAGCAGATGGTTTTCAATTTCCTGATCCGCTTCATGAAGCAGCCGGTGAAACAGAAAAGCTGCTGGCAGAAAAGTCAGGAATGCTGTTCCAAAGGCATAAAGCAGCGAATATTTCTGCATTTCTTTCGTTGATAAATAGGAAAACAGTTCCGGAATCATCAGACTGAAAAAGAAAGTCAGAAGGGATACACCCATACGGTATTTTTTTTCTTTTAATGCCTGTGCCAGTACAGCAGCAAGCATTGTAAGCATCATATAAGCAGCAAGGGCATAAAAACTTCCCCCGACAGTCAGTGCCAGCACCAGATCAAAAAACAATCCAAAAGACACCGCCACCATGGAATTTGACACTGCGGTGAGCAGAATCACCGGGATCATCACCGGACGGTAAAATTCCGGAAGATAACTGATCGCATAGATCAATCCCCCACTGACCGTATAGGTAACGGAAAGACGGATAAAGGTTGTCTGTGTGTTTGCCGATATTCCTTTCTGCTTTCGTTCATATTCCAGTTCAAACATGCAGACCAGAAGAAAAATCAGGGTCAGGAAAAACATACTGAGCCATTCATCCGGATACAGGTGGCTTTTGGCACATAACCCGCCCATCACTCCAAAAGTGACAAGCGCGATCACCAGAAGCGATATGACGCGATAGAGGTTTATTGTCTCTTTGGGTTTCATTTTTTCTCCTGTCTGGCAGACTTACGCGCACTCCGGCTGCTCTGTCTGGACTCATAATCATCATAAGCCTGTACAATCTTTTGTACCAGCGGATGTCTGACGACATCTTTGCTTGTTAATTTACAGATTCCGATTTCTTCCACTTTTTTCAAAACCCGAAGTGCTACATCCAGCCCGGATTTACTTCCCGGGGCCAGATCTTTTTGCGTGGCATCTCCGGTAATCACAGCTTTCGAGCCGAAGCCGATACGTGTCAGAAACATTTTCATCTGTGCCGGTGTGGTGTTCTGTGCCTCATCCAGAATAATAAATGCGTTGTCGAGTGTCCGTCCACGCATATAAGCCAGCGGTGCAACCTCAATCAGACCTTTTTCCATATTTTTCTGAAATGACTCCGCACCCATAATCTGATACAGGGCATCGTATAAAGGGCGCAGATACGGATCTACTTTGCTCTGCAGATCTCCCGGAAGAAATCCGAGTTTTTCTCCCGCTTCAATTGCCGGACGTGTCAGAATGATGCGTCCCACTTCTTCATTCTTAAACGCAGTGATCGCCATGGCCATGGCCAGATATGTTTTTCCGGTTCCGGCAGGACCCATCCCGAAAACAATCATTTTTTTACGGATATTATCTACATAATCCTTCTGCCCGAGTGTTTTAGGCTTTACCGGTTTTCCCTGTATGGTATGACAGATCACATCTTTATCAATCTCTACCATCTCAGACCCTTTGTGTTCCTGCAAAAGAGCAAGTGCGTAGTTTACATTCTGTTCGCTGATAACATTTCCCCGTTTTGCAAGCTCATACAACTGTTCAAACACTTCCTGTGCGCCGCTTGTGGCAGATGGAGTACCGATAATTTTCAACTGATCATCGCGTACAACAACCGTTACACCCAGTGTTCGTTCTATTTTTTTGATATTGGCATCAAACTGTCCGAAGACATTTGCCATATGTTCCGTTGGTATCCGGAGCGATACTTCATTCAGACTCATTTACAGGTTCCTCTCGTTTCATTTCGGTTGGTACTAAAGTTGTGATTTTTTCACACCCCTTTACCTGACCATAGATATGATAGTTTTTATCTATCTGTTCAATCATAACATTTTTGTCGACAATTCGCACCCCATTTTCTTCCAATTCCGAAAGAAATTGTGAAAAATGTGTCAAGGCAAGCTGTTTTACCTGTTCTTTTGTCAGCATAACGGTCTTTTCCTGCAGCTCAGACGTTGTGATTTCTCCAAAATAAACCGGAAGATAAAAACTGTCCTGCAGGCAAAACTGCCGGGTATCCGTTACAGAACGCTCCGATGCATACTCCGCATGCAAAGCTGGAGTTACCAGACGCCAATTCAGAACCTGTAGAAAATATCGTTTGTGTTTATTACCGGTTTCTTTTTTTTCTGTCATTTTGGAAGAAATCCAGTCCTCATAGGGATGCATCGTATATCCATATACATCGGCATCGGCGCTTTTATAATAGTATTCCCGCACTTGACCGTTATCATCCAGAATTTCCTGCCGTCCACAGACCAGCACATCGCCTTTTTTCACTTTATCACCCTTTTTCACTTTGGCAAGCCCGCTCCTTGTAATGACCGATGCAATCGTAGCATCCGCAGATGCCGCCAGATCCATACAGGTGCCCTCTGTTTCTTTCGTTTCCTCGTGAGAAGAAATTTTCTCCTGTATCTGTACAACCAGCCGGGTTCCCGTTTCGTATACACTTGCCCAGATCACCGGTTCCAAGTCCTGACGCAGGGACAGCTCCAGTGCATCATTGTCGATTTCCTTTGCCGGCATGCCATAGGTAACGTTGTGTGCACTTAAATATTCCAGAATGGCGTCTTCTCCCAGAGAGGAATTCCCTTTGATTTCAATTCTCCAGATTCTCGTACTGAGCACCCAGACTCCTGCCATGACACACAAAAGAACAAAAATTCCAAGTTTTCTTGCGCGGTATTTCTGCCAGAAAAACGGAAAGCCGATCCTTTTTCTGATGTGGATTCTCGTTTTTGTTTTCCGCAGATATGGACGCAGTTCATACAGATCTTGCAACCGGATATAAAAAGAAACCTGCGTCGGAGAATCCGGCTGTATCTTCCAGAACATAATTTCGTGACGTGCACATAAATTTAAAAAACGGGAAATGTTGCTTCCGCATGCACAAACCAAAAGACTGCCATTGACGAATCGAAGAAACCTTTCTATCATGGCAGAAATGTGATCTCCTGCATATATCCGGAAATTTCGATAAGATCCGCCGAATATTTCCGGATGGACAGACTCCTTCCGACGATCCGGATATGATAGGATTGTGTTGCAATTCCGATCACCTCCGGACAGTATTTTATAATTCCACGGTGGTTAACGATACAAAGTGTACGGTTTCCTTCCATGGAAAGAAGCGGCATCCCCAGGAAAATGTCTTTTGGCAGTTCCATTTGTTCTACGAGATGCTCCTGTTTTATTTTGTGTCTGGTTTGATTCGAATGGCTTTTCATACTTCACTATATGAAAAGCGAACCCGTCCTATGTCTCTAAATTCAGGGATCCGTTTCGGTACGCTTCCAAAAATACATTAAATTCTACGGTCATCATCATAATATACATACAAAAATACAGCCAGAGCATGATCAGGGCAATGGTTGTCAGGCTTCCATACATGGAAAATCCATTAAAATAATCAACATAGATGGAAAGCCCGAAGGAAAAAACATACCATGCAGCTGCACATGCCGTGGCTCCAGGAAGCTGGCTTTTAAAGGTAAGCTTTGTATTCGGAAGTGCGGTAAAAATCACGTCAAAAAACAGGATCAGAAGAAGTAACATGATAAGCCCCCGGAATTTGATTATTATTTTTACGAGATGTGCAATAAACGGAAGATAATCTGCCGCTAAATGCCGCAGACTGTTTCCAAAAACCAGCACAACAAGCGTAAATACAATCGCAACCAGAAAAACAATGGTATAAATAACCGCCCAGAATCGGAGTACAAACCAGTTTCTTGTCTCTTTTAATTCGTGAACCGCATTCAGACCATCTGCCATATACTGAATGCCTTTTGCGGCAGACCATATGGCAATAATTGCCGTGACCGAAATGATTCCCATGGATCTTGTATAGATTTCTTTTACAAGGGTAACCAGAAACGGAGCAACATACTGCGGCATGACTCTTTCTATGATTTCAAATACCATATCCTCCGTGATACTGGTATATTGAAGCATGGAAGAAAACACCATAAGAAACGGAATGATGGATAAAATAATAAAAAAAGCGATCTGTGCGGAATAAGCATTTATTTTGTCTTTCTGGCATTTGGCTAAAAACCGGGTAACCAGACGTATTGCTTTTTGCATACCAAATGATCCTTTCTTCTTTATTTATGATATGGTTCGTGATGCATGATACGGTAAGAACGATAAATCTGTTCCAGCAGAATCACACGCATCAGCTGATGGGGGAATGTCATCTTCGAAAAGCTGAGTCGTGCATCTGCCCGCTTAAGAACCTTGTCGGATAATCCAAGAGATCCTCCGATTACAAAATAAATATGGCTGACTCCGCCAAGCCCGAGTTTTTCAATTTCACGGGAAAGTTCTATCGAATCCGGCTGTTCTCCATCGATCGCCAGCGCAATCACATAGCCGTCCGGGCGGATGGATTTTAAAATACGCTCCCCTTCCCGGTCTTTGACCATGGCAATTTCGGTTTCGCTTGCCTGTTCTTTTGTCTTTTCATCCGCCACCTCCGTAATGGATAACGTACAGTAGCGGCTGAGCCGTTTGGAATATTCCCTGACGGCTTCCGTATAAAATTTTTCCTTTATTTTGCCTACGCAAATAATTGTTATTTTCATGTTGTTATTTTACTATATTTCTCTGTAAATTTGTAGTGAAAAATGATATACTGTAATCAACAAATACAAGAGAGGTAACGAAATTGAAAGAATTACAGGAAAGAATTAAAAAAGATGGAATTGCTGTCAATGAAGATATCTTAAAAGTAGACAGTTTTATCAATCATCAGGTAGATCCGGTACTGATGCAGCACATCGGGGAAGCTTTTGCGGAACACTTCAAAGATCAGGGCATCACAAAGGTTGCAACCATTGAAAGTTCCGGCATTGCTCCGGCTCTTATGACAGCTATGTGCATGGGTCTTCCTATGATTATCTTAAAAAAACAGCCTTCTAAGATTTTAAACGACAATCTGTTCCAGACAGAGGTCACTTCCTTTACCAAAGGAACAAGTTATGAACTGACGCTTTCTTCTAAGTTTGTCTCAGAAAAAGATCATGTCCTGATCATTGATGATTTTCTGGCAAACGGAGAAGCAGCTACCGGAGCCATCCGTCTGATCCGCAAAGCGCACGCTACCATTGCAGGTGTAGGTGTCCTGATCGAAAAAGCATTTCAGCCGGGACATGAAAAACTGGTTTCTCAGGGATTTGATGTGTATCCCCTTGCAAGAATCAGCCATATGGCAAAAGATGAGATTGAATTTCTGGAAGATTAAACCACCTCTTCCACAACAGGGAGTGTTGATATGTCCATGCAGTTATAAAGCATCGGCAATCACACTCCCTGTTTGATTTTTAACAATTTCTATATTATTTTATTCTTCTGCATTGTCTGCAGGATCATCTATATCATCTTCTGCTGTATAGTCCTGTGAATAATAAATAAAATTTCCTCTATATACATCCGAACTTAATTTCGTCGTATGATCAATGATCACAACCGAAAGAATATTGTTTCCTTCCGGAACTTTGATCGGCTGCGTATAAAGATGACTGGCAGCAGTCGGCGTACTTCCGTCCCAGGTATAGTAAGCACTGCAGCCGCCCGGAACGGTAATCGTTACGGAAGTTTCCACGCCGAAATCTCCACCGTCCGGAGAAACAATCGGTTCATCCGGTGCCGGGATGGAAATTTTATAGTTTGCTTCTGTTACCTCACTGTAAACTCCCTTTTCGTTTTTACATACCGCTTTTACGGTATAGGTTTTATTATTTTCATCCAGTTTCACAGGTTCTGTGTATCGCAATCCGCGTTCTTTTGGATCTGACCCGTCTACCGTATAATAAATTTCATAGCCTTTTGTGGAAAGCATCTGTAGTATCTGGGCATTTTCAAAACTTCCGCTCTTTAAACTGAACTGTGGTCCCTCTACCTGATAATCGGCGAAAAGATCTTTCAGACTGTCATCCACAGCCTCGGAGAGAGAAAGTATGGCATCGGTATTGTTCTGCTTCTCATAAATGGCAATCAGTCCTTTGCATGCCTGACGATTTTTCCTGTCCGCACGGATCACTTCCTGATATAAAACAAGTGCCGAATCATAATCGTTTTCTTCGGTATACAGTTTTGCCAGAGCCAGCCGGACTTCAATACTGTTTTTATCCAATGCCAATGCATTTTCATAGCAGGCAATTGCATTTTTGGGATCTCCGGCTTTTTGTGCTTTCTCTGCCAGTCCCACCTGGTAATCGAAGGAATTGGCATGATTGGAACGGATTGCTGCTCCAAGAATTAACAGGGCAAAAATAAGCACGCATACGATTCCGAGAACCAGGAAGATAATTTTTTTCTGGCGTGGGTCGAGGTGTTTTTTCCCCGGATGTTTTGTCTCTGCAGGTGCCGGTTTTTTATTTCTGTCCGGTCTGGAACCTGAAATCTTTTGGGATTCTTCCGTAAGAACCTGATTCAGATAATCATCATCGTAAATATTGTAGTCCGGCACAATCTGTACGGCTTTCCCGCATTTTGGACAGTACAGACTCCCCTCTTTTAATTCCTCACCGCAATAAATACACTTCATCATCTATCCCCTATCTGTTTTATGAATAAAGTTTCATGGCATCTACACAGTTATGCATGAGCATCGCAATTGTCATCGGTCCAACACCACCCGGAACCGGTGTAATATAAGAAGCGATCTGCTCTGCCTCTTCGAAACGGACATCCCCGCACAGCTTATTTTCTTCATTTCTGTGAATTCCGACATCGATGACAACCGCTCCTTCTTTGATATAATCGGCACCGATATAACGTGGTTTTCCAATGGCCACAATCAGAATATCCGCCTCTTTGCAGATTTCTTTGAGATTTTCGGTCCGTGAATGACAGATCGTAACCGTTGCATTTTCCCGAAGCATCAGAAGCGCCATCGGTTTTCCGACAATGTTGCTTCTTCCGATTACCACACAGTGCTTTCCGGCAATTTCAATATTGCTGCGTTTTAACAGCTGGATAATACCGGCGGGCGTGCAGGAGACAAATCCTTTTTTCCCAACCACAAGTGCACCGACATTCTGCGGGTGAAAACCATCGACATCTTTTTGCGGATCAATTGCCTGGATCACATGATCTTCGCAGATATGTTTCGGGAGTGGAAGCTGGCACAGAATTCCATGAACATCTGGATTGTCATTTAGTTTCTGAATCAATGCAAGCAGTTCCTCTTCCGTGGTTTCTTCCGGAAGTTCATACGAAAGCGACTCTATTCCAATATATGCACAGGCTTTCTTTTTATTTCTGACATATACGCTGGATGCCGGATCTGCGCCCACCTGAATGACCGCAAGTGCACATGTTTTCCCCTGTGCCGCATATGCTGCAACTTCTGTCTTTAATTCTTCTTTGATTTCCGCTGAAATCTTCTTTCCATCTATGATCTTTGCCATGCCCTTATCTCCTTAGAACAATCCTGTGATTACACCGTCATCATTGACATCAATTCCGTAAGCTGCCGGTTTCTTTGGCAGACCCGGAAGCGTCATGATCGAACCGTTGACAGCAACGACAAAGCCGGCACCGGCAGAAACATATACTTCCCGGACATTGATCTTAAACCCGGTCGGTCTTCCGAGTTTCTTCGCATCATCCGACAGGGAATACTGTGTCTTTGCCATACATACCGGGAAGTTTGCCATACCCAGATCCGTAATTCGTTTCAGTTCCCGCTCCGCTGCCGGAGAATAGGTAACTCCATCGGCACCGTAAATTTCTTTTGCAACCGTCTCGATCTTTTCTTTCAGTCCAAGATCATCACTGTAGAGTGTATGGAAATGGCTTTCTTTCTTTTCAAGTGTCTCGAGAATTTTGTTTGCCAGAGCAATTCCGCCCTCTCCGCCTTTTTCCCATACTTTTGCCAGAGCAAATTCACAGTCATGCTCTTTGCAGAACTGTTCTACATAAGCGGTTTCTGCCTCTGTATCCGAAACAAATGCATTCAATGTGACAACGACCGGCACACCGAATTTCTGAAGGTTTTCAATATGTTTCTCCAGATTGACAATTCCTTTCTTTAATGCCTCAAGGTTTTCATTGGATAATTCATCCTTCAAAACTCCGCCATTGTATTTTAATGCACGGATCGTCGCAACGAGTACCACTGCATCCGGATGAAGCCCTGCCTTCCGGCACTTGATATCAAAGAATTTTTCCGCACCTAAATCCGCACCGAATCCTGCCTCGGTAATTACATAATCGGCAAGTTTTAAAGCAGTTGTGGTAGCACGCACGCTGTTACATCCATGTGCGATATTGGCAAATGGTCCTCCGTGAACGAGCGCCGGTGTATGCTCCAGTGTCTGGATCAGATTCGGCTTTAACGCATCTTTTAACAGAGCTGCCATAGATCCGACTGCTTGCAGATCTTCTGCAGTTACCGGCTTGCCGTCAAACGTATATGCCACGATAATCCGTCCCAGACGTCTCTTTAAATCTTTCATATCTTCGGCAAGGCATAAAATCGCCATAATTTCGGATGCTACCGTGATTACGAAATGATCCTCACGCACCATTCCGTCCATTTTATTTCCAAGTCCCACAACCACATTACGAAGGACACGGTCATTCATATCCAGACAGCGTTTCCATACCACCTGTCTTGGATCAATCCCAAGCGTATTTCCCTGCTGGATATGGTTGTCCAAAAGAGCTGCCAGCAGATTATTTGCAGAAGTAATTGCATGAAAATCCCCTGTAAAATGAAGATTTAAATCCTCCATCGGAACAACCTGGGAATATCCGCCACCTGCGGCACCGCCTTTAATTCCGAAACATGGTCCAAGGGAAGGCTCACGCAACGCAATCATTGCTTTTTTCCCAAGTTTTGCAAATGCCTGACCCAATCCCACGGTGACTGTCGTTTTTCCTTCTCCTGCTGGTGTTGGATTGATGGCGGTCACCAGAATCAGTTTTCCGTCCGGATTGTTGTGGCTTCGTGCAATCAGTTCATCGGAAATCTTCGCTTTGTACTTTCCGTACAATTCCAGATCTTCTTCTTCAATTCCAATTGTTGCGGCTACCTCTTTGATTGGCTGCAATGTTGCTTCCTGTGCAATTTGAATATCAGTCTTCATAATTTTCTCCTCCTGAAATGTTTTTTATAAATCCTCTTTTACTGCCTGTAATTCTTCGGAAGTCATCAGAACTTTCCGCGGTTTCGTTCCTTCCTCCGGTCCAACGATACCAGCTTCTTCCAACTGGTCCATAATACGGGCAGCACGGTTGAATCCCACTTTTAAATATCTCTGCAGCATACCTATGGATGCTTTTTCCTTATCTACGATAATCTGTGCTGCTTCATCAAAATATGCATCCCTGCCGTCATCCTGCGCATCCGCATCGGAGATAGACACGGTGGTACCGCCGGATGATGCCTGCATACTGTCCACTTTCTGTACAATTTCTTCGTTATACGATGCAGTTTCATTTTGTTCTTTGATAAATTCCACAACATCGGAAACTTCTTTATCGGAAACAAATGCTCCCTGTACACGAATCGGTTTCGGTGCCCCCTGCGGGTGGAACAGCATATCTCCTTTTCCAAGAAGCTTTTCTGCGCCATTCATATCCAGAATCGTTCGGGAATCCGTACCCGAAGTCACCGAAAATGCAATCCGGCTCGGCATATTTGCTTTGATCAGACCGGTGATGACATTCACCGATGGACGTTGGGTTGCAATCACCAGATGAATCCCCGCCGCTCGTGCCAGCTGTGCCAGCCGGCAGATGGCCTCTTCCACGTCATTGGAAGCTACCATCATAAGATCTGCAAGCTCGTCCACAATAATCACAATCTGTGGCATCTTTTGCGGGCGCTCCTGCCCTTCCGGTACTTCAATGGAATCTACCTTTGCGTTGTATCCATTGATTTCACGCACATTTGCCTCCGCAAATTTTTCATATCGTTCCGTCATTTCCGCAACTGCCCAGTGCAAAGCACCAGATGCTTTTTTCGGATCGGTTACAACCGGAATCATCAGGTGCGGAATTCCGTTGTAGACACTTAACTCTACTACTTTCGGATCAATCATGATCAGCTTTACTTCATCCGGTCTCGCCTTATATAAAATACTCATGATAATCGTATTGATGCAGACGGATTTACCCGAGCCGGTTGCACCGGCGATCAGCAGATGCGGCATCTTTGCAATATCGGTTACTTTTGTTTTCCCGGAAATATCTTTTCCAACTGCAAAACTGATCTTGGACTTTGCCGTCTGAAATTCCGGCGATTCGATCAGGTCACGAAAAGCAACCATAACATTTTCTTTGTTCGGAACTTCAATTCCTACCGCTGCTTTTCCCGGAATCGGCGCCTCGATACGGATATCCGCAGCTGCCAGATTGAGTTTGATATCGTCGGTCAGCCCGACAATCTTGCTCACCTTCACACCCATTTCCGGCTGAATTTCATATCTTGTCACTGCCGGTCCGCAGCTGATGTTGGTAACGGTGACATTGACCCCGAAGTTCTTTAACGTCTGTTGCAGCTTATCCGCAGTTTCCCGCAACTGATGTTCAGTATTGGCAGACTTTTTCCCTTCTCCCTTTTTCAACAGATCTATGGATGGAAAAACATATGCTTTGTCCGGTTTGTGTTCCAAACCCGACGTCTCCATTTCCTGTGCTACTTTCTGTACTTCGTTTTGGATTTCCTGTTCGTTTTTCTTTTTTTGTGTTTTTTCTGCCGGCTTTAATACGTCTTTGGCCGGTGCCAATCCTGCAATATGTTCCGGAACCGGTGCCGCCTGCGACGGTTCTGGTGGAAAAGTATCCGGCATAAAATCCCCCGAAATCTCCGGCTGTATTTCTGCCGCGGGTTCTTCTAAAACCGCCACTGGTGCCGGAGAAGAAATTTTTTTCGGCATCGGAGATACTGTGGTATCCGGCATCATATCAAATGCAGGTGCCGACAGTTCTCCCATTTCATCCGATTTTCTCTTTTTATTTTTTTTGCCTTTTTCTTCAATCCGTGTATCGATGGATACTCCGGACACTTTATGATCCATGCGGCGTTCTTTCCGCTCCTGTGCACGGTATTCCCTGTATTCCCGATACTTTTCATTGCTTTCCTTTGCGGATTCATAGACCTTTTTGCCGCCTTTTTGCATTCCACGCAATGCCGAACGCTCTGTAATCAGTACCATACAGACGATCAGCACGATAATGTCAATAATAAAAGACCCGATCAGTCCAAATGCCTGACACATGTAATAAGCCAGACATCCGCCGATGATGCCGCCACCGGTATGCCGTTCTGCACAATATGTATATGCGTCAAGTGGATGGATCCGGTCGTTTCCATTCATGGCCAGTCCCATAAATGTACACAAAAAGACCAAAAATACAATTGCCGCAATCAATTTTACGGCTGCCAGCTTATTTCCACGATTCGATACCGCAAAAAAACTGCCCACAAGAAGCAGCACCGGAAGAACATATGCCATAAGTCCGAACATACCAAAAAGAAAGCCGCTGACGGTTTTGCCAACGGCTCCTCCGAATCCCAGATTACTGATAAAAAGCAGCAGCGCAGCTGCAACAACAATCCACAACGTTACTTCCACGCGAAATGCCTGTGCTTTCTCCATTTCCGCCATACGCTCTTTTTTTGTCTGTGTTTTTCTTTTATTTGATGATTTACGGTTTCCCGCAGCCATTGGACACACTCCTTCATACAAAACTCTTTTTATTTTATCATATTTACACCAGAATGTCACCCATCAGCTTTTTTAATTATTTTTAACTATTTTCCCCTATCAGCTGATACAGCTTTGCAAATGCATCCGAAATTCCCCCGACAGCATCAATAATGCCTTCAGACACTGCCTGTTTCCCGACAAGAATCGTGCCGAGATCCTTGGTCAGCATCTGCGTATTCATCATCATTTCTGTCATCCGTTCCTCCGAAACGTGACAATGGGAAGCCACGAATCCGGCAATCCGATCCTGCATCTGTTTAAAGTAATCATATGTCTGTTTTGCCCCGATCACGGTTCCACTCATCCGTACCGGATGGATCACCATGGTTCCGCTCGGAACAATAAAAGAATAATCTGTGGAAACGGCCAGCGGAACACCGATGGAATGGCTCCCACCAAGCACTAAAGAAACGGTAGGTTTCGAAAGCGACGCGACCATTTCCGCAATCGCAAGTCCGCTCTCCACATCTCCACCCATGGTATTGAGCAATAACAAAACGCCATTTACACTCTCATCGTCCTCAATCGCTGCCAGACGTGGCAGGACATGTTCATATTTTGTCGTTTTTGAAGTTGACGGAAGACATTCGTGTCCTTCGATTTCCCCGATAATTGATAACAGATAAATGGTTGTATTTCTCCGGTCTGCATGTAAAATTGCCTGTCCGAATTCAATAATGTTATCATTTTCTTTTTTGGTATCTCCCATTGTTTTTCACCTTTGCCATTCATAAAAATAAGAACGGATACAAATGTATCCGTTCTTATCTTATGAATTATTTTCTGTTTTATTCACCGAGAAGATAATTATACAGTCCCTCATAGCGGAATTTTGACGCATTCCATGAAAAATCATTTGCCATTCCACGGTCTACCATCTGGTTCCACTGGCGCTTGCGGTCATAGAAAATATGCTTGGAATAATTAATCACCTGCAGCATTTCGTCAGCGTTGTAATTTGTAAAGGAGAATCCATCTCCACTGTTATCATATTCATTGTAAGCCTGAACCGTGTCTTTTAATCCTCCGGTTTCTCTTACAATCGGGACGGTTCCATACCGGAAAGAAATCATCTGTGTCAGACCACACGGCTCAAAGCGGGAAGGCATTAAGAACGCATCCGCTGCCGCATAAAGCTTGTGTGCCAGATCATCAGAGTAACAGATATTTGCAGAAACCCGGTTCGGATATTTCCATGCGTAGTGCCGGAACATATTCTCATACTGTGGTTCCCCGGTTCCGATAACTACCAGCTGGGTAAATTCATCTACCAGTCCGTCCATGACGGCATTGATCAGATCCAGCCCCTTTTGATCGGTCAGACGGGAAATGAGTCCGATCATGTATTTCTTCTTATCTACTTCCAGACCAAGTTCTTCCTGCAGCCGTTCTTTGTTCACATACTTCTTTTTCCGGAAGTTGGACGCATCATAATTCATGTAAATCTTGGAATCGGTCTGTGGATTGTAAGTCGTATAATCAATTCCGTTTACAATTCCCTGCATGTCAAAATGACGTGCAGACAACAGGCCATTTAATCCCTCGCCGTAATATTCTGTCTGAATCTCCTGCGCATAGGTATCACTGACGGTAGTAATATAATCTGCATAAACAAGTCCGCCCTTTAACATATTTGCATCTTTATTAAATTCCAGCTTATCCGGAACAAACAGATCACTTGAGAATCCCGTAAGTCCCTGCATGGTTTTTACATCCCAGATTCCCTGGAACTTCAGATTATGTATGGTCATAATCGACCGGATGCCCCAGAAGAAAGAATCTGCCTGAAATTCGTTCTTTAAATAAACAGGAATCAGTCCGGCCTGCCAGTCATGACAGTGAATGATATCCGGGCGGAAACCGATCAGCGGAAGCATGGACAATACCGCTTTGTCGAAGAACGTGAATTTTTCAATATCATAGCGCATATCTCCATACGGTACGAAACAGTTAAAATACTCCTGATTATCAATGAAATAATAGGTGACTCCATCCAGTTTATATTGTAAAACCCCTACATATTTACTTGGAATATAAGAACCGCATGCCATATAAAAATGGGTCACATACTCAAACTGACTGCGGTATTTTTCCGGAATACAGCTGTAATTCGGAATAACAACACGCACATCCCAATCCTTATGATCAAATGTTTTAGGCAAAGCCCCACATACATCAGCAAGTCCTCCTGTTTTAATAAAAGGAACACATTCTGATGCTGCAAATAAGATTTTCTTCATACCTGCCTCCTAATTTAAAACCCTGTTTTGCGTATGACGCATTTTTACAGTATGTAATTTTACTCTTCCCAGTTGTGATATACTTCCTGAACATCATCATCGTCATCCAGGAAATCAAGAATTCTTCCGATATTTGTAATATCAGCCTCATCGGTCAGCGTCACATATGTCTGTGGAATCATGGTTACTTCCGCAGATGCCATCGGAATGTTCTGCTCTTCAAGTGCCTTATGTACCGCATCAAAATCTTCCGGAGCGGTAGTGATCTCAAAGCTGTCATCCGCATCGGAAAAATCTTCTGCACCTGCATCAAGTGCAAGCATCATCAGATCATCACCATCCATATCACATTCTTCTTTGTCAATGATAATCTGTCCTTTTTCATCGAACATATAGGATACGCATCCCTGTGTACCGATACTTCCCTGTCCCTTGGTAAATGCATTACGCACATTGGCTGCTGTACGATTCTTATTATCCGTCAGGCACTTTACAATAATTGCTGTGCCGCTTGGTCCATATCCCTCATAAGTTGTTGTCTCATAATTAACACTGTTTCCATCGCCTGCCGCTTTTTTGATACCGCGCTCGATGGTATCATTCGGCATATTGTTTGCCTTTGCCTTTGCGATTACCTGTGCAAGTTTGAAATTATTTGCCGGATCCGGACCACCCTCTTTTACCGCAACAGCAATTTCTCTACCGATCATGGTAAAGATCTTTCCCTTTGCTGCATCATTTTTTTCTTTTTTGTGCTTGATATTCGCAAATTTGGAATGTCCTGACATTGTTAAAATCCTCTTTTCTAAATTGTATTCTATCCTGTAACCATCCATACTTCATGTCATTCGTACAGAAGCATTACCTGTATTTTATTCTATCATTCTTTGCCGTTTCGCGCAAGTGGGTCATCCTCCGGCCGCTGATGCTTTGCATCTGCTTTTTTTACAAGGACTTCCCGGATCATTTTATCCTTCACTTTCCGAATGGAAAATTCATATCCGTACGCCTGCAATCTGGCAGTTTCACCATCATTTGGAATTTTTTCCATCAGGGAAACCAGAAAACCGTTGAGCGTGTCAAAATCATCATCATTTACCGGAATCTGTAACGTTTCCGCCACGTCCGAAAGACTTGCGAACCCGCTCATGGTATAACTTCCATCTGTATTCTGGCGAATCAGTTGTTCTTCCTCATCATGCTCATCCTCGATGTTTCCGACAATTTCTTCCAGGATATCCTCCATGGCTACCGCACCGGATGTCTGTCCATATTCATCTACCACTATGACCAGATGGCTCTTTTTTGCCTGCATTTTCTGAAAAAGAGTATGAATATTTAATGTTTCCGGAACAAAATCCACCTCCCGGATCAGCCCCTTAATGTCTTTGATGGAAGTACGGAATACCTCATTTTTCTGTGCAAAAGCAAATGCGTCTTTAATATGTAAAACACCGATAATATTATCGATGTCCTCCAGATAAACCGGATATCTTGACTTATTGTTTTCAATGATGAACGGAACAGCATCATTATAGGAAAGTTCCCCATCGATCGCAATCAGATTCTTTCGATGTGTCATAATATCTTTGGCTTCTTTGTCACCGAATTCAAAAATATTGTGAATCATCTCCGCCTCCGAAGCACGAAGAACTCCCTGTTCGTGTCCTTCATTTACCATGGAAATAATCTCTTCTTCGGTCACATCATCCTCATGGGAAGACGGGTTTAAAAATCCTATAATTTTTTTTAAAATATTCGTCCTGCCGGAACTGGCACTATCGTCCATTTCGTTTCTCCTTTAATGTATATAATACTCCAAATCATACCATGGGAACTGTATTCCGTCAAGTTATGTATACAATTCCAGGCTGATCTCCAGTGCTTTGTCAATTTTCAAAAGAATCTGATGATCCAGATGACATACTTTATCTTTCAGCCGCTTTTTGTCAATGGTCCGCAACTGTTCCAGCAAAACGACAGAATCCTTTGCCAGATCGTATTTGTCACAGTTTAATTCGACATGTGTAGGAAGTTTTGCTTTATGCATCTGCGAAGTAATCGCCGCACAGATCACGGTCGGGCTGTGCCGGTTCCCGATATTGTTCTGAATGATAAGAACCGGCCGGACGCCTCCCTGTTCCGATCCCACGACCGGGCGCAGATCTGCATAATAAACATCTCCTCTTTGAATCAACATACGTTTTCACCCCATACTTTGTGATACTAAAAGTATTTCCATATTTCTCACATGTATTCAAAAAGATGATTTCATACTATATGTTATTCAAAAAGGAGACATCTGTGTAATCTTATGATTCCTGTATACAGATTCTTGGCACACGCGGTGTGATCAGACATGCAAATTCATAATTGAAACGACCGGATAATTCGCCAAGCTCTTCCATCGTGATACATTCGCTGCCGTCTTTTCCGAGAAGGGTCACCGGATCACCTTCTTTTGCTTCCGGAATTTCGGTCACATCGACCATAAACTGGTCCATGCAGACTCTGCCGCAGATCGGAGCCTTCTTCCCGTGAATAAGAACATAGCCTTTATTGGAAAGCCCTCTTGCATAACCATCCGCATAGCCGACCGGAATGGTTGCAATTCTTTTTTCTGACGGTGTCTCATAGATACCGCCATAACTGATCTTACGCCCTTTTCCCAGTGTCTTGACAAAAGCGATATGACTCTTTAAGGACATCACCGGATGAAGGGAAATATTGTGTGCCACTTCCTCCGATGGCCACATACCATAAAGCGTGATTCCGGCTCTTACCATATCCATATTTGCCTCCGGAATTTCTACAATTCCGGCACTGTTGGAGCAATGATGGATCGGTATTTTAACATTCCGTTCCTCTAACATTCTTATCATCTTCTGAAAAAGTGCAATCTGCTTTTTGGTTGGAGTTTTATCATACTCATCTGCCTGGGCAAAATGTGTAAAAATACCTTCAATCTCAATTCCAGGAAGCTGCGCAATCTTTGCAACCAGATCGGCACTCTCCTCTGTGACTTGCAGACCGATCCGGCTCATTCCGGTATCAATTTTAATATGGATATGACAGGTTTTATTTTTTCTGACAGCGATATCCGAAAGAGCTTTTGCCGACTCATATTCACAGATTGCAGGACGTATTTCTTTTTCCACTATGAGCTCATAATGTTCTGGAAAACTGATTCCAAGGATCAGAATCGGTTTCTTTCGCCCATCCGCAATCAGCATCTCCGCTTCATCTGCAGTTGCCACGGCAAATCCCCATACATACGGAAGGTCCTCGATTGTTTTTGCTACGGTCAGTGCCCCATGCCCGTAAGCATCTGCCTTGATGACGGCGGCAATTTTGGTTCCTTCTTTAATATTTTTATGCATGGATTCCATATTATAGCGCAGTGCATCTAAATCAATGCCTGCATAAACACGATTTTTTTTCATGATTTTTCTACCTCTTTGAGTCCTTCTATGATATCGGATGCCATCATTCCCCGGACTCCACATTTTTCTTTTGCGGCATCTCCCGCCAGCCCGTGCACATACACCCCAAGAGGTGCTGCTTCCTCTGCTTTCATTCCCTGGGCAAGAAGGGAACCGATCACACCTGCCAGCACATCTCCGCTTCCGGCCGTTGCCATTCCATTATTTCCCGATAAATTTACATACGTCATGCCATCCGAAACGGCAGTAACCGTATGAAAATCTTTTAATACACAAATCACATGGAAACGCTTCGCAAAGGTTTCGGCAGATTGCTCCAGTGTGGTCAGAATTTCAGAAACCGGTTTTTTGGTCAGCCGGGACATTTCTCCGGGATGCGGTGTCAGAATAATGTCCGTCTTTGCCTGTTCTAAAAGTTCTGGCTGATCCGCAATGATATTTAACGCATCGGCGTCCAAAACCAGTGGAACGCGGCATTGTGCCAGAACGGTGGATGTCATGCGGCGTGCACGCTGTCCGGTTCCGATTCCCGGGCCAAATACTACGGCATCCGCCCACTGCAGCTGTTCTGCCAGCAAAGTTTCTTCCTCGTTTTCCTGCCCGGTGACAAGAACAGCTTCCGGAACCTTTGTCTGCAGAATCAGCCGGTTTTGTTCACAGGTGAATACCCGCACCAGGCCACTTCCCATACGATATGCAGCTTTTGCACAAAAGCATGCCGCTCCGGACATATTAACACTTCCGGCAATAATTAGCAACTTCCCATACGAACCTTTATTGGTATGTGCCATACGGGAGGGAAGTTTTTTTAAGTCTTCCGGTTCCAGAACAGCCGTATGCGGCTTATGATCCAGCCAGCTCTCCTGTGTAATTCCCATGGAAACCACATGTACCTTTCCGCAATATTCATTGCCCGGCCACAGATACTGTCCCTTTTTTCCAAATGAAAATGTAATTGTGTCGTCTGCACGAAAAGCCGTGCCAAGCACTGCTCCATCATCGGAACAGATTCCGGAAGCAATATCCACGGCAACTTTCCATCCGGATAATTGATTGAGCACGTCAATATCGTTTGCAAGCTCTCCGGATATTTCCCGAGACAGACCGGTTCCAAACAGGGCATCAATGACCACATCATAGGATGCCTCCCCTGCGGAAACCTTCTCCTTCTGTACAACCGGAATGGAATAGGCACTGCAGATCTGTTTTTGAACATCATAGGACGAACTGGTCCGATGCCCTTCTTCCTCTCCTGCCAGCCATACGAATACAAAAATCCCCTGTTCCCGTAAAAGTCTGGCAATGGCCAGTCCGTCTCCTCCGTTATTTCCGCTTCCACAGGCAATTAATGCTGTCGATAATTTATTTTGTTTAAGCAGTAAAAGCTTCTGCACAAAAGCCATCGATGCCTGTTCCATCAATACCAATTCCGGTACATGAAACACCTGCGATGTATTCTGATCCAGAAGCTTCATTTCTTCTCCCGATACAAGATAACGCAAGATTTCTAACTCTCCTCTTCCTTTTGTGATTCTTTCGTATCGTTTTGTTTATTTTGTGCGCTGTCCTCTTCCACATCTTCATCTTCATAGTGAATATCGAACAGATCCAGTGTGGATGGTCCGAAGATATCATGCAGATACGCATAAATCTCACGATTGTTGATATCCCGATTCTGCTTACGGATGATATTTTTCTTTAAATCCACACGAACCTGATTGATCCAGGCATCAATATCATCGGATTCCTTTTTATTGACACGTATTTTTTCGTAAAAATATCCCATGCTCTGAAGCATCAGTTTCCGGTTGACATCACGGATCTGACGTGGAATTTCCAGCAGTTCGTCCTCATTTTCTTCCATTTTCTGATTGGTTTCATCAATCAGACGTTTATCTTCATCCAGCTTTTTTTCCCGCTGTGCATCCATATCTTCGGATGTAGTTCCGTCCATGTTTGCGACAATGCTTTCCATCAGCTGCTTTTTTACTTTTTTCAGCTGTTTTAACTCTTCATTCAGTTTTCCCTGTCTGGCAAGCAAAGCATTCAGCTCGTTTTCCGTTTCATGAATTTCGTCCGGCTTACCATGCACAGCAAAAAGCCGATGCCACTTCTCATCAAGTACAAGAATCGGCACCTGTTTGTCTGCCAGCGCTTTTTTAAATTCTTCATCATCCTTCATCGTATCACCTCTTTGTGTGCTACTTGGAGTTCTTCACGATATTATATGATAACTGCATCAGACTATCCGACAGATGAACATTTTCGACAACCACACTTTTATCACTTAAATCCAGATCCACATGGGCAAAATTCCAGATGGCGCGAATTCCCAGATTCACAAGATGCTGTGCGGTATCTTCTGCCTTTTCTTTCGGGAGTGTTAAGGCTGCAATATCTACTTTATTTTTTTTGCAGTAATCATCCAGTTCATCCATCATATAAATCGGAATATCACGAACGGTCTGTCCTTTTAAAGATGGTTTTACATCAAACAACGCAGTAATGATAAAACCAAACCGTTCAAATTTCACATAATTTGTAATTGCCTGACCAAGATTTCCGGCACCGATCATGATAATATTATGGGTCTCATTTAACCCCAGTATTTTTCCGATCTCATCATACAGGTATTTCACATTATATCCGTAACCCTGTTGTCCAAATCCGCCAAAATTATTCAAATCCTGGCGAATCTGAGAGGCCGTCACCATCATCCGGTGACTCAGATCATTGGAGGAAATGCGCTCAACGCCTTCCTCCAGCAATTCTCCCAGATAACGGTAATATCTTGGCATACGACGGATGACAGCTTGTGAGATTTCCTTTTCCACAATTTCATCCTCCAATCCTTTTATTTATGAAAGAGAAGCTTCCAGTTCTGTCCGGATTGCCTTAATAAAATTCTCACTGTTTAATACCACCGGATTTTCAATGGTCGTAATCAAAGCAAGATCCTTTGTCATCTTTCCGGACTCAATGGTCTTTAAGCATGCTGCTTCCAGTTTATCCGCAAAATCACAGAGTGCCTGATTTTTATCCAGTTCTCCGCGCTTTCTGAGTGCTCCTGTCCATGCAAAAATGGTTGCGACGGAGTTTGTGGAAGTTTCTTCACCCTTCAGATGCTTATAATAATGTCTCTGAACGGTTCCGTGTGCAGCTTCATACTCATAATATCCATGCGGGGATACAAGTACGGAAGTCATCATGGCAAGAGAGCCGAATGCAGAACTGATCATATCACTCATAACATCACCGTCATAGTTTTTGCATGCCCAGATAAATCCGCCTTTTGACTTCATAACACGTGCAACCGCATCATCAATCAAAGTATAAAAATACTCAATTCCGGCTTTTTCAAATGCATCCTTGTAATTCTTCTCAAATACATCCTGGAAAATATCCTTAAAGGTATGGTCATATTTTTTGGAAATGGTATCCTTTGTTGCAAACCACAGATCCTGCTTTGTATCCAGTGCATATTTAAAGCAGCTGTGTGCAAAGCTTTCAATGGAATCGTCCAGGTTATGCTGTCCCTGTAATACACCGGCTCCGGTAAAATTATGGATCAGTTCACGCACGATGGTTCCATCCTCTGCAGTAAATACCAGCTCAGCCTTACCAGGTCCCGGAACCTTCATTTCTGATGCCTTATACACATCGCCATACGCATGTCTTGCAATCGTGATCGGCTTTTCCCAGGTCTTAACATTTGGCTCAATTCCCTTTACGACAATCGGCGCACGGAATACCGTTCCGTCAAGCATGGCACGGATGGTTCCGTTCGGACTCTTCCACATCTCTTTTAAATTATATTCTGTCATTCTTGCGGCATTCGGAGTGATCGTTGCGCATTTTACAGCAACACCGTATTTCTTTGTTGCATTTGCAGAATCAACCGTTACCTGATCGTTTGTCCGGTTACGCTCTTCCAGTCCCAGATCATAATACTCTGTTTTCAGATCAATAAACGGAAGTAACAGCTCATCCTTGATCATTTTCCAGAGAATTCTTGTCATTTCATCTCCGTCCATCTCTACCAGTGGTGTTGTCATTGTAATCTTGCTCATCGCTTCATTCTCCTTTATTTTATTTCATCAGATTTTCCCAACCGATTTTATCCATGTTGGATATCGTATTGCGGATATGGAGTCTGGCACACTCCTCCGCTGTCCGGGCATCCCTTGCCTTTAATGCCTCGGCAATTGCCCGGTGTTCATTGATCGACGCATGAGCCCGTGCTTTCTCTTCCAGTGTGATCCGACGGATGCGCTGCAGATAATGATGATAGTCCCGAAGCACACGTGTCAGTTCTTTGCTTGCGCATGCTTCATATACCATTTCGTGGAAACGGTTATCCAGTTCCAGTATCTGATCCCAGTTTTCTTTGGAATAGTGAAAATCGGATAAAAATACGATTTCTTCCAGTTCCTCCAACTGTTCCTGCGTGATCCGCTCCGCTGCCCACCGGGCGCATAATCCCTCTAAAAGCGTCCGTATCTCATAGATATCTTTGACATCCTGAAGGGTAACCCCTTCTACAAACGCTCCCTTGTTTGGAATGATATGTACCAGCCCTTCCAGCTCCAGCTGCCGGAGTGCTTCCCGGACGGGAGTCCGGCTCACCCCGAGATCGTCGCCAATATTCTTTTCCTTCAGTTCCTCATTCGCCTGATATTTTCCATTTAAAATATCTTCCCGAATGGAATGAAAAACTTTGGCACTTAATGAATAATGATCTTCTGCCATAATTTCACCTTATATAATATCGAATTTTTGTCTATAACACAATACCAAGCTCTTTACAAACGGAAGTAATTTCTACAACAAGCTCCTGATCCGTCATAACGGTTACGCGTCCGTCATCGTATTGTGTGTCTACCCAGTCTTTGATCCGGTGTACAAGTTCTGAGTTTTTGTCCACTTTCCGGTCATCTGGCAAATGATAATAATTGTTGATCCAGTGTGCAATACCTGCCAGACCTGAGGTATTCGATACTGCTACCAGAGGTGGACGGTTTAAAAATTTTCCGGTATCGAAAATGTTATAGATTTCCTCGTTTTTCAGTAATCCGTCTGCGTGAATACCGGCTCTTGTCACATTAAAGTTACTTCCGACAAACGGCGTCTGCGGCGGCTGTTTGTATCCCAGTTCTTTTTCATAATATTCGGAAAGTTCTGTGATCACGGTCGTATCCATGCCGTCGAGAGTGCCGCGCAGCTGTGCATACTCAAATACCATGGCTTCCAGAGGCGTATTACCGGTACGCTCTCCGATTCCAAACAAAGAACAGTTGACACCACTTGCTCCGTACAGCCATGCAGTGGTGGAATTGTTGACTGCTTTGTAAAAATCGTTGTGTCCATGCCACTCAATCTGGGAAGAAGGAACTCCGGCATGTGTTGTCAGACCGTAAATGATTCCCGGCACACTTCGCGGAATTACGGCACCAGGGAAGTTTACCCCATATCCCATCGTGTCGCAGGCACGTACCTTGATCGGAATCTTGTACTCATCCTGCAGTTTCATCAGTTCCACACAGAACGGAATTACAAATCCGTAAATATCGGAACGTGTGATATCCTCAAGATGACAGCGCGGACTGATGCCGGTCTCCAGACAGTCGCGGATCACGCTCAGGTACAGATTCATAACCTCCCGTCTTGTCATTTTCATTTTATAGAAAATATGGTAGTCAGAACAGCTGACAAGAATGCCCGTCTCGCGAAGGCCCAGGTCTTTGACCAGCTGAAAGTCCTGTTTGCTGGCACGAATCCAGGAAGTGACTTCCGGAAACTGATAGCCACGTTCCATACATTTATATACCGCGTCGCGGTCTTTCTTACTATATAAGAAGAATTCACTCTGACGAATCTTTCCCTTCGGACCGCCAAGTTTATGTAAGTAATCATAAATCGTCACGATCTGTTCGGTGGTATACGGAGCACGGGACTGCTGCCCATCACGGAATGTGGTATCTGTAATCCAGATTTCATCCGGCATATTATGCGGAACAATACGATCATTAAACGCAATCTTCGGAATCTCCTCATAGGGAAAAAGGTTCCGGAATGTATTCGGTTCATCCACATCTACCAGCTGATAAAAATGTTCTTCGAGCTGCAACAGGTTTGATTTGTCATTCATTACTACTTCTCTCATGTGCTGACTACTCCTTTTCATACATGAATAATTGTATACAATTATTACGTTATAAAATCATTTTATCTATTTACTATGTGAAAGTCAATGAATTTTTTTAGAAAAATATGGAACCCTTTTGCTGCCGTCTCATACATTATACTGTAAATATATTTATTTGGAGGTCACTTATGAGTGATTTAACTGCTACAAACTGTGGATGTTCAACAGATAACGGATGTGGATGCAATTCTATTATCTGGATCATTCTTCTTCTCTCCTGCTGCGGAAATGGATCTTTCTGCGGAAACAACAACGGATGCGGATGCAGTGGCGGCGGAAACGACTGCTGCTGGCTGATTCTTCTTCTGTTATTCTGTGGCGGATGCGGCAACGGAAACGGATGCGGCGGAATCTTCTAATATTTGTGTTAGAAACGTGTGCAGCAAGGTGCACAACCAAAAAGGGATGCAATATCTGCATCCCTTTTTGCATATAAAATGCTATCCTTCTTTTGTGGCTTTTTCTTTCTGGATCTGACGTTCCACAGCCTCTTTTACCCTGCATTCCGTGGGAACATTCCGTCGTTTCAGGCATTCTTCATCCACTTCATAAACACTGTTTCCATCAATAATCAGTCTCTCATGCATCTATTTTTTCCTTTTTCTTTTATTGTATTCATACAGACAGGCATTCTCTCATAAAATAATAGAAAAATTATATAGGATGTGTGATCCATGGATGAAAATAAATCCATCACGTATGACGATCTGATCCAGACGAGAAATACGCAGATCTTAAAGTCCATCGTACCATATTTAGACGTTCCGGCACAAAAGCCGCTTGCCATGCTGATCCAGCTGATGGAATGGAAAAATGCCACAGCAGCTTTCTCCAGACAGGAGAACAGCATGGCTGCCTGTTCTCTGCCTGCCGGTACCAAACGGCGGGATGCAATGCTTAGTGCAGTCCGTAAATATTGTACCCCAAAAGAACAGGAAATGATTGATACCATACAGACTCTGTTTTGTATTATGGAAAATCAGGATCTGTTTCACAATCCATAAATCCGCAGGAGGTTTTTGAATGGATTCCAATCTTTTGAACAATCCGGCGTTTGCCAATTTAAGTCCGGAAAAATTGCAATTTCTGCTCTCCTTTGCACAGAAAGAAAAACCTTTAAACATGAAAGATGCCATGCCGTTTCTTCTCTCAAATATGAGGCAGGCAAAGGAAAACCATATTGATTTCACAAAGCCTGAAATCGAACTGTTGTGTGATCTGCTGTCCAAAGACCTTCCGCCTGAGAGTCAGACGCAAATGAAAAAGATCATGTCCCTGATGTCGATGAACCGTTCACATCCAGCTCCCTGATCGGGATTTTTAAAATTTTATCCAGCGGGAACAGGCTTTTGCCTTTCCCGTCGGTTCCCTCATAATATTTTTCTCCTGCCGATTCAAACAGAATATATAAGGTATTGTCCCTTACATCGAGTTCTTCCGATGCCGGAGGCATTTCCACTTTCTTTCTCGGATGTTTCGGCCGGGTTGCGAGTGCCGTGACAGAGTCGTAACAATATAAATAGGAAGACTGGTTTCTTCCGTAGGAAGTGCTCAGATATACGTTTCCGGAATCATCGAACGTAACTCCCTGCACCTTTTGCGGAATTTTATAATCACTGAGGGCAATCAGTTTGTCCGTCTTTTTATCCAGATAATATGCCACCATTCGTGAATTCACCAGAAGTGTATGCGTTGCAATCCACAATCTTCCGCCATACCAGGTAATACAGGAAGGCGTATTTTTGACCGGAAACTCCTCCACAACATCTCTTGCATCCACGACATCTCCGGTATTCTGATATGCCATCAGTTCAATAAAATCGTAGGAGATCCGCTCCACACAGTTTTCATAGGAATTGCACACCCATACATTGTCACCGTCAAACGCAATTCCTCCCAGATGGCTGTTTTCATCCATTCCCAGTGTGACCATATATTCTCCGGTTTCCCGGTCAAACACCATAAGCTCTCCCATACAGTCATCTTCCGTGGAATAAGAAGTGATCAGCACAAATTCATCGGTCAGACAAATTCCCTGCGGGCACTGGGATGCACTGAAAATATATTTTTTTAACACATCCTCCTCCCGGGTATCCGGCATACCCGGAATATCAATTTCATTGTAAAAGCCGTAATCAAGATCTTTCAACAGAACCAGATTTTTACCGAAGCGGCTCTCTCTTTTGTGATAGTTATAATATTCTACATTGTAATAATTATTGATCTTTGCGGTCCACTTTGCGTAGAGAATGTAATGATCCTTACGATCCGTCGGAATGGTCTTTATCCGTTTGTGAAGCGCGGCATCGGAGTACCATCCAAGAAACCGGAATCCACTCCGGTATGGCGTATACAGCGGCTGCTCCCCGCTGAATGCCGGGTACGATTCTTTATTGAAAGAATTCTGTATGCCGCCTCCCAAAAAATACCCCACGGTAACCGTATCGTTCTTTGTGTGAACATTTGCAGGTTTTTGAAAGGAAGAACTCGAAGGGGCATAATTCTCCCCTTCGAGTTCTGTGTTTTTTGCATATGTCGGTGTCACGATAAAATTTAAGGTTATTGCAATCAATAATACAGCAAACACTGTACTATTCTTCTGTCTCCACAACTTTGCCTGCCCTCTCTTCTATTTCTCTTGCTGCCACATCCTCAGGTGCTTGTTCATACCGGGCAAATTCATAAGAAAATGTTCCGCTTCCGCTGGTCATTGACCGAAGCTGTGTATTATATCCATACAGTTCAAGATATGGAAGATCCGCATCGATCTCCTGATACCCGTTTTCTGCATTCATATTCATCACACGACCTCTGCGTTTATTCAGATCTCCCATGATTTCACCGGTATATTCCTCCGGAGTAATGATCTTTACAGAGGCGATCGGCTCTAACAATACCGGCTTCGCATCTAAAAATCCTTTCTTAAATGCCTGTTTGGCGGCTACTTTAAATGCCATCTCGGAGGAATCCACCGGATGATAGGAGCCATCATAGAGTACCGCTTTCACTCCGATTACCGGGTAGGCCGCAAGCGGTCCTTTCAAAACAGCTTCTGCAATTCCTTTTTCCACTGCTGGAAAATAATTTTTCGGAACGGCTCCACCCACAACACACTGTTCAAATACATAAGGGACCTCTAAATCCCCGCTCGGCTCAAATTTCATTTTAACATGGCCGTACTGTCCATGTCCACCGGACTGTTTTTTATATTTGTATTCAACATCTGATTTTCCACGTATGGTTTCGCGGAAAGCGACCTTTGGACGCATCAGTTCAATTTCTACTTTATACTTTTCAAGCAGCATACTCTGAACAATTTCAAGCTGCTGCTCACCCATGCCATATAACAGAGTCTGACGATTTTCACTGTCATTTACCACACGCAGCGTCTGATCTTCCATCAGAATCTTTTGCAGCGACTGGGAAATCTTATCCACATCCCCTTTGTTTTTTGCTTTGTAGCGCATAGATACATACGGTTTTGAGAAATTCGTGCGAAGATAGGCAACCGGATTATTCCGTACGGACAGGGAATCCGTTGTCTGGGACTGGGACAGCTTTGCCAATGCTCCGATATCCCCCGCATGAAGTTCTTTTACTTCCTCTGTTTTATTTCCGCGCAGAACGTACAGCTTTCCAATCTTTTCGTCACAATCCCTGTGATAATTAAATAAGACATCATCCGTCTTAAGCACACCGGAATTTACTTTGATCAGAGAATACTTTCCAATGTAAGGATCTACAATTGTCTTAAAAATATACGCACTCTTCGGTTTTGCAAAATCATAGTCCGCCGGATACACCTCGTTGTTTGTCGTATTGATGCCTGCGCAGGTCCGTTTGTCCGGGCTCGGAAAATATTTAACAATATCTGCCATCAGCGTATACATCCCGCGGGCAAGCGGATTCGATCCCATAAGAACCGGAACGATAGAACCATCCATGACATTTACCCTGAGCGCCTGACGAATTTCGTCCTCGGAGAATTCATCTCCGTTAAAATAACGGTCCATAAACTCCTCGCTGGTTTCTGCCACAGCTTCTAACAAAGCTTCCCTGCACAGATTAAGATTCTTTTGTGAATATTCCGGAACTTCAAATTTTTCAACGGTTCCCTCATCGATCCATCGCTTTGCTTTCTGCTGGATGACATTGACATATCCGACAAACTGGCCATCCTCCCTGACCGGCAGATGAAACGGTGCAATTTTCTTTCCGTAAAGAGCCTGCAGATCTTCCACTACCTGACGGTAACTTGCATTGTCAATATCCATATCTGTCACAAAGATCATACGTGGAAGATGATTTTTTTCACAGATTTCCCAGGCGCGCCGCGTGCCTGTCTCGATTCCCGCTTTTCCGGAAATAACGATAATTGCTGCATCCGCTGCGGAAACTGCCTCTTCGACTTCCCCGACAAAATCAAAATAGCCTGGGGTATCCAAAACATTAATTTTGCTGTCTTTCCACGGGATCGCGACCACAGAAGTATGGATCGAAAACTGGCGTTTCGTCTCCTCCTTATCAAAATCACTGATGGTCTTTTTATCTGCGACCGTCCCCATACGTGTCGTCAGACCTGCCAGATATGCCATGGCTTCCACCAGGGAAGTTTTGCCGCATCCTCCATGCCCCAGGAGAACCACATTACGAATTCTGTCTGTCGTATATACGTTCATAGTAAAACCCTCCTTTTTTAGAATATTTACTCTTTTATGGTTATATTCTACTAATTTTCAGAAAGTTTTACAACCTTTTTATGCATTTTGTTGAAGTATTTTTGCCGCAAGTTCTTCCAGATACGTCCAGCGATCCATTTTTTCTTCCAATTGTGTTTCCAGCTGCGTTTTTTCTTCTGTCAGTTCATTCAGCTTCACAAAATCCCGTGCGCAGGATACCATCTCCCCATCAATCTCTCCCAGCCGTGTTTCCAAAGCTGCAATGTCGTCCTCAATGGTTTCATATTCTTTCTGTTCTTTATATGAAAATTTTAATTTATTTTCATGTTTCCATGTAGAACGTGAATCTTCTGTCGCCTGTTTTTCCTGTACATTTGCCGTCTCTTCATTTTTACGGAACGAATCGCCTGCAGTATCTACAAATTTTCCTTCCTCTTCGGCCCGTCTGTGGTAGTCCGTATATCCGCCCTCATACTGGCAGAGCTTTCCGTTTCCCTCAAAAGCAAAGATTCTGTGCACCACACGGTCCAGAAAATAACGGTCATGCGATACCGTAATCACAATACCGTCATAATGATCCAGATAATCTTCAAGAATGGTCAGTGTCGTGATATCAAGATCGTTGGTTGGTTCGTCAAGAATCAGTACATTGGGAGCTTCCATAAGGACACGCAGCAGATTCAGTCTGCGCTTTTCTCCGCCGGACAGTTTTTTGATCTGCCCATACTGTTCTTCCGGTGGAAACAAAAACTGATCGAGCATTGCGGATGCCGAAACCAGTCCATCTTCTGTACGCACATATTCTGCTGTATTTTTGATATAATCAATCACGCGAAGCTCTGGGTCCATATATGCAATTCCCGCATTCTCATCCTGTTCGATCTCCTGTGTGTAATATCCGATTTTTATCGTCTGTCCAATGGTTACTTCCCCAGCATCCGGCAAAATTCTGCCATCAATAATTTTCATAAGTGTTGTCTTGCCGCATCCGTTTTTCCCGACAAAACCAATCCGGTCATTTTTTAAGAAGATATAGGAAAAATCAGAAATCAGTACATGATCTCCATATGTTTTTGTGATATGTGATAATTCCACGGTTGTTTTTCCCATACGGGAGGACACCGAACCGATTTCGATCTTTTTATCTACATCCGGCTTTTTTTGATCCCGCAATGCCTCATAGCGCTGGATATGTGCTTTCTGTTTGGTGGAACGCGCCCTTGCCCCGCGCTGCATCCATTCGATTTCCTTGCGCAGAATGGACTGTCTTTTCCGTTCGCCTGCCCAGGCAATGTCTTCCCTCTCCTGTTTGGCCGCAAGATATCCGGAATAGTTTGTCTCATAGCTGTAAATCTGTCCTTTATCAACTTCCACAATCCGGTTGCATACACTGTCCAGAAAATACCGGTCATGTGTCACCATAACCATTGCTCCCCGGTAATTTTTCAGATAATTTTCCAGCCACTCTGCCATTTCGGCATCCAGATGGTTCGTCGGCTCATCCAAAAGCAGTACATCACACGGAGTAAGGAGCACTGCAACAAGAGCCAGTCGTTTCCGCTGTCCGCCGGACAAATGTCCCACCGGTTCATCGAAATTGTATATGCCAAGCCGCGTCATCATGGATTTGGCATTGCTTTCCAGATTCCATTTTTCATGTTCTTCCCGGTCTTCCTGCTGATGCACACTTCCAATTTGCGCATAAGAAAGTACATTCTCAAGTGCTCCTTTTTGCGGGTCAAATTCCGGCATCTGCGGCAGATAGCGAATCACAAGATGATTGGCCCGTACGACATTTCCGGCATCCGGTTCTTCGAGTCCTGCCATAATTTTTAACAGCGTGGATTTTCCGGTTCCATTGATGCCTATGATTCCGACTTTTTCCCCATCCTGCAGATAAAACGATGCATCGTGAAACAACTCACGCTGTGTATAAACTTTTGTAATATGATCAACGGTAAGTAAATTCATAAAAATTCCTCTTTCTGCTTCCTTTCGCCTTTTTATTATCACACGAACGGACAATTGTTGCAAGTGCTGTCACACATTCCTCTTTTGACACTCCTGCCATTCTATAGTACAATAAACACATCAATTACATGATTATAAAGGAAATAAACTTATGGCTTTTCAAACAATCGGTTTTATCGGACTGGGTCTGATTGGAGGTTCGATCGCAAAAAAAATGAAATCCAATCAGCCGGACATCAAAATTTATGCCACGGCACATCATAAAGAAACCATCCAAGAAGCGTACCGTGAGGGGCTGATCGAAAACAATGATCTGTTACCACTGTCTGCTTTTTCTGACTGTGATTATATTTTTTTATGTGCCCCGGTTCAACGGAACCTCGCATATCTGCGTCAGTTAAAAGATATTATCCGCAGCGACTGTTATATCACAGACGTCGGAAGCACAAAAACGGAAATTCATGAAGAAGTGATACGGCTTGGCATGGAGGCCAATTTTATCGGCGGGCATCCCATGACCGGTTCCGAAAAAACAGGCATATTAAGTGCCACCAATACGCTTTTGGAAAATGCATACTATATTATCACCCCGACCGCCCTGACTCCAAAGGAAGAAATTTCGGAATTTCGTGATTTTGTATTGTCGCTTGGAGCAATTCCACTGATTTTGGATTATAAAATACACGATTACTCTACGGCAGCCATCAGCCATCTGCCGCACATGATCGCATATTCGCTGGTCAATCTGGTCCACCAGATCGATGATGACAAAGAAACCATGAAAACCATTGCTGCCGGGGGATTTAAGGATATCACAAGAATTGCATCTTCTTCGCCTGTGATGTGGCAGAATATCTGTGCTTCCAACCGGGAACCGCTTCTTTCACTGATGGATCAGTACCTTGCCATTCTGACGAAGCTTCGCGGATACATTGACAGTTCCAATGAACAGGCACTGCTTTCCTTCTTTCAGCAGGCAAAAGACTACCGGGATTCCATCACACTGCCAAGTGTCAAATCCCCTACGGTATATTACGAATGTTTTGTGGATCTGGTCGATGAAACCGGCGGTATTGCTGCTGTTGCTGGGCTGCTCGCACAGTACCATATCAGCATCAAAAACATCGGTATTGTAAATAACCGGGAATTTGAAGAAGGTGTTCTTCAGCTCGCGTTTCCTGACAAACAGACTCTGACCCGTGCCAAACGTCTGCTTACCGACAATGGCTATATGGTTCACGAACGGTAAAACATAAATGGTTTTCCCATAAAAAATACAGGCTCCGGATAATTTCCGGAGCCTGTATTTTTATTTGCACAAGGTATCGAGTATTTCAAAATAGTTTTCAAACGTCTTCCTGCAGCAGGAAGGATTTTCAATCACAATACCGTCTGTCACAAGTCCCGGAATTGCAAAAGCCATCGCAACCCGGTGATCCTCGAACGTTTTTATTTTACATCCATGCGGTTTTCCCGGATGAATCACAATACGGTTCTCATCCAGCTGCTCGCATGCGATTCCCATTGCCTTCAGATTGGTAAGAATCGCGGCAAAACGGTCACATTCCTGATAACGGATATGTCCGATTCCGGTAATCTCCACGGTTTCACTGGCAAAACACGCAATTGCCGCCAGTGTCAGAGCCTGATCTGAAAATGCAGAAAAGTCAAATACCCCTCCCAGGAATCCTTCCGTCGGCGGATACATCCGGATTCCATCCGGTTCTTCCTCTGTCCGGCATCCCATCTGTTCCAGCACATGTAAAAAAGAAGTATCTCCCTGTAAGCTTTCCCAGTGTACATGGCAGACCTTTGCAGGAACGCCGACAACCGGGCACATCGCATAAAAATAAGAAGCTGCCGAAACATCCGGTTCAATCTGATACTCTCTTGCCTGATATGCTGCATGTTCCGCAATCACAAAAGTATCGGATGCAGGTCGTTGTACTTCCACACCAAACTGCTTCATCATGGCAACCGTCATCTCTACATAAGCCATTCCATGATGCCCTTTGACGTGAATCCGGAATTCTTTCTGAAACAGCACGGAAGAGATCAAAAGTGCACTCAGAAACTGACTGCTTTTTTCAACATCAATGGTTACTTCGTGTCTATTCACACCACTGTTTCCGATCGCAAATGGGAAATGTCCTGATGCTTCCTTATAAGTAACTTCCGCCCCAAGGTCTTGAAGTGCCTGCAGCAATTCTTCCATCGGGCGCTTTTTCATCTGCTCGGAAGAGTTCATATGATATTCTCCCTCACACAGACCAAGGTATGCCGTCAGAAAACGGGCAGCAGTTCCTGCACTTCCCACATCAACGGAAGCTTTTGTCTTTGGAACCCTGCCCCCTTTTCCTTCAATGGAGACAACCGCATGCGGCTCATCAATTTCCACCACAAAGCCCAGGTCCTGCAAAGCCTGCAGGAAATGCCTGCTGTCATCCGAAAAAAGAACCCCTTTAAGAACACTCTTTCCGTTTGCAAGTGCTGCAATCAGAAGTGCCCGGTTTGTAATGCTCTTCGATCCTGGAACCGAAACCTCAACCGGAATTATGTCTGCTTTTTTTACCTCATAAGTATCCTGTAAGATCATAGTTTTTCCCGCCTTATTTTACAGTTCGTTAAAAATCTGATAGATATCAATCTTTAATGCATCGGTATCCGTCATTCCGATAAACACACCGCCATAATGAAATCCGTCCGGCTTTTCTTCGCTGCGGACAATCTGAATGACTGCATCCACCACTTCTTTTGTCCATATCTGGATCTTTGCATCATAATAGGAATTCATTTCCAGTTTCTTTTTACAGTCAAATCCAATTCCGCTTTTTGAAATATCTGTTACATCCACATGCACAAATTTTAAAGTTGTGACCCCGTCTTCATCCAGACGCTCCAACTGTACATTGACATCCAGATCCAGTCTTTTATTTTTCCTTTTTTCTTCCATTTTCCATCCCCTTATACCTTTTCAAACGATAATATAAATATTATTTTATTACATTCAGAAACACATTACAAGTAAAAAAAGGGATATTCCGGGTCGCTTCCCGGAATATCCAATAAAAAGTAATGATTTTATAAAAGTCCCGCCTGCACCAGACGTCCGTGAATCTGCGGTCCGATCCATGCAGCAAGAACCATTTTGATAATGTCAAATACAATAAACGGATAGACGCACATTGTCAACGCCGCCTGTACAGAGGTTTTCATTACCAGTACAAACCATACCGTTCCAAAGATATAGCAAACAGCAGTTCCGAGAATCATGCCGATCATGCCCAATACCAGTTTCCGTCCGGACTTTTCAATAAAAATTCCGGCGATCACAGCCATCGGAATAAACCCGATCAGATAGCCGCCTGTCGGTCCGAACATTTTTGCCGGACCTGCTGTAAAACCGGAAAATACCGGAACGCCAACCAGTCCGATCAGAAGGTAAACAATATAGCTGACCGTCTCCCTCCGGGTGCCTAAAATATAAAGCCCGAAATAAATTACCAGATTGGTAAGAGAAATCGGAACATCTCCAATCGGGATAGACAATGGTGCTAAAATACAGGTTACAGCTGTGAGAACACCGATCACAGCAATGGTTTTTACCGACATTTTCTTTGGTGTCGCGCTTACAGTGTCATTCATTTTTTTCTTCCTTTCCATGTAAATTCAATGTGTTAAGTATACACGCATGTCTTTTTATTGTCAACCTTATATTTATACAGGTTGACAATTGTTTTTTAGTAAAAATTATTGTGATATATGTAAACAAATGCTAATATAAAAAAATAGTTTAGGGTTGAATTATGCGAAAACGATTATAAAAGATTGTGGGTTAAACACTATGACAGATCATTCTATTTCAGAAAAAATTGAATATAATGTTCATAAAAAAGAACTGTCACAAAACAGGAAATGGATGTTTCCTTTTTGTAACAGTTCTTTTTATGATTCTTTTATTGAATCAGCATAGCATCGCCAAAGCTAAAGAAACGATATCTTTCTTTTACAGCGATCTCATACGCATGAAGCACATGCTCCCGTCCTGCGAGTGCCGATACAAGCATTACAAGTGTCGACTGTGGCAGATGAAAGTTGGTAATCAGAGCATCAATCACTTTAAACCGGTATCCCGGATAAATAAAGATTTCCGTCCAGCCACTGGTCTCATGCAGCCGTCCGTTTTCATCTGCGGCAGCTTCGAGCGTACGCGTACTGGTGGTACCGACCGCAATCACCCGGTGTCCGCTTTCCTTTGCACGGTTGATTTTATCCGCAGCTTCCTGTGACACCATATAAAACTCTGAATGCATATGGTGATCCAGTACATTTTCTACTTTTACCGGACGGAACGTGCCAAGTCCGACATGCAGGGTTACTTCTGCGATATCTACTCCCATATCCTTTACTTTCTGCAGCAGTTCTTTCGTAAAATGAAGCCCTGCTGTCGGGGCAGCGGCAGATCCGTCATACTTTGCATATACGGTCTGATAGCGATTCTTATCTTTCAGCTGATGCGTAATATATGGCGGCAGCGGCATCTGTCCCAGCTGATCCAGAATCTCTTCAAAAATTCCATCATAATGGAACTGAATCAGACGGTTTCCTTCTTCTACTACATCCACGACTTCTGCCGTCAGAAGCCCGTCTCCGAACACAAGTTTTGTGCCCGGTTTTGCTTTTTTCCCCGGTTTTACGAGTGTCTCCCAGATATCATTTTCCTTGCGTTTTAACAAAAGTACTTCGATTTTTGCCTGTGTGTCCTCTTTCACTCCGAACAGACGCGCTGGAATCACCTTTGTGTTGTTGATCACCAGACAATCACCCGGGTGAAGATATTCCAGAATATCCGTAAAATGCCGGTGTTCCACGTCCCCGGTCTGACGGTCAAGCACCATCAGCCGGGAGCTGGAACGATCCTCCAGAGGGTCCTGAGCGATCAGTTCCTCCGGCAGATCATAGTCATAATCTTTTACATTCATTCCTTCTGTCATGATTAGCCCCTCAACTGGATTCCGATATTTTTCAGTCCGCTTAAGATTTTATCCATAGCACCCGTAATATCGCTCTCTTCCAGATTCTTATCTTTTCCGCGGAACTTCAGAGAGTATGCGACAGACTTAAAGCCTTTTTCAATCTGCTCTCCTTCGTATACATCAAATAACTCATAATTTTCCAGATATTTCCCACCGTTTTCCTCGAATACTTTCTCGATATCACCTACCAGAATATTCTTTGGAACAACCATGGACAAGTCACGGGAAGAAACCGGGAAGTTGGTAATTCCCTCATATTTGTAATCAAAGGATGCACGGGATACAATCTCCGGCATATCAATCACTGCAATATATACGCGCTCTTTGATGGCATAATTTGCAGCAACCGTTGGATGTACCTCTCCGAGATATCCGATCACAGCTCCCTCATATACGATAGCCGCCTTGCGTCCCGGGTGCAGGAACGGAAGCTCGGCATGTGGATCATACTGCGCCTTCTTGCGAAGACCTGTCTGGTATAAGAGTTCCTCGATCACACCCTTCATGGTAAAGAAATCACCGTCTCCGTACATACCAAACGTCAGCTGCATACGTTCTTCCGGAAGTTCTGTCAGCGGAAGCTGCTTCGGCAGATAGATATTTCCCATCTCGTACAGGCGTACATCTTTGTTTCTGCGTCCAAAGTTCGTAGACAGGGAAGTCAGCATTCCGTTCAGTGGCAGCGTACGCATAATGGAATAATCTTCCCCAAGCGGATTGGAAATCACAACCGTTTTACGCCACTTGGAATCCTCCGGAATCAGTAATTTGTCAAATACTTTCGGACTCTCGAAAGAATAAGTCATTGCCTGTGAAAAACCACAGAACTCTGCAATCTCACGTGCCTTTTCTTCCATACGCAGCTTAAAGCTCTTTCCTCCGGCCGTAGACTCTCCGCTCGGAAGAGACGTTCCGATCTTGTCATAGCCGTAGAAACGTGCTACTTCCTCTGCCATATCTGCGTCACAAAGCAGATCCTGTCTCCAGGACGGAACAAGAATCTCATTCGTTGCTTCGTCATATCCCAGATCAATTTTTTTGAAATATCCGATCATATCCCCGGCCGGAATATCCGTTCCCAAAAGCTTATTGTACTTGTCCGGTTCGAACGGAATCTTTACGCCCTCACGCTTCACAGGATAAATGTCAACGGCTCCACCTACAACCTCGCCGACGCCTAACTCTTCTACCAGCTGGCAGGCACGGTTCATCGCTTCCATGGCAAGATTTGGATCTAAGCCTTTTTCAAACTTAGCCGAAGCATCGGTACGAAGTCCGATGCGCTTTCCGGATTTGCGGATATTGGTTCCATCAAAGCATGCTGCCTCAAATAACATGGTTGTTACATGATCGGTAATCATGGAATTTTCTCCACCCATGATACCGGCAATGCCTACTGCTTTTTTTGCATCACAGATCATCAGTACATTTTCATCCAGCTGACGTTCCTGTCCGTCCAGCGTCACAAATTTTTCACCTGCAGCTGCACGGCGGACAATAATCTCTTTTCCTTCAATCGTATCCAGATCATAGGCGTGCATCGGCTGTCCGTATTCTTCCATCACATAATTCGTAATATCTACAAGATTATTGATCGGACGGATTCCATGTGCACGAAGACGTTCCTGCATCCACTTCGGAGATGGGGCAAACTTAATATTCTTTACAACTCTTGCCGTGTAACGGCTGCAAAGATCCTGATCCTTTACCGATACTTTGATGTAATCATTGACATCTTCGTTATTTCCGGTTTCTGTTACGACAGGAGGTACAAATTCCTTATGGAACGTGGCTGCTGCCTCACGCGCAATGCCGAGTACGGAAAAACAGTCTACACGGTTGGATGTAATCTCATATTCGACAACGCTGTCATCCAGTCCTAAATAAGCAACCGCATTTTCTCCGACAGGTGCATCCTCGTCAAAGATATACAGTCCGTTCTCCGGTGCGTCCGGGAACATTTCACGGTTCGAACCGAGTTCCTCAATCGAGCACATCATGCCAGAAGACTCAACCCCGCGAAGCTTTCCTTTTTTAATTTTGATTCCACCAGGAGTTTTTGTTCCATCATGTCCTCCTGCGACACGTCCGCCATCTAAAACAACCGGAACTTTTGCCCCTTCAAATACGTTTGGTGCACCGGTCACAATCTGCAGCGTTTCGCTTCCAACGTTTACCTGGCAGATGACAAGTTTGTCGGCATCCGGGTGTTTTTCAATCTTTGTAACCTGTCCGACGACGATCTTGTCAAGATCTGCATCGAGCTGCTCATATCCCTCAACTTTTGATCCGGAAAGTGTCATGGCATCGACATACTCCTGCACGCCGCAGTCAAGTCCCGGAACTAAAGCTTTGATCCATTTTAATGATGTATTCATTCTTTTTCTCCTCCTAGAACTGTTTTAAGAAACGATCGTCATTCTCATACAGCAGACGCATATCGTCAATCTCATATTTCAACAGGGTAATACGCTCCAGACCGATACCAAATGCAAAGCCGGAATATTCTTCCGGATCAATACCGCTCATACGAAGCACTCTTGGATGTACCATTCCACAGCCAAGGATTTCGATCCATCCCTCACCTTTGCAGAAACGGCATCCTTTTCCGCCACATTTAAAACAGGAAACATCCATCTCGGCCGATGGCTCCGTAAATGGGAAATGATGCGGACGGAATTTTACTTTTGTTTCTTTTCCAAACAGCTTCTGTACAAACTGGGTCAGTGTTCCCTTTAAGTTAGAAAACGTAATTCCCTTGTCAATGACCATTCCCTCAATCTGATGGAAAGAAGGCGAATGGGTCGCATCCACTTCATCCGCACGGAACACACGTCCCGGTGCGATCATACGGATCGGAGGTTTCTTCTGCTCCATCACACGCACCTGAACCGGTGAAGTCTGTGTACGCAGCAGGATCTTATCATTGATGTAGAAGGTATCCTGCTCATCTTTTGCCGGATGGTTTGCCGGAATATTTAATGCTTCAAAGTTGTAATAATCGTATTCCACTTCCGGTCCTTCTACAACTTCATATCCCATACCGGTAAAAATACGCTCTACCTCTTCAAGTACCATGGTATTCGGATGGCTGTGTCCCACACGGTTTTTCTTTGCCGGAAGGGTAACGTCAATCACTTCATTTTCCAGACGATGTTCAAGCTCCGCAGCCTCGAGTTTTTTCTTCATCTCATCGAGTTTATTTTCAATTTCCTGACGGGTTTCATTTACCCACTGTCCCACCTTCGGGCGATCCTCCGGTGCAACCTCTTTCATACTCTTTAATACGGCGGTGAGTTCCCCTTTCTTTCCAAGAACGGCGACACGCACATCGTTGAGTTTTGCAAGTCCGTCAGAATTTTCAATCTGTGCTATTGCATTTTCTCTGATTTTCTGCAATTTTTCTTTCATGGTACTCTCCTTTTACATATTTTCTTTCATAATAATTGTTTTTACGCAATTTTCTACTGTGGAACCGGAACTGTTTTCTGGCATAAAAAAATCCCTGCTATGCATAATTGCATATCAGGGACGAAAAATTCCGCGTTACCACCCAGATTCCCATATCCTGTATCTATATGGGCTCTCATTCTGCTTAACGTGCAGTGACCGTCGCAGGCTAAAAATCCTTGTGTTCACCTGCGCAGCTCCTGTGGGAAAATTCACATGCTGGCGTATCATAAGGAAGCTTACAGCCGATGACTTCCTCTCTCTGTATGTCGTTCAGATGCTACTGACACATTCATTGCTTTTTACACATTTGTCATTCTACCACAGTCTCCTTTTATGTGTCAAGATCAAAGACATTGGTAAATGTAACATCCTTAAAATAAAATCCGAGAATTTCCTGCCATTTCTTTCCTTCTTTTCCCATGGCGTCCGCACCGTACTGACTCATTCCGATTCCATGCCCGAATCCGCCTCCGGTCAGCACGATGGTTCCTTTTTTCTGACTTTTTATTTCAAAGCACGCACTCGGGACGGAAGAGGCACGATGTTTATTGGTTCCGTCTGCAAGATCAAGATCCAGCAGATACTTTCCGAGTGCATACCGGATTTCATTTTCCTTTTCGATCGTCCGCTCTCCTTTTTCAAAAACCATGGTAAGAGACAGTACATATCCGGAAGTGCTTCGTTTATTGACTTTCAGTTTTTTCAGTTTTCCATATGTTTCATCCATGCCCAGCTTTGCCGACAGGGTAGCCGTCCATCGGAAATACGGGGAATTTTCATCATAGGCATCCGCTTTTGCTGTAATAAATTTATGAAAGGCTTTATCCGAAGACAGATCTTTTGTCTTTTCCCTGGTATGGTTTTCCGCCAGCAGATATCCCGGAGATGCGGCATTCCATACTTCCAGATTTTCAGAATATCCCGGGGAAGTGGAATAATAATAACAGTCCGCAAGTTTTCCTTTGTACGTCATCACCATACCTGCGGTATCCGCCACAGCCTGATCCGTCACTTCATAGGAAGTTGTTGCATGATAGGCCTGATAGGCAATGGAATCATCCAGATTTGCTCCGTACCGGGCATACGTATCGTTTTTCATCTGCCCGTATGTAAATGTGCGCGCACATACCGCCTGTGCTTTTAAGGCTTCATAGGAAAAAGATAATGGCATTTCAGAAGGCAGAACATAACGAATATAATCTTCCATCGGAATTTCATTGATCAGGACATATCCCTTTTTTTCCTTCCGGAGAATCAGATCTCCCTCGTACCCGGAACCATACGGGTTTCCGTTTTTATCACATCGATACAAAAGGCCACCGGTATCCGGAGAAATTTTTATCTCTTTTCCCGTTTTTTCCCCCTTCAGAAGTTTTTCTGCATCTGTTACGGTGTCCTTCTTCCTTTTATTTCCATCCACGGTATAGGCATCCCCGCTGCAAACAAAAAGACTGGCATATGTATTTTCTTTTCCGTTTTTGAGCAGCACACGGACCTTTTCTGCCATGTCCTCCTGATAGCTTACAAGTGCACAGGCTTTCTGCTCTGCAACAACCAGTTCCACTTTGGAATTTCCTACAACAAGATCTGAAATCTTTCCCTGACGGACAGGAATTTTTACATGTCCGGAACTTGCCACAAGATACACCGGCAAATCTTTTTCTGCCGAAAGCGGTTCATATCCCTCTATCTGAACACTTTTTGAGGAGTAACTTGTCAGAACCCCCTTGATCGTTGAAGGTTTCGCATAAATTTTAGTAACCTTTCCCTTCGTCAGTTCAATATCCGCAACCCCCGTATATTTTTTCTCCGGCTTTCCCTCCGCAAAATAGGTTTCTCCCCGATATAATACAATGATATCCTTTTCTTCACTCTTTAAGATATATGCATTGCTGAGCATCCCGGAAACGGAACGGTCAAATGTTTCTTCTTTTTGATCTTTCCCTGCCGTTTTGGAAAGACGGGATACCAGAATTAAAGTGATCGCAACGGTAATTACCGCAAGCAGCAGAATCAGAATCCCCATCATCTTCATTTTGTCTCTTTTTTTCATGAAGCACTCTCCGTTTTTATTAATTCATCTGTCATTGACACAAAATAAGGAGCCACCGTTCTCCGGCAGCTCCCCTTCTCTTTTGTACGCTGTAACATTCTTTGGTATATAATAAATTCTTTGGTATCTTAATATTAAATACTTTTTCTTTGGTATGTTACCCAAAATGCCGGTTCCTGCAATTTAGACTCCTAGCCAATGCTAGGTGGGCGACCGCAGTTTCCCTTCTGTCTTCCGCTGACTGTGGCGGCCTGACATCCAGAAAAATCATATAGGAATCCCGTTTAAAGTAAATGTAGGTTCTAAATAGCAAGAGTTGTCGTACATTTCAGGCATCTCTTTCTGCCGTCTTTTATGCGATACCGCATCCGGCAACTTTCTCTTTTGTACTGCATTTATTATACTTTATTTTTACCTGAATTTCAAGGTCTGATTCTATGTACTTTTTTCCATTTCCGCATACTGCTTTAAGGGAAAAATTTGTCTTTCATTTTACGCATTCCGCTTACAAATGCAAACAATGCTGCCAAAAATGCACCAAGTTCCACATATGTCCAAATGCGTCCGAGCGTAATCACCTTAGTATCACATAAAATTCCGATTGCTCCCACAACAACTGCTACCGCCGCAAATCCATACAGCCACGGTGTTATTCCCCGGATATACGCCTCGGGATCTTTACACTTCTTAATTTCTTCTTTCGGGACAACCAGGTCACTGATCTGTCCGCTTTTTTTCATTTTTGCAGCAGAAACAGCCAGATAAATGCCTACAAAAACGATCACAATATCCATAAGTAAAATTGTTTTCATGATTTTTCCTCCTGTTTTATAGTATCACACACGAAAAAACTTTTTACCATCGGCAAAAATAGTCAAATTTCATTGATTATTTTATACATTTATAGTAAAATATACTTAATATGTAACAAAAAGGAGAATGTATATGCGCATTGAGGACACTACAATTTTAATTACTGACGATTCGATTCTTGCACGTAAACAGTTAAAGGACATCATTTCCACTCTCGGCACTCCGGTATTCGTGGAAGCCACCGATGGACAGAGTGCGATTGACAAATATAAAGAAGTACATCCGGATCTGGTATTTCTTGACATTGTTATGCCAAAAAAAGACGGCAATGATGCCATCCGTGATATTATGGAATTTGATCCGGAAGCTACAATCATCATCGCTTCTTCTGTCGGAACACAGTCCCAGCTGAAAAATGCACTGGAAGCGGGCGCAAAAGATTTCATTCAAAAGCCACTGGACAAGGAACAGGTGCTTGCTGTCGTTAAGCGCTTCCTGGAAGGGAGATAATCGTTATGTATACACAATTTTTTGGAAATTATCTGCTTGCCAACGGATATGTGACCCGTGATCAGCTGTTTTCAGCGATGCGTCAGGAAGCAGACCAGCATATGAAACTCGGTACCCTTGCCATTCATGCCGGATACATGAATGCAGCCCAGGTAGATGATGTTGTCATTCACCAGACCCACCAGGACAATCGTTTCGGTGAGCTGGCGATTCAGCTCGGATACCTGACCGAAGCCCAGGTGGAAGAACTGTTAAAACAGCAGACCCCTGCCTTCCTTTCTCTTGGACAGGTTCTTTTGGATGAAGGAGTTCTGACAAACACCGATTTCGAACAGATCATACAGGATTACCGTTCCAAAAACGGCATGGAAGATGAAGAAAGCCTTATCGAGCGCCGGAAAAATATCCAGCAGTTGTTTGAAAACTTTTTTTCATCAACCGACGCTGCTCTTTCGGAAAAAGGACATATGTTTATCGAACTTTTATTTAACGATTTTATCCGTTTTATCGGTTCCGATTACACACCGCTTTCCGTGGAAGAAGTCACTGAGGCTTCCATTGCCTGTTGTGTAAAGCAGGAAATTCATGGTGACTATGCGATTAACACCTATATTTCCATGGATCTGGACACGGCGATTGCCTTTGCTACCCGCTATGTCCATGAGCAGTTCCATTCTTACGATGAATACGTTCAGGCTTCTCTGGAGGATTTTTTGAATCTGCAGAACGGATTATTCATTGTAAATGTATCAAACACCTCTAACACAGAGTTAACACTCGGTGCTCCGGAGCATATTACCGTTTCCCCGATTCAGTTTTCAGGACGCACCTTGCATATCCCGGTTCTGTATACGTTTGGAACGATTGATTTTTATATGGAACGTGTTTCCATTAAAGAATAAAATAGGATTTTCCTTAAAGTAAAATGCCATAAAAAACGTCTGCCACAAGGCAGACGTTTTTTTATGTTTCCACTATAATACTTTAGAAAGGAACTCGCACAAACGTGGATTTTCCGGGTGGGAGAAAAAATCCTTCGGTGTATTCTCCTCCTGAATCTGTCCTTCATTGATGAACATTACACGGCTTGCCACTTCCCTGGCAAATCCCATCTCATGTGTGACAACCACCATCGTCATTCCATCTCTGGCAAGTTCTTTCATAATCTCAAGTACTTCTCCTACCATTTCCGGATCAAGTGCAGAAGTCGGCTCATCAAACAGCATCACATCCGGATTCATGGCAAGTGCACGCGCAATCGCAATACGCTGCTTTTGTCCTCCGGAAAGCATTGCAGGATAGACATCCGCTTTATCCGAAAGCCCTACGCGTACCAGCAGTTCATCTGCACGTTTCGAAGCCTCTTCTTTTGTCATGAGCCCGGTCTGTACCGGGGCAAGCATGATATTCCCTTTTACGGTATGGTTGGGAAAGAGATTAAACTGCTGAAACACCATTCCGATTTTCTGACGCATTTTATTGATGTCAACGGAAGAATCCGTAATATCCGTTCCCTCAAAAAGAATGGAACCGGAGGTTGGTTTTTCCAGAAGATTCATGGAGCGCAGAAACGTAGATTTTCCGCATCCCGACGGTCCGATAATTGCAACAACCTCTCCCTGCGAAATCGTTGTTGATATTCCGTTTAATACCTTAACATGGTCAAAAGATTTACAAAGATCTCTCACTTCGATCAATACATTTTTGTTATCGCTCATTTGTCCGCAACCTCGTTTCCAGTTTGTGTACTCCTGCCGTAAGGATCATTACCAATACCAGATAAATGACCGCAACGCCGAATAACGGAAGAAACGCATCATATGTCTGGCTTCGGATAATGTCACCGCCTTTTGTCAGATCCGGAATTGCAATGTATCCACTGATGGATGTCTCTTTCAAAAGTGTAATAAATTCATTTGCCAGCGCCGGAAGGACATTTTTAAATGCCTGAGGAAGAATGATCAGCCGCATGGTCTGGGTGTAATTCAACCCAAGGCTTCGTCCGGCCTCAAACTGTCCCTCATCCACAGACATAATTCCGGAACGGACAATCTCTGCCACATAAGCCGCCGAATTCAATCCGAACGCAATCACTGCAACCAGAATCTTATTATCCAGTGCAACGAGAATAATATAATACATGATCAGCAGCTGCACCATCGTCGGGGTTCCCCGCCATATGGTCAGATACACTTTACAGATAAAATTCAGGATATTCAGTCCGCCATGCTTGTCATGTGTAGACCGGATGATTGCAACCAGAAATCCAAGAACAATTCCCAGAATAACCGCAAGGGCTGCAATCAGCAATGTATTCCCCAGCCCACGCAGCAGATACAGATAACGGTCGCTCTCTATAAAATCCTGTTGAAATTTTGCAATAAAATCACTCACTGTTTATCCTCCGAAACAAATTATTTGTTTCTTACAACGATTACCTGACAAGCCTTTGTATAGGTATCCGTAAAGTCAATATTTTTCTTACGATCCTCAGTTACCGTGATTCCGGCAGCACCAAAATCAGCTTTTCCGGAAGATACCGCTGCGATGATCGCATCAAACTCCATATCTTCAATCTTCAGCTCATATCCGAGTTTATCACAGATTGCTTTTGCAATATCTGCATCAATTCCTACAATCTGATCTCCGTCATAATATTCGTATGGCTCAAACTGCGCATTGGTTGCCATAGTAAGTGTTCCGTTTGGATACTCGGTTCCGTCCGGTGTCTCATATGGATGCTTTCCAGCCTCATCTCCGATATAATTGCTGGTGATGGAATCAATGGTTCCATCCTTTTGCAGTTCTTCAATCGCGCTGTTAAATTTATCGGTCAGATCCGAATTGCCTTTGGCAATACAGATGGCATACTCTTCCGGATCAAACGTATCGGATAAAATCTTTAAATCATCATTTTTTTCAACAAAAGCTTCTGCCGGCTGCTGATCAATGATTACACAGTCAATCTTTCCTGTTTTTAATGCCTGAATGGCATCTGCGCCTTTATTGTAACGTTCTACCGTACTGCCATCATTCTTTTCATACTCTGTGGCATCCGAATCTCCGGTTGTACCGAGCTGTACTCCGATTTTTTTACCCGGAAGATCATCTCTGGAGTTCACACTGTTGGCAGGTACGGATGAACCGCAGCCTGCTGTTGCAGCTGCCATGGCAGAAACAAGTAAAAGTGAAATCAATTTCTTTTTCATAATCTTTGTCCTCTTTTCATATGTATTTTAAACACCAAGGAATTTTTTAACAACCTGTGGCATTTCTTCCACTTCACATACCGTATCATGAAGTACCGGTGCGGTACGGATCTCTTCGATCGCCTGTGGGACTTTGACATTTCCGATTCTGGAAAGCTCATCTACCAGCTCAAAGTCACCCATAGCATCATATTTCGGATCAATCGCATCCATAACGCTTCGGGTAAACTTAAACGGACTTGCCGTGCTGGCAATCACGGTCTTTGTCTCGGTATCCCCGGTATCCTTCTTATACTTATCGTATACCCCTGCCGCAACTGCTGTATGGGTATCAATGATATATCCGGTATCCTCATATAATTTTTTGATGGTCTTTGCAGTCTCTTCCTCGCTTGTATAATTTCCGTAGAAATCAGCAAGCTGCGCACGCATCTCGTCTGTGATTGCATATTTTCCGTCTGTGGAAAGTTCTTCCATCATCTTTGTATTCTTTTCTGCGTCATTTCCGGCAATACGGTAAATCAGACGCTCCAGATTGGAAGAAATCAGAATATCCATGGATGGAGAACTTGTAAGAATGAAATCACGGTTTCTGTCGTATGTTCCGGTGGAGAAGAAATCATACAATACTTTGTTCTCATTGGATGCACAGATCAGTTTTGCAATTGGAAGTCCCATATTCTTTGCATAAAAAGCAGCAAGGATATTTCCGAAATTTCCGGTTGGAACAACAACGTTGATCTTTTCATCTTTTGCAATTGCACCATTTTTATATAATTTTGCATATGCATATACATAATATGCCACCTGAGGAATCAGACGTCCGATATTGATGGAATTTGCAGATGAGAACTGATAACCTGCAACATCAAGTTCTGCTTCAAGTGCAGTATCATTAAACATCTTCTTCACACCGGTCTGTGCCTGATCAAAGTTTCCGTGGATTCCAACCACACAGGTATTTGCACCTTTCTGTGTGATCATCTGCTTTTCCTGGATCGGGCTGACACCGTTCTTCGGATAAAATACAACAATCTTTGTGCCTTCCACATCTGCAAATCCTGCAAGGGCAGCTTTTCCGGTATCTCCGGATGTCGCTGTTAAAATAACAATATCATTTTTCACCTGATTTTTTCTTGCAGAGGTAATCAAAAGATGTGGCAGAATGGAAAGTGCCATATCCTTAAATGCAATTGTCGGGCCATGGAACAGTTCCAGATAATAAGCACCGTCCGCATCTACCAGCGGTGCGATCTCCGGCGTATCAAATTTGCTGTCGTATGCTTTTTTGATACAATCCTTTAACTCATCTTCTGTAAAATCCGTAAAGAAACGGCTCATGACTTCATAAGCAGTCTCCTGATAGGACATATCTGCAAGTGTATCCATCGGGACATCCAGTGCCGGGATACGCTCCGGTACAAAAAGTCCTCCATCATCTGCCAGACCCTTTAAAATTGCCTGGGATGCAGTCAGTTTTACTTTATCATTTCTGGTGCTTGAATACATTAATTCCATTTTTTCTTCCTCATTTTACAAAAATTTAATCATAACGTTTCTCGTACATTATAGGTAAAAAAGTGGGTGGTGTCAATGAATTTCCTATGTTATACTACTAAAATAACCTGTCAGGGCGAAAGGAGAATTTATGTTAACCGGTGTATATCTTGCGACAAAAAAAGACAAAACCGTATACTATCGCTCCAATATTACGCACAAAGGCCGTCATATCAGCCTCGGAAGCTTCCCCACGGAAGTTCAGGCACATCAGGCATACACTGCCGCCTGCGAGCTGTTATCCGGTACAGAAACCATCGATGAGGCATTTTACCGGACCAACCAGCTTGCCTTTGAAAAAATTGTTTCGCTGATCAATTTCCGGGATAATCATATGTATATTCCTACCCCCATCTATCTGCGCAAAAATTATTTCAGTTATTATCTAAGTATTCACCGGGAGTTAAAATTTGACATTGATGACCTCTTCTATTACAGCAGCCACCGGATTCTGACGCGCCAGGGACATCTGTATGTCAATCACTATGGAATGCAGCTTACGCTTCTCGGCCGCTACGGCATCAAAACCCATGCGGTAAACGGCAGGGATTTTTGTTTTGTCAACGGCGATGAAAATGATTTCCGCTACTCAAACCTCAAAATCATCAATCCGTATTTTGGTGTCGAACGCATCGACAAAAACGGAACCGAACACTATAAAGTACGTATCCATATCCACGGCAACATCACTGTCGGTAATTACACAAATGCGATTGATGCGGCAATTGCCTATAACAAAGCCGTAGATCTGGCGCATCAGGCCGGCATATCAAAAAATTTTCCGGAAAACTATATCGAGGAGCTGTCTGCTTCGTCCTATGCCGATATTTACCAGCAGATTTCTCTTTCTCCTAAATATCTTTCTTACCTAAAAGGACTTCCCCGCAAATAAGGGAAGTCCTCTCTGACATCTTTTTATTATTTCTGGTTGATATAATTGACAAGACCTTCGCAGTCAATAATCTTCTGCATAAATGGTGGAAATGCCTGTCCCTGGAATTTCTTTCCGGTTGTCACATCTGTGATGATTCCGGAATCAAAATCTACTTCCACCTCATCCCCTGCCTGTATTTCCTTTGCGGCCTGTGGGCACTCAATGATCGGCAAACCGATATTGATGGCATTCCGGTAAAAGATTCTGGCAAATGTCTCAGCAATGACACAGCTGACACCGGATGCCTTGATGGAAATCGGTGCATGTTCACGGGAAGAACCACATCCAAAGTTTTTATTGGCTACAATAATATCTCCCACATGTACATTTTTAACGAAATCTTTATCGATATCTTCCATACAGTGTGTGGCAAGTTCTTTCGGATCGGAAGAATTCAAATATCTTGCCGGAATGATAACATCCGTATCTACGTTATCGCCATATTTAAATACACTACCATGTGCTGCTTTCATTTCTTATCTGACCTCCTTTTTCTCCGGCATCTTCTACATTACTTCCGCCGGGCCTGAAATCTTTCCGGTGATGGCACTTGCCGCTGCAACCGCCGGGCTTGCAAGATATACTTCCGAATCTACATGTCCCATACGTCCGACAAAGTTACGGTTTGTTGTGGATACACAGCGCTCGCCTTCTGCAAGTACTCCCATATATCCGCCAAGACACGGTCCACATGTCGGTGTACTTACGATTGCACCTGCTTCGATAAAGATCTTAAGAAGTCCCTCCTCCATGGCATCCAGATAAATCTGCTGGGTTGCCGGGATTACGATCACGCGGAGTCCTTTGGCTACTTTCTTTCCTTTTAAGATTTCTGCAGCTGTACGAAGATCTTCCATACGTCCGTTTGTGCAGGAACCAATCACAACCTGATCAATTTTCACATCGCCCACTTCATCAATCGTACGTGTGTTATCCGGCAGATGTGGGAATGAAACGGTTGACTTTAAAGTTGAAAGATCAATCGTATATTCTTCGTCATACTCTGCATCCGCATCTGCTTCATATTCCACGAACGGTCTCTTGGAATGTTCTTTCATGTATGCACGGGTCAGATCGTCTACCGGGAAAATACCGTTCTTTCCACCGGCCTCAATTGCCATGTTTGCGATGGTAAAACGGTCATCCATGGAAAGGTATTTGATTCCTTCCCCAACAAATTCCATGGATTTATAAAGGGCTCCATCCACACCGATCATTCCGATGATATGAAGAATCACATCTTTTCCGCTGATCCATTTGTCCGGCTTTCCTACAATATTAAATTTGATTGCAGACGGTACTTTAAACCATGCTTTTCCGGTAGCCATGCCGGCTGCCATATCTGTACTTCCCACACCAGTAGAAAATGCACCAAGTGCACCGTATGTACATGTATGGGAATCTGCACCGATAATCACATCTCCCGCAACCGTAAGTCCTTTTTCCGGAAGAAGTGCATGCTCTATTCCCATCTCACCTACATCAAAATAGTTTGTAATATCATTTTTGCAGGCGAACTCGCGTACGCATTTGCAATGCTCTGCGGATTTAATGTCTTTATTTGGAGCAAAGTGATCCATCACAAGTGCGATTTTATCTTTGTGAAATACACCCTCTACATTCATTTTTCCGATTTCATGAATTGCAACCGGAGAAGTAATATCATTGCCCAGAACCAGATCCAGGTCTGCCTCGATCAGCTGTCCGGCGCTGACAGAAGGCAGGCCTGCATGTGCTGCAAGAATCTTCTGAGTCATTGTCATTCCCATGGATAATTCCTCCTTTAATATCTTAAACTACTATGATTTTAGCACAGATTATTTCATAATCCTAATACATAATAAACATATTTACCATAACTATATTTTATGATATAATGATTTATTATAATAAACGGAGGCAATAATGAATCAGAATTTATCTTCTTACTGGATTTTTTATACGGTTGCCAATGCCGGAAATATTTCCAAGGCAGCCAAAGAACTCTACATCAGCCAGCCTGCCATCAGCAAATCCATTCAGAAACTGGAAGAAAATTTAGGATGCAAACTGTTTTCCCGCAGTTCCCGCGGCGTTGTACTGACGGACGAGGGCCAGTTACTTTATGGACATGTAAAGGAAGCCTTTGAAACACTGACACTTGGGGAAGACAAATTAAAACGCTCCATCGATCTTGGTGTCGGTCACCTGCAGATCGGTGTCAGTTCCACACTCTGCAAATTTGTGCTTCTGCCCTATCTGAAAGAATTCATACGGCAGAATCCGCATATCAGTATTTCCATCAACTGTCAGTCGACCAACGAAACGCTTGATCTGCTGGATGAAAATAAAATTGACATCGGTCTGATTGGAAAGCCGGATAATCTCAAAAACATCAATTTTTACTATCTGGACAACATTGAAGACATTTTTGTAGCCAATCCGGACTATCTCTCAAATCTGAAAAAAAGAGGGATTACCAGAGATTCCATCCTTGGCAATTCCACACTTATGCTTTTGGATAAGCATAACATGACGCGGCAGTATATTGACGATTATCTGCAGGACAATCATATTTCCGTAGCGGAATCCATTGATATCTCGAACATGGATCTGTTAATTGATTTCGCAAAGATCGGTGTCGGCGTTGCCTGTGTCATCAAAAGTTTTGTCACAAAGGAACTCCAAGAGGGATCTCTCGTGGAAATTCCGCTCGGCATCCCGATCCACAAACGGGAAATCGGCTTTGCATACAAAGAAAACTTAAAGCCATCCAAATCCTTACAGACCTTTATTGACTTTTACCGCACTTACAGACCGGAGGAAACACTATGAAAGAACAGCTTCACACCATCCCAATTTCAGACGCCATGGCAAATGCCGGAGAATGTCCATTCTGCTATATTGAACAAAAAACCGAAGAACACATGATGGATTTCGTCCTCGGACATGGTGCCTCCTACATGGAAGCCGATATCCGCGACATGACAGACCGGGAAGGATTCTGCCGCGCACATTTCAAAAAAATGTTTGATTATGGAAATTCGCTCGGCAATGCCTGGATTTTAAAAACACTGATGAAACGTCACGAAGAGGAAATGGATCATGTCTGGAAAACCTTCCGTCCGGACGCTGCCGCAAAACGCAGCAGTCTGTTCGGCAAAAAAACAGATGGTTCTTCCAATTCCATTGTCGAGTGGATCAACCGACGGGAATCCACCTGTTTCATCTGTAACAGTGTAAAAAATACCTTTCAGGCTTACATGAAAACCTTCTTTTCCATGTACAAAAAAGATGTGGATTTCCGTGCACAGGTGGCAAATACCAAAGGATTCTGCCTCGATCACTTTAAAGTTCTCTGCGAAGGTGCCGACGAACAGCTTTCCGGTGAAGAGAAAAAAGAATTCTATGCCACCGTCCTTCCTCTGATGAAGGAAAATTTCCACCGCGTCTATGAAGACGTTGCATGGTTTATTGAAAAATATGATTACAAAAACAAAGATGCCAGCTGGAAAGATTCCAAAGATGCCATTCAGCGTGGCATGCAGAAATTGCGTGGCAGCGACCCGTCCCTGCCTCCTCATGTGTTAAAAAAATAACTTTTAGTTTTTCCTTCCGGCAACTATAAGATAGCCCGCATCCATCAAAAGCATGCACAGAAATACAAGTGCCGCATAGCCAATAAGATACCCCGGGTTTCCCATCCTGTCTACCAGCCAGACAAGCGGAGATCCGGCGGATGGCCAGTTCACAAACATATAATTCACATCATATCTTTTATCAAACCAGTAAATCGGTATCACAACCGCAGTCAGAAATAACACCACCTGCCAGAGTTTTGCAAAATCCGGTCGGATTTCATGGGATGCAAGTTTTCCTGCCACATACAGTACAATTCCCATATGAAACAAAAAGCCTTCCAGTGTAATAAAATGAATGACCGGATAAAAGTTCCAGTTTGGAAATAAAAGTGCCAGCACTGTTCCCGGGAGACAGATGGTATACAGCACCTGCCCCAGCCATTTCCATTTCGTCAGACAATGAACGGCACACAAAATTCCAGCCATGCTGCACAGATGAAACGGGAGTTCATATAAAAACGCTTCATGGATCACCGCAATATAAATTGCTCTCACGACAATCCACACCACAAGGGAACATGCCGTCAGACCATCCATCCGGCGTTTTTTTCTTTCATCCCCTTTTTTATAAATCCATACATATCTGACGCATATGGCAAAAATAACCGAAAGCCACAACAGATGCCATGGACCGAACAACGCAAATCCAATGCCATCCGGAATATGGGTTTCATATGTAAAAAAATAAGAAAGATATGAAAGTTTCACATCAAAGACCTCCTTTTTTACAGTATCTGTGTTTTTCCTTTTTATTATGCAAAACACCCTGCGCCTTTTGCGCAGGGTGCCTTTCCCTTAGAAATCTTCTGTCTGCTGTTTTCTGGCAGACAAGAAACATTTTATTTCATTACAATGTTCACAAGTCTTCCCGGTACATAAATCTCTTTGACAATATTTCCGGTCAGTTTATCTGCAATGACTTCTTTTGCCTTTGCAATTACCTGATCCTTCGGATCATCTTTCTGGATACCAAGCGTTCCCTTTACCTTACCATTGATCTGAACGGCAATCTCCACGGAAGATTCCACCGTCTTTGCCTCATCGAACTCCGGCCATGTCTGCTGATATACTCTTCCCTCGCATCCGATAATCTGCCACATTTCTTCTGTGATATGCGGAGCAACCGGATTCAGCAGAATGATCAGTGTCTTTAACTCTCCCCTGGTGATAGAGCCTTTTTTATAAAAATCATTCAAAAGTGTCATCATGGCAGCAATCGCCGTATTGTACTTGAGGTTTTCAAAGTCATTGGAAACCTTCTTAATTGTCTGATGCATCTTGGTCTCAAGATCCTTGGAGTATCCCTCCTCATCAGTCATAAGATCCTGCAATTTCCAGACACGGTCTAAGAATCTGCGGCATCCCTTTACTCCATCTTCCGACCAGGATGCAGCCAGATCAAATGCTCCGATGAACATTTCATACGTACGCAGGGTATCTGCACCATACTCCTGCACAATATCGTCTGGATTGACTACATTTCCTCTGGACTTTGACATCTTCTCTCCGTTTTCACCGAGAATCATGCCATGGGAAGTACGCTTCTGGTATGGTTCCGGAGTCGGAACAACGCCCTGGTCATACAGGAATTTATGCCAGAATCTGGAATACAGCAGATGCAGGGTCGTGTGCTCCATACCGCCATTGTACCAGTCGACCGGCAGCCAGTATTTAAGTGCTTCCGGACTTGCCAGTGCCTTGTCATTGTGCGGATCGGTATAACGCAGGAAATACCAGGAAGATCCGGCCCACTGCGGCATTGTATCGGTCTCACGCTTTGCAGGACCACCACAGCATGGACAGGTTGTATTTACCCAGTCGGTCATTGCTGCAAGCGGAGATTCTCCGTTGTCTGTCGGCATATAACTTTCTACTTCCGGAAGAAGCAGCGGCAGCTCGCTCTCATCGATCGGCACATAACCACATTTATCGCAGTGAACAATCGGAATCGGCTCCCCCCAGTAACGCTGACGGGAGAATACCCAGTCTCTTAATTTATAATTTGTCTTTGCCTGACCAATTCCTTTTTCTTCCAGGAATTTGATCATCTTTTCCTTTGCATCTTTTACTTCCAGGCCGTTTAAGAAGTCGGAGTTGATCAGCACACCCGTCGCTACATCGGTAAAAGCAGCCTCATTGACATCCACTTCTTCTCCGTTCTTTGCAACTACCTGAATGATCGGCAGATGGAATTTCTTTGCAAACTCCCAATCTCTCTCATCATGTGCCGGAACTGCCATGATCGCACCGGTACCATAGCTCATCAGTACATAATCCGATACCCAGATCGGAACTTCTTTTCCGTTGACCGGATTGATTGCAGTCAGACCGTCAATTGCCACACCAGTCTTGTCTTTTGCAAGCTCCGCCCGCTCAAAATCAGACTTTCTGGAAGCCTGCTCGCGGTATGCAACGATTTCCTCCCAGTTTTTAATCTGATCCTTGTACTTATCCAGATATGGATGCTCTGGTGAAACAACCATATAGGTAACACCAAACAATGTATCACAACGTGTGGTGTAAATACGCAGCTTATCTTCTGTATCTTTGATCTGAAAATCAACCTCGGCACCTGTAGAACGTCCGATCCAGTTTTTCTGTGAAACCTTGACACGTTCAATGTAGTCTACATCATTCAGTCCTTCGATCAGCTTATCCGCATAATCGGTAATCTTTAACATCCATTCGCTCTTTACCTTGCGGACAACCGGAGCGCCACACCGCTCACATACACCGTTTACAACTTCCTCGTTTGCAAGACCTACCTTACAGGAAGTACACCAGTTGATCGGCATCTCTTTTTTGTATGCAAGACCGGCCTTGAATAATTTCAGGAAAATCCACTGGGTCCACTTATAATACTTTGGATCTGTTGTGTTAATCTCACGATCCCAGTCAAAAGAATATCCCAGAGAATGTAACTGATCCTTAAAATGCTTTACATTATTCTCTGTTACGATTTTTGGATGGATTTTATTTTTAATTGCATAGTTTTCTGTCGGAAGTCCAAATGCATCCCATCCCATCGGATATAATACATTATATCCCTGCATTCTTCTCTTACGGGCAACAATATCCAATGCTGTATATGGTCTCGGATGACCAACGTGAAGTCCCTGTCCGGATGGATATGGGAATTCAACCAACGCATAATATTTCGGTTTGGAATAATCATTGGTTGCAGCAAAAGCCTTTTCATCATCCCAGACTTTCTGCCACTTTTTCTCTACCACTTTGTGGTTGTATACTTCTGCCATGTCTTCGCCTCTTCATTTTTCATATTTTTTCACAATACATTTATTTTACACATACCGAGGTAGTTTGTCAAATGTCATGAGGAGGGACATTGCCATGAGGAGGGACCCGCGCTCTTTGCGGGAGGAGTCCTTATGGCCCCACCTGGAAAAATCTTGATACCTCTTTGCGGGAGGAGTCCTTATGGCTCCACCTGGAAAAATCTTGAGACCTCTTTGTGGGAGGAGCCCTTATGACCCACTTCCTTACACCCCGGCACAAAAACAAAAACCCCGATGATGGTACTCACCGGGGTTTTTAAAATCAGTTTCTGATTAGTTGTTGATGAGCTTGTCGCTCTCGTTGTTCCAGCTGTACAGCTTACGGATCTCAGCACCAACCTTCTCTGATGGATGCTCAGAAGCAAGCTTTCTCATAGCCTTGAAGTGAACCTGACGTCCTGCCGGAGACATATCCAGTAAGAACTCTTTTGCAAATGTACCATCCTGAATATCAGTAAGGATCTGCTTCATAGCCTTCTTTGTCTCAGCAGTAACAATCTTTGGTCCAGTGATGTAATCACCATACTCAGCTGTATTAGAGATAGAATATCTCATTCCTGCGAAACCTGACTGGTAAATTAAGTCTACGATCAGTTTCATCTCATGGATACACTCGAAGTATGCATTTCTCGGATCATAACCAGCCTCGCAAAGTGTTTCGAAACCAGCCTGCATAAGTGCACAAACACCACCACAAAGTACAGCCTGCTCACCGAAGAGGTCAGTCTCTGTCTCTGTACGGAATGTTGTCTCAAGAAGTCCGGCTCTTGCTCCGCCGATTCCAAGACCATATGCAAGTGCAAGATCCCATGCCTTTCCGGTAGCATCCTGCTCAACAGCGATCAGACAAGGAGTTCCCTTACCAGCCTGATACTCAGAACGTACTGTATGTCCTGGGGCCTTAGGTGCGATCATTGTAACATCGACATCCTTTGGTGGCTTGATGCATCCAAAATGAATATTGAAACCATGTGCGAACATTAACATGTTACCTGGCTCAAGGTTTGGCTCGATATCTTTCTTGTACATATCAGCCTGTAATTCATCGTTAATCAGAATCATGATAATATCAGCTTTTTTAGCAGCTTCTGCTGCAACGTATACCTTAAATCCCTGCTCTTCGGCTTTCTTCCAGGACTTGCTTCCCTCATAAAGACCGATAATGACGTTGCATCCGGACTCCTTTAAGTTTAATGCATGTGCATGTCCCTGGCTACCATAGCCGATGATTGCGATTGTCTTTCCATCCAGTAATGAAAGGTTACAATCTTCCTGATAAAAAATTCTTGCTTCTGACATATCATTGTCCTCCTAAATATGTATACTCTTATATAAAAAAAATATTTTTAATAAGTAGCCGTAACTAATCCAAAAAACGGACATCCGACGATCCACGGGTAAGTCCCGTAATTCCAGTACGTGCAAGTTCCAGAATTTCATACCCATCCAGCAGATCTAAAAAGGCATCCAGTTTATCCTGATGTCCTACCAGCTGAATTACCATGGAATCGTTTGTGACATCTACGATCTTTCCATGAAAAATCTCTGTCACATTCATGATCGGCTGACGCTCAGTATCCTTTGCGCGGATCTTTACAAGAATCAGTTCCCGGGTAACAGAAAATCCCGGTTCCAGTTTTTTGATATCCAACACATCTTCCAGTTTCAGTAACTGTTTCTCGATCTGATCCAGAATAAGTTCATCACCACTGGCAACAATTGTAATTCTGGTATATTTCGGATCTGCAGTCACACCGGATGAAAAACTGTCAATATTATATCCGCGGCGACTGAACAATCCGGATATCCGGCTCGTCACACCTGGGTTATTTTCCACTAAAAGCGATAACGCCTGTCTTCTCATATCTCGAAAACCTTCTACTTTCTTTGTGTTGTTTAGATCATAATACTATAATCTGTGTTTGTCAAGCACTATTTTTATTATAACTTTCGGTTATATTATGAATAACTCCCATCTATCAGAATGGGACTTTTAAAAGTGAAACATATGGGAATACAGGAAGCTCCCGATTCCTACCCCCAATAAAATAATCACAATAATTTTCATAAGAAGCGCGATCACACTGCAGATCACACCCGCAAGAGCCATTCCTCTGCTGCTGCCGTACTTGGGTTTCTGTAATGCGATAATTCCAAGAATCAGACCGGCAGCTGCGACAAGAAATGTCAGCCATTTTCCTCCGGCACAGCATGCCAGCAGAATGGCAACAATCCCAAGGATCATTGAAGCAATTCCAAGCCCGTTTGCACCTTCGTCCATATTCTGCGGTGTTCCGCCATAGGTATACGGATTATCCGGATTTGTAGGTGTTCCACAATATCCGCACATGACAGAATCATCGGGAATCTCTCTTCCACATTTTCTACAATACATGATTTCTCCTTTGTTCTAATATAATGTTTTGATCGCGCCGTTGTAATACTGCAGGATCTTTAAGGCATCCGTCAGATCTACTTTCCCGTCGCGGTTTACATCTGCGGCGGTTTTCTCCGCACTGGTAAACGTCTTTGTATTATTGTAATACTGAATGACGTACAGTACATCGATCAGATTTACTTTTCCGTCCCCGCTGACATCTCCCAGTGTATGCTGCTGATCTGTGATCGTCACACTCGATGTCGTCGAATTGTAGGAAAAAATATCCCCCTGCTGATCTTCCACAGACTCAATGGCAACCGTAACATCCGTACTGATTCCGTTGTTGGAATAGGCTGTCATTCCATTGGCAAGCTGAAAATCAATATACATCAGATTTCCCGAAGTATTTACATCTGCTGCTGCCGTATATTCTGTCGTAAGATACCCTCCATAGGAAGACATATTGTAATCACTCTGCGTAAGTGTCGACTGTACTTCCGGTGCCAGTGTCACAGACTGGAATGCAAGAATATTTTTATTGTATGAAATTCCAAGTTTGATCTTATTGAATCCGTCATTTCTGGAAAAATATACCGGAACGGAAATATGCCCGTTTCCCTTTACGATTCCAAGGGAAAGTGTCACGGTCTTTGCCTGGGAATTCGTCAGTGTCAGTTTCTGCGTTTTCAGTTCCACATCCGATCCGTTTGTGCGAAGATAAGATGGACTGAAGGTAATGTCAGTCTTTATGACCGGTTTTGCCGAGGTAAATTTTAATGTTGCAATCGATGATCCCGATACTTTTACCGGATCTGCAATCTGTGCGGTAGTATTTCCTGCCGCATCCTTTTTATAATAATCCACGGACAGAAAATGTGTGTACCCATTATAAGAAGCCTTCCACTCTCCGTTATTGTCTGTCTTTCCGGATGTGGTGCCCCCGTCAACAACTACCGTAACCGAAGTAAATACTGAATTGTCATAAGTCAGGTATCCTCCGAATCCGGAAGTCTCCGCATTGACAGAAAATGTCACATCAAATGACTGTCCCGCATTTAAATTGATGGAGTCACTGGCAGTCTTCATTTCCAGCGAACCTGCAGTGGTTCCCGCCGCATACACATCTGGCGGCTCCACACCAGTTCCCGCAATAAACATACATGCAAGCATGATTCCGGCTATTAATTTCTTTGCTTTTCTCATAAGAATTCCCCCACTTATATGTGTTTTGATCCTTTGTAACTCATTCTATGTCTTATCCTACCATTCTCTGTAGCAAAAGGCAAGAAGTAACAAAGCTGGAAATTTTTCTCTTCTGCGGTAATTTTAAGAAACAACAATTTTTAACACGACCGGAAATTCAGAATAAAAACCGGAGGTCTTCACATGCAGACCTTCTGCGTCCGTTTTCCATTCCGGGGATTTTTCATATCCAAGAACTTCTACCTGTCTGATAATCCCATGGAATTCCGGGAGATTCTGGTCACTGCTTTCTGCCAGAGACTGAACGCAAAAGTTTCCATCCTGCGGGCACTTTAACGCAATGGCATAAATATTTCCATGATTCACTGTAAAACGGTAATCCTGCGGCGTATAGACCATCTCTTTCTGATCTGAGAACTGTCCCTCCTGCATCTTTGTCGGACCTTCGGACGATTTTCTCCATACCTTTGCTCCATGGATGGCTTCCCGGTTCACCGCCATCCAGTCCGCCAGATCCCGGAGAATCTTTTTATCTCCTTCCGGAAGCGTGCCATCCGCCTTCGGTCCGACATTTAATAAAAGATTTCCGTTTTTACTTACCACATCCACCAGCGTACAGATGATTTCTTGACTTGTTTTATAGATCAGTGTATCCGTATAGCACCAGGAATTTCTTGCAATTGCGGTATCTGTCTGCCACGGATACGGTTTTGCCTCCGCAAAGCCGCCACGTTCCATTTCTACAATTCCACTGCCAAACGCCATCGCATCATGCTTGTAACAGATGGCAACATTCGTCCCCCATTCCGCTCCGCAATTATAATAAAACGCGGCAAGTTTCTTTAAATAGGGCTTAAATGCCTCATGCTGGACCCACCAGTCAAAATACAACAGGCGCGGACGGTAATTAAGGATAAGTTCTGCCGTCCGTGCCAGCCAGTCATCGAGAAACTCTTCTGTCGGATACGGTCTGGAATACAGGTCCTCCGGATCTGCCTCCGGCATGGATGGCCAGTAAAAATCCCCTTTTTTCAGTGGTTCATGGATATCACTGTCAAACGTTTTTCCATTTCCGAGGAAAAACCAGTGTTCCGCACGGTGGGAAGATGTACAGAAATGAATTCCCCGCTTTTTTGCTTCCTCTTTCAGTTCCCCGAGAACATCCCGTTTCGGTCCCATGTCGACCGCGTTCCAATCGGAAAGATCACTCCGGTACATCTGAAATCCATCATGATGTTCCGCTACCGGAAACACATAACCGGCTCCTGCCGCCTGAAACAGTTCCATCCACTCCGCCGGGCAAAAATGTTCAGCCCGAAACATCGGAATAAAATCCTTATACCCGAAGTTCTTCTGCAATCCATAAGTTTTTCTGTGATGCTCATATGCCGGCATTCCTTCTTTGTACATGTTGCGCGGATACCACTCATTGGAATTTGCCGGAACACTGTAAACACCCCAGTGTATAAAAATACCGAGTTTTTCTTTCGCCAGCCACTGCGGCATCTGCGCTTCACACAGCGATGCCCATGAAGCCTCATAAGGTCCCCTAGCAATCTTTTCTTCTACCTTCTGTAAAATTTCCTTTTCCCGTTGTGCAATTCTCATCCATCATTCTCCTTAACCGTTCGATTGCCGGATAATTATTGGGATTGATCTGCTCTTTCGATGGGAGTTCATCCATACGGAAAAAACAAAGTTTTTCTACTTCCTCCTGCTGGCAGATGATCTGTCCGGAAAATTTCCGGCATAAAAAGATCTCTTCTGCGGCATAAATTTCATCCCCGTTTGGATAGACATAATGTACTTCTTCTCCGGAGACATTCATAAAGTGTTCGAGGTTTCCGCAGATCAGTCCTGTTTCCTCCTGTACTTCCCGTCTGGCACAGTCTTCAAAGCTGTCCCCGAGTTCCATAGAACCCCCGGGATATCCCCATAACCCGTTGTCTGCACGTTTCTGCAGAAGCAACTCCCTTTTTTCATTCAAAAGCAGCACTCCTGCACAGGTCATAATCAACGGCCGATGACCTACCTGTTTTCTCAATTCCAATATATATCCCATATGTTTTGTTCTCTCTTTCTTTTTTCTGTCTCCATCATAGCATGGGAAAAGAAAAAAGAAAACCGCGCATCTTTTCAGATGCACGGCATTTGCTGCTTATATCGTAATATCCTGTGTCAACTGGATATCCTGCAGGGAGCTTCCGACATAAATGCGGTAATCCCCATGTTTTAATCTCCATGTTCCGGCAGCTTCATCATAATGCATGAAATCTTCCATCGTGATTTTCAAAAGCACGGTCTTGGTTTCCCTCGGACGAAGACAGATTTTTTCAAATGCCTTCAGTTCCTTCACCGGGTTTTCCGGAGAAACCGTCTTCTCTCCAAGATACAACTGAACCGTCTCTTTTCCCTCCAGTGCTCCTACATTGCGCACCTGAAGCTGTACATCAAATCCATTGGCACGCGCTTTGGACGGAATTTCCTCAATTTTTAAATTATCATAGGTAAAGTCTGTATAAGACAATCCATGTCCGAAACAAAACTGTACCGGAATCCGGTTCTTTTCGTAATAACGGTATCCCACGAAGATGCCTTCTGCATAGGTCTGTGTCAAATGTGCATTCATATGTTTCTTCTCTTCGTCTGTCAGAGGTCTTCCCGGGAAATACGCTTCTTTCCGGAAACATTCCGGAATCTCTTCCGGAAGCGTTTCTGCAAGTTTTCCGGAAGGATTTACTGCACCAAACAATACCTCTGCAAGCGCAGTGCCTCCTTCCATACCGCTGTAACTCATCCAAACAATTGCCTTTGCCCTGTCCGCCCATGGTTTCATGGAAACCGGACTTCCGGCAAGCATTACAATTGTCATATCCGGTCGAACCTCAAGAAGCTCTGTAATCAGCCGGTCCTGTCCGTATGGCAGGGTTAAATCCGCACGGTCCTGTCCTTCCAGATCCTGATCATGATTTAAACCACCCACATAAATGACATGCTTATATTCTTTTGCCAGTTCCACAGCTTCTTTCCGCAGACGTGCACTGTCCTCGGTTTCCTTTGCTGTCTCAGCCGCCGCTTTGCTTGCATCAAGGCTGTCTTCCTGCCAGTTATGATCGCTTTCCTTTTTTGCCGGAATATCATATCCTCTGGCATAACGGACTTCGCAGTTTCCACCGAGAAACTTGCTGATTCCAAGCAGTGGTGTAATCTCATACAAAGCTTTAATCTCCGCACTTCCGCCACCCATAGCCTGTGAAATCACTGCATTCTGCCCAATGACAAGAACTTTATCGATTGCAGGATCAAGCGGAAGTTTCCGGTCTTCATTTTTTAACAGTGTGATCGATTCTCTTGCTACTTTTAAAACTTCAAAACGGTGTTTTGCCGTATTATAACTTCCCGCTTTCCGGTTCTTGTTCTTCTGAACCAGAATTTTCTTTTTTCCATCAGAATCCGGTACTTCTGTCAGTTCAATCATATGCAGGCGTACCATCATCCGCAGAATATTGCGCACTTTTTCGTCCACACAGGCCTCATCTATATTCCCTTTTCGGATTTCGCTGATCAGCGGATTCGCAAGAAAATAGTCATCAAAATCACTGGTTACCGACATTTCGATATCAAGCGGTCCCTCTGCGGTCCCCTTTGTTGTATGTACGGCTCCCCAGTCAGAGATAATGGTTCCGTCAAATCCCCATTCTTTGCGCAGTACGGTTCCCATAATATCTTTGTTTTCACAGACATGTGTTCCGCGGATCAGATTATAAGAGCCCATGATCGACTTTGCACCCGCTTTTTGTACAACCGCCTGAAATGCCGGGAAATAAATTTCACGCATTGTACGCTCATCCGCTTCCACATTTACCCAGAGCCGTTCGGTTTCCTGATTGTTCATTGCAAAATGCTTTACACATGCTGCCACATCAGACGTCTCGATTCCACGAACTATCGGAACGGCAAGTTCACTGGTCAGTCTTGGATCTTCACTGATATATTCAAAATTTCTTCCGCATGCAGGTGTTCTTTTGATATTAATACCCGGAGCAAGAATCACATCTTTGCCTCTTCCGCGTGCTTCTTCTCCCAACACTTTTCCTGCATTGCGTGCAAGTTTGCGGTTCCATGTCATCGCAATCGCACTGTTGCTCGGACAATATGTCACATAATCATCTGGTGTTCCGACCGGCATCCACTGATCATTGACAAACTCGCTGCGCACACCCATCGGTCCATCGGACATCTTTAAAGGGGGAATATGAATTCTTTCCACCCCCGCGGTGCGAAACAGACCCGCACCGTGGATCATGCCGGTTTTCTCTTCCAGTGTCATTTCCTTGATCAGAAGACAGATCCGGTTTTCCAATACTTTATCCATCAATTTTTCCTCTTACCTGATTTTACTGTATACACTCTATGTGGCTCTCACAGTCACGAAGAATGGTGTTTTTATTTTCTTTGGATGCCTTTGCGCCCTTCACATCTAAAATGCCGGTATTAACCAGTTCTACGGTAAACGGCTTTTTGCTGTCGCAGTCGATCACAAGCTTATCCTCTATGCGTTTTACCACAATGGAAGCCACTTTATTCTGATCCATATCGTAGATTTCAGCAGCTGCCTCATCCTGTACATCATATACACGGAATGTCACCTGATCGGCATAATCATACTCTGGTCCCTCTTCGCTGTTTCCAAGCGGAAGTACCGTATTCGGACGTACCATCAGCGGAATCTCCGTATAAGCATATGTGCGGGTATACCAGTCTCCGCCTTCCTGCTGCCTGCCGGTGAAGAAATCGGTCCATATGCCGTTCTCCTTTGGCAGATAGTATTCTCCAATTCCCTCATCGTTAAAGATTGGAGCAACTAGTAAGCTGTCGCCGAGCATATACTGCTTATCCAGATAATTGCACATTTTATCATTTGTGTAAGAAAGAACCATCGCACGCATGCTTGGAATTCCCTCGTTATGTGCTGTCAGCGCGGTCTTCCACAGGTATGGCATCAGACGTGCTTTCAGGCGTACAAAGCTGCGCAGCACATCCACGGCCTCATCGTCATAAGCCCACGGCACACGGTATGATGTACTTCCATGCAGACGGCTGTGAGAAGAAAGCAGACCAAACGCACACCATCTCTTATAGACATCCGCGGTAGAAGTGTTTTCAAATCCGCCGATATCATGGCTCCAGAACCCAAATCCGGAAAGCTGTAAGGATAATCCGCCACGCAGACTTTCTTCCATGGATTCATAATCAGACCAGCAGTCTCCGCCCCAGTGTACCGGGAATTTCTGTCCACCTGCGGTAGCAGATCTCGCAAACAGTACTGCCTCATCTTTTCCTTTCTTTTTCTCAAGGACTTCAAATACAGCTTCATTATATAAATAGGTATAATAATTGTGCATTTTTTCCGGATTTTTCTTGTCATAGTAAACGCAATCGGTTGGAATTCTCTCACCAAAATCTGTCTTGAAACAATCCACACCCATATCAACCAATGCTTCGAGTTTCTTCTGATACCATTTCTTTGCCTCCGGGTTGGTAAAGTCGACGATTGCCATGCCCGGCTGCCACATGTCCCACTGCCATACAGAACCGTCCGGACGCTTCAGGAAATATCCGCCTTCCATGCCCTCGTCAAACATCACGGATTCCTGTGCAATATACGGATTAATCCATACACAGATCTTTAATCCCTTTGCTTTCATACGGGAAAGCATCCCCTCCGGGTCCGGGAATACACGCTCATCCCACAGGAAATCGGTCCAGTGGAAATCTTTCATCCAGAAGCAGTCAAAATGGAATACTTTAAGCGGAATTCCACGATCGAGCATACCATCGATAAAGCTCATAACTGTTTTTTCATCATAGTTTGTCGTAAAGGATGTGGAAAGCCAGAGGCCAAATGTCCAGGCCGGAGGAAGTGCCGGTTTTCCGGTCAGATCCGTATAGCGGCGCAGAACATCCTTCAGATCCGGTCCGTTAAAGAAGAAATAATCCAGACTCTCTCCCGGCACAGAAAATTCTACTTTTGTGACCGCTTCCGTTGCCACTTCAAATGATACTTTCTCGGTATGGTTGACAAACACACCATATCCCTTGTTTGAAATATAAAACGGAATATTTTTATAAGACTGATCGGTGGAGGTACCGCCATCTTCATTCCAGATATCTATGGACTGACCGTTTCTGGTAAATGCGGCAAAGCGCTCACCAAGACCGTAGATCAGCTCTCCCACACCTAAAGAAAGCTGCTGTCTCATATAGGCATCCTTATCTGCGCTCTTTACATAAGCATCACCCTTCCAGTCCGTCTTCATATAGGCAAGATCACGCCATGCACTGGTACTGAGCTTCTTATCCCCGTTATAGTAAGTCATGGACCAGTTCTCTTTGGTAATAACCAGTTTTGCATTTCCGCTTTTTACAACAATCTTCTCATCATCTTCGGTGGCATCAATTGCTGTCTGTTTGGGAAGATTTAATGCAAACTGTGGTCCATCCTGAATTGCGCCCTTATAATGATACGTCTTTACACGGATTACTTCCGGCATCGGAGTGGTAATTTCAACCGTAAGATTGATTCCGCCCAATGTATCTCCTCTGTGATTAATCTTATGTGTCGGTGCACAGAGCACTACTTTATCTTTTTCAATTTTTGTAAAATAAACTTCTGCCGGTGAAAAGCAGGCGCAGCCTTCTTTCTGCAGCCAGCATCCATTACTGAATTTCATATCTTATTTTCCTCTCTTTCCCTTCGCCATACGAATGTTTTATTTTCCCTTATCCACACTATACAAAATTTATCCGTGCTTTCCTACTAGAAATTTTAGACGTAATTTACTATAATATTTATAGAATTTGCCAGACGGTATTATCCCTTAATTTTATAACAAAGGATATTTTATGAAACTACATATTAATAAAATACATGATACACATTCTGTCAGAAGTCAGCTGCTTCGTATTTTTCTGCTGGCAGGCATGTTTCCGCTTCTGGTAATCGGCATCTTTTCCATTGCCAGCGTGCGAAAACAGATGCTTGCCCGCTATGAATCTCTGGAGAAGGCAGATGGCCTGCGTGTTGCCTCCTCCTTAAACGACATCACAACTACCATATATTCATCTTCCGATACCCTGCTTAACAGTAATCAGTGTCTGAGTCTGTTTGCGGCAGAATCACTGGATTCCGGTATCGAGGAACAGCTTACGGCTCTGGAGCGGGCACTCCAGACTTATTTTGAGAATACAGCAGCCGTTGCCCGCATTCAGATTTATACCAACAATCCAAACCTTCAAAATTCCGAGCATATTCATTATCAGCAGAATTTTGTCCTGGACGAATGGCGCAAAACCCTGGGAAATAACTGGAGTACATGGGCTTCCCTGCAGCGATACACGGCAATCGTCCGGCAGCCTTACCGTGAACTGACACTGATCCGGCGGATCGGTGTTGCCTCCAGTAAATATCAGGCATTTCTGGTTGTCGGTCTGGACCGCAATACCATTAAAAATCATCTGGAGCAGTCCAGCAATGAAACAACCATCAGTCTGGACGGAACCCAGATCATCTATGCCACAGACTCTGTTCTGATCGGCAAAGACATGGAGTTTCCCGATGATTTTTCCGGCTATATTTACCGCTACACCGGTCCGAAAGAAATCGGAAACCAGATGCGTCTGGTCAACTATGTAACTCTGCAGTCCTACAAATCCAACAATTTGTTTTATGTGCGGACCGTGGACCCGGATGCCTTAAAAACAATCAATCATACCGTTGCCGTATTTGTCCTGATTCTGGTACTTGCCCTGCTTGTACCATTGATTCTGATGATCTGTTTTTCGGACTATTTCAGCACAAGGATTACAACCCTGAAATCAGCAATGCACCGTGCCAGCCTCGGCGATTACAATATCATCGAACAATTCCGCGGTGATGATGAGTTAAGCGATACCTTTAAAGACCTCAAACTGACCGTGGATGCGATTCACGATAAGGAAGCGCAGTTTTATGAAGCACGGATCCGGGAACAGCAACTGGTCAACCGGCAGCAGCAAATGGAATTTGAAATGCTTGCCAGTCAGATCAATCCGCATTTCTTGTATAACACTCTGGAAACGATCCGGATGCAGGCACTCTCCTGTGGCAACCGGAATGTAGCAACTTCCATTAAACTGCTTGGAAAATCCATGCGTTACGTGCTCGATAATACCGGCACAAGTTTCACCACACTGACCAAAGAGCTCGAATATATCAAAACGTATCTCTCCATTCAGCAGCTCCGCTTTGGGGACCGCGTAAATTACACCCTTCAGGTGGACGAAGATCTCGACACCAACAGTTGCAAGATTCTTCCGCTGCTCCTGCAACCTGTGGTAGAAAATGCAATTCTTCACGGACTTGAGAGCAAAACGGAAGACGGTATGATCACCATCCAGATTGCTTCTGCGGACGCAACCCTGCTGATCACGATCAAAGATAACGGACAGGGAATGACAAACGAAGAACTCGACGCACTGCGGGATCGAATCAGAAACCACCCTTCCTCCGATACCCACAGCATCGGTCTTTACAACATCAATCAGAGAATTTCCCTGTTCTACGGGGAAGGATATTATATGGAGATTGACAGCGCAATCGGAGCCGGTACGACCGTCCGGCTGAAAATACCAAAAACAATTTAGGAAACAGGATGAAAAACATGGCAAACAAAATTATCAACGTACTTATTGTAGATGATGAACAAATTGTAAGAGAGGGACTCCGCTATATCATTGACTGGAACACCCTGGGATTTTGTATCTGCGGGGAAGCCGCCAACGGAGAAGATGCCCTGGAAATGATCCGCCAGTACCGCCCGGGACTGGTTCTTCTCGATATCCGGATGTCCGGAATGCTTGGCACGGAACTGATGGAAAAAGCGCGCAGTGAAGGATTTTCCGGTGCATTTATTATCTTAAGCGGTTACTCGGATTTTAAGTACGCACAGACGGCACTGCAATTTGGTGCCTCCTACTATCTGACCAAACCGATTGATGAAGATGAGCTGGAAAAAGCAGTACAGGACGTCCACGAAAAAATTGAATTTCAGCTAAACAGCGAGACATCCCGCAACCAGTACCTGAAAAAAGCAAAAACCACCGTACTATACGATCTGCTGACCGGAAATGATTTTAACCCGTCCATTGATTATCAGGAATTAGGGCTCTCCTATCCGATCTATCAGGTGCTGATTTACGAAAGCTATATGCCATATTTTCGTTCCTACAGTTTCAGTGATCTGCTGCGTGTCACCAACAAAGACAACAATTCCTTTGAGCATGTCAATATCGACAATCATGACATTATATTACTCAAAGGCAATTTTGCACTGGAACGGTTAAATGCCTGTCTGCACCACTATGACAAGGGAACGCAGAAAGGATCTCCGCTGGATACGATCTTTCTAATCTACGGACCGACGGTTTCTTCCCTTTCACAGATTCACGAATCTTACGAGCTGTGCCAGCGGCTGTTGTCCCGGCGTTTCTTCTGCGGAGAAAACCAGCATGTTCTCTCCTATGAGGAACTGCCGGCAGAAAATTCCGCCTCCGCAAGTCTGGACGCAGAAAAAACAAGACATTACAGCGCGTTACTTACCGATTACATTAAAACCTGTAATCAGCGCCGGATTTCCGAAGTTCTCGAAGATCTGCGACAGTTTCTTTTTAATAGTAACTGTGATGTATCGAGTATCAAATATTTTCTGGCAGATATTTTTCTGGAGATCAAACAGGCGATCACACACACGTACAGCAACACCAGTATCCCGTTTGTACATAATGCGGCGATCATAGAACTCATTGAAAATAAATACTATCTGTACGAGATTCTATTGTATTTTAACGAACAGTTCGATATGATCATGCGCGCGATCGGAAGCAATTCCTCGGCAAGTGTGTTCGATGATATTTTAAATTACATCAATCACAATTATGCCAGCCAGCTGAAATTAGAGACTCTGGCCCCACTGTTTGGTTACAACAGTTCCTACCTCGGAAAACTGTTTACCCAGAAAATGGGTGTTCGTTTCAATACCTATCTGGATCAGGTACGCATTGAAAAAGCAACCGAGCTGCTTGATCAGACAGATATGAAGATTTATGAAATTGCGGCAAGTGTCGGATATAAAAATGTTGATTATTTTCACCAGAAATTTAAAGCGAGCAAAAATATCAGCCCTGCGGAATACCGTAAAAATCAGGATCATTGATTATAAGCAAAAGAAAGCCGGGTGCATCACGCACCCGGCTTTTGTTAAGGGTTTTATCTGATTTTATCCAATTACTTAGATTCGCTTAATACATCATTGATGCACTTTACTTTATCTTCATAATCTTTCTTATCTACTTCAAATACCTGATCGTATCCAAGACCCTTTACGGTATCCTGCATATCTTTTAAGATCTTGTTGAACTCAGCTTCATTCTTTGCAAATACCATCTGCCATGAATCTGCAACGATTGTCTGCTTGCACTGCTCTTTGATGGTACTGATATCGGTAGAGTACTCCGGTGTGGAATAGTTTGTTCCTGGAAGAACTAACAGATTACCGGTTTTCTCAAAGTGTTCGATCTCTGTGGTATCTCCATCATTATGTGCTGACCAGTCTTCTTTTAACTTGGTAGAAGTCTTCTCAAGATAATCATCCCATCTCTGATAGTTGTAGCAGATACCGGTATCCGGATCTGTATCAACGATACCATTTGCCTTAAAGTTCAATGCAGATACACCATCTTTCCATGTTCCGCTGCCCCATTCATCCGGCACTTTCAGGCTCTCGTCAATATCAACAAATGCCTTTACACCGAAATCTGTAAGTACAGGCTTACCATCTTTCATTTCCCATGTCAGGCCTTCCGGTCCACAGTTACCACCACTCTGTGCAGAAGAAGCTTCAATTCCTTCCGGAGAGTATAACCAGTTGATAAAATCAACCATTCTCTGTGGGTCTTTTGTCTGGCTGCCGACCATGATACCAACACTCATCTTACCATCCGGCATAGAACCGTAAGACAGGCACTTCATATCCTTAATTGTCGCAGAGGCAAATCCCTTACCTTCCGAAGTATTCTCTGTTGTGTTGTATACACCGGCACCAAGCCATGGCCAGAAGCTGTATAATACATCACCATTACGGAACTTTGTCTGTAACGTATCGAAATTCTGTGTGGTAGACTCCGGATCAATAAGTCCTTTCTGATTTGCTTCAAACAGGAACTTCAATGCACGTACATACATGCTATCGCTGTCAATTACACTCTGGATTTCAGATCCGTCTACTTTGCCGAGTGCAAATCCAAGGTTCTCATATCCGTACAGAGCACAGAAAGCACCTGCATTCTGCATGATATCTCCATCCCAGTCTTTGAAGAGAGAAAGCGCATAGACATCTTTTCCGTCTTTGCTGGTTCCCTTTGCCTTTTCCTGCATCTGTTCCAGAACCGGAATCATATCTTCCAGTGTATCCATTTCCGGATATCCAACTTCTCCGTACACATCCCAGCGAAGAGATGGTGCATTGGTTGGCTCAGATGCCTCACAAGGCTCAGTTGCCGGCTGATTGGAAATTTCACTCGGTACTGCCCATACTCCATCCGTTCCGGAAAGTTTACTTGCGGTATTGATTGCATCCATACGATCCTGTAAATATTTCTCATCCTTAATATAATCACTCATATCAAGGACAAGTCCTGCGGTCACCATATCTTTCAAACGACTGGAATCCAGATTTGTGATAATTAAGTCACCAAGATTACCGTTTGCAGAACGTGTCTGATATAAAGTATCTCCACCACCTGCCACGTTTGGTGCAATAATGTTCAATTTGATATTGAACTTATCTTTGATCAGTTTTGCAAACCATCCGGTCTGCTCACCCTGGAAGTTTGCCTGACTGTCGAACACATCAATCGTCAGCTCCTTGGCATATTTTCCATTGGATGACTTGCCCCCCTGTGTGGAATCACTGTCTGAGCTTTTTCCGCAGCCTGCTACGGTTCCGGCGAGCATCGTTGCAGCGAGTGCCAGTGCAAGCGCACGCTGTACATTCTTTTTCTTCATTGTAAATCCTCCTCTATAATATTTTACATGAATGTATGTAAAAGAAACAAGTGTTTCTTTTAGCCTTTCACTGATCCGATCATAATACCTTTGACAAAGGATTTCTGGAAAATCGGATATACGAACAGAATCGGCAGTACAACGATAACGGAAATCGTCATACGGATGGATGTCGGTGTCTGCTGGGTTGCCAGGTTCGCAACGGCAGATACATTTCCACCGGACTGCTGTACCATGGTTGCCAGTGAACTTGCCTGATTCAGGTAAGTATAAAGTAAATACTGTAAGGAATATAACTTCTGGTCTGTAATATAAATCAACGTATCCTGGAAGGAGTTCCACTGTCCTACTGCGGACCAGATGGCGATGGTTGCCATAATCGGTTTACAGGTTGGAAGAATGACTTTTGCGAATACGGTCATGGTTCCGGCTCCATCGATCTCTGCCGCCTCCTGCAATGCAGGCGGAATGGATTCTACATAAGTCTTTGCCATAATGATGTTGAACGGCTGTACAATTGCCGGGATGATGTATACCCAGAAACTGTTGGTCAGATGTAAGGTCTTCATGGTCATGTACATTGGGATCAGACCTGCGTTAAAGTACATGGTAATTACCATAAAACGATACCACAGTTTTCTGTGCCACATCCGCTGCTGGGTAAACATGAATCCCAGATAAACGGAAGCAAGTACCGTACAGATTGTACCGATCACAGTTCTTCCAAGGGATACCATTGCTGCGGTTCCAAGACCATTCAGCTGGAATACTTTTACATAGTTCTCAAGCTGAAAACCATGCGGCAGAAAATTTACTTTACCACTTGCACTCAGATCGTTTGCACTGATCGAGTTGATGATCAGATAGTAAAAAGGATAAGCACAAATGATAGCAAAGATAGCAAAAATCAGAATATTGATTACCTGAAATGTGCGGTCTCCTTTACTTGTTTTAATCTTCATTGCTTTTTCCTCCTATTAAATCATGCTCTCGCCACGTGTCTTCTTCGAAACGAAGTTTACAATTGCAAGAAGTGTTACGCTGACGATACTCTTTAAGATACCAATTGCCGTTGCAAGGGATAAACTTCGTCCGGTCATACCAATGTTGTATACATACAGATCAAGTACCTGAATTGTTGATTTGTTAAATGCATTCTGGAACACAAAGTACTGATCCATACCATTGTTCAGGAAGTTTGCTACCGAAAGCATTAACATTACGAAGTATGTAGGCATAATGGATGGAATCGTGATGTTTTTGATAATCTGGAAACGTCCGGCTCCGTCCACCTTTGCCGCATCATACATTTCCTGATCGATTCCTGCGATTGCTGCCAGATACATAATTGCGCCCCATCCAAGGCCTTTCCATGTACTCCAGAGAATCATCTGCAGCCATACATGCCTGCCACTGTCGAGAATCTTTAACGGTTCTGAGATTGCGCCAAGGTTCTGCATCACTGTGTTGAACATACCTGTGGTAGAAAACAGACAGAAAGCAATGGAGTAAACCAGTGTCCAGCTGATGAAGTTTGGCAGTGTAGTCAGTGTCTGTACCAGATTCTTAAACCATTTGCATTTGATCTCGTTTAAGAATACGGCAAACAGTACCGGGAGAAATGAAGTTGCAATACCGAGTAAACTCATTGCAAATGTGTTCTTCATTACCTGAATCAGCTGCATTACCTGCGTCTTGTTACTAAACAGTGTCTTAAACCATTTCAATCCTACGAACTGACACTGGGAAAGTTTCAGCGGTGCTTTGTAATCATAGAGTGCGTAGATCCAGCCATGCAGCGGAAAGTACGAAAACAAAAAGCACAAAATGAGAAATGGGAGAATCATAAGGAATAACTTCATTCCCTGACTCTTTTTCTTTTTGGTCGTCATAATAGTTCCTCCTTCTCGTAACCGTTTTATGGTTCACCGATGTTTTATGTTGTTATTCTATCATCAGGAAATATTTCCTCCTACCGGAAGAATTCAAGGAGAGTTCCCAGAATTTTTAGATGTTCATAGATTTTTTACGATATATCAGATTTTTATGGTAATTTTTCTGGAATTTTTCATGTATTTGCCCGGGCACAATTCAAAATATGAAAAAAGAGATGCTCTTACCGCATCTCCCTTCCCATATTTACCGGATTTTTTTTATAAAGTTTCGTTGAAAAAACGAAGCATATGTTCGCTCCATGCTTTGGCCGAAGTAGCATATCCTAACCCGATGCCGTGATCTCCCGTCGGAAAAGTCTCGCACAGATGCTTCACTCCTGCTTTCGTAAGTGCCGCGTCCAACCGGGTCGTATTGCTGGCCGGAACACAGCCGTCATCGAGATTCGCATAAGCGTATGTTGGCGGATATCCGGTCAGATCATGAAGTTCTACAGACAGTTTTTTCTGAAGATCCGACTTCCCGCCTGTATTATAGCGACAGCTTCCCTCATGATATTCCGAGGTAAAACTGATCACCGGGTACAACAGTCCTACCCCGTCCGGCCGCGCAGAAATCCTTCCATATAGTTTTTCCAGCTCCGGATGCACACAAAAAATTTCTGTTTTCAGTTCTTCATGCAGCATTGCCGTGCTTGCGCACAAATGCCCACCGGCAGAAGCTCCCACCACAAGAATACGATTTTCGTCAATTCCATACTGCCGTGCATGTGCACGTACATGCATAATAGCCAGTGCCAAATCCATCTGACACTGCGGATAGGTATTGGGCTGAATGCGATAGCTTAAAATAAATGCTTTATAGCCTCCGTCACGCTCCATGCGCTGTGCAAGCTGCACACCTTCCGAATAATAAGAAAGCATCTCATATCCGCCTCCCGGACAGAAAATAACTGCCGGACGCTTCTTTTCCTGTCTTCGTTCTTTGCAAACAGCGGCAGACGGATACGGTGGAACGGATGCACAGTCATCAAAATGCATAAATGCCTGCTGATCCACATCCGGATTTCCCGTAAACAGCCATACACCCTCTTCGTCATTTTGATCCTCTTTTGGAATCCACCCCTCTTTTTGCGTATGCCAGAGAGGTACAAACAGAAATTTTTGTTTCTCTGCGGTCTCCATCAGCATATTGGCACAGTTTACCAGTGGCTGGGACCAGAATGCTTCGCCCCACTCCATGTGCACCCTGTCATGGATCTGTTCCATCGTTTCTTCCTCATGCCCCTGCAGCAATATGCTCCAACAGGTCGGAAACAGATCTCCCAATGCCGTATCCACCGGTTTTGTTGTTTTTATTTCTTTCCATGTCGATTTCATTGAAAACATATAGTTTCACTCCCTGCCAAAAACCATATCATAAATCACATCCGTAATTTCAGAATTGTCCAGCAAAATACCTGTTATAAAAAGTCACGCAGCATACGTTTTCTGCTCGGTGCACCAAGTTTACGCAGTGCCTTTGCCTCAATCTGACGGATACGCTCTCTTGTCACATGAAACATCTGTCCCACTTCTTCCAGCGTGTGCGGCTGATTTCCGTCAAGACCGAACCGCAGTGTGATCACTTCCTGCTCACGATCCGTCAGGTCTTTCATGGCAAGTGAAATCTGCTTATTACGCATCTCCGCAATCGCATTCTCCTCCGGGGATAACGCATTGGAATCCTGCACAAAATCACCCAGATGGGAATCGTCCTCATCCCCTACCGGAGCCTCCATGGAAACCGGATCCTGACTAAAACTCATGATCTCCGTTACACGATCTTCATCTTCGCCAAGCATCTCCGCAATTTCCTTATTGGAAGGTTCTCTTCCCAGCTCCTGTGTCAGAGTACGGCGTGCACGGACAACCTTATTGATTGTCTCCACCATATGTACCGGAACACGGATCGTCTTTGCCTGATCTGCAATTGCACGGGTAATTGCCTGACGGATCCACCATGTCGCATATGTGGAAAACTTAAATCCTTTTTCGTACTCAAACTTATCAACTGCTTTCATCAGACCGATATTCCCCTCCTGAATCAGATCCAGAAGCGGCAATCCCCTGCCGACATACTTCTTGGCAATACTTACTACCAGTCTGAGATTTGCTTCAATCAGTTCCTTCTTGGCTTCCGGATCACCCTCACTGATCCGCTTGGCAATCTTTTGCTCTTCTTCCATGGTAAGCAGACGCACCTGTCCGATCGTCTTTAAATACTGACGTACCGGATCCGTGATATCCGCCCCCTCCATAACCGAGAGATCTTCCTCGATATTTTCCTCGGAATCTTCCTCAATATCATCATCAATATCCAAAAGAATCTTACTTTCTTCCAGTTCTTCGTCATCCACCTCATCCGGTTCTTTCTCCTTTGCAGACAAAGAAACCGTCTGCTCCATGTCATTTTTTGAGCGAAGGACTTCGATCTTGTTATCTTCTAAAACTTTTAAAATGTTGTCAAACTGCTCAGAGGAAATCTCTACCCCTGAAAATGTATCCAGGATTTTGCTGTATGCGATCTTATCCTGATTCTTTTTGCCCTGTTCGATCAGGCCTGCTACCATTTGAATAATAGAACGTTTATCTTCTGTCACGAAAAATACTCCTTATCAATAAATTCCCCTATTTTATATCTTCTTTTAGGTTCTAAAACATTTTACCACAATTCAAAAATAATTCCACACCTTTTTTCGTATTTATGTTCATTATTTAATACACCTTTGCATTTTCCAGAACCACTTCGTCCATCTTATCCTCAAATTCCTTATCTTCATCATACCAGAAGATAATACGACGCTGATAAAACTCCGACAAAGGTGCAGCAAATCTGCAGTTCAAGTCTTGTATTATTTTGTCTGTATCCATGCTGCTCCTCCTACCTTATAACTGTCCAATTAGCTTTTCGCTTTGTTCCGCTCTGTACCAATATACCTTTTTCCTGTAAAGAAACAAACATTCGAGAAACCGTTCTTTTCGACACGCCTATCTCTTCTGCATAATATGCCTGTGTTGCAGACGGATTTTTCTCTATAATCTGCAACAATTTTTCTATCTGTGCCTGTTCCTTATTAAGTGGCACTTCAACGCCATTAGTTCCATTTCCGGCATCATTAACGCCACAATCAACCTGACCTCGATAAATATTGATACGCAAATCAACTTCGCCACCAATAAACTGCGGTTCCCGCAGTCCAGCAGCTTTTACTTTATCAATAATTCTCGGAATGCCACTTCCCCAATGTTCGATCAGGTTCATATAAGCAAACGCATGGGCAAGGGCTTCATTTCTGATTTTGGAATAGCCTTCTTTCTTCTCTCACTTTCCCACATACCGAATACGACTTGTGAATTCTCCAAATTTCTTCTGAAATTATTTTTGAATAGTATTTATTATCCTTATCTTGAAAATATATATAAGGCTTCATTGTAAAAACACGTTCCTCTTTGCATTCTTTACAATACGTACTTATTCGAACTTTTCCATCAAGTAAAAGAATTAAATCTTCAATATTGTCTTCATCTATTTTCATTGACTTATAAAGCCCAGCTGTTTGTAAAAAATTTGCAAATACATTATCTTTTCCAGAAACTATATTTGATGGTATTGAATCAAAAATATTATGTCTCACTTTATTTTCTCCTTTACTACCGCTTTTTCAGGCACTTTCTCCTCATATTCCTGTTCCAGTTCCTCCGCCAGATACGCATCGCTCATGCAGTGCATATCGGAAACACCATCACGGATCAGCTGATAAACCAGTGAATGATAAAAGAAATCCAAAGCCGCATCCAGTGAAAGTCCCTGCTGTTTAGCAAAGCATTCAATAACACGGCTATATTTTTTCTGAAGCAAAATCGGATTCGCTGTCATAGTGTTTCACTCCCTTCAAAACGCAGCAGAGACAGTGCTTTCTCTGTGCGGAAACATATTTGCAGGTTCGGCTTTTCATAACGCAGGCGGCTGATAGCTTCCGTTTTATCAATCAGTCCGTCAAAGAACAGCTCCACCGTATTGAACACCTTATCATTGGCAACACCGCCTACAACAAGGTCATAATCCGTCAAATCTTTTCCACTGCGGCAGTTCAGAATAAAAACCAGCCATTCTTCGGAATAAGAATCGAATTTCAGCGTTTTCAGTTCAGCTTCCCGGCTTTCATCGTATTCATACCTGGAGATAATACCATCTTTCCCACGGTGTATGAACTTGCCGCACCACTTCGTTGCCTGTTCATACAACGGTGTGACATAAAAGCCACGCCCGAAGTCTACGTTAGGGCGGGAATGAACCAAATCCGGCTTAGCAATCTCTAAGAAAGAACCATGATAGAGAATCATACTTCCACGCCCCTTTCTTTCATCACATCAAGAAGATCATTAACGATATATTCCCGGCTCTGGGTATGCAGCACTTCATATTCCGGCACGATATAACCGTTCAGAATGTTGCTTTTTTCAGTAAATGCCTGATACACACGCTCTGCATCCACACCCAGCTTTGCCGCTACATTTTCAATGCAAAACACGGCAAACTCCAACTCTCTGGAATTTTTGATTTTTTCATCCGTCATCACGTGTCAACCTTTCCTATATTTTTAATAATTCATAGACTTTTTTAAAAATTCAACCTTTGTTCTATTTCCTTATCTGCACAATAAAATCAAAATAATCTTTTCCAATTTTAGTTTCAACATCTGGATAACCTGATCTAGCAACTATCCAATGATTTTATGGGTTTTCCTTATATTGTATTTAATTTAAAATTATTTATTGTTATTTACAGTTTTTTGCTTTTATTTTGCTAACGCGGTCAAATTGCGGTCAAACTTCTAATTCATTTAATTTCTTCATGTACTCTGCCTTCTCTTTATACCTCTGATTTCATTTGCACCAAGTTGTAATGCTCTGCGAATATACTCTTCATCATTTTCACCAGACGCATGTTTACACCTTCTAGTATGATTCTGCTGCAGTTTTTGAAGAACATGGATACAATTCTTTTACTATTACGATTAACTTGAATATTCCGGTCTTGGTGTCCGTGCTGTCCGGTGGTTAGGAAACCGATTGGCAATTATTTAGAATACAAGAAATCTCACCAATATAAAGCCGGCTAACGCCCCGCAAAGCGGCTCTGGGCTTGACATTGGCTCAATTTCTTATGAATGGTAGTTAAGCCAATCAAAGGCGGTTTCCGTATCCGGAATGTAGGTTTCCACTGCGCCGGAATCACAGTTTCTTGACGCAAGAATATTCATAACTACAGTATACCATCAAAACAAGACGATTTCTATTATATCTACATTTTCCACCAAATGATTCACAATAAAATTGTACTTATCAATAGAAACCAATCGCGGAATACTGCCAACTTCTCGAGACAGTTTTGTCCTGTTTAAAATATCTACATAAGATACGATAAAATACAGACCATGGAACAATTGTGTTGCAGGGTGGCTGACCTCTATTTTATTTTACATAGAATGGGGGTGGTGCTGATGAACAAGAGATTTGATTTTAAAGACCTCATGACCTTTGGTCTGTTCATTCTTGCATTACTGACATTCGTATTTACGTTTATCAGATAATGTTTTAGAGCATAGAAAAACCACCCCAAAAACTTTGACTGAGTACTAGGGTGGATTTTCTAACTAGATTTACGAGGTCAACCACTTGTGGGCAGTTGTTCCTCTTTTATTTGTCTTAATTATAACATTCCCGCAAAAAAAATCAAGATACATAAATTTTCTTAAGTTTCCGTCCAATACAAATTGTTTACTTCACATAGCTCACTAGATTTAACATACCTCCCAATCAGTGCATATAAAATCATGGCAGTTCTGATTAAGACATTTTCAGAATAGCTGTGAACAACATAGCTTAGATGATTTTATACAAGAATATATCGGCTCACAATTAGAATGGCTCTGTTCAGAGAAGAATTGCTCCAAGCACCTACAAGCAGGAATGAAAACAAATTTATTTCATATTAAAACACATAAGAAAAGGTAGCTACCTCAATGGTAACTACCCGACACATTAATAATCAATATCTTTGTTAAAATCTATTATATCAAGTATATCTTTTGGGGGAACATCAGATTGCGTATTGCCATCAAATTTAATATCATATTCCTTATTCCAAAAATACACACCCGCATAATATATTGCAAACCGATATGCAATATCATCTTTCTCGTAATCAGCAATCTTAGCATATGGAAGTTTAAACTTTACTATACAACTTTTACCATTTTCTTTTAATGGCTTATATAAATCTGGATATTTATCTTTCAAAGCCCAACGAGCCAATTCTCCTCCAATGCTTTCACAAAACTTATCATATGCTGCATACTCACCTTCAAACATCGACATATTAGTAAAGAAACACACTTGTGCCTTTCTATCATGACCTGCATACTTTCTATTGTACTCACTTTTTACAATATCTACTGCTTTTTGTATCTCTTCATCAGAGAGTTTCATATTCATATAAGCACTTTTAAGGTTTGAGCAATAAACATCCCAATCATTAGTTTTAAGCCCATCTCTCAATAACATACTCTTTGAACTAACCTTTGTAGCATGATAACATACGAGGTCATGTTTTTCTAAAATAGCATTCAGCTCATCATAAAACCTTGTAGTTCTATAAGTTCCATAATAATCTCCTATAGCACACAATATGTCGTTATTGTGATTTGCGTTTTGGCACTTTATTCTATTAACCACATCATTCGATAATGCTGAAAACGACTGGTATATTTTATCCTTAACTTCTACTGGTATTGTATTAACGTCAGATACATCAATCAACATATAATCACATCCTTAAAAGAAATTATTCAAATTTACCCACCTTGAATCTTCTATATTTTTAGTGTACTCAGTATTATTAAGATACAGTTCTCCATTCATAGGGCGAACAAATCCCCAGTTTATTTTATTCTTCTCTGCATAATCCTTGAATGCATAGAATTTACTGAGAACCTTAATATCAATGTTTTGATCTTGCTTACCCTTTTGTCCACCTTTAGTCTCAATAATCCAAACTGTTCCATCATTGAGCTTGACTACATAGTCTGGATAAAACAAACTCTGAGAATTGCCTAGTGTTCCCTGATAAACAACTGATAGATAATCAATTCCTTTGTCACCATTTTTATAGAACCACTCAACATCATTACTCCGCTCGCAATGTTTTTCAAAATCAATTTCAGGGTCAGACTTACGACAATTAGATGTTACAAACGCAGATGAGTATCCCTCATATGGACTATGCTGATATAACTCAACATCTTTAGCTGCAGTATCATAAGGATACAACTCCTCAACTGGCAAATGAAATTCAGCTTCTTTTACCTGTCTTATACGTCCCTGTCCAGAAATAGAACCTATCAGTTTTCTCAATACATCTTTGATTTCATGCTCATTATTTATAATAAAAGCATAATACTCACGCATATTCAATCTAAGAAGCTTATCCCTATTTTTATATTTAAAACAGAACAGTCTATCCATGATTGCTCTCATAGTTTCATAAGGAATACCCAATATTGTTTTGAAGTCATTTATTACATGTCTCAGAACAAATCCATGCTCAGTTGTACTAACTGGAGTAACAGTGTCCAAAGATGCTTTCATATCAAGCATCTCTTTTGCATAAGTAACTACCCCTGCTACGATTTCATCATACAAATCCTCACCAAATTTGAAGCCTTTACTGGTAAACTTCTGCTTATTAAGCTCTCTATCGCCAGTCAAATTAAATTCTTCAACAAAAGCATTTCGCACCTGATTATAAACTGTAGCAAAGTCTACTGTATCACCATCTTCATCCTTCAACTCTTTTGACAAAGTAAAATCTTTGTACTGCTCCTTAAGGAACAATCTGCTTGGTATATAGGCTTTATCCAACCCTCTCATAAGCTGTGTTTGATATTTCTTATCGTAAGTATATATGTAACACATATCTAAAACTGGAATATTATAATGAACACCTTCAGGCATTCGCCTAATTCTACCTATTGTTTGAATCTGAAAATTTTCATTTCCACTACTCTCTCGCAACTTAACTAATATTTTAGCTCGCTTACAGTTCCAACCTGTATTTATTGCCTGCTTAATAAACAAAAATGCAAGGTCACTATCATTTTCCACCAAATTATCGGGGATGTCTGCTTTATCTCCAGATAACCATGCTGCTACCATACCATTTTTACGAGAATATCCCATACTATCAAGCTTCTGCTCAACAGCTTTTATCTTATCAGGCTCTCCATTTGGGAACTGAATCAATACCAACGGATTTATTTTCCTTTTAGGAGTTAAACTCTCATATGCTTTTTTAATCTCCTGACGCTTCGCATCTGCAAGCTCAAGTAAAATGGCATCATCCTGAGCAGAGTTCATTACTACCCCTTCATTTACAGAAATAGCCTCAGTAATCAGTCCTGCTCCAATTACAGCTTCTTCATCTACTTCTTTATACTCCACATCTGTACTTGTAACGGTGGTAGCTGATACTCTTACAGTATGTATTGCATCAAAATATCTCAGCAAATCATTAGCTTTGGCAGTATTATTAGAATGCTCCTCATCTACGATTATAAGAAATTCTATACCAGAATTATGAGCTATTTTAATTTTATCGTATAAATTATCTTTTTCATTTTCTGTAATTGCCTTGTTATCCTTCTTAGTTACCTTATCCCAATTTATGAAGCTTGTACTACCAGCCTCAAACCCACTTGTCATAGCATCATTTAAGTCAAAAGACTGTCTTGATGGTAAGAAGTAATCAAAACTATTCCTAGATTGTTCTTCAAGGTCACCTTTGCCTGGACATAACCACACAACTGCAATATTTCTTTTAACAGCTAACAGTTTATCAATATATTTAATGAGAATTACAGTCTTTCCCGATCCTGTTGGTGCATTCAAAACAATAGTTTTCTTAGATGCCGGATCAAGTGTCTTTTCAAATAACCAATCAACTGCTTCATCCTGAAAATCATATTTTTTCATCATCATAACTCTCCGACCTCCCTTAATTCTTCTTCAAAATAATAGTCAGGTATCGTTATGACATCTACTCCTGAAAGAAGCTTCTGCTGACTCTTATTTAAAAAGACTGCACTACTAATGTATACAGCTTTACATTCCTTTAATAACTCATCTTTTTTATCGAGTTTTTCAGCATCTTCATCATTTAATATCAGCAGATATTTTCCATCTTCTAAAGAGATACCCCTCTCAAGCTGTATCATTTCTTTAATATGTTTTTCAAGCTCCTCACCTACAGAGTAAAAATCATCATCTTTTGTTTTTGGAATCATCTCCGTTTTATAGTATCTAAGGTTTGCTGGTATAGCCTTATGTTTGCCAACTCCATAAATAACATTTTTTAATCTAGGGTATGTAATATTTTCACAAATACCATTTTGATTATTTGTGCATAAAATAAATCTTCTGTTTCCGTTATCCTCTGTATTTAATGATAAAACTGCATGTCCTGTGCTGCCACTACCAGCGAAAAAATCCAAAACTGTAATATTTTTATCCTTAAAATAGTTCAGATACATCTTCATTAATTTAACAGGTTTCTTTCCACTATTAAATGCGACTCCACCTTCTTGTCGGATGTTTCCAAAATCACCAGCCATATCATAAAAATTTGGAATGGGTTTAAGTTTTGTAGAACCTTCTACTAACTTATCAACAGGAACTCCCTGATAGTATTTACCCTTTGTAGCATTTTCCCTCTGAGGTCCAGTAAAATATCTATAATCGTAACTATCATCTCCTATATCGTATACCTTATATAGTACTCCTAATCCATCTGCTTCTTTTCTGCCATCTAAATAGTCTCTAAAAAATCTGCCAGACGAATTACCATTCAATATTGTACCGGTAGCCCATATTTCCTTTAAACCTTCTTTAAATCCTTTTTTATGCTTAACAAGCTTATACTCACCTTTTTGAAATATAACTACTTTCTTTCCACCTAACTCAATTTCTTTCCCATCGGACAATTCTTCAAAAGAGTATATAAACTTATCATAATCATAATCTTCTGGCTTTTGGTAAGGAACTGCATCCACACCTCTTCTATATATCAAAACCTGCTCAATTTCCTTATGATATCTCATGTCTGTCTTTAATGTCTTTTCTGGATACCTTACCTGTATATAATCAGTCTTCTCATAAAATTGTTCACCAAAGATTTCATCACACAGTAGTTTAAGCTGAGATGCCTCCTTATCATCAATGCATATAAAAATAAACCCTCTTTTGGATAGTAATCTACGTGCAATAGTTAATCTCTCCGACATAAAACTAAGCCATAAGCTATGTCTATAATCATCATCTGCTGATATAAAAGAATCATCATAAATAAAATCTTCATTTCCCGTGTTATAAGGTGGATCTATGTAGATACAATCAATCTTACCTGCATGAGTTTTCTCAAGTAGCTTCAAACTATGCAGATTGTCCCCCTCAAGTAAGAAATTACAAGAATCATCTACCCCTGATAAGATGGCTCTATCCTCGACTTCTGTGAAAACCGGCACATTAGCCTTGATATCTTCATCTACCTGCTCAATATGTTTTTCCCATACTAAGCCATACTTCTTTTCAACTAACTCATTTTCTATTTCATTTATAGCAATAACTGTCTTTTCATCATCACTACTTGACTTTATCTGCTCTAAAAAATCAAGCATTCTTTGACGTTTCTGCTGACTTAAATTCTGCATTTACCTATCTCCTTCATCTCAAGATATACAGAAAATATTATACCATACAACATCTAAAAAAGGAATGACTCACTACCCCTGCTTAACCCAAGAGAGGTATCTATATTGTAAGATACCTCTCAAATGATTATCAGCCTAACTCTGACACTTAACCATCACCAAGTTTTGTAATTATAAGTCTATCGTTTCCCAGCCACAATCACAATTATAACAAAACCAATCCTCCATTTTACCTTCAGCCTTTTTATGAGCTAAATCGTTGACAGAGTCATATTCATTAAGCGAAAAACTATATAAGTAGCAGTCAGAATTTATATGTTCAAAAGCCTCTAAAATCTTTTCATAATCTCTGTATAAATAATCGTATACCCTCATTACTTCAACTGCTATATCGTCATCATAATATATAACATCACCTGTGACTGCCTTATATCAGATCAATTCATGCTTGAGAAAGTCCATAAAGTATCTGTAGATAATTTTGTACTTCTTGATCACAGAAAGGATTGCATTTTTGTAAATAAGGACTTAGATAATCTTTCTGAAATCAAAGAACTCATCATCAAAATTATGCGTTCAAAGTATCTGCCTGAAAAATTATTGGACAGATTTCAAGAATTATCGAATGAGGATGCCGACCGGATTTTAATTAGAATCTTTCATGATTGGCGCGAAGAAAAACGAAAAAAATCATTACATGATTCAGCCTTGGCAGAATTAAAGAAATCTAAGAGCTTGCGCATCCATTGGACCGTGAAGCAAAATAAAGAAATTATCAATGAACTCTTCGATATTGGATTTGGGATTTATGAGAAAGGTGCCAAATGTGATTATCAGCAAGGCGCAGAAAACGCTTTCATGTATGGTTATCTTTTAGGTGTACAATCACAGAAGGCAAGCTCATAATCAAACAAAATTATCCTAACCGTTACAATAAAACGCTTAAGGGTGTTTGTATTCCGGACACCCTCTTTTTATATCTAAATCCGGCGGGAAATTTGCGTCCTACCGTTTGTGTCCTACGTGCGTCCTACGTATGTCCTACGTGGCAAAATTTAAGGCTATCGCGGAACATTGTAGTAAACCACGATAGCCCTTGATTTTACTGTGTTTCTTAGAACTTACCAGCCTTTGCAGCTTCCTCAACGGATACTGCAACAGCAACAGTAGCACCAACCATTGGGTTGTTACCCATTCCGATCAGACCCATCATCTCAACGTGAGCCGGTACAGAAGAAGATCCAGCGAACTGTGCATCAGAGTGCATACGTCCCATAGTATCTGTCATACCATAAGAAGCAGGACCTGCTGCCATGTTATCTGGGTGAAGTGTACGTCCTGTACCACCGCCGGATGCTACGGAGAAGTACTTCTTACCCTGCTCGATACATTCCTTCTTGTATGTACCTGCAACCGGATGCTGGAAACGTGTTGGGTTTGTAGAGTTACCAGTGATGGAAACACCTACGTTCTCATGATGCATGATTGCAACACCTTCCTGAACATCATCAGCACCGTAACATTTTACAGTTGCGCGAAGTCCGTTAGAGTATGCTTTTTCGTACTCAATGTTAAGCTTTGCAGCCTTGTAATCATACTTTGTCTCTACGAATGTAAATCCGTTGATACGGGAAATGATCTGTGCTGCGTCTTTTCCAAGACCGTTTAAGATAACACGAAGAGGTTTCTGACGAACCTTGTTTGCCTTCTCAGCGATACCGATTGCACCCTCAGCAGCTGCAAATGACTCATGTCCAGCTAAGAAACAGAAGCACTCTGTCTCCTCCTCAAGGAGCATCTTACCAAGGTTACCATGTCCTAAACCTACTTTACGATGATCTGCAACAGATCCAGGAATACAGAATGCCTGAAGTCCTTCACCGATTGCTGCGGCAGCATCAGCAGCTCTCTTGCATCCCTTCTTGATTGCGATTGCAGCACCTACAGTGTAAGCCCAGCAAGCGTTCTCGAAACAAATTGGCTGAATCTTCTTAACCTGATCGTAAACGTTCAGTCCAGCGTCCTTTGTAATCTTTTCAGCTTCTTCGATAGAGCTGATACCATAGCTGTTTAAAACAGCGTTAATCTGGTCAATTCTTCTTTCATATCCTTCAAATAATGATGCCATTATATCGTTCTCCTTTCCAATTATTCCTGACGTGGATCGATAATCTTAACTGCATCGTCCACACGGCCATACTGACCCTTAGCTTTCTCCCAAGCTGTGTTAGGATCATCACCCTTCTTAATGAAGTCAGTCATCTTTCCAAGAGAAACGAACTGGTAACCAATTACCTCGTTATTCTCGTCAAGAGCGATACCTGTAACATATCCTTCAGCCATCTCAAGGTAACGAACACCCTTCTCCTTTGTTGCATACATAGTACCAACCTGAGAACGAAGTCCCTTTCCTAAATCTTCCAGACCAGCACCTACAGCAAGTCCGTCATCAGAGAATGCAGACTGTGTACGTCCATATACGATCTGTAAGAAAAGCTCTCTCATAGCTGTGTTGATAGCATCACAAACTAAGTCTGTATTTAAAGCTTCCAGAATTGTCTTACCCTGTAAAACTTCTGCAGCCATGGCAGCTGAATGAGTCATACCAGAGCAACCGATTGTCTCAACTAATGCTTCCTCAATGATACCGTTCTTTACGTTAAGAGAAAGCTTGCAGGCACCCTGCTGTGGTGCACACCAGCCGACACCGTGTGTAAATCCTGAAATGTCCTCAATTTTCTTGGAATGAACCCACTTTCCCTCTTCCGGGATAGGAGCTGGCTCATGCTTTGCGCCCTTTGCTACAGGACACATGTTTTCAACTTCCTTTGTGTAAATCATCTTAAGACTCCTTTCGCATGTTAATTGTAGATAAACTCGTTATCATTCGACATACCGCTAATATTTTTGCATATTTTTTTCCTAAAGTCTAGTGCAAATTCGCACTTTTTTAGATACAACTACTATTTTTCTTTTTTTGCCACAATATGGTCTGCATCCTTGTAGATATGGTTTGCCGGAATCACTCCGCGGACAGAAGAAAGCGGATAGACATTACAATTCGGGCAGATAACCGTACCCGGATTTAAAACGGAGTTGCATCCTACCTCTACGTGATCTCCGAGCATAGCTCCAAATTTCTTAAGTCCTGTTTCAATTTCTTCTCCAGAATCTCTGTTGTCCTTTACAACCACAAGTGTTTTATCCGATTTTACATTGGAGGTAATTGAACCGGCTCCCATATGGGACTTGTAACCGAGAATAGAATCCCCGACGTAATTGTAATGTGGTACCTGTACCGTGTTAAAAATGATATCATTTTTGATCTCCGTGGAATTTCCGACAACCGATCCTTTTCCAATGATCGCACTCCCGCGAATAAATGCACAGTGACGGATCTCGGCATCTTCATCAATAATCAGCGGTCCGTTCAGGCATGCAGTAGGCGCAACGGTTGCACTCTTTGCCACCCAGATATTTTCTCCACGTTTCTCATAAATTTCCGGATCGAGTGTCGGACCGAGCTTTTTGATAAAATCGCTGATTCCTTTTAATGCTTCCCACGGATATGTAAACTGTGAAAGATACTCTCCCGCGATAGACTGTGATAAATCATACATGTTTTTGATTTTTGCGTTTTCCATTTTTTAATCTCCTTACATTTTAATTTTCATGATTACTGATCGTTTTTCTTTCGGACTCTTCCGTTTTCTCCAAAGCCGTTGTTTCCTCTGCGGCTGCTGTTTTCTCCGGCGGTGCCTCCCCCGGATTATCAAAATCAAACGAAATCTGATCATTTTCATATTTCAGGCAGGTGTCAAATGTATTGCCTGCCTTTGAGGTAAATCCGGCAATCTTCTGCTTCGTCTTTCCGGTCGTCAGCAGTTCTTTCATCACTTCTTCGGAAAGTTCCACCTTAGCAACGGTATGCCAGATCTTAAATCCGCACGCACATTCATATCTCCACTGCGTCTTCATCAGCATTTTGCCGCATTTCGGGCACGGCACGGTTGTCTCTTCCGGTTTCGGTTTCTCCGGAAAATCAAATGCGATCTCCCCTTCTTCCGTCAGTTTCAGCGGTGCATCAAATTTCATACCGGTCTTTGCCACAAATCCCGTTATTACCTCTGTCTTCTTTTTCATCAGAAGCTCTTTCACCTGCGCTTCTTTCAGCCGGACACTTGCGATACTTCCAATCATAAAGCTGCAGCTTTCCTTATCATCTTTTTTATGATTGGCACACATAAATCCAAACGGTGCCACTACAATATCCCCACCACACTTCGGGCACTTCACATCTTTGACTTTCTTTGGCTCAACATTGTCAAAATCAAATTTCAGCCCGGTTACTTTCCCGTTTTCATCTTTTGCGAGAGCTACGCGCGCATCAAATTTCTTCCCTGTTTTTGACTTAAACCCACGCATGGTTTCCGTAATGCCATCGTTTAAAAGTTGCCGGACCTGTGCTTCCGTAAAAGATTTCTCTGCCATCTTCCCAATGGAAAACCTGCAGCTGTTTTCATCGCCCGGCTTATAGTTGGCACATCCATAACCAAAAGAGGTTGCAATGATCTCACCCCCACAGAGCGGACACTTTACATCGCGGATCACTTTCTGTTCCACGCTGTCAAAATCAAATACAATATTCGTCTTTCCCTCTTCGGTTTTCTCCAGTTTCAGACAGGCATCAAATTTTTTACCGGTTTTTGATTTAAAACCGCGCAGGGTATCTGTGTGACCATCCGTCAGGAGCTGCTTTACCGCAGTAACCGGCAGGGTTTTTCCGGCGATCGTTCCAATGGAAAACCGGCAGCTGTTCTCATCGTCCGGTGAAAAGTTTACACATCCATAGCCGAAAGATGTCTTTTTCATCTGTCCGCCACATACCGGGCACTTTACCTCCGGAATAATTTCCGGCTCTACGTCTGAAAAATCAAATGCAATATTAACTTTTCCGTTTTCGTCTTTATCTACCTTAAGTTTTGCATCGAACCGTTTGCCTGCCTTGGATTTAAACCCGCGAATGGTCTGGGTATGCCCCTGTTCGATAAGTTCTTTTACCTGTTCCTCACTCAGCTGAACACCTGCAATTTCGCCAATATTAAAATTACATCCTGATTTATCATTCTTATAATTCGCACATCCATAGCCAAATGGCGTGGTTACAAGTTCTCCACCGCATGCCGGGCATGTGACGCCAATCTTTCTTCTCGCACCGGCACCCCTTGCATGTTTCCCGGCAAAATTACTGATGCGTTCCGCAAGCGGTTCCCGCAGATCCTGTCCGATCATCTTTTCCGTTTCGGTACGGATGAAATCTTCCAGTTTCGTCCGGTAATCCCAGAAATCCACGGTTCCCCGTGTAATTCCATCAAGTCCCTTTTCCCAGGAAGCTGTCATCTTCGGGTTCAAAAGTGCCGGGACGGTCATGCTCACCACTTCAAATACCATCTCCCCGAGATTTTCCGGTGTGAGCACCTGCGTCCGTTTATTCAGATTGAGGTAATGGATACGGACCAGTTTCTTAATGATCTCCGCACGGGTGGCAGAAGTACCAATTCCCGAACCTTTGATCTGTTCCCGAAGCTCTTCATCCTCAATCAGCTGTCCTGCATTTTCCATGGCAAGCACCATGGAACCGGAGGTGTACCGCTTCGGCGGTGAAGTTTTTCCCTCTTTCACCTCATATCCATCCACGGAAATCTCATCGCCCTTTTTCAGCTGATCTGCCAGATGTAGCAGTTCCTTCGGATCCGAATCTTCTTCCTCTTTCTTTGGAATTCCTGCAATTTCCAAATAACCGGGTGTCTTTAACACACGTGCGGACGCATAAAAACGTTCCTTCTTTTCCCCCACATCCACAACAGCCGTCATTTTTACATTCTGATATTCTGCCGCCGGATAAAACACACTGAGAAATCTCCGCACGATCAGATCAAATACCGATTTCTGCAGAGTATTCAGTTTCCCAAGCTCCGTGAGCTGACCGGTCGGAATGATCGCATAGTGGTCTGTCACTTTAGCATCATCGGTATACTGCGTTCCTGCAATATTTCCATACAGCTTTCTGTCGAGAATCTGCTCCACAAAATCCGAAGTCGGCTCATATCCCCGCAGACGGCTGATATTTTTATGGATTTCCTTTGCCACCGGAGTGGAAAGCACACGCGCATCGGTACGCGGATACGTTGTCAGTTTCCGTTCATACAGATCCTGCGCCACCTGTAAGGTTTCATCCGGGCTGATCTTGAATCGTTTTGCACATTCTGCCTGCAGCTCTGCCAGATTAAATAGTAACGGTGCCCGTTTTCTGGAAATATTTTTTTCGATGGATTCCACAATCGCAGGATGTCCCTGCACGCGGTCAATCAATGCCAGTGCATCCTTCTTTTCCCGAAATCCGTTTTCCTTATACAAAAGCGGCGATGCAAAGTACCCTGATCCCTCGACGGCTTTCCACTCGCCCTGGACATGTGCATCTGTGAAATTTCCGACAACACGGTAAAACGGTGTCTCCTTAAAATTGCGGATCTCGCGCTCACGGATCACGACCATCCCAAGCACACAGGTCATCACGCGCCCGACCGCAATAGCGGTATAAGAACGTGTTCCCGCCGCATTGTTTAACAACCCTCCATATTTTACCGACATTACACGGGAAAAATTAATGCCCATGGCATAATCTTCAATGGTACGCATAATACCGGATTTTCCGAGATTTTCATAGGCAGACATCGGTTTTGCTTCCCGGATTCCCCGTTGGATCTCTTCCTCTGTCTGCGAATCGATCCAGACCCGGAGTTCCTCCATGCCGTCTCGCACACCGCCGAAATTGCGGATATTTTCCTCGATCGTCTGTCCTTCTTTTCCGGCATCTCCTGCCCAGTAGACACGGTCGATATCCTCACGCATTAACATTCCGTGAACCACATCATACTGCCGGCTGACATCTTTGATCACATCATATTTATATTCTTTTGGAAGAAATGGCAGATCTTCCAGTTTCCACTTTTTGTATTTTATATCATAACTTTCCGGATATACCATGGCTACCAGATGTCCCACGCACCAGGTGATTACATACTTCTGGTTTTCCAGATAGCCATCCCTGCGGCCTCCGCTCACCCCGAGAACTTTTGCAAATTCCTGGGCAACAGACGGTTTCTCCGTTATGATCAGTGACTTTCCCATCTTCTATCCCCTATTGGCAAACTTTTTCTATAATTCGTTCATATCAATCAGTTCAAACCGGTCATCCGTTTTGGCATGCTCCGCCAGCATCGGTTCAAACCGGGTTGCAGAGAATAAAAAGATATGCTCCGAACGGATTTTTGCCTTTTCCATGTTCTGATACAGTTCCTCGCACATCTGCGATGTCAGCTGTGGCTGATCCCAGTTACATAGTCCCACAATATTTCTGCGGTCTGTGCTCTGGGCAATAATATCAATGTTTCCTGTCTTTCCAACCCAGGTTCCGATCTTATGAACCGGAAACGGCATGCGTCCCATCTGATTCAAAAGCATCATATACTCCATGCAGACATTCCGGAAATAACGTTTCAGATATGTGCCAAGTTCCGGTGCAATGTAGCGATCGTAAAATTCATGCGGTTTCAGTAGATAAAGATCTGACATATGCGGAAATATAAATTTAAACCAGAAATTAATAAATGTATCTTTGATCTGGTATACCCCTTTTTTGGCATTCTCCCAGCCGCCGGTCTGAAACGACTGCACTTTCTCTACAATATCAAAATGGCTGAGATTTTTCATATAAACACTGATCTTCGCACGGGAATATCCGGTTTTTGCATACAGGTCATTCAGTTTATTGTATCCCTGTGCAATTGCAGATAAAATTGTGTTATAGACGGAAAGTTCACGCAATTCTGCCGAAATTTTCTGTTCTGCCATATGAAACAGATATCCCCCCTCCGTCAGCACAAGCCGGTAAATATTCTCCCTGTATGAAATTTCCGGATTCCATGCTTCCATAAATCCCGGCACCCCACCGATGGTTCCATAAATACGGATACAGTCGCTGACCGAAAGTGCCGGAAATGTCCGGACAACTTCCAGAAAATTCAGATCTTCGACTTTATGCAGCACATCAATACGACGGAATCCGTCCCCGAACGCATCTTTTGCATCCTGTGTGGCCCATACAATGGAAGAAGACGCCAGAATGATCATCACCGGTCCCGGATAAAGCCGTTTCATCTTTAATTTTAAAATACTTTTGACAAATTCCGGATCTCTTTTAATTGCATACTGTGCCTCATCAATCACAATCACCAGTTTTGATGCATCTCCGCTTTTTACCCGGTTAAAAAATTCATCATAGGAATATCTGCTCAGCTTCATCTGAAAAGCATTTTGAATTTCTTCTCCCATTTTCTGCATCTGTTCCTGTGCGGAAAGCTGTCTGCATCGATAATAAAAATACTTTTTCCCCACACAGAATTCTTTGATCAGCTGTTCTTTTCGGCAGTCCATTCCGCCATACAAAAGCATCAGCTGGTTTCCTGATTTTTCATACCAGCCTTCCAATTCTTTAAGATCTGTTTTTTTTGCGTTCATCCCGATTCCTCCGTACAAAATTCCTTCTGCTAAAAGAAATTATATCACTGATTAATATCTCTCACAAGGTTTTCGGCAAAAAGAAAGAAGTGCAGTTTTTGCACTTCTCTCCAAAAATCCGTATTTCAATTTGATACTTATTTCTTTGTGATATATCCCTGTGCCTTTAACAGCTCTGCACATAAAACTGCACCACCGGCTGCACCACGAACGGTATTGTGGGATAATCCAACGAATTTCCAGTCATATACGGTATCCTCTCTCAGACGTCCGACAGAGATTCCCATGCCATGCTCAAAGTTTACATCCAGACTGACCTGTGGACGGTTATCCTCTTCTAAGTACTGGATGAAATGTTCTGGTGCACTCGGAAGCTTCAGCTCCTGTGGCACACCACTGTAATTCTTCAGTGCTTCGATCAGCTGCTCTTTGGTAGGTTTCTTCTTGAATTTAACAAATACCGCTGCTGTATGTCCGTTTAATACCGGCACACGGATACACTGGCAGGTAATGACTGGTGAAGTTGCAGGAACAATCTGCTTCTTTGCATCATCTACATGTCCCCAGATACGCAGAGGCTCTTTCTCAGACTTTTCTTCCTCACCACCGATGTATGGAATAATGTTTCCAAGCATCTCCGGCCAGTCCTTGAACGTCTTTCCTGCTCCGGAAATAGCCTGATAGGTAGTGGCAACTACTTCATATGGCTCAAACTCTTTCCATGCAGTCAGAACCGGCGCATAACTCTGGATGGAGCAGTTTGGCTTTACTGCTACGAAACCGCGCTTTGTACCAAGACGCTCTTTCTGATACTTAATAACTTCCATGTGCTGTGGATTGATTTCCGGAACTACCATCGGCACATCCGGTGTCCAGCGGTGGGCACTGTTGTTGGAAACAACCGGTGTCTCTGTCTTTGCGTAATCTTCCTCGATCTTTTTGATCTCGTCCTTTGTCATGTCTACAGCAGAAAATACAAAGTCGACCTGAGAAGCTACCTGCTCTACCTCATTTACATTCATTACTACAATATTCTTTACAGCTTCCGGCATTGGAGTATCCATTTTCCAACGGTCTCCCACTGCCTGCTCATAAGTCTTTCCTGCACTTCTTGGGCTTGCTGCAATCGTGGTAACCTCAAACCATGGATGATTCTCCAGCAAAGAGATAAATCTCTGTCCTACCATACCTGTTCCGCCAAGGATACCAACTTTTAACTTCTCACTCATTTTTCCAATCTCCTCTGTTCTTTTCTTTATACGCGGACACCTGTCTTTTACAGAAAAACATTTTTGTTTTTTGTCCGTGTTGCACGAACATGTGTCTTTATAGGGAATATATTACTTGAAACCAGGTAAAATTACAAGGAACAAATTGTCCTAAATAAATAAAATATTCCTCAAATATATGTAGGACTTGCACAATCTGAAATACCGACTAAGCGGTATTTCATGCAATATATCAGAGATGTACCGCAATAACGTACATCGCATCGACAAGCGATTCTGCATGCGATATACTCCTTTTGTCTCATTTTTTCTCCAGATATGCCTCTTCGATTGCGATCACTTTCTTCATCGCCTCTTCCCCTGGTGCACCGATCGTCAGACGCTTGTTGACACAGGTTTCCATGGAGATTGCATCATAGACATCCTCCTCAAATACTGGAGAAAACTGTTTTAATTCTTCCAGACTCATATCGTCAATCGGCATCTGTTTGTCCAGACAGTACAAAACAATACGTCCGATAATTCCATGCGCATCGCGGAACGGAACCCCGTGATTTACAAGATAATCGGCAGCATCCGTCGCGTTGGTAAAGCCGTGTGCGGCACTCTTTCTCATAACATCCTTATTGAATTTCATGGTATCAAGCATGCCCGTGAATAACACAATACAGCCTTTCGTTGTGTCGATGGCATCAAAGGAAAGTTCCTTGTCTTCCTGCATGTCTTTATTGTAAGCAAGCGGAATCCCCTTCATCGTGGTCAGAAGCGACATGAGCGCGCCATACACACGCCCGGTCTTGCCTCGGACAAGTTCTGCAATATCCGGATTTTTCTTCTGTGGCATGATACTGCTTCCGGTACTGTATGCATCATCAATCTCTACAAATTTGTATTCGTTGGAATTCCAGATGATGATTTCCTCGGAGAAGCGGCTTAAATGCATCATAATGGTTGCCATGGCAGACAGATATTCGATCAGGTAATCGCGGTCGGAAACACCGTCCATACTGTTTAAGGTCGGTCCGTAAAAGCCAAGAAGCTCTGCAGTATATTCGCGGTCAAGCGGATAGGTTGTTCCTGCCAGTGCGCCGGAACCGAGCGGGCAGTAATTCATGCGCTCGTAAATATCGTGCATACGGGAACGGTCACGCTTAAACATTTCAAAGTACGCCCCCATATGATGTGCGAGTGTGATCGGCTGCGCTTTCTGCAAATGGGTAAATCCTGGCATAATCGTCTGCGTATTTTCTTTCATAATGCGAAGCAGTACCTGCAGCAGCTGTTCCAGCAGTTCATCCGTCTCAAGAACCTGCTGCCGGGTATACAGACGCATATCCAGTGCCACCTGATCATTTCTGCTTCGTCCGGTATGCAGTTTCTTTCCGGTATCTCCCAGACGGTCAATAAGGTTTGCTTCCACAAAACTGTGAATATCCTCATATTCCGAAGTGATGGCAAGCTTTCCGCTCTCCACATCCGCAAGAATTTCCTGTAAACAGGAAACAATCGCCTGCATCTCTTCCTGTGTCAGAATGCCCTGCTTTCCAAGCATACGCACATGTGCAATGGAACCCTCAATATCCTGCTTGTAAAATTTCTGATCAAACGAAATGGATGCATTAAAATTGTAAACCAGCTGGTCTGTCTCCTTCGTAAATCTTCCGCCCCATAACTGTGCCATATCTAAATTCCTCTCTTTCTTAAATTCTTTGTTTTTTATAAAATCTGTTCTTCCTGCTGTCTGCGCAGTACGATTTCACGGTCGCGGTCACGCTTGGAATACACACACCCACAGTAGTACTGCCGGTACATGTGATACTCCTTAGAAATTTCGGTCGACTTTTTATAGCCTTCCTTCTTTTTAAAATCCGAAAACAGATAACGGACATCAAAGGTATCTGCCAGTTCTGCTCCGATCTGATTTAACTTTTCCGCATTTTTCAGCGGACTGATGGATAATGTTGTCGTAAAGAAATCAAATCCGTGCGCTTTTGCATAGGACGCAGCCTCAGAAAGCCGCAGCCGGTAACAGGCAAAACAGCGCTCTCCCCCTTCCGGGATCTCTTCCATGCCCTTTGCCATATCGTAAAACCGCTGTGTATCGTATGCACCTTCCACAAAAGAAACCGGATATTTTGTAGGAAACTCAGCAATAAAACGTTCCTGCTCCTTTGCCCGCATATGATATTCTTCCGGCGGATAAATATTGGGATTGTAATAAAATACCGTTACATGGAAATGTTCTGCAAGACATGCAATACAATAAGAACTGCACGGTGCACAACAGCTGTGCAAAAGGAGGCTTGGAGCCTCCCCTGCCGTACAGTTTTCACGGATCAGATCTTCCATTATTTTCTGATAATTTTTTTTATTCATCTTTCATCTGTATACATCTGATTAAAAATTTCTTTTCCGGTCTGCGTCTGGAAAATTTGCTGATATGCCTGTTCAATTCCGTGACGATTGACGTCATCTTCATATAAATTGACCAGAAAATCTGCCTCCACCAGAATCTGATAATCCAGTCCTTCGATATTATCATATGTATGATGATGTCCGATCAGATAGCAGATACGGTCGATCAGATAATTTTCAATTCCCACATCGGAAAGCATTCTCTGTGCCACAATCGGTCCTTCCTGCTCCTGCAGCTTTCCGTCACACCGTCCATACTTTTCTTCTGCCGGACGGATTCCAATGTCATGGGTATAAGCGGCTGCTTCCAATATAAAAAGGGATGTCTCGTCAAGCCCTTCTTTTGTTCCGATGATTCTTGCGAAACTATGCACTTTCATGAAATGCTGAATCCGTTTCGGATCTCCGGAAAAAAAGGCGATCATCTGTAAAAACAGCTCATCCAGCTGTTGCCTGCTGTAATAACTACTGTCACTACTGTCCATTGTGTGTTTCTCCTTTATCTAACATCTGCAGTGCAAACGTCGCTGCAATGTAAACAACTGCACATAAAATAATCAATACTGTTTTTCCCCCGGCAACACCGGCACAAAGTTCTGCCAGAATAAGAAGTCCATGCACCCAGAGTTCCGCATGATGCAGCATCACTGCAATAACTGCCTCAATGATAACAAGCAGACACATAGGAACTACCGGAACGTTAAGGACTCTCACCCCTACAATCACCATAATTGCAACAATTGCTGCAAAGGCCAGTAATGTCGGTACCTGAAACGTCTTTTTGTTCTTGTCCATTTTTTACCTCAACCTTTATTCTTATTTTCTTTGTCTGCGCCCATTATACCAATTTCATGCCTAAGAAACAAGCACTTTTTAAAGTAAAAAAGACACGTCTTCCATCGGATACCCGATACAAAACGTGTCTGAAACGAAGCCAATAAGGGGACTCGAACCCTTGCACAAAGCATCAACTTTTCAGTGTTTATGCGGCTTGTAGCGTTTTTACTTTGATTACTTTTGATTACTTTTTTCAAAATAGTAATCAAACGACTAACTTGTTCGTGCTTTGAAGTCTGGTATACTACTTAAAATATCTGACTTTTTCTCGATAGATCTGCGGTTTCTGTGGTAATGTTCCTCTGTAGTTCCTAGGCTTGCGTGCCCCATCTGACCAAGGATCAACCGCTCGTCAATATTGTTGTCAAGAAGGATGGTTCCGTATGTCTTTCGGATCTTATGTGGAGACTTTCGATAGATTCCTAACTTATCGCACAATCTCTGTAATCGCATTCTTACACAATTCGCATTCAAGCGCTCTCCATTTTCTTTAATGAACACAAATTCTTCAAATGGATTCGTTTTTCTGATCCTATCACACAACCACTCGTAGTCCTTTGGGATGATAATTGTTCTCGCCCCAGCTCTCGTCTTTGGGAAATCCTTTATCGCAACCGTATATTTTGCATCATCCTCTCCACGATACCTTGTTTCGGTTCGCCGAACCTTGACCGTATTACCGTCAAAATCATCATGTTTTAGGCACACAACCTCTCCGATTCTCATTCCGGTCACGAACATTAGAAGTATTGCTATGTTTGATAAATCAAGGTTGCATTCCAAATATTTAATCATAATATCAGTTTCATTCTCGTCAAAAACCTCTTCGTAATCTTCCTTGATCGTTCGTTTGAAATCGGAATCAGATGTATCAAGCTCCTCAAACAATTCTTCAACATTAAAATCAATCAACTTCCGCTTTTTGGCTCGTTTCAGAAACCCTTTGGTTATCCCTTTTAGTCCGGAAAACGCCTTTGCCGTCAAGTTAAACTTCGGAATCTGTTCTTCTAGGAAATCTCCCCATTCATCTTCCGATATTGATTTTATGTGCCTTTTACCCATTTGTTTAAAGTGCCTTTGATAAAAGTTGCGATTTCTTTGGTGCGTTGCATTTCCAATCTTGTTCAGTGCCAACCGCCTGTCGTTCCACTCTTCAAACACTTCATCAATGGTTGGATTTTCTTCTTGAATCTGTAAATAATCGATAACCTCATTTTCAATATCGACCCTATCTTTTTTCTTAAGTAGCTTTCTCCCTTTCTCCTTGCATGGAATATAGGTTCTCCAATACCCATCTTTCCCTTCCCATATATCATATGGGTGTTTCTTTAGTATCTTTTCTCTTTTGTTCATTTCAACTTGTTCTTGCACAAGTGCTATGTCGAGAATACCATTTTCAACGGCATATTTCAACAGTTCTTTTTCATCCAATCAAATACCCCCGTTCTTTCTATTTTATCTTTTATATCTCTCACTCTGTACTCTATCGTTCTTAGTGATAGATTTTCTTTTGTGGATATTTGCTTTTGTGAAAAACCACGGCAGAGAAGAGAGAAAATCCTCTCCTCTTCTTCCGTGAAATTGGCATTTTCTTTAATGTATTCAAGTTCTGGCTTAATGAATTTTGTAAATTTCATAAGCCATTTCTCCTTATTTTATTGATTGATATTTAAGTTTTTAAACATAGCACACATAACATCTACGACAATACTGTTTCCAAATTGCTTATACAACTGTGTATTACTGTTGACTGCCGCCATTTTGTCAATATCTTCATCAGATACACCCATCAGCCGTCCGCACTCTCTCGGTGTTAGCTTTCTGGTAATATGTTGCAATTTCACACTTTCATATAATTTTCTCATTGCCGGATCTGCTATTTTGGGTACATTGCAATGACCTACTGTAAGTGTAGGTGCAATTCCATCTGTATAAACAGCTTTTCCATCCTGCGATGAATTTATTCTTCCAGCAACTTTTATAAGACAATCAGAACCATCTTTGTAATATCTGAATTTTATTGTAGATGATATATCATCAACATCTTTAATCACTGCATGAAAATTATTTCCTTTCTCTTTCTGCTTTTTTGCATGTTTCGCAAATCCTTTCAATGCCTTATCGCTTACATAGAATTTGTCATCAACTACCTCTTCTAGATAATCGCGTATTCTTTTTGTAAGTGGTATAGGCTGTGGAAAATCATATGAGTAATTGCCAAGGAACGAAAACATAAAGCACCTGTTTCTGTTCTGAGCCACTCCATAATTTTTAGCATTCAAATCTTGCCAATAATTTGTGTACCCTAAACTTTCCAGGAACCCCAACCACTTCTCAAAATCATTGATGTTTTTCTTGCCGTGTACTTGTGGTACATTTTCCATGAACAAAATCTGTGGTAATTCTCCGTTGCTATCTCTGATTTCTGTTAGTATTCTCTCGACTTCCCACAACAGACCGCTTCTTGTACCACTTCCCTTAGACATTCCAGCTTGCTTCCCGGCAACTGATAAATCGGTGCATGGAAATGAGTAAGTGAGTAAACAAGTAAAGGTTTCTGTATCGCAAATATTCAAATCTCCTGCATGAACCTTTGTTATGTCCATTGTGGGGAAATCCGTACCATGTACTGCGTTATAACTTGCAATAGCGTACTTATCAAACTCCACAACTCTGTAATGCTCAAACTTAGCACCTATTCTCTTTAGTGCCATTGCCTGACTGCCGTAGCCGGCAAAAAGTTCTATTAAGCGAATGGGCTTTGTTATGCTGATTGGTTCTCTTGTGAAGTCAAATATGCTCATTTGATTATCACAAGAATAATTTTCAAAATTCATAAAATCTACCAAAAGGAAACCTCGGTTTTATGTGCGCACAACCTATTCCTTTCTTTGATTTTTAGTTAGTTATCTTCTTTTCTCTTAAAATCCTCACAAGACACAGCAAGCAAGCAACCTACACAGTTAATGGCAATAAGCCCACTATTGTTCTTATACCTGTAAGAATTTTTGCAAATATTACAAAAATCTTTGCCAACATTTGCATTGCAACTTGTCTTTTTATCTTCAAGCTTTTTTCCCGATACTCTCGTTTATCCTTTTGAGTTCCTCGACCTTTTTCTGCGATTCCTCAAGATCTTCAATGAGTTTGTTGTATTTCTTCTTGCTTAAAATCTTCACTCTGTTTTGCTCCTTTCAACTTTTCTGCTATCTGCTTTACTTGTCTTATGGCATTCTCCCAAGTTGCGCCCTCGGTTGGTAACCCGCTTGACATAGCCATTCCGGAAAAACGCTCAATGATGTTAGCAGTCAAATCATCAACAGCTTTGTTGTAACCCAACTTAAACATATTTACATCTTCGATAGTCAGATTTTCAAATGAATCAACTATTGTCTTAGTGACTACGTTCACGAGCTTCTTGACATAATCCTGAACTTCAATATCAATAGTTTCAATCTCCATCATATTATCCCTCGCTTTCCCGGTACGGCTCCGGCTGTGGCATCCAGGCTGTGACATTTACACTATCAATATCATCACCGAGGACAAACCGTCCTCCCAAATATTGTACAAAGCAACAACGGTTTCGATATGTATCCCATCCAATTACACTATTAAGAGATTCTTCCGGCAGTCTCTCACTTACTGGAATCCATCCGCTTTCCTGCTTCAAAATCCTGTTGATTTCTTCCTCTGAAATCACTTTCGTCAGCGGCGAATATCCGCAGGCTTCTGTTGCTGCCTCAGATATCCGGTTCTTAATCCTGCTTATTGACATTATGATCCTCACTTTCTGCCAGTTTGGCATATTTCCACGGAATAGTCTCTTCATCATCCTCGCTCCAAGATGTTGCCCCACCACGCCATGCAAACACCGTTCCGTTTTTGATTTTTGCAAAATGTCTTCTAGTCCATTCGCGGTTTTCATGATCTCTTACCAAAATCGGCGTATCGACCGGAACTTTAGTCCAATCAACAGGTGGCTCAACATATTCTGAATTAAGCCATTCGCGGAAATTATACGTACTACCTTTGCATGAATCTGATTCGTGAAAATCACAATCTTTACATTCAGTTTCTTCGCAAAGTACAGGCTCTCCATTTTTAATGCAAAACATTCCTTTATTTACCGCAAGTTCTATAATCTCATTTCCATATTTCTCTCTGTTCAGCATATCTAAACCTCACTTTCTTTCTGCAACCAATCAAGAGTACATTCCTTACAATCATGATATTGATTGCAATCAGTGTCCTCGCCTGTAACACTGTCCGGACACACAACCACACTTACCAATTCCTCATTCGTCATGCTTCGAATTCGATCAGCATTGGTATGTGGATTTTCCACTTCAAAGCCCTGTATTGTTGAAATTTCAGTAAATGTACCGATAAGTTCCGCGTAATACTTAAGCATATTGTCGCGGTCAAAATTGTGCTTATCAGAAAATAAACAAATTTCCTTTATCGTTTTGTTTACGATAACTGCCATATCTTCGGATTCCGCTTCGGTCAAACAGTCCACATATTTCTCATTTTCAGCCATTCTCTACACCTCCAAATCACACACAAATTTGATTTCATCAGCCAATGTCTCGGCAATCATCGGTACAGTCAACTGAAACTGCTTGTAATTAGCCAGTGTATCAATGTAGTCGATGAATTTTTCCGTGAAATATTGCAACTGTTTCGCTGTTATCTTAAATTCATTTTTCAGAATAGTAAGTGTCAGTGCAAAATAGTTAAACAAAGATGCACTGGAAAGTCTGTAGGCTTCACGCTCGATACAGAAACCTTTCTTTGCATACAGGTTCATTAACTGTCTCTGTGGAATTTTTCCGACTTCTTCTTTGATGTCGATTCCGTATTTACTTTTCAGGTAAACAGACAAGTCCTTTCCGGTATTTCCACCGGATGCTGCTTCATCTAAGTAGGATTTCAAAAAATCCTGCAACCGGATGATTCTTGTCTGTCCGAATCCGAATTTGTCATGCAGAATTATGTACCCAATCACGACAAAATCTTTGTATGATTTTGATATAACCTTATCAGCATTTCTCTTTTCAAAATCATTTTGCCCGATAATCCGCATTTCCTGTTTTGTGTAAAATGTCGGCTTTTTCTTCCGTCTCAACGCATTGCTCATTTCTTTGATTTCTCCTTTCTGTATGTGATTTCCAACCATGCAAAATGACTCAATACAAGCTGTCTTGCACGTTCTTCAATCTCCATGCCCTTGTATTTGTTTATCAATGATTCTCCGGATTTTACAACTTCATCCCACCAAGAATCAGCGTTGTCCGGTGAATAGTATTTCTGAATGAATTGCCAATAATCCATAAATACTTGCCATTCTTCTGAACCCTTTTCGATTTTTGCACTTGCCATAGCTGCTACCTCTAAAACGGACAATCGCCATTGTATGGTTTGAATCCGTCCCCACGTTCTTTCTTTTTGATTTCCGCAACAACATCATCAAGTGGTTTTTCGATTTCAACAAACTTCATGTGATCTCCATCAAACTCCATTGCTTCACGCATTGTCATTCCCTGTCTGTTCTTCTCGATTTTTACACCCTTGGCTCCCTTGTCATTGTCTGACAGATTCCACAGCATAATTATGTTTGACGCGTCCTGTTCGATTGCTCCAGATTCCCTCAACTCTGCCATGGTAGGCTCTTTTGTATCTCTGCTTTCGGAAGCACGAGTTATCTGCGAAAGTGCTATTACGTGCGTATTCAAATCTCTTGCAACCGATTTTAAACCTCTTGAAATTGATGCTACTTCTTCATTTCTTCCGGAATATCTGTTATCCGGCATAAGCAATTGCAGATAGTCAACAACGATAACGTCAAAATTTTGGTGTCTGCATTCTGACTTTATTTCTCTCGGAGATACGGTCCCGGATGCAATCCATAATTGATAATCACTCATTTCTTCATTTGCTTGGTTGAATTTTTCCTGTTCATCACCAAGAAATGCTTTTGCCCTTCTGACTCTTGTTAAACCGATTTCCGCAAGTCTTGAAATAAATCGCTCATATACCTGTTTATCACTCATCTCCAAGTTGAAATATGCGACTTTAAGTCCCTTTTTTGCCATATTCCCGATAATCTGCGTTGTGAGTGCGGATTTTCCGACTGCCGGTCTTGCAGCAATTACTGTTACATCACCTCGTTCAAGGTCTCCAAGCGCATCGTCAAGTTGCGATAACCCGATTTTTATACCGCCCTCTCCAACACTTTCGTTGAAATATTTGTCTTTATTCTCAACTGAAATCTGCTTGATTGGTTTTAACTTTACTTCCTTTCCCTCTTGCAAATGTTCAAGTCTTGTAAGAAGATCGCTGATTGTATCATCAATGTCGCATGGTTTTAAACTAGATTTCTGATACATATCACGAACCGTTCTTACTTTGTATTCTTTCGCAACCGCATCGGCATAGCTTTTAACCATGGTTGAAGTGATTGTTCCGGTAATACAAGATTTCATCAATTCGCTAATCTGTTCCTGCGTGTATTTGTGGTTCTCAAGTGCCATTGATAAAGACATTGGGTCGATACTTTCATTCCGGTCATACATGGCAAGCATTTCCTTGTATGTGTCCTGCGCAAAATCCGAACTAAACATTTCCGGTTTCAGTGTTCGCCAGATGCTATTTAGAACATCATTGTCAATCAGTACGCACCCGATCACTCCGAACTCTGCTTCTGTCAACTGCAATCACCTCGTTTCTCTGCGATCTGCAACCAATAATCACAATCATTTTTCAGCCAATCGACATATTTTGGAATGTACCGAAAATCCGTATCGTCTGGATTCTTTTCTTGATAGTCACTCAAATATGCTTCTGTGGCTTTGTATAACAGCCGTGCAATGTCCGGTTGGTTATCTTCGATAACTTCTAACACTTTATCCATCCAAGCCGTTTTAGAGGTACTGTACGCTGTTTTCTTGGGGTATATATCAAAAGTCTTTTTCCAAGCATCGTCAAAATCAAACAAATCTCCGGAATCGGGCGACAACGAATTTTCTTTTATATTTTCTTTCTCTTTATCTTCTTCTTTTTCTTCTTCTTTATCTGAAACAGCGACGTCAGACGATTTATCGAGCGATTTTTGCTCAATTAGGTTCTTCTGCTTCTTTCTACGGTTCTGCTGATATAGCCTGTCACGTTCTTTTTTCTTCTCATAAGCGTCAAGTGTTTGATGCTTATTCCAATTAGGAATCGTTATCACGTTGTCAACAACTTCAATCATTCCAAATTCTTCAAAGGTTTTAAGTGCAAGTCTTACCGTGTTCAAATCTCTGCGAAAAATGGTGGCAAGCATTTCATCCGTGAACGGCAACTTGTTGCTCATCATAAACACACCGTTGTTATTCTGTTTCCCTGCAAGAATGAGAAGTTTGAACCAAATCGTAATGATGCTATCCGCACTCGGCATACTCTCAATCAGCAGAATCTTTTCATCATCAAAAACATCTGTCGTGATTTTAATCCACTTGACTTCTGCCATTTAATCACTCTCCTCATATGTATTTTCAGAAATCAAAGCCATAAACTTCTCATACTGTTTTTCAGAAACTTTGTTTCCCTGTTTCTCCGGCTTCAAGCGGATTTCAAGGTGCTTTTCAGCGATATGCGATAATTCCTTGGCAAGACTCTTTTTGCCTTGTTTAATGCCGTCATAATAGCCTTTTGCCGGACGGTAATCATCAATCTTAGCTTTACCCTCCCCCTGTGAACCGCTTGTCTTATTCCGAAGCTGATAGCCCCTGCCCGCGTAATGCTTAATAAAATACTGCTCACGCTCATCAAGTTTATCTATCGGACAGTGTACTGATGTTGCATTCCATCCATATGGATTATCCTCTGAATAAAGTCCATGAGACTTCAAGCTAAGATCTATGTGCTGATACCCTGAAAGGTGTTGCGACAATCTGGTTAAAATACGCTTAGCCTGTCCCACATATGCATATCTAAACCCATTTTCGTCCTGTCTCGTCAAAATATAAATTCCACTTGATTCATCAAGTCTCGGATTCAATGCAAGCCATTTCTGCTTGTTTTTAGCTTCGATGGCTTTTGCCTGTCTAAATTTCTTATAATCCATCCAATCACTTCCTCTCCAATGGCTTCATGCTCATTTGAGCCACAAACTTTCCGTAACTCATTCCGGAAGCGCGTGCCATATGATTCACAGCCTTGATTGCATCATCCTTTTTCTTTGGCTTTCTCAATCGTTCTTTAATGTCAATGCCGATGCAGTCTTGGCAATCAACTTTGCGTTCATCTATCGTCATAAACAGTCTGCCACATTTCGGGCATATTCTTGTATACACAATTCTTCCAGCCTTTTTAAAATTCTTAAACTGTGCGTATCTTTTTGCACATTTGGGTCTGCAGTATTTTTGATCTGGTCGCTTCGGCTCAAATTCAGCCATACAGTATTCACATAATTTCAATTTTTACCTCCAATCTTTTGTAAGGGCGGTACGGTAAACGCACCGCCAAAACATGGCTTTCAATAAGCTTGTGATAACTATTATTCGCCAAACAAGATAGTTTCTTTTAGGCTTTCACCAAGGTGTTTCAACCAATCAGAACGGACAAAGGTTCATATCAACCTCTAACCCTTTTTCTGCAACATAAACATTTGCTCCATATTCAATTGTTTCTTTCGTTCGTTGTAGGAATAACGCGGGATTTCCGCTTGTGTCCGATAAGTGTATTAAAACGACATTTCGTAAAGCTGGGTTGTCGTTCGTCTGAATAAATTTAAGTGCCGTATCAAGGCTCATATGACCTCGCAAACGGTGTTCGTAATTTGGCTCATTCCGGTCTACCAAGTCCATGCTGTAATTGGCTTCAACCATAATCTGCTCAACTTTCGTACCGGAAAAATCATACTTGCAATATTCCAAGTCGGTCAAGAATAACAGCTTGCCCATTTCCTCATACTCGATTAAATAGCCGTAGCACTCGATTTCCGTGTCATGCGGTACATTGAATGGTGTAACCGTAAAACTGCCGATTTGCCGTACTCTGCGTGGTGGAATGGCTATTGTACGTTCTCCAGTTATGACTTCAAGTGCGGTCTGCGTTTCAAATGCCGTGTAAACCGGAATACCAGATCTCATAAAATCCTTTATGTAGCGTGCATGGTCTCCGTGTTCGTGGCTCACAATACATCCGGCAACATCAGATATACGCCAATCAATCATCTTCTTAAAGTCCATGAATTTACATCCGGCTTCGATTGCAAGGATTTCTCCATTGTCGGCAATTAAGGCGTATGAGTTACCGGAACTGCTTGAACCCAAAACTCTAAGTTTCAATCTTTTGTCACCTCGCTTTCTCCATATCTCAAATAGCCGCTCCAGCCATTTGCTCCGCCGCAATTTTGCATACACCATTCATTAGAATCATTGATGTGTTCACATCGTCCACAATTCGGTACTTCATCGTCTGCGGTGTATCTTGTTAAATTATCCATACCCTACTCCAATTCTTCCTCTGCCGGAAATTGAAAGATAGCATTGCTAATGCATTCTATTTTTGACGGCTGATTTTCTGTTCGCACCATAATACCGCATTTCTTTAATCTTTCAAATTCCCTTGCCACATCTTCTGAAACATCAACATTCCGCATTACGATAGGCGTACCGATATATGCATCTCTAAGCATTTCCATGGCTTTCTTTGCTTTTTCTTCGGTGGAATATTTGGCAAACGTCTGATATTCCCCTGTTTCTCCGATTGGTTGCAAAAGTACAGACCCAGCATCTTCACACCATACAATACTCATTTCGTATGGGAAATCCATTGTTCCGTCCTGTGATATAACTCTCATAGCAACCTCCTAATCTTTCATAAAGTCCGGTACGTTCTCATCATTCTCAACGACTTTCTCCGGCTCAACTGCTGCACCGTCGGTCGCTTCGGATTCTGCTACGACAAATGGTTCTGAATTGGCGTTTTCTGCAATTTCTTCCTGTGTCTGCACATAGGTTTCATCAAGCTGATTGAAGGACTGCTTTGCCATGCTATTGAAGTCCTTGCGATACTTCTTGATTGCATTGTTACGCATTTTACGAACAATCATTGATTCCGGTGTGTCGAGCCATGCCGCGCTGATATAAGGCTTTGCAACTTCACATTCCAACATTTCATCAACGGTTGCGCATTTTCTCAAAGCATCGAAAATCTCCTCTTTCTTAGCCTTGATTTTGCTCAACTGCTCGGCTGATGCCTTGTAACGATTCTGACAAATTCCGAAAGTCTCATTCATCAGATTGTTGCGCACATGAGCAAACAGATTAACCTTTACACCGTCTCTCTCTGCGATCAGATACTGAAATGTGCCGTCCTTTAATTTCAGAGGATAAACAACACGGACAACCTTCTGTGATCGTCCCATTTCTTCCCATTCCGGCGGTGTCATTTCGATACCCTTATGCTTTGGATATGAAAACTCGTCACCGTCTTTAACAAGCCAACAAGGATATACGGTATCTACATTTTCTCCATAGTTACGAAGTAATGCATCGTTGCCGTCTCCCTCAATTCCCATTTCTACAACCTGCACATAGTTGTCTCCGGACTTCTTTGTTCTAAGCTGGAAATAGCACTCTCTCGGCACTGCATTAGCATTGAGTTTAAGGCTTGCGCACTGACCGACAACCTCTCGCAGATTCGATGTATCAAGTCCGTTTAAATCCTTGATTTTATCGCTATCCTTAACAAGCTGATAAATGCTTGTCATAGCTGACATGGCGCACTGCTTTGAATAATCATCATACGGCACACCGCATAACTCAAAATCCTTTGTAACAAGGTTCGTGATTGAATTAGTCCACTGGCTGACCGCAGTGTTGACTTTCTGTAACTCTAAACTGTTTTTCTCTGCCATAATTACTTACCTGCCCTTTCTGATTTAATGTACTTAATACAATCCACCGTTTCTCCGTCTTTGATTTCCTTATGCCGTCTGTTCAGAATGATGAGCCACTCAAAATTATTGTTGCTAAATCCCCTGTTGAATTTGATTCCGCTCACTCCCATCACAAACTCCGAATTATCGTATTTCACAATCGAATGTTCCCCTCTGAATGAAACCTGTCCGTTGTCCTCAATGGCATATAAATTTACTGTATCTCCAACGCTCAAATTTTCCCCTGTAATGTCACAAATGTTCGTTTCTTCTCCGATACGTCCGTAGTCGACAGTTCTATCCGACGGTACTAAATGTGGCTCAAAGTCCACTTCCTTTTCTTCCGGTTCATCACCGGACTTCTTTGTATTGTCCGCATCCTGTAAAATGCGGTTGTAATCTTCTTTCCCAAGCTCGTGCTTTAAAACCTCTAACAGTGACACGAACTCTGCCATTACAACCGGTTTAAAACCGGTTACCTCTACTGTTCCAAAATCTGATTTAATCATAATTTATTCCTCACTTTCTCCGGCATCTACCGGCTCTTCATACTTCTTCACAATTGCCACCTTATCAGCACCGTAGGTTTCCACCCACTTCATATCCACCGATTCATCCGTAACCGTCAGCTTTGCACCTTTGGCATTTACAACCGTGTCACCAGCTTTCACAGAATCCTCGGTGCGATACACGTAGCTTCTCGTACTGTTTGGGAATTTTGCTTTGATATACTGCATAATTACCTCTCCTTTTTCACATATCCATTTGACAAATTTTCAAGAATACGCAAAAGTCTTTCGTTTGTTTCTGTGGCTTTTCTAAGTTCTCCTTCAAGGCAATATTCATTACGCTCAAGGTCATTTACCTTTGTTCGCAAATCTGAGTTTTCAGCCTTCAATTTTTCAATATCATCCATTTATCTGTAACCTCTCTTTCCTTTATTCCTCGCGTCTTTCTCGCAATACGGAAGAGAACAATGTCCGTCTCTTCCCCAGAACCCCTTACTTGCACTCTTCCAGCGCTTGCACGACATGCACCGCGCATCCGGCTGCGTGATGTTGTTGCTTATTCCTGCTCTTGACATCCTACACACCCTCTACTTTCAACTGTTTGTCCTCGGAAACGCTCAAAAGAATTAACTGCGCATCAACAGCCGGCACATATTCGTCATTGATACTTTCTGCACCATCAAGGAAAATCGGAACATACATATTAAAGAACTTCTGAAAACTGTTGCAAATATCAATCTTTGCTTCAATTTCCCTGCCGGTGTTTGTCGTATCTCCGAATACCTTATAAATGCCGGTTTCTTCATCAAGCACCGTAGGAATACAAACTTCCTTATATTCTCCGTTCTTCTGGAAATCGAACAACTTCCAACGCACAATACCGAAATGCTCATTGATTTCCTCAACAAGCAACTCATTCTTTCGCTTTGAAACCTCTTTGAGCTGATAAAGAATCTTCTCGGCATCTGCCTTTGCTTGTTCATACTCACGCTGTTTCTGTTGCATATCTGCAACCTGTTCATCAATGCGAACATTGTTTTCAGCCTGCGCGATAACCTTATTTACTTCATCGAGCTGGCTCTTTAATTTTGCTATATCAGCTTTTGCGTCCTCAACCACCTTATCTGCGCCCTTGGATTCTAACTCTGCAATATCAGAAAGCAATTTATCCTGTTTAGCCTTTAACTTGGCATATTCCGCATTCTGCATATAATCAGCGCAAGCCGGAATCTTAGAAATCTGTTCATCAAATCCCTTGATAATGTCAATTTCTTCCGCTTCGTGCAGTTTCAAGGCGTTAATCATGTTTTCTAATTTCTTGTTATCCTTGGTCAACTTCTTAATCATTTCAGCACACGCATTTCCATCATCAACAATCATGGCAAGTGTTTTCGCGTGTTCTTCATTAAATATTTCGATTGCATCTGCCTTTCTCTGCGAAAAATCGGCTCTTAAAGACTCTATTTTATCTTCTGGCAACTTCTGACCGCACAGTGAACAAACAGTGCTATTTTCATCAAATACCCACTTGGAATCATCAAACTTCTTTTCCTTTTCCTCTTTGTACTTTTTTACAAGGTCGGCTTTCTTAATAGTCTGTTCGGAAATTGTTTTCTTATTTCTTTCAATGGAATCCTGCGCTTTTCTGATAGATGAACGAACATCCTCTAACTTCCGTTCGTGGTTATATTTTTGATTTTCAATCTCACGTTTCTTGCTTGAAAGTTCGTCATTCATGGTCTGCGCGATAGCTGACATTTCAAACTGACAATGCATTTCTTCGCTGCGCATTTCATCAATCCGAACATCAGATTTCGCCATTAAATCTTCAAGTGCTTCAATCTTTCTCTCTAAGTCGGCTTTCAATAACTCCTGCTCCGCCACATCTACATCAACCTTTGCTTTCTCCAGCCCGATGATCTGATTTGGAATAGCGTCTAACTGCTCAACCGCCTTTTTCTTGGAAGCGTTATTCATGGCTTCAATTTCCTCGAATTTATAAGATTCAAGTAGTTTTGCAACATCGGCTGTATCTTTGCACATTTGCGCAATCTCTAAATCTGTTTTTGCACTTGCCATAGCGAATAAGGATTTTCTCATTTCATCCTGTTTTTTCTTCAATGACAAATCCTTAGTGAACACATTTGGGTGCGAACAAATGAGGAATTTATCAAACTCAAACCCTAATTCTTCCAGATATGCCTTAAAATCACGTTCTGTCTTAGGCACAGAATTGATCTCATATGTATTTGTGATAGTAACTTTCGAAACTCCATTTTTATCCGGCTTTCCAACTTTTCGCTTCTGCATCTTGGAAAGAGTAATCTCTTTTCCGTCCACATCAACATCTGCAGTAACGGTTGGAATGCAATCTTCTATATTGTCCGGTCTGATATTTGGATTGCTGACAAGTTCATAGTTCTTATCAGACGTCAGCCAGTACCATGCCGCCCCGATTGTGGTCTTTCCTCTCCGGTTCATGCCGGAAACCCTTGTTGTCTTGCCAAATTCGTATGTCTTATCCTTTACCCCCTTGAAATTTTCAATATGGAGCGATTTTAAAATCATTCGCATTATTTCTACACCCCCACGATTCCTTTTATTGACAACTCATATGTGACTTTTTCCACAACGCGACCATCTTTACACGTTTTCTTGTATCTCCGGCTCTGCAATCTTCCGTATGCACTCACCGCATCACCTAAAGCAAGCGAGTCCGTATATTCTGCACACTTTCCCCATGCAATGCAAGTAATCAAATCCTCTTTTCCGTTTTCTCTTACGTTTTTGATTTTCACATCACAGATTTTACGACCAAGCGGTGTTTCTCTAAGTTGCTTTTCCTCGATAATTCCATCAAGGTTTACTTCATTCAAAGGACTATCATCCTCTGGCTTTGTGATTGTATCAGCCATAACATATGTAAGAACGGCTTCTCCAGACCCTGTTTTTACGTGCCGGGTAATTATCTTTCCCTTGACACATACTGTTCCGCTAATTCCTGTATCGCTGATTTCTTCATCAAACAGCACCGGAAGTATATCCGCAACACCACTTCTTCTTTCAACTCCAATGAAAAATTTATAAAAAATCTTACCGTTTGATGTTGTATGGCTTTCCCTTGGTGCTGATACAACATCACCGATCAACGTTATTTTGTTCTCCATTGCTTCTCCTTCCCATTTCTCTGTCAAGAACCTTTTCAAAATTATCTTTATCATTCTGTTTCTTTCGTTTCCCTGCCAAAAGTTCAGCAAGCATACGCTTTTCTTTCGTGGAACATCTCGTGCCACTTATATACACAACGCCTACCATGCATCCTCTCTCATTCTGCGTTTTCTCTTAATTCGCTTGTCAAGTTCGGCTCTCTTCCGGTCTACTTCCGACCAGTAATACATAATTGCCGCGATTACCGCACCGGCTACAAATTTAATAGCCGACACATTCCCGGACACGCCCTCACTATCCATATAACACGCGGCAACCAAGGAATACTCCATTGCAACCGCACCTATGATGAATTGGATTACTTTTTTCATTCATGCTCCTTTCAGAAACTTGTTTACAAAGTAAACCTGTCCTTTTCCGGTAACTTTCGTTGTCTTTGTGATTCTTACAGAACCGTCCGGATTCTGAATGTTACTTTCCTTAACCTCAAACAATCCCTGTTCAACATATCTCTGTTTTGGCATATTCCTAGAATTGCCGCTTTTAATAAGGAAGTTATTCTCTCGTAACCACTCAAACAACCGCTTCTGTCCTATCTGCACACCGTTCTGACAAATAAGCTTTGCTAAATCTCCTATAAGGATTGATGTATGGCTCGCTGATACCGCATCAGCGAAAATCTCTTTAGGTATCATCCCTTGTATACGCGAGTCCTGCATGGCAATAATGTTGTTCTTTTCGTGAATCTTTCGTTGTGCCACCATAAGAGCCTTGGAAAGCAACTCTTCATCAGACAAGGTTTCCTGTCCTGCTATGTAACCGCCATTCTTTCTGATTGACGGAAGGACTTCTGATGTAACCCATTCTGTAAATCTTTCTGCGCTATCTTTTCGACTTTGGAATACTGCCTTGTAAAAATTGCTTTCATTGATATAAAGAAGATTTTGTTCGCCACCATTTGTAGGGGTAGGAATAGTATTCACACCCTTTGGGTTTAATCTCTCCTTTACCTTTGACGGTTGCGACAACCCCAACGCCTTGCAAACATCAGACAAACAAAACATAGGCTCATTATTTACCACTGCGGTTCGGACTTCTCCGAACTCTTCATTATTAAAAATCTGTAATACGCTCATAACTCTCCTTTCTGTGGTATAATTCCCTTATCATCAAATAAGGGAGGTGATGCAATTTGAAATACTTTTTGTTTTGCGATTTTTCTACAATATCCTGCGACCGAGAAAAGATGGCAAAGATATTAGCCGAAAACGATATAACATTCGCAAATATAAATAATTTCTGTTGGGAACTAAATGTTCCTGAAACGTTTGGCAATCCGCTATGCGACACAACAGCAGAATCTATTCACTGTTTGTTTTATCAGTACACTCACAAGAACTCTCTTCTTCTTGTGGTAAAAGCAAATGAATATTTTCCAAACGGAGATTAGGATATAATCTCTTTGTTTCTTCATATACGGTTTTGGTTTTCAGCCACTTCCGCATATGAAGAACCTGTTCCATGACATCCATATCGTGAATATCCACTTTGTTTAGAATCTTCTGCAATTCCTTTTCCATTCCATTAAAATAAGAAACCGGAACAACAACCAAATCATTCACGGATTTAATTTCTTTCATTTCTTCCTCTCCTTTCTGCTCAAAATCTTTATTCTTTGCGATCAATTAACTCGGATACATCAATCCCCAGTATTTCGGAAACCCTTACAACTTTGTCAAACGAAGGGCTAATCTCTCCCCATTTGCAAATACTGCCCTGTGAAATATTAGCCATCATTTCTAGTTTTCTGATTGGAATTCCCTTTTCCTTACTGAACCGTTTGATTTTTTCGTACAAGTTAAAACCTCCCTTCCTTTTCTTTAAGTTCTGAAAAAATCGCACATATATGTTGACTATTCTCTGAAAATATTCTATAATTTGAGTTGCGAGCAAAAATCATAGAAATTAATTACGACATGCAAATGTCGCTATTTTGTTGCGATTTTTTCAGAACCTTTAAGTACATTATACGCGATATATTCAGAATGTCAATAATTATTTTTGCGATTTTTTCAGAATTTTATTTTGTGGGGAAAATCAAATGACATTAAAAGAAAGAGTTAAAGAATTGTGCGATGAAAACGGTGTAAAAAGCTACCAATTAGAGGAGTATTGCGGATTTGCAAAGGGATATTTGAGCAAGCTGGATCATCCAAATGTAGACAAAGTAAATGCAATAGCTGAATATTTTGGTGTTTCTCTTGACTATCTCGTAAATGGCAAAGAAGACGGATTGGAAAAATATGCAAATATGTCAGCAAAATTAATGAAGGACGAAGAACTGACCTGCTCATTAAAGAAATATTTCAACTTATCAGACGCTAAAAAGAAACACGTTATTGAATTGATAAACCTATTAAGCGAGGAATAATTATGTTTATAAAAGAATATGGATTTTGTGAATTGGTAAATAAAAATGTAACAATAGAAGTTGAACAAGTTCCATACAATAGCAACGAAGGAACTGTATACGCAAAAGGAAAGATACGTTGCGGTTATAGCGACACAACGTATCATTGCGAAAGAAACGATTGCCCTATATGGCGTGGTCTTGATTCTTAAATTTAATCTCAATCTCGCTATCTCCGTCATTTCCTTCTAATCTTGTAACAAACGGAGAGTCTATTGACATATTGATGCAATTAAAATCAAGATGAACAACCGGCATTTCCATAGCCTTCTTTTCAAATCGAACGCTACGAACACCATGAATCACATGACCGTCAATGAGAACTTCACAAAAAATACTGTCTTCATCAATTGACCTGATTTCAAGTTTTGAATTTTTCATTTGCAGAACTCCTTTACGATATTTGATACAATAATATAAATACAACGTAAGACCTTCCGGTCTTCAATCTTATCAATCAATTCTATTATCTTCTTTTTGTAATCCATTTGCAACCCCTCCTGTCGATATACCCTATTATAGAACGTATGTTCTATATAGTCAATAACAACTTGGGGACAAAGCCAATGCCAAGCCTTGCCCCCACCAGAACTTGAAGTGTCCTTTCGGACAAGTCCATAGTATCACTACAATATGCATGATTTCAACATTTTTCGGTCGCAAGTTTCGACAGAAAATGTCATTGCAGAGAAGCGGAAAGCTGTTTCTCGATCTCTTCTTGCACTTTCGCGCGCCAACGCATCGGCACTTCATCAATCGTCATTTTCTTGTCTACAAGAATACGTCTTACATAGAATTTAACCATTATGCTTCACCTCCTGCTACCATATCCGCAAGATCTTGAATTGCCCCGGCGTTTACTTCATGTCCTGCTTTCAGTTCATCGATGGCTTTCTCCATCTCAGTCTTAGTCCTCAAGCTGACCGTTACGGTGTACGTACCATCTTCAGCACCATCTTCTCCCACGTTCGGCATATATGTAAACCCATCGGATTTCAGATCGGTGTACTTTCCGGATACCTCATTATTGTGTGTAAATGTGACTTCCGCAAGGTTGTCTGCAGTAAAAGCATCCGTGATCGTTTTAATGGCTTCGAAGTTCTCGGCTTTGATCTGGATGTTGCCAAGGCTTGCACCATCGGCAATCTCGAACTCTGTTTTGTTTTTAAGGATAATTTTGTCCATAATTTTTTTATTCCTTTCTATGATAAAAAATGGTTTATAAATTGTGTTCGAATGTTTGTTCAATATATTTTCTTAAACGGCAGTTTAGAGAATTATATAACGGCTAGGCAAGGATATTTTGGAACGTATGGTACATCTAGTTCATGGATACAAGCATCTGATTACCCGCAGAAGTATCAATATGCATATAAATTTCCTGATGTTGATGGTTACAAATTTCTTATTGGATTTACCAATATTAGATGGACAAACAGTGATAAGTATTATGATTACATGCTTCGAAATTACATACTCAATACTCAGTCTGATAAGGTTGAAATGTACTCTGGGCAAGGAACACCAGATTGTATAATGTATTTTTTTGGATTATACATTAAATCATGATTCTTTAAAATGCAAAATTTTAGGCGAATCCACCAGCACTAATAATAGTTGGTGTTTTAGTATCTTAGGCGCAAATATACGCGAAACTTCCATCTATTCTCTCAGGAGATTCAACGGTCTGGTTTGGATAATATATTGATAATTCGCCATTAGAATTTAAAACTAGCGGAACGGCATGCCCATCAATAGTAATAAAACTTAAATAGAAACTTCTTACTGGCGTATAGATTCCTGTTGCTAAAATTAAACCATGTGTAATTTTAGATGGAGTAATCTCAATAGATATCATAGATAAGTTTCCGCATTTATAATTTAAAACTTCGCCAGCGCCGTTTACGATTGTTGCATTGGGATTTCCTTCAATTTTTAAACTGCCGTTTAAATCACTTATCTGCTTTGCAAGCGTACCATCCAGATTCGGATTAGCTTGTCTAGCGTCTAACGCATACCCGGTTTCTGTTGTTACCTGGTTATTTACGATACTTTCTGGTTGCAGCGCACTTCCGATTTTATCCTTTAATGCATCTGCCAACTTTATGACGTTTTTCGCTTCATCCAATGTAATTGTGGTGCCATCCAAGTTAATACTAAGCGTTCCACTTTCATCTACGCTCATGCTTTTTCCGTCCGGCTTTACAACTCCGGCATCCTCTGTTGTTGCAATCGCACCAGCACCACCTACAACAGACTTAGACCAATATTCCGTATTGCTTGTTACCGTTCCTGCCGGAACATTCTTTTTTGCAAAATACAATGTGTTATTATGAGTTACCGCATCCAATCTCTTATATGTAGCATTTGCGCTCCACTCGCCTTTAGGCACGATTGCTACTCTACCTGCCACTGCCATATTAAGCCACCTCCCAATTCAAATTTCCGTTATTATCAACGGTAAAGTTATATGCCGCATTGTCCGTGTAAATCAACTCCCCATCCTCATTCACATCAAATTCTGTCATTGTGAGTTTCTTGTTAATCTCGTCTTCGATTCCCTGTACCCGGTCTGCGCTGTCCTTTGCGTCTGTGGCATATTTTGCCGCGTTGGTTTCGGACACCCCTGCGCTTTTGGCAGATGCTACAGCCTTGGCAGATTCCACTTTAATGTCAGCAAGGTAATCCGGACGCAGATGCTTTTCTTGGATACTTCCCTCTTTCACGATTGCGGACACCTTACCGTCGCTGCCGATTGCAAATGCGATTGTATCAGAATCCAAGAACTCATATTCTGTAATCAATGTGGATAAATCTACATTCTGCGTTGTACCATCATCTAGCGTTATCACAAGTTGCTGTGCCTGCGGGTTGTACTTGAAGTTGACAGCCAACTTTTCCAATTTGGTATCAATGACCGCCTTGGAACCATTCATTTTAACAACTGTCAGAGTTCCGTTGGATTCATCCCACAGAATTTCTTTCACAAGCTCATTTGCCTTTGTCAAATCAACCTTAGACGCATCCATAGCAACCACACGATCATCCAGATTGTCAATTGCCAAGTCCATCTTGTTAAGATTAGATTCATTTACCGCTGTTTTTTCACTTGGGAAATTCTCCCAGTTGATACGGTTATATATTTTCTGCATGGCTCACACTCCTTTCTAACACGGATAGTCTGCGCTCCAATTCTTCATTTTTCTGCTTCAAAAGTTCGATTTCTTTCTGCTGCATCTGGATCATCTGTATGTGCATTGCATGAAGATTTTCCTTGTCAATTTTCCATGTCTTTGAATCTCCGTGAATTGCTTTTTCATCCTCTTCGGCATCTTCTTTTAGTACAAGTCCGCTATCGGACAATCCAGCATCCTGCAAAATCTTTTCTAAATCCTGCGCAATTAAACCAAACTGCAAGCCTGTGTGCTGCGTGATGTATCCGGGTTTCCATGTATATTCAACCGGGCACATTGCCATATAAACGCTTTTAATATCCCTTAATGATTGTATATTATTTTTCAGCCTTTTATCGGAACTCGGAATAGAAATCAAAAGACCCTCGATATCCAAGGTACTTTCCTTCGAGCCAAAATTAGACACTTTATTAAAGTGTCTGGGCGAATATTTGGTTGTAGACTTATCATTAAGTGTATAGTCTACATCTGTAAAATACCCACTTGGCAATTCGCTTTTGGTTGCGTAGTCGCTCAGCGAATTGTCAACATAACTTTCTGTCGCCAAGTTTTCCCCGTTTGCGTCAGTAACAGATGACAAGTCCAACTTAACATTCTGCAATAATGCATTATTTCTTCCATCATGTCCTAATATCTCTACACCAGATACCTCACCGCTGTCAAAAAGCAGAGATTCTATTATATGTACTCGTCCGCTACCGTCCAGTTCAAAGTTGTTACATTCTACAATCAATCTGTTTCCTCGTAGCACAATTTGGTCGGCGCTGGCATTGATCATAGAAATAACTTGATCGTTCTCATCTCTGCCTAACTTCAATTCCAATGATGCGTCTAATTGCCCTTCCGCCTTTTGCGCACGATTGACTTCTGCGACAATGCTTTTTGTGGTCTGCTCAAACTTGGTATTTGTCTGTTCCTCTAAATCTTCATACGTGGATTGAAGATGGTCTGCGTTCCTCTCTAACTTTCCGGTACGCCTTTCCACACTTTCAATCGTGTCTCTGATCGAATTAACCTTTGCAGAGTGTGTCTGCGTACCCTGTGCCGAGATTGAATCTCTCTTGCTCTGCACACCGGTTAGGGTACGTTGCAATAGATACGTTTCAACAATTTCTCTTGTGGTATTGAACCGGATGGGTTCGCCAAGTGTCAGACATGGATTTCCGACACAAGTGCAACTTTTAATCGGTGTGTATACCGCCTGTTTCATAATCGGCAATAGGTTATTTGCAATCTGCTCCAGCTCCGCTCCGGTCTTATCTGATACAAGAAAGTTTCCTGTAATCGAATAGTTGTTCCCGGCAGTTCCAACAATAGCACCGGCATTATCTTCGTTTGTCTTGATTTCTAGCTGCGTGATTGCCTTACTTTGGAAGTCCTCATAATCAAACGTGATATAGTGTCCGGTCATGGACTCCGTGTTTGCATCAGACGGAAATAAATTGTCTGACGGAAATAAATTGTCTGCCGGATAAAGCGCACTTGTGATTGCTTTAAGAAAGACATACTCAAACTTGCCATTCCGGTTGATATTGCCAAAGCATCCGTTAATCTCACAGATTGCCGTTACAACGGTTTTTCCACTGATAGAGGACTCTTCTGTGACCGCACTTGAATCGTCCGTCTGTGTGGCTACAATCGTCTTATTTACCGTCATGGAATCATTGACAAGGCTTGTTTCAACTTGCGCAATTCCAAGATATGCAAAAAAGCTATCGCGGAACTGTTTAAGTGTCATTGGAAAGCTAAGTCCTGCATACCAAGACTTTACATCTGTATTGATAATGTCATACATAGCGTCATATGCCGTAATCTGCCGTTTTGTACGGTCAGCCGCAGGAACATCGGATGCAACCTTAAAAACTCCGTATGGCATCGGATTTTCGCTATCTCCGTCAATCGTTTCTTCGATAGAGATTGTCTTTCCAATAATGTTTCCTGCGGTGTTTCTTGCTGTGAATTTTACACAATTCGCTTCGCACACTCCAAACTTTAATTCAGACTCTGAACAAAGACTTTCTTCAAGCGCAAACGTACCGATTTCAAGCATCGAATTGTCTATCTTCTGGTTCGTTCCAACAACAGATATGACCATCTGCTTATCTGTCGAGGAATCCCAATACTTTTCTTTCAAACTACTATTTATCATACACACCGCCTATAAATGAAAACTTGATTGCGTCATACTTAATCTTCCCATGTGCCACAGAATAGAACGTAGGCTGAATGTCAGCAATATATCCGTACTGTGTCACATATCCGCGTTTCTCCGGCACGTATGCCGTGATATATCCACCGCGCTCCTTTGCCTTGGTATAGTTCTTTTCTATGTTCTTCCAAAAATCATCAAACTGCTTTTCAGTCAGCATGGCTTTGGTTTCAAACTCGACCTTTAAAGCTTTCAGTTCCACGGCATCACGATGCTCATATCCGTTTTCATCCGTCCAAGGGTCTTTATCCTGCATATTTACATAGGAACTAAACGTGTCCTGCTTTATTAAACTGTTCGGTATGGTATAATTGCCAAACTTTACTAAATATCCGCCATATCCCATCGTTTACCTCCTAAAAATGGGTATAAAAATAGCACCTACCTTTTGGTAGATGCTATCCATTTGATTAAATTTTAAGCTACTACTGATTCCCATTCAGATTTCAGCTTTTCTACATCGTTTTCAAAAAGTTTGCAAGCGATTTCGTACAACTGCGGAATCATTCCCATTTCCCTGTCGATATAATCCATCTTGTTTCTTACTTTTGGTTTGAGTGTACAGCCTTCCATCCTTGATTTAAGGTTGCAGTGATATTTCCTTTCAAATTCTCCATAAAGCAACGAATAGCGTTCTTGATACTTTCCATCGGCACCGAAACGGACAATCTGTGTTATCCGCTGTCTCTTGGTCGCCAAGTCAATATCATCAACGAGTCCGATAATAACATCTTCTTTATGGATGATTTCTTTCTTCTGCCTTTTAATGGTTTCGTTCTGCTCTCTAACAGTTTTTAATGTCTGTGAGAATATCAGCTTAGTGTTTTCATCCGCATATGGCAGGTAAGTGGAAATAAATAATTCATCATTATTGACATACCCACCTGTTTTACGGATTGTGGGAAGAACCTCGGATGTTACCCACTTGCGAAACTTCTTGGCATTCGGCTTGTCGCTCCGAACGATAACTGCATATAAGCCGCTCTCTGTAATGAAATTTGATTCTCCTGCACGACCGCCTAGATTTAATCTAGTCAGTTCATCTTCATCAAGTCTTTTTGCTACGTCTGTGGCATTTTTAATTTCCAATGCCCTGCAAACATCAATAAGGCAAAACATCGGTTCATCATCGACCATTACCATTCTGATCTGTCCGAATATTGGATTTTCAAATACCTCAATGCTGTTTTGAATCTTAAGCATAAGTTGTGTTTTTTTCATTCGTGTCTACCTCCATACATTTTTATCTGAATAAAAAAGAGGAAACCGCTTGTGAAATCACATTGGTTTCCTCTTTCGTACAGTATGGCGTTCAAGTAAGTAATCCGCTTCTTCACGGATAAGGTTGTTTCCTTAGTAATAAGGATAGACTATTTTTGATTTTGTGTCAATCTGATTTTGAATTAAAATAAGCCGTGTTTCCACGGCTTAAGTATCATTTATCTTTCAATTTTTACTGTAACCAAGTATATGTATATGCTTCATCAACATATATCTTATAACTGCTCGGATAGATCGTATCGTAATTTGAATCGTACGGAAAACTAAATGAAAAATAATCTGTATCTCCATTCTTTTCACATTCTGCATAATGATAATCATATTTGATCAAGTTGCCAGATGCATCATACATTACGCAAGAAATTTTTACAAATGAAAAATCTTTTCCAGAATCGTTTGTAGCTTCAACCGTAACATTATCTGCTCCAATGTCCGATTGAACCATTATATTGCGAACATCACAAACAGCATTTGTTGCTTCATCAACACTCAACGACATTTTATAGTTATCATAAGAAACATCGTTATAATCAGAATCGCTCGGTGCCTCAAAATAAAGAACACATTCCTTACCGGATTCAAAAGCTCTGTTACAATCGCTTTTGCTATCCAGCATTTTACCGTTTTTGTAGTATACAAGTTTTGCGTCCAGATCAACAGTTACCTTGTTGTTGTTTTTCAAGATAGCAACAACTCCATGACCACTATCTTGGTATTCAATTGAGATGTTTTTCTTTACCTGGTTCGCATTAAAGGAAGAAGTGACGGTAACTTTGCAAGAAAGCGTTTTCTTTGCAATTTTTGCTTTTACGTACGTTGTTCCTTCTCCAACCGCCAGAACCTTTCCATACTTGTTTACAGAAGCAACATATTTATTGCCACTACTCCATTTAGCAGTTTTCCTCATTCCGCTTATCTTTAATGTTGCGGACTCTCCAATTTTTAAATTAAGAGTCTTTCTGCTTAATTTGATAGCTGCCGCCTGTGCAACAATCTGTTTCCCATCTGCATTTTGGATTGGCATAGCCGAAGTCAAAACGGCAAATGCCAACCCCATCGCTACTAATAATTTTTTTGTACTTCTCATAATGACTCCTTTCTTGTGATATGATTTATTTAGAATTATATCACGTTCTATTATAGAAGTCACTAAAAAACATATACATTGTCTCCGGTTCGATTGTAATGTTCTCTACCATAATCCCTTGCAGCTTTTCCTATGTCGCTTGTAGTAATTCCGAAATTTTTCTGTAAAATAGCTTGCAATAACTGATTTTGCTGTCGCAATAAGGAAACCTCTTGCGCAGATGTTGAATTGATAGCATCTTTGATTCCAGTAATTTCTTGGCTTCCTGCGACCGCCGGCTTACCTCCGACCGTTCCCATAAGTTCTGGAAGCCCGTTTTCTCCAACCGTTGCTATGCTATATTTATCCATAAAACCGCCCGTTGCATAAGCCTTTACTTTAGGTAGGCTCACTTTCGGCACAAGATCGACTCCGCTCCACTTTACCTTTGCTACTTTAGCCGCCGCAGAAACAACACTGTTAAACCCTCTCAAAACGGTATTCACTCCACCGATCAATGAATTTATTGCTGTTTCAATTCTTGAAATTACGGTGTTCATTGCCCCGGCAACGCCACTTTTCACGCTATTCCATAATTTGCTGAATATTTCAGCTACACTTTCTTTCATCTTCGAGAAAGCATTTTTTATCGGGGTGGTTACATGTTCTTTAAACCAACTAGAAACACTGTTCCACGCCCCGGTTACCGCTGTTTTTGCCGCGCTAAATGCTTTCTGAATAGATTCTTTTGCTGAACTAAAAGCATTCTTAATAGGTGTTGTAACATGCTCCTTAAACCAACCGGAAACTACAGCCCATACCGATTTCACAGTTGTCCACAGAACCTTGAATATAGTCGATACTGTCGATTTCAATAATTCAAAGTTCTTCTTTATTGGCTCAATGACTTTTGTTTTAAACCAATCAGAAACAACAATCCATACCGCCTTGACAATAATCCACAATCCTTGAAAGATTTGACCAACTCTTTTCGAAAATCCTTGGAAAAATGAAACAATAGGAGTTATAACATTAGTATTGAACCATCCAGAAACTGTTTTCCATACACCGGATATATCTTTCCATAAAGAAGAGAAAAAACCGGAAACGGATTTCCATAATCCCTCAAAAAATCCGCTTATTGGCTTAATCACATTAGTATTAAACCAATCTCCGGCTTTTGAGAAAATTCCTTTTATTTCTTTCCAATGATCCTTGACTACTACAGTTGCCGTTGCAACAGCAGCTACTATTCCTGCGATAATCGCTGCAGGTGCTGCCGCTACCCCTAAAATAACCGCTCCGACTGCCGTAATCGTAACTCCGACAAGCATAAGTGCTTCATTAAGCCAACTGAATCCGTTTTTTAACATGGTCACAAAGTTTGATATTGCAGTAAATGCGCCAATCGCAACTGAGCCTATTCCGGTTATTGCTTTTGCAACAGGGCTTATAAATGCAAGCGCGCTCTCTGCGGCTCCACTGCCGAATAAGGCTTTTGCGCCAGCCGAAACAGTTGCCCCAAGTGTAGCAAACGCCCCTCCTATTTTTTTTGAAAGAGCGGTAGACAATACCGCTGAAATTCCCTCATTTGCCGCAATTTCAACGCCAAGCCTTGATGCAAGTGAACCGGCAATTGCTTTTGAAATGGAAGTTCCTATGATTCCCAGTGCGGTTTTTGCAAGATGCAATCCAAGGATTTTTTTGATTGTCAGCGCACCGATGATAATTGCAACTGTTTTTACGTCTAAGTTGCTTAAAAACTCCTTGACGCCTTTCCAAACATCCTTCCATGAAATTTTACTTAATGCTGTCGTAACTGCATCAAACGCGCCTTGCGCCCACGAATTAAGTGTTTGAGCCAATAATGCAAAGTCAAAGTTTTGGAAAAACTTGTTGATTCCGTCTGCAATTGAATTTCCAAATTGCTTCCAATTAAATGTCGTTCCAAACGAATCCAATCCATGAAGCACCGTGTTTAATGAATTTGCGATCAGCTTTCCGGTTTCTCCGAAAAGCGTTGTGCCTTTTTGCCCTTTAAATAGTCCGTTAAGGAATTTTGCAAGTCCACTACCAAAGCCGGACGCTTTGGCGTATACCTCATCCCACTTGATGCCTCGCATTGCATTGATAAGAGCACCGGAAATCGCTTTTCCAAGTCCTTCAAGGTCTTTGATGTCGCTTTTGAATTTCTTAAAGATGGTGTCGGTCTGAACTAAACCACCATCAGCACCGGTGCCGCCACCAGCACCTGAACCAGAACCAGAACCAGAACCTTTATTGCCTGAACCGGAAGTGTTATCTTTACTCTGCTTTGAAATAACCTTTAATTCATCAAATGCACGAGTTGCCTGTTGGATTTCCTTTTTTGCTTTCTTGGCATTCTTTGCGATACCGCCTGTGTTTTTCCCTGCGTTTCCTGCGGCATTACTTAAATCATCCATGCCATCAGACGCACTTCCAATATCATCAGCAAGACCGCTGATCCCTGCTCCTTTGCTTGCTTCATATCTCCATCCAAAGATTGAACCTAAAGCATTTGTTACCATTTCCGCAAAGGAAATTACCTTTTGCAGAACCGCATTAAGTACCTTGATAAATGGCTTAAATGCATTGATTAAGCCACCACCAACAACCGCTCCAAGTGCTTTGAAATTCTCTTTAAGCATGGTTATCTGGTTATGCCATGTCAATATGTTATCGTAAAGGCTTTTTATCCTCTACTTCTTACGGTTTCCCATAAGTTCGGCGTACATTTTCAACCACAGCGTTGTGGTTGTCGGATACTCTTGGGAATATTATATTCTACACTCTTTCCATAAGAAAAGAGCATAGGTTCAATCCCTACGCTCTACAATGTGCTATAACTTTTATTTTATAGCCTTATCTCGGTATTAGCTTATTGGCTTATCCACTTATAACCATAAGCAGTTCGTCCCTCTTTGTCAATTACCTTATGTATTGCTTTGTAATTAACTCCAATAGATTCCCCGGCTTCGGATATTCTATCGAACACTCTTACAATCTCTCCGCTTTTCGCATCCACTTGCGCAATTTTTCTTCCTTTTTTACGCTTTTTATAGATACTCAAATCTTTTATTGGAAAATCTTCTTCGTATACAAAAATATATCCATTTGCCGACTTATAAGTATTTGAAAGCACACCGGAAATAGTTGTTCTATTTGTTCCGGTAATCCTAGCCGCTTCCTGCAAACTTTTAAATTTCTGTATAAAATTTCCTTCCATATCACATTGAATAATGCTTCTCATTCCGTTAGGTTCCGGCTTTCTATAGGTTTTCGCTCCGTTTGATTCATATTCATCCTCAAACATAAACATATAGCCCTTTGTTTGCCGCCTTTTTCCTTTGCAATTAAGCAGAACATCCGCATTATGAAATCCGTCAATTTCTGCATCCATTGCACTATCATAACGCTTAACATATTTCCCGTCAAGTGTCAGCAAAACAACCGCCCTGGCGTTATGATATGGCGCGCCTTTCCCACCTTTGGTCATATTATAGCCATCTCGATAGGTGTTAAATTTTTCAATGTAATACTTTTCCAACTCACAGGCTCTATCTTCGCTTTCACACGTTTCGATGATTTCCCATGAGAAGTTGTCAAACCCGAATTCTTTAATTGCTCTATGAAAGTCGCAATCTTCTTTTTCGTAACACCTTTGATGTTGCCACACTCTGCTATGGAAGTCACAAGTTTGACCGACATAAGATTTTCCGTTTATTTTATTTGTTGCTTTGTAGATATAATATGTTCGCATTAAATCACCTCAAACATATTATACAAAAATGTTCGCGCTAAGTCAACTTAGCTTTCACCGATTTTACCCGATTTTCATCGACATATTGCTATGCCGCGCGACACATGAAACAAAAGTTTCGTTTATCGGCTGTTCTGGCAAAGTCTCCGGTGATATTGGTTGTATGCGCAAGCACATACTGATAACGCAACATGGCTTTTTGAGCCTGCGTCATTGAGGAAATGTTCGCATCAAGCCCCTGCTTTAACGCCCACTCTTTCAACGTTGCCTGCGTCAAGTCGATACCATAACGCCGCATAGGTGCCGTAGTACCGGAAAATACAGATTGCAGACTCTTGGCAATATCTTCTTGACTTACATCGTAGAATGAAGCCATATCTCCGGCTAATTCTGTCAACCGGATAGACATTTTTGCCATCTGCCCCTGTGGAATATCGAGTGCAGTTCCCATTGCCTGGAATCGGCTTGCAAACTGTTTCGCGGACAATTCGGACATACCAAATTTTTCAATCGATGTTTTTGCGAAATTGTTAATTAGGCTTTCATACTGCCCGAATGTCTGCCTTACAACGTTCTCAACCTCTGTCAGTGAGGATGATATGTCAATGGCATCTCCAAGTAGCCTAAATCCACGGAATAAAGCCCAGTACGTTGCATACACTTTTCCGATTGCAGACGCAAGGGAAAACGACTTCTTTGCTACAACGGATGCACTTGAACTAAATCCGCTAAATGAGCTTGTGATGCTTTTTGCCGCTGTCCCTGCCGCTCCACCGGTACGCGATAATTTTGCCAATGCGTTTGTCATGTCAATAATATTCCGGCTTACGCTAGGTGCTTTTGACAGTTCGGACATAAGCTGTCTCATTGCCGTAGCAAGTTTCGGGATATTTTCAATTGCCTTTGTTGAGCTTGTATAGCCAAGCTGTTTGATTCCTACGGCTAATTCCGATAACCCTTGCACCGATTTTGACATACCGGAAAATGAGCTTACCGACTTTGAAATCTGTCGCATCGCTCCGGCTGCTGCATTGATCTTTCCTGTGTCAATATTGCTAAGTGTTTTGATGTTTCTTGCAAGAGTCGAGAACGACCTTGAATCAACACTGCGCATGGCACTCATTGAGTTTGACAATCGGTTTACTCCGGTTGATAACCGGTTAATTCCACTAGAATCTATGCTTTGCAAAGATGAAGATAGCTTTCCCAACCTTGTTATCAGCGCATCAATCTGACCATTAGCCTGTCTTGCCTGTGCTTGAATCTTGACCTCTAAGGTTTCTAATTCCAACAGTTCCACCTCCTTTATGTAGTTTTAGAAAAAGACGGTAAGATTTGACCCCTACCGCCCTTGAATTACTTTTTCAGTTTTCCCTTTTTCAGAAGAGAAAGCATTTTTGAATTTTCCTCTGATGTAAACTTAAAATTGGAAAATCCGTTCTTTTTTGCGATTTCTGCGCGATGTTCTTTCGACACATCATCTTCCCCAACCACTTTTAATGCTTCAACGATTGATCCAGATTTTCCGGTATACATCGAATAATACTTGCTTGCGTTTTTCTTTGCTCCACTTACAACGATTGCAGTGTGACCTTTTGTACGCGTCACAAGAATGTCCCCGTTGTAAAGCAGTTCTCCGATTCGGTAAGAACCAGCATCGGTAAACAAACCGGATTTCAAAATTACCGGTCGTTCATTGGATGTATTAAAATCTCCCACATCCTTGCCGGATGCATAGATAATACAGGCGCGCACAAGAGAAGAACAATCGCATTCCGTCTTTACCTTTGTGTTAATGCCATGTTTAATGACTCCGTAGCGTTCCGATTGGTCATAGCCGATATTTTTGTTGTCAGATGCAATCTGCATAGCTTCGGCTAACTTCTCCGCAACCCTATCGTCCTTCGCCCTTAGCACGTACCATCCCTTAGAATGGTTGTAAAACTTCTGCGTAGACACTTCCTGTCCGGTCTGGTCTCCGGCTTTTCCACCAGAATAGCAATTTCCGTGTTCATCGTGTCTCGCACTTCCGATAATTACTGCCATAGCAATACCTCTTTTCTTAAACTATCTTTGGCTTTGGCAAATGTGATTTCCTTGATTCAGCCGCCCATGCTTCTTCCGCCTTAAGCATTTCTCGTATCTCAGCATCGGGATCGTCCGTATTATGCTTTTCGATGGAATCATAGCAAGTTTCTTTCACGTACTTACTATTACCCTTACCGAATGTAGCATCTATTGCGGTCACAAATGCTGACGTTGCATATCTGCCGAACCACATATACATTTCCATGTCGCGTTGCTTCCATTCTGCCTTATATGCATCCACATAAGGCTTAAGCAACTCTGGATTCATCATATCTATATCATCAACGGAAAATCCGTAGCCTTTCGTTACCACAAGGTAAAACGGACGGATTTCCGCAACGTAATATTCCCATGTTAATTCTTGTTGGCTGTCTTGGATGGAGTTTTCTTCGCCGGGGTTCGATTCTTCTTCTCCGTCTCCATCATTTTCGCTAAAAAACTGTTTGACTCCAACTCATTCTCTAATTCGTTGAACAACTCAATACAGTCAATCTCACCATCGTCAATCTTTTCAGAAAGCAGATTAAGCACCTTATTAAACTGCTCATCGTATTTCTCGTTTGTATCGTAGTCATATCCGAACTCGTCCTTATGGTTTACTTGCAGTCCTACAAGAAGCATCTTAGGAAGTGTTTCAAGTAACAGTTTCTCTACGGATTCTAAGCTTCCATCCTGCTCGCTTACCGACTCTGATACATCTTTGATAAGATGTGACTTTAATGTTGGCTTAAAACCAAATTTGATTGAATATTCGCTATTTCCTAACTTTACTTTCATGTTTTACCTTGCCTTTCTGCCCTATATTGGCAAGGGGCAGTGTTGCCACCGCCCCATTGTTGCTTATCTCATTGCTTCAAGTTCTGCTATCGACCGTTCATCCTCGCCTACCGGTGCGGTCGATTGCTCGTCCGATAGGCTTTTTACCCCACCACTGTTACGGTGAATGTTCCATCGTTGTTATCAACGACAGTCAGCTTATCTGTAACAAGCTCTGATGCTGTACTTGGAATAACTGTTACCGTCATTTCAAGGATTTCATCGTTTCCACCTACATCGTTAGGTGTGGCTGTTGCAGTTCCTACATATGCGTATTTCGCTACACCGCCGATACCGTCCGTTCCGTACAGATGGATAATATCAAGTTTTTTATCTCCATATCCATCCACCTTTGAAAGATATTCTTTTTCAAGGTTTCCTGTGATTTCTCTTGAATCAGAAGTCTTAATACCTTTTTCAAAAGTCTGCTGGTCATCTTCCATTGTGGTTGACTCAACAGTGTTTGGCGGTGATGCAGGGCTTGGAACTGACTTAGCTGCGACCAAAAGATTGTATGTTCCTGCAAAATCGGCCTGTTTTTCCGTGTGCTCTTTTACAATGACACGTGTTCTATAACTTGTTGATGCCATATTTTCTACTTCCTTTCTGCTTATAGCTGATCTAAATGCTCAACGTTTCCAATTACGCGAGTTGCGCGAAATGTAACCGTTCGCACTTGCTTGGAAATTGTTTGTATTACATTTGATACCTCAAACATTTGTTGCTTAAAAAAAGACACCGCATATGCTGCGATGTCCTTAGTTGCTTTTCTTGAACCTTTGTTTGTAATTGTGATCTGAAATGTTGGGCGAATTGCATTGATTGTCTTTGCTTCATTCGTTCGTCCGGCTTCTGTGCCACCGATTTGTCTGACTAAAAGCGTCGGGAATGTTGCGGTGCCACCCGATTCTTCATCTTGCGTCACTTTAATTCCTTTTACCTTGCTTTCCATGTACGATTTCAAAAGGGAACATAAGGTATCTTCAAAATCAAGCGCCCAACTATTTAACTCATTTTCCACCGAATACCTCCCTTGCAATCTTTACATACTGTTGAATAATCTGTTGTTCCGCATTATACATAGGCATTGTGGCTTTGATACCGTGGGTATAACGCCATGTTTCGGTCTTATCATCCCAATAGTACCAACCATCTTCAAAAGCGTGTATTTGCCCAGGATAAGTGCCGACACCGAATCCAAGTTCCGGTGCTTTGGGGTTCTCTGCGGAATTATAAAAAATACCGGCTCCAAACTCTACCGCCAACAAAGTATAGAATGGTTCTCTATCTTCTGACGTTACCGTTTTTCCGGTTGCAATCAGAATCGCATTCGAGGTCATTAACTGCGGTGCTTTATCTACCCTTACCGTTATCGTGTTTCCTAATGGGGATTCCGATATGTGTTGTATTGCCACCGTCTGACCTATCTGTGCAAGCCTAGAAACAAGTAAATCGCATTTAGACTGTAAACTATTGCGGTACTTTTCTAACTCCTTTATGGCGTCTTGTATGGATTTAGAGGATAATGTCATTGAAATAGTTTTCTTTGCCACGCAATCACCTACTTAATATTCTTCCGAAGCAAAAATAAATCTGTGGTCAGTCCTTCGTCTGCAACGCCTTTTACAATGTAGTCTGCGGTTTCTGAATCCACAAGCCCATCATCAGTGCGTTTTACTTCCGAACGCTTCCACACTACATCGCCGGCTTTCAGTGGCAAATATCCTTTATCCGTAACAAGCTGACAGTATGATGTACTATCATCAATTCCAAATTCTTTCACAAGGGCTTCTGACAGCTTATTGCTGATGTTGGCTTGGAATGTCGTAGGTTCTGAAAACCCTTCAACTTCCTCGCCTTTTGGAATCTTGTTTCCTTCGGAATCTAAATAAGGTACAAAGTTCCCATCGGAATCCTTGTACCCTTCATAGACAATATCTCCATTTTCGTCAGTTTGTGGGATGAATACCCTCTGACCGGATTGCGAATATTTCATTTCCTGCTTGTTAATGTCAAGCATTGGTGTTTTCCTCTGGGATTCCGGCAACACTCGTCAGAAGCGATAACACTCCGGCAAGGACTGATGCAGAAAGAACATATTTCCAATCCACCGCGCCCATAAATGCCGCCGTTCCAATTCCGGCAATCGCCGCCTGTGCAACAGTCTTGATTGCTCGGATTCCGGCTTTCTTAGTCCAATCCTTCCAATTCCTCATGGCTTTTATCTCCTTTCCCTATATGAATCTCTTCAATCTCATGTTTCATTTTCGTAACCATGCCGTTTCCACCTAACGCATGGTACGCATCATACATCTCACAGAAGTTTTGATAGGCATATGATGGTATTTCTCCGATTCTGGTGTACTTTGCATGGTATTCAATAAGTTGGACGCGCAAAAGGAGCATTGTTCCTTTACTGTTCGCATCCCTGCTTTTCTTTTGTTGTTTAAGAAGCCAAACTATATATCCAAGCACTATCGGAAGTGCCACAAGATAAGTTTGAATCAAAATACTTTTCATTTGAATCTCCTTTTGACGCACTGCCCACCACCGCTTAATGTGCGCCGCCTGCAACCATAATGGTCACGCTCAATCTTCTTTAATGCCCTATAGGCGATATTTACATAGCTTTAACAAACGGAAATACACCAGCAAAAAGGCTTTCACGGTCTTTCCATGTCCTGTTCACGCCGTTTTCGGAGAGACTTGCCATGTATGCTTCTCCTGCCTGTGACCGGTCGTACACTGCCAAATTAACCATAATGTTTTCATAGTTCTTAACATCACTGTCAATCTGGTCTTGCGTGTATGTGTCCGGATAGTTCCGTCTGCTGATAATCTCTTTCCTTGCCTGCTCTAAAAGCTGTTCAATCAAAGGGTTACATTCTTTTTCATCAAACACAACTTTATCGGACTTTTCTCCGGTCGTTTCGTCCTCTACCTCTTCTATATGAAATTGTTTTAAACGAATTTTTACTTGTTCGACAAGCGCGTATGACATAAGCGATCTCCTACAGATTAAATTTTGCAATCAGAATTTCTTTCAGTTCCGCACCGCTTGTTGCTTGTGCGTTTTCAATTCCCTGCTCTGCGGCAAGTTTCTGCAAGTCTGCGGTACTCATTCTGTTGATTTCGGTCTTTGTATATCCAACGGAAGATACCGGAGAATTACTCTCAGGCACCTCTTCTCCTGCGTTGTACCATTTACCATTATGAATCACTATATATGGATATTTCATAGTTGCACCCCCTACTCTTCGCTATGAACCTCATATACAAATGTGCTATCCATATTCTCGTATGATGGAAGTACAACCTCAGATGCAAATATTGACATCTTCATAGGTGGTCCATACTCTGTCTTTGTAGCGACTGTAATACCTACACCATATGTTGTTACATCAACATCAGCTACCTGTCTTGCAGTTCTTTCTTCCGGTGTAGTGCCAAACCAAGTGCTTCCAAGGCTGCCTTCTGGAAGAAGTGTAACCTTGTTATCCGGGTAGAAGTACTGCTCTTTGCCATCATCATCAATGTACATCTTATCGTAAAGTACGATAGTGAGCTTCGCCCTCTTCTGTACCACCGAAATAACAGTATCATCGTCAACCTCAATAGTTGCTGTAAGGTTCTGTGCAAGAATTGAGTTTCTTATTTGTGCATTGTCAAGCAGATATTGGAATGTATTGCTGTTCATAAGTGCGTATCTAGCAATCTTACCCTGCTTCTGTAACTTCCTTCTTGCATTGTTAAGGTCTGTAAGTGGCTTTGAATTAGCTGTATCGCTCCACATGCTTGTGCCGGATAACTTTGCGTAATGGTCTTTTGCGTATGAGCCATCCTTATCGTAATCATAAGCGTACTGAACGCCATCACTTACAATAGCAATTACCGGATGACCTGCATTTGTAGAAAGAAGTGACATTCTCATGCGCTCCGGTACAACTTCTGCGCCGCTTACGAGGTTGTTAGTGTCGTCATATACACTTGATAAAGCACTTGCAAGGTAAGGGTCGTCTTCTGATTGAATACGCTCGATTTCAAGCATTTCCTCTTCACCAACTGTCATTCCCTCGCGGAAAAATGCCATCTGTGTTTTTTCCTTACTTAATCCGCCTCTAGCTCTAAGAGTTGGGATTGTGTCAAAATTAGATGGCGCAAGTGAAACCGGCAAACCCTTGTGTGTCTTAATCCAACTTAAATCAAGTCCCTGCTTCTTTCTTTCTGGAAACCACTGTAAACCAAGATAAGGCATCTGATTACTAGCGTTTTCTGTTGCCGATAATGCGATAGACTTACTGTCTAATACTTCATTAATTAACATCTATTTACCTCCTGTTATTATTCAAATACAATCATTGGAAGAGCTGTCTTAACTGCTGCGTCATATGTAACGCCGGAATTTGCTTCTGCTACTTTCGTGTTAAGGTATGCTTTCTTGAGCAGTACTCCTTGTGGTCTGTCCTCTGTTACATCAAATCTCAAAATGCCCACTACTGTAGCTGTATTGTCAGCCTTGCCATTTGCTCCGATTGGAGTACCTGCTTTGACAATCCTCTTGCCCTGTGCGTTTTTAGTTGTTACGCCATCAAAATCAAGTGTTAATGGGATTGCTTCATTAGGCTCTCTCTTTAAAATCTGAACATCTCCTGCGTATAAAGTTTTTTCATACTGCATATTCATTTCCTTTGCCATTTCTTACCTCCTGTTATTGCTGAATGTAATGTGATAAAACGTCATTGTTCTTAGGTGCGTTAGATATAAGGCTTTCTGCTATCTTTTCAGCATTTGTCTTATTATCTGTACCGGCTTTATCGCCGCCAGCCGTGCCACCTCCCGGATTCGTACTGCCTTTTGCAATCTCCTGCTCCTTGGCTTGTGCTGCGGCGGTCTCTTTTTCAGAGATAATCTTTCCAAGAACGTCATAATCAAAGCTGCCATCGTCTTTTACAATTTGCGCTGCCTGCTCTGCGGTAACATTAAATTTAGATGCGGCATTGGCTCTCTGCGTGGCTATTGCCTGCGCTTTTTCAAGTTCCGCGATTCTCGCATTGGCTTTTTCGAGGTTCTTATTTGCCTGCTCGACTTCCGTGAGCTTTCCCTGTTCGATATCATCGAGCTGCTTCTGCAACTCTTCTGCTTTGTCAGCCTTTGTCTTGTACTCGTCAGCCTTTGCTTTGGCTTTCTGTACGGAACTTCCGTAATCTGCCATGATCTTGTCCGCGTTTTCCTCGCTTAATCCCATAGCAATCAGATCTTCTCTCTTCATTCATTACCTCCGATATGTCATACGAATTTTTATACGGTGCAACGACACCGAACGACATTGCTGATTTTTACGCTCACAACTTTGCGAATTTTTATAAAATAAAAACAGCCGCCGATTACTCGGTGACTGTCTTATCTTTGTTTGTCTGGCTCTGTGTGTAATCTGTATTCATTTTATTTATCAACTCTTGTGCTTTTTGTTCCTGTGCTTCTACATCATCAATCGTTTTCCACAGATTATCCAAGTATGGCTTTGACAACAGGAATGTCTTTTCCGCATCTCCCCAAAGTCCGACAGATTTAATTGCCACAAGTGGATGAATACCGGCTTGTAAAAGCTGATATAGTGTCTGTGACTTGGTGTACATATTGTCTTGTGGACTATGATTTATCTGAACGTCGAAGTCGCGCAAACTTAATCCCAAATCATGATCCTGTATGCGAATCACATTCAAAACAACTTTCGCAAGTCTTTTTTCAGCCGACTTTACAATTGGGTCTTTCAGTTTTGCTCTCGACTTTGAGAAGTCCCATCCGTTTCTAAGCTCAACCGCTCCCTGTGTATCTCCACCGGAATTATTGTTGTTCTTATTTGGTATGGCAAGAATGGACTGTGCATTATCCCACAAATCATCTTTTGCCACCTGACACTGGCTCTGATTTAGTTCCTGCGTCATAATCTCAACATCGGCTTTGTTATCCTTGTTATTGGACTTTACCGTCAAAGCATGGCTCATTTTCATCTCTTCAAACGTTTTTTTGTCGATTTCACAGTTCACAAACTTAACCCAGTACTGAACAAACTGCTCAATTCCATCCATTCTGTTTGACTGCATTGTGTTGATTGCATCCAATAGTCCAATCACAAGCTCAACGTCAGAAATGCGCTCATGGTTGTTCGGAAACTCAACAATTGGGATCCCGCCAAAGCCATGCAGTTTCCAATCTCGAACCTCTCCGTTCACAATCTTGCACTCGTAAGAGTCCGTGTAGCAGAGTTTATACATCTGTCCATCGGCATCCTTAAGTTCTTGGATTGCTAAAAGTGGTTCTTCTGTGGATTCATTATAAATAACAAATGTATTCATTGGTGTTGGTGCGACAATTCTAAATGGTATATCTCCATTTGCAAACTGCACCGCCTTAAATGACGTTCCGGTTGCCGATTGCCACTCTCCTGCCTTAATGTCCTTTTCCTGCTTATTAGCATCGGTAAGATAATCGTTAAATTCATCAACCGCATTGTTTATACGATCATCGTCTTTCCTACTGATAAGCTGAATTGGCTCACCGTAAGTCTGGCCAACCTTGAATTGAACAATCTCATAGGCATGGTTTTCAGATACCTTATTGGTTATATCCGCATTCTGTATCTTTGTCCGGTACAATACCGGCTGATCGCCTTTGTAATAGTTCCATAGATACCGGATAATCGTCTTGTTGAAATAAAATGCTCCAATGCAGTTTCCCACAACCTTTATGATGTTGTCTGCCGTAATGGTTTCAACATCCGTATATGCAATTTTTCTTCCGTATCTGCCTTTAACAAGGTCGTGAAAATACTGTGTATTCATATAAATAAAACTCCACTACTGCAAGCGCGTTTTGGTATTGGCTTCGTTTCAATTTTGCCTGTTGCCACGCGATAAATTACAATATGATTGCATTTTTTACATTTACATGGATGGTCTATCGTAGATCTCCCATCATAATGTCCGGCAATTCTTCCGCAATCCGGACAATATATAGTTACTTTTTTCATAGCAACCTCTTTCTTGTAAATAAAAAACACTGCCATTTCTGACAGTGCCTTTTACGGGTTATATACTTTGGGGGTTGTAGAAATTTGTTTTTCTACTCTTTTAGTATATCATGCAAGTTTTGGGAAATGTTGTGAAAGAGTGTGAACTATTGTGCACTTTTATGCACTCTTTTCAGAATAAAGTTGTCCATAACGTCTTTCAAACTCCTGCAATGCTCTTTTCCTAAGTTTCATAATGTTCCTGTAGGAATATTTCATCTCAACGGAAATCAAGTTCCAATCTTTTCCATTGACATAATGCGATGAAAGCACGATATATACATCTGTATTATCCATGCTGTCAATTTGTGATATGATAATACGTCTTTTATCAACCAATTCATCTACAAGTGTCTGAACCTCATTCTGCAAATCAACAATCTTCGATACCGCGCTCCCCATTTTGTCGGGATTGCCGGATGATTGCACATCCACCTCTTTCGGAGATATAGATATAGAAGTTGCCATATCGGATAGCCTTTTGATTTCTTCCAGCTTATTTGCAATCGCATGGTCAATTCTGCTTATCTGCGAAAGATATTTGTCTGTTGTCATATCCTAATACCTCCTAAATGGGTTTACTGCCGCTTCTACCTTTGCGGTATTGTTTGGGTTCTCTATAAACATTTCAAGCTGGGTTAAACCGTCTGCCGCATCGTCATGTTCATTACCGCCAATACTTACAAACATAGAAAGTTCATCCATAGCCGCTTGATATTCGTCATTTCTGTAATATCTTGTTACTCCAAGATCTGAATCTTTCTTCATTTGTTCCTGCGTCGGTCGGTGCGTATCAAGAAATATGAATTTTCTCTTAACATCACCGGAATACGCTATGATCTTCGACAACTTTTCAACCTTGTTTGGGGCTTTTCTGCTTGTGCATGAACATTTATAGTCCTGTTCCTGTAACTTTTCATCTACATATTGGCAATACAAATCTCCTCCTGTATTTCCCTCAAATCTTGTCTGCCGAATCTCATTCCCGATAATTCGTCCAACAACAAGAGGGATTGTTACCTCTTTTGGACCTTTGTTGAATACCCAATCGTAAATATAAACATCACCGTTTTCATATTCTGCTCCAATCGGCATTGACAAGCTATCGCCGCCGCCCCAAGCAACATCCACAACTCCAATGCGCCGGAAATCTCCATCCGGCAGGATTCCGTTAAATAGTCTCAAATCCGTATAAAGCAATCCCTCGCGGACATATGGTTGTTGCATAAACTTAGCCATCCATTCGGCATTATCAAGCTTATCTCGCATATCCCGATAGTATTCCGTGGAAAATCCGTTGATTTCATACGCGAAATTGCTTTCGTCATTTTCATTAAGTGCCGGAATCTTACGGAATCGGTATTGTGTGTCATGCTCATATTGCTTTCTCATGCGCTCCAATGGGTCTAAAACATTCCAAAGGGTACCAACCATCAATTCCCTTGCACCGTCATTTTTACGGTCAACCATCTTGTTTAGGTACTCTTGGTATGTGTTTTCCATTCGAGTAGGACTTAATGAATGTTCTCGATCACGCACCAAGTCATCGACATACAAATATCCATCTTTTGAAACATCGACCGCTCCTGTCCATGTTCCATCAATACCACGGCACGTTACGGTTGCGAATCTGTCCGGATCTCCAAGCGTAATTGTAAATTCATCAGCACTTTTGTCCGTTGGAAGTGCTGCGTTTGCGTATTCCGGATGCCAATAAGCAAAAAGTTCCGCAAAGGTATATTCTTCTGTGGTAAAAAGATTCATCAGTTCTTTGTAAAATCCTTTTGCCAAAATACCGGAGTGACCACCCATAGCACTATGACTGTTCGGTCTGCGCAATGCCACCCACGCAAGGAAGAAAATACAGATAGTCGATTTACCTACACGCGATGGCATTGATAATCCGTAAAATTTAATCTTCCGGTTTTCCAAATCTTCAAGATCTTGGGCAACTATATTCAGCGTCTTGCGTCGTGGATAATAAAACCGTTTACTCCAATTCCTTTTTCGCTCCATAAAGTAAATGAAACTCTCAAAACGATAAAAGCTCTCTAACCGCAAGACTTCATAGAACTGATCCACAAGTTTGTATCCGCCTTTAATGTCGTGATTCTGCGCATATCGTTCAAGTTCCCATATGCTACCGCCCGCATTTTTCTGCGTAAATTCATTGATTAAAGCCTTTGTTCTTTCGGTTATAGTCAATCCGTAGTCAACGTCTTTTTCCGTCCGAATTGCCACATTGCACGCTTTCAAAAGGGCATCTATTACCTGTTCATCAACGCCTTTTTTCTTTATGTAGTTTTCATATCCATTTACTGCATTGATTAACTGCTTTGAAGCCAAATAAAAAGCACCTCCGCAAAAGCAGAAGTGCCTTGACCTCTGCCTATAATTTTTCTAGGTTAGCGACTAACTCCATTTGTTAGCCGGTAAATATATTGTTAGATTGTTGGCATTGCGTCATTGCAAATCGGATGTAATTTCTGCACAAGTGCATTATAATCATCAATTACATACCTTACCGGAATCGTATATGCTTTAATGCCATATTTATTTGCTGTTTCCATTTCAATGCAACAGCCGTTCCAATCGTAGCTCTCACATATTCCCATGAATACATCAGCCTGTGCCAGCTTCTTAAGGCTCTCGCCTAAAAACCATACAGCTTCTTTGCTGTCTTTAGGTGGGTTATCCTCAATGTAGCTGTCGATAAGTTCTAACTCTTCGCCCTCATATATTTCAGCAATCTTTTTCATCTTCTGAATACTTGCTTTGATTTCTTCCTCTGTTCTGCCTTTTATCGGCACGCTTACAAATAATTTTTTCATAAAATCTCCTTTCCGCTGATAATCAGCAACTAAACATTTACTAAGCATTCGCAAGTCTTATTTCTGTTTCATAATCTTTAAATCTGTAACAATCACGCATTTCTTCAATGCAGTTATTCATCTCTGATATTTTCATAATCTCGCCCCCCTAAATTCTTGCGACTACGTGTTCTTTTGCAATTTCTTCTTTTTCCGGGTCGTAAATAACCGAACCGTTTTTATCAGTTTTCAGTTTATCAAATTCACAAGTAACCTTTATGCCATCCTTGTTACTGCATTCTGCGCGATAGTCAATAACACATACCTTCTTCTGCCATTTTCCGTTAGCATAAATCTTTGTGTAACCACCTTTTCTAGTTTTGATTATGATTTTTGAACGCGTTTTCTTCATTTCCAATGCACCTTGAACCCTTTCTTTTTATACTCCTCTACGGCTTTTTTAAGGCTCATATCGTCCTCATACTTTTCATTCAGCATAATCACCACATTGCCTTTTTCAATGCCATATATGTTGCAATCCGCAAGTTTCTTGGCTGTTCCAAGGATAGCTTTTACCTGCTTGCGGCTCATTTCATAGGTTTTGGCTCCCATATTAACAATCATTCCTCATAAACCTCTCAAAATCTTTCCTGCACTTAGGGCATAATTCATAAGTTTTCTTAAGTTTTCCGCAAAATCTTGTTTTGTAAAGCTCGCACGAAATTTCATCTTCTGTAAATCTGGCTACCGGTTCTGAATATATACCACACGGCACATATTGTAGCTGTTGTCTTGGCTTGAATTTTATTTCAGCACCGCACCTGTCGCAAGTGTGCCATTCTTTTTGATGTTTCATATAAACCACCCTCACTTATCACATTCGTTTCCCGGAATGAATGTTCTTTCACCTCTACAAGCATCTTCAAAAGTCGTAATTTCTATTGAACATCCGCAGCTAACCGGGTCTAATGGACAATTTTCATGATTAATACATGTGCGTAAAATTTCTTTTTCCTGCTTCATCATTCCACCAACTTTCAAACTAATCCTAGCATATACAAAATATCAAGTTCCGATATTTCTTTTGTGCCCTCTCTTGTGTGCGTAAGAATTTCTTCCATCGAGTATTTTTCCATATCGTTGCACTTACTCTTATCAAAATTGTTTGAAAAACAGTAATGTAGACAATACCCATATCCGACTCCAAGTAGAGTACCATGAATACTTTTACAGACAACATTGTAATTTTCTGTTTTTAAAATATCATGTTCTCCATCTAAGAAACATTCTTTTCCGTTGTTGTCCATTTTCTCTTTGAGATATTCAAGAAAAATTCTCATTTCTTTTTCTGAATCGGAAATGTACAAAATAGAATCCTTCTCTCTATCATCAATTATTTGTTTCGATTCATTATCACAAAATTCACACATTCTTATCCACCACCAAACTATTTATGATTCTTCCACCAAAACAACACTTTTCCGCAAGGAATACTGTGCGACTGATGCATAAATCCTTCTGAACCCTCATAAACAATTACAGAGTTAAAATCAATGCGGTCTTTAAATAATTCACAATTTTTAGTAACTTTTTCTAAAGCATAATTGATTGCTTCATCATAGGTCTTGAACCATTTTTCCGCTGCGCCATATGCAAGCGCGCAAGTTCCGCTCTCGTCAAATACGATATATCCGTCTTTGCTTTGTGTTAATTCATTCATTCATTCTTCCACCTTTCTGTACGGATTAAAAAATTCTTTATCCTGTCCGATTCCAAGATGTTCTCTCAATGAAAAATTAGTTATCCGCTCTCGATTAAAAGAATTTCTTGAAATATAATTTTCCAACTCTCCATCTTTCCATCCGTCCGTACTTGTCATAGAATCATAAATCCGTTTATATTCTCCGGTCAGTTTGTCAAATTCAAACCATCCCAAATCAAGCGTTGTTCCGTAATCATAAAATCCCCTGTCAGACCACTTTCTGACATAATACATTAACTGCTTGTACGAAAATCCAAGCCTTTCAAAAATATTCCCAATAGCTCTTATGCTCAATTCTCGATTGCTTGAAGGCAATTTTCTTTTCTGCTCATTCACGCAAGCTCTAAAAAATATTTTTTCTAATGGTTTCATTATTACACCAGCTTTCTACCACAGATAGGGCAAAAATTAACTTTTATATATCCAAGACAACCGCTATCTCCTGTGTCGATCAACAAGCCAAATCCATTTTCGTCTTTGAAAATAAAATCTCCACCAGCGTATCTTTTTTCGTAATATTCATCATTATTCATTGCTATGTTTTTGCAAAAATCACACATATTACACCTCAATCAAAGTAAATTTTCTTATTGTTTTTGGAATCTCACGATGCAAAATGCCATCTGTATCAAAATATGGTTCGCTGTTTAATAACTGCTTGCGTTCTACATTTTCTAGATATACTCTGCTTGTTTTCCCACAAATCGTGATTTCTCCGAACATTTCCCCTATTTCAGCCTTGAATCCGCTTACATCATATTGAGTTTTGCAATAAGGGCACACCTTTTTATCTGTTTCGATTGGTGCGCCACAATTCACGCAGTTTGTCATATTTTGTACCCCAATCATAGCAAAAATCGGAATCCTCGCGAGATTCCGTATCTTTCGTTTGATATAAACATTCCGCAATGTTTTTATCATCAAATAGCGACACAGGGAATCGAACCCTGTCAGTTCAAACCATGCCAACCGCTTTCAAATCTGCAATTTCTAATCACGGAAGGGTTTTCTGTTTCCAATAATACCGCTACCATCCATAAGTCTCCCACCGACCGGAACTATTGCAGTAGCACCCGACTAAGTGGAGATAAAGACGAGCACGCCCGGAAAGCATCGAACTTTCTTTAGAGGTTTTGGAGACCTCTTTCTGACCAACAGACAGACGTATATAACGCAGCCAAACCATAGACCGTCTGCAAGCAAACAGCATAATTTCAACCGCGTTAAGCGCAGTGTGTAGGACTCGAACCCACAAGGCGAACAAACGCCCGACCGGATAGCAACCGGCTCCAATTCCATTATGGGAACACTGCAAAATAAACATGATTAAGGTTTCCCTTTATTCATCACAGATACAGTCATATTCAGCCACCGTGGAGATAAGTCTGAGCTTCCGGGCGCGACCCTTTGCTTCTTACCCCTGTCAAGCACGAATGGGATTGATACCCACAAATTTCACGGTTCGTTCAGAATGTTTTGGTTAAGCAAACCTTACTTATTTGTTTCTGCCATACCGCTACTTTAACGAATTTCTTGTGTTATACTCCGGCTTCCCGGATTCAAGGCAAACTGACTTAATGAGTTTTCCGCATATAGTCCGTGGTCTCTCACACCACACACATCAACGGATTATTCTTGCACAGCAAGCGTCTATTATTCGTCAGCCACAAGGATTCTGCCTTTGACTTCTCTATGACGATACACCACACAGAATTGTTGATAGTTTCTATCTTCTTGCTTAAAATCACTTTCAAGCAAAAGCTGTCAGCCAATCCAATATCTCGAATTGGAACAACTCATTGCCATGTGTCTCGGCAGGATTGAAAAATCCATCTGCACCGAGGTAATCATGTTTAAATGGGGAAGATAGGAATTGAACCTACAATGTTTACCACTTGGGAACTGATTTACAGTCAGCCGCAACGCCGCCAATCGTTGCCGCTTCCCCAGAACCGCCACAAGACGGTTAGCAATATGTTTTACGTGCTATGCGTTACACGATCATGTGCCTTTGGTAGATGCATGATAGAATACCACCGGACGGTCTCGCACCGTCCTTAACAGAATCGTCCTAGTGGCGAAAGGAGGAACCCAAATGCTTGAATCACTCAACCAAGGGTTCAAGTACGTATGGAAAACATACGTGGCTACATGAAACGTCAACATGCAACCGATTAGGTTACCTGGATTCGAACCCGGAATGCAGGAATCAAAATCCTGTGCCTTACCGTTTGGCGATAGCCCATCATTTCCAAATGACCATAATATTCATTGCAAAGATCGCGTATGAAAGCAAATAACCAATTGCGTTTGAATTGTCTTTTTGTTTTACCTGTCCTCCCATAAGTCCAAGTATTACAAGGGCATCTATCGCCGTAGCGATTATATTTAAAATCATATCAATATCTCCCATCCTCAAAGCTGTGTTCCTGTTTGAATCGTTCCATTTCATTTACGCTCATACCGAAGATCCCGGCAGATGAATCAGAGTCCGTATGTTCGAAATACTCGCCCTGCTGTGGAAACATAAACCGGAACATAGCGTAATTTGCAACATCACACAGATATTCAAGGTTTCCGGTCTCTTCAAACTTGGCAAGGCACATTTTCAAACTTTCGATTGCATCAACATTTCCGGTAGAAAAGTTCATTCTTGCCGGTCCGTATTTGTAATACGACTGTTCAATCAAACCTTTGCGCTTTTCATCAAAAGCTGTGGAATACTCGGTTTTCATCAATGCTTCATTCATTTCTGTTTCCCCTGTTTCTGTTCCCAGAAATCACATGAATGGCTGTATTCAACGAAGTCAGCGGCATAATCGCTTTCGGCGTTTGAACAAACATAACCGTTTGTCTTGACACATAAGCCATATTTACATGTGCCGCAACATTCTTTGCACTCTACCATTACACATCGCCCTCCGCTCTGTGGTTTGCTTTTTCGATGTCAAAGCCTTCCGGGTAACGCGCCTTAAGCTTGTCTACATTCATTTGCATTATTTCATCAAGGCTCCAGCCGAAGGATTCGCAAAGCATTGCAAGATACCAACAAATATCGCCAGCTTCTTTCTTTGCGTGGTCAATATCAAGCTGTTTCTCGTGGAAAATCCACTTTTTAATCATGTCGTTGAACTCTCCAACCTCGCCGGATAACCCCAAACAAGAATTGAAGATGCCGCCAAGGTCATAATCTTGCAACGCAGATGCGATATTGTTCTTTTTGCAAAATTTAAGCAAATCAAGTTTATCCGAAATTCTTTCTGTCGCTTTGCGATCATTTGTCCGCATTGCTAAAGCCTGATACTCATTCCCGGTCATATATCATTCTCCTGTCCGAAACACTTTTTTGTTTTTAAAAAATTTTTGGAAATTTAGTTGCGATTCGCAACGTGAAAGTGAATTGTTATAAATTTATTATAGCCTATTTACGGTGAAAGTCAATGGGTGTTGTTGTAAGTGGCTTTTTATTTTTTGAGGTATTTAAGGGACTTAGTAGCCGCCCGGTGGCCTTTCTGTCAGACCCCCTCCCCATCCTTTTCTTGCAAACATGGAAATCTAAAATATTTTCCGTTTCGTTTTGTTGTCATTGTGTGAAAATCAAATTGTTTTAATACAATTCATGTCATACCCTTGTAACTATTCGCAAAACCTAACTTTTCCGAATAGTTCACGAATAGTTAAAACGCTACACCCCTTGATATTACTGCATTTGCGAATTGTAGAATAATCACACACAATTTAAACCGTATTATTTGCCGCTGCATCCGTGAATTGTGTATCAATTGCGTGCAATTCTTGACTCTTTTTCTCGTCCAATCTTGGCAGCTCCTGCGCTGTGATTGCCTTGCGTTGCGTGGCATTATCGCCAATGCCGGGCTGATTCATGCCGAATTCATTATTTCCCACGAACATGGTGCCCACAGGGCTATTGGAATCATATGCACGATCTAGGATACAATCCTTACGGGATCGCTGCAATTTTTGCCACATCTTGAAAGTCAGCGAACTTGGTTCATCACTAGCCCATATATCCATTGTGTTCGTAGGTATATTACAAAAATAACTAAATGCTACCGTACTTACCAACTTGCTATACACATTGGAGATGTATATATAATAATCACAAAGTTTATATAATACCTCTCTGTCATACCTGTTACAGTTAGTCGGTATAGTTGCATTACCAAGAGGTTTCAAAGTCTTGTCTTTTAATACCGATGTATCCGGAAATAAATGCATACCAACATACTGCATTACAGCTTTCCATTGTCTCTGTCCAGCCTTTAACAGATCATCGATGTGAAATTCTATACAAGCGTTGTCTATTAAGTCTTGCACAGTTGATGTGTATATTTGTACTGTACCTAGATCCACTATAAGTCTTGTAATATCTACACTCTCTATATCCTGCATATATTCCACACCTCCAATCTGTTAATCTCTCTGCTTTTGGTATACACTATTTCCGGGTTTAAAGTCAAGCCTTAATTTTTACGGTGGTATTATATACTTACGCCGCGCGCGTATGCGGATATACACTTACTATAAACCTATAGGCTTTAAATACAGTGTATTATTATTAATTTAAAAGATTAAGAAAAAGAGAGAGAAAGAGAAACATAGTTCTGAAAAAGCGACGTCAGACGATTGTGTCGCCTTATGTCAGACGATTGTCAGACGATTTTTACCAAAAACTGATACTATTCTATCATTTTTTGACTTATCAAAGACCTAATGAGCCTAGCTTTGTTTATAAAAAATTAAGAAAAATTTTATAGTTTGTTTACGGTTTTTGGAGATTTTGTAAGATATTCCCGGACGCGTTGTTTATTTTGGACATGGCAAAAAGAAAAGGCAGCCGGAAAAGCTGCCCTTTGTTTGAAAATATTCAATTACGTTCTTATTGCTTCTGAACCAGCTCGTAAACCAATGCGTCAATACGTTTTTCCATTTCGTCAAACTCGCAAGTCTCATTTTCCTGAAACGCTGGCATTAACATATAATTTTCGAATTCTTTCGCTGTATCGTTCCATTCTCCACCGGTTGCAAAAGATAAATCCCCATTCTTCAATATTGCCAAGCTATCGACATTCATCTGCGATTCGACCAATTTTCTGGCATATACGGAAATCGGCTCACCGCTTGGCAGCTTATAATTATCGCCTGTAAATTCCCATTCGCTTCTAATTTTTATGATTTTCTTGAACTCGTTTCTTTTCATGGTGCTTTCCTCTCTTTCTTGGCTTTCGCCTTTGCTCTATTTCTTTGATCTGTCTATACTATAACACACATATATCACTTTTGCAAGTGATATTTTATTTTTTTTGCAATTTCTTTTTCAGTTCCAAATCTTCCGGACTCTCTACATATATAAAGATGTCTTTCGGCTGCATATCCAAAAGCAGACAAAGATTATTAATGCTCTTTGCATTTATATTTGTGTCCTCACGTTTTATTTTTTTGAGCGTTTCTTGACTTAACAATCCGCTTGTTTTAGCCATGTAGGAGTTAAAGCCGATGCGCTCCAACGCGTCCCCTACATCAAATCTGTATTTTAGCATTGCGTACCTTCCTTTCTATATAGATTTTCTTAAATCAATCATACTTTTCCTATCTGGAAAAGTCAAGAAAAATATTTCTAAAAAAAGTGATATTTACTATTGACTGTCACTAAATTTAGTGATATGATACAAGCATCAAATGAAGCACAGAAAGCGAGGAAAACAACATGAAAGATATGAAAGCGGCAGAAGCATTATTAGAAAGCAAAGGTTATTATATTTCGAACCAGTTTGACGGTTTCGCTACTCTTCCAGATGAATATGAATTGAGCGACGTAAACGGAAACGTTGTTATTGATCATTTGAGTGAAGCACAGATTTTACAGATTTCGGAAATTTTATAGGGAGGGCTTAAACATGAGAAAGACGGGAATGCGTTTTACATGGGAAACAACAAAGAACGGTGACGCGATCAACGAACTGAAAAAGAACGGAATCGCGTTTGAGTATAACCACTTCGGGGAACTCACAGCCGACTTTTACGGAATCGGCATTTTTGAAAAAGTCGATTTTGAACACGTCCAAGGCGATGTATTTGAAATCTGCATAGCATAGCCGAAACGCTCCGATCTGGAGCGTCAGCCGCGGGATGGTCTCCCGGCTCTGATGATGGCAGACCAGAAAACGAAAGCGAGGTTTTTGAACATGGAAAAATATATAATGGTTGCAACAAATGAACAGATAGAAAGGAGCAAGGCGCGCAGAAAAGTCATTGAAGCATTGGAGTATAACCCAATGTGCTACAACTGTAAGAGTTTTGGAAAGTCCTGCAAAGGGTCAACAAATAAAGTATATAGCGGATGCGTCTATAAAGAGGTTGACGAATCGAAACCGTCTATATATACACAGATTTTAGAACAAGTGAAATAGTCGAAACCGCCACTCCTGGCGGTCTGCAGGAACTGCCCCACCTGCACTGATGAGACAGGGCACACAATGAAAGGATGGTTGATTTTATGGCTACAGTTAAATTACAAGGAATTTATGAAAGAAGAAACGCTATCCCGGCGGCAGAACTCAAGCCGGGCATGGTTACAGTTTGGAATTTTGGATACACCGAGACGGTAAAAAGCGTTGAGCCTACCAAGAGCGGAAAAAGCGTCAGATGCGTTATTATTTCCGACGAAAGTGGAAAAGAATACACGCGAACAATGCGAAACGATAGACTTGTAGCAATCGCATAGGCAAGGGCGGCTTTTCCGGGGTTCGATTCCCCGGCTTGCCATTACTCAAAAATGAGCAAATAAAAGGAAAGAGGTATAAGAAATGGAAGAAAGATATATTTTGCACACGGGAAAAGGTGTGCAGATCGTAACAGAATCGCAAGCAATTAACAACGCGCTAGATCAAGAAAAAAGCGGCATTATTCCGCGTTACTCATTCCGGGATTATAAAACCGGTGAAAACCTCACACCGCCCGGATGGCTCGTGTGGTCAACTTTTGCGGACGGTTGCGGCGTTGTGTACCGCAGATCTGACGGAAAAATGATTATAACAACAGGATTCCAAGGGGATTTTGTTGTAATTTAAGGCGGTACTCTTCCGCCCTATTTCGCGTGTCTGGTGCATCCGTTCCGGTTCGATTCCGGGAGCGCGGACTACATGGAAATCGGTTTCCATGCGCAAATTGACAAATAAACGTAACACAAGGAGGTGGGAAAGATGGCAAAATATGAGTATATCGGAAAAAGGGAAATCATGCGCCGGGTGTCTGCCCTTGGTTATCTGGCAATATCCGGAAAAACGTGCGGCTACTCGAAGTTCGAGGGTGTGGAATGGGTGGAGTCTGCAAAAACCAAAATAACCGTCCAACGTGGCGGTGACTGGATGCAGATCACGCAAATACCGGAAAACATAACACACACTTACAGCCGGTACGACGGGAAAAACTATCTTGACAAGTGGTAAAATGCGGTCTATGCTAGACTATAACTACAGCCGGGCAAGCGTCTTCTGGCGTTTGCCTGTGATCGGCAATAACATCAAATATCATCAATGAATTATCTATATATGACATAGAATATAGTGTATTTGTGTTATTTGCGGAATGCCGCAGATAATTGCACGTTTGTTACACGTTTTTGAGAATCTGTGAAAATGGAATCTTGACCCCAAAAACGCTACCCCAGGGGGGTACAAAAAAATTACGAAATATTTTTTGGGGCGCTGGAAAAATTTTCTTTCATCAAAAACCCGCCAGTTAGGCGGGTTTTCTTATTTCTTCTCTTTCATTACAATTTCTAAATCAAGCCCCAATGCATCTGCAATCTGCCGCATTTCCTTTTCTGAAAAGTTGTCACGTTTCATTTTTTGCGAAAGATTTTGTGAGATATTCCCGGACGCGTTGTTGTTTTTTGGATATGGCAAAAAGAAAAAGACAGCCGGAAAAGCTGCCCTTTGTTTGTGAATTATCTTTTATCTGTTATATATATGCCCTAAATACTCTTTTGGGTACCTTCTAACTCTATTCATGTGTATCTGTATGATAGTTTCTGCCGCTTCCCTTAATTCTGGATAAAACGATACAACCTCCATGATATACTCTGGCGCGTGTCCGGTATCGCGCTTATAGAAAACTCTATAATCATCAACATTATAATCATCCCCAATATCCAACAATATCTTGTGGTACAGTTCCTTTCTGCTGATCCCATAGGCACTACAAATCTGCTTAAATAGAGGTTCATGGTCTTTCATCCAAGTGTTAGCCAACGATGGATAATGACCTTCATGCGGTTGCGGTACATCACTTCGATTTATCACTTCGTTTTGCAACTTTCCACAATTGAAATATGAGCTTACAAGTCTTCTTTGCACTTTCCAAGACAAATCATCATGGAATGACTTTACAAGCATTAAATATCCTGTTTCTGTAAATAAAAAGACTTTCAAATTCGGGTTCCCTTTTAACGGTTCGGAATTAGGGACGAAATTCGTCCCGAACTCTTTTCTTGTTAATTCAAAGTAATCTTCGTTCAAAATAAAATGTTTTCTATTTTGTTTAAAACTACGCTTTGCCGTTCCGTTAGGTCTTTGATGTACTCTGTCTATATCATTAAAAGTTACAACCCTTTGAGAATCCCAAACTTTGATTGCTGGAATTTCCAATTTTTCTAATTCCTCCATTGCTTTCTCCTTTCTCTTTAGTTTTTGAACAAATCATTTCCGTTTTACCAACAAATTACTTATTTTCTAAGCTGTTTAAATCTTTTACAACCAATTCAGAAACATAAGCATTACAACTTTTTCCGGTCAATACTTTTATCCTGTTTTTTGTCCCCTTTGGTAAATTAACTGCTATTCTGTCAAACTTGTTATTGTAATTCTGAATAGCTTTCTTTGTATACTCTGGAGTTTTTGCCATTGTCTCACCTCTTTTAATATTCAATTTATATAAACATATTATCAATTATCGTTAAATATGTCAATATTCAAGTTATATAATCAGCTATGCGTATAATCATATATTCAACTTATATAATATTCACAATAGCCACACAAATTCAACTTATATATTTTGGTTATATTGTCGGTTGAATATTCAACTTATATATGTTACTGTATATTCATCAAGAAAAACACAAAACAGAAATGGAGAGAAACAATTATGGAAGAATTATTAAAAATTGCTTATGAAAACTTTTTAGACACAAACGATGTAAACAATTCAAAGAGTGTAAGAATTATCAATTCTGCTTGCTACAAGATGTATGATTCGGTTGACAGCCTTAAGGATGTGTTGAGCGAAAAACTGTATAACGACATTAGCGATAAGATAAGGGATGGTGTTTGCGACATTCAAGAAGCGGCTTTTATTGCTGGATTCGCGTGTTGCGCAAAGTTCCTTACAAATGGCAAAACAGACTTGTTACCAAACGAATAGAATTGAAAGGAGAATATTAAAATGGATGAATTTATTAAAATCGTATGTTCAAGTCAGCTTGACAATGAAACCGGAAATGCCTTTGTTGAATACTTCTCACCCTTAACAGAGAAGCTGAAAGGGTTATTAAGTGAAAATTTATATTCAGAGTTCGAGGAACTGCTTTTTAGTTGCTGTGCAAAGAATAATGATTTTTACATGACGGAAGGCGCGAAACTCGCTATAGAAATAATGAAAGGTTCTTACATTCCGAAAGTCTGATACAATTCCGGCGGCAATTCAAACCGCCGGATTTATTTTTGACCTAGCGCAACGATGTTTTCTTTCGTGAAAATCAAAGAACGCGCCGCATAGTCACTTTTGCTCAACTCTTCTATCAGCCTTTCCCTAGTCATTTCCGGATTCGTCCGGTGCACGTACTGTAAGAGTTCTGAAATTTTATCCATTATGCAACAACCTCCATAAGTTCAATCAATAGTCTGTCTGCTATTTCAAATACTTCTCTTCCGTATGTAGCCAAGAAGTCTGCTACAATTTCCTCGGTATCAATATCCATGTATACATTATACGAAAGACAGAACGCATGACATAATTCGTGACATAACACACGGTCAAGGAATTTTCCGCGTAGATCATCCGCAAGATATATCGTTTGCGTGTCTCTGTCGGTCATGCCTACCGTTCTGCTTCCATCACTTCTCTGTAGCATATCGCTATGAAGCGATACTTTGACCAAATTCCAAACTTTATTGTTTATCGTGAACAATTTACCACCTCACAAACAAAGAGGGCAAAATGCCCTCTCTATTACATTTTCGTGACAAGCGTAGTCAGCTTTGTCTTAGTCAGTTGTTTCTCTTCTGGGGACATACCGGAAAACAGTTCTGTCACATCTTCCGAAAGAGATTTCATGTACTTTTCGAGTTCTTTCATCTTTGCGTCCTTATCTTCCGGTGAATTTCCGTTATGCATTTCCTTTGTCTCCATGTAACTTCTCCGGCTCATACCGGCTCTGCCCTCTCTTGCATCGTGAGTACCGGTACTCATGCCGTTATTTCCGCTCATAGGCTCTGAATAATACATCTTTCCAATACTCATTCGGTCAAGGTCTCTCATTCGGTCGTATTCCGGCATTCTCTCCCATTCGTGGTAATCTTCCGGCATCTGATGATAATATGGCGGTTCTATATATCCTCTGCGTGTTCCGCGCCCCTTCGGTGCGAATCTGCCATTTGAGTACCGGTACTCATTGTAGTATCTTCTTCCCGGATAATCCCCAAATTCTTCCGCCATGCGCATGATTTCTTCGTTTTCAGACTTTTTCATGGCTTCAACAATGTTATAGTCCTTGTCAAAGCATACGATGTTCTTTGCAATCTCCGTCCAATCCTTGAGATCATCAAGGTTTTGTCCCTCAAAATTTTCAATTCCGATGCCGTCAACTTTAGCCTTGACGCATTCCATTATCTGTTTAGCCCATTTGTGCATATGTTTTTACCTCCACAATCTAATATAATTTGTTCTATATCGTCTCTTTTATTTACCAATACTTCTTTCAATAAAGTTTTATACTCTATTTTTTCATCTCTTGATATTTGCCTTAAATCAGTTTCCTTTCCTTTGTAGTGAACTCTACAAAACCCTTTCAAATTCATAGCAATCTCAAAAGGAAGTTCTAAATCACAAATCCTATGGTGCATAATTCCATATTTAAGATTATACATCTCACATAATTCACTTAACGTCTTTCTTTCTCCGCGGTAATCGATATAAATATTTCTGCTTGTATTATTGCATTGCTCTTTTTGCGTAATCCAACGACAATTTGACGGTTCATAATTTCCATTAAAATCTATTCTATCTATAGATAAATTCTCTTTGTACCCATTTTTTATAGACCAATTATAAAAATTTTGAAAACCGCCTTCTCCTTGCCATTCATCACATACTTTGACGCCTTTAGCACCATACCACTTATACGCCTTATCTTTTCTGTTTTCACATCTTCTTCTCATTGAACACCAAACCTCGAACAATTTGCTGTTACTCATATTATGCGTAGTCAGTTCATTTATATGGCGATTTCGATTTTCATTGTTGAGGCACCCACAGCTTTTTGTATATCCCCCTTTGAGTTTTGAACTTTCAACAGTTGTTTCTTTTCCACAAACACATCTACATTTCCAATATACTTTTTTACTATTATTCCTATATACTCTTTTAATAACTGTTAGCCTGTTAAATGTCTTGCCTGTCAAATCATCAAAATTATATGCCGTCATTCCTTTTTTAAAAGCCATCTTTCAATCTCCTTTATACGTATATACTTATTTACGTATATTATAACAATTTTGCATATTTACGTCAATACGTATTTATGGTATACTGTTAAAAAGGAGGTTTTGCAATGTCTAAAATCAAATTCACAACCACAATAGAAAGCGAATTGTTGGAAAAGATTAAAATTCAAGCAATCAAAGAGCATCTTTCTGTATCAGCAATATTAGAAAGACTTATTATCGAATACTTATCAAGCTTGTCTAGTAACGATTAAATTAGAATTCTGCACTTCAATAGCCTGTGTAGATGTATTCTGTACCGCTACTGTACTGCAACAGCCACAAGGTACATCAACGTATGCCTGTGAACTAATATTCTGTAAATTTTGTGCTGCGGCTGGCGTTACGATCATCTTTGTTGACTGCAAAGGCTCTCCATCAACCGCGATTGCAAGCGAAATCTCTCCAACTGTGCCACCTGTCGGTATCTGAATGTTGCCGGAATACGATACCAAAAATCTAGCCTTGCACTGATTGGTGATACCTCTTAGCTTGATAATTCCGCTTCCCTGTCTGTGTACGATACATTTTGTTCCATTTACTGCCGTTTCTGTAAATGCAACATCTTCTCCAGCGGCAACGGTTTGTAATGCAATTCCTGTTACTTCCATTATTTTTACCTCTCTTCCATAAAAATAAGGGCAAACATTATAGTCTGCCCTTTGGTTATAAGTAATACTGCATAGCAGACATGATCGAGTTAAACTCAATTAAGATACTCAATTATTTAGTTTTAGCAGCCACATCCTGTGTTGCATCCGCATCCATATGCATAAGCATTTGGGTTAGGTACGACATATGCCGGAATAGCAGACGGATTTACTGCATTGATAATCTGCTGTGTCTGAGCTGCCATCTGAGTTGTAAGTAATGCACTCTGACGATCCTGTGAAGCCGCTCTGCGAAGGTCGCTATTTTCTGCCTGTAAGGAAGAAATTTTTTCATTGCAGAGATAATCAAGAATAGCGCGTGTTCCTGCATTCTGACTGTCAATAATATCTCTCGTGTTGCTGTTCATGGTGTTCTGCAAAGCGCAAGTGTTCTGTGCCATGTTGTAGTTTACGCCCTGGATAGCTTCTCTTGTTTCACAGCAGCAGTTAGCAAGCTGTGACTGTAATGCGTTTGTATTCTGCATATTAGCGACTGTATCAGCATTGATAGCCTGCTGAATGCCGAAACCTGTCTGTAAAATGTTTGTGTTGATTCCGTTCATGCCGTTTTGCACTGCATAGAATCCGTCACAAAGACCATTTGAAATGCCATCAAGTTTTGACACAACCGCCTGATTATCAAATCCGCGCTGGATTTCGCTTCCGACACCACCATTCATTCCGTTTCCTCCGAATCCGTTACCGAATCCACCCCATCCGAAGATGGCAAAGATAACGATGATGAACCATAACCATGAGCCTTCTGCGCCCCATCCGTTGTTATTTCCGTTTCCGTCAATGTTCGCAACAAGCGGAACGGATGCACAATTACCTGTGTTAAACATAGAATTTACCTCCATAATTCATTTTTATATACATAATCTTGCAAGAATTAGTATCACATTCCTAATTGGCTTTTAAACGACTCAAAAGCCTTGTCTGCGTCAATTCCCTTTTCTTTGCACAGATTCCTAGCCATCTGCTCGATGCCCTTGGAATCTCCCTTTTGTGCCATTTGCATAGCATTGCGCGCCATAGGGTTGCTCATTACGCTGTTATTCCCCATCATTTGTTGTAAAAACTGCTGTGGGTTTCTCATTCCTTGTAACATCTGCATAGGATTCATTAAGACTCACTCTCCTTTTGTGTTCGTGAAGATTTTCTTTGCGTTTGCGAAGATAACTTATCTTCCAACTCTTCCATTTTTCCAAACAAACAATCCAATTTGTCAGTAATAGCCTTTGTCGCATCGTCAGACAGCCCTATTTCAATTCTTTTATCATCACTCGAAGAATCTGCCATCTGCTCATTAAAAGGCTTGTAAACGGTCTTTCTGATTGTTCCATTGGCATCCCATTGTTTTGCTACGATTGCGCTCATGTCCTGCATTGGGAAAAACGCAACGCTTCCATCCATAGGTACATCATTTGCCATGATTGCTGATTCCGACTGCACTACTTTTCCTTGGATTCCAAGAAACTGCGGTTGCATCTGCGGAATCTGTGGCTCTGGTTGCTGAAACCTCTGCATTGGGTTGTACTGATAAGCGGCATAGCTTGGGTTTGGGTTAAATGCCATATTCTGATTTTGCATCTGATACATTCTCTTCCTCCAATACTTCCTTGATTGCGTGAATCATCGCTGACTGATACACAAGCGGAACCTTTGACACATCTTCTCTTGTTAAGATTTTTTCAAGAATTTCATCCGTAAATAACATTCCGCATCCCTCCTATGCTTATATTTTTGCATAAAAAAATACGGTTCTTCCGCAAAAAATAAGCAGAAAAACCGCATAAAAAAAAGACGCTCAATGCGTCCAAACTTCCATAGTAATCATATTCAATTAACTTTTAGCACTTGTACAAGAAACTCCTTTCTTTAGTATAATCAAGGCTTCCAAGCCTTTTTTGATTACCTTTTGATTACTTTTTGATTACTCTCTTTCCCCTAATCTATAGAAAACCTTGATTTTATGCGGTTTTCTGAAAGCCAATAAGGGGACTCGAACCCCTGACCCACGCATTACGAATGCGTTGCTCTACCAACTGAGCCATATTGGCAAAACGTACTTGTATATAATACCAAAACCGATTCAGAAAATCAACTGTTTTTTCATAAAATTTATATTAAAAAAAGATTGACTTTTCACATGGATTCTGTAGAATAGAAATTGTTGAGTTTATAATCAGTAAACAAAAAATCAACTAACAATCATGTTTCATAAATTTACGGGAGGCATGCCATGGACATTGGACACCGCATGAAAGAACTGCGCATCCAGTACGGACTGACGCAACAGGAGCTGGCGGACCGTGCCGAGCTGACCAAGGGCTTTATCTCACAGTTGGAACGAAACCAGAACTCTCCGTCCATCGGAACTCTTCTGGATATCATCCAATGCCTTGGTACGACACCAGCAGAATTTTTTACAGATGAAGAGCCGGAACAGATTGTTTTCAAACAGGAAGATTATTTTGAAAAAACCGACGAAGAAAAACACTGCTGTATTGAATGGGTCGTTCCCAATGCACAGAAAAACCAGATGGAACCGGTTCGTCTGACTTTACACGCCGGTGGACGGTCAGAAGTTTATCAGCCCCATGAGGGGGAGGATTTCGGTTATGTAATCAAAGGAAACGTCCGTATCCACTATGCCGGGCAAAACCAGACGGTACATGCCGGGGAATCTTTCTATTTTAAAGCAGGAAAAAAGCATTATCTGGAAAACACCGATTCGAGAGATGCCGTCATCATCTGGGTGACTACCCCACCAAATTTTTAAGAGGACAAACGTATGAGTAAACATTTAATTGATTTTATTGGAATTTCCAAATCCTACGATTCCAATCTTGTGTTGGATGATTTAAATCTGTATATCCGGGAGAATGAATTTCTGACCCTTTTAGGTCCGTCCGGATGCGGAAAAACTACAACCCTGCGTCTGCTGGGAGGCTTTGAAAGCCCGGACAAGGGACAGATTCTGTTTGACGGACAGGATATCACAGCTCTTGCCGCCAATGAACGGAAACTGAATACCGTTTTTCAGAAGTATTCTCTTTTCCCGCATATGTCCATCGCCGAAAACATTGCATTCGGCCTTAAAATAAGTAAGAAAAGCAAAGCATATATTCAGGATAAAATCAAATATGCCTTAAAACTGGTCAATCTGGAAGGATTTGAAAACCGTTCGGTCGATTCTCTCTCCGGTGGTCAGCAGCAGCGTATCGCCATCGCCCGTGCGATTGTAAACGAGCCAAAAGTCCTTCTTCTGGATGAACCGCTTGGTGCACTTGATTTAAAACTGCGCCAGAACATGCAGTATGAGCTCATCCGTCTGAAAGAAGAACTTGGAATTACTTTTGTATATGTCACCCACGATCAGGAAGAAGCACTGACCATGTCCGATACCATTGTTGTCATGAATCAGGGATATATCCAGCAGATCGGTACTCCGGAAAACATTTACAACGAACCGGAAAACGCATTTGTTGCCGATTTTATCGGACACAGCAATATCATTGACGGAACCATGATAAAAGATGAACTTGTAGAGATTCTCGGTGCCCGTTGGGCATGTGTCGACAAGGGATTCGGCAATAACAAGCCGGTCGACGTTGTCATCCGTCCGGAAGATGTAGAACTGGTCGATCCTTCGGAGGGAACGCTGCAGGGCGAAGTAACCTCCCTGATTTTTAAAGGCGTTCACTATGAACTTGATGTCATGGCCGGCGGCTATGAATGGCTGGTTCACACCACCAGATTTGTTCCGGTCGGCACCAAAGTCGGCATCAAAGTAATCCCGTTCAATATCCAGATTATGCATAAGCCGGAATCTTCCGATGAAAAGGCGGTGGAGATCGATGCGTAAATTTAAACAGCAATTTCTTGCCGGTCCATACCTCATATGGATCATCGGTTTTATCCTCCTGCCGCTTATCATGATTCTTTACTATGCATTTACAAACAACGATGGCAGTTTTACGTTATCCTATATCACAGCGATAGCAGATGAAACCAACCGCAAAGCCATGGGACTTTCCCTGAGACTTGGAATTATATGCACCATCGTGTGCCTGGTTCTCTCCTATCCGCTGGCAATGATTTTAAATAATATGAAAATCAAAAATCAGGGACTGGTTGTTTTTATCTTTATGCTTCCGATGTGGATGAACTTTATGCTCCGTATCCTGGCATGGAAACTTCTGCTTTCCAAAAATGGTGTAATCAACTCCATTCTCACAGGTTTCGGACTTTCCCGCATCAATATCATAAATACACCAACGGCAGTTATCCTTGGCATGGTATACGACTTCCTGCCATTTATGCTGCTGCCTATCTACAACTCCATGACACGAATCCGTAAAGACTGGATTGAGGCGGCCCGTGATCTGGGTGCCGGAAATGTAACCATCTTTTTTAAGATTATCCTTCCGCTTACCGTATCCGGAATCATCAGCGGAATCGTCATGGTATTTGTCCCGTCACTTACCTCGTTTGCAATCTCACAGGTATTAGGCGGTGGTCACGTTCTTTTAATCGGAAATGTGATCGAGCAGGATTTTATGCAGGGAATGCAGTGGAATGCCGGAAGCGGTCTTTCCTTTGTCCTGATGATCTTTGTAATCGTAAGTATGACAATTGTAAATATATTTGATAAAGAAGGGGAGGGAACATCCATATGTTAAAAAAATGTGCATCCCGGATCTATATGATCCTGATCTTTGCCTTCCTTTACCTTCCGATTGTTGTGTTGATTGCTTTGTCTTTCAACGATTCCCGTTCCAAGGTAAAATGGGGAGGCTTCACGCTCCGGTGGTATACCGGCTGTTTTCAGGACGAAAAGATTATGACTGCATTTGTCACAACTTTGCAGGTCACTTTCCTGTCCGCAATTATTTCCACACTGATTGGAACACTTGCCGCGCTCGGCATAGCCGCCATGAAAAAACGGCACCAGACCATTTATCTCGGCGCGACCAATATTCCACTTCTGAATGCGGATATCGTAACCGGTATCTCCATGATGCTTTTGTTTGTGAAATTTATCGACCTCGGATTTGTGACGGTTCTTTTAGCGCACATTACCTTTAGTATTCCTTATGTTATTTTAAATGTGCTTCCGAAAATGAAACAGACAAACCGCAGCACCTATGAGGCGGCACTTGATCTCGGAGCAACGCCGCTGTATGCATTTTACAAAGTCACCTGGCCGGAAATCCGTCCCGGTGTGTTCTCCGGATTTATGATGGCAGTCACCATGTCACTGGATGATTTTTCCATCACCTATTTTACCAAAGGAGCCGGGGTCAATACCCTCTCCACCATGCTCTACACAGAACTTCGCAAAGGAATCAAACCGGAATTGTATGCACTTTCCACGATTCTGTTCTTTGCCGTTCTGCTCATTCTTCTTGCCGGAAATGTTTATCCGGGGAAGAAGCGTGTTGCAGCCAAATAAATTTTCCATTGGAATTTTATTCCAGCCGAAAGGAGTCCTATTATGAAAAAAAGAATTTTCTCTGCCCTCTTAATTTCTGCTCTGGCAGTCAGCGCACTCACTGCCTGTGGGGGATCTTCCTCTGCGAAAAAAAACGGACAGACCTTAACCGTTTTAAATTACGGAAAATATATCGATGAGTCCGTAGTCAAACAGTTTGAAAAAGAAACCGGTATCACCGTCAAATACGAAGAATATGAAAGTCCGGAAGAAATGTATACCAAATACAAAGCCGGTTCCATCAACTATGATGTAATCTGCTCTTCCGAATATATGGTTGAGCGTCTGATCAACGAGGGCGAAGTTCTCGAAGAAGATTACGATGCCATGGACAACTACAAAAATCTGGATCCAACGATCCTTGATATGTCTGCTTCCTATGACAAGAATCACACCTATTCCGTTCCATATTTTTACGGGACTCTTGGCCTTCTCTACAACAAAACAACCATTGATGCCAAAACCGTATCAAGCTGGGACTGCCTGTGGGACCCTACCTATGAGGATGAAATCATCATGGAAAATTCCGTCCGTGATACGTTTGCCCCTGCACTGATCTCCAAAGGATATTCCTTAAACGATACCGATGAAAATCATCTGCGGGAAGCCCTCGACGTATTAAAAAAGCAAAAAGATGATAAAATCGTATATGCCTACTATGTAGACGAGACAGCCGATGCCATGATCGGGGAAGAAGCTTCCATCGCACTGTGCTACTCCGGCGAGGCTGCACTGGCCATGGCAGAGAACGACAATCTGGATTATTCGGTTCCAAAAGAGGGATCAAACCTCTGGATCGATTCCTGGTTCATTCCAAAGTCCTGCACTAACCAGACCAACGCTTTAAAATTCTTAAATTTCCTGTGCAAGGATGATATCGCAGAAAAGAATTTCGAATATGTGCAGTATGCCTCTCCGATTACATCTGTGGTAGAAAATCAGGACGCTGACGTAAAAAATAACGAAGCTGTCAATCCTTCCAGCGACACGATAAAAAGATGTGAAATCTATAAAGCATTAAGTGATGATGATTCCGCCAAGTACACAAAGCTGTGGCAGGAACTTCTCTCTTATTAAAAAACCGAGAAAAATGATTGCAATTTCAGTCAAAACATGCTAAAGTAAATCCACGGTGTCTGGTTAACACCGTGGATTTTTCATCTTCGGAAACGGTCATTCCGAAATTTCCCATATATACATTTGTTTTCAATTACATATGAACTATCAGGAATTTTTAACAACGATCCGTACACAGCTTTCTCTGCGTATCGAGACAGGTGTCACTTTAGACATTCGTTCCTTTACCAAAAATAACGGAACACATTACGATGGTCTGGTACTTCTCCATCCGAAGAAAAACGTGTCACCTGCGATCTATCTGATGCCATACTATCATCGCTATCTGGAAGGGGTATGCCTTGAAGAAATCTGTGAAGATATTCTTCATACCTATCAGGCGCATGCCCCGGAAGAAAATTTTGACACGTCCTACTTTACCGATTTTTCCCGTGCCAGCGAGCACATCGTCATGCGTCTTGTAAGCTTTGAAAAAAATCAGGAACTGTTAAAAGAGGTTCCGTTTTTCCACTATCAGGATCTGGCCGTAATCTTTTACTGTCTGCTCCATGCAAGTGCCGAAAACCAGGCAAATATTCTGATCCACAATCATCACTTAAACCTTTGGAAAACCGACAAAGAAACGCTCTACCGGCTTGCGAAGAAAAACACGCCACAGCTTCTTCCCCCACAGCTTACCCCGATGAGCAGTCTTCTCAAAGAAATGCAGCTCGTCGCGGAAACTCCACTCCCGGAAGCAGCCCCGCCACTGTATGTTCTGACCAATACGTACCGGACCAACGGTGCAACCGTTCTCCTCTACGATGACATCTTAAAAGAACTGTCCGATTTGTTTGAAAAGGATCTGATCATTCTGCCAAGCAGTATTCACGAAGTACTGATTCTTGCCGCCGATGAAAACGACAGGCAGAATCTCGACCATTACACCGCAATGGTAAAAGAAGTGAATGCCTCACAGCTTCAGGATGAAGAAATTCTGTCCGACCATGCCTACTATTACTGCCGGCACAGCCATCTGCTGACCATGCCGCAGCCGGTCTGCACTTCATAGATTATATTTCCAGACACAAAATCCCCGCAGAAAAAATTCTGCGGGGAACATCTATTACATTTCTACCAGTTTATCATATAGCTTCTCATATGCATGTGCCGAAGCATTCCAGGAAAAATTGCGATCCATCGCACGATAGATCAGTTCTTTCCATGCGGCCTTTTGTTCATGCTCCACACGATACGCATACCGGACAATATCTGCCATTTCCTGTGCATTAAAATTCGCAAATGAAAAACCACATCCTGTATTTTCATATTCATTGTATGGTTCTACCGTATCCCGGAGTCCTCCGGTTTCACGTACGATCGGAAGTGTTCCGTAACGCATGGCAATCATCTGTGCCAGCCCGCATGGTTCAAACATGGAAGGCATCAGCAGCACATCACTTGCCGCATATATATGGTGCGAACGCTCCTCGGTAAATCCGATATGTACGCTTACCTTGTCCGGATACTTACTCTGATAATGGTGAAACATATTTTCATACTGGCTCTCTCCGGAACCAAGAACCACCAGCTGTATATCCATTTCGGTTAAAAGTTCATCCAATACGCAGCCAATCAGGTCAAATCCTTTCTGGCTGGTCATACGCGATACGATTCCGATCAGGAAAGCATCCTCCCTGACTGGAAGCCCAAGTTCTTTCTGTAATGCAGCTTTGTTTTCTTTTTTCCCACTCACTGCATCTTTTTTCGAATAATTTACCGAAATATAAGGATCTGTCTGTGGATTATATTCTTCATAATCAATTCCGTTTAAAATACCATAAAGGCGATCCTTTCGGGCAGTCATCAGGCCACTTAAGCCCTCTCCCCCTTCTACGGTCGTAATCTCATTTGCATACGTCGGGCTGACGGTAGTAATATAATCCGCATATACCACGCCACCCTTTAAGTAGTTTGCTTCGCCATAAGATTCCAGTTCATATGCATTGAAAATGTGTGCCGGGAGTCCTGTAATATCCATAATCTCCTGAATTCGCCAGCGTCCCTGAAACTGCAGGTTATGAATCGTAAACACGGTTTTGATTCCCGCATAAAAATTATCATCTCCAAATACCGTATGCAGAAACACTGGAATAAGTCCTGTCTGCCAGTCATTGCAATGGATAATGTCCGGAGCAAAATCAATATACGGCAGACTAGCAAGTACTGCCCTGGAAAAATATGCAAACTTTTCCACATCTTCATAGATATTGTTGTATGGAGATTCTCCTGCAAAATAAAATTCATTGTCCACAAAATAAAAGTGAACTCCATGATATTCCGACTCGAAAATTCCAACATACTGCCTGCGCCAGTTCAGATTTACATAAAAATGGCACAAAAATTTTAAATTTGGAAGAAATGAGCGATCCATGCAGGCGTATTTCGGAATAACTACCCGCACATCATACTCTTTTTTGTCAAAATATTTCGGAAGTGACCCAACAACATCGGCAAGACCTCCGGTTTTCACGTATGGAACTGCCTCTGATGAAACAAACAGAATCTTCTTCATACATAACACTCCTTTACTTACTCTTCATCTGTAATCGTATTTTGTCCGTAATAAGAGCGATAAATTCCGAGTTGGTCGGTTTTCCTTTTCCATTGCTGATCGTATATCCGAACAGATCATCCAGCGTATCCATCTTGCCACGGCTCCACGCTACTTCAATTGCATGACGGATGGCACGCTCGACACGGCTTGGTGTCGTATCAAATTTCTTTGCGATCCCCGGATATAAAATTTTCGTAATAGAATTTAACATGTCCATATTCGTCACAGACATGATGATTGCCTCCCGCAAATACTGGTATCCCTTGATATGTGCCGGAACACCAACCTCATGAATTATCTCTGTGACATCCTCTTCCAGTGTCTGTAACGAGTACTTTTCCGGTTTCTTTTCCATCTCAACCGGTCTGCCAATTTCTTTTCGTACTTTGTTTTTTCGACGGTTGAGTGTCTTGATCCGGTCCAAAACAATATTCCGGTCAAACGGCTTCATAATGTAATAATCCGCTCCCCGCTCAAACGCGTCTTCGGTAATCTTTTCATTGCTGATCCCACTGATCATCAGAAATGTTGGCCGGTTCTTTAGTGTATGATCTGCCCTGATCCTGTCAAGGACTGCCAGACCGTCCAGTTTCGGCATAATAATATCCAATAATACAACATCCGGTTCTTTTTCCTTGATCAGATGGCAGGCTTCTTCTCCATCCTTCGCCATCCCGATCAGGTGCAGTTCATCATCACTGGTTACCATTTCTTCCAATAAGTCACGCATAACCTCGTTATCATCTGCAATTGCGACATTTAGTTTTCCCATGTAGGCCTCCTAGAATGTCAAATTCAGTCAAAAATAAGCATACCAGAAAGCACTGTCCGATTTTGTCAAAATTTGTCGATAAATACAGTTAAACTATAGCACAACTGCCAATTTATTTCAATGTCTTATGCATTCTCTTCGAACTGGGAATTATACAAATCTGCATAAAATCCCTTTTGTACCAGAAGCTGTTCGTGTGTCCCCTGCTCTATGATATCGCCATCTTTCATCACCAGAATCAGATCCGCATTTCTTATCGTAGAGAGTCGATGCGCAATGATAAAGCTGGTCCGTCCACGCATCAGATTATCCAATGCCTTCTGAATCCGCACTTCGGTACGGGTATCTACCGAAGAGGTTGCCTCATCCAGAATCAGAATCGGGTTATCCGCAAGGATAGCACGTGCAATTGTAAGAAGCTGTTTCTGTCCCTGGGAAACATTACTTGCATCCTCGTTTAACTCCATCTGGTAGCCACCCGGAAGTGTCTGGATAAAATGGTGGGCATGTGCGGCTTTTGCCGCCTCAATCACTTCCTCATCTGTGGCATCTAAACGGCCATACCGGATGTTTTCCATGATAGATCCCTTAAACAGCCAGGTATCCTGCAATACCATACCAAATGCATCCCGAAGTTCCTGACGGTTAAAGTCGCGGATATCATGCCCATCCACCTGAATGGCTCCGCCTGTCACATCATAGAAACGCATAAGCAGTTTGACCATTGTGGTTTTTCCTGCTCCCGTTGGTCCGACAATTGCAATTTTCTGTCCAGGTGTTACATGAGCGGAAAAATCCCTGATAATGATCTGGCCCGGATTGTATCCGAAACTTACATGGGAAAAATCCACGTAACCATCCACATGGTCGAGATGCACAGCATGTTCAACCGTCAGTTCTTCTTCCTCTTCGTCCAGAAATTCAAATACGCGCTCGGAGGCTGCAGACATCGACTGCAGCATATTTGCCACCTGCGCAATCTGCTGGATCGGCTGAGTAAAATTCCGGACATACTGAATAAATGCCTGAATTTCACCAACCCCGATGGTTCCGCGGATTGCCAGAAGTCCTCCGGAAATTGCCACTCCGACATAACCGAGGTTTCCGACAAACTGCATGATCGGCTGCATCAGTCCGGATAAAAACTGGGACTTCCATGCCGATTGAAACAGAATCTGATTGGTATCTTCAAATTTTTTGATGGTGCTCTCCTGCTTATTATATGCCTGCACCACCAGATGTCCGCCATAGACCTCTTCCACCTGTCCGTTGATATGTCCCAGATATTCCTGCTGCTGGCGGAAATATTTCTGCGAATGTTTGATAATAAACGAAATCAGGATGGCAGATACCGGAAGAATCACAAGTGAAATCAATGTCATAATTCCGGAAATTGAAATCATCATCACAAGTGTTCCGACCAGTGTTGCCACACTCGTAATGATCTGCGTCACACTCTGATTTAAACTCTGTCCAAGTGTATCCACATCATTTGTGATGCGGGATAGCACCTCTCCGTACGTGCGGCTCTCGAAATATTTCATTGGCATGCGGTTGATTTTCTCTGAAATTTCCTTACGCATGCGGTAACAGGTTTTCTGCGTGATTCCTGTCATGATCATTCCCTGTATAAAACTGAATACTGCAGAACAGATATACAGGCCAAGTGTAAACAATAACACTTTGGCAATATAGGTAAAATCAATAGATCCGGTTCCCGCGATCTTTTTTCCGAGACCTTCCACCAATGCATTCGTTGCACGTGCCATAACCTTTGGTCCGGCAACGGAAAAGACGGTAGACACCGCCGCAAAAATCATAACGGCAACGATTGCATACCAGTATCTTCCGAGATAACGAACCAGTTTTTCGATAGAGTTTTTGAAATCTTTTGGCTTTTCTCCCGGCATCATTCCTCTGCCCGGGCCGCCCATCGGACCGTGAGGTCTTCTTGTACGTTGTTCTGCCATCTTATTTCACCTCCTCAGAAAGTCCCAGTTCTTTGGCAGACAGCTGGCTCCTGGCAATCTGCTCGTAAACTTCGCAATTGTGCAGTAATTCCTCATGCGTGCCTTTTCCGACAATCTTTCCATCGTCGAGTACCAGTATCTGGTCCGCATGCAGAATTGTACTGATTCGCTGTGCGACAATGATCACGGTCGTATGTTCCGTCTTTGTCTCAAGCGCTCTGCGGAGTGCCGCATCGGTCTTCATATCCAGAGCGGAAAAACTGTCATCAAACACATAAATCTTTGGATTTTTTGCAATTGCTCTGGCAATGGCAAGCCGCTGCTTCTGTCCGCCGGAAACATTGCTTCCGCCCTGTGCAATCGCACTCTCATACCCATCCTGTTTGCTGTCAATAAACTCTGTTGCCTGCGCAATCTCCGCTGCTTCCCGGATCTGCTCATCTGACGCATCCTCTGCCCCGAAGCGCAGATTGCTTGCAATTGTACCGGAGAAAAGAATTCCCTTCTGTGGTACAAATCCGATATGTTCCCGCAGATCCTGCAATGTATACTTGCGGATATCCGTTCCGTCAAGCGTGATCTCTCCGCCTGTCACATCATAAAAACGCGGAAGCAGGTTGACCAGCGTAGATTTACCACATCCGGTACTTCCGATAATTGCAGTGGTCTTTCCCGGCTCTGCAACAAAATCAATATCCGAAAGCACATCTTCCGTGGCTCCCGGATACCGGAAATTTACATGATGAAAGGCAATCACACCCTCACACTGTTCCATGGCAACCGGCTCTTTCGGATCTGTAATCGTACTTTTTGTGCCTACAACCTCATCTATACGCTCTGCAGCTACACCGGCTCTCGGCATCATGATAGACATCATGGTCAGCATCAGAAATGCCATAACGATCATCATTGTGTAAGTAATAAATGCCGTCATGGAACCAACCTGCATATATCCGCCATCGATCCTCTTTGCGGCAACCCACACAATCAGAAGCGTAATGCAGTACATGATCATCATCATTCCCGGCATCATAAATGTCATAACACGGTTGGTAAACAACTGCGTCTTTGTCAGATTGCGGTTGGCCTCATCAAACCGCTCTTCTTCCCGTTTTTCCCGTCCAAATGCACGAATGACATTTAATCCTGTCAGAATCTCTCTCGAAACCAGATTCAGCCGGTCCACGAGATTCTGCATAATCTTAAACTTCGGCATGGCAAGGGAGGTAAGAAGCATTACAAATCCAAGAATAACAAGCACCGCAAGCGCGATCACCCATTCCATTCCTGCATGGGTCTGTGCAACCTTAATCACACCACCGATTCCAATGATCGGAGCATAAAGAATCATTCGCAGAAATACTGCAGTCACCATCTGAATCTGCTGTACATCATTGGTACTTCTCGTAATCAGGGATGCCGTTGAAAAATGATCCATCTCTGCATTGGAGTACTGTACAACATTGCGGAATGTCTTATCACGCAGATCCCGTCCGATGGATGCTCCCACACGGGAAGCACAATATCCGACAACCACTGCCGCCATAACCATCAGCAGCGCAAAACCAAGCATCTTTGCTCCGGTGGTCCATAAGTAATGTTTCTGAATGGCATCTACATCCACACCTGCATTTTTATCACAGGAGATCGCATAGGTCACACCCATGGATTTCAATGTAGAAGATCCGATCGCATCAATCTGTCCAGACACCTGCTTTCGCATCTCAAGAATCTGCTGATCCGGTACCTGGCCGGTTGCCAGTGCCTGCATCAGCTGCTTCATATCTACCTGCGTCCCATCCGTTCCCATTTTCCCCGTGAAAGCCTTCTCGTCAATATCGGACTCCTTCATCTGGGACATCTGATATACCGTGACGATCGGCTCCAACAGAGACTCATCCATATCGTCAAGCGTATCCTCTTCACAATTTCTCACATAGTTTCCATCTTTTTTCGGCTCCTTATAACAGGCGGCAAATGTTTTCTTTTCCCTGCTGGTCATAAAAAGCTGTGCTGACACAAAATCTTCCTGTGTCATTTCTTCTGGAAGAATATGCTCCACTCCGCTGCTCATGATTCCGACATCGATAATATCCGATGTATACTGTGGCAGGGACAGATCACAAAATGCCTGCATCGCAAGAAAAGCCACAATAACCAGAATCCATTTCCAGTATGGGAGCATGTTTTTAAATATTTTTCCCATGATTTAACTCCTTTTCATATGCATAGCTTTTATACTATCACGAACTGATTTCCAGAACAATTCCTATTATATAAAACTTTTCTTAAATTAAAATGAAATGTGTGGTGCAACCATGGGCACCACACATTTTATGTTCTGATTTTATACTGCTGGAATTATATAACCGGCCTTCTTCATTTCTTTTGTAAAATCATCGACAGACATTCCTGCTTTTTCTGCACCAATTTCCACTGTAATGATTCCATCCTGTACCAGGGATGCATATGCACGAATCTTTCCCTCGCGCTGTCCTTCGATTCGACCTTCCACACGTTCCTCATTCAATTCATCCGCCATTAAAACACGTAATGCCTCACACATAATCCTTTCACTTCCTTTCCATTTTTGCACTTTCTCCATGTTACTGTTTACAATAACCTGGAGCACAACATCTGCAAGATTCTTCTCTCTTTCCGAAAATGCACTCACCCTCAATAAATACTGACGCATCAACGATTCTTCCAGATGATTCGTCAATGCTTTTAGCTGTACATGCATATCCACATCCAGTTCCGATGACGCTATGATCTGCACCGGAAACATCACTCCACTGACATAGTAAATCCCTACTGTTTCTTTTTTACATTCATACCCGGATTTTTCCAGTTCCTGCATCAGCTTCACCGGCTTCCGATCACGAATCAGTGTAATGGTAATCTCCTCTGCCGGAATCTCATCCACATGATTTGGTAATACTTTATACAGGCACGCATACGCAACCGCCTTGTAAAAAGTATCAATGTTCAGCTCATCCATCGGGGATTTATATTCAAAAATATTGTGTTTCCGGAAGATCTTCCCGATTTCATTTTTTATTTTGCAGTCCTTCTTTACTTTTACAACCGTACAGTCAATCTGCAAAGGTTTCTCCGTAAGCTGGAACTCATCGGTAAATTCCAAATTTTCTGCATCCTCCAGCAGTTCCAGACGCAAGGCGGAACAGAATGCCGGATGCCACTGCAGCTTTTGGGACTTTTTCTGATTCTTCTGTTGATTTTTCGTTTGTTCTTTTTCCAAATGTTCTCCTTATATTATATGTGGTTTTTGCTTTTATTTCAACGCACAAAAATTGCAGACTGTTAAACCCTGACCGTCAATCTCCGACCGTCAAAACCTGACTGTTAAACCCTGACCGTCAAAGGCACATTAAAGTTCACATCTTTCACTTATACAACAAAACAAATGGGATTTCTGGCAGAAACTGCCACTGAAAAAAGATATGATTACTATACCATATGTTTATGACCACTGCAAGAAAAAACATCCCGAGCTGGAAAAACAATAGGAAAAACAAAAAGCCATGCAATGGAAAAATCCAATACTGCATGGCTTTACAAAATTAATTTTATACCGCAGGGATTACATAACCTGCCAGCTTCATTTCCTTTGTGAAATCTCCGACAGACATTCCCGCTTTTTCTGCACCTGTTTCCACGGTGATGATCCCATCCTGCACCAGGGATGCATATGCACGAATCAGTCCTTCGCGCTGACCTTCCACTCTTCCTTCGCGCTGACCTTCCATACGCTCCTCATTCAATTCATCTGCCATCAAAACACGTAATGCCTCACACATGATCCTTTCACTTCCTTTCCATTCCCGTACTTTCTCCATGTTACTGTTTACAATGACCTGCAGCACGATATCTGCAAGATTCTTCTCCCTCTCTGCAAATGCACTGACTTCTAACAGATACTGTCTCATCACTGTTTCGTTCAGTTGATTCGTCAATGCTTTTAGCTGTACATGCATCTCCGTGTCCAGTTCCGATGACACAATGATCTGCACCGGGAACATCGCGCCATTGACATAGTAAATCCCGGCTGTTTCTTTTTTACATCCATACCCGGATTTTTCCAGTTCATGCATCAGCTTCACCGGCTTGCGGTCTCGAATCAGTGTAATGGTAATCTCCTCTGCCGGAATCTCATCCACATGATTTGGTAATACTTTATACAGGCATGCATACGCAACCGCCTTGTAAAAAGTATCAATGTTCAGCTCATCCTTCGGGGATTTATATTCAAAAATGTTGTGTTTCCGGAAGATCTTCCCGATTTCATTTTTTATTTTGCAGTCCCTCTTTACTTTTACAACCGTACAGTCAATCTGCAAGGGTTTCTCCGTAAGCTGGAACTCATCGGTAAATTCCAGATTTTCTGCATCCTCCAGCAGTTCCAGGCGCAAGGCTGAACAGAATGCCGGATGCCACTGCAGCTTTTGGGACTTTTTCTGATTCTTCTGTTGATTTTTCGTTTGTTCTTTTTCCAAATGTTCTCCTTATATTATATGTGGTTTTTGCTTTTATTTCAACGCATAAAAATTGCAGACTGTTAAACCCCGACCGTCAAACTCAGACCGTCAAAACCTGACCGTCAAAGGCACATCAAAGTTCACATCTTTCACTTATACAACAAAACAAATGGAATTTCTGGCAGGAACTGCCACTGAAAAAAGATATGTTTACTATACCATATGTTTATGACCGCTGCAAGAAAAAACATCCCGGGCTGGAAAAACCAAAAGCCATGCAATGGAAAAATCCAATACTGCATGGCTTTACAAATTTGATTTTACACCACAGGGATTACATAACCTGCCTGCTTCATTTCTTTTGTAAAATCATCGACAGACATTCCTGCTTTCTCTGCACCTGTTTCCACGGGGATGATCCCATCCTGCACCAGGGATGCATATGCACGAATCTGTCCTTCGCGCTGACCTTCGCGCTGGCCTTCAATTCTGCCCTCTCGCTGACCTTCCATACGTTCCTCATTCAATTCATCTGCCATCAAAACGCGTAATGCCTCACACATGATTCTTTCACTTCCTTTCCATTTTTGCACTTTCTCCATGTAACTGTTTACAATGACCTGCAACACAACATCCGCAAGATCCTTTTCCCTCTCTGCAAATGCACCGACCTCTAACAAATATTGCCTCATCAGAAAAACAGTTCAGAGCAAATAAAATAAAATTTCCTGTTTGCATACTCTCCAAAAAGAGGTATTATATAGAAAAACACAGGAGGTATTCAAATGAAAGCACATAAATATTGGTCCCTTGGTGCATTGGCAACCATGATCGGAACTATCTATACCGGCTATAAAAATATGAAATCAGCTCACAAATATTTTGCCTGCAGTTCTCTTCTCTGCATGATTATGGCTATCTACTCTGGTCATAAAATGCTTTCTGCAAAATCCAGGAAAAAGAAAGACTCTGTTTCTCAAGAATCCGCAGAATAATTGAAATTATAGATGTTTTTACCCATACATACTACATGGCTTTACAAAATGATTTTATACCGCAGGGATTACATAACCAGCCTGTTTCATTTCTTTTGTAAAGTCATCGACAGACATTCCTGCTTTTTCTGCACCAACTTCCACTGTAATGATTCCATCCTTTACCAAAGTTGCATATGCACGAATCTGGCCTTCACGCTGACCTTCCACGCGTTCTTCATTCAATTCATCTGCCATTAAAACACGTAATGCCTCACACATTGTCTGTTCACTTCCTTTCCATTTTTGCACTTTCTCCATGTTACTGTTTACAATAACCTGAAGCACAACATCCGCAAGATTCTTTTCCCTCTCTGTAAAAACGCTAACTTCCTGCAGATACTTCCACATCAGCGGTTCATCCAAATTGTCAGTCAGTGCCTTGAGCTGTACATGCAAATCCATATCCAGTTCCGATGATGCAATGATCTGCACCGGGAACATCACACCACTGACATAATAGATTCCGGCTGTTTCTTTCCTGCATTCATACCCATCACTACTTAATTTCTGAAGAAGCTTCACTGGCTTGCGGTCTCGAATCAGTGTAATGGTAATCTCCTCTGCCGGAATCTCATCCACATGATTTGGTAATACTTTATACAGGCATGCATACGCAACCGCCTTGTAAAAAGTATCAATGTTCAGCTCATCCTTCGGGGATTTATATTCAAAAATGTTGTGTTTCCGGAAGATCTTCCCGATTTCATTTTTTATTTTGCAGTCCCTCTTTACTTTTACAACCGTACAGTCAATCTGCAAGGGTTTCTCCGTAAGCTGGAACTCATCGGTAAATTCCAGATTTTCTGCATCCTCCAGCAGTTCCAGGCGCAAGGCTGAACAGAATGCCGGATGCCACTGCAGCTTTTGGGACTTTTTCTGATTCTTCTGTTGATTTTTCGTTTGTTCTTTTTCCAAATGTTCTCCTTATATTATATGTGGTTTTTGCTTTTATTTCAACGCACAAAAATTGCAGACTGTTAAACCCTGACCGTCAATCTCCGACCGTCAAAACCTGACTGTTAAACCCTGACCGTCAAAGGCACATTAAAGTTCACATCTTTCACTTATACAACAAAACAAATGGGATTTCTGGCAGAAACTGCCACTGAAAAAAGATATGTTTACCATAGCATATCCCCACCTTCCTAGCAAGGAAAACTTTACGTATACTGCATATATGTAATTGCAAAACGTATTCTACCTGTGACCATCATAAAAAAGACACACAATGCGATACTCTCTCACATTGTGTGTCTTTTCTTAAATCCCCATACTAATCAAGCAGGAACAAATTCTGGGATTCCATTTTCACAGTAGTTTTTCCCACTCTTGGTGTTCCATCCGGATTTTTGGACTTATTGTTATAAATTTCAAAAACAATATCCCCTTCCTTCTTTTTGTTTTCCCCTGTCGTATCATAAATAAAGTAATACTCACTCATATTTTTCAGGTTTTCAAACACATATTTTTTAGGATTCTCCTTTGTTGCTTTTCCCTCAATCACCGTTCCGTCTTTTTTGTAAATTTTATCTACATAAGTTCCATCTTTGTATTGGATCGAACAGGTCAGCTTCGTTCTGACGGTATTCAGTTCGACCGGGCTGAAGCGGATTTTTTCCTTAGTGCCGTCAAGGTTATTTCCATATTCTTTCATCCAGTTCATCTTATACACCAGATTCGGATCACTTCCATTTCCGGACTCCTCTTTTAAAAGCTCCGCCTCTTCATTCAGGATCTCGACCATTGGCGGCTCATATGTGGTACGGTATGCGGCAATCATCGTATTAATGAAAAGCTTTGCCTCCATATCTCCATCTACCGTAGAATGACCTACTCCGGAATAAAAAACATTTCCCTTACTGTAAATATAGTAATTATTGGCGGCATCATTCGGGGAAGCCCCATAGGTGGCACCGGTTCCATCTCCGTTTGAAGCCGTACCCGCCCATGCACACGGATCTCCGTTCTCATTATCCGAAAGACAGTACCAGACCGTAACTTCCGGATCTTCCATGTCCAGCTGATACCACTGCCCATGCGTTGATGCAATTTTGAGTGTTTCGTCAATTTTAAACGGATATTCCGTAATCTGTCCCGTATTCGTCTTCGTTGCACGCGTTGTCAGGTCATTATTATTGTTAAATCCTGTCAATTTCACATTATCGTTACTCACGCCACAGATATATTCATCATTTTTATAACTTCTGATCATATACCGGTATGGGATGATCTGATCCGTATTTTTCTTTTCCCATCCCAGACGTTTCATGGCATAGTAAGTAAATCCCTGGGTATTACCAAGTGCCGTTGTAGAAAGTGTACCGTTGCTGCCAACGGTTGTCTGGGTCATTGTATCATACTTATGTTTCGCCTGATAAGCCAGCAGTTCCTTTCGTTCGCTCTCGGTCAGTTTCCCACTCACAGCCTTATACCGGTTCATTCCCATGACATCACGCAGATATGTATTGGCAGAATATCCGAAATCCCCACTGTGCACATTATGCATAGAAGTAAAATCATGCGTAAACAAAACACTTTTTCCAGAGGCGATAAAATATTTCAGGAAATCAATCGCACCTTTTTCATTCGACATATTCACCTTATGGAACGTATCACCAAATCCCAGAATAAACATATTGTATGTATGATACAGTTCCTTTTGTTTTGTCGACATTTTAACTGGATTTTCGTTTCCCTTTTGGGCTGAAATATCCCTGGAATAATCATACACAAATTTCTCCCCGAAATAATTCTCCTGAAACTTAGAAACCGTAGTCGTTACCACGGTAATATTATAATCATTCAATGCATTATAATATTTCGTAAACAGCGTATTTTCGTGCAAATTCAGATACCCCTTATTATTAGTATCCGTATCCGGCATAATCTGAAGCACCTTAATCTCCCGTTTCTGTCCGGTCTGGTTTTTTGCAACCGAGCAGCCGGTACGTGTAAAATGAATGTCCGGATTATCCTTGCGGTATACAACAATCTTCCACTGGATCAGCCCAAAGTACAGTTTGGAAAGTTTTACCGGTGTAATGTTCTGTTCCCCGTCTCGTGCCGTAAAAACATCTCCCTCATAATAAACTTCCCCTGTATCATCCGAATCATCCGCATCCCCGGAGCCATCTACATCTGCCAGCCCCTCTTCAAATTTACCATCCTGATTCTGGTCAATATAAACTTTACACTGATACTGTGCGGATGGCACATCCGTCACCTGAAAACCAAAATCAAGTTTTGATCTGCCAAAACCGTCCACATCCAGATAATTTGCCTGACTGTCATCTACGGAAACAGACGTATCATTTTTCCCCCCAGACGAAGTCGTTCCCTGATATTCATTTGGCAGTTTTGTAAACGTAATTTTCGGACAGACCTCTTTTACCTTTGCAATCAGCCCATTGGTATCTGACGTCTGGTAAATGGTTTTCTTTTCCTTCTTACTCTCCCTTACCAGATCCGCAAGGTTTGAACCGGCATCTATTTTATCGGACAGGCGATAGAGGTCATCAACCGCAACAACCGGATAACCGGCATGTAAAAAGTTCTCCAGTTCCGCTTTCTTAATCTTTGTAATGTCATTTCCCGGGAAACGGAGTGTCGTATCCTCTATAACATTATTTCCGCTTCCAGCCCACAGGAACTTGACCGAACGGCTTATGCCGTCTGACCTGCTATACTCTGCACTGGTCATTTTATCTCCGGTATGGAAATATATTTTTCCATTCATGGAAGTATCATTCCACACCGTCTGATTCTCTTTGATCCATTTCTCATTGCCATCTGCATCTTTATAGGTTACATCCTTTTCTACCAGATTGTAAGCACCCTGATCCAGCCCAAGATAAATCATGTTGTACTTGCTGTTTAGATCCTCCGTGGAACCAATAAACTCTGCCGTAGTCATATGGGTAATCTTAATATCCCCGATAAAATTCGGAATCATAAGCTGGATATAACTTTTTTTCAGCGAATATCCGTTCTTTCGGTCATAGCATGGCTCAATATCCAATATCCGCAGTTCTCCATCCACATGATCCTTTGATGTTTTATATCCGAGAATATAACGGACTGCATCTGCCGGTGTCGCCTTGGGATCATTTCCCGTAAATTCCTTAAAATCCGTAAACTTAGAATTCGGATCCGATGCCGGAACCGTCCCCGTGCCAAATGCCTGTGTGGAAGTTGTATCCCCTTTAAACACAAACAGTCTGCCATTTAAATATCCCTGATTTTCATTGGTAGAAATATTTCCGGCAGTCATATACTTCTCCCATTTATCCTGCTTCGTCCAGTAATGGTACCAGTTCTCGCCGATCACACGTCCATCCACATCGGACGGAAGAAATGTAAACATAGACCAGTATGTCTGCGCATCGCCCGTCTGTGCAGTAAACACACCAGTCTCAACTCCATTAATTTCTTTCTTTTGAATCAAGGCATCTTCTCCATCTAGATACAACCGCTGAAACAGTTCAGAATCCATGGAAAACAGCATGACTGCCAGTTTATACATATTATTGTTATAGCCCGTATCGGTATAAGTATAAATGGTTGGATTCATATTCCAGTCCAGAATATGAAACGTAACCGATTTTCCCCCACTTAAAGATCCCTCTGTATTTATATACACTCCGGAATCCATAAAGATCGGAGCATAGTTCTCCTCCTGATTAATCTTCTGGTACATTTTCACGGCAACATCCCAGCTGATATCTTTCGATCCATTAAATCCATTCGTATACGAAGAAACAGACGAATGCTTTCCGTACCTGTTGTGTTTTTTCCAGATCTCTCTGATATTATCACCCCCGGAATGTACCTTTGGGGAAACCACATACAGATCCGCATAATCTGCCCATTTCGGCTGTGCATTCAGCTCTTCCGGTGTAATCGTTTTAATAATCACCGAATAATTGTCTGCTTCCTCCTGTGTTTTACAGCCGATACTGTCCTTTAAAAAATAATCATTGTTTTTATATAGATAGTAATTCTCTGTTACATTGATATTATCCTTTGATTTATCACCGGTACTTTTTCTTTTTGTATAAATCCGGTCGCCCTCATTGGTAAGTTCACGATCCGTCCTTTCATCAAATGTCTGATCTTTATCATCCGATTTTTCGAAATCATTTACTGTATGCCAGATAATATTTCCATGATCCTGTCTGACAAACGATAAGCTTTCATTTCCGTCTTCCCCTTTTACAATTTTTTGGACAAACGTACCTTCCCCATCTTTGACGCGCTCATAGTATCCGGTATATTCTGCATCTTTCATGCCATCGTCACAGACACGCATATTTCCAGAATATTTTGAAATGTCCCCTTCCGGCTCATCCGGGAAAAAATAAGCCGTTTTCATTTCACATTTTGCACCGGTTATTGTTTTAACCGTATTAATATCAGCATTTCCATAACGCATATCTTCGACATTTACCGGTTCACATCCACTGATCTGGTATCCAAACTCTGCGTATTCCTCATAAGGCACAATTTCAAGAATCAGAAACGGGTTTTCCCTGGTTCCAAGCTTTGCCGCTGCGGCATTCGCATCGTAAATGTTGCGCTTCGACTCCGGAATCTGCCCTATCTGGTCAACGACTCCTCTTGTCATCACCGGAAGTTTCTCATCCGCCTTTAATTTATTCCGGTACCCGACAACCCCAAGACAGACAACAAGCACCCCCAGCATACAGACTGCGGATGCAATTCTTTTATTCCTGTTTCCGTTATTTTTTTTCTGCCGATGCCATCTTACCATCTTCAATACGAACGCCCCTTCCTTACCTGAGTACATTTCTCAGCTTGAATTCATTTTGTATCGTATACTTCTGTTCCAGATATTGCATATCAAAAGAAACCGCAACGGATGCCTTTTCCGTGGAAGCATTTACTGTGCCGGTAAATGCCGTAACATATTCGCCGATCAGATTTTCCTGCACCTCATCCGTAGCTGCAGAAATCACCGTTGTATCGGTTTTTGGATCTGCCACAGCCATTTTCTTTGTATATAATTTCTTTCCACCTGCAGAGATCCAGATCACCCGCTTGCTTGCAGCCTCCGGGGCTGCGGCACCTGCCGGATTGGTTACCGACGGGGTGTTCGGAATCGTATAAATGGCGATCCCACGGACACCGGACACGGATGGGTCAAGTTCCTCCACCCGGTTTCCTTCCATCACCCACATGCCAATCTGCTCCATCAGAATCTGTGACTCCGACTGCAGATCAATCTGCGCAGACGCGTGGTTATAATTTTTGTGCGCCATTCCAAGGAAAAGCGTTGCAGCGCCTAAAATAACCGTTGAAATTGCAATCGCGATAATCAGTTCCACAAGCGTAATTCCCCTATGATCGTTCGGCACACTGCCACCCCCTTTAAAAAGTTACTGCTCCGTAAAATGCCTGCCGGTATCTTTCACCAGCCGGATTGTGTATGCCGGGACACCATCAATATAAATGGCATTCACATTTGTACAATCATCATAAAATGCCGTTTTCTTATAGGCAATCTTAATAAATGTCCCACCGGCACCCGGTTCTGTCAGCTCCTCCCCGGTGCTGCTGTCCTTACGGATTTTAATTGTATTGTTACACAGCTTCGTCCCGTCAGATGTCAGCTTTGTATCGTCAAAACTGCCCAGATTATCGGGCAGGACACGCGTATAATATCCATTGTCCAGCTTGTAAATATACAGATAAGAACTGCCGGCTTTGCTCATCGTCCTGACCTGAAGCGCATCCAGCGAAGCATCCAGCGTCCTTACCACTTTCTGCGTATTGGCATAGTGCAGATGCCCGATCATCATGACAGACGTGCTTGCAAGAATGCCAATAATCGCAATAACGATAATGATTTCAACGAGCGTAATTCCATTCTGCCCCAAAAGTTTTCGTTTCTTCATTGGCACACCCCTTACCCGTTCTTCTTCCAATTATCATAGTTCAAATAAGAATCCAGATCAAGGTTTCCGGAAATATTTGATGCCGCAAGGGAAGAACAGCCTTTGAAAAACTGGGAAAACAGCGGAGTATCCCGTTTCTGGTCCTCGGTAAACAGCTGGGAAACCAAAAGCTTGTTTCCCCGTACCGAAGCATTGGAATCAAAAGAGATCACCCCACCGGAAATAATCATTCCCTCAAACTGGCCGGACACCCTGACATCCCCGGTTGCAATGACAATTCCCTTTGTAACCGTAGCTGGAAGTGCATAAGTTCCGGCATTTTCAATCAGGTATACATCCGCAGCCGGGGAATACACCGTTTCCGAAGCCGTCGGGGATGCCTTGTGTTTCTCCACCTCTGTGGTAAATGCACTCCGGTCAATCAGATAGTCAAACAGCGGATTTACCGTTTTGTCAATCACTTCATGCCCACTGGCATCCGTAGATGTCAGACGGACATTGTCTTCGGTCACTCCCTGCCCCTGATCCGTCAGTCCCAGTTCCAGCGACTTATAGCGCACGGCAAGCTTCGAACAGTACTTCCAGTATAACCCACTGCTGTCTTTCCAGTTGTCCGGCGCAATCGTATACGTTCCAACCTCCAGCATATCTGCAGAAGCCGCCCGTTTTAAAATGTCCCCGGAAAACGTCATAATCGTATTGGAATCCACAATCAATGCATCCTCATCCAGATAGATATTGGCATACTGTGCCGTTTTCCCCTGATTGTTCACATAATAATCGGAAAAAAAGTCATTCGCAGACTTCTCCGAATTAAAATTCAGGTAATAATAGACCCCACCCGGAAAATAATAGGGAACCACCTGCCGGCTGCTGTTTAAATATCCTTTCAGCGTACTTTCACTGATTCCGGTATATGCCGCATACTTCTTTTGATCCAGACTTCTGCCATCTCCCGACACATATTCCAGTGGAACATAATATGCCAGCTGGTTCGTCCGCGCTGAGATGGACTCGCCCATCAGAATATCCTCGTTACTGGCATCGAGCTTTCGCGAAATAAACGTCCGCCCTGCCAAAAGCAGGTAATTCAGCCCTTTGATATCCAGATGGCTGCTTTTTCCATTGACCATCATGGCACTGCTAAACTCCGCCTTTTTCGCGGAATCCGGATCCTGTGCGCCATAATTTTTTTGGAAATTATAGCCGTAATAATTGCCCTGCAAAGTCACGGAACTCCCCCTGCCAGCCAGTTCCAGATCATCCGCCACATACATATTTCCGTTCATATGAATAGAGGAAGCACCGTTTGTCCCGGCAGACGATGTCCTTATATTTTCCGCCCAGATCGAGGAACTGCCGTCCCCGACCGTCAGGTCTGATCCGCTCTCCGTCACGATATCCCCGCGTGTAAGAACCGTCTTCCCCTTGATCGTACCGTTTCCGCCCGTGGAAGCATAAATTCCGTCTGCCCCGGCATACACATTGCCATCCACCGTCACATTCTGTGCCCCGATGTTGATCTGTCTGTCAGCTATCAGCGCGTAACGCATAAACTCCTGCACCTGCCCACTGCCGGAGAAATTCATCTTCGGAGTGGAAAACACAAGGTCGGTTTTGATCGTTGTCTCATAATCCTGTGCATCCTTATACCGGATCTGCACACCCTTTAACGTAAACGTCCCTGCACCGTAATCCACCTCATATTTTGGATCCGCGGCAGGAATATAACAACCCTGGTCTGCGGCTTCTTTGATGCAGCTTTTTACCGTATCTGTATCATAGCCGGAAACCCGGTACGCCACATTGCCGGAAGCGTCCATGGTATCCGATGCACCAACTGCCGGATCTGTGTGGTTTTCTGCAAACTGCTTCTGCAGCCCGTCCATATATCTGGTGGCAAATACTTTCTGCACATCCCCGCCGGAAGCAGAATACGTCAGGTAATTTTCAAGGACATCCGCATACGCTTTCTCCAGTGACTGTTCTGCAAGTTCCCTTGCACCGGCACGCAGATTATCCATCAGTTCATCCGCACTGTAGAAATTTTTTTTCGCGCCGCGTTCCACTTCCTTCATCTCAATATTGACAATCGTAATCTTGGTGATCACCACGGCAATCAGGCTTACCACAACCATCAGAACCAGTACAGCAAGCAGGGAGGCACCACGGTTATCCTGTTTGAACCGTTTTCTTTTCATCGCTACTCTCCTTTCGACGTGCTGACCGTAATATAACGGTACTTTTCCTTATCCGGGTTGTTTCCGCCCTTGCCTTTCTTATATACACTGACCGTCAGATCGACCTTTCGCACTCCCCCGCTGCTTGCCACCAGAGGGGCAACCGACCCAGCCGGCAGCTTAAAGCTGTCCTGATAAATTGCTCCCTTGTTGGTCACCGCAGCCGGATCATCCGGATACGACTTGTTGCCAAGGTTTGATGCCACAGACGGCATCGGGCATCCCTGCGGCAACACCGTCATCTTATAATCCGGTCTAATGCTGTTGACATCCGCAATATTCTGGCATACAAACACCAGCTTGGGATTCACACCGGCAGCGTATGTAACCTCCATCGTATCGCTGTCCTGCGCCACATGGTACATAAGGTAGATATGTTCCACGTCACGGATGTCTTCCTCTGCAAACTCATTACATTCGTATACTTCCGAAGGATCTATGCCCAATACCTCATCGCCTGTTTCCCCACATGTATAGCTGCATGCCACCCGGACATGCGTGCTGTCTGCCGTAACCGAAAATTTCCGCTTCATCTTCGCCTGCAGTTCGCTGTCCCCAAGCGGAAGCGTCCCCGGATGTGCAGCGGCATATGTCATATTTTTTTCCGAAAAATACGTCATTGCTTCCTGCAGCTGGTTATGTTCCAGTGCCACGACATCCTTTGTGTCATCAATCCCTTCGATCTGTGGGATATTGGTGTCATTTTCAGCTGCAGCCGTACTGACAGAAACCTCGACATCATACGTGCTGCCAGAAGTGCCTGCCGCCGCGTAGTACACATTCTCCGCCTGAAATGCCGGTGCCGGGGCAGCCGCCGGAGTCTCACGGAGCAGGGTGTAGCCCTTTCCTTCCAGATAGGGAACACGAAATCCTGCCCCTGTCGTCACCACAGCCAGCTCTTTTTGGTTTTTTAAATCCTCCAGCACTTCCTGCGCCAGATTGGTTGCATGCTGTTTGTCCGCCATCATCGCATTGTACTTCATGGACTGCGTAAAATAAGACAGCAGCGGAATGGAAATAATAGCAAGAATTGCCATGGCAAGGATGACTTCCAGCAGGGAAAATCCACCATTGTTATTCGGTTGTCTCTTCATCTGCGGGCCTCCTTCCCATCCGTTTTACGGTGCAGTTTCAAGCGATGTGCTTCTGCCAAAAATACTCATCACACCTTTTGACATATTCGGAAATACCGGTGGAACATACTCTTTTCCGGTGTTCTCCAGATAGTACATATTCAGGGTCATCTCCCCGTTTAATTTTCCGGTGGAATCATCATAATTTGCCGTAAACTGTGAAATCGTTGTACGATCCTTAAAATTGTTGACATAAGCGATCATTTCCTTTAATCCGGCATAGCCTGCCTCATAGCGGATACCGATAGAGGCATAATATCCCCGGACCTCTTTTTGCTCTGGTCCTGTCGTTTCCTGTTCTGCTGCATCTGCCCCCTGTGTGCTCTCCTCACTCTGGCTTTCGGATGTAGAAGATGCCTCTGCATCCGGTGCGGTAGTGGAAGAAGCATCCGTTCCTGCAGCCGTGTCCGTGCCATCGGTCTGCACATCCACAGCAAGCGGCTGGTTCATGGTAAACGTAATGTCCGTAATATGGAAATCGCTGCTGTTATCCTCATACGCCTGTAACGACTCAATAGCCTTCTCGGTTGTCATTGCAGAAGGATACGTACTGATAATCGTCTTCTGCTTTTTTACCATCCGCTGGATATTTTCTTTTACCTTCGGAAGTCCTGCCTCCATCTGTTCCATCTGCTGCACTTTTGCCTGATCGGCCGTATTCTGTTCTTCAATCTTCGCTGCCTTGCTCATTCCCTTACTGAAAATAAAGAAATACGAACATGCCACTATGACAATCGCACAGAAAATGAGCAGCAGCCGCTTGTCGGAATCTGAAATTTTAATTCTATTCATTGGTCTGCTCCTCTCCTTCCACGCTGTCTGTATCGGTATCTGTATCGGCATCTGCATCCGCAGACGGAACCGCTTCTTTTATGAGATGCCCGTCCTCCCCGAGAAATGCGCCGGTATAATAAGCATTTAACGTATACGTCCACTTCACCGTGCCGCTGTCTTCATCAGACTCCTCCGACATGGATGGAATCGAAAGATTTTCAAGCAGCGTCACATCCGCAAAATTCAAAAGCATCTGTCCGACCGTAACTTTCCGGTCAGCCTCCATATTCAGCGTTACCAGCGAACCGTCCGTCTGAATGTTTTTTACATGGATGGTTGTCGGAAGTTCATTTTCCAGCTGCGCAATCAGCGGATACAGCTGCTCATTTTTCGTGATGGTGGCAAGATCCAATTTCTCATACACCTGTTCCTCCGCCTGTACCCGCGCGTAATCGTCATACGTCTCCTGCACATAAGAAAGATCATTGATCCGTTTGGTCAGATTGCGGTGCTCACGATAAGCCAGCAGCTGACGCACACCGGAACCAAGAATCAGCAGGACACTTACCAGCACTGCCCCCGCCAGAATCACATATGCCGTGTGCAGGTCGTTCTTTTTGGAATCTGCCACAAGCATGTCCTTTGGCCTGGCATCAATCGGATGAACCGCCGCACCGATGACCGAAAGGAAACCGACAGCCGTTGCCGCCTTCGGTCTCGTCCCGGAAGATGCCGCATCCGGTGTTACCGTCCCCTCAGCCGCCTTGTTTTTTCCGCTCCGTAAATCGATGACCTTCGTGAAATCAATTTCCTGCAGCGGAAGCGGAAGTTCCTGTGCAAACAGTTTGTGCATGCCTGCAAAACGGGAACCATCGCCAACCAGATAGACATTCCCGACAAATTCCTGTTTGACCTGATTCTGATAATACTCAACCGCCGTGTTTGCAATGCGCAGATGATACCGCAGGGACTCCGCCAGATCCTCATATGCCTCTTCTGCCAGAGCCTGCTGACGCTTCATCTCCTCCTGGTTTCCCATCTCCGGAATCGTCGGACGGTTGTATATCACATTGTGTTCTAAAAGGAAATCAAGTGCTTTCTCCTCATCGTCAATGCCAAGCACCGGATGGTCGATCACCGCCGTGATCGTTGCTCCATAGCCATACGGTGTCACACGCTGAAAGACCAGTTTTTTATTTTCCAGAATACTGATGACCGTTGCCTGTTCTTCCAGCTGCACGACCACGGCATTTTCCAGAAAACTGTCACACAAAAGCTGTACCGTTCCGTTTCCGATATAGTCAAACGTCTCCACCTTAAGCCCTGCCAGCTCGGCAAAGGTCACATAGTTATTTAAAAGGTTATCCGGAATTGCAACAAGAAGCAGCTTAAGCATCTTCTTTCCGTCTTCTTCCTCCACGTCCATCTTGCTGTAGCTGATGGTGTAATTGCTCACATCCATCGGGAAGTAATCACGGATCTGTGCCTCAATAATTCCCATGATCTTATTGTCCTTGACAAACGGGATCATGACCTCGCGGGTAACGACCTTAGAGGAGGAAAGGGTAAATACCACTTCCTTCTCATGGATATCGTGTCTGCTTAGTTCGGCCTTTAATGCCGATGCAAACGCTTCTTTGTCGCGGATATAGCCATCTTCCACCGCATGTTCCGGGGTGCGGAACGCAAACGCTTTATGTACCGGTGGATTTTTCTTGCGGTAATCGGCCAGTGCGACTTTTGTCCACCATACACCGGCCTCAATACTTACTACTCTTTTGACCATTTTCATTTTCTCCTTTATATTTTCTAGCAGTTGTGCTGGAAAATGTATGAAAGACAATTATCCCCCGCTCATATTCTCTTCAGGAAGAGGCTGTAAGAATTTTGGCGAAAGATTTTGCGTGCCGGACGCGACCGGACGACATTCGCCATCCGGGCTCATGTCGTCCTTTCCCGTACATCCGTGTACGGGAATCGCTGGGTACTGACAAAATTCTAACGGCCTCTAACCCTTGAGAAAAATCGCGTGTGCTAATTGGCTTTCATACATTTTCCATCGTTATGTTGTGATGTAAAATTTAGATGGCGAATAGGAAGGATGTTCAAAATTCGCCACAGGAATAAGAAAAACTTTACTTTTTTTAATTATGCCATACGTAGCAGTTCATGCCATGTTTTAATAAATGCCCATCATGCCAAGATACCAGGTCCAGAAACGGCTGCCCCAGAGTGCGGCGATGAATATGCCTGCCGAAAGGTACGGACCGAGTGCAAGCAGGTTGTTTCGCTTGCTTACTTTCATACGGATGGTATGGATGACGGAGCCAAGAATGCATGCAAGAATAAATGCAAAAATAATGTTTTTTGCGCCTAAAAGCAGGCCTGCATATGCCATGAGTTTGATGTCTCCCCCACCGATTGCTTTGCCGGAGGAGAAATAATACAGGCCATACAAAAACAGGCTGACAATGACTGCCCCGATGATATGGGACAGGATATGCCGGAAATCATACACGGTCATGATGATACCGAGCAGTCCCAGAAACAGGTTCTGGGAAACCGGTATCTGATAGGTTCTCTCATCGATGACCGCAATGACAATCAGGGCAGATGTCATGAGACAATACAGCACACTGCTGAACGTGAAACCGCCCGCCATGAAAACGACCACATACAGCACACCATTTAAAGCCTCGATTAATGGGTACTGTATGGAAATCCTAGCACCACATTGCCGGCATCTGCCCCGAAGAATTATGTAGGAAAATACAGGAACCATGTCCCGCCAGCCCAGCTTACGCCCGCAGTTCATACAGTGCGAAGACTGCACGATATTCTCTTTTTTCGGGATACGGAAGATCAGCACGTTTAAGAAACTGCCGATAACGATTCCGTATAAAAATATAACAATATAAAGAAAAATCGTAAGTTGGGTTAACATTGCACATATTACTCCTCTAAAATTCTATACAAATTACAATGTTGCTTCAACATTATTGATTGGATATTTCGGAGCCTGATCTCCAGTTGTTGAATATGATACAGATGTTATAACCTTATGATCAGCCGCTTTAAATTCAACTTTTACAGCTGTAACAACCTTTCCTGCATCTGAACCAAGTGCCTTTTTAAAATTATCAAGAGTATCAAATCCTGAGGAAGATAAAATTCCTTTTCTGATAGCTTCCGCCGTCTTTGAAGCATCATCAGTTCCTGTTATTCCTGTAAACACATCATCAATTGTAACATTACCCGTTGCACCATTTTCCGAATAAGCTGCAACTGCTGCTGTTGAAATACTATTTAATACCTGCTGATCTTTTGCGACTTTTGATTTGCTAATATACGGAATTACCTGTGTACCAACAATACCTACCAAAATTGCCATAATAGCGATAACGATAATCAACTCTACGAGAGAGAAACCTTTGTTATCCTTCTTTTCATTCTTTGCTTTCATGTTCTGAAGCAGTTCCATAATTTTCTTCATACCCTTTGTTCTCCTTTTTTGAATATGTTTTTTATGTATCTATCATCACATGTCTCATGGCAGACATGTAACAACCCTTCTTCTGCCTGCGGTCAGGCTCCTATGCTGTCGTACAGACTGTACATCGGCATCATGATCGCAAGGACGATCGGCACCACAATAACTGCCATCACGATGATGATGAGCGGTTCCATCGCGGCAAGCAGTGCCTCGGTTGCCGACTCCACCTCTTCATCATAATATGCTGCGACTTTGTCGAGCATGTCTTCCATATTACCGGTTTCCTCCCCGATCTCTATCATATGGTAGACCATCGGTGGAAAGACCCCGGAATCTGCCAGCGGCTTCGAGAGCGGGATTCCACGGCTGACCTCTTCGGTCGCATCTTTTAATGCCTGCTTAACCACGGCATTTCCCATCATCTCAGTCACAAGCCCGAGTGCATCCACCAGCTGGACACCGGAGCCCATCAGTGTGGACAGGGTTCGCGTCATGCGCGAGGATGCCGTCTTGATGCTGAGCGGACCGACCAGCGGTACCTTTAGAATAAATTTTCCCAACATATGTGCCCCGCCCTCTGTCTTTTTCCACGCATGGATAAATATAGCAATCCCCGCGATGATGGCAATAATAAAATACCAGCTATGCACAAAGAAATCACTGACTGCCATGACTGCAAGCGTGATGCCCGGCAGTTTTCCGCCGACTTCGTCAAACTGGGAAGTAAAGGTAGGCACAATTTTAATCATCATGATGGCTACAACAACGATAATAACAAGAATCAGGATGACCGGATAAATCGCCGACTTGATGATCAGCCCCTTCAGGTGGGCTTCTTTTTCAAACTGGCTTCCCACACGGCTGAATGCTTTATCCAGTCCACCGGAGGATTCCCCGGCGGCAACCATCTGCACCATGAGGTTCGGAAAAATCTTCGGGTGCTCCGCCATCGCAACGGCGAGGGTCTCCCCGCGCTGTACGGAATCCCGCACTTCTGCGATTGCGTTGGCAAACTGTTTGTTCTCGGTCTGCTCGGATAGCATGTCGAGTGCCTCAACGACGGTCACGCCGGCATTTAATACGCTCTCAAACTGGCGGCAGAATACGCTCATTTCGCGGACGCTGACGGCTTTTCCGATATGGATTTCGAGATCTTTGTTAAATGCGTTGGCTCTTGCGATGGAAACGATGGTGTTGCCGCCGGATTTGAGTTCTGCCGAAGCGACCTCCATGTTCATGGCCTCGATGGTGCCGGTTTTTGGTTTTCCATCGGCCCCGACCACTTCGTATTTATAACTTGCCATGTCTTAACTCCTTTTTAAAACAGCTTCTGCTGCATGTTTCCTGCATCCTGTGCATACTCTACGGCATTTGCCGCATCGATTTTGTGTTTCAGATACAGGCTGAATAAGGAATCATCCATCGTCTGCATGCCAATCTTCTTACTTGTCTGCATGATGGATGGAATCTGGTGTGCCTTATCCTCCCGGATCAGGTTTTTGATCGCCGGGGTACCGAGCATGACTTCAAATGCCGCCACACGGGATTTTCCGTCGATCGTCGGCAGAAGTTGCTGCGAAATAACAGCTTCCAAAACCGATGCCAGCTGGGAACGGATCTGATTCTGCTGATGCGGTGGAAACACATCAACAATACGCTCGATCGTTGGTGCCGCACCAATGGTATGCAATGTGGAAAATACCAGATGTCCGGTCTCTGCCGCCGTAATCGCGGTGGAAATCGTATCAAAATCTCTCATCTCTCCCACAAGGATAATATCCGGGTCCTCACGGAGTGCTGCACGAAGCGCATTTCCATAGGAATCCGTATCAAGGCCAATTTCTCTTTGGTTTACAATTGACCGATTGTGTTTATGTAAATACTCAATTGGATCTTCCAATGTAATGATATGTTCATTCCGTTCTTTGTTTATGACATCAATCAAAGAGGCCAGCGTGGTTGATTTACCACTTCCTGTTGGTCCCGTCACAAGAACCAGCCCTCTCTTTTTCTTTGTCAATCCAAGCACAGCTTCCGGAATACCGAGTGCTTCCGGTGTTGGAATATCACTTGCCACAATACGAAGAACTGCAGCATACGACCCCCTCTGGTGAAATGCATTGACACGGAATCGCCCCACACGGGTATCGGTATAGGCAAAATCCACTTCACCAGTGGCCTCCATGGTTGCCTTCTGTTTCGGTCCAAACATGGATTCCACCAGTTCTTTGGTCATCGCCGGTGTCAGTTTCTCAAATCCATCCATTTCATAAAGTGTTCCGCTGATCCTGCACTTCGGCCGTACCCCCACGGTAATATGTAAGTCGGACGCATGATGTGCTTTTGCTATCGAAAGAAGCGTATACATTGACAATTCCATCTGTTTTGCTGCCTTCCCTTCCCTGTTTTATTTAATCATCTTCGTCATCATATGCCACACGCTGCACTTCCTCGACGGTAGTGATTCCGCGCAGTGCGTAATCAATGGCACTCATGCGGAGCGTTTTCATGCCATGTGTTAGTGCGATCTCCTCAAGCACATCCGCATTCTCCCCGCGGTTGATCGCCTGCCGCAGGTCTGCTGTGACCGGCATGATCTCATAAATACCGATTCTTCCATAGTATCCGGTTCCGCCGCAGCGGACACACTCTTTGTGCCCCGGTGTGCGGACATTGATCCGTCTGGTAGGATCCTTTATGCCGAGTATTTTTTTCTCCCCTGCGGTTGCCTCCCGGACAATTCCGCATGCCGGACAGACCCGGCGCACCAGACGCTGGGCGATTACTCCGACCACGGAATCCGCAATCAGGTAGTTTTCCACTCCCATATCTGCCAGACGGGTGATGGTATTTGCCGAACTGTTTGTATGTAAGGTGCTGACCACCAGATGTCCGGTGATGGATGCCTTTACCGCAATCTCTGCGGTCTCCTGGTCACGGATCTCCCCGATCATGATGATGTCCGGATCCTGACGCAGGATGGAACGCAGTGCCGAGGAAAAGGTAAGTCCCGCCTTTTCGTTTACCTGTACCTGGTTGACCCCGTTTAAGTTCGCCTCAACCGGATCTTCTACCGTGATGATATTGACACCTTCTACGTTTAATTCATTTAATGCGGTATATAATGTCGTGGACTTACCGCTTCCGGTCGGTCCCGTGACGAGAATAAGCCCGTTCGGATGGCTTAGGATGTGGTCAAACTTTTTTAATTCTTCCTCCGGGAATCCCAGATCCCGCTTGTCCAATGTCAGTGCTTTTTTCTGTGCGAGACGCATAACGACCTTTTCCCCATAGACGGTCGGAAGCACGGACACACGGATGTCGTATTCCTGCCGGTCCACAATGCTGGTCGCACGGCCGTCCTGCGGGCGGCGCTTTTCGGAAATATCAAGTCCGCTGACAATTTTTATTCTTGCAATCAGTGCGGCATGCAGGCTGATGTCGTGCCGCATGGCTTCATGCAGCACGCCATCCACACGGAACCGGATCCGCACCTGGTTTTCCATCGGCTCGATATGGATATCGCTGGCTCTCTTGTGGACTGCCTGCTCGATGATCTGTCCTAACAGTTTGACAATCGGTGCCTGCTGGACATTGTTCTCATCGTTTCCACTCCCGGGGTCTAAGGCTGCCCTGGCTTTTGCCTGTTCCTGCTTTTCCCTCGTATACTGTTCTGCCACACGCAGGGCTTCTGCATTTCCATAGTAGCGGTCGATGGCTGCCGCAATATCACTCGGGGTTGCAGCAAAACGCTCCACCTGACACCCGGTAATGATGGAAACATCGTCCATCGCCCGGATATCCAGCGGATCGCTCATTGCCACGCACAAAAGATTGGGATTTTTCTCATTGAACTTAAACGGAATCAGATTATACTTCCGCAGCACTGCCTCGTCCAAAAGCCGGATGATTTCCTCCGGGATGCGCAGGGTTGACAGATCGACACTCTGTATTTTCAGCTGTGCCTTCAGTGCCTCTACGATCTGTTTTTCGTCTGTAAACCCCAGATCTATCAGTACCACTCCGAGACGCTCTCCCTGTTTTTCTGTTTTTTGGACCTGTAACGCTTTTACCAGCTGATCCTGCGAAATGACTCCTGCATCCACAAGCAGATCGCCCAGTCGCTTCTTCCGGGCAAACCCTACCAACTTATCCATGTAATACTCCCACTACGTTAAACATTTATTATTTTCGAATAATTTCGAGCAATTAATGATTATTATAACCTTTTTTATTCTCTATTGCAATCCTTTTTCATGTATAAAATATAACTTTTTTGCATTTTACCGTTTCTTTTTTTGTGCAAATTTCACATCTAGGTCTTTTGTCCTATTTTATTTGCCGTCATTTCCTCCACAAAAATGCCATATCCTTTCGTTGGATCGTTAACAAGCACATGGGTCACGGCACCGATCAGTTTTCCGTCCTGCAGGATCGGGCTTCCGGACAGTCCCTGCACGATTCCGCCGGTCAGCTTCAGCAGGTTCTCATCCTCCACATGAAAACGGATTCCCTTATTTTTATCTCCCGGTGTATAATCAAGATCATCAATTACGATGCGATACGACTGCAGTTCCCCGGACGCATCCGACAGAATTACCGCATCCTTTGTCTGAATCTCCTGTTTGTAACCGACCGGACACAACAGACTTTCGTTTTTCTTTTCTTCCCGGAAGTTTTTCGTCAACGTGCCATAGATACCGATTTGTGTATTGCTGGACACTTCTCCGATCTGGTTGTCTTTCCCATAATAGACAACTCCCTCCAGCTCTCCCGGTGTTCCCCGGACACCTTTTTTGATACCGAGCACCTGTGCTTTGTACAGCCGGCCGTCTGACAGACGGAGCAGGTCTTTGGTCTGTCCGTTTCCGATTCCGTGTCCCAGTGCCCCGAAGTTTCCGTCCTGATCAAAATAGGTCAGCGTGCCGATCCCTGCCATGTCATCCTTCACCCAGAGTCCCAGACGATAGCCTTTGTGTTCTGCTGCCTCAACCGGCTCCACCGATACCTGAATCTGCTCGGCTCCGCGCCACAGGGTCAGCACCACCGGTTGTTCCCCGTACTGATTGATCCGCTCCATCAGTTCTTCTTTTTTCGTGACCGCTTTTCCATTTACAGCAGTAATATAATCCCCCGGAAATACAATGTGTTCTGCCGGCTGCCGGCTGCTTCCGTCCACAGTTTCCACCGGGCCGGATCCCAGCACCAGTACTCCCTGGGCAGCCCCGTAAATGCCCACCACCTGTCCGCTCACGTATAAAGATTTTCCGTTCACCACGGAAACCTGCACCTCTTTCATAGGAAGGATGCCAAACAGATAGCAGGTCAGTGTATATTCCCCCTGCTTCAGCTGGCTGCACGTTTCCACTGCCCGTTCCTGCTTCATTGCCTGAAACGTCCGCTCCCCGATCTGTGCCATAACGGATTGCGGTTTTGTGGACATTGCCAGTGTGACCGGAATTTTTTTGTCCAGTTCCAGTTTCTGCCCCTCCTGCACGTATACATGATCGGGAATGGCATGTATCATGGTGGCATAGGCAAAGCAGCACAGCGCCAGAACATAAATACAGATAATATTTTTGAATATACGCATATAAAAAGACCGCATGCCAAAGGTTCTCCTATCTTCTCGGATACCTTTAGTATGCGGACTTTGGTTTTATCTATTCGTATTTTTCTGCCAGACGTTTCATCTCGCGTGCGTTTTGTAAAACCGTATCCGTGATCTCCACGCCGCCAAGCATCCGCGCCAGTTCCTCGATACTTTCCTCTTCCCGCAGCGGATGAATCCGGGAAACCGTGGACGCATGCTCCACCGATTTTTCAATCAGGAAATGGGCATCTGCCATGGCAGCAATCTGGGGCAGATGAGTGATGCAGATGATCTGGTGCGTCTTTGCCAGCAGTTTCATCTTCTGCGATACCATCTGTGCCGTACGCCCGCTGATTCCACTGTCAATCTCATCAAAGATCAACGTCGGAATCTCATCCGTATCCGCCATGACGGTCTTGACCGCGAGCGCAATACGGGAAAGTTCTCCGCCGGAAGCGACCTTTCCCAGAGGCTTTAACGGTTCTCCCGGATTGGTGGAGATCATAAATTCTGCCTCATCCCAGCCTCCGGCACTGTACTCCGTCTTCCGGAATTCCATCGTAAACTGCACATCTAAAAAATTCAGATCTTCAAGTGCCTGTGCAATCGCTTTCGTCAATCCCTTTGCCGCTTTCTTCCGGATTCCGGAAACCTCTGCACACAGCCCGTCCAATTCTTCTTTCTTTCGGTTCATGGAAGTTAAAAGATCATTTAAGTATTTATCATAATCCTGTAATACGGCAATACGCTTTGTTTTTTCTTCCGCTGACTGCAGAATCTCTTCCATCGTATTTCCATACTTGGATTTCAGGTGATTGATCTCATCAAGCCTCTTTTCGGTCTGATAAAAGACTTCGTCATCAAATTCCTCCCCCGACAGGTAGGAAGAAATCTCATGATTGAAATCGCTCAGCAGATTATCAATATCGGTAAGCATCTGTTCCATCTGCGCAATGTGATCCTCATATGCCGAAACCGAACTGACTTCCCGCAGGGCACGGCTGATAAGTTCCGATGCATTCTCTCCGGTACCGCCGTCTCCCCCAGTAGCTGCACCGGCAGCCGATATGGCATCCATGATCTTTTTTGCGTTTGCAAATCTGCGATACTGTTCTTCCAGCCGGGTATCCTCCCCGACGGAAAGCTGTGCCTCTTCGATTTCCTTTACTTCATACGCAAGAAACGACAACTCTCTGGCGCGCTCCTCGGTATCCAAAGACGAGGACTCCCACTCTTTTTTCAGTTTCCGGTATTCCTGATAACAGGCGGCAAGACGCTCTTTTTTTTCTCCCAGCGCGTCTTTTGCATAGGCATCGAGGATTTCCAGATGTTTCTTTTTGGAAAGAAGGGACTGGTGCTCATGCTGTCCGTGAATATCGATGAGCAGGGACGCCACCTCTTTTAACCGGGAAGCAGACACTGCTTCTCCATTGATCCGCGCAATTGCCCTTCCGGAAGTTATCTTACGACTTAATATTACTGTTTCATCCTCTGTTTCTATGCCCAGTTGCCGGATCGCATCCAGAACCTTTGGGTTTTCAACCGAAAAGACCAGCTCCACAAGTGCGGTCTCTTCGTTATCCCGGAGCAGTTCCTTTGGAACCTTCTCTCCGAGTGCCAGTGCAACCGAACCAATGATGATGGATTTACCGGCACCGGTCTCTCCTGTCAAAATATTAAGTCCTTCTTTAAATTCTACCTCTGTTTCTGTAATAAGAGCGAGGTTCTTCACATGTAGATTTTGTAACATACATTCTCCTTCTACTTTTCCGAAGCATTTTTATTACTGTTCTACAATTTTCCGAAGCTTTTTCATGATGTGCACCGCGTCATCGGACGTACGGATCACACACAGAATCGTGTCGTCTCCCGCAAGTGAGCCGACAATCTCCTGCATACGCATGGCATCTACTGCAGCCGCAACGGCTCCCGCCATACCGGACACGGTTTTGATCACAACAATATTTTCCGCAGCATCCACGGACAAAAATCCTTCCCTGAGAACCCTTGCATATTTTTCCATCATATTGGAATCCGCGTCCGTAATCACCGCATATTTTTGTCTGCCGTTGTCGGTTGCAATCTTTGTCAGCTTCAGTTCACGGATATCACGGGATACGGTTGCCTGGGTAACCTGAAACCCTTCTTTTTCGAGATATGCGGACAATTCTTCCTGTGTTTCCACATCTTTTTTCTGAATCAATTCGAGTATCTTTGCCTGTCGTGTTGTTTTCATATGTCCTCCTTTGCGTCCTACGGTCTCATCTTTTTCCTCAGTATTTCCAGGAAACTCTGGTTACTGATTTTGCAGATCCAGATGGTACTTTGTGCCTGTGCAATCCGCACACGGTCTCCCACGTGCAGATGCTCCGGTGTGTCCCCGTCAAAGCTGACACATGCCGTCTCGTCCTTTTGAAACCGTCTGCTTCCCATCTTAATCTCCACAACATCCTCCGCTCCAAACACAATGCTTTTGGAGTTTAAGTCATGTGCATTGATCGGTGTCAGAAGAAGTACCCTTGCTTTCGGGTCCACGATCGGACCTCCGGTGGAAAGATTATACCCCGTGGAACCGGTCGGTGTCGCAACAATCACGCCATCTGCGTGGTAAGTTGTCAGATATTCCCCATTGACATACACATTTAAAAGCAGCATGGACAGATCCCCGGACCAGTGGATCACGACATCATTCAATGCCATATGTGCGCCGTTTCCGCCAATTTTTTCGCCGGTCAGAACAATCCTCTCTTCCATGATGCAATCATCCTGCATCAGACAGTCGATGGCATGAAATACGGTAGCTTCCTCAAGCTCACACAGATACCCCAGTGTCCCAAGGTTGACACCGATCAGCGGAATCTGCAGCGCCTCCACCTTGGTTGCTGCGCGGATTAACGTGCCGTCTCCGCCGAGAACAAGGATACATTCCGTGTCTGCCGGAATCTCGGAAAGTGCAAAATCTTTCTGGTTATCATCCTCCACATTGCTGACACAGATTGCAGCACTGCCGCCCTTTTGTTGTATGTACGAGACAATTTCGTTTGAGAGTGTCAGATCACGATCTTTGTACCGGTTCGTGATCAGCATAAATTTACGCATCTACTTATCCAATTCTCCGTGTGCTGCTTCCACAACTGCGTGAATATCCACGGATTCCTCCTTTATTGCTTCGTCCGATTTTTCAATATGCACGAGATACTCGATGTTTCCCTCCGGTCCCTTGATCGGTGAGTATTCCAGATGGTGTACCGAAAATCCGTTTTCCAGTGCAAAGGTAATGATCCTCTCGATCACTTCCTCGTGAACGGCCTTATCACGTACCACGCCTTTCTTTCCCACTTTTTCCCGTCCGGCTTCAAACTGTGGTTTGATCAGACACACCATCTGTCCGCCGTCCTTTAACAGTGCATATGCCGCCGGGAGCACTTTGGTCAGGGAAATAAATGAGACATCCACCGAAGCAAAATCGAGCACATCATCGATATCTTCCGGTGTGACATAGCGGATGTTTGTTTTTTCCATACAGACAACCCTTGGGTCCTGGCGCAGTTTCCATGCAAACTGGCCATATCCCACATCGACGGAATACACTTTCTTTGCCCCGTTCTGCAGCATGCAGTCGGTAAACCCGCCCGTCGAAGCACCGATGTCCATGCACACCATGCCATCTAAGGAAATGGAAAAATGTGTCATCGCTTTTTCCAGTTTCAGACCGCCGCGGCTGACATATTTCAATGTATTTCCGTGGATCTCAATCGGAGCATCCTCTGCAAAAGTGCTTCCCGCCTTATCCTCCCGGTTATTGTTGACAAATACATTGCCTTCCATAATCATGGTCTTTGCCTTTTCCCGCGATGGTGCCAGACCACGTTTTACAAGAAGTACATCCAATCGTTCTTTCATAATTCCTCCGGTAATTCTGCTAATATTTTTTCCGTCACGGAATCTGCATCCAGTCCCAGTGCTTTTTTTAATTCGCCAACACTTCCATGTTCCACAAAGCAGTCAGGAATTGCAATCCTGAGGACCTTTGTATGCAGTGCTTCCTCCTCCAGAAATGCAGCCACATGCTCTCCAAATCCCCCGCTTGCCACGTTCTCTTCCATCGTCACAAGAAGCGGATGGGATTCTGCCAGTTTCCGCAGGCAGTTTTTATCCAGTGGCATGGCAAATCTTGCATTTACCACCGTTGTCGGGATTCCTTTTTCTGCCAGTTTTTTTCTTACCTGCCAGGCGGTTTCCACCATCGAACCGATCGCAAAAAGTGCAGCGTATGTACCCTCGGCGAGTACTTCCGCACAGCCTTTTTGAATCGGTGCCCGCTGATCTTTCCAAAGATCGCAGGCTTCTCCGCGCGGATAACGGATCGCCACCGGTTCCTCTGCAGCAATCGCATACTTGAGCATATCGGAAAGCTCCCATTTGTTTTTCGGAGCCATAACCGTCAGGTTCGGAATACTTGACAGATACGACAGGTCAAAAATTCCCTGATGCGTGGCGCCATCCTTTCCGACTAATCCTGCACGGTCTACGGCAAACACAACCGGGAGATTCTGTGCACACACATCATGTAATACCTGGTCATAGGCACGCTGTAAAAAAGAAGAATACACCGCAAATACCGGTTTGAGTCCCGCCTTTGCCATGCCGGCTGCAAACGTCGCCGCATGCTCCTCTGCAATTCCCACATCAAAAAAACGTTCCGGGAAAAGATTTTTAAATCTCTTTAAACCGGTTCCGTCTGCCATCGCTGCGGTAATCGCAACCACCTTCGGCTCCCGCTCCCCCATTTTGCACATGACTGTGGAAAACACATCCGTGTAATGCGCTTTTTCCTGATGATACAGCGGAACACCGGTGTCAATGTCAAACGGTCCCGTTCCATGGAAGCGCGCCGGATGACGCTCGGCAGGAAGATATCCCTCTCCCTTGATCGTGCGTACATGAACCAGCACCGGACCGCGCACACGCTTTGCTTCCGCAAGCACTTTTCGGATTTCTTTTATGTTGGTGCCATCCACCGGTCCTAAATAGGTGATACCCATATTTTCAAAAAACATTCCCGGAACAAACAGCTGTTTGATACCGCTTTTGGCGTTCCGGATCCGTTTGACCATCCGCTCCCCCACAACCGGAATCCGGTTTAGGGAATTGGTCACACCGTCTTTTAAATCCAGATAGGCATCCGAGGTGCGGAAGGAATTCAGATACTGGTTCATTCCTCCCACATTTTCTGAGATCGACATCTGATTATCGTTTAACACAATAATAAAATTGGTTTTCATGCGGGAGGCATTGTTCATTGCTTCGTATGCCATACCGCCGGTCAGTGCCCCGTCTCCGATCACAGAGACCACATAATAATTGTCACCGGTCAGTTCCCTTGCCTGCGCCATGCCAAGTCCTGCGGAAATGGACGTGGAGCTGTGCCCGGTATTGAATGCATCCGCCGGATCTTCCTGTGTCTTTGGAAAGCCGCTCATCCCGCCATACTGCCGTAAAGTGGCAAACCCGGATTTACGCCCGGTTAAAATCTTGTGCGTGTAGGACTGATGTCCGACATCCCAGATAATCCGGTCTCTCGTCAGGTCAAATGACAGATGAAGCGCCATCGTCAGTTCAATCACACCCAGATTCGATGCCAGATGTCCTCCGGTTTTTGCAATATTTTCCACCAGAAAATCACGGATTTCTTCCTGTAGCTCCTCCAGTTCTTCCTCGTTTAGTTGTTTGATATCATTTACTTTTTTTATCCGATCTAAAACCATGTTGCCCTCGAAAAATTAATGATCCCTGTTGATCAAATAGAAAAACAGGTCATGCAGAAACGTATGCTCTCCTTCAAATTCATCCAGTATCTTTATTGCTTCCCCGGAAAGTCGCTCTACATCCTTTTTTGCCTGCTCCAGCCCCTCAAATGTCACATAGGTTGCCTTCTCATTTTCCGCATCACTGCCGATCGGTTTACCGAGTTTTTCAAAAGATCCCGTGACATCGAGAATATCATCCTGAATCTGAAAGGCAAGTCCCAGCTTTGCTCCGGCTTCCTGCATACGCGCAACCGACACTTCATCCGCGCCTGCCAAAATGGCTCCGATCATAAGCGATGCTTCAATCAGCGCTCCGGTTTTTAACCGGTAGATAAAGTCCAGCCGGTTACGGTCGATGGTCTGTCCGGTTTTCTCACTCTCCACATCCACCACCTGGCCGCCGATCATTCCGTATATACCCGCTTTTTGTGCCAGCACGGAAAAAGCCCTGACAATTCTCCAGTCTCCTTCGTTTCTGGTCAGCGCTGCTGCCACGGTCTCAAACGCATAATTTAAAAGGGCATCCCCCGCAAGGATTGCCATTGCTTCCCCGTATACCGCGTGGGTTGTCTTTTTCCCACGCCGGTATTCGTCGTTATCCATAGCCGGAAGATCATCATGGATCAGTGAATAGGTGTGGATCATCTCAATCGCCGCCATAAAATCATCAATTGCCGGATTCGTTCCGTCAAACATCTGGTAAGATGCTTCCATCAGCATCGGCCGCAGACGCTTTCCGCCTGCAAAAACACTGTATTCCATGGCATCGAGCACGGTCTGCTGAAACCCCTTTTCCTGTGGCAGAAACGGTGCGATCCGTGCTTCAATGTCTGCCGTCCTGCGTTTTATCTCCTGTCTGATCTCCATCAGAATTCCTCCAATTTTCCATCCTGGTTCAGTACAAGCATTGCCTTTTCTATCGTATCCAAAGACTGGCCGGCTGCTTTGATCTGTTCCAGTCCCTCTTTGTATAGGGCAAACGAACGGTCTAACGTTACGTTTTCGTCTTCCATCGCATCAAGTATGGAATCGATCTTTGCAAACCGTTCCTCCAGTCCCGGTTCTTTTTTTTCTAATTCATCACTCATTTTTTACTCCTTCGGCTGCCTGAATTTCTGTCACTGCTGCCGTCAGTGTGCCATCCAGCAAATGGATCTGCACGGTATCTTTTTTCCTGATCTGGTGGATGCTCCGCAGTGCCTGATGGTTCCCATCCTCCACGAATGCATACCCTCCACTGAGTTTCTTTACCGGGGAATAGCTCTCCAGCGTGCCTGCCAGAAGTGCCAGACGGTGTCTGCGCTCACGCAGCAGTTCCTCCATGCGTCCGGTCAGTTTCTCTTCATACTCTGCCACTCTTCGCCGGTTTTCATTCATCCGCTGCTGAGGGCTGAGATAGTGCAGGCGCATCCTCTGGTGCTCCAGGTGGTTTCTTGCCACGGTTACTTTCCTTTGGAGTTCTTTGTCCATCTGCTGCCGCATGCCAAGCAGTTCCTGCATTGCCTGCCGGTAATCAAACACCGCCAGCTCCGCTGCTGCAGACGGAGTCGGTGCCCGCAGGTCTGCGACATAATCTGCAATCGTAAAGTCCGTCTGATGACCGACAGCGGAGATCACCGGAATCCGGCAGTCAAAAATGGCCCGTGCCACCATTTCTTCGTTAAATGCCCACAGATCCTCTATAGATCCACCGCCCCGTCCGACAATGATTACATCCACGCCGATCTGTTCAAGTGCATGAATTCCATGGACAATTGATGCTGCCGCACCCTCTCCCTGCACCAGGGCCGGGCAGAGAATCAGCTGCACATACGGGTTCCTGCGCCCTGCAATATTGCGGATATCCTGAATCGCTGCCCCGGTCTCTGCCGTAACAATCCCCACGGTTTTTGCATAGGTGGGAATGGGCTGTTTGTATTCCTCCGCAAACATTCCCATCTCTTCAAGCTCCCGCTTTAACGCTTCAAATTTCAGATACAGATTTCCCTCTCCGTCCCGTTCAATCGTCCGTGCATAGATCTGGTATCTGCCATCTCTTTCATACACTTCCACGGATCCGGTCACAACCACGCGGTCGCCCTCTTTCATCGGGAATTTTAATCCTTCCCTGCGGCTTCCTGCAAACATGACTGCGTTTATCGTTCCGTCTGCATCTTTCATTGTAAAATAAATATGCCCGCTGGAGTGATACTTACAGTTAGATACCTCTCCCTTGATGCTGATATGGTGCAGCATAAAGTCCTGAGCGAACATATTTTTAATGTATTTATTTACCTGCCCTACCGAATATACATGTTTCATCATTCTGCAAACTTTGCAAGAATTCCATTGACAAATGCCGGTGAATCATTGGTTCCGTATTGTTTTGCCAGTTCCACAGCCTCATTGACCGCAACCTTAAACGGAATCTCATCATCGTAACGGATCTCATATACCGCCAGACGGATCAGTGCCAGATCTACTTTGCCCATACGGGTTGTCTTCCAGCCTTTTGCGACTTCGTTGATTGCCCCGTCGATTTCCGGCAGATGATTGTAAATGTCGCGATAACGCTCAGCGATATACTTAAAGTCCTGATCGGTTACATGATCCACTTCTTCGCCAAACAATTCCAGCTGTTCTGGCAGTTCTCCCGCATCAAAAAATTCTACGCGGAAAAGCATCTTGAATACATTTTCTCTTAACTCTCTTCTTGTCATCTTCTCTCCTCGCTCAAAAATAAAGGATGTCTTTCGTTCAGACATCCTTTATTATACCATATTCTGTTTCGAATACAAAGATTTAATTGTCAGTTCCCATATCAACACTTGCAATACGGACATTGACAACAGCGACTGTCAAGCCTGTCATATTCTCAATGGCAGCCTTTACTTTATCCTGTACCTTGGCAGAGACTTCCGGAATGCTGTAACCATATGCAATGTTGATGGCAACATCAACCTTTACTTCGTTGTCCATAATTTCAATCATGATTCCCTTGGAAAGGTTCTTCATGCCAAGCTTGCTGACAATTTCGTTTGTGATGTTTCCCGCCATGGAACTGACACCATCTACTTCTGTTGCTGCAAGTCCTGCAATGATCGCAACGACTTCATCTGCGATACGGACATCCCCGACAGGATCTGATTTTATCTGAACTGTTTTTCTGCTATCAGCCATAATACAATTGCCTCCTCAGTATTTTATCTTTGCTTATTATAACAGACTCTGTATTATTTGGAAAGCATAAAATTATACAACCTGCCCCTTGGATACATATACCTGATACGACTCATTTCCGGTCAGTGACTTGCCCTCTGTGACACGTACATTCTTGTCGGTAATCACGTATTCCACGCTTGCATTATCTTCCACTACGGTATCCTGCATCAGCACACAATTTTTCACTTTTGCTCCTTTTCCGACGTGAACGCCTCGAAACAGGACGCTGTTTTCGACTTCTCCCTCGATCACACAGCCATCGGCAACCATAACATTCTTTGCTTTGGAACCGTTGATATAACGGGTCGGGTTATCGTCACGGATCTTGGTGTAAATCTGGTTTGGAGAAAACAGTGCATTTAAGTTTTCTTCCTGTAACAGACGCATATTTTCTTCAAAATAACTCTGGGTATCATGGATATTGACCACATAGCCATCGTAGCAGAACCCGCGGATATCCAGCCGGTCAATCTGCTTGTCCAAAAGGTCACGTACAAAGTAAGTATGCCCATGTACATACGCATCATCTATCATATGGATCAAAAACTCGCGTTCTACCACATAAATATTCATGCTGAAATTCATCTCCCCCTCTTCGGTCGGGTTGATGTAAATCTTGCTGACGCGGTCTCCGTTCATGCCGAGTGCATAGTACAGATCCATGCGGTCCCTGCTCTGACGGATAAATGCCTTCGGAATTTCCTGCTTGCGGTACATCATGGTCACATCCGCACCACTCTTGATATGCGCATCTAAAAGTTCATTAAAATCAAAATTGATGGCAATATTTGCATCGGTCATAATGACATATTTCTGTGGCTGCTTTAACAGATATCCGCGCAGACTCTCAAGTGCCTCGATGCGTCCCTCAAATACCTTTACCTGTTTCTGTGCGAACGGAGGAACAATATTCAGGCCTCCGTTTTTGCGGACCAGATCCCACTCACGGCCGGCGCCGAGATGATCCAGCAGGGAATGGTAATTTTTTCTTACGATAATGGAAATATTGTCAATTCCGCTATGTACCATGCTGGAAAGAATAAAATCGCACATGCGGTATCTGCTGGCAAATGGAATGGATGCCATGAGGCGCTCCGAAACCAGATCCGGCACCATTGCATCATAGCTGTTCGGGAAAATAATTCCCAATGCCTCTGTCTTTGAATTTAACATTGCTCCTCACCCTCCTTCACATCTTCATAAATCATAGCGCTCGGACCAATTTTTGCTCCTTTTCCGATCGTTACATCCGCTGCAATTGTGGCAACTTCTCCAATTCCTTCCCCTTTTGGTTTTGCTCCCACAACCGCATCTTCTTCGATGGTCGCATTTTCTGCAATGATACAGTGTCTGACAACCGCACCTGCCTTGATCATGGAGTGTCCCATGACAACGGCATCTTCTACAATGGCGCCTTCTTCCACCGTGACACCGGAAAACAGGATGGAATGTCTGACGGTACCCTTGATGTTACATCCATCGGTAATCAGACAGTTATCCAGCACGGCATTCTCTCCAATCCGGTGACCGGTCATACCACTGTTTCTGCTGTAAATTTTCCAGTTTTCATCAAACAGGTTGATGCCGCTATGTTCCGGATCAAGCACTTCCATGTTTGCTTCCCACAGAGACGGAATCGTTCCTACATCCTTCCAGTATCCGTTGAAATGATAGGCATACATCTTTCTTCCGTCACGCAGAAGATTTGGAATAATATTGTTTCCAAAATCATTCTCGGAAGTCGGGTCAGCCTCATCCTCGATCAGATATTTCTTTAAAATATCCCAGTTAAATATGTAAATTCCCATGGATGCAAGATTGGACTTCGGTTCCTTTGGCTTCTCCTGGAACTCGGTAATCTTGTCATCCTCGTCTGCTACCATCAGGCCGAAACGGGAAGCATCCTCCCACGGCACTTCCATGACTGCGACAGAAAATTCTGCCCCTTTCTGCTTGTGGAACTCAAGGAAATCACTGTAATCCTGTTTGCAGATCTGGTCTCCGGAAAGAATAATCACATACTGCGGATCATAGCGCTCAATAAAAGCAATATTCTGATAAATGGCATTTGCCGTACCCTTGTACCAGTCAGACCCCGATGCTTTCTGGTACGGTGGAAGTACATGCACGCCTCCGTAAAGACGATCCAGATCCCACGGCTGGCCATTTCCAATATACTCGTTTAATACAAACGGCTGATACTGGGTCAAAATACCCACCGTATCAATTCCTGAATTTACGCAGTTCGACAGTGGAAAATCAATGATACGGTACTTTCCCCCAAACGGAACTGCAGGCTTTGCAAGCTTCTGTGTCAGTGCATATAATCTGGACCCCTGGCCTCCGGCAAGCAACATTGCAACTAGTTCTTTTGCCATATAAGTATCCCCCTTCTGTTCATAATAAATTACACTTATTATGGTATCATAAAAGGTGGATAATTCCTAGCACTTTTGGCTCTTTTCGTTTTTTTTAGCAAAAACTTTTGTACTATGATATAATAAGAGAAACAAATCATAACGGAATCAGGAGGAAATCCCATTGAAACGATTACACTTCACCAGATGCAGGACTTCTTTGCTTGCTGTTTTACTCGCTTTTTCCGTAGCTTTTGTACCTGTACCATCCATTTCTGATACAAGTTCCAATTCTGCAGCACTCCTTACGACTGCACAAGCTGCCAAAAAGAACACCAAAAACAGTTTTTCACTCAATGAAGTACCAAAATACAACGGAAAAGCTTCTGTTGTTGTACACGGCAACCAGCCCTATTTTACTTCGCGGGAAAAGCAAAACACCAAAAGTTTTGAGTCGTATCATAAACTTGATAAACTCGGACGCTGCGGTGTCGCCTATGCCAATATAAGCATTGATACCATGCCGACCGAAGCGCGCGGGGAAATCGGTCAGATCCGGCCATCCGGCTGGCACACAGTCAAATACACCGGTGTCGTGGACGGCAACTATCTGTATAACCGCTGCCACCTCATCGCCTACTGCCTTACTGCGGAAAATGCCAATAAAAAGAACCTGATCACCGGCACCCGCTACATGAACAATGAAGGCATGCTTCCTTATGAGGAAAAAACCGCACGATATATAGACAAAACCAATAACCATGTCTTATACCGCGTGACACCGGTTTTTGAGGGCAGTAACCTGGTCGCTTCCGGTGTCCTGATGGAAGCTTATTCTGTGGAGGATCAGGGAAAGGGCATTTGTTTTTGTACCTACTGCTACAATGTACAGCCGGGTGTTGCCATAGATTATGCCACCGGTGACAGTCATCTGAATGGAAAAAATAACCAGAATTCCCATAATAGTTCTGCAAAGAAACACGCATCCGCGGTCTATATTTTAAATACTAACACCAAAAAATTCCACAAACCGGACTGTTATTCGGTAAAGCAGATGAGCAGTAAAAACCGAAAAAAATACAAGGGGCTCCGCAAGAAATTGATCAAAGACGGATATTCCCCTTGTAAAAACTGCAACCCATAACGGCTGCCCTATTTCCCAATGATTTCATCGGTATTGATAAACTCATACGGTGTCTGCTGGTAAACGTAATAATTCAGCCAGTTTGCATAAAGGATATTTCCATGTGACCGCCACTGCAGCATCGGCCGCTGCGTTGGATCATCATCCGGATAATAATTACACGGAAGCGTGATCGCAAGTCCCTTCTCCCTGTCACGCTTATATTCACTGTCTAATGTCATCCGGTCATATTCCGGGTGTCCCATCACAAAAATCTGGCTGCCATCCTGATTGATTACCAGAAAAACCCCCGCCTCTTTTGATTTTGCCAGAATGGTCAGTTCTTCATGCTTTAAAATATCTTCCTCCCGGATCTCGGTATGCCGGGAATGTGGAGCATAAAAATAATCATCAAATCCGCGTACCATCGGAATCTTGCGATTCATTACATGGTGTCGGAATACCCCGAACATTTTCTGCTTTAGATCATATTTTTGGATTCCGTAATGATAATAAAGTGCAGCCTGCGCCCCCCAGCACAAATGCAGGGTGGATGTCACATGCTTTTTGGACCACTCCATAATCTCACACACTTCATCCCAGTAATCGACTTCTTCATATTTCATCTGTTCCACCGGTGCACCGGTAATGATCAGCCCGTCAAAATACTGGTTCTTAATTTCCTGAAACGTCTGATAAAACTTGTTCAGGTGGCTCTTTGAAGTATGGGTGGATGCATGGGATGCCGGTGCAAGCAGCGATACGTCTACCTGTAACGGGGTGTTTGACAATGACCGGAAAATCTGCAATTCCGTCTCTTCTTTCAGTGGCATCAGGTTCAGAATCACGATATTGATCGGACGAATATCCTGATGCATCGCACGGGACTCATCCATCACGAAAATATTTTCCTGTTCGAGGATCTCCTTTGCAGGCAGATCACTTTGTGTTCTGATTGGCATAACTTTTTCTACCTCCCACCAAATTGTTTTATAAATGTATCTTCGGAAATAATCGGAATTCCCAGTTCTTTTGCCTTACGATTCTTAGATGATGCGGATTCCATGTCATTGTTGACAAGATATGCCGTCTTTTTTGAGACGCTTCCTGTCACTTTTCCGCCCTGGCTTTCTACATAGGCCTTAAATTCATCCCTGTTTTTATAGTGATGCACATCTCCGGTGATCACAAAGCTCAGTCCCGCACAGCTTCCGGAAGAAGTATCCTGCACTTCTACATGTTCTATCGAAAGTTCATGAAGCAGATCCTCAAACCCACTGTGGTTTTTTTCATTCTGATACCAGGTTACAATTGATCGGGAACGTTCCGCTCCGATCCCCTCAATATCCTCAAACCCGTCCCCCTGATGCAGACGTTGCAAAAAGCCTTCAAAACCAATGGCGGCAACAATCTTTTTCCCGGCATCCACACCGATCAGCGGTATGCACAGGGCAAATATAAAGTTCACCGGATGTACCTGCCGGCTTTTTTCAATGGACTGTTCCATATTTGCCACAGATTTTTCACCAAAGCCCTCCATCTGGCTGATCTCCCCGAAATGCTCTTTCAAACGGAAAATATCCGCAAATTCATGGATAAATCCCGCATTCATAAAACGGAGCATCGTCTGAATGGAAAGTCCGTCGATATCCATCCCCCACTTGCTGACAAAACGGGTAAATTTCTTGACATTTTTGGCTGTACAGTCCGGATTGGTACAATGCAGGGTCTTTGTGCCACTGTTTTCACTCACATGAACTTTTGTCGGTGCATGGCACACCGGACACCGGGATGGAATCTCCGGAGCACCTACAGCATCTTTTACCGCAATACATTTCGGAATGATCTTATTGGCTTTGATCACGGAAAGTGTACACTCTTTTCCAATCCCCAGACGCTCGATCTCGCTGATATTGCATAGAGATGCTCTCGATACCGTTGTTCCCTCAATCTGCACCGGTTCAAACACGGCAACCGGGGAAATCGTAGACACCGCACACGACCATTCGATATATTTTAGTTTTGTATCCACAGCCTCATCCTGCCATTTGAACGCAAAACCGGCGCGTGTCGCATGATGCCCGGTCACGCTTCCCGATGCCGCATAATCCGTATCATCATAACAGATCACCAGACCATCTACCGGAATATCCATTTTTCCGCTCTCTACAAGTTTCGTCCATCGGTCAATGGCTTCCGGAAGTTTTTGGGCGGTTGTCGCTTCCCTGTCTACCACATCAAATCCCAGTTTTTCCAGAAAGTGCATCCGCTCTCCCCACGATACCATCGGCTCATCCAGATGCACCAGTGTAAATGCATGAAACCTGACATGGCGTGCCTTCACTTCTGCCGGATCTTCCAGATTCAGCGTTCCGGATGCCAGATTTCGCGGATTTGCATATTTTTCATCGTCATCCTCAATCATGTCGTTGATCTGTGCAAAATCTGTATAGGATATGGCAGCTTCTCCTCGCACAACCAGATGCCCCTGATACGAAATCTTTTGCGGGAATCCTCCGATAGCACCCTTTAAAAATGTAATGTTGGTACCCAGGTTTCCATTTCCTCTGGTAAGAATTTTTACAAGATTTCCGTTATCATACGTCAGAACCAGCGTAAGTCCGTCCAGTTTCCATGACAGCCAGATCGGATAAGCTCCCGCCCATTGCTGCAGTTCTTCCACCTGTTTGGTCTTCGCCAGAGAAAGTGCCGGATACTCATGCGGTTCTTTTTGTCCGCTTCCGGATTCTTCATATCCGGCATTCTGCGTCGGGCTGTCCTTTATAATATATCCGGTTTTTTCTTCCAGCGTGGTAAGCTCATCAAACAAAGCATCCCACTCATAATTTGGCATGATTTCATCCTGTCCGTTATAATACGCAGCTGATGCTGCATTCAACTGTTTTACCAGTTCTTCAATCCGTTGCTTTTCTGTTTCCATTTTTGTTCTCTCTATCTATATGATGATTTACCACCGTATACGTGCCATGTATGGCAGAATTGCGTGGTTTTCGTTTTGATTTTTGTGATTTTTCCGTTGGTCGCACGGGCTGATTGCTCGAATGTGCGATCAACTGTTTTAACTTTTTAAATTCCTCCGGTGTAACATCCCGGTACTTTCCTGATTCGAGATCTCCCAGTTCAATATTCATGATCCGTACACGTACCAGTTTCTGTACACGATACCCAAAATATTCACACATGCGTCGGATCTGTCGGTTTAATCCCTGTGTCAGAATGATCCGGAACTGTTTTTTTCCTGTCCGTTCTATCCTGCATTTGCGCGTTGTCGTGCCAAGTTCCACAAGCGGAACACCGTTTGCCATACCATGCAGAAATGCATCCGTCACCGGACGGTTCACGGTAACAAGATATTCTTTTTCATGCATATTTCCCGACCGCATAATTTTGTTGACAATCTCACCGTTATTCGTCAACAGCAACAGTCCTTCCGACTCTTTATCCAGACGCCCGACCGGATAGATCCGTTTCGGATAATGCAGGAAATCAATCACATTATTTTTTTCCTTTTTTTCCGCCGTGCAGACAATACCCGCCGGCTTGTTAAGCGCGATCAGTATCATTTCTTTTTCTTTTTGTACCGGTCTTCCACAGAAACAGACCTCCTGTCCATCCGATACCTGATCCCCCATCCGCGCGGTTTTTCCACCGATGGTTACATTTCCTGCTTCAATCTGGCGATCTGCTTCTCTTCTGGAGCATACCCCTGCTTCACTTAAAAATTTATTAATTCTGACTTCCACGTTTCTTCCCTGTCTGACAAAAATCGCGGAGACCTCACAGCCTCCGCTTCTTTATGATGTCTTTATTATTTTACCGTTTTTAATAAATCGCTCTTGATGTATCCGGTTTTTCCCTGGAACTTCACCTTCGTCCATTCTCCCTTGGTGCCAAGTTTCTTTAATTTTACGCCCGCATCCACTTTTCCAAGAAGTTCTCCATCTGTACTGGCGGTTTTACGCACATTGCAGATATCCTTCGTTTTTACGGTTCCCTTGCCGGAACCTGACTTGGAAGACACTTCCTTTACAAATTCGCTCTTTACATATCCGGTTTCTCCCTGGAATTTTACCTTGGTCCAGTCACCTTCCGTTCCAAGTTTCTTCAGTTCCACACCAATATCCACTTTTCCGAGGAGCTCACCATCCGTACTCGGGCTCTTTCTGACATTACAGATATCTTTTGTCTTGACCGTACCGGTAGATTTCTTGGAATCGCTCTTTGGGGTATCTTCCTTCTTTTCCGTAGACTCCGTTGTCTGGGTTTCCTCGGTCTTTTGAGTTTCTTCCTGTTTCTTTGTCTCTGTGGTCTGGGTTTCCTGCGTCTGGCTTTCCGTCTCTGTCGTCTGGGTTTCGGTATTGCTTACAATCGTTTCTCTCCATTTTGCCATGGCATTTCGAAGTGTTCCACCCACCATATTGGCAAGTTTTTCATCACTCTTTACAGCTTCATTATAGCTTGTCTGCACCTCTTTCTGCAGAGCAACCACTTCATCACTCTTCTCATATGCCAGAATCAGGGAATACAGATTTGCATCCAGATCCTGATCCAGGAAATTGAAATTGTATGCAGAGTATATGTTATTGATGATCAGATTTCCCTTTCCATCTCTCTCCACATAGAAGAAATCCATTCCCGGTGCTGGAGTATCCACACCTTTGAATTTCAGATCATAGCATACAGATACCAGATAAGAATCATCGGTTGCCCCCTTTGTGGAATAACAGGTGATGTTCTGATAATCCTCATAATACTCAGAAAACGTCGTGATATAACTCTTTTCATTGTCACTGAGCGGCTGTGCAATCATCTCCAGCGAATCCGTATCTCCACCGGCATATGCCGCATAATAATTTTCCATCAGTGTCACAAGTTCCGCATCTGCATCTTTCTGCAGCTTACCGATTTCCTGATATTCTGTAGTCTGTGTCACTCCCTGTGTACCGTTTTGTGTCTCTTTCTGATCTTTCTGCGAACCGGTACACTTTACCAGAATCACAACAAGAATCACAAATAAAACAGCTGCGCAAAAATATCGTCTATATTTCACAAAAAAGTCTGTAAACTTTTTTAATTTTTCATTCTGCATATGAACCCTCCATAAAAATGCATCTTTCCATTTATGATACCACACCTCATACTATTCGTCCAGTAAAAAAGCGGTGCATGACGCACCGCTTTTCCTGTCGTTCCATGGGTAAGTTGTTTCCTTGCCACATAGCATAAACTGCACCCGGCGGGAATCGAACCCGCATCTCAGGAGTCGGAGTCCTGCGTTCTATCCATTATACTACGGCTGCATAGCACTCTTATTTCACAAGTGCCTTTTTACTATATCACACTTCAAATTTAGAGTCAATCCACACTTTGATGTAAAATATGAAGTATTTCTTCCAGCTGCTTTACCGGAAGCTGCCCCGGTGCGCTCGCCTGCCCGCCTGCGCCAAATGTCACACACGATCCGAAAAACTCTCCGGCCACGCGGGAAATCCCCCCTTTTGCACCCATGGACATGGTAATCAGCGGATGATCCGGATGGTTTTCATGAAAGCGGTTGGTCTCCTCCAGCAAATGCAATACATCCCACATATTCTGCGGCATAACTGCCAGTTTCACGACATCTGCGCCACTCTCACGGATCTGTTCCAACAGCATGCGGATCACCTCCGGGTCCGGCGTCTGTTCAAAATCATGATGGGAAGCAATCACATATGCTCCCATCTCCCGCAACATCGCTATTTCTTTCTGCGGATTTTTTGCTTCAAAATATTCCACATCAATAAAATCCACGACATCTGATTCTGCCGCCACCTGATGAATATCATAAATATCCGCCGCGGAAAGTGCTTTGCACCCTCCCTGATTTTTAGAACGGAAGGTATACACCAGAATACTTTCCTTTATGATATGTTTCATTTCGTTTAATATTTCGCGGATCGCATTCGGACTTTCCACGTTTTCAAACGCATCCACACGCCACTCAATCATTTCCGTGTGTGCTTCTTCCAGCCTTCTGGTTTCTCTTAAAATTTCTTCTTTCGAAGACTCCATGACCGGCACACACACGAGAGGTTTCCCTTTTCCTATAATCTTTCCTTTTATACAAAGCAGATTTTCCATCTCTGCACCTCCTGCTGTGTTGTAATTCTCTGTTATTATATTCTAAAAGCCCGAAAGAAACAACCGGTTCCTGTTATTTGACATTTTTCCCGTTTTCCATTAAGATAGTCACGGTATGTGATATCCGAACTTAAGAGATAGGAGAAAAAAATGAGTTTTGAATTTTTAAACCAATTACCGACTCCGGCAGACATTAAGCGCGATTATCCGCTTTCCCCGGAGCTTCGTGAATTAAAAAAACACAGAGACCTCATGATCTCTGATGTAATTACAGGTAAAGATTCACGTGTCCTCGTAATCATCGGACCGTGTTCTGCAGATAACGAAGATTCTGTATGTGATTATGTGAGCCGTCTGACCAAAATCCAGGAAGATGTCAAGGATCAGGTCATCTTAGTTCCGCGTATTTACACCAACAAACCACGTACAACCGGCGAAGGCTACAAAGGTATTGCTTCCCAGCCAGATCCGGAAAAAGCTCCGGATATGATCGAGGGTCTGATCGCCATGCGTAAAATGCACATCCGTGCAATCGAAGAAAGCGGTCTTACCTGTGCCGATGAAATGCTTTACCCGGAAAACTGGGGATATGTCGAGGATCTTCTCTCCTACGTTGCCATCGGAGCACGTTCGGTAGAAGATCAGCAGCATCGTCTGACGGTCAGTGGTTTTGATGTCGCTTCCGGAATGAAAAATCCTACCAGTGGTGATTTTTCTGTTATGCTCAATTCTGTATATGCGGCACAGCATCCGCATCATTTCGTTTATCGCGGATACGAGGTGGAGACAACCGGAAATCCTCTGACTCACGTGGTTCTTCGCGGTGCAGTCAGCAAGCACGGCAATACCACCCAGAATTATCACTATGAAGATCTGATCCGTCTTCATGAGATGTACGAAAAAATGGATGTCATCCATCCGGCAGCCATCATTGATACCAACCATTCCAACTCCGGAAAGAAGTTTAAGGAACAGATCCGTATCGCAAAAGAAGTGATGCATAACCGCCAGCTTTCTTCCGATATCCGTTCTCTGGTAAAAGGTCTGATGATTGAAAGTTACATTGAAGAGGGAAATCAGTCTATCGGAGATCATATTTACGGAAAATCCATTACCGATCCTTGTCTCGGATGGGAAGATTCCAAACAGCTGATCTATGACATCGCGGAGATGAACGCAAAGTAAACAGTTTTTGTCTGAAAACAAAAATGGAGTGTAAAAAGTGTTCCTTTTGCACTCCATTTTTTTATAATTTTTCTACAACAAAACGTAACAGCCGGATTCCAACAGACGCCTCCAATACACATCCAAGAAGTACCAGTACCGCAACTCCCATCCCCCATGCCAGCCGCAGCAGCCATGGATTTTTCCGGTTATAAAACCTGTGCGGTTCTACCAGCAGTAAAAGCGCAAGCGCTGCAAGATACAAAATTCCATGCGGCAGCCACGATACCAGAAAAAAAACAATTCCAAGAATCCCCATATTCATCACACAGGCAGCAAAAAATACCCCGCCGGTAAAATAAATCAGGCAGCGCAATAATAATGGCAGAATTGCTTTTAAAGCAGTAAGGGAAAGGATTGTAATAATCACAAACACTTTTCCCCTTTCCCATAAAATATTTGCCAAAAGCGGCAAATACCCGGTATCCGATGCCGCAAATGCTTTCATATGATACGCATTTAAAAATCCATAAGTCGTAAAATATTCATATCCAAACAGACAGGTACATAAAATTCCCGCCAGGCCAAAACAGATTCCAATCGCCAGTTCCTTTTTCATAAAATTTCCTAAAACTCTTTTCTTTTCAGCCTATGCCCTGTCCGTTTTCTTTATTCCATTTTTATAAATCCAGATGTTTTCCCATTCCACCTTTTTTTGCTGCCGCATATGCCATAATTGCAGCAATGGTTTTTCCATCCTGAATTTTCCCTTCATAGATCATATCGCACAACTCTTCCAGTGTGTAAATTTCCACATCAATGGATTCCGCTTCATCCAGATGCCGGGTTCCCACTTCCAGATCGGTAGCTACAAAAATATCAACCGCCTCATCACAAAATGCCACCGTCGTACGCAGGGATAATAAATGTTTCACATTCGTGCTGCGGTATCCCGTTTCCTCTTCCATCTCCCGTGCCGCACAATACGCCGTATCTTCCGTCTTACTGTCCCGACAGCCGGCCGGAATTTCAAGTGTTTCTCTCTCCAGCGCATTGCGGTACTGACGCACCATCACAATTCTTCCATCCTTCATAACCGGAAGAATGGCGGCTGCGCCCATACGATGGGATACAAAATCCCACTCTGCTTTGTTTCCATCCGGAAGTTCCATCGTATCTTTGTAGATATCCAGAATTGCTCCCTTGTATACCAGTTCTCTCTTCAATCGTTTTACATGCTCTACCATATTTCAAACCTCTCTTTCCTGTCCGGACATCATCCCCGGATATTTTTCATCGTTCACAGTTTCTTCAAATTTGTAACATATCCATTTCACACTTTTCCGGTATAGTGAAATCATCAAAAGGAACCAAAACCTTTCGATCATTTTTTTTCATAATCTGGCCAGTGCAGCCGTGCTGTACTGGTCCCTCCTTTTTATTCTATACGTTCCGTGAAATCCCAATGTATTTATTTTACAGCACATTATAATATAAAAAAAGGCTTAATCCCGCTTTCCGCGGTCTTAAGCCTTTTTAAGTTCATTTTCACAATTACTTAGCGTAGTCAACAACACGCGATTCCCTGATCACATTTACCTTGATCTGACCCGGATATTCCAACTCAGTCTCAATCTGTTTTGAAATATCTCTGGCTAAAAGAACCATATCCGCATCGCTGATCTGCTCAGGAACAACTAAGATACGAACCTCTCTACCTGCCTGAACTGCAAAAGATTTTTCTACACCCTTATAGCTATTTGTAATATCCTCAAGCTGCTGTAAGCGGTTTGAGTATGTTTCCAAAGTTTCTTTTCTCGCACCCGGACGTGCAGCACTGATGGTATCGGCTGCCTGTACCAGACATGCAATCAGACTCTCCGGCTCCACATCACCGTGATGTGCTTCCACTGCATTGATGACAAGAGGTGATTCCTTGTACTTTCTACACAGTTCCACACCCAGCTGGATATGGGAACCTTCCATATCATGATCTACAGCCTTACCAATATCATGTAATAATCCCGCACGTTTTGCCATACGGACATCCTCACCGATTTCTGCGGCAAGCAAACCTGTCAGCTGTGCGACCTCAATCGAATGTTTCAATGCATTCTGTCCATAACTGGTACGATACTTCATTTTGCCTAAAAGCCGGACAAGCTCCGGATGAATGCCGTGGATGCCGACTTCTAATACAGCAGCCTCGCCTTCTTCACGAATCATTGTCTCTACTTCTTTTTGCGCTTTTTCAACCATTTCCTCGATACGAGCCGGATGAATCCGTCCATCCACGATCAACTTTTCAAGTGCAATTCTTGCAACTTCTCTTCGAATCGGATCAAAGCTGGAAAGGATAACTGCTTCCGGCGTATCATCAATGATCAGATCTACTCCTGTCATCGTTTCAAGTGTACGAATATTTCGTCCTTCCCTACCGATGATACGGCCTTTCATCTCATCATTCGGAAGCTGTACAACAGAGATTGTGGTTTCAGCAACGTGATCCGCAGCACATTTCTGAATTGCAGTAACTACATAGTCCTTTGCCTTCTTGTTGACTTCTTCCTTCGCCTGCGCTTCCATTTCCTTGATCATCTTCGCAGTGTCAATCTTCACATCTTCTTCCACGGTCTTTAAGAGGTATTCTTTTGCCTGTTCAGAGGTTAATCCTGAAATTCTTTCCAGTTCCTGTACGCGCTGTTCGTTGAGCTTTGCTATCTCAACTTTCTGCTTCTTTAAATCTTCTTCTTTGGCACGGAAACTTGCCTCACGCTTTTCAATCGCTTCGAGTTTCTTGTCCAGATTTTCTTCCTTCTGCACAATACGACGCTCGTTACGCTGAATTTCATTTCTACGCTCTTTGATCTCCTTGTCGATCTCATTCTTGGAACGAATGGTTTCTTCTTTGATCTCAAGCATAGCTTCGCGCTTCTTGTCTTCGGCATTTTTCACGGCCTCGTCGATGATGCCTCTGGCCTGCTCTTCTGCATTTCCAATCTTGGTATTTGCTACCTTCTTGTGATATTCAGTCGAGATAAACCATACAGCAACCGCAGTAATTATAAGTGTGATAACAACAGCAATAATTACTTGTGGCACAGGAGCACCTCCTTTATTAAGTTTTCATTGTACATATAACAAAAAGAAATATTAGTCTTCCATGTCATACTTCTACAACATTATAATTTTATCCTTTTTGCTTAAATATGTCAAGCAATACGTGCTTTCATTGTTTACTTTTCATAGCATGCAGCACATCATTGCTCCGAAAGCCCCTGCGCATCAGATACTGGTAAACACGTGTAAATTCTTTTTGGTCAGAATTTTGCGCGTCAAACTTTTTCTTTTCCAGCAGATGTATGATCTGCTCCTGTTCGTCCCCCTCATAACATTCCTCAAGGGCACGATCAATCAATTCTCCGGGAACTCCCTTTCCATACAGTTTTACTTTCAGCTGATAGCGGCTCATACGATCCTGACGATAATTGATATAGGTACATGCATAGCGGTAATCATCGACATAATGAAAAGATTTCACATATTCAAGTGCAAGATCAATACACGCCTGCGGATATCCGCCCTGTTTCAGTTTCTCCCGCAGCTGCTGCTCTGTACGGTCCATCTGTTCCAGCAGATGCATGGTTCTTCTTTTTGCACGCTTTCCCACCACTTCATAAATCAGCTGATGCTCCTCTTCATCCGAAAGTGTGCTTCCTTCCCGCATTCGAAACTGTTTTGCCTCTCCCCGGTAAAGAACAAGCTCCGTTCCATTATCCAGATGGAAACGAAGCCTGCCCTTTCCCAGAGTCGTACACTCTGTCACTGTAACCATATCTTATTCATTCTTGCTTTCCGCATCTGCAGATACCGGAGTCTCTTCTTCGCCTTCCGGGGTCTCATCCTCCTGTGCAAAATAATGTTCACGCACCATTTCCTCGATCATCTTACAGAATTCCGGATTTTCACGCAGATACGTTTTTGCATTTTCACGTCCCTGTCCGATCTTGTCTCCTTCATAAGCATACCATGCACCGGATTTGCTGATAATTCCGACATTTGCTGCCAGATCCAGAATATCTCCCTCTTTGGAAATGCCCTTTCCAAACATGATATCAAACTCTGCTTCACGGAATGGCGGTGCTACTTTATTTTTTACGACTTTGACACGGGTATGGTTACCAATGACTTCTCCTGCCTGCTTCAGCTGTTCTACACGGCGCACGTCCAGACGGACAGAAGAATAAAACTTAAGTGCACGGCCACCGGTCGTCGTCTCCGGATTTCCAAACATAACACCAACTTTTTCACGGAGCTGGTTGATAAAGATTACAATACAGTTTGACTTGCTGATCACACCGGTCAGCTTACGAAGCGCCTGACTCATCAGACGTGCCTGCAGGCCCACATGGGAATCTCCCATATCTCCGTCAATTTCCGCCTTTGGCACAAGAGCTGCTACCGAATCGACAATTACAATATCGACTGCTCCGGAACGCACCATGGTCTCGGTGATCTCAAGTGCCTGCTCTCCGCAGTCCGGCTGGGAAATATAGAGATTGTCAATATCAACACCGATATTCTTTGCATAGACAGGATCAAGCGCATGCTCTGCGTCAATGAATCCGGCAATTCCGCCCTGCTTCTGCACCTCTGCCACACAGTGCAGTGCAACGGTAGTCTTACCACTGGACTCCGGTCCGTAAATCTCAATGATACGTCCTTTCGGAAGTCCTCCGAGTCCCAATGCAATATCCAGACTGAGGGATCCTGTAGGAACCGTTTCCACGTTCATATTTGCGGAATTGTCCCCCAGCTTCATCACAGATCCTTTGCCATACTGTCTCTCGATCTGTGCGATTGCCGCATCCAGTGCTTTTAATTTATCGTCCTTTGCCATAATATTCTCCTTCTTATCGAACTTATGTTCGTATCTATGTTCTAATAGTAGTATATTTTGTTTGTATTGTCAATGCAAAATTTTAAATGGGGAAATAAAAAAAGACAGTCGCCCTGCAACTGCCTTTTATTATACGTTGTATCCTGCTACGCGTCAAGAAGTGTTTTCAGGTAATCCTCAATCGCATCCTGCGTCTGTAACCCTACCATCTTCTTCTGAAACATTCCATCTTTCATGAATACCAGCGTAGGAATACTCACAATCTGGTAATTTAATGCAAGCTGTGGCTGCTCGTCCACATTTACTTTGCATACTTTCACCTGATCTCCCATCGATTCTGCAACTGCATCCACAACCGGTGACTGCATCTGACAAGGGCCACACCAGGATGCCCAGAAATCAATCACGACCGGCACCTTTGCACCGACTACTTCTGCTTCAAAGTTTTCTTTTGTAATTGTTACAACTCCCATGACTTGTCCTCCTTTGATTAATTCTTACTGAACTCGGATAATACGAGTCCTTCGTTTCGGTCAAGTGTCATGCCGACACTCCATGCATTGACAAATAAAAGAAGCGGATTTCCCTTCATATCAATAACTTTCTTCATATCTGAAGTACCAGTCAGCGCGTCCACATCCACTTCATCCTTGTTCTCGATCCAGCGGATATGTTCATATGGAAGATTCTCCAGACGGATCTCCACATTATACTCGTTTTCCAGACGGAACCGGAGTACATCAAACTGCAGCACACCAACTACTCCTACTATGATTTCCTCCATACCGCCTTTGTATTCCTGGAAAATCTGGATGGCACCTTCCTGTGCAATCTGTGTTACTCCTTTTACAAACTGCTTGCGCTTCATGGAGTCGATCAGACGTACACGTGCAAAATGTTCCGGCGCAAATGTCGGGATTCCCTCAAACTGAAACTTGTCCTTTGCCGTCGTGAGGGTGTCCCCGATAGAGAAAATGCCGGGATCAAAGATACCAATAATATCTCCCGCATATGCTTCTTCTACCATTTTACGCTCGTCTGCCATCATCTGCTGCGGCTGGGAAAGCTTGATCTGTTTGTTTCCCTGCACATGGAATACTTCCATGCCCGCCGTAAACTTACCGGAACAGATACGCATAAACGCAATACGGTCCCGGTGATTTTTATTCATATTTGCCTGAATCTTAAAGACAAACGCAGAAAAATCTTCCTGAAACGGATCAATCATTCCGATGTCTGATTTCCGGGCCATTGGCGCATAAGTCATCTTCAGGAAATGCTGCAGAAAAGTTTCCACACCAAAATTGGTCAGGGCAGAACCGAAAAATACCGGGGAAAGTTCTCCCTTTGTCACAAGTTCCATATCAAATTCCGCACTGGCACCGTCAAGAAGTTCGATTTCGTCATCCAAAATTGATTTTTTCTCCTCACCAATCTCGTCGATCAGTGCCGGATCATCGATATCAATAATCTTTTCGGAACCTTCTTTTGTTCCCTTTAATGTATCGGCAAATGTCATAACTTTTCTGGTATGACGGTCATATACACCTTTGAATTCTTTTCCGGAACCGATCGGCCAGTTGACCGGATACGTTGCGATTCCCAGTTCATTTTCAATATCATCAAGAAGCTCAAACGTATCATTTGCATCACGGTCCATCTTATTGATAAATGTAAAAATCGGAATATGGCGCATTACGCATACCTTAAACAGCTTACGTGTCTGCGCCTCTACTCCTTTGCTTGCATCAATCACCATGACTGCGGAATCCGCCGCCATAAGTGTACGGTAAGTATCCTCCGAAAAATCCTGATGTCCCGGGGTATCCAGAATATTGATACAGTATCCGTCATAGTTAAACTGCAGCACCGACGAGGTGACCGAAATACCTCTCTGCTTCTCGATCTCCATCCAGTCAGACACCGCATGTCTTGCTGTTGCCTTTCCTTTTACGGAACCGGCAAGATTGATGGCTCCTCCGTAAAGCAGGAACTTCTCCGTCAGAGTCGTCTTACCTGCATCCGGATGGGAAATGATAGCGAATGTACGCCGTTTTTCTATTTCTTTTCTTAAGTCACTCACAGTATATCCTCCAAACCAATTGCACACTGTACCTCATTTTATACTAAAAACTATGTATTTGCAAGTGCTACTGGATGGGAGTGATCACGATCTTATCTGCGGATACTCCGGTCTTACGCTTTACAATATCTTCGACCTGCGCCCGCTTGGCATCGGTTGCCTCCCCCATATTAAGAACCACATCACAGCCGTCATCATTCATACTGACAACCACATCCGTAAACCCTTTTGCCTCCAGCATCATTTCTGCATTGGACTCTTTCTCCGCAATATCCGTCAGTGTAATCATTTCATTGACCGCATCTTTCTTTTTGGACTCATCCAAAGAATCATTGTCAATGATTGCCTGCAGGGTTTCTTTATTTTTGGAACGCACCTGTTCCCGGTTAAGTTTCACTTTTGCCGCATAGTCGGAATCCCCGCTTGTCACAGAGGTAAGTACCGTCTCTCCCGGATTTTCCACATCTTCCGTCGATGCATTCGCCAGATCTTCCTTGCTGCTTGTGATATCCAGATCCTCCCCGGTTTCATAATCTTTATCCGCCTGGTCACTTACGGCACCCTGATTCATATTAGCTACCGTCTCGGCATCTTTGATATCAGCGCCCTTTTTGTCATAAGTAACATAACCGGCCACCGCAATCAGCACCGCCAGTGTTGTAATAACAATCTGATTTTTATGCACTCTTTTTTTCACGTCTATTCCTCCTGTACCGACATTTTAACTACTACTACCTTATGCGCTTCCACCGGAAATAATGACATTACCGCGTTGGAAATTTCTGTAACGGTCTTTGCATTTCCTCCACCCTGTGCCACAACCACAACCCCTTCAATTTTCGGCATCTGCCTGCAGATCACATAGGGCTGTCTGGTATCACCGGTATCGTACACCACCGTTGTCTCTTCCTTTTTGTTTCCATCTTTTGTCACATTTTTATCCAGCCGGTCGGTTCCCTCATCGGAAAATGTCAGCATTACACGGGTTTTTCCCACCCCGTCCATGTGTTCAAGCAGCTCCTTCAGCTGCTGCTGCAGCTGCTCTTTATAGGAATCTTCCGTCTGCAGCTGCTGCTCCTTTTGTTCCTGCGTCTGTGTTTCTTTCTGGCTTTGTTTTGCCCCCGTCGGCATCGCAACGATCATTACCATCACCCCAAGCAGAATCAGTACAACGAAATCCGATTTATTCCTCTTTTTGATCCACTTTCCCAAGATACTGTTCAAAAATATTCTCTCCCTTCTCCTGATATTCTATGCTTTCCATCTGCTCGACAATCTCATGCAGCTGCTGCCTTGCCTCTTCTTTTTTCATTCCTCCCACATAGACCAAAAGCGGCTGTGCCAGCACGGTGATCACGAGCACGCTGACAAAAAAATGAAAATATTTCTGATAGGTTTCCTTTGGTGTCAGATATGACAACAGATAAAAAATCAGCATCAGCACGAAATAATTTTTCACAAATGTAAGTACAACTTCCATGTTCTCCTCCCTTCTCAATAGATGAAACTGGTGGAAACACTGATCATGGATATGGTAATAAAAAATAAAAGCAGCGCATCCAGCTGTATGGTACAAAAAAGCGCGCATCCCCTGGCAGCGGCCTGCACACACTGCGCAATCCGGCTGTCTGCGACCGGTGCCAAAAATGCAGCGGTCAGGCGGTACATCACAGAAAAACAGAAAGATTTCAGCAGCGGTGTCATCCCGATTACAAGAAGAAGGATAAGGGAAGCCGCACCAATGCTGTTTTTTATGAGGATTCCGCTTCCGAGCAGGATCTCTGCTGCGGAACCGAAGGTATTTCCTACTCCGGGAACCGCGGATATACTGTTAAAAATACTGTTTGTGGAAAGCCTGTCTCTTGCAGGTACAATCAGAGACTGTACAACACCGATTCCCATAACGGCAGTCAGCCCACCTTTTAAGACCAGTCGTATTCCGTCTTCGAACAGCTGCGCCATCTTTCCAAGTTTTGTTTCCTCAAACAGGTTATCCATCAGAAGAAGCAGCACAAACACATGAACCCCCGGCAGAAAAATAAATTTCATTCCCAGTTCCAGCAGATACATCAGTCCGAATGCCAGCTGATAAAAGGAACCCGCAGATGCCGCATTGCCGGAGCAAAACAGCGTTGCCGCATACAAAGGCACAAATGCGGTCATAAATGCCACCAGACGGTCAATCCCCTGATCTACCACCTCTGAGATCAGGGCAAATGATTGCAGCAACAACAGAACCACCCCAAGATAAACAATAAAAAAGCTCATCTGCGAAACATACCCCTGTCGCGTCATCATCACTTTTCCGTACAGCGCAAATAAAAGTCCTATGGCAAACATCTGCAAAAACATTGGCTTTGCAGCCGTGATTTCATAAAAAAATAAATCTGCAATATATTCACAGATCATTCCCGCATCCAGTCCGTCGGTTCCTTCCGTCACCAGTTTATTCACCATTTTTTCAAAATCCATCTTTTCCGGCAGATCCTGCGTCTGTGCATTGATATCCGTAAAATCAAGTTCTTTTATGATCTCATCCGCCTCGGCCGCCATCACATTTTGCGGCTGTAAAAAAATCATCCATACGAACAAAACAGACCAGAACAAAATTTTAGCAATTTTTTTCATTTCTACCCCCCGGTCATCTGTTCGATCAGCCGCAACAAAACCCACAATTCCGGAATGGACAAAGCAACGATCGATAATTTTGCAAACAGTTCAATCTGTCCTGCGACAGATCCATATCCCGCTTCCCGGCAGACCGATGCGGAAAAATCGGCAGCATATGTAATTCCAAGCATCTTTAACAGTGCTTTCAAAAGTGCCGGATCTACCGGAAGCGTGTCCATCAGTTCCCGTAAAAAATCCAGGATAAACGAAATTCTTGACAGTGTGTATCCGAAAATCAAAACCGATGCTGCAATTCCCACAAGCAACGCCAGCTCTCCCTTTTCTTTTTTCAGCAAAAGAGCCAGAAAAACCGCAGCAATTCCGATCATTCCTATCTTTATCATAGACATCACATACGAAACAGGGTTTCCATCGTTGTAAACAGTTCACTGATACAAGGCACGATCCAGAACAACACTATTATCAGACCTGCCAGGCTCAGCAGAAATGCCTGTTCCTCCCTTCCACTATGCTTGAGAATCTGGCTGAGTACTGCCACAACAATTCCAAGCGCTGCAATTTTAAAAATAATTGTTACACTCATACACTCAAGGTTCCCTTCCTACGCCTTTACACCAGAAGAATGATCATAACCACGCCGGTCAGCATTCCAACAGGCAGATACACCCGCTGTTTTTTAAAAAATTCCAATCGTGACTCTGCCAGAAATTTTTCCATCCGTTTTCTGCAGATTTCATTGCATCGCAGATTCTCTGCACTGCTTTCGCCATAAAATGCTCCCGCGGCAGACGTAAGGATTTCCCAGCCCTCCTGCCCGATCTGCAGTTCTCTTTTGTGCTTCTGCAGACAATCCTGCCATATTTTCTGCCCGCTTGGATTCTGATGGTTGCGCATACATACACAGACCTCATCCAGAAATGCCTGCATGGATGCATCTGCCGTTTCATAAAAAGACAAAAAATCGTACAACCGCACGTGTTCCTGTTCCAGTGCATATCCCCAGCGCACAAACAGGCGTATCCATTCCCCCGCCATCCGCTGTCTGGCTTTTTCCCCCTCTGCCCATTTGTACAGAAATCCGGCACACCCTGCCAGTATCAGGACGGTTCCGAAAATCCTTGCCACAATGGATTTCCTCCTCCCTCATATACGGTGAGAATCCGTCGCCCGTCCGGTTCTCTCTGCAGACCGATGAGCCGCATCTGTGAGCGGATCAGATCCAGTCCTCCCATCTGCAGGCGGTGCAAAACCTCTAAGACACTGCCGGCATGTATGGTTCCAAGGATCGATACCCCGCACCGGGCACAGTCTGCCACCGCAGCAAAGTCCTCCGGAAGTCCCAGTTCGTCCACTGCAATGATCTGCGGGGACATGGAACGAAGCAGCATATGGATTCCATGTTCCTTCGGACAATTGTCCAGCACATCCGTGCGGGGGCCCAGATCGTTTTGCGGAATTCCCCGGTAACACGCGGCAATTTCCGACCGTTCATCGACTACCCCGACCTTTTTCCCGGCACGCAGGTGATTTCCTTTCGAAAGCAGCCGGATACAATCCCTTAAATAGGTTGTTTTTCCGACCCCCGGCGGTGCAAAGAAAAACGTATGATATACATTCTCTCCGCAATACAGCCATGGAATCAGTACCGATGCACACCCCTTTTTTTCGTGAGCCAGACGGATATTTAAACCGCTGATACAGCTTAACAGCTTCATACAGCTTGAGGTTCCGTGTTTCTCATAGCTTGCCCGCCCGGAAACCCCGATCCTGTGCCCGCCTTCCAGCGTAAAATACCCCTGTCGCAGTTCTTCTTCCAGTGCATACACGGAATATCCACTCAGATAATTCAGTACCTCCCGCATATGTGCTTCCGTGAGCAGCCCAATCTCTTTTTCTTTCTCATCCGCATATAAAATTTCCAGCGGTTGTCCGACCCGAAGCCGGATTTCTTCTGCCCCGCACAACGTTTCTGCTTCCATCTGCGTTCGAAAATCTACCGGAAGATATTCTGTAATCTCCATTCTGTCACTTCCTCCATGTTTCTTTCCATAAAAAATGAGCCATAAGGACAAATCCCTATGACTCATTTATATGTTTTATATGTGATTTTAGAACATCCGATTTACATACGGTCCGGTGCGGAAAAACCAAGCACATCGATACAGGTCTCAAGAATATTTTTGGTCAGTACCAAAAGACCGATATAAGAAGCCTGTACCTTAAGATCTTCCTCGGAAAGAATCTTTGTCTCATGATAAAATCCGTTGAATGCATTGGCCAGTTCATAAATATATGCACAGATCTTGTGCGGTGCTTTCTCCTCATATGCATTTTCCATCATGGCATTGAAACGTGACAATACAAGCATCAGGTTCTTCTCACTTGCAGAATGTGCCCCAAGAATCGGTGCATCCGGCAGCGAATTTTTTGCAGTGTATTTCTTTAAAATGGATTTGATACGCACAATCGTATATAAAATATACGGTCCTGTATTTCCTTCAAAAGAAGTAAAACGCTCAATATCAAAACAGTAGTCCTTGCTTGCCTGATTGGACAGATCTCCGTATTTGACTGCTGCCAGAGCAACTGTTTTTGCAGTCTGCTTTGCCTCTTCCTCGGAAATATCGAGGTTTTCCTTTTCTTTCTGGTTCTCTGTAATCTTTTTGAGCATCTCCTCATTGATCTCATCAAGCAGATATTCCAGACGCATAACGCCGCCATCTCTTGTCTTAAACGGTTTGCCGTCTTTTCCGTTCATGGTACCGAATCCGATATGGGTCAGTTCCACATCCGGTCCGACGAGTCCGGTCTTTCTTGCACAGCGGAATACCTGTACGAAATGCATGCTCTGACGCTGATCCGTCAGGTAAATAATGGCATCCGGGTTGTAATCCTGCATACGCATCACAATCGTAGCAAGATCTGTCGTACTGTATAACGAAGCTCCGTCTGACTTTAAGATGATACATGGCGGAATCTCTTTTGTATCCGTATCCTCTTTGACATCCACAACCAGAGCCCCTTCGCTCATGTAGGCAAAGCCCTTGTCCTTCATCATCTGTACCATATCCGGAATATACGGCTGTGCATCCGACTCTCCCTTCCAGAGCTCAAAGGAGACATTCAGATTATCATAGTTCTTCTTTAAATCTGTCACGGAAACATCCAGAATGTGTGCAAGAAGTGCACGGTATCCCCGTCTGCCGGCCTGCAGCTGGCTGGTTGCCTCCATGGCAGCCTCACGGAACGCTTCGTCTTCCTTACTCTTTTTGCTGGCAGTCGGATAGATATCCTCCAGTTCGGAAATGGTAAACGGCGCCTCTTTCGGATATTCTCCGGTATAGCTTTCATCATAGTATACCAGATCCGGCTTACGCTCTTTTAATTCTACAATGATCAGTCCCATCTGCAGACCCCAGTCTCCCAGATGCACATCACCGATCATGTGATGTCCCATAAATTTGCCGATCCGCTTGATACTCTCTCCAATGACAGCAGAGCGCAGATGTCCGACATGCAATGGCTTGGCAACATTGGCCCCGCCGTAATCTACAATAATGGTCTTCGGATGTGCCGCTTTGTCACAGCCAAATCTTCCCTCATCTGCTTTCATATCGCTGACATATTTCGCCAGATAGGCAGGACTTACTTTCATATTGATAAATCCCGGTTTTACAGACTCTACGCTCTCAAACAGTTCGTTTTCTGCCAGCGCCTGCGCAATCTTATCCGAAATCATGAATGGTGCACACTTGTACTCCTTTGCTGCAGCCATTGCTCCGTTACACTGGTATTCACACAGGTCCGGACGATTGGAAAGTGTAACTTTCCCGTATTTTGCATCATATCCCTGACCGGTAAATGCATTTGTCACCTGCTCGGTGATCAGATCTATTAATGTCTTCATCCTAGGGTTCTCCTCTTTTTTTACTACAGATTATTGTATACATCATAGAAGAAAAAGTCAAACGCTTCTTCGTATCTGACATTTTCTTCATACAAAAACGGCTGCCACATTACGCGGCAGCCGTCTCCACTTTTATCAGTTCTATCCGTTATTGTCTAATTGTTCTTTCCGGAAAGGTACTCATCAATACCCTTTGCAGCTGCCTTACCTGCTCCCATTGCAAGGATAACGGTAGCGGCACCTGTTACGGCATCTCCACCTGCATAAACACCGTCTTTGCTTGTTGCACCGGTATCTTCGGTTGCAACGATACACTTGCGGCGGTTTGTCTCAAGCCCCTTGGTTGTGGAAGAAATGAGTGGGTTTGGAGAGGTACCGAGTGACATGATCACGGTATCACAATCCATCTCATACTCAGAACCAGGAATCTCCACCGGACTTCTTCTTCCGGACGCATCCGGCTCACCGAGTTCCATCTTGATGATGCGCACACCCTTTACCCAGCCATTCTCATCGACAAGAATTTCCGTCGGATTCTGCAGCAGATCAAAGATGATTCCCTCTTCTTTTGCGTGATGTACTTCTTCCTTACGTGCCGGAAGTTCTTCCTCACCACGACGGTATACAATATGTACCTCTGCGCCGAGACGGAGTGCGGTTCTTGCAGCATCCATGGCTACATTACCACCACCGACAACGACAACTTTCTTTCCATGGGAAATCGGGGTTTCATATCCTTCCTCAAATGCTTTCATGAGGTTGTTTCTTGTCAGGAATTCGTTTGCAGAGAATACTCCGTTTGCCTGCTCGCCAGGGATTCCCATGAAACGTGGAAGTCCTGCTCCGGAACCGATAAATACAGCCTCAAAGCCTTCCTTTTCCATCAGCTCATCGATCTTTACGGATTTACCGATGACAACGTTGGTCTCGATATCCACACCGAGTGCTTTTACGTTTTCTACCTCGGCTGCTACAACCTTGTCCTTTGGAAGACGGAACTCCGGAATACCGTAGCTTAACACACCACCGGCACGATGCAGTGCTTCAAAAATGGTCACATCGTAGCCAAGCTTTGCCAGATCTCCGGCACAGGTCAGACCTGCAGGGCCGGAACCGATCACTGCTACTTTGTGTCCGTTTAACTTCTCTGCTTTCTTTGGCTTGATACCGTGCTCGCGTGCCCAGTCTGCAACGAAACGCTCTAATTTACCGATGGCAACCGGATCACCCTTGAAACCGCGGATACATTTACCTTCACACTGGCTCTCCTGTGGGCAGACACGTCCACAGACAGCCGGAAGTGCGGAAGACTCGGAGATAATATGATAAGCCTCCTCAAAATTGCGCTCTTTGACCTGTGCGATAAATGCCGGAATATTGATAGAAACCGGACATCCCTTCATACACTGTGCGTTTTTACAATTTAAGCAACGGGAAGCCTCTGCAACTGCCTCTTCCTCGTTGTATCCATAACATACTTCCTCAAAATTCGTAGCACGAACCTTTGGTTCCTGCTCACGAACCGGTACTCTGACTAATCCTTCCATTACTTGTCACCTCCGCAATGGCCGCATCCACCGTGATGGGTAGCGCCCTCTTCATATGCGAGCTTTGCTCTGCCTTCTTCTGTCTTATACTGCTGCTGACGCTTCATTGCCTGATCAAAGTCAACGAGATGTCCGTCGAACTCCGGTCCGTCAACACATGCGAATTTTACTTCTCCGCCAACCATCAGACGGCATGCTCCACACATACCGGTTCCGTCTACCATAATCGGGTTCATGGATACAACGGTAGGAATCTCAAGCTTCTTGGTAAGGATGGTAACGAATTTCATCATGATCATCGGTCCGATTGCGACACATACATCATAATGTTTTCCCTCATCGATCAATGCCTGTAACTGCTGACAGCCATTTCCGTGAAATCCGTAAGTACCGTCATCCGTACATACATATACATTTCCGGCTACTGCCTTCATCTCATCCATATAAAAAAGCAGATCCTTGGTACGGGAACCCATGATCACGTCTGCATCAATTCCGTGCTCATGCAGCCATTTTACCTGTGGGTATACCGGTGCGGTTCCCAGACCTCCTGCGATAAATACAATTTTCTTTTTCCTGGTCTCCTCAAGGTTCTCCTCCTCACAGAGTTCGGACGGACATCCCAAAGGTCCAACGAAATCTTCGAGAGCATCGCCCTCATTTAAGGCCATCATACGCTCGGTTCCTGCGCCAATCGTCTGTACCACGATGGTGACAGTCTCCTTCTCTCTGTCATAGTCACAGATCGTAAGCGGAATACGCTCTCCTACTTCATCTGTCTTTGCAATGATAAACTGTCCCGGCAGACACTCATTGGCCACACGCGGTGCCTTGATGTCCATCAGGATAATGTTATCTGCCAATGTTTCTTTTCGAACAATCGGGTACATAAACTGCCTCCTGTATGTAATAAATTTAATCTAATCCCTGTTCTCTTTTTCTGCTGAATACAAAAAGAGGTGTATAGCACACCTCTTTATTGTATATGACTTCTTCACTTTTCGCAACGACTTTTTTACGAAAAATATACAAGCTCATCTTCCGGTTTCTGGGCTTTTTCGATGGAAATCGGGTAAAGAACCGGTCCTTTTCCCTTATATTCCCGTGCAAATTCGACACGAATCTCTGCCGTAATTGTAATCCATGACTTGTGCGGAAGTTCCTCTTCCCTGTCATATTTACATTTGAAACCGATAAATGTCACATCCTCAATGCAGCAGGTCATCGCAAACCGTCCCGGAACAAACACGCCTTTCTTAAGTTTATCCGGATTATATACCAGAGCCAGGAATTTTACTTTCTTGCGATCGTATTTCTTGTAATTTTCCATGGCATCCATGTACCAGATAGCATAATCCGCATCGGTCAGTTCTATCACATCCTGATTGATATCAAACGGCAATTCTTCCGGACGCTCATCAATCGTTCCGTCCTTGCGCTCATAGACAATCTGTGCTTTCCGGTTGATGTTCTTAATGGTACGGCGCAGATGTCCGCGATCGGTATCATCATCTGTACGGTTAAAAATAACCACATCACTGGAAAAAACCTGTTCCTGCATCATTGCACGCATATTATTCATATACAGATCATACGTCGTGGAATCTACGGTTGCCAGTGACTGTACAATCACCCAGCCCTCCGGCATTTTTGCCTCAAGCAACTTGTCCATCCCCCATGTGCCGTTGTACTCGATAAAAATTTGTTCCGGCTGATAGGTGTCCTGGATTTCCTGCAGTTTTGCAGGCGTAAAATCCTCTTCCTCTTCGACCGTTACCAGCTTGAAGTTGATGGTTGCCAGTTTTGCTTCGTCATATTCTTTCTCGCCATCTTCGCACATGATGATAATTCCTTTCGAACCATCACCGAAGTTATTCTCAAACAGCGTTTCTTCTACGAGAGTTGTTTTTCCGCTGTCCATAAATCCTGTAAATAAATATACCGGAATATCCTGTGCCATAATTGCTCTCCTTACATTTTTCTTGGGGTTTACAGCATTTTAAAGACCAAATGTCTTCAGTAATTCATCCTCATGAATCTCCGTTCCGATTACCACGATACGTCCGGTGTAATCCGGCTCACCCTCACGGATCTCATACTCGCCCGGAACCATATCAAAGTACAGCCAGGTGCCATCGGTACTCTCCACCATACCTTTGGAGCGGAGGATATTGTCAGAATCGACAAACTTCTTAAGTACTTCCTCAAGTTTTGCACGCTCGAATTTGTGCGGTGTCTCCTTGCCCCAGCTGGTAAATACATCATCTGCATGATGATGGTGATGGTGCTCATGGTCATGGCAGCCACAGGTACAGTTTTCATCATGCTCATGGTGATGCTCATGCTCCTCATGATCATGGCAGCCACGGGTACAGTTTTCATCATGCTCATGGTCATGGTCATGGTCTTCGTGGTCATGGTCATGATGATGCTCATGGTCTTCATGGTCATGATGATGGTGCTCATGCTCATGTTCTGCCTCTTCCTTTGCATGATGTGCCTCAGCAAGAGCCTTCATCTCCAGGTTATCCTGTCCTTCCATGACCTTAAGGATCTGTTCTCCGGATAATTTTGCCCAGTCTGTTGTAATAATGGCAGCCTTTGGATTCAATTCCTGAATTTTATTGACACAAAACTCCAGCTGTTCCGGTGTTGCATTCTGGCTGCGGCTTAAAATGACAGTTGTCGCATACTCGATCTGGTTGTTGAAAAACTCACCGAACGCCTTCATCTGCTTGCTCGCCTTAAGCGCGTTTACAACCGTTACCAGTGCGTTTAATTTTACATCCTGCTCTTTTTCAATATCAATCACGGACTTCATAACATCGGAAAGCTTACCGACTCCGGATGGCTCAATCAAAATACGATCCGGATGATACTTGGTGATGACTTCATTTAAGTTCTTTCCGAAATCACCAACTAAAGAACAGCAGATGCATCCGGAATTCATCTCTGTAATCTGGATTCCAGCATCCTTTAAAAAACCACCGTCAATGCCGACCTCTCCAAATTCATTCTCGATAAGGACAATCTTTTCCCCGGTAAATGCCTCATCAATCATCTTTTTGATAAAAGTTGTTTTTCCGGCTCCTAAGAATCCGGAGATAATATCTATTTTGGTCATGATAATCCACTCCTTTTTGTTTTTTCAAAATCTATTCTATTTTACTCGTTTTTTTATAATAATGCAAGTTGTGACACAGCCGGTCTAATAATGCATATGATAAAGTTTTTCATACACACCGCCCCGTGCCAGCAGTTCTTCATGGGAACCGGATTCCGCAATCCCATCTTCTGTCAGAACCAGAATTTTTTGTGCATTCTGGATCGTTGTCAGACGGTGGGCGATCACAAATGTCGTACGGTTCTTTGCCAGTTTCTCCAATGATTCCTGTACGACCCTCTCGCTCTCGTTATCCAGCGCGGAAGTTGCCTCATCAAAAATCAGAACCGGTGGATTTTTCAAAAAAACACGGGCTATGGAAAGCCGCTGCTTCTGCCCTCCGGAGAGCTTGATTCCACGCTGTCCGATATCTGTATCATATCCATCGGGAAATGCCATGATAAATTCGTGGGCATTGGCATTTTTTGCAGCAGCAATCACTTCTTCCCTTGTCGCATCCGGCTTCCCATACCGTATATTTTCAAAAATCGTTCCCGCAAACAGGTATACATCCTGCTGCACCATTCCGATATGGTCACGCAGGCTCTTTAACGTCACCTTACGGACATCTTTCCCATCCACACGGATACATCCTCCGGTCACATCATAGAATCTCGGAATCAGGGAACAAAGCGTTGTCTTTCCGGCACCGGATGATCCCACCAGTGCCATATATGCCCCTGCAGGCACATGCAGATTGATCCGGTTAAGCACCTTCTCCTGATTGTCTTTGTACTGAAAAGAAACATTTTCAAAATCAATGGTTCCTTTCACATCGGTCAGTGCTACAGCATCGTTTGCATCCTGGATTTCCGGTTCAATATTCATAATTTCCTGAAACCGTTCAAATCCCGTATAGCCATTCTGAAACTGCTCGGTAAAGTCCACCAGTGTCCGGATTGGATCCGTAAATACCCCAATATACAGTAAAAACGTAACCAGATCATTGACCGTGACCATTCCCTTTGCAATGAGAACCCCTCCGGCAAGGATGACATTTACCTGAATCAGTGTTGTAAAAACGCCAACCCCGGCCTGAAAACTGCCCATGTAATGATAACTGTTCTTCTTTGCCGCAAGAAATCCGTCATTTCCATGACGAAATTTTTCGTTTTCAATCGCCTCATTGGCAAACGATTTCACCACACGGATGCCCGACAGATTATCCTCGATCTGTTCATTAATCTCGGCAATTTTAATACGGTTCTGCTGAAAAGCCCGGCGCATCCGCTTATTTAACGCAAATGCAAATACAAACATAACCGGAAGCACTGCAAACGCGGCAAGCGCAAGCCATCCATTAATGTTGAGCAGGATCACAAACGCTCCCACTATCTTTAATACCGACAGGATAATATTCTCCGGGCCATGGTGCAGCAGTTCTGTAATATCAAATAAATCTGCCGTCACACGGCTCATCAGCTGTCCGACTTTTGCATCATCATAAAAAGAAAAAGACAGCTTCTGCAGATGCCCAAACAATTCGGCCCGCATGTCATATTCCATTTTTGCCCCCATCACATGTCCATAATTTCCGATAAAAAACCGGCTGTAACAGTCCAATGCCAGAAGCACAAACAATCCGATGCCAATCAAAAAAAGTTTCCGCAACATCATCTGGGGCTGCTGATAAATCAGAGTCGATGTCACATACCGCACAACCAGTGGAATGGTCAGTGCCACTGCCGCAGAAAGTGTCGCAAATAACATGTCTGCCACAAAAACTGCCCGGTAGGGTTTGTAATAGCTTATCATTTTTTTCAGATTTTGATTCATGGTTCACCTCATCCTGATCATTTTTACAAAAAAGCACCCCGCGAGTTATCCCGCGGGGTTAAATACATTAGTTGTATTTTCTTTTTCTAGCAGCTTCAGATTTCTTCTTACGCTTTACGCTTGGCTTCTCGTAATGCTCTCTCTTACGAATCTCCTGCTGGATACCAGCCTTCGCACAGTTTCTCTTGAAACGACGTAATGCGCTATCTAAAGTCTCATTCTCTTTTACGATTACACTAGACATTCTTTCCTAACCTCCCTCCAGTTGCGATATTGTGCATCAACTGTAAGGTAATCTTAATTGCACTATCGATTATTTTAACAAAATATCCTGATTTGTCAATAGTTTTTCCGAAATTTGCATAGTTTTTTTCTTCCACATGCTTAAAGCTTTGTAAACACGGAAGTTTCTTTCTTCAATCCCTCTGCAATCGCAAAGTTCTCATCCATCTTCTTGGAAATTTTATCCATATCGGATACAAGAACCTGTGTGCTGTCCGCTGCCGAAACGACTCCACTGACGCCTTCCTCGATTGCATGGGAAATCGTATTTACGGAATTTGCAATCTCATCCATGGAATTCTGTAAAGAATCCGTCTTTGCCTCAAAATCTGCCATGACGCTTTCAATAAACGTTGCCTTGTCATGATATGCGCCACCGGATTCCACAAACTTCTGGAATTCCGGCAGGATTTTTTCATTCATGTACTCTACCAGTCCGTTTGCATTGTCTGCAAGATTATGTACTGCAGTTATGACAATGGCATTGATGCTCTGGATATTGTTAGCCGCTTCCTGACTGGCGGCTGCCAGCTGGCTGATTTCGGAGGCAACCACTGCAAATCCTTTTCCTGCATCCCCGGCACGGGCAGCCTCAATGGATGCGTTTAATGCAAGCAGGTTTGTCTGGCTTGCAATATTTAAGATGTCGTTTGTCAGATTGTCTACCTGATTGACACTGTTGCTGTCCTCAATTGCCTGACTCAGCACGGAAACAATGTCATTTACTTTCGCACCCGTTGTATCCATATTTTCACGTGCAGCATGTTCCATTGCCTCTGCATGCTCTTTCATTTCTTTTGTATACTGATTGATTTCAATCGTTTTCTCTGCAATTGACTTGACTTCACCGGCAACCGATTCGGTATTTTCATTAATCCGTGAAGCATTGTCGGAAATATCCTGCATCGTTGCAGAAAGTTCTTCCGTCAGTGCGGACAGATCGGATACACTTCCGTTGGAAGTCTGCACACTCTCACGCACTTCATTTACAACACCCTCAAGATCCCTGGAATTGCTGCTGATCATCCGGAAAATTTCCTGCAGCTTTGCCATAAAAGCATTGATGCCTCCACCGACAGATGCCACTTCTTTGTTGTTGGTAATGGTAACCCTGCGGGTCAGGTCACCCTGCCGGTTATCAATTTCGGAAATAATCTCATTCATTTCCCTGTTCGTATTTGCAAGCGGATGGATTACCCACCGAAGCACTGCCACCATTGCTGAAAAAAGTGCCGCAATACTAATCAGAATCGTCACTATGCTTGTTCCTATTGAACTATGGTATGCAGATGTCAGTTTCTGTCTCTGTGCATCCGCATCCTGGTTTACAATTTTTTTGATACTTTCGATATCCGACTCAATGGCATCTGCACACTTGCTGATTTTTCCATTGGCAAGTTCATAGGCATCTTCACTTTTCCCTGCTGCGGAAAATGCCATAACATTGGCACATTCATACTTTAATTGTTCGTAATTTTTTTTGATGTCATTGTATTCTTTTTTGGTATCCGGTGTCACGTATATCTTGTAACTTTCCAGATCTTTCTCCAATGCATCTTCCTGACTGCGGATTTTTTCCACCAGCCGGATCATGGAATCCAGATCCACCGCTATGATATGGGACAGTCCCAGATTATGCATGTCCTGCGTCTGTCTCTGGATTTCTGCCAGACCCGAAACATTCTTTAATGATACTTCCGAAATCTGTACGGCACTCCGGTTAACGTTCCTGATATTAGAAACAGACATCACATTCGAGATGATACTGAATATTCCAAGTATAAATACCGGAATTAAAATGATAAGTTTGGTACTTAATTTCTTTTTCTGATTCATATGCTCCCACCTCTTAGCCTGCTACTGATTTTGTAATACCATTGACCAGATTATCCATCAGTTCCTGTAACTTTACGTGGTTTGGATTTCCTGCTGCCATCGTATTCCCGAATGCCTTGCTTGCATCCCAGTAACTGTTTCCGACACGCTGCAGTTTTCCGAATTCCGACTGTGCAATCACTGCCTGAATGGATGGGGAAGCCTTAACCGCATCCGAATCCGCTGCCTTTGTATTGGAAGGTCCCTGTCCGTTCATCTCAAACCGGACAGTCTGGTTCTGCTCATTGGTCATCCAGTCTGCCAGTTTTGCTGCCCACTGTGGATTTGCCGAATAAGCACTGACTCCCATCAGCTTATAGCCGGTAAAGGAAGCCATCTGTACCTGTTTCCCTGCCACGGTATAGGTCGGAAGCTTGGCTGCGCCAAGATCATCTCCCCAGATCTTTTTCAGTTCGGTCTCACTCCATACACCGCTTACCCCTGCAATTACACTGCCTTTTTTGGCATCTTTAATAAAATCTTCATTCACCGCATTTTTAAATCCACTGCTGGAACTGATATCAAGCATCGCCTGCGCAATATCCACGCCTTTGATATCCCCTTCGGTGGAATTCCAGTCACAGTGGTTTGTCACATTGTCATCATTGACACCAAAATCCAGTCCCGTATTTCCGAAAAACGAATACAGATACCAGCCGGAAGACCAGTCCATCATAAACTTCTTATGATTTTTTTCTGCTACTTTTAAAATGCCGTCAAGGGTTTTGACATCCGAATCACTCAGGTACTTTTTGTTATAATACAAAAAATACCCATTGTCTGCAGTCATGGGATATGCATAAAGCGTATCATCGACTGTGGCAGCGTCTATTGCGCCCTCCACATTTGCTTTTTTCACTTCGTCCGCATTCGGAACCGGATACAATGCACCGCCGGCCACCATAGAAGCCACCTGGTCATCTGCAAAGATAAACACATCAGCTGCGTTATGCACATCTCCAAGCACATTGTCACGCGTATCGGAATCCGCATTCTGTTCCAGGGTGATATCAAAAGTTGCCTGACCCTTATACTCTTCCTTGAAACTGTCGATCATCTTATTCAACGCATCATACGTTGATTCCTCCGCCCACACTCTCAGTTTTACCGTTCCGCTCGTTCTGTCCGTCTCCTGTGCACTGTCCTGCGTGGTCTCCGTTGCACCCTGAGGCACCGCCGATGCGCAGCCGCCCAGCATGGACACGACAAAGATTCCTGCCAGCACGGCCGACAATAACCTCTTTCTCTTCATAAAGTCTCTCCCTTTCTTCATGTCGTTTCCACCTTTTGTTGTATATACACAAATTTCACAGTGGATTAACTGTAATTATACTATAAATATTTGCAAAAAACAGGTAAAATCGCATTTTTATTGCGCATTTTTACCTGTTTTTTGCGTTTTTATTATATTCTTTTATACGTTATCAGTGATAGATTATTTTAACATGTTTTCCAGTGCCGTCTTCGCCTGTGCAATGGCATCCGGAATACCAGCCGGATTCTTTCCACCGGCCTGTGCCATATTCGGACGTCCGCCGCCGCCACCGCCGACGTTTCCGGCGATCGCCTTGATCAGATTACCGGCATGTGCCCCCTGCTTCATCGCCGCATCGGTTGCCATGGCAATCAGGTTTACCTTTCCGTCACAATCGGATGCGATCACTACGACGCCCTCACCGATCTTATCCTTCAGCTGGTCACCGAGATCACGCAGACCATTCATATCCACACCGGATACGCTGGTTGCCAGAAGCTTCACACCTTTGACATCCTCGATCTGATTCATCACATCACCAAGTGCATCCTTGGCTGCCCTGCTCTTTAACGCCTCATTCTCGCTCTGCAGATCTTTCATCTCTGCGGTCAGATGCTCCAGACGTTCCTTAAGGTTTGCAGGTGTGGATTTTACAACCTTCGCTGCTTCCTGAAACTCTTCTTCCATCTTTTTGTAGTATGCAATCACATTGTCACCGGTCAGTGCTTCGATACGGCGCACACCGGCTGCAACACCGCTCTCAGAAAGAATCTTAAATGTCTTGATCTCTGCGGTATTCTTTACATGTGTACCGCCACAGAACTCCCTGGAGAACTCTCCCATGGAAACGACACGGACTTTTTCCCCATACTTTTCGCCAAACAGAGCCATTGCCCCGGTCTTCTTTGCCTCATCAACGGTCATGATATCGGTACGGACTTCCATGCCCTCGTTGATTTTTTCATTGACCATGTCTTCCACTTTCTGTAACTCTTCCGGAGTCATGGCTGCAAAGTGGGTGAAATCGAATCTGGTACGTTCACTGTCCTGATAAGAACCCGCCTGCTCGACATGTGTACCCAGCACTTCGCGGAGTGCTTTCTGCAGTAAATGGGTTGCCGAATGGTTTGCACAGGTCTTTGCGCGAAGGTCTGCATCTACCAACAGTTCCACTTTCTCGCCGGTATGGATCATGCCGGACACCATATGCCCGATATGTCCGTATTTACCGCCCAGAAGCTTAACCGTATCCTCTACCTGAAATACGCCGTCTGCCGTACGGATCTGTCCCTTATCGCCCTGCTGACCGCCCATCGTGGCATAAAACGGAGTCTTCTCTACGATAATGGTTCCTGCATCCCCATCGGAAAGTGCTTCCACGATCTCGGTCTCGGTCGTCATAACCGTAACTTTAGAAGCATATGTCAGATTCTCGTATCCGACAAATTCTGTTGTGATGGAAGGATCAATCTGCTCGTAAACCGTTGCATCCGCACCCATGTAGTTTGTCACTTTACGGGCACTTCTGGCTTTCTGCCTCTGTTCTTCCATACAGGCCTTAAACTCGTCCTCATTATAGGAAAAGCCCTTTTCTTCAAGGATTTCTTCGGTCAGATCTACCGGGAATCCGTAAGTATCGTAAAGTTTGAATGTATCGGCACCGGAAAGTTCCTTTTTGCCGTTTTTCTTCATCTCCTCCATCAGGTCAGACAAAATGGCAAGTCCCTGATCGATGGTCTTATTGAATTTCTCTTCTTCCTGTGTCAGAACCTTAAAGATAAATTCTTTCTTCTCTTCCAGTTCCGGATATCCATCCTTGCTCTCATTGATGACAGTTTCTGATAATTTTGCAAGAAACAGTCCGTCAATTCCAAGCATCTTTCCGTGACGTGCCGCACGACGGATCAGACGGCGCAGAACGTAGCCTCTTCCTTCATTGCTTGGCATAACGCCATCGGATACAAGAAATGTGGAAGAACGGATATGATCCGTAATCAGACGGATGGATACGTCATCCATGGCATCTACTTCATACTTCTTTCCGGACATCTCACAAATCTTGTCGCGGATCGCTTTCATGGTATCAATATCAAATACGGAATCCACATCCTGCATAACAACTGCCAGACGCTCAAGTCCCATACCGGTATCAATATTTTTCTGGGAAAGCTCGGTATAACCGCCCTTGCCGTCCCCTTCAAACTGTGTAAACACGTTGTTCCATACTTCCATGAAACGGTCACAATCACAGCCTACTTTACAATCCGGACTTCCGCATCCGTATTTTTCGCCTCTATCATAGTAAATTTCAGAACACGGACCACATGGACCGGCACCATGCTCCCAGAAGTTGTCACATTCTCCGGTCTCAGGATCACGGTAAAAACGTGTGATCTTCTCTCCCGGAACTCCTACTTCCCTGGTCCAGATCTCATACGCTTCCTCATCTTCTCCATAAATGGACGGATACAGACGATCCTCCTCAAGCCCAAGTACCTTTGTCAGGAATTCCCATGACCAGGCAATCGCTTCATGCTTAAAATAATCCCCAAAAGAGAAGTTTCCAAGCATCTCAAAGAATGTAAGGTGACGCGCAGTCTTTCCTACATTTTCAATATCTCCGGTACGCACACACTTCTGACATGTAGTCACACGTCTGCGTGGCGGAATCTCCTGTCCTGTAAAATACGGCTTGAGCGGTGCCATTCCCGCATTGATGAGTAATAAGCTGTTGTCATTGTGTGGTACTAATGAAAAGCTCTTCATGACAAGATGTCCCTTGCTCTCGAAGAAGTCAAGATACATCCGGCGCAGCTCATTTACGCCATAACTCTTTTTCATTACCAGTTCCTCCAAAATCATTCTTTCGTCGTGTCAGCCTTCGCATCCTTGTGTCTGCGGAGTCTGATACCAATAAATGCCCCTAATCCGCCGATCAAAGCCAAAACAGCCATCTCGACCACATATCTGCCAATACATAAAAGAAAATCTGTCATATAGTTTTCTCCTCTCTGTTGTTACCCCATTAACTTAATTATTATATATGAATTTTTCTGTAAATTCAAGAGTTAGAGTTCCCCGAACGGAAATACCTGATTCTCCCTTTCAATTTCAATTACGCGGTCTGCCATTCCAAGATTTGTAATGTGTTTTTTGTATTCCCTGATTGCAGAATAATCCTGCCACATATGCATCGGGAAAACAAATTCTGCATCGGTGTTTTTCAGCACAAAATCAATTCCGAGTGTCTGATACGGTCCCAGCCGCGGATCCATCGGGACAAACGCAAAATTGACCGGCTTGTCCGCAAGCTTACGGATCTCGTGCCGGAATGCACGCTCCTGTTTTCCGTTTATAAGCTCTCCTACGTGTTCCATCTTCCAGTCGTTTAAATCTCCTGCATGGAAGATGCTCACCCCACGCACATTCACATAAAATGCCACTCCTGCATCGGTAGACAACAGGGTCTGGATCTTTAGATCATCCACTTCATAATGGTTGTTTGCGGAGACAAACGTCACTTTTTTCCGCACCCCCGGGTCAATTCCATGCTTTTGCAGAAAATGCGGACTGATGCGGATATCCTTGGATAAAATATAATGTATATTGGTATATTTTTCACTCCAGCGCAGAATATCCATGTCAAAATGATCCTGATGTTTGTGGCTGGCAAACATATAGATTTTTGTATCCGGTGCGTAATCCGGAATCTTTCCCGTAAAGTGGAAACCATTCACCCGATCCCCGCCAAAATAATCAAAAATCAATACCAGATCATCCACTTCCACCAGAAAACAGCTGTGATGTATAAAAATTACCTGCATGTTGTTCCAATCTCCTTTATCATCTGTGTTACAAGCTTTTGAAATACCGGAGCCACCGCATCGGCTGCTTCCTGCACCTCCTTATGTGACAATGGCTGTGGCGAAATGCCGCATGCCAGATTCGAGATACAGGAAATTCCCACAATCCGCATCCCCATATGATTCGCCGCCACAGCCTCACATGCCGTACTCATTCCTACGGCATCCGCTCCGAGTGTACGCGCCATTGCCACCTCCTGTGGAGATTCATAGGCCGGCCCGGTAAACTGCAGATACGTTCCCTCTTTTAAATCCGCCCCGGTCTCTGCCGCACATTTTTTTGCGATTTTCTGTAAATCATAATCATAAATCCGGCTCATATCCGGAAACCGCGGTCCCAGTTCCTCTATATTTTCTCCAATGAGCGGCGACGGAACAAAACTTGCAATCTGCCCGGTAAGAAGCATCAGATCCCCCGCCTTCATGCCCAGCTGGATTCCGCCCGCTGCATTTGTCAAAAACAGAACTTCTGCCCCCAGAAGTTTCATCAGCCGGATCGGCCGTACCACTTCCGTCATGGAATATCCTTCATAATAATGCACACGTCCCTGCATGCACACAACCGGCACATCCCCGACATAACCAAACACAAAGCGCCCTGTATGGCCCGGCACCGTAGATACCGGAAATCCCTCGATCTCATGATAATCCACCGCGGCCTCCACGCGAAGCTGCGACGCATAATCACCCAGACCGGACCCCAGTACCAGTGCCACTTTCGGCACAAAATCTGTTTTCGTCCTCACGCTGCGCACACAGCGCATGAGAGTTTCATATTCGTTGCTCATTTGTTCTCCTTATTTTTTGCAATTACATACAGAATTTCATTAACTAATAGTATAACAGAATCAAAAATAAAATAAAACAAGAGCAACTGAAATTCATACTTTTTTTATTTCTCTTAAATAATGATGCAGATCATTCCCCCATTGCTGTCATTGACAATTTTCTGCATGGTATCCTGCAGTTTCAGCTGGCACTCATCATCCATCTGCAGGATCTTGCTGCGGATGCCGTCTTCCATCAGTTCCCCGACAGATTTTCCGAAAATATTTGTGGTCCAGATTCCTTCCTTGCTCTCCTCCCCCTCGCGGATATATGCAATCAGATCATTTGCCTGTTCCTCACTGCCGACAATCGGTGCTATTTCGGTCTCAATGTCTGCCTTGATCATATGAATGGACGGGGAAATTGCCCGCATTTTCACGCCATATTTTCCGGCATGCTGGATCAGCACCGGATCTTCCATCCGGATATCCGAAAGCCCCGGCATGACCACTCCATACCCCTTCTGTTCCACAGCTGCCATGGCATCTTCCACACGCTCGTATTCTTTTTTCATCCGGGAGAGGGAACGCAGCATGGAAATCATCTGATATTCCCCTTCGATCTGCATTCCCGTCATCTCACTGATGTAGGAGAAATAGCACTGTTCCGTTGTCTCCATACGGATCGTCACGGTTCCGTTGGAAAGATCTGCCGTCTGCAGCTGGATGTCACGAAAAACTTCTTCTCCCATCTGCTCATTTGCACTTTTTACCCATTCCTGCCCGGCAAGCACAGCCGCTGCATCCCGCACGCGGCCGATTCCATCCATCAGTCTTGATGCCGTCTGAATCATGGCTGCCTTTAATTTATGTTCCATTGGAAGCATTTCCGTCCACTTTGGAATTGCAAAGTCCACACGGGTAACCGGAAATTCAAACAGAATCGCCTTCATAACTGTAACCAGATCCTCCCGGTGCATCTGCTGACAGTTGACCGGAATCACTACCGCCTGATATTCCTGCTCTAAACTTTCTTTCAGTGCAAGTGTCTCACTGCTGTATGGGCGCACGGAATTTAAAACAATCACATACGGTTTTCCAATCTCTTTAAGCTTTTCCACCGCGGTTTGTTCTGCCTCCACATAATTTTCCCGCGGAAGTTCCCCGATACTGCCATCCGTTGTCACCACAATACCAATGGTTGCATGGTCTTTGATTACTTTTTCTGTTCCAATTCTCGCTGCATCCGAAAAAGGAATTTCCTCCTCGAACCACGGCGTATGTACCATGCGGTATCCGTCCCCCTCCAGATGACCATTTGCTCCCTCTACCATAAACCCGACACAGTCAATCAGACGCACACTGACACTGCTCTCATCTGCAAGTGTGATCTCTGCTGCCTCCTGCGGAATAAATTTCGGTTCTGTCGTCATGATCGTTTTCCCGGCGGCTGACTGAGGCAGTTCATCGAGCGTCCGTTTTTTTTCTTCCTCATCTTCGATGTACGGAAGTACAAACAGATCCATAAACCGCTTAATGAACGTTGACTTTCCGGTGCGGACCGGTCCTACGACACCAATGTAGATTTCGCCGTTCGTTCTTTTCTGGATATCTTTATATAAATCAAACTCCATAAAAAAATCTCCCTTCTTTGCATATTCGATTAATCTATCTAATCTATATGCAAAGGGGAGAATTCTTATTCGCAGAAATACTCTGTTGTATATTTATTTCTCAGATGACTTCTTTTTGTCGGAAGTCTTCTTCTTTGCAGCTTCTTTCTCTGCTGCTTCCTTCTCTGCTGCTTTCTTTGCCTGCTCAGCAAGCACTTTTTCATTGATGCGTCCATACATCTGCATGTATTTATAGAGTTTCTTTGCCAGATCCTTGGTAATCTGTCCCTCCAGGGCACGCCACTTCCAGTTTTCTCCAAGTGTGGACGGAATGTTGATGCGGGCTTCGGAGCCAAGTCCGATCAGATCCTGCATCGGAACAATCGCCATATCTGCAACGGAAGACCATGCGGCACGCATCATACCCCAGTTATAACCTTCCTCCTCCGTCAGGTTCAGGTATTCGATTGCAAACTTGACAGATGCTTTCGGTGCGGTCTTCATCCATCCCATCACGGTATCATTATCATGTGTTCCTGTATACACAACACAGTGACTGGTATAGGTGTGTGGCAGATAATCACTTCCCTCACGGCTGTCAAACGCAAACTGGATGACTTTCATGCCTGGGAATCCGGAATCCTTTAAAAGTTTGCGGACGGAATCTGTCAAAAATCCAAGATCTTCCACAATGATCGGAAGCTTGCCAAGTTTCTTCTCCAGCTGGTTAAACAGATCCATTCCCGGACCCTGTTTCCATTTTCCGTTCTTTGCAGTCTTATCTTTTGCCGGGATTGCATAATAAGAATCAAATCCGCGGAAATGATCGATACGGATAATATCATACAGCTCACTCATCGCTTTGATTCGCTTTGTCCACCATGTATAATTGTCTTTTTTCATTTCATCCCAGCGGAACAGTGGATTGCCCCAGAGCTGTCCGTCTGCAGAAAATCCATCTGGCGGACATCCAGCTACTTCAATCGGATTTAAATCTTCATCCAGATAAAACTGTTTCGGATTTGCCCATACATCCGCACTGTCTCCGGCCACATAGATCGGCACATCTCCGATAATCTCGATTCCGTTTTCATTGGCATATGCCTTTAACTCTCTCCACTGTTTAAAGAACAGATACTGAAGCATCTTATAAAACTCAATATCTTCTGCGTACTTTTTTCTTGCCTCATCCAGTGCCGCTGCGTCACGCACACGAAGTTTCTCATCCCACTCGGCCCATGCTTTTCCGTCATTTGCATCTTTTAATGCCATAAACAGTGTATAATCTTCCAGCCAGTCCTTTTCCGTCTCACAAAATGCCGAAAAATCTTCCGGCATATTTTTTACAAAACGGGCATATGCTTTATGCAGCAATGCATAGCGTGATACATACATGGTTCCATAATCAATGTATTCCTCGCTTGTGCCCCAGTCAAATGATTCACATTCCTTTTTCTTTAATAAATTTTCCTTGCAGAGAATGTCCAGATCAATAAAATAAGGATTTCCCGCAAAACTGGAAAAAGACTGATACGGCGAATCCCCGTAACTGGTCGGACAGATCGGCAGAATCTGCCAGTAAGTCTGACCTCCTTTTACCAGAAAATCTACAAATTTTCTGGCTGATTTTCCCATAGTTCCAATGCCATAAGGTGATGGCAATGAAGATATCGGCATAAGTACGCCACTTGTTCTCATAAGTGATTCCTCCTAAGATCCAATCTATATTTTATATCATACCACCTTTTTGTCCCCTTGTAAAAAACATTTTTCAATGCTAGTATGAAGAAAAGGGATTATGAGGTGAAGAATTATGAACGATGTCATAAAACATAAAATCAAACACAATGCACACCGTACACTGGTGTCGATCAAATGGGTAATTTTTGCAATTATTGTCGGCGGTATCGTCGGACTGTGCGGCACCGCATTTTATTTTTGTCTGACATTTGTCACCGTGCTGCGCGGGCAGGATCCCTGGCTTTTATATCTGCTCCCTGTCGGGGGACTGATCATTGTCGGTGCTTATCACCTGCTGCACGATGAAAAAGATACCGGAACCAATCTGGTCATCTCTGCCATCCACTCGGATGACGAGCTGCCCCTGCGCATGGCTCCTTTGATCTTTATTTCCACACTGATCACGCACCTGTTCGGCGGATCTGCCGGCCGTGAAGGTGCTGCCCTGCAGATGGGCGGAAGTATCGGAAACGCAATCGGAAAATTCTTCCGTTTTGACGATAAAGATAAACATGTCATGATCATGTGCGGCATGAGTGCTGCGTTTTCCGCTCTCTTTGGTACCCCGATGGCTGCTGCCATCCTTCCAATGGAAATTGTAAGTGTCGGCGTCATGTACTATACCGCCCTTGTTCCATGTGTGATCAGTTCTCTTGTCGCACACGGAGTTGCTTACCTGTTTGGTGTTTCCAACCAATGGTTTTCCATCGAGCACATCCCGGACTTTGGCATTCTTCCTGCCGTGCAGATTTCCATCCTTGCCGTACTCTGCGCACTGGTAAGTATTGTTTTTTGTATTCTTCTGCACAAAAGTGAAGAAATTTACCGCAAACTGTTCCAGAATCCCTACATCCGCATCTTTGCCGGTGGATGTATTGTTGTCATTCTGACGATGCTTGTCGGGAACCAGAATTACAACGGTACCGGTATCGGCATCATCCAGATGTGCATTGATGGAACGGTCCGTCCGGAAGCCTTCCTGTTAAAGATGATCTTTACCGCACTGACTCTTGGTGCCGGTTACAAAGGCGGAGAAATTGTTCCTTCCTTTTTCACCGGCGCGGCCTTTGGCTGCCTGTTTGGAACGCTGACCGGCATATCCCCGACACTTTGTACGGCTGTCGGCATGACTGCCGTATTCTGTGGTGTCACAAACTGTCCGATCACTTCACTGTTAATCAGTTTTGAATTGTTCGGTTATGACGGCATGCCATATTTTCTTCTGGCTGTCGCTTTCAGCTATATGCTCTCTGGATACTTTGGTCTGTACCGGAGCCAGAAGATTGTGTACTCCAAATACAAAACCAGTTACATCAACAAGACAACTCATTAATCCCAAGAACCACACAGCCAGTCGCCGGCAATTCCATGTTCGAATGAACCGAACCGATTGGCCGGGTTCCTGCATGCAGGTCATCAATATATAACGTCCATGTCCTGTCATCCGGCAGCAGGAGTGTTTCTTTTCTGCCGGATGCATTGTATGCCACCAGAAGTGTCTCTTCCGGCTGGCGGATTGTAAACGCGATGGTCTGTTCGGATGTCATTTCCATAAACAAAATATTCTGGCGGATCTCCTCTGCGTCTGTCATACGCAATCCTTTATGTGCTTTCCGGAAAGCAATCAGTCCCCTGTAATACTGCTGCAGCCCTTTTTGTCCATCGCTCCAGTCATAGCGCAGTACATTTGTTTCATACGGCAGATTATAACTGTTCTCGGATATCTCACCATTTTTTCCGGCTGGTTTGGTTCGTGCAAACTCTTCTCCCCCAAGGAAAAACGGAACTCCCTGTGCGGTAAATACCATCGCAGCCGCCAGACGGTTCATTGCAAGGCGTTCGCCTGCATCACAATCCGGTCTGGAAATCTGCAGTTTATCCCACAAGGTCAGATTGTCGTGACAGGAAACATAATTGATCACTTTCTCCGGTGTATCCGTCCATGTGCCGCCGGCTGCATAGGTATAAGCTGCATAATCTACCTGTGGATGCCACACACCTCCTGTTGCACAGTAACGCACCGCAACTTTCATTTTTTCCTTTCCGTTGACATAGCCGCAGTCTTTGTTATAAAACACATGTCCGCGCACCATGTCCCGGATATCATCCGAAAACATTCCGATGCCGTCCAGCATACGCGCGTTTCTCTTCATGGCACGCCTAAATTCCGGCATGGTTGAAGTACCGCCTGTCCAGCCCTCTCCATACAGAATGATATATGGATTGATTTCTTTTAACCTGCGGCTGATCTCATTCATGGTATCAATATCAAGAACACCCATCAGATCAAACCGGAACCCATCCACATGATATTCCCTTGCCCAGTAACAGACAGATTCTACGATGTATTTGCGCACCATCGGCTGCTCCGAAGCAATTTCATTGCCACAGGCAGATGCATTGGAATATCTGGTTCCGTTCATCCGGTAATAATAATCCGGCTCACATTTCTGCAGACAGCTGTCCAGATCATAGGTGTGATTGTACACCACATCCATGATCACTCCGATGCCCTCCCTGTGAAAAGCCGCAATCATTTCTTTCATTTCCCGGATACGCACCTCCCCATGGAACGGATCTGTTGAAAAAGATCCCTCCGGTACGTTATAATTCAGCGGATCGTATCCCCAGTTATACTCCCGCTTCTTTGGTGCCGCCTCATCAATACTTGCAAAATCATACATTGGCATGATCTGCACATGCGTAATACCGAGCGATTTCAGATAATCCAGCCCGGTAGCTTCTCCCTCTTTGTTTTTGGTTCCCTTTTCTGCCAGTCCCAGATACTTTCCCGGATATTTTACCCCGGAAGAGCCATCCGCGGTACTGTCCAGAACAGAAATCTCACAGATCACCAGATCCGTACGGTTTGAAAAAACCGGTCCATGATCCTCCTTAAAATTCTCCGGATCGGTTTCTTTTAGGTCCAGCACCATACTCCGCTGCCCGTTCACACCGACAGCTACCGAATATGGATCCTGTGACTCCACGGTCTTGCCGCTTCTCTCCAGACGGTATGTATAATAAACATGCCGCAAATCTCCGTCTACCCGAATCGTCCAGGTTCCCTGTACATCCCGTTTCATCGGAAGTGTATCCGACAGGCAGTCCCCGTCTCCTTCCCGATACAGACACAGTGTTACTGCATCCGCAGTCGGAGCCCAGAGCCGGAACGCTGTATATTTCTTTGTGTACACAGCACCCAGATCATTTCCATCATATGGAATCCTTTGCTGCATTCCCTCTCTCCTCCCTGAAATATATTATTTTCGCATTTTTTCGTAATTCATTATATTTTAATTTTATGTATCTGTAAATTGGAAAAATCACTAAGTTTTTTTCAATATTTTGTGAAATAAGACGAAGAAAAAAGACATTCCATGTTTTATGCCATGAAATGCCTCTTTTTTGTTTTCCGTATCAGGCAAACCCTTATGCGTTTGTTGCCTGTACCATTGCCTCAAGGGTTCTGACTGCTGCTCCCGAATCGATCGTCTTTGCTGCAAGTGCAATGCCATCTGCAATACTGTCTGCCTTTTTCCCAATATACAAAGCGGCTCCTGCATTCAAAATCACAATCTCCCTCTTTGGTCCCTGTTCCTTTCCGGAAAGAATATCTCTGGTGATCTGTGCGTTTACGGCTCCATCCCCACCCTGCAGTTTTGCGATTTCACACCGCTTTAATCCAAACTGTTCCGGTGTGATTGTATAGGTGGTTACTTTTCCGTCCTTAATTTCAGATACCGTGGTCTCACCGGTCAGTGTGATCTCATCCATGTTATCCTCTCCGCTGACAACCATTCCCCGTTCTACCCCGAGATTCATCATGGTTCCCGCAATCACTTCCGTAAGTGCCGGGGAATACACCCCTACAAGCATTGCCCTGGCACGGGATGGATTAGAAAGCGGTCCTAAAATATTAAACACCGTGCGGATGCCCAGCTGTTTTCTGACCGGTCCCACATACTTCATGGCAGGATTAAAATGCGGTGCAAACATAAATCCGATCCCGACCGTCTCCACACACTTTTCTACCACAGCCGGATCTGCGGAAATATTTACGCCAAGTGCTTCTAACACATCTCCGGCACCACTTTTAGAAGAAATGGAACGATTGCCATGTTTTGCCACCGGAAGCCCTGCTGCTGCCACAACGAACGCTGATGTTGTGGAAATATTAAACGAATAGGTACAGTCTCCGCCGGTACCGACAAAATCTACATAATCCTCTACCTTCGGACTGATCGTATTTGCCTTGTTGCGCAATACGGCTGCCAGTCCCGTAATCTCATCCAGCGTTTCCCCTTTCATGCGGAGTGCTGTCAGAAAACATGCAATCTGCGCCTCTGTTGCCTGTCCGGTCAGAATCAGCTCCTGTGCTTTCATCGCTTCCTCTTTTGTCAGATCTTTTCCCTCTACCAGTTTGGCCAGAATCTCTTTCATCTATGATATCCTCCTTGTTTTATTCGCTTTTCCGTTACATTTCATTTAACTCTTTTTTGAATGTGCTGCAATAGTCTGCTGCAGCCTGCGGATCAAAATCGTGCTTCCGCATCAGTGTGATAAAATGAGAGCCTACAATGGCTCCGTCAATAATCTCTTTCATCGGACGTACATCCTCCGCCGTGCGGATACCAAATCCCATCATAACCGGAATTTTTGCCTCTTTCTTTACCGCTGTCAGGTATTCTAAAATCTGACGGTGGAAGGTTGCTTCCTGTCCGGTAACTCCCATGGAAGACACACAGTAGACAAATCCCCGTGCATTTTTAAGGATTTTTGGCACACGGTCTTTGGATACCGGGGAAACCAGCTGGAGCAAAATGGTTCCATCCTCTTTCTGTAACTGTGTCTGGAGTTCTTCCTGCTCTTCCAGCGGCAGATCCGGAATGATCAGTCCATCCACCCCGCAGGCATTGCACTCTTTTACAAATTTTTCCACTCCATAATGCAGTACCGTGTTGTAATACATCATAAATACAATCGGGATCTGCACACCATCGTCACGCATCTCTTTCATACAGGTAAATGTCTTCTCCAGATTTGCCCCGCCGAGAATTGCCTCATAGGAAGCCGCCTGAATAACCGGACCGTCCGCTACCGGATCGGAAAACGGAATTCCAAGTTCAATAATGTCCGTTCCCGCCGCTTCCTGTGCTTTGATGATCGCCTTTGTCTTATCATAATCCGGCAGACCTGCTGTGATATAAGTAATAAATGCCTTTTCTTTCTTTTCCTGTAACGCCTGAAGCGCTGTCTCAATTCGATTCATCCCTGTTATGCCCTCCTTAATTCAGATATCCTTTTCCGTCAAGATAATCCGCAATGGTGTTTACATCTTTATCTCCGCGACCGGACAGACAGATAATCATGCTCTGGTCCATGGTCATTTCTTTTGCCTTTTTAAATGCATAGGCAACGGCATGTGCACTCTCAATTGCCGGAATAATTCCCTCTAACTTACACAGTTCCATCAGCGCATCCATTGCCTCCACATCCGTAATTGCCACATATTTTGCACGTCCGATATCCCGCAGATATGCATGCTCCGGTCCGACTCCCGGATAATCCAGTCCGGCGGAAATGGAGTGTGCCAGCTGGATATTTCCATCGGTATCCTGCAACAAATACGAACGCATGCCATGCAATACTCCAGGCTCTCCCAAAGCCATGGCGCTGGCATGTTTTCCGGTCTCAATTCCAAGGCCCGCTGCTTCTACACCGATCAGTTCCACCTCCGGCTCATCAATAAAATCGGCAAACATTCCGATGGAATTGGAACCGCCGCCCACACATGCCATAACCACATCCGGATTCTTTCCTTCTGCTTCCATGTGCTGACGCTTTGCCTCCCGGCTGATCACACTCTGAAACTCTTTCACCATCTTCGGATACGGATACGGTCCTACCGCAGATCCGATAATATAGAACGTATCCTCCGCTGTTTTTGCCCAGGTACGGATGGCTTCGTTTGTCGCGTCTTTTAAGGTATTGCTTCCGGATTCCACGGATACCACTTTTGCACCAAGCATCTCCATACGCATCACATTCAGTTTCTGTCTCTGGATATCTTCTTTTCCCATGTACACCGTACATTCCATATCAAACAGTGCTGCTCCCGTTGCAGTAGCTACACCATGCTGTCCTGCACCGGTCTCCGCGATTACCTTTGTCTTTCCCATACGCTTTGCCAGAAGGATCTGACCGATCACATTGTTGATCTTGTGGGCACCGGTATGGTTTAAATCTTCACGCTTTAAATAAATTTTTGTACCGTATTTTGTAGACAGACGCTCTGCATAGTAAAGCGGTGTCTCTCTGCCAACATACTGTTTCAGATAATAATGATACTGCTTCATAAACTCCGGATCATGAATGGCCTCCTCATATGCCTGATCCAGTTCCTGTAAGGTATTCATCAGCGACTCTGCCACATACTGTCCGCCAAACTGTCCATAATATGCTTTCTTATTCATCTTTCTTTCCTTTCTTTTGCTTCCTCTTTGACACATGCTACAAATTGTTTGATCAATGCTTCATCTTTGCCATTTTCATTTTCCACCCCGGAACTGACATCCACAACATCCGGATGAAACAGCTGGATTCCTTTGTTCACATTTCCGGCATGTAAGCCTCCTGCTAAAACGAATTTTCTCCCGGCAAAAATCCCCTCTGTCTGGTGAAACGTCTGCGTCTTTTGCCAGTCAAACGTCTGTCCGCCTCCGTAATTTGCTCCATCCACCACAAGTGCTGTAATTTTCTGCTGTAACTTTTCCGGCAAATCCAAAAAATCTTTTGTCTTTTCTGCAAACTCTTTGGGATCTGACAGGTTTATGGCATACCAGACGGGAAGTTCCACTGCCGAAAGTGCCTCGGCTGACAGCGTTCCATGCATCTGGATGATATCAAATTTCATCTGTTGCAGTATTTGAATCTGTGCTGCATCCGGAGAAACAGTCACGGCAACTTTCTTTATATCCGGACGGATTTTTTCCATAATTTTTTTTGCTTTTTGACAGCTTACATTGCGTTTGCTTTTTTCATAAAACACAAATCCTGCATAATCGGCACCTGCATCATTTACATATTGTGCATCCACTGGCTTTTGAAGTCCGCAGATCTTTACTTTTGGTCTCATGCCTGATACAGCTCCTTCCATTTTTGTGCAAGCGCTTTTGGATTTTCCGATTCCATAAATGCCCGCCCGATCAAAAAGGCATCTACTCCACAATCGCGCAGAAAACGTACATCTTCATCCCCTGTAATTCCACTTTCTGCCACAAACACCTTATCCTCTGGCACATAAGGGCGAAGCCGTCTGGTATGTTCTAGAGAAATCGTAAAATCTTTCAGATTTCGATTATTGACTCCAATAATGCGCGGATTGATTTTCATTGCCCGCTCTACCTCTGCCTCATCATGCGTTTCTACCAGCACATCGAGTTCAAGTTCTCTTGCCAGCTGATAAAAATCATGCATCTGTGCATCATCCAAAATTGCCGTAATCAAAAGTACCGCATCCGCTCCGATCACTTTTGCCTCATAAAACTGATACTCACAGATCATAAAATCTTTCCGTAAAATCGGAAGCTGTGATTTCGCCCGGATTTCCTTTAAATATTCTACATTTCCGTGAAAATGATCTTCTTCTGTCAGACACGAAATGGCATCCACAGATGCATTGTATTCCGCGATCCGCTCCATCAGATCAATCTTGCTTGTAATTGTTCCAAGACTTGGGGATGCCTTCTTAAATTCTCCGATAATAGAAAGTCCCGGTTTCTTTAAATGATTGTAAAAGCAATTGGCTTCCCTCGTCTTTGTCTCCTCTGCCATACGGCGCATCTGACTTTCTGAAATGCGGACCATATGTTCTGGAAGCCGTCTTTTTTTGTCTGCTACAATTTCTTCTAAAATCATATCGTATCTCCTAACACTTTTCGGGAACATCGGTTCATATAAAGTTTGCCTTCGGCAAAGGACCGACGCTACATGTTAGATTTCCAAGGAAATCTAACACATATCATTTACGAAGTTTTCTATGATGCGTTTGCCGTGTTCGGTATAAATGGATTCCGGATGGAACTGTAATCCGACAACCGGATATTCCTTATGACGCATAGCCATGATCTCGCCATCGTCTGTCCGTGCCAGCACCCGCAGACAATCTGGCAGATCTTTTTCCTGTACCGCAAGCGAATGATACCTTGCCACACGGATCGGAGAATTGATTCCCGTAAATACGCTGCTTCCATCATGCTCAATCAGTGACTGTTTGCCATGAAACAGTGCTTTTGCATAAGAAACGGTTCCCCCTAATGCCTCACCAATACACTGATGTCCCAGACAGATACCAAGAATCGGTTTCTTTCCGGTAAATTCCCGGACAACATCCATGCAAATGCCAGCCTCTTTTGGATTTTTCGGTCCTGGAGAAAGCACGATCCGCTCCGGGTCCATCGCATTAATTTCATCAATGGTAATCTTGTCATTACGGACAACTTTGATATCGGAGTTAAAAATCCCGATATACTGATACAGGTTATAAGTAAAAGAATCATAATTATCAATCAGCAAAATCATAAATTTTCCTCCTCAATCAGTGTCTTTGCCAGTGCCATTACTTTATTACAGCACTCCTGGTACTCATTTTCCGGAACGGAATCTGCAACGATTCCCGCTCCAGCCTGCAAATATACACGGTTTTTCTTTTTGATCATTGTCCGGATCGTGATACAAAAATCCATGTCACCGGAGAAATCGATGTATCCGGTTGCGCCTCCGTAGAGTCCTCTGCGCACACTCTCAAGTTCATCGATAATCTCCATCGCGCGGATCTTCGGTGCTCCAGAAAGCGTTCCTGCCGGAAGGAACGAAGAAACCAGATCCAGCGGATGAAATTCTCCTTTTTTCTTTCCTTCCACCATGGATACGATGTGCATCACATGGGAATAATTCTGCACTTCCATAAACTGTGTCACCTTGACGGTTCCAAATTCCGAGATCCTTCCCATGTCATTTCTCGCAAGATCCACCAGCATAACATGTTCGGCGCGTTCCTTTTCATCCCGGAGCAATTCATCCCGAAGCAATGCATCCTCCTCGGCATCCACACCCCTGCGCCGGGTTCCGGCGATCGGGCAGGTATACACCCTGCTTCCCTGCTGCTTTACAATCATTTCCGGGGAACTTCCGATCACTTCAAACTCTCCATAATTGAAATAATACAGATACGGGGATGGATTCAGTTCCCGGAGCTCTTTATACAGCTCAAATCCGGTCTGTTTTGTCTCAATCGTCCATCTCTGGGAAAGCACGGTCTGGAAAATATGTCCTTCCCGGATATACTGCTTGATCTTTTCGACTTTTTTGCAATACTGTTCTAAAGTATCAGACTGATTGACAATTACACCGTCATGGGTAAAATTTCTATCCGTTTTCTGTCCGGCGTTTTTTCTTGCCTCGTCAATCAGTTCCGCCGCTTCTTCCAGTGCCTTCTTTTTTCCTTCCTGGGAATCTTCCCCAAGAATCACTGCGGTCAGGGTCTCTGCCACATGATCCACCAGAATAAATTTTGTCATGAGCATCATCTGGATGGTTTCAATCCCGATCTCATCTGGATTATCGTCCGGCAATACTTCCGCATAGCGTACAAAATCGTATCCCAGGTTTCCAACCAATCCACCGGAAAAAGATAACTCCTCGTTTTCTTTTACGATATCAAACTCGCTGTAATATTCTTTCAGACGTTCGAGCGGATTTCCCTGCCGGATTTCTTCCGTCCCGTTGTTCCGCCGGATCACGAGTGCATCCCCGCTGGAAGTAATGATCTCTTCCGGTTCTTTTCCAAAAAACGTATATCTGTCATAATTTTTATCATAACTTTCCAGAAGAAATCCTTTTTTGTTTCCTACCAGACTCTCATACATGCCGATCGCTGTTTCATTTACAATGCTGACTGTCTTTTTGTATACCCGTAATCTCCGCTTCATATTACCGCTCCTTTTTTCCAAATAAAAAACGTCCCTGGTCCGACTGCTGCCGGATCAGGGACGATTATCCTCGTGGTGCCACCCTTCTTCGCTCCGTAACTGAAAAATAACAAAGGCAGCCATCCCCGAACCGGAAATAACTGCCACCAATTACGCAACCTCTTGTGATACAGAAAACAAAATCTCTTTGTCTCGATATCCATGCCCCTGTAACGTGGGGAAACGGCTCAACTACTCGCCTTACGCTTTCACCTTGCATCTAACGAATCCATTCCATGACAAACTATCCTGCCGGCTCACACCTACCGCCGGCTCTCTGAAAGGAATCATCTGCTGTACTTACCTTCGCTCAATGATTTTATTTCTCTTTAATTTATTAACAGTTTAATACACTACAGTGTGTCTGTCAACCAAAATTTTAACTTTCAGGAAAATTTCATTTTAGGATACAATCACCTTGCGGAATTTTATATTTTCTTTTTCACTCTTTTCGTGTAAAATACATTTTACGGCAATGTTTATTGCATAACAACTTAAGAAAGGACTTATAGCTATGAAACAAAAAATAGGACTGTTTCTTTGTCTTGCCCTGCTCCTTACCGGATGCAGCTACCAGACAAAGACCATCCGTTTCGGTGCAGCCGACATCGGTGGGATGTATTATACCGTTGCAAATGCTTATGCCGGTCTGGCATCCAAAGAATCCTCCGACCTGAAATTTGAAGTTAAAAACACCGCCGGATCTGCGGCAAATCTACGGCTTTTGTCCGGAAATTACATTGATCTTGGGATCGCACAGGCGGATCTGGTCCGGGCAGCCCATGAAGGAACCGGCAGTTTTTCTGATAACAGGCAACAGGGATACCGTGCCATTGCAGGACTTTATACCGAAGCCTGCCAGATCGTCGTCCGGGCAGATTCTGATATCCGGACATTAAATGATCTGCAAGGAAAAACCGTCAGCATCGGTGCCAGCGAATCCGGAACCGAACAAAACGCTACCGAAATTTTAAAACTGAGTGGTCTGACTTCGAAACTGGTGCACATGGTGAATCTGGATTATGCAGATGCCGCCGGAAAACTTGCCTCCGGTGAAATTGATGCCTTATTCTGCACCGCCGGCATCCGCACCGCAGTCATTGAAGAACTGGCAAAGGAATGTGATCTGCGGCTCCTTTCCATCGACGATACCTGTCTGGAAAAACTGCTTGCAACCACAAAGGAATACAGCAAATATGTCATTCCTGCAAACACTTACAGTGGACAGGACGAAGACGTGACAACCATTGGAGTCAAAGCCGTACTGCTTGCCTCCGATGCCCTTTCCGAAAAAACCGTGGAAAAACTTACAGAAATTCTGTTTTCCCACGCACAGGATCTGGCCTATGCCACATCTTTAGACACTGCTTTTGACGAGACAGATGCATCCTCCGGTGTAACCATTCCCTTCCATCCGGGTGCTGCTGCTTATTATGCCGGGCAGGGAATCAGCGTCAATACAAAATAACATATGAAAGAAGGACAACTATGGAAATACATTTGAATATGTACCAGACACTGGCAGTTGCTGTACTGGTACTCTTGTTTGGCAGCTTTTTAAGACACCGCATCGGGTTTCTGGAAAAATTCTGTATTCCTGCCCCTGTCATTGGCGGTCTTTTGTTTGCAATTTTGACCTGTCTTTGTTATGTTACCGGAATTGCGGAATTTTCTTTTGACGACACACTCCGGGAAGTATGCATGGTATTTTTCTTTACCTCGGTCGGTTTTCAGGCCAACTTAAAAGTTTTAAAAAGCGGAGGCACAGCCATGGCAGTTTTCCTCGGTCTTGTCGTTGCACTGATTATATGTCAGAACCTTCTTGCCGTGGGATTGTCCCATGTCCTGCACTTAAATCCGCTGATTGGTATGTGTACCGGCTCCATCCCAATGGTCGGCGGTCATGGTACAGCCGGAGCATTCGGTCCTGTCTTAGAAGACTTTAATATTCAGGGAGCCACCACGATCTGTACTGCAGCTGCCACCTTTGGTCTGATTACCGGCAGTCTGGTCGGCGGTCCGCTCGGCAGACGCCTGATTGAAAAACAGAACCTGCTATCCACGGCAGTCACGGAAGATGACAGTCTGCTGGTTGAGGACGAAAAGAAGCATGAGCGCCATACAAACATGTATCCCTCTGCCGTATTTCAGTTAATCCTTGCGATCGGTCTGGGAACAATTTTTTCCTATTTTCTGACCAAAACCGGGCTTACCTTTCCGGTTTACATCGGTGCCATGCTGGCAGCCGCATTGATCCGCAACATTGCCGAATACTCTGGCAAAGCAACGATCCACATGGGTGAGATCAACGACCTCGGTGGTATTTGTCTTTCCCTCTTTTTGGGTATGGCAATGATCACCTTAAAACTCTGGGAACTTGCTGCCCTGGCACTTCCGCTTGTGATCCTGCTGACCGCACAGGTCTTACTGATCTGTGTATTTACTTACTTCATCGAGTTTAACATTATGGGACGGGATTACGATGCTGCCGTACTGGTTGCCGGAACCTGTGGTTTTGGTATGGGTGCCACACCAAACGCCATGGCAAATATGCAGGCCATCTGTGACCGCTATGTACCTTCCGTAAAAGCGTATCTCCTGATTCCCCTGATCGGAAGTTTATTTGCGGATTTTATCAACAGCCTTGTAATTACCTTTTTTATCAATATTTTGTAATTGGGAGGACAACGAAAATGTTTTGGAAAAATTTAAAGAAAAAGGCAACTGAAAAGCATAATTACGATCTGACCTACGACAATGTAGCGATTCCGGAAGTGCACACCCACAAACCGGAAGATCACGAAGAAACTCCGGGTGAAGATGCCCCGGTGCACTATGACAATGTAGCGATTCCGGAGGTACATATCCGCAGGAAAAAATAAAAGGCTCCGCAGAATCAAATCCCTGAGGGTTCCGGTTCTGCGGAGTTTTTCTTTTCCTGTCATTTATTTTAAATGCAGACGTTCTTCCTTTCCCTGAATCTGCAGCGTCACCGGGCGTTCCACATGTACGCATTCTCCCTGTTCTAACGTTCCTATCACGTTGTCTTCTTTCAGCAGTAAAATCTTCTCCGGAGAATCACTGATCATCCGGTATGTCTGTTTCGAAGGGTCATAGGAAATCTGACAATGTTTCCACTCGAATGTTTTGTTTCCTGCTGTATTCTTCTTTTTTGTGGAAGAATCCTCTTTCCGGCTGCGTTTCTTTTTCGACTTTCTCCGCCGGTGAGCTTTTTTGCGCCGCCAGCCGTGTCCGGACCGCTTCGGATTCTTTTCCCTTTTTATCTGCTCATTTCCCTGTTTTTCGGGTGGCCGGTACCCTCCTGTAATCCATCCTGTCAGTATGAGTATCCATGCGACTCCGTGCAGCAGGGTAAAGAAATATATCCCTGACAACAGAAACGGATACAGTGCCGGAAACACAGCCAAAACAATCAGCAGTTCTGCCAGCACCAGACTGGTAAACAGCGTTGGCAGCAGCATCGTCTTTTTTCCTTCCGCCAGAAACAACATTCCCACAGACAAAAAACAAAGCAGTACCGGGAGCAGTGCTGCAATGGCACAAACTGCCAGAAGCCGCATCTGTCCCACTCCCTGTACATAAGAAAGACTGCTTTTTACCGTACCAACTGTGACCGGAGCTTTTAAAACGAAAGTATCTGCCACTCTGCCTTCTGTCAGATACGTATAACCTGCCCTTCCTCCTGCTTTCACCACATCCAGACCGGACAGCGTCATCTCCTGCCCGCCTGCCGAAAACTTACAAAACGGCAATAACATGGAAAGTAATGCCAGAAGAAGTGCTATTGCTGCTATATTTTTCAATAAACGTCCATACGTTCTCATGCTCATTTCCTCCCATCGTTTTACATTCTGACAGGCTCATTATAGCACGGAATCTTTTGTCTTCTTATTAAATTTCTTTTAAATTTTTGTGATTCACAATTTCCACCCAGATTCCCGGGGCTTTCAACAGCACCGAAAGGATATAGGCCAGCACAACACGCAGCCCCAGAGAGATCACCGTAAGTACCACTGACATATGTGCTTTGTTGATTGCCCGGTAATATCCGTACAGCAGAAACAGACACCCGATTCCACAGTAAAACGAGCCCTCGATACGCAGATACTGCACACCACACGCGATGACCGCCGTCTCCTGTGCCTTCACAAAAATCTCCATCAGAGATGCTGCAAACGTGCACACCAGAATGGAAATAATGATACTGAATACAATACTGATCGCAAAGGCTTCCTTCGTTCCTTTTTGGATCCGTCCGTAATCTTTCACCCCATAATTCTGTGCGACAAACGTGGAATACGCATTGCCGAAATCCTGTACCGGAAGATATGCAAATGTGTCAATTTTGACCGCTGCCGCAAATGCCGCCATCGTTGTTGCCCCGAAACTGTTTACAAGCCCCTGCACCATCAGAATTCCAAAATTCATGACCGACTGCTGCATCCCCTCCATGACTTCCTGTGGCACACGTAGAAACCACAGAATAGGATGCATACACACATACACCAGCACGTTAACGAAGACCATCACTGCCATGATGAGCACAAAAGCATGCGCCACAGCTACCCGCGCGCATGCTTATCGTTTTTCCCTTTATAAATGGAAAATAAGACTCCTGCCCCCATGGAAAGTCCCAGAAAAATCGAGGTCAAAAAGGTCATAAGTGTATAGGCGGACCCCCACCGCCGCGAGTGCATTCTTTCCAACCACGCGCCCGACAATCAGTGTATCCGCAATATTGTAAAACTGTTGCATCAGATTGCCCGCCATCATCGGCAGTGCAAATAAGATAAGATTTTTTGATATTTTTCCTTTTGTTAAATCATAGTACATTCTTTTATTCCGTGATGATTTCCCCAACACTGCTTTCCATTTCGTCCTTTTCCAGAAGCATCTGCTGCGCACGCTTATCCTCCGCGATTGCTGTCATGATACGGTTGATATCCTCCGGACAGAACATCGTAATTGCCTGTGACAGGTCACTGAGATTATCCCGGTTGACCATCAGACACCCGCCACCTTTTAAGCTGATGTTCAGACACTTGCTACGGTCGGTGACATCCCCAAGTGTAATCCGATTTCTGTCCGTATCACATACAAACGTAACCCCTTTGTACGTGATTGTACCGTTTTGTGCCAGATGCTGATACGGCGCTTTCTTTTCGGTTCCGTCTATATGCTCCCGAAAATTGCTTCCGCGCGTTTGTCCGTTTTGTGTACCCAGTCCTGCTATTTTTCCGTATAATGTAGTGTATCCTGTCTGTAATGCTCCAATTGCCATATTCTTTTTATCCTCCGTAAGTTACATCCTGTTTTTTATACCAGTCCATGGCCCGGTAAAAATCCGATTTTTCATAATCGGGCCACAATTTTTCTTCCACATAAAAGTCTGCGTAAACCGACTGCACCGGCAAAAAACCGGAGAGCCGCCGCATGCCGCCCCAGCGGATCACCATATCAATTCGCGAAATATCCGAAGAATGCAAAAAACCCGCGCTTTTTATGTTGGACAGATCCCATTTCCAACCATAATTTACAAGAAAATTCAGCCGGATACCACCTCCGTTTATCGCAGTTCGATTTGTATACTTCTTTAATTCTTCCGGAAAACATTTTGAATCGGTATTCCCGATCACGAGCAGATCCACCCCCTCTGTGGCAAGATCATGCACCGCCTGCACACACGCCTGCTGAAAGGCCTGCACCTGTTCTTTCGGACGCCTGCAATTGTCAACGGTAAACCCATAATATGTGATTTCCTGAATTCCATACGTTTTTGCCTGCTGTAAAAGAAGCAGCCCCGGTTTTAGTCCGTATGCATAACCGGCTTCTCTGGATAATTTATGCTGCTCTGCCCATCTGCGGTTTCCGTCCGGTATGATTCCGATATGCATTGGTTTTCTGTTTTTCATGCTTTTCACCTCTGGAAAATAATTCCCGGATTTGCATGTATTTATACATTTTCCCAGCTTTTATTTTTGTAATGTATTTATCCAGTTACATACCACAGGCATATATATTTTTCGCCCGAGATATAGCACAAAAAACACCAGTATCACCGTAAGTATTCTCCGAAGCGGCCAGTACCAAGGCTGTTTTCCAAGAAAGCCTTTCAGAATCCAAATTCCCATTTTCGCTTCTTTTTTCTGATTGCACCGCATACAGGCAGTACATAAGTTTTTCATATCATTCGAACCGTGAATTCCAAACAATGCGGCTCTTTTGCGCACGGCCGGATATTTTTCCATACAATGAACCGGGAAAATATGGTCAATGGTTATTTTATCTTTTGGCTTTTTTTTGCCACAGTATGCACATCGGTATTTCCCAGTTGCGGAAGGATGACAGGCAAAAAACTGACTGCGGTAACTGTTACTTCGCGTATATTGCGTCGGCACGGCTTCAAAAGTGAGTCCTTTTCTTCTGCTAAAACGCTGCATATGATTTTTTTCCCGCCTGGAACATTCTTTTTTTTCATAATATACTCTGCCATTTGCCCGTTTGATGCAGGTATATTTTTTCCACCATAGCCATATTCGATATTGTTTTACATGCCTCGTTCCATTTTTAATTCTTAGTGTATATGTCTGTACCAATGCTGCAGTTTCCTATCCCTTTATCTGATTTTCAAGCCTCTTAAATACGCTTTTGTTTCCTGTGGAATTCTTCTGCTTTCGATTGCCTTCTGAATGGACTTATTATGTGTCCATGGCTCTAACACCCTATTTTGTATGTAGGGAAGCGTCGCATCATATTGTTTCACCAATGCCATGCTAAAATACCAAGCCACTGCCATATTTACATAATATTCCTCCGATCTTACATTTGCAACCAGTTGCAGCATTTCTGGCTCAAATGCATTATCCAGATAAAATCCCAGAAGCGTTACAATACCAAACCGAATGGTATACACCGCATCACTTTGCAGCCACTTTTGTACTCTTTCATAAACATAAGGCAAATGCTTCTTAAAAATCTTCGGCGAAAGCATATCACAAGTTGCCCAGTTATCTACATACGGCAAAAAACGTTCTAGCTGTTCCATAAAAGCTATTATATCTTTTGGATAAAGTAAGGACAACAAAGCACTATGCAAATTATTTTCTTCATAATAGATATGTGGAAGGCTTTCTAAAAATATATTTGCTTCCGGCAGCTTTGCCACTTCTTTTGCATACTTCCGTAATACCGGAGTCCGGACGCCAATGATGTTATCGATCGGAATATCAGGAATCAGTTTGGCATGAAATCTACGATAGTTTTCATCCTTTAATGCAAATAAACCATCTGTAATTGTTTTTTCACTCATATCTCAATGCCTCCAGTCATGTTCCCTGTTTCTTTTATACACGATTTCACCGATGATGTCTATATCCAAACAGCCAATCGATCACATGTATGTGTTATGCCCCTGTTCCAAAACGTGCTCCCTTCCATCCTTTCTCCCCTAATATAGTTCATATACTTTCTTTTTGAAAATAAACAATACAGCGACAAACGTTTCGCTTGCAACAAAACGGATCTGCAGAAATGTATCCTGACCACTTGCATCCCTGCTGATCATAACCTGTCGAAATACAATGGCAATGAGAGAAGTAACGACTGTTGCAGGAACCGATTTCCAGATCATACCAACGATGAACGGCCATATGGATAATACCATGCATCCAATCACAGCAGTTATTAGCAAACATATCTGCAAAGTCATTCGCATTGATGTCCCAATGATCCTGAAACCATTTCACCGCTTCCCATTTATATTTTTCCCCCTGCCATCTTTCATCAAAAATCTTCTTATATTCCACAAGCGCATTTTGCAATTTCTCCAGAAAAAGACTTTTTTTGCAGAAAATAAATAAAATTTCAAATTAAAGAGCTTGCAATAGTTTTTATTCAGAAGTTTTCCTTTTTAAAGTTGGTGCCAATAAAACACTTTGTAGTTCAAAATTTGGCGTTACATCATATGAAACATCTGAAATTATCCCATTATAACTGTTGTTTTCTAAAATAGCGCTTACACTCTTCTCTTTTGAACTTCCAACGCTCTCTTTTTCAACATCCGGCTCTAAAGTAGCAACAACATCTCCATTTTCATCAAAAATTAACGTACACTTTTTTACTGGAGGATTCAAGGTTTGCATTGTCGTTTGAAATTCAGAACTGGAATAATCAGCCAGCATAGCATACACTTTATTTTTTAATGCACTATCTGTATTCATTCTATGAAATACATCTCCAGGAATAAAACACTCAAATCTACTATTTGAAACTCCTACATTTATCCCAAATTTATTATAAATTTCTTTTACTATATTATTAACTTCCGTTGTTCCTAATTGATCACTAAACTTAGCATTCTCTTTAACTTGTTTTTCTGTACCATTAACATAATTCATAGATACATTGGATAATGCCAATAAAGTTTCTCCTATCACAATACTCATAATTCACCTCCATTTTTGTATTATCTCTCTTTATCCTTCTAAAATAAAATTCACAATATCATCAACTTTTTTGAATTGATATTTATTTATAACATCAGATGAGATTTCTTTATGATATTGATTACTAACCTCATCCAATAAATATACCAAGTACATCCTCCTGAAAGACATTTTCCTTAAATTCAAGCCATTCTATATCGTATGAGCATAACTCTTTTATGATTCTTACTGATCTATCCATTTTTCATCAACCTTTCAGATTTATTGCCCACCCATATTATAACACAGGTGGGTAATAAATTTATCTTTATTTTGCACTAATTCCACTGTCCGCATCCTTTCATTGATTATTTGGGTTAAATGTACTGTTTTTGATCAATTTATTTACTAATTCATTCCCTAAAACTGGTCAGATGACCACTTTCTAGGAACAAAAAATGGACGAAGCAAACTTTTTTACATTTACCTCGTCCGTTAATGGGTTACAATATTAACTTTTCTTACCTTAGCCCTTTACCAGCACATTATTTCCATCCTGCATATTATCTGATGCATAATGTACTTTGTTCTCCGTAATCAATTCTTCGATGCACTTTCTAAAAGTCTTTGAAGCATTACCTGAATATCCCAGTCTTTTATATAACTCATTTGCAGAAATGCTTTCTTGTTCCAGTTCATTTAATATAAGAGTTTTTATCTGGTCTTTCGTTCTTCGCTTTGGAACAGCAACAATATCTTTCGGTTCGGTTTTGCTACTGACAGCTTCCTTTTTCAAAAATGCCTCATGAATCGGAATAATCACTGAAAAGAAAGAACGTTCTTCATCCGTGAGAAGTAATGGCAGTGGTGATCCGTTTTCCTTTATTGATTTAATTGCTGTTGGAATACCGGTATTTCTACCTTCCACAAGATGCAGTTCCTTTAAGAAATCACCTATTCGTCTATTCCGATACCTTCTTGTTCTCATCTGATATTTACTAATATCCTCATCAGAAATCGACCTGTCTGGTCCCGGAGAACTTGTTATTTCAATTTTATCAGCCTCTATGCGTACTGTGACAGGCTCATGTATCTGGTACGATTTGTGATAAATTGCATTAGAAAGAAACTCTTCGATTGCTTCATAGCTATAATTTTTTACTCTTACAGCCTCTGCTTGTCCGCTAATCTTAAATACCTTTTCAGCAATCACATTGTTTTTTATATAATTCAGAGCGTTTCGTAACTGATCGTCTATCGGTCCTGTAAAGATACGTTCCTCCATTCCTTGCCCTGTTGGATCCGGAATATTAACCACCTCTATCTGACTATACGGGAAAAACGACTCTGGATGATCATTGAAAAATAAAATTCCCACATTCAGCGGCTTGTAATACTCCGACGGTCCGTCTGCTATCCTTAAATTTCTTGCCAACTGCTCTGTATCCATAGTGTCAATATCATTCAACAAGCTACTATCCACATTTTGCAGATAATTCTTTATAATTGGATATTTTAAGTCCTTCATCTCTGCTTTAGGATTTATCCTATCATCAAACGGAATATTGTGAGATAGTGACATTAACTCTTTTACATCTGTATCAGTCGCCTCTATTGTACTGGATAACTTCCGGATATAGTATATCTTTTCGCTGTTCTTTGTATCTGGTGCCTTAGGACATGCGTACGGTCTTTCGTATCCACCAGGACACCATACCAAAAGAAGTAATTTCCCATCAAAATAAACAGGCTCACTCTGAGGAATGTACACAGGTTTAAGATATTTACAGTATCTAAGCAGATCTTTTTGAATCCTATCTACTGCATCTGGAGCAATACCTGTTACTGGACGAACAAGTTTTCCATCCTTTTCTTTCGCTCCTATAACAATGTATCCACCGCCCCAGTTATCAATATCATTAGCAAATGCACTGATTGTCTTTAAAGTAGTATCTGGGTTCCAGCCTTCCTTAAACTCTATTCTCGCCCATTCCACGACATTTTCCGTTAAAAGTTTTTCAATAGTAATTGGAATTGCCATATTTTTTCTCCAATGCTTCTTACGATTTGCTTACGACTAAGCTTACGACTTAATTATAAAGTCGTAAGCAAGTCGCGTCAATTATATTGTTCCACTTTTTTAGAAAACATCATCCTCACTCGCAAAATTGTTTATCTTGCTTCTGTTTTCTGTCTTTCAATAACCTTCTTAACAAACCATTGTACCGCAATCCTGGCTGCGTCCGCTCCATCCCTGATACCAACACTTGCTCTCGCATACCCTAAGATTTCTCCTGACCTGCTATAGCCGCGTCCTCTAAGCTTAGCTTCGTGCCAGATCTGTCTTATTCCGTTTTCGTCAAGTGCTTTTAAATCTGCCGGAAATGGTGCAGATTTCAACAATTCCAAACTGAATGCACCATCTACCTTACCAAGCGCATCCTTATATTCTGGGAAATAAATCTTCATTTCCCTGTGCATACGGTTAATTGCCCGGATTCTGTCCTCATTCAGCTGATCTCTGAACATAGATAACCTGCAAAGCTCCGCATAAAGCTTCTCCGGAAGGTACGGCATCATGGATAATCTTCTCCATCTGTGTTGCTAACGTGACAGGAAGATCATCCGTTTCTGCCCACCCTAATGATGTTGTTAAATCCCCCTGTGGATCAGCGTCCACCAGAAGAACCCTTTTCCCTTGATTTGCAAGTCCTATCCCTAAATTGACCGTAGTGGTAGTCTTGCCTGTTCCTCCTTTCTGATTGGCAATAGCAATCACTGGTGCTAGAATATAAATAGTACAAGCCAAAATGAGAAATTCCAAATACACAT